>VOFF01000419.1_pt1 | contig 730903 bp, 709 predicted proteins | sample 5384061 | NCBI WGS metagenome assembly VOFF01 (sample SAMN12384725, study PRJNA508395) | human gut metagenome | isolation source: healthy gut E | host: Homo sapiens
CGGTTTACAAGATGAGTTAATACCAGAGGTTGAGGATAAGGATCGTTACTGTCCGCAAGGCTGACTTTTGGCAGAGATATTCGTTCTTTCATTTCTATGCGGTTGGCTGTGTATGTCTGGTCGCTACTCTCTGGATGTGGACGGTCTTGCCTATGCAGGTGGCGAATGGGATGCAAGCAAGTATGCTTCCTTTGCTGCGGATAAGGATAACATTATCCCGATTTGCGACGATGAATATTTTGAGAATGATATAGTTAGTCTGTTTGTAGAGTTTGTGAAAACAGTTTATGGTGCAGATACAATTGGACGAAAACCTGGGAAATTCATTGCGGATGCTCTGGGCGGCAAAGGTCAGCCGAAAGATGTGATTCGGAATTACTTCCTGAGCGACTTATTCTGACCATTGCAAGATTTATCAGAAACGCCCGATTTACTGGCTGTTTGACAGCGGTAAAAAAGAACGGTTTTAAGGCTCGCTGATTTATATGCACCGCTATCAGCCGGACACCATTGCCCGTATTCGTACTGATTATGTGCATGCATGAACAGCAGGCTCGTTATCGCACTGCTATTGTCGATTACGGACAATTCAATGATGAAAATTGGGCGGTATCCATCTATTGCAGATATGACATTTCCAGAATTAGATGCGTATAAACATGTAATTTCGAAGGAAGATCGTAAGGAACTTGGAACTGCAATAGGACTTTTTGCAAATGGTGTTGGTGCTGGTTCATATGTTTATTTGAGACGAATTCTTGAAAGACTTGTTTACAAAGCAAAAGAAGCTGCGGCTGATGTCATTGATAACGAGATGTTTGAACAGGCGAAAGTTGCTGAAAAAATTAAGATGTTGGAAGGATATCTTCCAGATATACTGGTCAAAAATACAACTATTTATGGAATCTTGAGCAAGGGTATTCATGAGTTAAGCGAAGAAGAATGTCGAAAGTATTTTCCTGTTGTGAAAGAATGCATTTATCAGATACTCGGTATGTGGGAAAGTGAGAGAAGAAAAGCAGGCTGATGAAGATGCTTTTTAAGCAAAGCACTGAGCTCAATTTCTTCATCAATTAAGTAAAAATATGGCAGTAAAGGCTGCCAAAGAGAGCGAGGTGTTATGATGACCATAGAAGAAATTCTTGCAGGCGAATCGAAGAATGTAGAGTTTAAAGAGAACCTGCCGGAGAAAAGCATCAAATATATGAAATCTGTGGTTGCCTTTGCAAATGGAACCGGAGGAAAAATCATTTTCGGAATTGCCGATAAAACCAGAGAGGTTGTCGGCTTTGACAAAGAAGATGTGTTCAAGAAAATGGATGCCATTGCAAATGCTGTATCAGACAGCTGTGAACCGGCAATCATCCCGGATATTACTTTACAAACGGTTGATGGCAAGACTGTTATTGTGGTAGAGGTTTCAGAGGGCAGACAGCGCCCATATTATATCAAGGCTCTTGGCAGAGATGGCGGTGTATATGTCCGTGTTGCCGGAACTACCCGCCTTGCCGACGAGTATATGGTAAAGGAGCTGCTGTTTGAGGGCAGTAACCGCTACTACGATCAGGCTTTATGTACTGGGTTAAATGTTACAGATGAAGATATTGATGTACTATGTAAAGCTATGAAAGAACAGGCTGTTAAAAATGCCCGTACAGAGGAACAGAAAGCAGCGATTAAAGATGTCGGTAGACAGCAGCTGCGTTCCTGGGGTATTTTGATTGAGCGTGATGGAAAAGATTATCCGTCCAATGCGTTTGCTATTTTGACAGGTAATGGTGGACTTCATGTTGCAACGCAATGTGGCGTGTTCAAAGGGACAACGAAAGCGGTATTTGTTGATCGTAGAGAATATACCGGACCGCTTTGGGAACAGATAGACGAAGCATTTCAGTTTGTCTTGAGAAATATTCATCTGGGCGCTGCTATTGTGGGAATTTATCGCCAGGATGTTTATGAGATTCCACCGGATGCCATTCGTGAGTTGATTATAAATGCTATGGTACATCGTAGTTATCTGGATCATGGTACGATACAGGTAGCGGTATATGACAACCGATTGGAAATTACTTCTCCAGGAAAGCTGCCAATGGGACAAACGATGGAGCGTATGAAAGAAGGCTATTCTAAAATCAGAAATGAAGCTCTTGCCCATGCGTTTGCTTACATGAACCTGATCGAGCATTGGGGAAGCGGTATTCCGAGAATTATTGATAAAGTAAAAGCTGCCGGGCTGCGGGAGCCGGAGTTTATTGGTGGCGAAGTTGATTTGCGTATCAATATTTATCGAGGAAAGGTTGACGGCACTGTTGACCTCAATAGCGCCATTAAAGTGCCGGATACTATTGGTAAAATGCCGGATAGTGGCAATAAAGTGCCGGATAAAACAGAAATAGTGCCAGATAATATGAAAAAAATGCCGGATAGTGGCAACGAAGTGCCAGATACGACTGAGAAAATACCTGATAGTGAACGGGAACAACAAATCTATAAATATGTATTGGAAAATGGCTCTATTACTACTGCTGAAACAGCAGAGATTTTAGATGTAAAACATCGTAGAGCCAGAGCTGTCTTGCTGAATATGGTTAAGGATGGTTATTTGAGAAAAGAGGGTGCGGCACGAAGCACTATTTATGTAAAAAATACGGAAGGGAGATAATGCAGCATGGATACAGACAAAATAATACAAGATTTAAATCGCAGATTTGCTGCACCTCTGCCTGAGTTTTATCAGCGTCGTATCATTTTCTGGTATGATGAAGATAAGGAATTTGAGGATAAGCTGGATGAAGTGGTTTTGGAAAATGCAAAGGTGATTGCGCTGACAGGAAATAATGCGTTTTCAGTAAAAAAACTGCTTTCAGTAGATGATTTGACTACAAATTATCTGGTTTACAGTCCGTGTGTCTATAACCGCCCGGATGATAACTGGCTTCTGGATGTGGAGCTTTACAGTGAAGAGTTTCGGGCGGATCTGATTTCTATCTGGATGGATGAGATGGGACTTATATCAAATCCGGCAATGAGAAAACAGGTTAAAAATTATCGTGCTTATTTCAATGCGAAAGACCGTCGTTTGAAAGTCAGCACGCAGAATAAAGTTCCGGAAACACTGGCACAGTTACACATGGCTGTCATGGCGGCAATCTGTGGATTGAAAGATGCACGGCCTAATATGATTCTCCGTAGTGTGTTCCAGGCGGGACTGGATTTGAATAATAATACGGTTTATCAGGATTTTGTAAAATATCATGCAGACGCAGCTTTTTGGGCGATGGTTCGTCAGGGATGTGGATTTGTGGAGGAAGAACCAGATCTTGGGCAGTTGGCAATTCATCTGCTTTTAACTGCAGCGACCCGTACCATGAGGCAGGAATATCTTGCCGGACTGGACAGTTTTATTTCCATACCTCATCAGGCATACTGCTATGATTTTATTTCTGAATGGCTTCATAGTGATAACATTACTCAATTATATGATGTGGCACGTTATGTTGAGGATGAAGCTCGTCTGTATCAGCGTTTTGAAAAGCTGACAGTAGAAGATTTGGTAGGAACAGAGTGCTTTCCGTGTATTAACGAAGTGATTCTGACAAAGCTAATGACAGAGATTAGTGACCATATTATTGATGTGGATACCATTACGAATACCGTTGAAAAACGTAGAACTTGTGTATGGTATGAGCCATTTGAGAATTTTTATGACGGTATCTTACAAGTGGCGAATATGCAAAGTTTCTTTAAGGAACATTATGCCGGATTCCATACCGCAGAAGCGAAAAGTATCTGGAAAGAATATACAGAGAGTTACTATCAGATGGATACTTATTACCGTTTGTTCCATCTTAGTTTTCAAAAGAGTTTGGAGACTTCCAATATTCTGCTAGATGATTTGTTCAAGCATGTTGTCGATAAGGTGGAAGGACTTTATACGCACTGGTTCTTAGGTGAGTTGGGCAACAACTGGTCGGATGTATGTGCGGATGAACTGGCAACTTACGGTAAAGTTTTGGAAGTACCGCAACAGGAGGATTTTTACCGTTCCCGTATCCAAACCTCGGATACGAAAGTATTTGTAATTATCTCAGATGCCATGCGTTATGAAGTAGCGGCTACGATGGCAGATCAGCTTCAGCGAGAAACGCAAAGTAGGGTTTCTATCAGCAGTATGCAGAGCATCTTCCCTTCTACTACAAAGTTTGGTATGGCAGCTTTGTTGCCGCACAAAGAATTGACAGTAGAGGTTTGGAACGATATTTTGACGGTTTTGGCAGATGGACAGTCTACGGCAAGTACTTATAGGGACAAGGTCCTGAAAACAGAAGATTCAGCAAGCGTGGCCTTAAAGTATAATGACATCATTGCTATGAAACGAGCGGAAAGAAGTGCTTTGGTAAAAGGTATGGATGTGGTCTATATTTACCACGATACTATTGATGAAGCCAGCCACACTTCGGATACTGCAGTTTTTGCTGCGTGTGACAAGGCAATTTCAGAATTAAAGAATCTTGTGCGTATCATTGTAAATGAATTTGGCGGAACGAATATTCTAATTACGGCAGATCATGGATTTCTTTATACATACAGTCCTTTGAAGGAAGAGGACAAAGTAGATAAAAGAGGCTTTTTTGATGTGAATGTAACAAACTCTGACATTACAAAAAAAGAAAGTATCAAGCGATGTGTGGAGTATGGCAGAAGATATGCAATTATGCAGAAGGGGGTGCAACCAGATTACTTGATGCCTGTAAAATTCATGGGTGGAAATACGGAATTTGATGGATTTGCACCGAGAGAAAGTATTCGTATCAAAATGAATGGCGGCGGTATGAATTTTGTGCATGGTGGTATCAGTTTGCAGGAAATGGTTGTTCCAGTGATTGAGTACCATTATCTCCGTAATGATTCTATGGAATACAAGCGTAATAAACAGAAATATGATACTAAGCCGGTAACGGTTAATTTACTGTCCGCAAACCGTAAGATTAGCAATATGATTTTTTCATTGAATTTCTATCAAAAAGATGCGGTCAGTACAAATCGTGAAGCTGCAATCTATCAGGTTTATTTTACAGATGAGGATGGCAAGCAGATTAGTGATATTCAGAAGATTATTGCAGATAAGACCAGCGATAACGGTGCAGAAAGAACTTTCCGTTGTCAGTTTAATCTAAAATCTCTAAAATACAGCAATACAGCTACTTATTATCTGGTAATTGCAGATGAACAGGGATTACAGATGCCACAGCGGGAGCCATTTCAGATTGACATCGCCTTTGCGGTGGACGAGTTTGATTTTTTTAATTAATGCCGCAGGAGGAGAGAAAGATGGAGCAATTTGCAGAGGGTGAAAGTACCCGCGAAGAAATAAAGAACAAGCTCCGTCAGAACTTTGACGGTAAGATTGTTCGGAAAGACCTGACAAAGAAAATTAAAGAAGGGGCGAATGTCCCAGTGTATGTTCTTGAGTTCTTGTTGGGACAGTATTGCAGTTCAGATGATGAGACTGTTATAGATAAAGGTGTACAGAACGTGAAGCGTATTCTTGCTGACAACTTTGTACGCCCGGATGAATCACAGAAAATTCTGTCTCAGCTGCGTAAAAAAGGCAGTCACACAATCATTGATATGGTGACTGTTCGACTGGATATGAAAAAGGATTGCTTTTTTGCAGAGTTTTCTAATTTGGGCGTTGGTAATGTACCGATTGCCGATGAATATCCAGAAAAATTTGATCGCCTGCTCTGTGGCGGTATCTGGTGTATTGTTCAGCTGGATTATGAGGTTGAAGGCGATAATAATTTTGGTATTGAGGACATTGATGGAAATCCGCTTCGTTCCAAACAGAAAAAGCAGAAAGATATTTCACCAATCAGTATCCGTAAGCTGACACCGATCCAGATGCCGCACATTGATATTGATGAACTGAAGCAGGGACGAAAGGCTTTTACGAAAGATGAATGGCTGGATATTCTTCTTCGTTCTATCGGCATGGAGCCAGATGAATTTACATATCGTGAGAAATGGTTACTTTTGACCCGTATGATTCCGTTAGTTGAAAATAACTTTAATCTTTGTGAGTTGGGACCGAGAAGTACCGGTAAATCTCATCTTTACAAAGAGATTTCACCGAACAGTATTTTAATTTCCGGTGGACAGACGACGGTTGCAAACCTGTTTTACAATATGGGACGCAAAACGGTCGGACTGGTCGGCTTATGGGATTGTGTAGCCTTTGATGAAGTGGCAGGTATCAAGTTTAAAGATAAAGATGGCATTCAGATTATGAAGGATTACATGGCATCCGGATCTTTTGCCCGTGGCAAAGAAGAAAAAGCTGCTACTGCGTCCATGGTATTTGTGGGAAATATCAATCAGAGTGTGGACGTGCTGTTGAAAACGTCCAGTCTGTTTGCACCTTTCCCGCAGGAAATGGGAACAGATACAGCATTTCTTGATCGTATGCATTGTTATCTTCCAGGATGGGAGATACCGAAGTTCAGACCGGAGCATTTTACCGATGATTACGGTTTTATCAGTGACTATTTGGCAGAGTTCATCCGAGAGCTTCGCAAGGAGCAGTATGGAGATGCACTTGATCACTACTTCCGTTTGGGGAGAAATCTGAATCAGCGTGATACAATTGCGGTTCGTCGTATGATAGACGGTTATCTGAAGTTGATGTACCCAAATGGTGAGTTTACCAAAGAAGAACTGGAAGAAATTATTCAGATTGCATTGGAAATGCGTCGCCGTGTCAAGGAGCAATTGAAGAAGCTGGGTGGTATGGAGTTTTATGATGTGAACTTCTCCTATATAGATTTAGAAGATATGTCAGAACATTATGTTTCCGTACCAGAACAGGGTGGCGGTAAGTTGATACCGGATGGAATGTGTAATCCGGGACAGGTTTATACCGTATCCAGAGGAAAAAGTGGCATGATTGGTGTATTTCGTTTGGAAAGCCAGATGCTTCCGGGCAATGGCAAGATTGAACGGACAGGCTTAGGCAGTGATTCTAAATGCAAGGAAGCGGTGAACACGGCATTTAATTATCTGAAAGCCAACGGCAATCGGATCAGTGGCTCTATCAGCACCTCAACCAAGGATTACATCATCAATTATCAGGATTTGCAGGGAATCGGTATGACAGACAAATTGGCACTTCCAACATTAATTGCACTTTGTTCGATTGCTCTTGGAAAGCCTGTTGTCAGCAACTTGGCAGTGTTGGGAGATATAACAATTAGTGGCACAATGATAAAGGTGGATGAACTTGCCAATACACTTCAGGTGTGTCTGGATAGCGGCGCAAAGAAGGTGCTGATTCCGAGTACCTCGTTTGTTGATTTTGCAAGTGTTCCGGCTGATCTGATGAGTGCATTTCAGCTGATTCCTTATCAGAGTGCGGAAGATGCAGTGTTTAAGGCGTTGGGGGTAGAATGATTGAAGAAAGACTTAATTAAACTTATAGATTCACGAAAAGAAATAGAAAAGATGTTTCATCCGTTTGATGGCGGTAAGGGAACATCATTTGAACGGATCAGTGATGTGCCTGAATTCCAAAATTGGCTTCAAGAGATAAAATTGGAATTACAGGGAATTTATGATCGAACTCATGACACTTTTGTATGGGAAACTATCAATTTGTGTGGCAAGCGCCTTGATGGTTTTACGGAGAAAAAGTATTTTATTGAGCTTGTCGGAAAACTTCAGGCTATTAGAAAAAATATTGATAAATATTATCCGGACGAGGAGAAAGAGTCAGGATTGTCACATTCACAAGGAGGTGCTTCTAGTATGAAAAAAAAAGAAACCGCTTATATTTATAAGTCATTCTTCTAAGAATAAGGATCAAGTTGCAAAAATTGCGGATTTACTTCGTTCAATCAATTTAAGTCCTCGCAGAGATATTTTTTGCAGCTCCCTACCAGGATATGGAATGCCAAATGGAGCCAATATTTTTGACTTTTTAAGGGAACGGTTCCTTAATTATGACTTGCATATTATTTTCGTACATTCGCCAGAATATTACGAAAGCCCAGTCAGCTTAAATGAAATGGGCGCAGCATGGGTACTAAGAGCCAATGCAACTTCACTTCTTCTTCCTGGTTTTGATTTTTCTGGAATGAAAGGTGTAATTGGAAGCGACTGCATTGCTATTAAGTTAGATGGTGATCGTTCAGAAGTAAAAAAAGATCGCCTTAATCAGTTGAGACGGGAATTAGAATCAGAATTTGATATTTCAGATAATGAAGATATTATTTGGGAAGAAGCAAGGGACAAGTTCATCAGTGAAATAAATGGCGATGTATCAACCAAAAATGAGAATATCAGTGCTACACCTGCCTTAATAACAGAGGAAATGAAGCAACTCCTTAAAAAAGTGGCAGATGCACCGGGAGGGCAGATCCTGATAACTTCAGATTTGGAATCAGGTACATATATTCAAATTGGTAGCGAAGTAGTTGCTAAGGAGTATCCAGATAGACGTGAATATGTTGTTTGGGAAGAGGCACTTAATGCTTGTTTGAAAGAAAAATATATCGAAAGAAAAAGCAAAGAGATTTGTGTAATCACAAATGCTGGCTATAAAGTAGTTGAGATGTATATAATCTCCTAAATAATAGATATGACGCGAAGACAGAAATAGAAAAACTTGAAAAAAAGGTGTAAAAGTGGTGTAAATACCGCCAAAATCAATTTAATAGAAAATTTATAAAGCCTGAAACCCCAGTAAAATCAGGGGTTTCAAAAATTTTATTAAAAAAAATTAGCACTCGAGGGTTGACATTGCTAATAGGTGGTGGTATGTTATGTACAGATAAAAAATTAGCACTCCAAAATACAGAGTGCTAACAAATTAAAAGCATACTTCAGATGGAGCGTGTGACCAATGGAAAATGAAAACAAAGAACTAGAATTGAGCGAGAGACAGCTTACCATACTGGATGCAATCATCCGCAATTATCTCGCCACAGGAGAGCCGGTTGGCTCACGTACAATTTCAAAATATACAGATCTTAATCTGAGCTCGGCAACAATCAGAAATGAGATGAGTGACTTAGAGGAGATGGGCTATATAGTACAGCCACATACCTCAGCAGGAAGAATTCCTTCGGATAAGGGCTACAGATTATATGTAGACCATCTTATAGAGACTAATGATAAGAAGGAAAAAGAGCTTTCTGATATGAAGGAGCTGGTCATTGAAAATACCGAGAAGATGGAGCAGGTGTTAAAGCAGGCGGCAAAGGTACTTGCAAACAATACCAATTATGCCACACTTGTTTCTGCACCGGATGTAAATCACAATAAGGTGAAATTCATCCAGCTTTCACAGGTTGACGACCAGCACCTGCTTGCAGTAATTGTTATGAACAATAATATGGTCAGAAACAAGATGCTTGATTTATATGAGCCACTTGACAATGAGACGATACTTAAGCTCAACATTCTGCTTAACACCTCATTAAACGGACTCGCAATGAACGAGATTAATCTTGGAAACATTGCAAGCATAAAGGAGAGAGCCGGTATTCATTCAGGAATTGTCTCTGATGTGATTGATGCATTGGCACAGACCTTCGCTGAGAGTGAGGATCTTAAGATTTACACCAGCGGAGCGACAAATATTCTGAAGTATCCTGAGCTTTCGGATTCCAATAATGCAGCGACACTTTTGTCAGCATTTGAGGAAAAAGGAAGAGCTAGCAAGCCTTGTTACTGAATCCCTATCCGATTCCGAGAAGAAGGACAATGGAACAGGTATTCAGGTTTATATAGGAAATGAATCTCAATCCATACCATGAAGGACTGCAGTGTTGTCACTGCGACATATGATCTGGGTGAGGGCGTAAAGGGAACGATAGGAATTGTCGGACCAAAGCGTATGGATTATGAAAAAGTAATGGATAATCTAAAGACTCTTAAATCCCAGTTAGATGGAATTTATAAGAAGTCTGAGGATGAAACATAGGAAGGTGGTCAAAAATGCCAGAGGATATTAAAAAAGAAGCAATCGACAATGAGACTGCAGAAAACAAAGCAGAAGAGATAGAGATTGAAGGAGCTGATGAGGAAAGCACTCAGGCAGCCGAAGAAGCAAAAGATACAGATATGAATGAAACTGAATCAGATGATGATGCTTTAGCTGATGCAAAAGCAGATGAAAAGTCAGATGAAAAGAAAGGTCTCTTCAAGAAAAAAAAGAAGAAAGACAAGAAGGATGAGCAGATTGAAGAGCTTAACGACCGTCTGAAAAGACAGATGGCAGAGTTCGAGAACTTCCGCAAGAGAAGTGAGAAGGAAAAATCCCAGATGTTTGACATGGGAGCAAAGACAATAGTTGAGAAAATCCTTCCTGTAATCGACAATTTCGAGAGAGGTCTTGCAGCAGTACCGGATGATAAGAAGGATGATCCTTTTATCACAGGTATGGATAAGGTCTACAAGCAGATGCTCACAGAGCTTGATGCTGCAGGTGTAAAGCCGATAGAGTGCGTAGGACAGGAGTTTGACCCTGATTTCCACAATGCAGTGATGCAGGTTGAAAATGATGAACTCGAGTCAGGCACCGTAGCACAGGAGCTTCAGAAGGGCTATATGTACAAGGATTCAGTGGTACGCCACAGCATGGTATCGGTAGTACAGTAATGATGTGTACATCTATCCGGCATGACAGTGAATCAGATTTATATGAATGCAGACAGCATTTAAGGGATTCATGTGAGACAACGGATGGTTACAAATATATTAAACATGTAAAAACACTATATTTAATAGGAGGAAAATAAAATGGGCAAAATCATTGGTATTGATTTAGGAACAACAAACAGCTGCGTAGCAGTTATGGAAGGTGGAAAACCTACAGTTATAGCAAACCAGGAGGGTGCAAGAACCACACCTTCAGTAGTTGCTTTCACAAAGACAGGAGAGAGACTTATCGGTGAGCCTGCAAAGCGTCAGGCAGTTACAAATGCTGAGAAGACAATTTCTTCTATCAAGAGACATATGGGTACAGATTACAAGGTGCAGATTGATGACAAGAGCTACAGCCCACAGCAGATTTCAGCTATGGTACTTCAGAAGTTAAAGGCTGATGCAGAGGGATACCTTGGTGAGAAGGTTACAGAGGCAGTTATCACAGTACCTGCTTACTTCAACGATGCTCAGCGTCAGGCTACAAAGGATGCCGGCAAGATTGCAGGTCTTGATGTAAAGCGTATCATCAACGAGCCTACAGCAGCAGCACTTGCTTATGGTCTTGACAATGAGAAAGAGCAGAAGATCATGGTATACGACCTCGGTGGTGGTACATTCGATGTATCTATCATCGAGATCGGTGATGGTGTCATCGAAGTATTATCTACAAACGGTGATACACACCTTGGTGGTGATGATTTCGATAACAAGGTAACACAGTGGATGATTGACGAGTTCAAGAAGGCAGAGGGGGTTGATCTTTCCACAGATAAGAGCACTTCAGAGATTAAAGGAAGCAGCTGAGAAGGCAAAGAAAGAGCTTTCTTCCGCAACCACAACCAACATCAACCTTCCATTCATCACAGCTACAGCAGAGGGACCAAAGCATTTCGATATGACTCTTACAAGAGCAAAATTCGATGAGCTGACACATGACCTCGTAGAGAGAACAGCAATCCCAGTACAGAACGCTATGAAGGATGCAGGCGTTACAAATGCAGACCTTGGACAGGTATTACTTGTAGGTGGTTCTACACGTATTCCGGCCGTACAGGACAAGGTAAAGCAGATGACAGGAAAAGAGCCAAGCAAGTCTCTTAACCCTGATGAGTGCGTAGCAATCGGTGCTTCTATCCAGGGTGGTAAGCTTGCAGGAGATGCCGGTGCCGGCGAAGTACTTCTCCTTGATGTTACTCCACTTTCTCTTTCAATCGAGACAATGGGTGGTGTTGCTACAAGACTTATCGAGAGAAATACAACTATTCCTACAAGAAAGAGCCAGATATTCTCTACAGCCGCTGATAACCAGACAGCCGTTGATATCAACGTAGTACAGGGTGAGAGACAGTTCGCCCGCGATAATAAATCACTCGGACAGTTCAGACTTGATGGTATCCCACCAGCACGTCGTGGAGTTCCACAGATTGAGGTTACATTCGATATCGATGCAAATGGTATCGTAAATGTGTCTGCAAAGGATCTTGGAACAGGAAAAGAGCAGCACATCACAATCACAGCAGGATCTAATATGTCTGATGATGAGATTGATAAGGCTGTTAAAGAGGCTGCTGAGTTTGAGGCACAGGATAAGAAGAGAAAAGAAGCAATCGATGCAAGAAATGATGCTGAGAGCTTTGTATTCCAGACAGAGGATGCATTAAAGCAGGTTGGAGATTCTGTTGATGCCGCTGATAAGTCAGCAGTTGAGGCTGATATCGCAGCAGTTAAGTCATTCCTTGATGCACATAAAGAGGCTGAGGCTATGACAGAGGCTGATGTTGCAGAGCTTAAGGCAGCACAGGAGAAGCTTACACAGAGTGCTCAGAAGGTATTTGCAAAGATGTATGAGCAGGCTCAGGCAGCGCAGGGAGCAGCAGGAGCAGGACCTGACATGAATGCAGGAGCAGCAGGAGCAGGACCTGATATGAATGCAGGCGCTTCAAACGGTGCAGATGATGATGTCATCGACGCAGATTTCAAGGAAGTATAATTAAACAGATGCTGCCATAATGATATGAGGATTAATGACCTGTAATTTGGGTTATCAATCAAAGCATCATAATGGTTGCGTAAGTAAAATTACTCGCAAGGTTGGCCGCTTGGCCGGCCTTGCGAATTAGTTGTATAATAAAAGGAATTTTCAATTATGGCAGAAAAAAGAGATTATTATGAGGTATTAGGAGTATCTAAGACCGCTACAGATGCAGAGATTAAAAAAGCCTTCAGACAGCAGGCAAAGAAATATCATCCTGACATTCATCCGGGTGATAAAGAGTGTGAGGAGAAGTTTAAGGAGGCTCAGGAGGCCTATGCCGTATTGTCTGATCCGGATAAGAGACGCCAGTATGATCAGTTCGGTCATGCAGCATTTGATGGCACAGGCGGCGGAGCCGGTGGCTTTGATTTCTCAGGCATGGATATGGGGGATATTTTTGGAGACATTTTCGGAGATTTCTTCGGAGGTGGAAGAAGCAGTGGCAGAAGAAATGGTCCTGCACAGGGTGCAAATGTCCGTCTCAGTGTAAGAATTTCTTTTGAGGAAGCTATATTTGGCTGCACAAAGGAGCTTGAATTCAACTATAAGGAGACATGCTCTACCTGTGGCGGCAACGGAGCTAAGCCGGGCACATCTCCTGAGACATGTACCCAGTGTAATGGTACAGGTAAGGTTGTCAGACAGAGTCAGTCTCTGTTTGGTGTAGTGCAGAATGTCACAACATGTCCATCCTGCGGTGGTTCGGGCAAGGTAGTAAAGGATAAGTGTCCTACATGTCACGGTACAGGCTACAATACCAAGAAGGTCAGAAAGACTGTTGAGATTCCAGCCGGTATAGATAATGGACAGTGTGTCAGAATACGTGAATACGGCGAGCCGGGCATAAATGGCGGACCGCGTGGAGATCTTCTTGTTGAAGTTATTGTTTCAGGCAGCAGGGATTTTGAGCGTCAGGATGTTAATATCTTTTCAAAGGCATCCATCTCGTATGCTATTGCAGCCTTAGGTGGAGATATAAGAATCAAGACTGTTGATGGAGATATTATATACACAGTTGCACCGGGTACACAGACAGGTACACGTATCCGCTTAAAGGGCAAGGGTGTTCCTTCAACAAGAAATAAAGCAATAAGAGGTGACCATTATGTCACACTTGTTGTCAATACGCCTACAGGTCTGTCTAAGGATGCTAAGGAGGCTCTTAAGAAGTTTGATGAGCTTTCAGGCGGTTCTCTGACCAAGGAGGGCGGAGCTTCTACTGATTCTAAAAAGAAAAAAGGATTTATGGATAAGCTCAAGGAGTCTTTGGACGATCTGTAAATAGATGATCTGTAATAGATGTCCTATAATATATGTCCCGCCATGTGTGGCGGGGCATTTTTTAGGCTATTTTTACGTATAAAAAAATGGGGCTTTTATACAGCACATTTTTATGGTATTATATGAGATAAGTTGTGGAGGCAGTCGTATGACTGCCTTGTAAAATGTACGGAAATGTTTTGAAATAAAACTGTATTTATACTATATATCTATTTTATTAAGAGAGGATTTTTATATGAAGTGGAAGAAATACACGATTGAGACAACAACCGCGGCTGAGGATTTCATGAGCAGCATGCTTATGGAGCTTGGTATCGAGGGGATCGAGATTGAGGACAATATTCCCCTGACCAAAGAGGACCAGGCGGATATGTTTATTGATTTTCTGCCGGAGCTGCCTCCGGATGAGGGCATAAGCCATGTCAGCTTTTATATTGAGGATGATGGCAGTGATCAGTCAGATATGCTTAGAAAGGTAAAGCTTGGACTTGAGGATTTAAGAGATACTGTTGATGTGGGAAGCGGTATAATTTCGTCATCTGAGACAGAGGATCTTGACTGGATTAATAACTGGAAGAAGTATTTTTCATCATTTACAATCGGTGATATATTGATTAAGCCTACATGGGAAGAGGTAAAGCCTGAGGATGCGGATAAATTTATGATAGAAATTGATCCGGGAATCTCCTTTGGTACAGGAAAGCACGAGACAACACAGCTTTGTATCAAGCAGCTTATCAAGTATATTGAGGGCGCAAAGGAAGCACCTACAGTGCTTGATGTGGGCTGTGGAAGCGGAATCCTTTCAATTGTAGCTTTAAAGCTTGGTGCAAAGGAGGTTGTAGGTACTGACCTTGATGCTGACTGCATGATTTCTACGCGTGACAATATGCAGGTCAATCATCTGGATGAGAAGCTTGGCACGTTTTATGTCGGTAATCTCATTGATGATACAGAGCTTCAAAAGAAGGTCGGTACCGAAAAATATGATATCGTTGTTGCAAATATCCTTGCTGATGTCATCATTCCTATGGCACCTGTTATTCCTGACAGGTTAAAGGAAGGCGGATATTTTATCACATCGGGTATCATAGATTTCAAGGAAAATGAAGTTAAAGAGGCTATCGAAGCAGCGGGGCTTAAGGTGATAGAAATCAATCATCAGGGTGAATGGGTCAATATCACTGCGCAGAAGCTGACTAAATAGTTTGGTGGATTATGTATCAGTTTTTTGTAGAGGAAGAGCAGGTTCATTCTGACAGCATCTCAATCACCGGAGGTGACGTAAATCACATAAAGAATGTACTGCGCATGAAAAACGGGGAAACAATAAGAGTAAGCTCAAAATCCGGACAGGCATATTTCTGTCACATATCGTCGATTCTGGATGATGAGGTCATCGCAGCTATTGACAGTGCAGATGAGACAGGCACAGAGCTTGACAATCACATCGTGCTGTATCAGGGGCTGCCAAAGGGCGATAAGATGGAGCTTATTATTCAAAAAGGCTGTGGAGCTTGGTGTATCTGAGATAGTACCGGTTGCCATGAAAAACTGTGTGGTAAAGCTGGATGAAAAAAAGGCAGCAAAAAAGCTGCAGAGATGGCAGGCTATCGCTGAGAGCGCAGCAAAGCAGTCAAAGCGCACAGTAATCCCCACTGTGAAGCAGCCGGTTACATACAAGGAAGCTTTGAAAATCGCCTCAGAGCTTGACATCACGCTGGTGCCATATGAGAATGAGCGTGGGATGGATGCGACAAAGAGATAATGGGGCAGCTTAAGGCTGGTCAGACTATCGGTGTTGTCGTGGGTCCTGAGGGCGGCTTTGCACCGGAGGAGATAGCACTTGTGGATGAGCATGTCACAATGCACAGAATAAGCTTGGGACGCAGGATTTTACGCACGGAGACAGCAGGACTTGCTGCACTTGCCATGCTTGTATACAATTTGGATGTATAGACAGTAGAGATACTTAACAGTTAAGAAGTAGAAGTTAGGAGCAAAAATGGAAGCATATTTGGATAATTCTGCCACAACCAGATGCTCAAAAGCGGCGGCAGATATGGTTTATAAGCTGCTTACAGAGGATTATGGTAATCCTTCATCACTTCATATGAAGGGTGTTGAGGCAGAAAATTATATTAATGATGCTAAGAAAAAGATTGCAAAGACACTCAGGGTGCAGGACAAGGAGATACTATTTACATCCGGCGGCACAGAGTCGAATAATACTGCAATAATAGGTGCTGCAATGGCCAATAAGCGTGCAGGAAGGCATATAATCACATCTTCTGTAGAGCACGCATCGGTTTTGTCTGTGATGCAGTTTCTGGAGGAGCAGGGCTTTGAAATCGCATATCTGCCTGTAAACCATGACGGCGTGATAAGTGTTGAAGAGCTGAAAAATGCATTAAGGGAGGATACAATTCTTGTATCGCTCATGCATGTAAACAATGAGATTGGCGCAGTCATGCCGATTGAGGAGGCGGGAGCAGCTATAAAAGAGAAAAATCCTGCCACACTTTTTCATGTGGATGCCATACAGTCCTACGGCAAGCTTGAAATCAGACCAAAGCGCATGAATATAGACATGCTTTCAGTCAGTGGACACAAGATTCACGGACCAAAGGGCAGCGGATTTTTATATATAAAGGACAAGACTAAAATCAAGCCGATTATATACGGAGGCGGCCAACAGAAGGGCATGCGCTCAGGTACGGAAAATGTTCCTGCATATGCAGGTCTTGGAGTGGCAGCAGAGGAAATTTACACGGATTTTGATAAAAAAATAGCACATATGTATGAGCTTAGGGATCATTTTATAGAGTCAGTGCAGCGTATTGACGGAGTATCTGTAAATGGACGCACGGACCATACAAATGCACCTCATGTGGTAAGCGTGAGCGTAGATGGTGTGAGAGCGGAGGTTATGCTTCATACTCTTGAGGACAGGCAGATATATGTGTCTGCAGGAAGTGCCTGTTCATCAAACAAACCGGCAATCAGTTCAACACTAAAGAGCATAGGGCTTAAGCCGTCACTTTTGGATTCCACGATCAGATTCAGCTTTTGCGTGAATACCACACAGGAGGAAATTGATTACGCTGTATCAGTGATGGCAGAGGTGATACCAATGCTGCGAAGATATACAAGGCGCTAATGAGCTGCAAAGAGATTGCAGGTATTAGCATAGCCGGTAACCATGAAGGGCTAAAAAGTTACGCATACAATGAAATATTAAGTAATTAAAAATAATAAATAATAAATAAAACCAATAAATAAAACCAATAAATAAAACCAGAACAGGAGAGTTACATGTACAAGACATTTTTGATCAAGTATGCTGAGATTGCGATAAAGGGAAAAAACAGATACATTTTTGAAGACGCGCTCGTTAAGAATATCAAATATCAGCTTCGCAATGTGGATGGAAGCTTTGAGGTAAGAAAGGAAGCGGACGTGTGTACGTGGAGACAGACGGAGACTATGATTATGACGAGACAGTTGCCACATTGTCAAGAATTTTTGGTATCGTGGGTATCTGTCCGGTCGAGCTGCATGAGGATGAGGGCTTTGACAAGCTCTGTGAAGCAGTTATCGATCATATCAACCATGTATACAAGGATAAGAGCTTTACCTTCAAGGTAAATGCGAGACGTGCCAGAAAGAACTATCCGATGACCTCCATGGAGATAAATGCCGCAGTCGGTGAAAAGGTGCTGGAGGCATTTCCTGAGACAAGGGTAGATGTTCATAATCCACAGGTTATGATCAATATCGAGATCAGACCTATGATAAATATTTATTCAGAGGAGATTCCGGGACCGGGCGGTATGCCGCTTGGCACAGCAGGAAAGGCAATGCTTCTGCTCTCAGGTGGAATCGACAGCCCGGTTGCAGGATACATGATTGCAAAGCGAGGTGTGGTAATCAATGCCACATATTTCCATGCACCGCCATATACGAGTGAGAGAGCAAAGCAGAAGGTTGTAGACCTTGCAAAGAAGGTTGCTAAATATTCGGGCAGGATAAAGCTGCATGTTGTCAATTTTACCGATATACAGCTTGCCATATATGAGAAATGTCCTCATGATGAGCTGACCATCATCATGCGCAGATACATGATGAAGATAGCAGAGCACTTTGCCGATGAGGATAAATGCTTAGGTCTTATCACAGGTGAGAGCATCGGACAGGTTGCAAGCCAGACAATGCAGTCACTTGCTGCAACAAACGAGGTGTGCCATATGCCTGTATACAGACCTCTCATTGCCATGGACAAGAATGATATCATTGATATATCAAACAAAATTGATACCTATGAGACATCGATTCTTCCGTATGAGGACTGCTGTACTATTTTCGTAGCAAAGCATCCTGTTACAAAGCCGAATATAAACAGGATTAAGAAGTCTGAGGAAAGACTTAACGATGTGATAGATGAGCTTATGAAGACAGCTATAGATACTACAGAAGTGATTATGGTGGATGCTGAGTAATCAGTGCCACCTTAGAGCAAAATAAAAAGGACCTGAGCTTCAGGTCCTAATTAATCAAATCATTGTGTCTGTATTACTTGGCTTCGTCGATGATATATGGCTTTAATACTTCCATAATCTCGTCAAGTCCGGTTTCTGTATGTATAGCGAGCTCTATTGGCTTAGAAAGGTCTAGGCTGAAGATACCCATAATTGATTTAGCATCAATGACATATCTGCCCGATATTAAATCAAAATCGAAATCAAACTGAGTAATAGCGTTAACGAATGATTTTACTTTCCCAATGGAATTTAATGAAATCTGTACTGTTTTCATATTGAAAACCTCCTTAAATAACTACTGTCATATAGATAGTAATAGTTTTTTAAGGAAAAGTCAATTAAATAGGAGTAAAAAAATAAAATGAAAAAAGCAGCCTTACATAATTTAGGATGTAAAGTAAATGCATATGAGACAGAGGCCATGCAGCATCTGCTTGAGGAGGCGGGGTATGAGATAGTTCCATTCACACAAAAAGCTGATGTGTATGTCATAAATACCTGCTCAGCCACCAACATGGCTGACAGAAAATCCAGACAGATGCTTCACAAGGCAAAGAAAAACAATCCGGACTCAATAGTTGTGGCAGCCGGCTGCTATGTGCAGACAAGTGAAAAAGAGGTATTAAACGACTTATCGGTGGACATAGTCATCGGAAATGACAGAAAGCATGACCTTGTAAGGCTGCTTGAGGAATACTCTTTGGACAGTGTAAACGATACCGTGGACGATATAAATGACGGAAAGCATGATTTTGAGGAGCTCTTTATAGACCAGACAAAGGAGCACACGAGAGCCTTCATCAAGGTGCAGGACGGCTGTAATCAGTTTTGCAGCTATTGTATCATTCCGTATGCCAGAGGACGTGTCAGAAGCCGTAGGTTTGAAAATGTAATAGCAGAGGTTGAAAGGCTCGCGGCAAACGGCTTCAAGGAGGTTGTGCTGACAGGTATCCATCTAAGCTCATACGGTGTGGATTTTGAGGAAGCTACAGGCCTTCTTGAACTGATACAGGCGGTGAACGCAGTAAAGGGCATAGAGCGCATCAGGCTTGGGTCACTCGAGCCTAAGATTGTGACAGAGCACTTTGCGAGTGAGCTTTCAAAGCTTGATAAAATCTGTCCTCATTTCCATCTGTCGCTTCAGAGCGGCTGTGATGCAACACTTAAGAGGATGAACAGAAAATATACCACTAAAGAGTACGAGAGAGGCTGTGAGCTTTTGCGCAAATATTTTGTTCATCCGGCCATCACAACCGATGTGATTGTGGGATTTCCTGGTGAGACAGAGGAGGAGTTTGAACAGACTAAGGCATATCTTGAGCATATACATTTTTATGAGATGCATATCTTTAAGTACTCAAAGCGAAAAGGCACCCGCGCAGCAGTAATGCCTGACCAGATAGATGAGCAGATTAAGGCGGCACGAAGCGAAAAGCTCATAGCACTCGGTCATGACATGTCTAAGGAGTTCAGAAAATTCTATATCGGAAAGAATGAGGAGGTGCTTTTTGAGGAAAAGGCTGTAATCGGTGATAAAGAATACTTTGTCGGATATACTAAGGAATATGTCAAGGTCGCTAAGAAAACTGACGAAAACCTTGAAAATCAGATAGTTTCAGGCCGTATATCGGGTATGCTTACAGACGAAATATTACTCTTCGAATAATAAAAGGTTGTAATTTTATTACATTTATAATAAAATAATATTACAAGAAGGGCGAAACGTATGGAAAAAAATATTAACAACACACAATTTTTTACAGTTCAAAAGGAGCCTGAGCTTCAGGTAAGCGATGTACTTGAGATTGTGTACAAGGCATTAAAGGAAAAGGGCTACAATCCTGTTAATCAGATTGTTGGATATATTATGTCCGGAGATCCAACATATATCACAAGCCACAATAACGCGAGAAGTCTCATCATGAAGGTTGAGAGAGACGAGCTTGTGGAGGAGGTTCTCAAGACATACATTGAGAACAGCGCATGGGATTAATATGAGGATATTAGGTCTTGATTTTGGTTCAAAGACAGTCGGAGTTGCGGTGAGCGACGAGCTCTTAATCACAGCACAGGGTGTTGAGATAGTGCGCAGGAAGTCGCCATCCAAGCTCAGACAGACTTTGGCACGTATTGAGGAGATTATTGCAGAGTACAAGGTGGACAGGATTGTGCTCGGCTATCCTAAAAATATGAATAACACGGAAGGAGAACGCTGCGAGAAGACGAAGGAGTTCGGTGATATGCTTGCAAGGCGCACAGGTCTTGAGGTCATATACTGGGATGAGCGTCTTACTACAGTCGCAGCCGACCGTTCTATGATGGAAACCGGCATACGCAGGGAGAATCGCAAGGAGTTTGTTGATGAGATAGCAGCGATTTTTATTTTGCAGGGATATTTGGATTATCTGTCAAATAGTCGGTCTTAGTTTTTATGCAGAAAATTAAATTTACTGATCCGCAGACCAATGATGTTGTCGAGTTTGCGGTTGAAGAAGAGACAACACTTAATGGAACACGATATCTTTTAGTTTCCGAAGGAGAAGAAAGCGGAGACTGTGAAGCATATATTTTAAAAGAAGTAAGCACAAAGGATGAAGAGGTGCTTTATCAGATGGTTGAAGACGATGTTGAGTTTTCGGCTATTGCTAAGGTATTTTCTGAGCTTACGGATGATGACACTGCACTTGAATATTAGGATTGCAGTTGTACGTGAAATAAATTTGGAGGTAATATTTTGAAGAAAACAGAAAAACAGAATACAGGTAAGCTTAAGATCATTCCACTTGGAGGATTAGAGCAGATTGGAATGAATATTACTGCCTTTGAGTATGAGGACAGTATTATTGTAGTTGATTGCGGATTGTCATTCCCTGAGGACGATATGTTGGGAATAGATTTGGTTATCCCTGATATCACATATCTTAAGGAGAACATCGATAAGGTCAAGGGATTCTTTATCACTCATGGACATGAGGATCATATCGGTGCTATTCCATATGTGCTTAAGGAGATAAATGTACCGATATACGCTACAAAGCTTACCATCGGAATTATTGACAGAAAGCTTGAAGAGCATGGCATGCTCAAGACTGTCAAGAGAAAAGTCGTAAAATACGGACAGCACATCAACCTTGGCTGCTTCAGGGTTGAGTTTATAAAGACTAACCACAGTATCCAGGATGCAGCAGCGCTTGCTATCTATTCACCGGCAGGTATAGTTGTTCATACAGGCGATTTCAAGGTAGATTATACACCTGTATTTGGAGATGCAATCGACCTTGCAAGGTTTGGTGAGATTGGAAAGAAGGGCGTGCTCGCGCTTATGTGCGACAGTACCAATGCAGAAAGACCGGGCTTCACACAGTCTGAGAAGTCTGTCGGAAAGGTATTGGACGGCATCTTTGAGGATCACAGGAAAAACAGAATTATCATTGCTACATTTGCATCAAACGTAGACCGTGTGCAGCAGATTATCAACTGTGCGGAGAAGTATGGCAGAAAGGTAGCCATCGAGGGACGAAGCATGGTAAATATCATTTCGATAGCCTCAGAGCTTGGCTATCTGTCGCTGCCTGACAATATTCTTATAGATGTAGAACAGCTTAGAAGCTATCCTGATGAGCAGACTGTCATCATCACGACAGGAAGCCAGGGAGAGTCAATGGCAGCTCTTTCACGTATGGCAAACGGTACCCACAGAAAGGTATCCATAAAGCCAAACGATACCATCGTATTCAGCTCAAACCCTATACCGGGAAATGAGAAGTCGGTTACAGGTATCATCAATGAGCTCATGATGAAGGGGGCAGACGTTATATTCCAGGATGTCCATGTTTCCGGTCATGCGTGCCAGGAGGATATAAAGCTTATTTATTCTCTTGTCAATCCAAAGTACGCAATCCCTGTTCATGGAGAGTACAAGCATCTTGTGGCACAGGCCAAAATAGCCGAACAGCTCGGATATGATACAGATCACATCAAGATCCTTTCATCAGGAGATGTGCTTGAAATCAATGAGGACGGTGCCAAGGTGACAGGCAGAGTGCATGTGGGCAATGTCATGGTCGATGGACTTGGTGTAGGAGATGTAGGAAATATCGTGCTCCGTGACAGACAGCGTCTGGCTGAGGACGGAATCATCATCGTTGTGATGACACTTGAGGCAGGCTCAGGACAGCTGCTTGCAGGTCCTGATATTGTATCGAGAGGATTTGTATATGTGCGCAATTCAGAGAGCCTGATGGATGAGGCGAAATGCGTGCTGGATGACACAATGGAGCGTCTGACAGACAACAATGTGACAGACTGGGGCAAGATAAAGACAGAGGTAAAGGATGCATTGGGAGACTTTGTTTGGAAGGAAACAAAGAGAAGACCGATGATTATACCTATAATTATGGAAGTGTAGGAACAGCTTATGGATTTTAACAAGGCTTTATTTGGTTTTATAAGGGTTGCTTTTTCAATAATGATTGCTCTTTTAGTGCTGTTTGCGGGCATAAAAATCTGCAGCATCTGCTATGGTTTTGGCTACAGAGTTTTTACTGAGCCTGCCATGACAAATGGCGATGGTCAGGATGTACTCGTTCAGGTGGAAAAGGGCATCTCCGCAGAGGAGCTTGGACAGCTTTTAGAGGACAAGGGCCTTGTAAGGGATCACAATTTATTTTATCTCCAGCTTAAGCTGTCTGCTTACTCAGGACATATAAAGCCAGGGATATACACACTCAACACTTCAATGACGGCAAAGGATATGATGGTAATCATGTCCTCCGACAAGAGCGATGAAGAACAGACACAGACTACGGAGCCTTCGGATACACAGTAATTATCCGTTAAGCGCATTTGTGTCAATAATTAGATTAGGAAATACAAGAATGATAGTTGATGAGAGACTTGTCACATATATCAATTCCTTGGACAGAGGCAACACGCCTGTATTAGATGAGATAGAGAAGGAAGCTTTAAGAGACTTCGTTCCGATTATCAGAAAAGAGATGCAGAGCTTTTTAAAACTGCTTCTTGCAATGCAAAAACCAATGCGTATTCTCGAGGTGGGAACAGCGGTTGGTTTTTCTGCCGTTTTGATGGCAGAGTATGCACCGAAGGATTGTCAGATAGTGACGATTGAAAATTACGAAAAAAGAATACCTATCGCAAAGGCCAACTTTGAAAGAGCCGGGAAGCAGGAGCAGATTACACTCTTAGAGGGTGATGCAACGGAGATACTTCCACAGCTTGAAGGCCAGTTTGATATGATATTTATGGACGCGGCAAAGGGACAGTATATCAACTTTATGCCACAGGTGCTTCGCCTTTTAAAGACAGGCGGGGTGCTGGTGTCCGACAATGTGCTGCAGGATGGCGATATTATAGAATCGCACTATATCGTTGAGCGCAGAAACCGTACCATCTACAAGCGCATGAGGGAGTATCTCTACGAACTTACACACTCCGATGAGCTGGTGACGGCAGTGATGCCTATAGGCGATGGAATTACGGTGTCAACAAAGCTATAGTAACCGGTGTAGAATATATTGGATGAATACAAAACTGTATGGGAGAAAAAATGAGAAAAATAGAATTACTTTGTCCGGCGAGCAGCCTGGAGGTACTTAAGATAGCAGTTATATATGGAGCTGATGCAGTTTACATCGGTGGAGAGGCATTTGGACTAAGGGCCAAGGCTAAGAATTTCTCAATGGAGGAGATGGCAGAGGGCGTTGCCTTTGCACATGCTCACGGTGTGAGAGTGTATGTTACTGCCAATATTTTGGCTCACAACTATGACCTTGACGGAGTGCGTGAATATTTTACAGAGCTTCACAACATGAAGCCGGACAGACCTGATGCACTGATCATTGCAGATCCGGCAGTTTTCATGATTGCAAAGGAGGTCTGCCGGAGATAGAAAGGCATGTCAGCACACAGGCCAACAACACGAACTACGGCACATATCAATTCTGGTGGAATCTCGGAGCCAGCCGCGTGGTGACAGCCAGAGAGCTTTCACTTAAGGAGATAAAGGAGATAAGAGGGCATATAGATGACAGGATGGAGATAGAGACCTTCGTGCACGGAGCAATGTGTATCTCATATTCCGGCCGATGTCTGCTTTCCAACTATTTCACAGGCCGTGATGCGAATAAGGGCGCGTGTACACATCCGTGTCGCTGGAAATACTCTGTTGTGGAGGAAAAGCGCCCGGGTGAGTATCTGCCGGTATACGAGAATGAGCGTGGCACATATATCTTCAACTCAAAGGATCTGTGCATGATAGAGCATATCCCGGATCTGATTGATGCAGGAATAGACAGCTACAAGATAGAGGGACGTATGAAGACCGCTCTCTATGTGGCAACAGTAGCAAGAACCTACCGCAAGGCGATAGATGATTATCTTGAGTCACCTGAGAGATACGAGGCAAATATGCCATGGTACATAGAGCAGATAAAGAGCTGTACCTACAGACAGTTTACCACTGGCTTTTTCTACGGAAAGCCTTCGGAGGAGACTCAGATATACGATAACAATACTTACGAGAAGGGCTACACCTATCTCGGAATAGTTGGTGCGCCAAATGAAAAAGGTCTCTATCGTATGGAGCAGAGAAACAAGTTCTCAGTTGGCGAGCAGATTGAAATCATGAAGCCAAACGGAGACAATGTGCTTGCAACAGTGCTTGCACTCGTTGATGAGGACGGCAATGAGATGGAATCCTGCCCACATCCACAGCAGGTATTCTATGTAAAGCTGTCAGAGACACCTGATGAGTTTGATATTTTAAGACGTCAGGAGAATGAGGCTATCGCTTTAGATTAAAATAATTGTTTTTTAGGAATGAATCCGCTATACTAAATTATGGTATTGCGGATTTTTTTTTTTCGTAAAAAAAATACGGATTATTTGAAAATTTGTTGAAATAATAACTGAAATACAACAGATAGTAATGGAGAAAAAATGTTAAAAATAGCTATATGTGATGATGAAAAAGTATTTAGAGATAATATAAATAAATATGTTGCAGCCTATTTAAATGAAAAAGAGATTTCTTATGAAATAGATACATTTTCATCAGGTAAGGAAATAATTGATTTAGGAATTGAAATTAAACAATACAACATCATTTTTTTGGATATTAATATGGATGATGTTGATGGAATTGTTACGGCACAAAAAATCAGGGAATATAGTTCTGAAATATATATTGTATTTGTGACAGCTTATATAAATTATTCGTTGGAGGGCTACAAGGTCGATGCCATAAGATATCTGTTGAAAAATAATACTAATTTAGAGGCTTCCATAAGCGAATGCATGGATGCCATTCTTCATAAGATGAATTTGGTAGTAAAAAAGAAAAAATTCAAGTTCAATGAAGGAGAAAAGGAGTTAATATAGACAATATACTATATATTGAAAGCAAATTACATAAACTGCAATTCTATATCATGGAGGATAAAATCAAAATCTATAATTTATATGGCACATTAAATGAGCTGGAAAATGAACTAAAAGATTTCCATTTTATTAGAATCCATCAAAGCTATTTGACTAATTTGAAATATATTAGGAGTGTTAAATGCTATAAAGTACTGTTATGTAATAATCAGGAATTGCTCATACCTAAGGCAAGATATAAGAATGTGAAGGATGCATTCATTTCATATAAGGGAGAATTGTGATATATGTTTACATACTTTTTCAGTTTAGTAATTATTATATTTGAAGCGATATGTTGTAATTTATTTTACGATGTTTTTTGCAAAGAAAATTCGAGATTAAGAAAAAAGTCAAAAAGTTTTGCTGATGATATCATTGATTTGCTGCTATTATTTATGCGGATTATTTTTGTCTGATATGCTTATATTGAAAATGACGTTGGTTGTACTGGCTGCAGTTATAATTATGAGTTTTTATTTTGAAATAAGTATAAAAAAATCTGTCATTTTTGCATTATTATATCAAGGATTATCAATCATAGTTGATTATATAGCTTATATTAGTAATAACACAATTATTTCAAAAGCGGGTGAGGTACAAAAAGGATATGCGTTAGAGGGAAGCTTGGTTGTTATTTTTAGCAAGATTACCGTATTTTTATGTATCTTACTGCTAAAAAAACACTTTGAAGAAAAAAATCAACAGAGACTTTACCTGACAAAATATGGGGAAGATTTTTGTTTTTTCCTGTATTTACAATAATTACAATTATAGCAATGATTATGACGTTTCAATATACAAAAAATGAAGTGCAGGCGAACGTTTTATATTCTATTTCTTTGGGATTGGCTGTGATGAATATATTTGTATATTTCCTGATTAACGATATTGTAACCAGTGAAGCTAAATTGCATGAAAAGGAAATATTGGGACTACAGTTTAAAACAAATTGATATGTACCGTTCTATTTCGGAAAATTATGAAATTCAGAAGAAAAAAGTCACATGAATTTAAAAATCATATATTGTGTATAGAATCTTTATTGAAAGCTCATGAATATGACAAGGCAAATAAATATGTAAGAAATATCAGCAATACTTTTATTGGAGAAAAAAATGTAATCAATACAAATCATGTGATAATAAATGCGATTCTTAATACAAAGTATCAGGAGGCTATCAGTAAGAATATTGTTTTTGTGTTTAAGGTAAATGATTTATCAAAAATTGTAATAGAGGATGAGGATCTGGTAGTGATTTTAGCAAATCTGCTAAATAATGCCATTGAAGCATGTGAAAAATGTGAGGAAAAGAAAACTATAAAACTAAAGTTTGTGATAGAGGAAAATCTTATAGTTCTTTCGGTGAAAAATACATGCAGTCATCCAATTATTTACAGTGATAATGAAATAAAAACAAGTAAAAAAGATGAACCGGAAATGCATGGCATTGGTATAAAAAATATTATTCAAATTGTAGAAAAATACAATGGCGAATATGTTATTAAAAATGAGAACAATGAATTTAGTTTTTCTATTATTATCTCATTATAATATGTGACCATAGTTTATGTCCATTTTCTGCAAAAAATGGTCGTTTTGTGCATGGATTGTTGATTTTATCTATTATGTTAGATAAAATTATAAAAAGTAATTTTGGAGTAAGATAACAGAAGGAAAAATAACAAATGATTTATAAAGTGGCAATATGTGATGACGAGATTAATCAGTGCGCTGTACTCGAAAAAATAATTATTGAATATTTTAATAATAGAGCTGAAAAATGCGAGGTTGAAGTATGGTATGATTCTATGTCATTATGCAGAGACATAAAAGAATTCAATCCGCAGATACTTTTTCTGGATATTGAGTTACCGGGTGATAATGGGGTTTGTGCAGGAAAATATATAAGAGAAACGCTTCATAATGACAGGATGAATATTGTGTTTATATCTCATAAAACAAGCTATGCCATGGAGCTTTTTCAAATTCATCCATATGATTTTCTTATAAAACCGATAGATGATAATGTTTTGTATGATACCATGACTAAAATACTACAACTTGAAGATGTACAGAAAAAAGAATTCAGATATACATATAATAAGACAGGATATTCTATTCCGTATGGTGAAATTATGTTGTTTTCCAGCAGAAATAAAACTATTACTATATGTAAAACCGATGGTGAAAGTGTATCTTATTATGGAAAACTTAGTGATATTGTATCAAATCTTCCGTTTCAGTTTGTCTGCATAAGCAAGTCATATATAGTCAATATAAAATGTATTAAATCATGGAAAAGTGATGCTGTTTTACTGAAAAATGGTATGGAAATAAGTATAGCACAGTCTAAAAGGGCTTCATTTAAGCAAGCAGTTTTTAACTATGGAAGGAGTAAGGAAGTGATATGACTTTTGAAAGAGCAATGGTTATTTTGTACAAAGGTAGCTCAGACTGTTATTGCAGAAAGATTTACTCATACTTTTTTTGATAATGATGGAAACAGAGTGCGAAAGGTATTTGCATATTTATTTAGTGTTTTTATAGCGATATTTGTAAACTTGTTTTTTCATAAACCGATATTTAATTTCCTTAGTATTTTCTTAGGGCTGTCAGCAATTGCTTTATCATATAATGGTACGATAAAAAAGAAAATGTATATTTGTTTTTTATATTTTGGCAGTAAGCTGTCTCATAGATTTAGTAGTAAGTGCATTTTTAATAAAACCCTTTGGATATGATGGATATTCAGCTTTTGTAAGTATATTTGCTCTTTTATTATTGCATGCTACACAGTTGATTACAGAAAGATTTTTTGAAAATGATTTAGGCATAGAGCTGAATAATCGTTATTGGTTGTTTATTATTGCGTCGTTATTAGTATGTATTATAACATCAATAGTAATATTTATGGATAAAACCGTGTCATCATTTTCTCTTTCGTTAGTGTGCGGAGCATTTCTGCTTGTGAATATTATTATTTCATATCTGATGGATGATCTTGTTAAGTCTTCTCAGAAGGCTTTGGAAAATCAGGCACTTAGAGATCAGGTTAGTTCTTATGAAAGAGAGATTATGCTTCAGAATGAAAACATGGAGGCATTAAGATCGTTTCGCCATGATATGAAACGTCATTTTGCAGAGATTTCGGTGCTTGCTTCAACAGGCGAAATAGAACAGATAAAAAATTATGTGTCAGCTATGGAGAATAATCTTGTAGAATCAAGGCGGCTGGTTGATTCGGGAAATACGGCGCTTGATACAGTTTTAAATTATATGCTTCAGCGTGCGGTGGATAAGAAAATTCAGTTGAATGTAAAAGTTGTGGTTCCGAGTGATTTAAAATTATCGGCATATGATATGAATATTATATTTGGAAACCTTTTGGAGAATGCGATAGAGGCACAAAAAGATGTAAAAAATCCAAGCATAGATTTGGAAATTAATTATTTAATGGATTCACTTGTTGTTGAGATTAGTAACAGGTGTTTACAAAAAGTGATATTTAAAGGTGGATTGCCGGTTACGACAAAACAATCTGTAAGAGAACATGGTTATGGATTAAAGAATGTAAAGAAAGTGCTTGATAAATATATAAGCACACTGGATTTTGAGTGTTCAGATGAACGGTTCACCGTGAAAATATTGATGAAAATTTAATAAATTCACCTTGAAAAGTACTAATTTCGCCTTTTGTATTCGGAGTAATTTGTTTTATGTATAATATTATCAAAAAGGGAGGGGCACTATGAAGAAAAAACGCATTTTAATCGCATCAATCATCTTCATACTTATCATCTGTATTGTGACTGCGGTTTTTATAATAAAGAATAGAAACCGCAGTACATCCAATACAATGTACACATATTCCAATGTAAATCCGGAATATAACTACTCTGAGGATAATGTATTCTATTTTGATGACTCGGGAATATTGCATCTTATTGATACAGCATCCGGTAAGGATATTGTCTATTGTGACAAGCCAAACTGCACACATGAAGGATACTCACGCACAAATCAGAATCCTTCATGCCCTGCAGCTTTTTATGGATTGTCAAAAGCTGGAGCGGTAATTTACAATGATCATCTCTATTTTATAGGAAATATGTCAGATGAAGACATGACAATACAGTATCTGTATGTGATGGATTCTAATGGTGAGAATCGAAAAAAAACAGCTAAATTAGAGAATGTTCAGAATGTTAGGGCTGTTTTGTACAGGGATAATTATGTTATAGGAGCTTACAGCAACAGGGTGGAGCTTAATGATGAAGGACAGATTATAAATGATGATAAGCCTGAAGCCGGTATTTTTGTTATAGATCTTGATAATTACAAGGTGTATATGAGTGATAAGATAACAAGCGAACAGGCAAATATTATGGGCATATATTATGAAGACGGTGCAGTGTACTATTCGACTGTGCGGTTTGGAGATGATGTTACAGAGCTGATGATAGAGGAGGGGGCGACAGCTGATGCAGAGTCTTTTGCCTACGATAATATGCTTAATGGAATATATCAATATGATATAGCAGATGAAAAGACAACATGTCTGACGGAAATAGACCATATTAACAATCTTAGGCTGTTAGATGGCGATGGTTATTATTCGTCAAAGGATGGATATTTTGTGTTTGACACCGAAAGCAGACAGACAAGACAGCTTCCGATAGATGCGGATGGAAAAACACAATATGGACCATTAAAAAAGAGCGGAGATTTTCTATATTATGCCCTTTCTGAAGAAAACAGTGATGAAGTGACATATTACCGCTTGAAGGATGATAAGAGTGAAGAACTGATGAAGCTGTCTACTGAAAAGGCATTTGGTATTGAAAACATATGCGGTCAGTCGGTATATGTCAACTATACTGATGATGAAGGCGAATTTTCACTTGGAGTTATAAGTCTTGATAATCTGAATAAAGGCAATTTTAATCCGAGAAAATTGAGGTGCTATAATGAAGAATAAGAAAAAGGGTATTTTGATAGCGGTTGCAGTAGCAGTCATTGTTGTTATAGCAGTGGCGGCAGTCTGCCTTAACAGAAAAACGGATAATGCCGGAGCTGTCAGCGAAGGCCGGACAGAGTCGGCTGATAAAACAAAAAAGTCGGATAAAGCTGATAAAGAAGAATCAGAGAACAAAAGAAATTCAGATGCGCAGGTTATAACGTTTGCTGTACCTGATATTTGTAAGATTGATAAGAATAATCTAAAGAAGTTCAACGATGCACTTGCTGCGGACGGACATGATTATGAGCTCGAAATCAAAACCTTGTCCTATGACAATTACGGACAGGCTGTTGAGGGAGCCTTGGAAAACGGTAAAACAGATATAGCATTCCTGGGTTTCGGTGATGCTGCCGGAAATAATCCGGTGTATGATCTGGTACGCTCGGATCTGGTCCTGAATCTTGATGATATCTTATCAGGCGATAAAGGAAAAACACTTTATGAGGCTTTTCCAAAGAATCTTTGGGAGATGGTTAAATGCGATAAGCATATTTATTCGATTCCGTTAGCACTTGCAAGTGATGAGGGAGTTTATGCAGCCTTCAACAGGGATTACGTTTCTGACGATGCGATAAGTGCATGGGATGGCAGCATAGACGGAATATATCAGATACTTCAGGGTGTTAAATGGGATAAAAGTGATACTCCGAGGTTCGAGTATCTCATAAACGGATATAAATTTGATGATATGCTTGGCTGTGAGATAAGAAACGGGCTCTGCTTCGACTATGATACTATGTCTGTTGGAAATCCTTTAGAGTCACAGAAATTTACCGGGTATCTGAGGGTGCTTGACCGGATGAAGAAAGACGGCTATATGTCTGATGATTTGACAAATGAGATAACATATCTCAACAATCCGGGGCTGAATGATGCTCAGATATTAAAAAATATCAAGGCAGGCAATTTTGCGGCTGCTTTATGTGTCGGTAGCGTGGATGAAAATTTCAAAAAGGACAATATCACGGTAAAGGAAGTAAAGACTTACCTTTCATCAAGGATAAACGGCTCCATCGGTGTAGCAAAGAAAGCAAAGGATGCTTCTGCTGCGATGGATTTCCTTAGTCTGTTATATGGAAATGAAAAGTATGGCAATATCCTTTTGTACGGTGAAAAAGATAAGGATTATAAGCTAAAAGATGGCATTGCAGAAGCTTGTGATGGAGGCAGTCTGGATGATGACTATCTGACGAAGCTTAGTCTTAATCTTTTCGTGAATGTTTATCCGACAAAGAACGAGAAATATGTGGACAATCGTAAGAAGGAGTTTTTTGACTTTTATGACAATGCCACATTGTCTCCGTTTATCGGCTTCGAACCGGATACTAAGAATATGGGCAGTATTTCAACAGATTTAGATGATTTCATGACAGGACTGCATGGTGCCACTGTAGATGATACTTTAGACGGTGCCGTACAAAAGCTTACAGCAGATGGAATGGACAGCTATCTTGACAGTGTAAGAAACCAGTGGGAGGAATATAAACAATGACACTTGAATTGGAGGGGCTTACAAAAGTTTATAAGGATAAAACTGCGCTGGATGATGTGTCTTTTTCATTTACACCCGGCATATATGGGCTTTTGGGACCTAATGGAGCCGGTAAATCAACTATGATGAATCTCATTTCTGACAATCTGACTCCATCAAAAGGCCGTGTGCTGCTTGACGGAAGGGGCATAGACGAGCTTGGAAGTGAATACAGGAAGCTTCTCGGATATATGCCACAGCAGCAGAATATTTATCCGGAGCTTAGTCTTAGGCGTTTTCTTTACTTTATGGCATCCCTGAAAGGATTAAAAAAGAGTGAAGCCGGGGAAGATATAGATCACTATGTGCGCATGGTAAAGCTTGATGATGTCCTTGGAAAGAAGCTTGGAGCTTTTTCGGGCGGAATGAAGCAGAGAGCACTGATAGCACAGGCACTCATAGGCAATCCCGGCATACTTATACTGGATGAGCCAACGGCAGGGCTTGACCCAAAGGAGAGAATCAGAATCCGCAATCTGATATCAGAGGTTGCAAAGGACAAGATTGTTATTATTGCGACTCATGTGGTTACGGATGTAGAGTTTATAGCCAAAGAGATTGTTATGTTAAGCAACGGCAAAATAATAAGGAGTGGTTCTCCGTCAAAGCTGCTTAAGGAGCTGGATGGAAAGGTATGGAATATCTTTTTATCGGATAATGAGATAGATGAGGTAAACACCGGATACAAGGTGAGCAATATTTCAAGGGATGCAGACGGTGTCATAGCCCGCATTATTGCCGATTCGTATGATGGCAGATGGCAGAAGGAGGCTGTGCGGCCAAATCTTGAGGACTTGTATTTGTATCTTAATGGGGACTGAAAATGGATATAGTAAAAAACGAAATATGTAAACTATTGACTAAAAGAACAGTGCTTATTCTTTTGTTTTTGCTTGTTCTGAATCCTGTTCTTGGACTGTATACCATGAATACTGTAAATGATGATGGGTATACAGGTAAGGACTACAGCGCGCTGTATGGCGAAATAAGCAATTACAGTCGTGAGGATGTTTTGCCGGAAATTGAACAGAGGCAGATGACGGCAGAAGCTTACGGCAGGATTAGTCTGTGCAGCAGGGTATACAAGGAAGCATTGGCATGTCTTTCTTATGATGAGTATCTGGACTCTGTCAATGAAAAGGCTGACGAGATTTCGATTATGAATAAGTTTTCCGGCAATGGAGGCTTTGCAGAGAAAAATGCTGCTAAAACGAGCAGAGTCTACAGTAAGCTTGAAGGCACAGTGCCTGAGGTTATGGATGCATCGGGACTTTTGAATATTACAGACAATGAGCTTACCGACTATGTGGCTGTGATTATGCTTTTTATCATTGCGCTCAATCTTGTGTTTTATGAAAAAAGCGAGAACCAGCTTGCATTGCTTAGAACAACTGCAAGGGGCAGAAGGCAGCTTATGGCGTCAAAGTCATTTGTGATGATTATGGCGGTCATTCTTATCACCTTGCTGTTGTATGGAATTAATGCAGTCATAAGCATGTGCTTTTACAATCCGATAAATCTGAAAAGTCCGCTTCAAAGTGTTTATCTGTACTATGGCAGTCCGTTTAAGCTTAGTATAGGACAATTTCTGGCATGTTATTTTCCTGTGAAAATAATAAGCTTTATATTGCTTGGCATGTTTTTTATGCTGATATGCGCAGCGCTTGACAATATTATATTTGTGTTCGTTGCTTCTGCAGTGACCGTGGTTATTGAGGCTATCTGCTACACAACGATATCAGGAACCAGCTTCCTAGCCTTCCTTAAGTACATAAATATCATGTATGGAGTCAGGACAGGCAGACTTTTTTCTGATTATGTCAATATCAATATGTTTGGATATCCGCTTAATACCGGGGTATTGTATGGCTTATTCTGGCTTGTGTGTATAGCTGTATGTATTTTTGCAGTTACAAATTATCTCAATTCGGTGCATGAAAAGAAGCTGCTTTTACTGCCTGGCTTTGCCTGCGGTAAAAATACAGGCTGTCATACATCTTTATTTTTGCACGAATGCTATAAAGCACTTGTTCCGGGAAAAGTGTTACTTATTTTGATTGCGGCAGCTATTTTTGTGGTATGGTGGAATCCGGCAGAGAAGCTTTCATATGACTCGGTTGATGAGGTGTATTACAAGGAATATATGGACAAATATTATGGACCTTTAACTGCCAAAACCAATGAGCTTCTGGATGAAGAAAGAGTAAAATACGACAGACTGTCAGATAACATTGCTTACGATATGGAGCAGGGGAAGAGTGAAAGCTATATCAATATAAAGTACAAGGATGAACTGAGCAGACAGGAGGCATTCAACAAGCTTACAGCACATGTGGATTATCTTAAGACGTTAAAAGAGGGCTGGCTGTTTTTTGAAAAGGGCTATGATATCCTTACCGACAGAACAGACTTCAAAAACCGTGATACAGCACAGGCATTTGTGTATGTTATTCTCCTAATAGCAATAGCCTACGGTATATGTGGAGCGGATTATGCAAACCATGAAATCCGTCTTTTAAGGACTACCCGCCGTGGCAGGAAACAGCATATGGGAATCAAATGTATACTTGGTTTTTTAGGCGCTGTCACAGCATTTGCACTTGTATATATTGTGCGGCTGTGCAATGTGCTTTTGGCATATGGCACGCAGGGGCTTAATGCTCCGGCGGCAAGTATGGAGCATCTGTGGCGTGTTTCGCAGAATATATCGGTAGGGCAGTATATACTTATCATAATGCTGATGCGCTTTATAGGGGGATTGCTGGTCAGCCTGTTTGTTTTTGCAATGTTTAAATACTTAAGAAGCGGCATGTCTGTGATTATATCATGCGTCCTTTTTATTGTGCTGCCACTGGCGCTTGTGGCTTTTGGGGTGACTAATGCGCAGTATATGTTGTTAAATCCGCTGCTTCTTGGAAATATATTCTAAAATATATTTTGAATTCACTAGGAAAAACATTACAGATTGTTCCAATGAAATAGATAAAAAGCATCTGTCCGGAAAAACCGGATAGATGCTTTTTAATATAGGACAAAGTTATAATTTTTTATAAAAATCTGTGATGCGGTCCATGCGTGCTCCCATATTCATAAGCAGTGCATCCGCAATAGTAATTGCAGCCATGGCTTCAACAACAACAACAGCACGTGGCACGATAATCGGGTCATGACGTCCCTTGATGGAAATCTCTATATCTTTACCGGATTTATTTACGGTGTGCTGTGTAGCTGCGATTGAAGGAGTAGGCTTTATGGCAGCTCTGAAAATAAGCGGTGAGCCGTCTGTCATGCCGCCGAGAGTACCACCGGAGTGATTTGTCTCTTTTGAAACAGCGCCATCCCTCATAATAAAGGCATCATTGTTTGTAAGTCCGGTTGCCTTTGCTGCATCAAAGCCATCGCCGATTTCGAAGCCCTTTACAGCTCCGATAGACATAATAGCTTTTGCCAGATTGGCATCAATTTTCTCGAATACAGGATCACCGAGCCCGACAGGAAGACCTGTGATGACACATTCACACACACCGCCTGAGGAATTGAGTGATTTAAGGCATTCCTCCAGATATTCAGAAGCTTTTAGCGCTGCATCGGCATCAGGCATATAAAGTGAATTGTTGTAAATTTCATGGGCATCAAAATTAACCTCATTAATTGTAACAGGACCTATTGATCTGGTGTATGTAAGAAATTTTATGCCAAGGCCCGAGAGCATCTTTACAGCGATAGCACCCGCTGCAACACGGCCTATTGTCTCGCGTCCCGAAGAACGACCTCCGCCTCTGTAGTCTCTGAAGCCGTATTTCTCATCAAAGCAAAAGTCAGCATGCCCCGGACGATAGTACGAAGCAATCTCACTGTAATCCTTTGATTTCTGATTTTTATTCCATACAACCATAGAAACAGGTGTACCTGTAGTCTTTCCCTCAAACACACCGGAGAGAATTTCAACCGCATCATCCTCCTTGCGTGGAGTAGTGAACTTGGACTGTCCCGGCTTTCTTCTGTTTAAGAATATCTGAATATCCTCCTCACACAGCTCAAGCCCCGCAGGAACGCCGTCCACAACGACCCCTAAGCCCTTTCCGTGTGATTCTCCCCATGTTGTTACCCTAAAAATATTTCCGTATGATGAACCTGCCATGATGGTCTCCTTATTATAATAATGGGTAACTATTTAAACCTCTGAGAACAAAAAATGATACATCATGCTTGCATGTAAACAGCATTTTTGGTTTTCAATGTGACTCGAATAGTTACGATAATAAATACATTATAATTAATAGCAAGTTGAATAGTCAAGAAAACTATGATATTATTTTATTTAGATAACTTTCGAACTATGTTTGTGTATAATTATGTGATTAAAGGGTCAAAAGGTATCATCGATGCATGCTTGCATCCCTGTATATGCAAAGCGCAAATTAGGCGAAGCATAATTTAAGCAAGTATAATTAAGCAGCATCATTTGTAGCAATTTTGCCACAACGTAAGGCACGTAAGCCGCGGCTACCGCGAGCGCACACGTGCTGCCCTGAGAGCGAATAGCGGAGCTGTTTAGAGTCTGTAGAATTATGCTTCGATACACAGAAATGCACCGGCAGGGACGCCGGGGCAAGGAGCTATCGAGCCATGGAGGGCGAGTAGCGACGGTTTCGTCAGCAAAAGAAAGCCTATAAGCATAATTCGTACAGAATCTTAACAGCGCAGCGTAGCGAACAGGGCAGCGCGTGGACGCTCACGGTGACCGCGACTTACGTGCCGTCCTTAGCGCCACAATGATAAACAACTACAATAAGACAGCAAAAGAGGGAGAAAACATGGAATTTAACGGGGTATTTCACCAGGCATACGACAACTACTGCTATCCTTTAAATGAGGATGAATTAATCATAAATATAAAGACCGGTTATGATGTGAAGGAGGTAAATATCATACTCGGTGACCCGTTCGCAGCCGGTATCTTAGGCGGTGGTGAGACCTGGAATGGCGATAAGCAGCCGATAATATTTAAAAAGAAATTAAAGCACCAGATATGGTGGACAACCACGGTAAAGCCACCATTCAAGAGACTTAAATATTATTTTGAGCTCATCACAGAGGATGAGAGATGGTTTTACTTTGAGGATGGCTTCGTGAGTGCAGAGCAGATGGCACTTGAGGGCAGAAGCCGCCAGTGCTTTGTATTCCCGTGGATGAATCCGTGTGATATTCCGGTCACACCGAAGTGGGTAAATGACACTATATGGTATCAGATATTTCCGGATAGATTCTGCAATGGAGACCACTCGATAGATCCTGATTATGTTGTTCCGTGGAGAAACAGGGGAAAGGTCAAAAATGAGGAGTGCTTCGGCGGAGACTTCGCAGGAATCATTCAAAAGCTTGATTATTTAAAGGGGCTTGGAATAAACGGAATCTACCTGACACCGATAAACGAGTCACCGAGCAATCATAAGTATGATACAACGGATTATGCAAAGATTGACCCGCGCTTTGGAGATGAAGATACCTTTAAGAGGCTTGTGTTAGAAGCCCATAAGCGTGATATGAGAATAATGCTTGATGGAGTGTTCAACCACTGTGGCTATTATTTTGCACCGTGGCAGGACGTTTTAGCAAAGGGAGCGGATTCAGAGTATTATGACTGGTTTATGATCAATGAATGGCCTCTTGACTTTAAGCATGGAGCGGCTAAAAAGGGTCAGTTTTATACGTTTGGATTTTTTGACAATATGCCAAAGCTCAATACAAATAATCCGGCGGTGCGAAAATACTTTATCGATATCTGCGCCAACTGGGTAGAAAATTATCATATAGACGGACTGCGCCTTGATGTGGCAAATGAGGTGTCACACCGCTTCTGTAGGAGCTTAGGGCAAGACTTAAGGAAATCAATCCGGATATTTACATTTTGGGCGAAATATGGCATAATGCTCTTCCGTGGCTGCGTGGAGATGAGTTCGATGCGGTTATGAACTATCCGCTTGGAGAGAGCATCAAGGATTTCTGGATAGATAAGAGTCAGACGAATCAGGATTTTGAGTATACTATAAACAGATGTTATACCAACTACATGCAGCAGACCAATGATGTGCTTTTCAATCTGCTTGATTCACATGATACAAAGCGCCTTCGCTCTGATACAAAGAATCTCGACCAGTACTTTGCACAGCTTGCAGTGCTTTTTGCCATGCCGGGCAGCCCATGTATATATTACGGCACTGAGATTGCCATGCCGGGCAGTTATGACCCTGACTGCAGACGATGTATGCCGTGGGATGATATTGAGGCAGGCAGGTTTAAGGAGCGCATTGAGATGGTATCAAAGCTCATTCATTTAAGGGCGAGTGAGCCGCTTTTAAAGGGCAGAAACTTCCATTTCCCTGACGATTTTGCTGACAATCCAAGGGTAATCCAGTTCAGAAAGATGGGATGGGTGGATACATATGTGGAGGTTATAGTCAACTGCTCTGATGAGGATATTGAGGTGCCAAAGGACGGCGAGGTACTTTTTGAGAGGCATTGCATAGATACCACACTGCTGACCAACGGAATATTAATCAGAAAAATCGTAGGCAATGGCGATAAGTAAAAGAAACAGGAGAATTAAACGAAAATATGGCTAAATATGAGTTACTAAAACAAGAGGGACGTGCCAAGAGAGGTACATTCCATACTGTGCATGGAGATATACAGACACCTGTATTTATGAATGTAGGAACAGTAGGTGCGATAAAGGGCGCTGTCTCTACGGACGATTTAAAGGAGATAAAGTGTCAGGTTGAGCTGTCAAATACATATCACCTGCATGTAAGAACCGGAGACAAAATCATTAAAGAGCTTGGCGGACTGCACAAATTCATGGTGTGGGACAGACCAATCCTTACAGATTCCGGCGGATTCCAGGTGTTTTCACTGGCAGGTCTTCGCAAAATAAAGGAGGAGGGTGTGTACTTCAACTCGCATATTGACGGTGCCAAGATATTTATGGGACCTGAGGAGAGCATGCAGATACAGTCAAACCTCGGCTCCACGATAGCTATGGCGTTTGACGAGTGCCCATCGAGTGTTGCAGACAGACAGTATGTGACAAACTCTGTAAACAGGACCGCGCGCTGGCTTGAGAGGTGCAAAAAGGAGATGGCACGCTTAAACAGCTTACCGGATACTATCAACAAGGAGCAGCTTTTATTCGGCATCAATCAGGGAGCTATTTATGATGATATAAGAATTGACCATGCAAAGCGCATTTCTGAGCTTGAGCTGGATGGATATGCTGTCGGCGGACTGGCGGTAGGAGAGAGCCATGAGGAGATGTACCATATTCTTGATGAAACAGTGCCTCATCTGCCTGTTAATAAGCCTACATACCTGATGGGAGTAGGAACTCCTGCCAATATACTTGAGGGCGTAGAGAGAGGAATCGACTTCTTTGACTGTGTATACCCAAGCAGAAACGGCCGTCACGGACATGTATACACGAATCACGGCAAGCTTAATCTGTTCAACCAGAAGTATCAGAAGGATATGCGTCCTATTGAGGAGGGCTGTAACTGTCCTGCCTGCCGCACATATTCGCGTGCATATATCAGGCATCTTTTAAAGGCAAAGGAGATGCTCGGAATGAGACTGTGCGTGCTCCATAATTTGTATTTCTACAACAACATGATGGAGGAGATAAGGGATTCGCTTGATGCAGGCCGTTTTGCCTCATACAAGGCTGAAAAGCTCTATGGAATGACACAGGGAGAGCAGAGCTAGCAGATAAATATAAAAAATCTCGAAAATGATAAAAAATCCTTGCCGTTAGCACGTTTAACGTGTATTATGGTAATAGTGCTTAGAACACATCAATTATAGAATATTTAGGAGGAACAATTGATGACATCAATTTTAGCAAACGGTCAGGCAGCAGGAACAATTGGAATGATTGTCTGGTTAGTAGTACTTTTCGCAGTTATGTATTTTCTTATGATCCGTCCACAGAAGAAGGAGCAGAAGAAAAAGGAGCTTATGCTTAATGAGGTTGCAACAGGAGACACAGTTCTTACAACAAGTGGATTCTACGGAACAGTTATCGATATCGAGGACGATACTGTAATCGTTGAGTTTGGTAACAACAAGAACTGCCGTATTCCAATGCAGAAGGCAGCTATCGCTGACCTTGAGAAAGCAGAGGATTCAGCTAAATAATGCACATTTGTAAAGCCGTCACATAAGTGGCGGTTTTCTTATTATCCGCATCTCTTGCAATAATAATAAAAAACTGTTATTATAGTATGCAGTTATTATAAGCTGCAGTTATAAATTGCATGAAAAAGTAAAATATCCCGGCATATTGAAATAACTACTTTAATGTTTAATATAAGAATATGTATTTTTATGTAAAAGAGGTAAGAAATTATGGAATATAAAGTTGGTGTAATTTCCGGAGACGGAATCGGACCGGAGATAGTCACTGAGGCAAAAAAGGTATTGGACAAAATAGCAGACAAGTATGGACACAGCTTCAACTACACAGACATCCTTATGGGTGGCTGCTCAATTGATGCTACAGGTGTTCCTCTTACAGATGAGGCTATTGCGACTGCGCTTGATTCAGATGCGGTGCTGATGGGTTCTATCGGTGGCAACACAGCCACATCACCATGGTACAAGCTGGCCCCTGAGCTTCGTCCGGAGGCAGGACTTTTAAAGCTTAGAAAGTCGCTCAATCTGTTTGCAAATCTTAGACCGGCATACCTGTACAAGGAGCTTGCTGCAGCATGTCCGCTCCGCGCCGATATCATCGGAGATGGCTTTGATATGATGATTATGCGTGAGCTTACAGGAGGTCTTTACTTCGGAGCCAGAGAGACAAAAGAGGTGGACGGAGTTGTTACAGCCACAGATACACTGACATACAATGAGAATGAAATCAGAAGAATAGCAAAGCGAGGCTTTGATATAGCCATGAAGAGAAGGAAAAAGGTCACATCCGTAGACAAGGCAAATGTGCTTGATTCTTCCAGATTATGGAGAAAGATTGTCGAGGAGGTCGCTAAGGATTATCCGGAGGTTACATACGAGCATATGCTTGTTGATAACTGCGCAATGCAGCTTGTGAAGGATCCTAAGCAGTTTGATGTTATCCTCACAGAGAATATGTTTGGCGATATTTTATCAGATGAAGCAAGTATGGTGACAGGCTCAATCGGTATGCTTTCATCAGCAAGCCTTAACGATACAAAGTTCGGACTTTACGAGCCAAGTGGCGGATCTGCTCCTGATATCGCAGGAAAGGGCATTGCAAATCCTATCGCAACAATCCTTTCAGCAGCCATGATGCTTCGCTATTCATTTGATCTGGACAAGGAAGCACAGGCAATCGAGGATGCTGTAAAGCAGGTGCTTAAGGAGGGGTACAGGACAATCGACATCATGCCACAGCCGGGTGAGACTACAGAGGGTATCACACAGGTAGGCACAGCACAGATGGGTGATCTCATCGCAGAACGTGTGTAGCTGCATGACTTATAATAGACAGCTAACAGGTTATAGATATGCAGATTGTTGTGTATACAGTAGTAATGATGAAGTACTCAAAGAAATAGTCGGAGATAAATAAGGAGATAAAATATGATAAGTGATAACGCAAGAGCCGGAATGCAGCAGGCACCGGCAAGAAGTTTATTTAATGCTCTTGGTTTTACACCGGAGGAAATGAAAAAGCCTATGGTCGGAATCGTAAGCTCATTCAATGAGATTGTTCCGGGCCATATGAATATAGACAAAATCGTTGAGGCTGTAAAGCTTGGAGTTGCAGAGGCAGGAGGAGTGCCTGTAGTATTTCCTGCAATCGCAGTCTGCGATGGTATTGCAATGGGACATGTGGGTATGAAATATTCCCTTGTCACAAGAGATCTGATTGCAGATTCTACAGAGTGTATGGCAATTGCACATCAGTTTGATGCACTTGTAATGGTTCCAAACTGTGACAAGAACGTGCCGGGACTTCTGATGGCGGCTGCACGTCTTAATCTGCCTACAGTATTTGTATCAGGCGGACCAATGCTCGCAGGCCACGTAAAGGGCAGAAAGAGAAGTCTTTCATCGATGTTTGAGGCTGTCGGCTCATACGCTGCTGGAACTATGACTGAGGATGATGTATGTGAGTATGAGAACAAGGTATGTCCTACCTGCGGTTCATGCTCGGGAATGTACACAGCCAACTCTATGAACTGTCTTACAGAGGCACTCGGTATGGGACTTCGCGGAAACGGAACAATACCTGCTGTATATTCAGAGCGTATACGTCTTGCAAAGCATGCCGGAATGGCTGTTATGGATATGTACAATAAGGGCATCAAGGCGAGAGATATCATCACAAAGGATGCAATAATGAACGCACTCACAGTTGATATGGCACTCGGCTGCTCTACAAACTCTATGCTTCATCTTCCGGCTATCGCTCATGAGATAGGCTTTGATTTTGATATCAGCTTTGCAAATCCAATCAGTGAGAGGACACCAAATCTCTGCCACCTTGCCCCGGCAGGCCCTACATATATGGAGGACTTAAACGAGGCCGGCGGTGTGTGGGCTGTCATGAAAGAGCTTGCTGATATCGGACTTTTAAATACAGATTGTATGACTGTTACAGGAAAGACAGTTGGAGAGAATATAAAGAATGCAGTCAATAGAGACCCTGAGGTCATCAGACCGGTAGACAATCCATATTCAAAGACCGGAGGACTTGCAGTGCTTAAAGGAAATCTGGCTCCGGACGGCTCTGTAGTAAAGCGTTCAGCAGTTGTCGATGAGATGATGGTTCATGAAGGACCTGCAAGAGTATTTGACTGCGAGGAGGATGCAATTGCAGCAATAAAGGGCGGCAAGATCGTAGAGGGTGATGTGGTTGTCATCAGATACGAGGGACCAAAGGGCGGCCCTGGAATGAGAGAGATGCTTAATCCTACATCCGCTATTGCCGGAATGGGACTTGGAAGCTCTGTAGCACTCATCACAGACGGACGTTTTTCAGGAGCTTCAAGAGGAGCTTCAATAGGTCATGTTTCACCTGAGGCCGCAGTAGGCGGACCGATTGCTCTGGTTGAAGAGGGAGATATCATAAAGATTGATATTCCAAACATGAAGCTTGAGCTCGATGTGTCAGACGAGGTGCTTGCTGAGCGTAAGGCAAAGTGGCAGCCAAGGGAGCCGAAGGTTACAACTGGCTATTTGAAGAGATACGCAGCGCTTGTTACATCAGGAAACAGAGGAGCCATCCTTGCACTTCCGGGCGAGCAGAACGCGTAGTATATATTTTGATAGAAAATTCAGTACGAATAAGGCTTTTATCTATTATCGTAAAGGATTCGTATAAGAAAAAGAGGAATACAAGATGCAGTTAACAGGATCACAGGTTATTATAGAATGCTTAAAAGAACAGGGTGTTGACACAGTATTCGGTTATCCGGGAGGAGCCATCCTTAATGTCTATGACGAGCTCTACAAGCATCCGGAGATTAAGCATGTGCTGACCTCACATGAGCAGGGAGCAAGCCATGCGGCCGACGGCTATGCGAGAAGCACCGGAAAGGTTGGCGTCTGTCTGGCTACAAGCGGACCGGGGGCGACAAATCTGGTCACAGGAATTTCGACAGCATACATGGATTCGATTCCAATCGTCGCAATCACATGTAATGTCGGAGTCTCGTTACTTGGAAAGGACAGCTTTCAGGAGATAGATATTGCCGGAATTACAACGCCTGTAACCAAATACAGCTTTATTGTAAAGGATGTAGAGAAGCTTGCAGATACAATACGCAGAGCTTTCGATATAGCAAGAAAAGGCAGACCGGGTCCTGTGCTTGTGGATATTCCAAAGAATGTTACGGCAGATCTGGTAGAGTACACCAGGCAGGAAATCAAGCTTCCTGAGCGTGTGACAGAAACAATTACAGACAGTGACATTGATAATGCAATTGAACTCATAAAAGCATCCAAAAAGCCATATATATTTGTAGGAGGCGGAGTGGTTCTCTCCGGAGCAAGCAAAGAGCTTAAGGAATTTGTAGACAAGGTGAATGCACCTGTTTGCGATACGCTCATGGGCAAGGGTGCATATGACGGCACAAGTGATAACTACACAGGCATGCTTGGTATGCATGGTACAAAGACTTCAAACCTTGGAGTTTCAGAGTGCGACCTTTTGATTGCGATTGGTACACGTTTTTCGGACAGAGTGCTTGGCAATCCTAAAAAGTTTGCAGACCAGGCAAAGATATTACAGTTTGATGTAGACGCAGCAGAGATTAATAAAAATATCCGTGTTACATCGAGTGTTATAGGTGATGTGAAGGAAATACTTACACGCATCAACAAAAAGCTCACACAGCTTGACCACAATTCATGGGTTGAGCATGTGCTTGCATATGCAAAGACTTTTCCTCTTACATATCACAAAGAGGGACTTAGCGGACCATTTGTTATTGAAAAAATCTATGAAATGACAAAAGGAAATGCTATAATGGTTACTGAGGTCGGCCAACATCAGATGTGGGCAGCCCAGTATTACAAATACAGCAAGCCGAGAACTCTTCTTACGTCAGGAGGTCTTGGTACCATGGGATACGGTCTCGGTGCTGCAATCGGTGCCCAGACAGCTAATCCAGACAGGACTGTAGTCAATATTGCAGGTGACGGATGCTTTAGAATGAACATGAACGAGCTTGCAACAGCTTCAAGAGAAAAGCTTCCTCTTATCGAGGTTATAATAAACAACCATGTACTTGGAATGGTACGCCAGTGGCAGACTCTTTTTTACGAGAAGCATTACTCGGCAACCGTACTCGATGATGGGGTGGATTATGTAAAGCTTTCAGAGGCAATGGGAGCCACCGCACGACGCGTTAAGACCCAGGAAGAATTTGAAAAAGCATTTGCAGATGCCTTAAAGAGCAAGACACCGTTTGTCATCGATTGTATCATTGATTCAGATGACAAGGTATGGCCTATGGTTGCACCGGGCAAGCCTATCAACGAGTCTTTCGATGAAGAGGACTACAATGCGACACAAGGAGGAAATTAGAGTGAGTAGAGTTTACAATTTTTCAGCAGGACCTGCAGTTTTACCTGAGGAGGTATTGCAGGAAGCAGCAGCAGAGATGATGGATTATAAGGGAAGCGGAATGTCGGTTATGGAGATGAGCCACAGATCTAAATGGTTTGATGACATCATCAAGGATGCCGAGAAGGATCTCCGCGAGCTTATGAACATACCTGACAATTACAAGGTGCTTTTCCTTCAGGGTGGTGCTTCACAGTTCTTCGCTGAGGTACCGATGAACCTTATGAAAAATAAAAAAGCAGGATACATTATCACAGGTCAGTGGGCTAAAAAGGCGTTTGCCGAGGCTAAGATTTACGGAGACGCCGTAGAGCTTGCTTCGTCTGCAGATGAGACCTTCTCATACATACCTGACTGCTCAGATTTACCAATCACAGATGATATGGATTATGTATACATCTGCGAGAACAATACTATCTACGGAACAAAGTACAAGAAGCTTCCAAACACAAAGGGAAAGAACCTTGTAGCTGATGTATCTTCATGCTTCTTATCAGAGCCTGTAGATGTATCAAAATATGCTGTTATCTATGGCGGAGTACAGAAGAATGTAGGACCTGCCGGAGTAGTTATAGCAATTATCAGAGAGGACCTTATCACAGATGATTGTCTACCGGGCACACCAACCATGCTCAAGTGGAAGACTCAGGCCGATAATGATTCTCTTTACAATACACCACCATGCTACGGCATATATATCTGTGGCAAGGTATTCAAATGGCTCAAGAAGATGGGCGGTCTTTCAGTTATGAAGGAGAGAAATGAGGAGAAGGCCAAGATTCTCTATGATTTCCTTGATCAGAGCAAGCTCTTTAAGGGAACAGTAAGAAAAGAGGACAGATCACTCATGAATGTTCCGTTTGTAACAGGAGATGCAGAGCTTGATGCCAAGTTTGTAAAGGAGGCAACTGCAGCCGGATTTGTAAACCTTAAGGGACACCGTACAGTTGGCGGAATGAGAGCATCTATCTACAATGCTATGCCAAAAGAGGGCGTTGAGAAGCTTGTAGAGTTTATGAAGAAGTTTGAGGAGGAGAATGCATAATGTTCAATTACACATGCTTAAACCCAATCGCAGGAGTAGGTCTTGACCTGTTCTCTGACGATTATAAAAAGGTTGATGATATTAAGGATGCAGATGCAGCACTTGTAAGAAGTGCCGCTATGCATGACATGGAGCTTGGTGACAAGGTGCTTGCTGTGGCAAGAGCAGGAGCAGGAGTAAACAATATTCCGCTTGACAAGTGTGCCGAGCAGGGAATCGTTGTATTCAACACACCGGGAGCCAATGCAAATGGTGTTAAGGAGCTTGTGTTTGCCGGAATGCTTTATGCATCAAGAGATATCGTTGGAGGTATCGACTGGTGTCTTGCAAACCAGAACGATGAGAATATTGCAAAGACAGCCGAGAAGCAGAAAAAGAACTTTGCAGGAACAGAGATTTCAGGCAAGAAGCTCGGTGTTATCGGACTTGGAGCCATCGGTGTACTTGTTGCAAATGCTGCCGTACATATGGGCATGGATGTTTACGGATATGATCCATACATCTCAGTAAATGCCGCATGGAATCTTTCAAGAAGCGTTAAGCATATCAGCAATGTTGAGGACATCTACAAGAACTGTGATGTCATCACAATCCATGTACCGCTTCTTGATTCAACAAAGAAGATGATAAACGCTGATGCTATTGCAATGATGAAGCCAACCGCTATCGTATTAAACTTTGCCAGAGATCTTCTCGTTGACGAAGAGGCTATGGTAGATGCACTTGCCAAGGGAAAGGTTAAGAAGTACGTTTCAGATTTCCCTAACAACACAACTGTTGGAGCAAAGGGGTGCATCGTAACACCTCATCTTGGAGCATCTACAGCAGAGTCAGAGGACAATTGTGCAGTTATGGCTGTCAAGGAGCTGAGAGATTACTTAGAGAATGGTAATATCGTTCATTCAGTAAACTTCCCTGACTGCAGCATGGGTGCATGCACAGCTTCAGGCAGAGTCGGAATCCTTCACAAGAATGTTAAGGGTATGATTGGACAGATTACAACAGCTCTTGCAGAGGCTGATATCAATGTATCTGATCTGACCAACAAGGGCAAGGGTGACTATGCATATTCACTTCTTGATCTTGATTCAGCTATTGATGCTTCTACCGTTGAGAAGCTTTCTGCCATTGACGGAGTGCTCAGAGTGAGAGTTATTAAATAGTGAATTAATATTTGATTTAAATACTGATCCCCCATATTTTATATGGGGGATTTAGTGGGTTATAAGGAAATAACAAATATATAAGAAATATAAGAGATATATAGGAGATTATATGATCAGACAAATTATTGGTGAAGTATCAGTGCCGGTTGCAAACACCGAGGTACAGCAGGTTATTGAAAACCCGGGCATTGTAAAGACGTATCTGGAAAAATATATGCCATCGCTTATCAGCTTTCTTGTGCAGCTTGTTGTTGCGATTGTGATACTGCTTATTGGTATTAAGGTGATTAAATCAATTGTGAAAATAATTAAAAAAGGATTTGATAAAAGCAGAATGGACGCTGCAGTGGCATCATTTCTTGCCAATCTGATTAAATACTTTTTGTATTTTATTCTTGTCATGGCGCTGCTTTCGGGCTTTGGAGTGGCGACCGGCTCTGTTATAGCGGTTCTTGGCTCTGCCGGACTTACTGTAGGTATGGCATTACAGGGCAGTCTGTCAAATTTTGCAGGAGGCGTGCTTATTCTTTTGATGAAGCCGTTTGGCGTGGGCGATTACATAGTTGACGGTTCAAGTGGTACAGAGGGCACTGTAAAGGATATAAATCTGTTTTATACAAGGCTTTTGACAATAGATAACAAGATGGTTATGATACCAAACGGAAAGCTTGCTGATTCGTGTATCACAAATGTATCTATGATGGATAAGAGGATGCTTGATTTGAGAGTAACAGTATCCTACAGCACAGATTTAGCATTTGCAAAGAGTGTGCTGGAATCTGTTGTCACATCAGCAGATACGATGCTTCGCGATGAACCGAGCAATGTGTTTGTGAGTGAGCTGCAGGATTCGGCAATAGAGCTCGGTGCGAGAATCTGGGTGAAGAACGAGGATTACTGGAACACAAAATGGCAACTTACAGAAGAAATTAAAACAGCATTTGATAAAAATAACATCGAAATTCCGTTTCCGCAGATGGATGTTAATATTCAGAAGAGGAGCATAGACTCTGATTTTTAAAGCCGGATGTTGCAAATACTACTTTAACAGATTTTTTTTGTGGTAAATATACTTATAATTTAACTATAATATGTAAAAATGTGGTATACTATCATCATCGCATTTTAGGAGGAATAATTGATGACAATTCACGATTTGGCTGAATACGAGATTTTTTAGATGAGCACAGAGTGGAGGATGTCCAGTCGGACGGATTCATTCTGAGACACAAAAAAAGTGGTGCAAGGATTGCCATTTTATCAAATAATGATGATAACAAGGTCTTTTATATAGGCTTCAGGACTCCGCCGGAGGATGAGACGGGTGTACCGCATATTATTGAGCATACCACACTCTGCGGTTCAAAGAAATTCCCTGTAAAGGATCCTTTTATTGAGCTGGCAAAGGGTTCACTCAATACATTTTTAAATGCCATGACATACCCTGACAAGACAGTTTATCCTGTTGCCAGCTGCAATGATCAGGATTTTAAGAATCTCATGGATGTGTATCTGGATGCAGTGTTTAATCCGAATATCACAAAGTACGAGGAGATTTTCAAGCAGGAGGGCTGGCACTACGAGCTTACAGGCAGGGATGATGAGCTTAAGATAAACGGAGTGGTGTACAATGAGATGAAGGGAGCATACTCATCGCCGGATGAGGTGCTTTCAAGCCAGATTTACCGCTCACTGTTTCCGGACAATACCTACAGCAAGGATTCAGGCGGCAATCCGGAGTATATTCCTAAGCTTACGTATGAGGCATATCTGGACTTCTATCACAAGTATTATCATCCATCCAATTCATACATTTATCTGTATGGTGATATGGATGTTGTTGAGAGACTTGAGTGGCTGGATAAGGAATATCTGAGCCTGTATGATTATAAAAAAGTTAATTCAGAAATTAATAAACAGCCTGCATTTGATGAAATAAAGAATGTTGAGGCGCAGTATTCAATTACCATGGATGATACACAGGAGAATAAGACATATCTATCTTATAACCGTGTGGTAGGGGATACGCTTGATGAGATGCTCTATCAGGCATTTGATGTGCTTGACTATGCACTTGTCAGCTCACCGGGAGCACCTGTGAAGCAGGCATTGATAGATGCGGGAATCGGTGATGATGTGTACGGCTCATATGATGCGGGCATTCTGCAGCCGGTATTCTCGTTTGTGGCAAAGAATGCCAATGCATCTCAGGCAGATGAGTTTGAAAGTATTATAGAAAGCACTCTTAAAGAAGTTGTTAAAACAGGAATTAATAAAGAAGCATTGCTCGCGGGAATCAACAGCAGCGAGTTCAAATTCAGGGAGGCTGACTTCGGACAGTTCCCTAAGGGACTTCTTTTTGGATTAAACTGCTTAGACAGCTGGCTGTTTGATGATATGAAGCCTTTTATACATCTGGAGTGTCTTGGTACCTTTGCAAAGCTTCGAAAGGCTGTAGATACGGATTATTTTGAAAAGCTTATACAGGAGTATCTGCTTGACAATACCCATGGTTCATCTGTCACAGTAAAGCCGAAGCGTGGCCTTGGCAATGAGAGGGAGGAGGCTTTGGCAAAGGAGCTTTCCGATTACAAGGCATCTCTTTCGGATGAAGAGATTAAAAAGCTGATTGAGGATACAGAGCATTTAAAGAAATATCAGGAGGAGCCTTCGTCAGACGAGGATCTGCGCAAGCTTCCGATGCTTACAAGAGCGGATATGAAAAAGAATGCTATGCCTTTTTCAAACATTGAGGATGAACTTTTGGATGTAAAGGTTGTGCGCCATGACATAGAGTCAAACGGCATTGATTATATATCATTTTTATTTGATGCAGGTGATTTTGCCCAGAGTGAGCTTGGCTATCTTGGCTTCTTCACAAACGCACTCGGGCTGGTGAGCACCGAAAAGTACAGCTATACCGATTTAGCCAATGCTACCAACATATATACCGGCGGAATCAGCACAGGTACTGCAAGTCACCCGGATATTAAGGATAGAAATAATTTCGTGTTTAAGTTTGAGGTGAAGCTTAAGGTATTGGAGAAAAATCTTGACAAGGCACTTGAGCTTATGGAGCAGATGCTTCTTTCATCGGATTTTACAGATACAAAGAGACTGGGTGAGCTTGTAGCGCAGATTAAGGCAAGGCTTCAGGCTAACCTTAGCAGTTCCGGTCATTTGGTTGCAGCTATGCGAAGTATGTCGAGCTTCTCGCGCTACGCACTTTATCAGGACGAGCTAAAGGGAGTTGCTTTTTACCGCTCTATATGCCGCATAGAAAAGGAGCTTTCCGAGTCACCAAAGAGTGTGTCAGATAAGCTTGCTGCAATAGCCAAAAAGCTGTTCGCAAGAAACAGAATGCTTATCAGCTTTACCGGAAATAACGAGGCATACGGCAATGCAAAGCCTTCGTTGGAAAAAGTTATAGCTGGATTTGATAAAATGAGTGCTGTAGGCAATCAGGCTGAGGTTCATTTTAACACAGCAAAGGAAGCATTTATCGATGCATCACAGATACAGTATGTGGCAAAAACAGGTGATTTCATCTGCGAGGGCTATGAATACACCGGAGCACTGAGACTGTTGCGTATCATCTTAAGCTATGATTATCTCTGGATAAATGTCAGGGTAAAGGGTGGTGCTTACGGCTGCATGAATACATTCCTTAGAAGCGGAGAGAGCTACTTTGTCTCATATCGAGACCCTAATCTGTCAGACACACTTGATGTCTATGACAGAATACCTGAGTATATAAAGAGCTTTTCGCCTGATGAGAGGGATATGACCAAGTATATTATCGGTACCTTCAGTGCACTTGATACGCCTATGAATCCGGAAGCAAAGGGTAGCAGATCACTGTCGGCATATCTCGAGGGTATTACCTACGAGCAGATTCAAAAGGAGAGAAATGAGATACTAAATGCACAGCCGGAGGATATCAGAAGGCTTGCAGACCTTGTAGAGGCAGTGCTTAAGAAGGACAGTATATGTGTCATCGGCAATGAAAATATGATTAAAGAGTCGGCAGGCTCTTTGAGAATGTTGAAAAGCTTATATAAATACAGATTCACATAGGAGGAAAAATGATACAGAATTTCAAATCGGGTTTTGTTACAATAATCGGTAGACCAAACGTGGGCAAGTCAACACTGATGAACAGGCTTATCGGTCAGAAAATTGCCATCACATCAAACAAGCCTCAGACCACAAGAAACCGCATCCAGACAGTATACACGGATATGGAAAAGGGACAGATAGTGTTCCTTGATACTCCGGGCATACACAAGGCCAAAAATAAGCTGGGCGAGTATATGGTCAATGTGGCGGAAAAGACATTGAATGAGGTGGATGTTGTGCTGTGGCTTGTGGAACCGACCAACTTTATCGGGGCGGGAGAGCAGCATATTATAGAGCAGCTTAAAAAGGTTAATACACCTGTTATATTGATTATCAACAAGGTGGATACAGTGGAAAAGGAAAAGGTGCTTGAGTATATAGACACCTACCGCAAGGTATACGACTTTGCAGAGATTATTCCTACGTCAGCCTTAAGAGGGCAGAATACGGATGATGTTATTAATTCTATATTTAAGTATTTGCCTTATGGCCCACAGTTCTATGATGAGGACACCATCACAGATCAGCCGGAGCGTGCAATCTGTGCTGAGATTATCAGGGAAAAAGCGCTCCATGCTCTGAATGACGAGGTGCCGCATGGCATTGCAGTAGGAATTGACCGCATGAAGACAAGAAAGACAAAGAGTGGTCCTATTATAGATATGGATGCCACAATTGTTTGCGAGCGAGACTCCCATAAGGGAATCATTATAGGAAAGCAGGGCAGCATGCTCAAAAAAATCGGCACCAATGCGCGCTATGAGATGGAAAGACTGCTTGAATGTAAGGTGAATCTGAAGCTATGGGTCAAGGTAAAGAAAGATTGGAGAGACAGCGACTTCCTCATCAAGAACTTTGGATACAAAGAGGAAGAATAGTATTTTTTGAAAGTAAGATTAAGATGTCACAGAGTAGTGTTGACCGGTATGGTGCTTTCAGCCATACCGGTAGGGGGATTTTGACAAAAGAATAACGATTCTCACAAAGGAACGAGGGAAAATCACAGCCTTTGCAAGGGGCGCAAGACGTCCAAACAGCCAGCTTATGGCAGGAAGCAATCCATTTTCGTTCGGTGAGTTTGAGCTGTTTGAGGGTAAAAGCGCATATTCTCTTTCAAAGGTCACAATCAGCAACTATTTCAGGGAGCTGACACAGGATTTGGAAGCAGTATACACCGGGTTTTACTTTCTGGAGTTCTGCGGATATTTTTGTCAGGAGAACAATGACGAGAAGGATATGTTAAAGCTCCTTTATCAATCACTCCGGGCTCTTGAATCACCGGCATATAAAAATGAGCTGGTCAGAGCTGTTTTTGAGCTTAAGGCTATTACGATAAATGGCGAGGGTCCATCGCTGTTTTCGTGTATACACTGTCATTCAAGGGAAGGACTTAATGTCTTTTCGGCAAGACGCGGAGGGGTGTTTTGTGACAACTGTGGCACGCAGGTGCAGGGCAGGCATATACTAAGCGATACACTTTATACCATGCAGTATATTGTTTCAGCTGATATCACGAAGCTGTACACATTTGCAGTGTCAGACGATGTGCTTGAGGAGCTGAGAGGCATAATGAAGGAATATCTTTCAATCTATGTGCATCATGATTTTAAATCAGCAGCTTTTCTGTGATAAATTAAAGCATGAAATTAAATCATGAAATAATTAATAGATACTATGCATGTCGTTGCCCTTTAAAATATGATACTTGAAATCATATATACCAAAAGGGTATAATATCATAGATTATATTTTAGGAGGCAGCTATGAATAAAAAGCTATCAATGCTGTTGCCTGTTATTGCGACATGCGGTTTGCTTGCCGGGTGCGGTACGGATTATTATACCAAGGACAGCACGGTATTTGTTGCAAAAAACGGCAGTGTGGTATCTACAGATGTCGAGGACTTTGATACAGCTGCATACAAGCAGGATGACTTACAAAGCTATGTGGACAAGTCAATAGACGACTACAATAAGAAGAATGACGGTTCGGTCAAGCTCAAAAAGCTGACTGTCGAGAAAAAGAAGGCATCTCTTACCATGAGCTATGCATCAACCGATGAATACACTGATTTCAATGGGACAAAGCTTTTTTCAGGGACGATTGCGGAGGCTCTGGCAGCCGGATATGATTTCAAGACCGATTTCGCAGCGATAGATGATGGCAAGGCAAAGAAATGTGAATCATCTGAGTTTCTGGATGAAACCGGATACAAGGTCGTTGTTTACGAAGGCAGCTCAAATTTGCACGTGAAAGGGAAAATATTATATGCATCTGTCGACAAAGTAAAGCTTGTAGATGACAAAACAGTTGCGATTGGTGACAAGTACAGCCTGCTTGCATCACAAACCACAGGGACAGAGAGTGCCACAGAGAACACGGAAGCAGTAAAAGCCGATGCGACGGAAGGAACGGAAAACGGAGCGGATGGTAGTGTCAGTGATGATGATATATTAAACTCGGTCAAGCAAGACAACGAGGTCACATTTGACTTTGACAGTGAGGAGGACAATTCAGCGCCGGTGTCATATATCACATATGTTATATATAAGTAGATTAAGGCGTGAATTGTTATTTAATTATAATTAAGAATATAAGTAACTATTCAGTACAGCTGATTCTAATGCGCCTGCAGCTTACAGCTGTGAAGGTACTGAACAGTTACGAATACAAATAAATCATAAGTAAGATAGAGAGGAAACAAGAATTATGGAAAAGACCATGGACAAAATCGTACAGGTAGCAAAAGCAAGAGGATTTGTATATCCGGGCTCAGAAATTTACGGAGGTCTTGCAAATACATGGGATTATGGAAACCTGGGCGTAGAGCTTAAAAACAACGTAAAAAGAGCATGGTGGAAGAAATTTATCCAGGAGAATCCTTATAACGTAGGTGTGGACTGCGCCATCCTCATGAATCCTCAGACATGGGTTGCATCAGGACATCTCGGCGGCTTCTCAGATCCGCTTATGGATTGTAAGGAGTGCCACGAGCGATTCAGAGCCGACAAAATCATCGAGGATTTTGCGCAGGACAATGGTATTGAGCTTGAGACATCAGTTGATGGCTGGACAAACGAGCAGATGGTAGATTTCATCAAGGAGCACAATGTTCCATGTCCATCATGCGGCAAGCACAATTTTACAGATATCAGACAGTTCAACCTCATGTTCAAGACCTTCCAGGGTGTTACAGAGGATGCTAAGAATACAGTATATCTTCGTCCTGAGACAGCACAGGGTATCTTTGTAAACTTTAAAAATGTACAGCGTACATCACGTAAAAAAGATTCCATTCGGTATCGGACAGGTTGGTAAGTCATTCCGTAACGAGATTACACCTGGTAACTTCACCTTCAGAACACGTGAGTTCGAGCAGATGGAGCTTGAGTTCTTCTGCGAGCCTGGAACAGATCTTGAGTGGTTTAAGTACTGGAGAGGCTTCTGCCGTGACTGGCTCATTTCCCTTGGAATCAAGGAGGATGAGATGAGACTGCGTGATCATGATCCTGCTGAGTTAGCCTTCTATTCAAAGGGAACTACAGATATCGAGTTCTTATTCCCATTCGGATGGGGCGAGCTTTGGGGCATTGCTGATCGTACAGATTATGACCTCGGACGTCATCAGGAAGTTTCAGGACAGGATCTTACATACTTCGATGACCAGAAGAATGAGAAATATCTGCCATACGTTATCGAGCCGTCACTTGGTGCTGACCGTGTAGTACTCGCTTTCCTTTGTGCAGCTTATGATGAGGAGGATATCGGTACACCGGAGAAGCCGGATGTAAGAACAGTATTCCATTTCCATCCTGCACTTGCACCTGTAAAGATTGGAGTGCTTCCGCTGTCAAAGAAGCTCAATGAGAGTGCTGAAAAGGTATTTGCACAGCTTTCAAAGACATACAACTGTGAGTATGATGACAGAGGAACAATCGGAAAGAGATATCGCCGTCAGGATGAAATCGGAACACCATTCTGCGTGACATATGATTTCGACTCAGAGGAAGACCATTGCGTGACAGTACGTGACCGTGACACAATGGAGCAGGAGCGTATCGCAATTGATGAGCTTGATGCTTATTTTGCAAAGAAATTTGAATTCTAATTTTGTGAGAAATGACGAAAAATTTTACGAAAAAAAGCTAAAAAGAAGCGTATAAAGTTTTTTCGGAATATAGATTTGTTAAAACATACAAAATTAGGAATTAAGTAACAAAAAACATATCAGAAATCAAATTTTATGATATAATATAGATGACAAATGACAACCAAAGATATAGTAAGCTATTCTTTGGTTGTTCTGATATATGGAGATTATGAATATGGAAGCAAAAGAATTAAAGAAGCTGAGCAGAAGTGAGCTGCTAGAGATGCTTTTAGACAGAAGTAAAGAGGTTGAACACTTAAGAAAAGAGCTTGACGAGACAAAAAAACATATTCAGACACTTGAGCGTGAGGTAAAGACATCTGGTGATATCAATGCTGCAATTAATAAACTCACGTCAGCAACAGAGGAAATCCAGAAATTTGCCGCCGTAATATCCATGGCTTCAAATAATCTGACAAGAAAATAATATAGAAGCAATATTTTGTGGTTATGAAATGGATTATTGGACAAAAGAATGATAGAAAAAATATATAAAAAGGCAATATATGCTCTGGCAAGAGTTGCCGTAAAAAGTACATTGAGCTAAGAAAAAAAAGAGAACAGAAGAAAATTAAGCAGAATAAATCAGCTAACCTCACAAATTCGACAAAAAGCTGCACAGATGCTGAATACAATAAAAAGGTAGTTGCAGAGATTAATCATAACAATATTGCAGCTGTTGCAGAAAGCAAAAATAATATTGATGTAGTGGATTTAAGCAAAGACGAGGAGCTGAAGGATGTCGAACAGAAACCACTTACCAATGAGGATAAGCTTGATTTACTTTTGGCACAGATGATGGAAACATCTGTTAAGTCATCTGAAAAAGTAACGCAGGTACATAAGCAGACCCAAAATGTTGATGAAAATATATCACAGGAAATAGCGGAAATAATTCCGGTCAAATATGTAACACCGGCGCCAGACATAACTCCTGATATAGAAAAAAATATTGAAATAGAGAAGGAATATCAGCAGACTAAAAAAGGAAACCGGCCGGAGGATATATCTGTACATATAGAAAAGGAAATATCAAGGAAGGTTTCAGAAGAAAACAGAGTTGAGAATAAAGAAGTTGAGAATAAAAGTGCTGAGAAGACTGAAGATAGATCGGGCTATCGCAGTATCATGACAGACGACTATGACCGTTATAGCGATGATCTTGGCATAAAGGAGCTGCGTCAGGAACTGAGAAGAGTGAAGTATAACAACAAATTTGCAGCAACACTCTTCAATACCGTAGGAACACTTGTGGTAGTGGCAGCGGCAGCAATACTGGTCGCAAATCTGTGGCTTCCTATTTTGCAGGTGACCGGAACATCCATGTCACCAACATTGCAAGAGGGGCAGGTGCTTATGGCATCTAAGGGACATGACTTTAAAACAGGAGATGTCATAGCCTTTTATTACAACAACAAGATACTTGTAAAAAGAGTTATTGCGATGCCGGGTGACTGGGTTAATATATCAGAGGATGGCACGGTTTACGTAAACGATATTGCAATTGACGAGCCGTATTTGAAGGAAAAGGCTTTAGGAGACTGCAATATAGAGCTCCCTTATCAGGTTCCTGAGTCGAAAATTTTTGTGATGGGCGATAACAGAAGCGTATCGCTTGACTCAAGAAATACAGCTATAGGCTGTATCTCAGAGGAACAGGTAGTCGGAAGAGTCACATTTGCCATATGGCCATTGTCTAAAATTGGCAAAGTTGACTAAAAATATTTAGCTTTTTTTAGTAAAAAAGTAGAAAAATCAGATTTATGGTCCCGTGTGACCGCTGTGTGACCAAAAAGGTGTAATATGTTAGCTGTAAAATAACGATTAAGATATTAAGCAAATGGAATTATATAACTCTATGAAAGGAGGATGCAGAATGGATAAGGATATGGAACGTCTCGGCAAAGAACGGCTTAAAAGAGTGAGAAGACGTAGACAGCTTGCTACGTTTATTATTTCAATGGCTGTTATTGTGCTGGGCATTACTGCGTACAGACTTATACAACCTGCATCTGCAGAAGATCAGAACAAGTACGAGTTCGAGGTGGATGGACAGAAGGAAACATATACCAATCTGGGGAAGCTTAAAAATCCTCCGGTGGTGAAGCTTGAAGGTGATCAGCCTGAAGTAGAATGGGATGGAAAGACATTTAATTATAAGGTTGATATGTCTTTCGCCATAGGCGAGGGTGAGTTCAAGGATGAAAGCGGAAATATAATTAAGAATTATTATATGACTTATGGACAGGATATATCTATTCCTGATGCGGTTTGTGATGGCTGGCATTCATATACAGACGAAAGCGGCAATAAGTTTTGTAATTATCGCTTTATAAAAAACAATGATGGTACATTTTCTGTATTGATTAAATTTGCTGATGATTACATACAAAGCAACACTACTGAAATTAAAGGTGGTGCGACATTTGGCGCAAGTGGCTATAGTGAAGTTAAGGACAATGGTGATGTTGTTGTTAAGATAGGCGGAGATGCTACATTAGATATAAGCAAGGAATATATCCATTGGGATAAGAACCACAGCGCTAATTATGATATTACCGTTAAAAAGTCAAATACAACAGATAATACGCTTAAGAAAGATGACAATGGCAAATATGCTGAGTATGTTGTTGATGTTTCATCTGAAAAAGGTACACCGGATGTTATTACTTTAAATGATGTGTTGGAGGCCGGCAAAATGTCTGTTGATACATCAAAGTTTACTTACACAATAACTAAAAACGGACAGCAGGTTGGTGGTGAATATACTGCTAATGTTACGGCTTCTTCGAATAATGACAATAATAATCATAAATATAATCTTACAGCAACGCTGCCTAAGCTTAATGCCGGTGAAAGCTGCCAGATAAAATACAAGTATTATTATGACACATCTCTTTGCGATAGTGGAAATGAGTCACAGGCGTCTAACAAGGTTACCGGTGAATCAATAAATAAAAAGTCTAATGAAAAGGTTATTGATACATCAAGCAGTGTTATTAAATACACGAGAGATGATCTTGATAAAACAGGTGCATACGACTCAGACAGTCAGACTGTCAAGTGGACAATCACTGTTAATAAAGAAAGAAATGATATTGTTGGGGCTGTACTGACAGATAACTGCCTTAAGGATGCAAAGAATTTTAAAATAAGCTCTGAACAGGATACCGACTGTAAAGGTGCTGAAATCCAAAAGGACAAAGAAGGCAAGATTAGCGGTATTAACTTTGTGGCTATAGATAATAAAAATGACAGTACATATGTTATTACATATGAAACATCTGTCACACCACAAAGCTATGACCAGCCTGTTAATAATCAGGTTAATTTCAATAACAAAGAGATATCGTTTAGCAAATGGGCCGGAGTAAATGTTCCGGGAACTCATAGAGATGTAAAAGTTACAAAGAACTTGACTGCCCATAATGAAGAGACTGAGAATAACAGGTATGAGCTCAGTTGGGAATCGACATTTACCATTCCTTCAACCGGAGCGGATGCAGGGGCTTGGTTTGTTGATGAACTGACAAATAATACTTCAGACAATACGGCTCATTATATGACTTATCAGCAGGTTAAAGATGTATTTGATAAGGCAAAAAACATTTTTGGCGATACGATATATAATTTTAAAGTAAAATCCGGCGATCATGAGTATGATTTTTATTCTCTTAATAGCGAAACGGATGCTAAGTTTACCAGATTTTCGTTTGAGTTTAAAGATAAGTTTGTACCTTCTAATAGCAATAAAGATGGTTATAAAGTAACTTTAAAATATAAATCATATGCAGACTATTCAGCAGGTGGCGAACTCGAGTTTAAGAACAACGTAAATTTCTGGAATGTTAATGCAAATGACTCTTTTAAAACGACAAAAGATATTAAATCATCAATTGTTAAGAGTGATGGAAATAACAATACAGCAGATACATATGTAAAGACCACTGATTCAGGATATGACGGAACGCTCACATGGATTGTAATGGTTACAATGGATAAAAATGCAACCAAATATACAATCACTGATAATATGCCGGAGGGCATCAGCGTACAAAATGTTACTGTAAAGTTAAAATACAATAATTCAGACCAAGGTTTTACATACCCTACATTGGATGGCAAGAGCTATAAAGTAGAAAATTTAAATGGCAAAAATTACTATTCTGAGGGAATTAATACTTCATGTAAAAAAGATACAAGCAATGGTCGTGAGGTAATAACTACAACTGTAGAAAAGCCAAAAGATGCAGAGGTTCGTGGCTGGGGAGAAGGTTCTAAAATTTTCCTTGTTTACAAATGTAAGGCTGATAGTGCTGAAACCCTGGAGGCAGGAAAGGAGCTTGTGTACAAGAATACAGCTTCTGCTAAATCGGACAATAATGATAAGATTGGTGAATCTAGCCAGACACAGATAATATCAAAACCAAAGCAGGATAATGAAAATATTCCGGATTCAGGAGATAAAGTTATAAGCAAAAACGGAAGCTGGAATGATGATGAACATAAGTTGAATTATACTGTTCTTATAAATCCGGAGGGCAAGACATATCTGGATGGTGGTAGGCCATTAAATTTAAAAGATGTTTTGTCGTACAAAAAAATAACTTATGAAAATGCTAGGGTAAGCTGGCAGGTGGATTTGATGCCTGGTACAGTTAAGTTCAGAGAGGCTATCAAGCAGGACGATGGAACATACAAACCTGGTGAGGTGATATCTGACTGTAAATGGACATATGATTCACAGGAAGCATCAAATGAATGGGAGTATTCAAGCAAAACAATAAATGCTATTGTCCCTGATGGAAAAGCTATAATGTTGACATACACTTATAGTGTAAAGGGTGATTTGCTACAGGAGTATAATGATTCAAAACCTAAATTTAATGTATCTAATGCCGTTTCACTGGAAGGTGTTGATAATAGTAAAACAGATATTAACACTCAATTAGAGTACACTAAATCTTATTCTTCGTTTTATGTATATAAGAATAATTCGTTTATTCTTTATAAGACAGAAGAGGGAAATAACGGAAAGTTATTGCCGAATGCAGAGTTTGATGTTTACAAATATGATCCAAACAGTACAGATACTACGAAAACACCAGAAGGATATGTCTATGTTAATAAATATGTTACCGATGATAAAGGTAAGATAGAGATTGTCTTTAATAAAAATTCAATGACATATAACACACAGTATTATGTTGTTGAGACAAAGGCTCCTAGTGGCTATGTTCTTCCAGAACCGGAAAAAACATATTTCTACTTTAGTTCGCTGGATAAAGATAAATATCCTGTGGCAGCTCCAAATAACAGCTTAACAGGAAAATGTCTGGCAAACAATTATGATATAGTATATATCGGTGATGAGACTATTCCAACAACAGAAATTTCTGTTGAAAAAAATTGGGTTGATTCCAATAACAAACCTATAAATAAGACAGATGGAAGTATTTATTTACAGTTACATCGGGTGGATTCATCAGGAAATGATGATAAATACGGTGATACCGTAGAAGTGACACCGGATAAAGATGGAAACTGGTCTTATAAATTCAAAGACCTTCCTACGAAAAAGACAGATAATATAGGTCATATAACAGGCGAAACCTATAAGTATTATGTTACAGAGGTTGGAATAAATCAGAACAACAGTATGTCAGGCTATGATGTTTCTTATGTATTTAAGAATACAGATGGAACAGTGATTAACAGAACTGATGCCAATGTGGCACCGGGAAAGAATATGGCTGTTGACTCAGGTACTATTGAGATTACAAATAAGCTCAATGAGTATAAGCTTCCTGAAACAGGTGGAAGCGGTAACAGATGGTTGTATATGTTAAGTGGAGTTGTGCTTATTGCGATAGCTACAATAACACTTTTCTATAAAAAACAAAAAGTATTATAAAAAAAGGAGAATGCGAAATGAAAACAATCAAACGAAGCATTGCATTAGTGCTTGCTATGATTCTTACACTTGCAATGAGTGTAACTGTATTTGCAGCACCAAACGCAGATCAAAACACATTCAGTCTTACACTTAACAAGGCTGTCAAAGGACACACTTATGAGGCTTATCAGATTTTATCTGGTGATTTATCAGCAGATAAAGCAACTCTTTCTAACATAAAGTGGGGAGAGGGCATTACAGAAGCAGGACAGACTGCTCTCGGCGGTGATGCTGCTAGTTATGCTGAAAAACTCGGTGGTTTTGGTAACAACTCTTCAGAGCTTAAAGAGCAGGCGCAGATTATTGGTGCAAACTTAGCATCAGCATCAGGCTCAGTTACAGTAACAGATCCGGATGCAAAGAATGTAATCAGCAACCTTAAGCCAGGTTACTACCTTATCAAAGATCAGGATAATTCTTTACAGGGTCAGGAATCTTACACAGAGTTCATTCTTCATATTACAGATGATGTAGTTGCAAATGTAAAGGCAGATGTTCCTTCTGTAGAGAAGAAGGTTAAGGATACAAACGACACAACAGGCGTGACAACAGATTGGCAGGATTCAGCCGATTACGATATCGGAGATGATGTTCCATTCCAGCTCACAGCTACATTAGCAAACAACATTGAAAGCTACAAGGCATACTCTCTCGAGTTTGATGATACTCTTTCAAAAGGACTTGACTACAACAATGATGCAGTAATTAAATTAGGTGAGAAGGATGTTACAGATTATTTCACACCTAGCTATGATGCAACAGCTAAGACACTTACATTTACATGTGACAATATCTTAGCATTTGGCGCTAAAAACTCAGATCAGATTGTTGTTGAGTATACAGCAAAGCTTAACGAGAATGCGGTAATCGGCGCAGCCGGAAACCCAAATAAAGTTAGTCTTAAGTTCTCTAACAACCCTAACAATGGTGGTGAGGGAGACAGAGGTACGACTCCTGAAGACAAGGTTATCGTATTTACTTACAAGTTAACTGTAAACAAGGTTGACAAAGATAATAAGCCACTTACAGGTGCAGAGTTCTCACTTTTCAAGAAAGTAAAGGTTGACGGACAAGAGGAGCTTAAGCTTGTAGAGGTTAAGAAGATTCTTTCTACTAATACAGAGGGAACAGTATTCGGATTCACAGGCTTAGATGATGGTACATACGTATTACGCGAGACAAAGACACCTGACGGATACAACTCAATCGAGGATCAGACATTTACAATTTCTGCAAAGCATGACGAGTCTAGTGATAATCCAACGCTTACAGATCTTACAGGAGATGTAGCATCTGGTTCAATTATTGATTTAGGTGTTAAGCTTGATAAGGGTGAGTTATCTACAAATGTAGTAAACAACAAGGGTTCAGTTCTTCCTTCAACTGGTGGTGCCGGACGTGTAGCAATCTACGTAATTGGTGCTATCTTAGTTATCGGTGGTGGAATTGTTCTTGTAACAAAGAAGCGTGTTAGATAATTAATATCTGACTGGCACTATTTAGTTTTAAATATTATGCTGCCACAGGTTATAAATCTGTGGCAGCTATAATAGATTTTATTTAGAGTTTATGTAACAGTAAGGAGAGCACTATGAAAAGACGTTTATCTACTATTCTTTTTTGGCGTAGTGTTTATCGCAGGGTTGTCCTTACTGCTATATCCGACAGTAAGTGATTATTGGAATTCATTTCATCAGTCCAGAGCCATTGCAAGCTACGTTGATGCGGTAGACAACACGGATGAGCAAAAGCTTGATGAGATGCGAAAAGCTGCACAGGCATATAATGAGAAGCTTTTAAGTAAGCAGGATCGTTATGAAATGTCAGATCAGGATAAAGCAGAGTATGAAAGTCTTCTTGATGTATCTGGCACAGGAGTCATGGGCTATGTTGAGATTCCGTCCATCAATGTCTCATTGCCGATTTACCACGGCACAGACAATACAATACTTCAGATAGGTGTTGGCCATATTGAGGGCACATCGCTTCCGGTTGGCGGAGCAAGCACACATTGTGCTGTTTCAGGACACAGGGGACTTACGTCGTCTAAGCTATTTACGGATATTGACCAGATGGCGGAGGGGGACACATTTAAGCTGTATGTGCTTGGCGAGACACTGACCTACGAGGTTGATCAGATAAGGATTGTTTTGCCTGATGAGCTTAATGACTTAAAGATTGAGGAAGGTCAGGATTACTGTACACTTATCACATGTACACCGTATGGTGTGAATTCACACAGGCTTCTTATCAGGGGGCACAGGATTGCAAATGATGCACAGGGACTTATTGTCGAGGATGTAAAGCAGGTACAGCCGTTACATGAAGCCATAGTGCTTGGCATTCTGTTTCTGGTTTTGTATATTATAATTTGTAAGATACTTAGTAAAACGATATTGTATAGATTCAGATAGAATCAGGAAGGAGGAAAAATGCACAATAGTTTAAAAAGAGCTGTCAGTATAGCTATAGCAGCGATAGCCTTGTTTTCTCTGCCATGTGGAAGCATTTTTGCAAGGACGCATATTGATATTGATAAGAAATGCTCTATAACAGTTGATATCCCTGATACATGGGAGGATTTGTATACTGTGGATTTTCCCGTAGAGCTTTACAGAGTGGCAGATGTAGATGAGAACGATGTATACACTGCAACGAAGCAGTTTGATGAGCTGGCTAAATCTATATCAGATATCAGCAGTAAAACTACCGCAGATGACTGGGAAAAGATGGCAAAGACAGCTGCGGACATTGCAGACAAAGGTTCTTTGACAGCAGATGAGGCAATAGATGTTTCAAACGGAAGGGGAAACGTCACAGGCGTTAAGACGGGACTGTATCTGGTGTATGCAAAGCCGGCTAATTCGGCAAGATTTGGATACACATTTGTGCCGTATCTGATTTCGGCTCCGAATAATGAGTTTGCTATGACAGGAAGCGGCTCAGATTCATGGATATATGATGATATCGATATCGAGCTGAAGCCTGAACAGACCGGGCTTATGGGAAGCTTACAGATTAATAAGACATTAAAGACATACAATACAGCACTCGGTGAGCCGGTGTTTGCATTTGATGTTGAGGCCTACGACAGGGATGGTAATGTGGTGTTTTCCGATATCGCATCAATCAGATTTGACAGTACAGGGGCTAAGAGCGTAGTTATTGACAATATTCCGGCAGGGTCAAGGGTGATAGTAAAGGAGGTATATGCCGCTGGCAGTTATCAGGTGACCTCCTCAGACAGCATAGAGACACAGATTGTGGCCGGTGAGACCGCAGATGTTGATTTCACAAACGATTACAACGACAAATTGATTTATAGTACCGGTGTCGTAAACCATTTTGAGTATGACGGAACCGGATGGGAATGGGTGCAGAATTAATGAAAAAATTATCAGAGTCTTGTAAAAAACTTAATAGAAATCACCGTATTCTTATATGTGCAGCCTTTGCTGCAACACTCATTGTCTGTGGTGTTTCAGTTAAACCGACACTGGCATATTTTACAACCTATGCTACGGCAAAGGGCGGTATCTCAGTAGATATCGGTCCTACAACTGATGTCAAGGAGAAGTTTAAGGACTGGAAGAAAACTATTGAGATTGAGAATACAGGAAAAGCAGACTGTTTTGTCAGGGTAAAGGTAATTGCAGCGAGCCAGTTTGATATACAGGCATCAGGCTCAAACTGGAGCCTTTCAGATGATGGCTACTGGTATTACAGTCAGGTAGTGCCGGTTGGTGGTAAAACCGAGCCAATTGTTGCAGCTATCACAGTTAGTGAAAAGGTAAAGACCAGCTTTAATGTAGTTGTGGTTCAGGAGTGTGCTCCTGTCACATATGATGAAAATGGCAATCCGTGTGTCGCACCTGATGCAAAATGGGATGCGACAGCACAGTATGATAAAGAGGAGGGCGAAGAGTAATGAAGAGAAAACTTCCACTTATACTTGTAGCATCCTCTGCAATAATGCTTGCAGCATCGACGATAGGATCTACAAAAGCAACTCTTACATATATGAGTGATAATTATCTGGCTCAGATTGACATCAAATCCATCGGTGTCACTTTAACTGAGAATGGCAATGATGTGAGCTGGCGTGATTATAAGCATAAGGATGATGACTGGAGCGAGGCAACAGGAGTGCTGCTTGGCGATATGTTAGAAAATGCCGGAGATGAAAAGCTGATTCTCGACAAAAAGTACGATGAGAGGCTTGCTGTCAAAAACAGCGGCTCGATAGATGAGTATGTGAGAGTGACTGTGCAGCATTACTGGGCAGACAAGGAGACAGGTGATAAGCTTTCAAACCTTGATCCATCCAAGATACAGATTGGCTTTACAAACGATGGCTGGACAGAGGATGAGAGTGCTAAGACCACAGAGAGAAATGTATTTTACTACAATTCTATTTTGAAAAAGGGTCAGACTTCACCTGATTTTGCTGACAAAATCAGTATAGCCGGTGATATTGCCACCATAGTGGATCAGACATCACAGACTGATGATAACGGACTTACAACCATTACCACTACGTATGAGTATGATGGTGCGTTATTTGTGCTGGAAGCAACTGTTGATGCAGTACAGACACACAATGCAAAGGACGCGATTAAGAGTGCGTGGGGTGTTGATGTAAATATATCAGATGATGGAGCACTAAGCTTAGAGTAAAGGAGGACAATATGAAAAAATTTATCGCATTATTATCATGCATGTTGTTTATCCTTGGTTCGATAGGCACTGTATTTGCAGATGAAAATACTACTGTAGCCGGCTCGTGTGAGTTTACAGGCAAGGAGATGGTCAGCTCATTTGATTCAAATAAAATAGCAGCCTCTGTCTCACAGATGGAGCCCGGAGATTCTGTCACATTTTCCGTTGATATAAAGAATAACAGCAGTATTTCGACGAAATGGTATATGTCCAATGATGTATTAAAGAGTCTTGAGGATACACAGGCTGTGGCTGAAAATGGTGGATACTCATATATTCTTACATTTGTAGGACCGGATGGAAAAGAGGACACTATATACAGCAGCACCAGCGTAGGTGGTGAGAAGGAGACAACAGCCGGAAAAGGACTCAATGAGGCTACAAACTCTCTGGATAAGTTCTTTTATTTAAAGACATTAGAGCCTGGAGAGGGAGGCAGCGTAAAGCTTTTAGTAGGGCTTGACGGAGAGAGTCAGGGTAATATATATCAGGATACACTTGCAAAGCTTATGATGAACTTTGCGGTAGAGGATAACTCAGATCCAACTTTATCAAATCCACCTACATTTACAACTACAACAAGCAAAGTAAAGACCGGAGATATCTGGTCAATAGCGTCAGCTGTAGTGTTTGTGATTGGTATTATTTTGATGATACTGGCTTTCGTAAGTGACAGAAAGGGGGCTAAGCAAAATGAAAAGATTGCTTAAATATTTTCTTGCAGCTCTTGTTGTCATAACCGGTGTTTTCGCACAGACAGCAGATGCAAAGGCATTTTCATATACATACACTGTTTCCTTTTCAGCCGGAGGTCAGGGAAGCATAAACGGTGGTGTGCAGGTGCGCAAGGCATCAGGCAATGGGGCTTCGGTTTCTGTTTCTGCTAAAGAAGACAAAATAATTGTCACAGGTCTTGAATACGGAGATGTCATCAGCTGTGATGCACAGGGCAGTGTGGCACTTAATGAAAACAGCAAGTACTATGTAAAGGGAATCAGATTAAGCGGCCGTGACAATAATACGGTTGCACAGTCGGCTTTTCTCGTATCGGGAGATCAGGACTATGTTGTTGCATACGGCATACCGGGCGAGCTTGCTGAGTATACAGTCAACTATGTGGATACAGATGGCAATAAGCTTGCTGAAAGCCGTACCTATTATGGTAATGTGGGCGATGAGCCGGTTATAGCTTATCTGTATATAGATGGATATATTCCGGACAGCTATAATCAGACAGGAAAGCTGTCGTCAAATGCGTCAGAAAACGTGTTCAATTTTGTATATTCAAGGGCTGCATCAAGCATGGCTGCTGCCGGAAATGGAGCAAATGACAATACTGCAGCAGGCGGCAATCAGGCAGCCGCAGGAGCAGCAAATGCAGCCGGGGCAGCTAATGCAGCGGGCAATGCAGCAGGAGCGGCAAATAACGGAGCTGCAGATGGAGCAAATGCCGCAAACACAATAGTGCCTGACGGACAAAATGATCCGCAGGATGGAATCCAGGCACCGCAGGCACAGCCAAATACTGATATAGCAGATGAGCAGGTACCGCAGGCGGCAAACGACAATAAGCATGATATAGCAGATGAGCAGGTACCGCTTGCCACCGTGATTAGTGAGAGTGGAATGGTCGTTCCGCTGGCTATTGGTGCGCTTGGGATAGTTGCAATTCTTGCAATTATGATATTTGTCATAGTAAAGAATGTTAAGTCTGTCCGTGTTCAAAAAAATAGTATGAAACATAAGGGAAAAGATAATAAAAATTAGTTGATATTTGCTGAAATTATGGTATTATTAATGTGTGCGCTTGTATGAGTGCACACATTAATCAAGTATATGGATGGTTTTTTTTACCATACCAGAAATAAAATTTAGGAGGAATTGCAAAATGGCAAACAAGTGGGTATATACCTTCAAAGAGGGTAACATGACCATGCGTAATCTTCTCGGTGGTAAGGGTGCTAACCTCGCTGAGATGACAGAGATTGGACTTCCTGTACCACAGGGCTTCACAATCACTACTGAGGCTTGTACACAGTACTACGAGGATGGACGTAAGATCAATGATGAGATTATGGCTCAGACTATGGAAGGTGTAAAATGGATGGAAGAGGTTAACGGAAAGAAATTCGGTGACCTTAAGAATCCTCTTCTCGTATCTGTTCGTTCAGGTGCCAGAGCTTCAATGCCAGGTATGATGGATACAATCCTTAACCTTGGTCTTAATGATGATGTTGTTGCAGCTATGATCGCTGGTAACCCAGATCCAGCATTCGAGCGTTTCGTATATGATTCATACAGACGTTTCATTCAGATGTTCTCAGACGTTGTTATGGAAGTAGGAAAGAAGTACTTCGAGCAGCTCATCGACAAGATGAAAGAGGACAGAGGTGTTAAATTTGACGTAGACCTTACAGCAGCTGACCTTAAAGAGTTAGCAGAGCAGTTCAAGGCTGAGTACAAGAATCAGTTAGGATCAGATTTCCCTTCAGATCCTGTAGAGCAGTTAAAGCTTGCTATCGAGGCTGTATTCCGTTCATGGGACAACCCACGTGCAAATGTTTATAGAAGAGATAACGATATCCCTTATTCATGGGGAACAGCTGTTAACGTAATGCCAATGGTATTCGGTAACTTAAATAACGAGTCAGGTACAGGTGTTGCATTCACACGTGATCCTGCAACTGGTGAGAACAAGCTTATGGGTGAGTTCCTTATCAATGCACAGGGTGAGGACGTTGTTGCCGGTGTTCGTACTCCAATGCCAATCGCTCAGATGGAGCAGGAGTTCCCAGAGGCATACGCTGAGTTCCTTAAGGTTTGTGAGACTCTTGAGAATCACTACCATGATATGCAGGATATGGAGTTCACAGTTGAGAACAAGAAGCTTTATATGCTTCAGTGCCGTAATGGTAAGAGAACAGCTCCAGCTGCTCTTAAGATCGCTTGCGATTTAGTAGATGAGGGACATAAGACACCAGCTGAGGCTGTTGCAATGATCGACCCTCGTAACCTTGATACATTATTACATCCACAGTTCGATGCTGCTGCACTTAAGGCTGCAACTCCACTTGGAAAGGGTCTTGGAGCATCTCCGGGAGCTGCTTGTGGTAAGGTTGTATTCACAGCTGATGATGCTGAGGCATGGGCTGAAAGAGGAGAGAAAGTCGTACTTGTACGTCTTGAGACATCTCCAGAGGACATCACAGGAATGAAGGCTGCTCAGGGTATCCTTACAGTTCGTGGTGGTATGACATCTCACGCAGCCGTAGTTGCACGTGGTATGGGAACATGCTGTGTATCTGGTTGTGGTGATATCAACATGGATGAGGAGAACAAGAAGTTCACACTTGCAGGACAGACATTCACAGAGGGATCTGAGATTTCTATCGATGGTACAACAGGTAACATCTATGCTGGAATCATCCCAACAGTTGATGCTTCAATCGCTGGTGAGTTCGGACGTGTTATGGCATGGGCTGATGAGTTCAGAAGACTTAAGGTTCGTACAAATGCAGATACCCCGGCAGATGCTAAGAAGGCTCGTGAGCTTGGTGCAGAGGGAATCGGACTTTGCCGTACAGAGCATATGTTCTTCGATCCAGAGAGAATCGCTGCATTCCGTGAGATGATCTGCTCTGATACAGTAGAGGAGAGGGAGACAGCTCTTAACAAGATTCTTCCATATCAGCAGGGAGATTTTGAGAAATTATACGAGGCTCTTGAGGGATGCCCGGTAACCATCCGTTTCCTGGATCCACCTCTTCATGAGTTCGTTCCTACAGAGGATGCTGACATCGAGAAGCTTGCAAAGGCTAAGAATAAGTCAGTAGAGGAAATCAAAGCTATCTGTGAGTCACTCCATGAGTTCAACCCAATGATGGGTCATAGAGGATGCCGTCTTGCAGTTACATATCCTGAGATTGCTAAGATGCAGACAAAGGCTGTTATCCGTGCAGCTATCAATGTAAAGAAAGCTCATCCAGACTGGGATATCGAGCCTGAGATCATGATCCCATTAGTATGTGAGATCAAAGAGCTTAAGTTCGTTAAGAAGATTGTAGTTGAGACAGCTGATGCTGAGATCGCTGCTGCAAATGCTGACATCAAGTACCATGTAGGTACAATGATCGAGATCCCAAGAGCTGCTCTTACAGCTGATGAGATCGCTAAAGAAGCTGACTTCTTCTGCTTCGGTACAAACGACCTTACACAGATGACATTCGGCTTCTCCCGTGATGATGCAGGTAAGTTCCTTAACGCTTACTATGACAACAAGATTTTCGAGAACGATCCATTTGCTAAGCTTGACCAGACAGGTGTTGGTAAGTTAATGGAGACAGCTATCAAACTTGGTAAGCCAGTTAATCCTAACCTTCACGTTGGTATCTGTGGAGAGCATGGTGGAGATCCTTCATCTGTTGAGTTCTGCCACAAGATTGGACTTGACTATGTTTCATGTTCACCATTCCGTGTACCAATCGCTCGTCTTGCTGCAGCACAGGCTGCTATCGCAGAGCAGACAAAATAGACAAAGGTTCTAATTTAAAAGTCTATATATAAGATTTTGCAAGGGAAAGTATTTAGTACTTTCCCTTGTTTTTTATTGCCAATCTGCATTTCACACCCTGAAAACTACATTTCGCGCCAAGAGTATAGATTGTAGGCACTATATGTTGTATAATTGGTACTAGAAATACAAGTATATGTGATATGAATAGGGAACAAAGCACAGATACGATGTAGGTACTAAGGTATGGAGAACACATTTATGATTATAAAAAAGAAGAACATCCGTACAATTGTGATAACCTGTGCATTGCTAGGTATCATAATATTCAGCATTCACAGCTACAATGTATATATGAGAGTCCAGAGAGGAAAAACATCATGCAGATAGAAGATAAAGATAATAGATAGAAGATAATAGGATAGAAGATTATCAATCAAAAAAAGCTATGAGAGCCAGGTTAAAGGCTTTCATAGCTTTTATTTTTATGAGTGAGCACGAAGCTGCTCATCGACATATGTCTGGATATAATAATTATCCTCAGGCATCTGGCAGCCAACGATATATGTTCCCTCATTATTTGAGCAGCGGATTACATATCCATCCAATACTGAGTGGTCAGCAAGCGCAAAGTCCTCTATCGAGATAGTAACCTTCGCTCCTTTATGATCCACGAAATAAGGATCCTTTGTCAAAAATGCAAAGCCGTTTGCACTTATATTGTCAAGAGTTCCTTTGAATGTGGTGTCGGTTCCTTTAAGCTTGATAGTGCATTTGTTTGATAAATCCATGCGAGGGTATTTCCTACGGTTCAAGATTTCAGGCTGCGTATTGACTGTTATCACAAGGTCATCTGTGATTGTGAGATCCTTCCAGCAGTACATTACATTGCCAACTGTAACATACAGATTGCAAGGTCTGGATGAGTCTACAGATAAGCCGCCTGATACAAGCTTAAGACTGTTTTCGCCAACAGCCTTTACTTCGCAATGGAACTCGTTGCCGGTCTGTACATCTGTCAGGATCACTTTGGCCTTCATACCCGGGCGGATATCATCAAGTCCCATAAATCCACCAACTCCGAGCTCGTGCATGAGAGATTGGATAACAGTCTCGATATTATTGATATTTGTTGCACTTTCATCATATTTACTGAGCATCTTGCGGCTTATCGCGTCAGAGGCATCGATACATGAGGTCATGGTTTCTACGATGTCAGATACCTTTTCCATATTGTCGACAAGCTGCTGGTTAGATGCTTCAACCTCCTGCATTGCGGTGTCGATTTCACGGATATGGCTTCCAAGCTTATGGGAATCCTTTGTAATCTTCTCTACATTTTCACCGGTCTGCATTACCTTCTCAAGAGTGAGCTGGATGAGATGGAGCGTTTCTTCAATTGATGAGGTCATCTTTCCGGAAATCTCGTCAAGCCGTGAGAGAGCCTCACTGATCTGACCGGATGAATTTCTCGTCTCAGTGCTTAGAGTGCGGATTTGTTCGGCAACAACAGCAAAGCCCTTACCTGCTTCGCCTGCACGCGCAGCCTCGATAGAAGCGTTAAGAGCGAGGAGATTTGTCTGGTTTGAAATATTATCAATTGTTCCGGTTTCATTTTTAACCATCTCAAATTCATCTCTGAATGTAGTCAGGATGTTTTCAACCTCTGTAGAAAGCTCTGACATGGTTTTTGCTGTCTGGGCAAGACCTTCAAGGTCCTCAGAGCTGACCTTGGCATGCTTGCCTGATTCGGCTGTCATGGAAACCATATCGTTTATCATGGCTGCAACATTCTCAACCTGTGAGCTTATATCGGTAGTCATTTCCTGGGAAGAAGCAGTGTGGGACTGAAGCTGCTTGTTATTTCCGGTAAGCTTATTCATTCCATCAACGACAACATCTGAGCCATGCTTGTTTTCAGAAGCAAGCTCACGGACCACGGTTATACCGTCCATTATAGTGTTGCAAGCGGTTTTAACCTGCTCAACTGTCGTGACAACGCGATTCAAATCAGACTTTATGCTCTCGGTGAGTGCAGCATCGGACTCAGTCAGGTGACGCACCGACATGATATAGCCTATGTAACAAAGCAAAAGACATGCTATCTGAAGCTGAAAGTTTTTATGATCTATAGCAGTGTTCTGACCCAGCACAAATATGTGAAATGCAATACTTGCTATAAGGCTTAGCATATTTGCAACGGCGCAGTAAATCATGAATTTCTCATCTTTAAATATTACAATAAGGCTGATTATCGGAAGAATGTAGGTGAATGCAATCGGTGAGGTTGTCGTACACAAAAGAAATACGTAAAAAATACCATATCCGATGACGAATGCAAGCCTGTAATGATCATTATCCTTCCCTTTCTTTTTTAGAAGTATGTCACCACACACGAAAGGCAGCCAGCATAAAATAACAAAAAAAATGATATAATTACTGACAGAATAAGCGCCATTTGCTGTGTCGGTACCATAATTTGCGGTCAGCAATATAGCAAAAAAACAAGCCATAATCTGCGGGCCTTGATATTCGCCTTTGCTTTAAAAATTTTTTCATCGTAACCCATATGAATTCTCCTGATTTGAAATAATATAACTCTATTTTACTATCATAGTACTATAATTACAAGGCATGCTTAAGAATTTGAATGTATTTTGAATGTATAATTATGGTATTGTTTCTAAGTCTAAACTTTAATTGTTTTTTGCCTGTCAATCCGATATACTAAAATTAACTATATACTTACAGGAGGGCTTAAAGCATGAACATACTTCTGATTAACGGAAGTCCAAAAGGCAAACGAAGCAATTCGTTAAGGCTTGCAAACAGCTTTATAGAAGGCTTCAAAGAAGGATATAAGAGCAAAAATGAAGCTATATCCATTGATGAAATGCATGTAGTCTCAATGAATGTAAGAGCGTGTAAGGGCTGCTTTGCATGCTGGCAGAAGACACGGCGGGGGTGTGCTGCATAAATGACGATATGCAGACTGTTATAGGGAAAATGCTTGAAGCGGATATTGTTGTGTGGTCGTTTCCTCTGTACTATTTTAGTGTGCCGGGAATACTAAAGAACGTGATTGACAGGCAGCTTCCCATGAGCCTGCCGTTTATGAGTACAAAGGATGACGAATACGGAAGCGGCAGCCATGATTGCAGATATGACATGGAAGGCAAAAGGCATGTGCTAATCTCTACCTGTGGCTTTTATTCTGCAGAGGGAAATTATGACAGTGTACTTCGGATGTTTGACCATTTCCTTGGAAAAGGGCATTATACAACCATATTTTGTGGTCAGGGTGAGCTGTTTCGTGTAAAAGAGCTGTCAAAGAGGACTGACGAATATCTGGCTACGGTAAAAAGTGCCGGGGCAGAATATGCCATCACAGGAAAAATATCTGAAAAAACAGAAGCGGCGCTCCATACTCTTTTATATCCAAGGGATGTATTTGAAAGGATGGCGGATGCCAGCTGGGGAATCAGCAGGACAACAGGAGAAAAGGAAGCTGATGACCTTGTTTTCACCAGACAGATGGCAGCATTATACAATAAGGATGCCTATGATGGAAAGGAACGCGTGCTTGAGATATGCTATACCGATTTGAAGCATACATATCAGATAAAGCTTGATGATAAAGGTAGTGAGGTGCTTACAGATCAAAGCCTTACTCCGACTACCCGCATAGATACGCCTTTTACAGTATGGTCGGCTATTTCCCGAGGCGAGATAGGTGGCGCAGAGGCATTGGGAAAGCAGATGTATACGGTGACAGGTGATTTTTCCTTGATGGTAAACTGGGATAAATTTTTTGGAAGTACATCGGCAGTCAAAGCGGCAGAAAAAACATCACAAGGTGTGGAGGTACAGAAAAATCCATCCATGATGACAATGCTCATACCATGGATTACGTTTTGGATAGCAGTTTCTGTCAATACTGAAAAGGGTTCTGTGATTGCTCTTTTGGTGGCATCCGCTATACCTTTTATTATGAGAAAACATAAATTTGTAATATGGGATCAGCTTTCAATTGTTGCTGTTGCTATACTTTCTGCGATTGCAAGCCTGACAGGAGCAGGTGACATATCAACAGATATCGGATATCTGGCGTTTGGGCTGTTCTGGCTGGTTTCATGTCTGACAAAGGAGCCTTTATGCGCAACATATGTGAAATACAATTATGGCGGTGAAGCCGCACATAAAAATCCTCTCTTTATGAAGACGAATTATATACTTGCGGCGGCATGGGGAGTATTATACGTGTTGACAGCAGTGTGGACATTTCTGCTGAAAAAGGCAGGTGTTGGAGCTACACTTATTGTCGTAAACAATCTGATGCCTGTATTGATGGGCATATTTACCGGATGGTTTGAAAAATGGTATCCTGCAAGGCTCGCAAGAGGCTCAAAAAAGCAGTAATTCGTAAGATTTTTTTAATATTTTATGTATTCTATTTACTTTAGGTGGATAGAAGAGTACTCTTTAGAAAACGTACTCATAGTAGTGCTTATAAATAAAGAAAGAGGTATATCATAATGAAGAAAAAACTGATTACAATTGTAATAGGAGCTATGCTTTGCGCCGGCTTGTTTACAGGCTGCGGACAGAGCGATACAAAGCAGGATAAGGCAGCAGGCACCGAAAGTGCAAAGCAGGCTGAGACAAAGGATGAAGGCGAAAAGGACTCACAGGAAGAGAAGGAGCTTACTGGAACAATCGATGACATAAAGGACTTCATGTTTGTAGTGACTGATGATAAGGATACACCGTACAGCTTTACTTTCGATGAGAAGCCTGACGGACTTGAGGGTGTTGCAAGTGGAGATAAGGTGACTGTAAAATATACAGGTACTATTTCAGAGGTAGATCCGTTTGAGGGAAAGATAATATCTGTTGAGAAGGCAGAATAAGGACAATAAGCAGGGAAGGATAGGAGCTTTGTGAAAGGGCAAAAGGCATATGGAGTTTTAGTTTATTTATTTTTTTTGTTTCTGATATGCACCTCAGGTATGGCAACATTGTCATAGCTGATAGGTGCATTTTATTTGTGTCCTTGTGACTTTCGGTGCTTTTTACGTGCACCTCGGGTATGGCCACGTTGTCAAAAAAGTTAAATCGTAATTATGTTTTTCTTTTTCTTCTCTGCTTTTAAATATTTTTCTAAGTTTTTCAAACATATTTTTCTCCGGTTGTTTTACAGTAGGTTTATAAAGAATGTGATTACAAGACTGTTCAAAAAGTCGGCAAACAGGCTTCCTACGAGCGGTATGAGCAGATATGCCTTTATGGATGGCACATATTGGTCGCAGACAGCCTGCATATTTGCCATGGCATTTGGGGTGGCTCCGGTTCCGAAGCCGCAGGTGCCTGATACAAGTATGGCTGCATCGTAGTCGCGCCCCATAATGTTGAACTCGATAACATACGTGAATATGATTATGAGAAGCACCTGTGCTGCAAGCAGTATGACGAGCGGGAGAGCGAGTGATGCAAGCTCCCAGAGCCTTAGTGTGATCATTGCCATGCCTAGGAAGAGAGAGAGGCTTATACCTCCCAGGTCATTTATCTCTCCCATATGGATGGTGGCGATTCCTGTGTACTCACATATGTTTCGCATGAGTGCGGCTGCGAGCATCGCTCCTATATATATCGGGAAGGTGAGCCCTGTCTTTGTGAGCAGCATTGTAAAGATGGTTCCGACACCTATTGCCAGGATAAGCTGGAATACGGCATCAGCATACATATTTGTGTGGCGCTCATGCTTTTTCTCATCCTCCACCAGCAGGCTGTCATCCTCGTTTGCTGCTGTATTAAGCAGGCTATGCTTTTCAATCAGTCTTTTTCCAAGAGGTCCGCCTATCAGGCTTCCAAAGATGAGACCGAAGGTAGCTGCTGCAGTACAGATGGTCGTCGCGCCCTTTATGTTCAAGTCCTCAAGCACCGGGCCAAAGGCTCCTGCGGTGCCGTGTCCGCCTACCATAGGGATAGAGCCGGTGCACATGCCGATTAGAGGATTCAGGTTTAAGAGCTTTGCAAGCCCCACGGCGGTTAAGTTTTGTAATATTATAAGCACTATAACCAGTCCCAGGAATACGATGAGCGATTTGCCTCCGCTTTTTAACACCTTGAGATTTGCCTGAAAGCCTACAGATGTAAAGAAGAATACCATGCAGACTTCGCGCAGTGTGTCATCAAAGGAAAATTCTGCGATTCCTGTGACATAGCATATGCATGTCATGATGGCAAAAATCAGTCCGCCTATGACAGGCGCCGGAATACAGAATTTCTGAAGGAAATATATTTTCTTTTTTAAATAGTTTCCAAGTAGTAGTACAAGCACGGCAACGGCCAGTGTCTGGTACATGTCAAGTTGTATTTTCATGTGTTACCTTTCAATTTTAATTGATTATATTCTTGTTATTTTCTTTTATATTTTAGAACATTACGTAATAGGCCGAAAATTAATTCGCGAATTAATTTGTGCTATATCCGCAGGCTTCATAATACCTTTTCGCTCCATTGTGGAATGGAATAGGTATACCGTCTGTTGCAAAGTCATATGTCAGCTCAAGCTTAAGAGAGTTGGAGTAGGAGAGCTCATTTTCTTTTTCAAACAGGAGCGATGTAAGCTGCTTAATTGTATCATCGGATACATCAGACTTTGTGATAAGCACTGATTTTACACCTATAGTGCTTATATCTGTGGTCTGGCCTGTGTATGTGCCGGCAGGTATGACCTCGCTTGTGTAGGCAGAGCTGCTTTCAAGCATCTTGCTTATCACAGTGTCTGTCAGCGGGATAAGCCTTATGTCGCATTCCTTTGAGAGCTCATCTATGACAGTGGTGGTGAGTCCGGCAGTGCAGAAGAAGGCATCTATATCACCGGCTTTTAGCTCTTTTGTGGCCTCGATATAGTCCAGGTTTTTGGTGGCAACAAGGGATGATGGCATACCGGCGAACTCAAGAATCTGTGTGGCATTTCGCTCGGTACCGGATTCCTCTGCTCCGATGCTTACAGTGTGTCCTGACAGGTCGTCAAGAGTCTGTATGTCTGAATCAGCGCGGACCACAAGCTGACAGGTCTCGGTGTAAAGCCCTGCTATAGCCCTTAAATCTTCATTTGTCTTGTAGGCGTCGGCTATCAGGTCTGCCTGTGCGATGCCTATCTCTATATAGCCATCGGATAAAAGCCTTATATTGGCATTAGAGCCAGCTGTGGTACGGACCTTGCAGGTAAAGTCATAGCCCTGTTCATTGGCAAGCTCCGTAAATGTATTTGCAAATGAATAGTACATTCCACCGATGTCGGCTGCTCCGAAGCGTATTGTGCTGCCGGAGTTGGTGCAGCCTGTCAGGGCGAAGAGTACTATGCAAAGCATGATACTGATTTTTTTCTTCATGTTTTGTCTTTGTCCTTTCACTTTTTCATAATTGCTATGAGTATTTTACAAAAAATTTTCTAATATGAAAAGATTTAATTTAAATTTTTCTTAAATTCCATGGACTTGTGATTGGAAAAATAATATAATAAATTAGTTGTAGAAAATATCTTAAAGGAAGGAAATTTATTTATGGAAATCTTTGACATTATCAAGTCTGTTATATTTGGAATTGTGGAGGGCATTACAGAGTGGCTGCCTATCAGCAGCACCGGCCACATGATTCTTTTGAATGAGATTTTACCACTTAGAATAGGAAAGAACCCGGACGATTTTTACAGTATGTTTGAGGTGGTTATCCAGCTTGGAGCCATTTTGGCGGTTGTTGTTTTGTTTTGGAGCCAGATCTGGCCATTCGGCAGGAAGAATAACATAGCTCCTCTTGCAAAGACAGGTATCGGTGCATGGGTCAAGACTGATATCTTCGTGCTGTGGTTTCATATTCTTGTTTCAACTGTTCCGGCAGCTATTATCGGAATTCTTTTTGATGATGTATTCGAGAGACTGTTTTACAATTTCCAGACAGTAGCTATCATGCTTATACTCTTTGGTATCGCTTTTATTGTGATTGAGACCAGACATAATGGCAAGTCTGCCAAGATTAATTCACTTGTCGACATAAGCTACACGACTGCGCTTATGATTGGATTTTTCCAGCTTATTGCAGCTGTTTTTCCGGGTACATCACGTTCAGGCGCTACTATTGTCGGAGCTCTCTTAATTGGTGTTTCAAGGACTGTTGCCGCTGAGTATACATTTTTCCTTGCTATTCCGGTTATGTTTGGTGCGAGTCTTCTGAAGCTTGTTAAATTTGGATTTCATTTTACAGGGGAAGAGGCTGCTATTCTGATTATCGGCATGATTGTGGCATTTGTCGTTTCACTTATTGTTATCAAATTCCTGATGGGCTACATAAAGAAGCATAACTTTATTGTGTTTGGATGGTACCGTATAGTTCTTGGTGCGATTGTGCTGCTTTGTGGTATCGCAGGGCTTCTCTAAATACATTTTGACGCAATTTTGCAGGAAGAGGGTTTAAGACATGCATGATGAATTGACAGCAAATGATATAAAGAAAATGGAGGACGAGATAGAGTACAGAAAGCTCGTTGTCAGAAAGAAGGCTCTTGATGACGTAAAGGTGGCGAGAGCCCAGGGTGACTTGAGCGAGAACTTCGAGTACAAGGCCGCCAAGCAGTTTAAGAACCAGAACGAGAGCCGTATCAGATACCTTGAGAAGATGATTAAGACTGCCGTTGTCATATCCGATGAGTCAAAGGATGATGAGGTTGGTATGTTCAATACGGTTGATGTGTATTTTGAGGATGATGATGAGACTGAGACATACAAGATTGTCACAACAGTAAGGGGCAATTCCTTAAAGAATCTGATAAGCAAGGAGTCACCGCTTGGTGCAGCTATATTCGGGCACAAGGTGGGTGACAGGTGTGAGGTAAAGGTAAATGATGACTACTCATACTTTGTTAAGATAATGAAAATACAAAATACTGTCGACGACGGCCGTGATGATTTGCGTAAATTTTAATCTGAATTTAATTTTTGCACTTTATAGGGATTTCAAAAAGATTAATATGGTTATGACTATATAATGTTTAATGTCAGAAATGGGGAGATTTATATGATTAAATTAAAAACTTTTGGCAGCTTTACGGTAGGTAATGGCTTAACATCTGTCCAGGAAGGGGCATGGAGGTCTGAGAAGCTTGAAAAGCTGTTTGTATATCTGGCGATGAACAGAAACAGGGTGTCTGTATAGAGGATATTTCAGAGGCTATATGGCAGGTTGAGGAGGAGACTGATAATCCGGTAGGAGCCCTTAAGAATCTGGCATACAGGCTCAGAAAGGCTCTAAGAGATGCCTCCTTTGGCGAGGAGTGCATAGTTTCTGTTAGAGGCGGCTTGTACAAATGGAATGATGATGTGGAAGTAACCATTGATGTCGAAGAGTTTGACAGATATATAAATGAGGCTGAGATGGCATTTTGCAGGAGCAAGGAGACCGCTATTGAAAGCTATGAGAAGGCCATAGCCCTTTACCATGGAGATTTCCTGCCTCTTAGGACAGATACACACTGGTTTATGACGCTCAATGCATTTTACCATTCCAGATACGTAAATACAGTAAAGGCTCTGGCAAAGCTGTATATTGATACAGGCTGCTATGAGAAGCTTGAGCAGCTTTGCACCAGGGCTATTGTATATGAACGTTCGGATGAGCAGATATACTCATATCTGATTGTAGCACGCATGCGTACCAAAAAGGTACAGATGGCTTTTGATACTTATGAGACTGCCAAGGCTATTATGGACAAGGATCTTGGCGTTAGAAAGACTGTCATGCTCAACAAGGTGTATGAGGAGCTTTTATCTGTCACAAAGGGTGCTTCAAGCTACAATATAGATGAAGTGAAGGACGATATCAGTGAGGAGAGCATGAATGGTGTTTTCATGTGCGGATATCCTGTGTTCAAGGAAATCTATCAGCTGGAGGTCAGAAAGAGTGCCCGTTCTACGATTCCGGAGAGTCTGGTGCTTGTCACTGTTGTGCCAATGTATAGCAGTCAGCCGGATAAGAATCATAGTCAGATGAAGGATTCCATGCATACACTTGAAAGAGCACTTAGAAAGTGCCTGCGTGTGGGGGATGTGGCAGCAAAGTACAGTGATTCACAGTACATTGTGCTTTTGTCGAAGTGCTCATGCGATACAGCCTCCGATGTCATGAAGCGTATTATCGATAGGTTCAATCATACGTGTGACACACATAGTAATATGACGATACAATTTGATATTGAGCCGGTAAGCTGCTACAGCAGTTTTGTGAGTGACAAATGATATTTTCTGATATAGAGGTGCTTTTTTTGAAGAGACTTATTAACATTATTTCCAGTATAATTTTATTAATTCTTATTTTAATTATTATTGTAATATTTGCTCCCAAGCTGTTTAGTATCGAGCCGATGGTAGTTGTAAGCGGAAGCATGGAGCCTTCTTACATGAAGGGGAGCCTATTGTATGTAAAGGAGAGTGCCGGTGGGATACAGACAGGTGATGTCATTACCTTTTACAGAAATGGCGAGCTTGTGACTCACAGGGTAGTTGAGATAAATACAGATGAAAAGACCTACATTACAAAGGGCGATGCCAATCAGGTGAATGATGTACAGCCGGTTGCATGGTCTGATGTGGTCGGTGTGCCTGTGTTTGATATCCCGGTGCTTGGTTATCCTGCTTCTTTTTTAGGAACCGCGCAAGGTAAATTGGTATTCATTGTATTGTTGATTATTTTTACCGGTATTACAGTACTGACTGATAAAAAAATGGAGAAAACAAATGGTTAAGAAAGTAATTAGATTTATAGTTCTGATAATTGGTCTGTCTCTTGTGGCTTATTCGGGTTATCATCTGTTTAAGATTTATTCTGACTATAATACTTCGGATAAGACATATGAGAAGCTTCAGGATGAGTATGCAGTGGACGATTCAAAGAAGGATGATGACAGCACGAAAGGCAGTGAAGCACAGTCACCGTGGTATGATGATATAGATATTGATTTCGCCGGTTTAAGGAGTGAAAACCCTGATGTGGTTGGCTGGATTTATTTTGAGAATGAGGATATCAGCTACCCTGTCATGTATTCGGGGGATAACAGCTATTACCTCAGAAAGACCTTTAAGAGAGAGCATGCCACTGCAGGCTCCATCTTCCTTGAGGGTTCAAACAAGACTGATTTCAGCGACTGTCATACAATCATTTATGGACACAATATGAAAAACCTGTCTATGTTTGGAAAGCTTAAGCACTATAACCGTGATGAGAATTACTATGACAGCCATCAGTATTTCCAGATACTTGTCGATGGTAAAAAGTATAGGTACCAGATTTTCTCATATGAGACGGTTAGTGATGACAGTGATGAGTATACTGTGGGCTTTGAGCCTGACGAGACATTTGGCAAATTCGTACAGAGGATGGCTGCCTCATCAATGAAGGATACAGGCATAGTCCCGACAAAGGATGACAAGGTTGTGACGCTTTCAACCTGTTCCACAAGCGGTGAGACATACAGGTTTGTGGTACATGGTGTGAGGGTTGATGAGCATTGATAATGAAAACAGGTGTATAATATGAAAAAAGAAGATGAATTACTTAAAGAGCTTACCGATATGGTAAAGGAAACAAAGAAGGGGCAGATTAAGTGGAAGCTTTCCTGCCAGACTACAGAGTACAATGATGAGGCCGTAAAGCCGACAGTTACAGAGGATGGCATCACCTGGACTGTTGATGAGTGCTACGTGTCATATGAGTGTACCTATAAGGGCAGTGATTTTGTGATGATTACATATGAGATGATTCATACTGCCGGTGATAAAAGACAGACAACCAACCTTGTTTTTTTACCGCCGCTTGGCATCAGATACTTTGATATCAGCACACTGCTTCCATACTCAGTGCCGGCATCCAATATTCTCACCTACGAGATTCACACGCTGTGGCTATTACTGCTTGAGATGTATAAGAGCGACAACACAAGCGTAGAGCTTGACGCGAGCTCCAGGGAGCTTATGATTGAAGAATAGGGGATATGATATATGTATGCAGTGATTACAGGAGCAAGCTCAGGAATAGGTGAGCAGTTTGCAAAGAGACTTGCGAAGGAGGGGTATGACCTGATTCTTGTTGCCAGAAGGCGGGAGAGGCTTACAGCTCTTTCTGATAAGCTTAAAGCCACTCATAAGGAGCTTGAGTGTGATATTTTTACCGCGGATCTGATGCAGCTTGATGAGTGTCAGAGACTTTCGGACTATCTCGAGGAAAAAGATATAGAAATATTTATAAACAACGCAGGCTACGGTGATTGCGGCCTGTTTGAGGAGACTGATATAGCTAAGGAAATGGGCATGATAGATGTCAATGTGCGTGCTGTACACTTCCTGACGAAAAAGCTTTTAAGACAGATGAGGGTAAAGGACAGAGGTTTTATCTTAAATGTGGCAAGCTCTGCGGGTCTTATTCCTGCCGGCCCGTACATGGCTGCCTATTATGCCTCTAAGGCATATGTTGCGAGCCTTTCAAGGGCTGTTGCATGTGAGCTTCGACAGAGCCACAGCCATGTGTATGTGGGGTGTCTGTGTCCGGGACCGGTTGATACAGAGTTCAATGATGTGGCGAATGTGCGATTTGCGCTGAAGGGGATTTCCGCTGAATACTGCGCCAATTATGCCATAGACCGGATGATGAAGCACAAAACGGTCATAGTGCCTACTCTCAGGATGAAGCTTGCTACAACCTGTGGCAGATTTCTGCCACAATCTTTGTATATAAAGATTGTTTCACATCAGCAAAAGAAAAAATGGCACATTGACTAAAAAGTCTTTAAAAATTGGTTGAATTGCCCTATTTACAGTTATTGTAAATTTTATTATAATGTATACGAAAATAAACGAAAAGGATAGTATTATGAAATTAGGAGCGATTTATTCAAAGGAAAAGACAACATTTACACTGTTTTCGCCTGTTGCGGACAGTGTTTTTGTTATTTTTTATGATAAGGGAAATGATTCGACCGAGACAGGCAGGCTTGAGATGATGCGCGGAGAGGGAGAGCTTCGCAGTATTTTTTCTGCTACTGCAGAGGGAAATCTGGATGGTGTTTATTATACATATGAGGTTCATACCGCAGATGGCACATTCAGCTCGCATGATCCGTATGCAAGAGCCTGCGGTGTAAATGGGCACAGGTCTATGGTTATTGACCTGTCAAAGACTGATCCTGATGGATTTGCAGATGAGGACAGACCAAAGCTTGCAGACCCCATGAGCATGGTTATCACTGAGGTGTCTGTCGCGGATGTGTCTGCCGGTGCATCTGCTCATTCTAGGTATCCGGGTAAGTTTAAGGCATTTACTGAGGATAAAACTCTTTCGTATTTCAAGGATATGGGAGTGACACATCTGCAGCTTATGCCGTCGTATGATTTTGCCAGCATTGACGAGAGTGATTCCTTAAAGGAGCAGTATAACTGGGGCTATGATCCGTACAATTACAATGTGCCGGAGGGCTCTTACTCGACAGATCCGTTTAATGGAGCCGTGAGAGTGAGAGAGTATAAGGAGATGGTACACTCGATTCATGAGGCGGGTCTTGGTGTAATCATGGATGTGGTTTACAATCATACCTTCAATGTTCATGACAGCTGCTTTTACAAGACTGCGGGCAATTATTTCTACCGCATGCTGGATGCTGCAAAGTACTCTGATGCATCAGCCTGTGGCAATGAAATAGCCTCAGAGAAGCCTATGGTCAGAAAATATATCATTGATTCGCTGTGCTACTGGGCGAGTGAGTATCACATTGATGGCTTCAGGTTTGATCTGATGGGAGTACTTGATATCGAGACATTGAACGAAGCCAGAAAAGCTCTCTTAAAAATAAATCCTGATATAATAATGTACGGAGAGGGCTGGACAGGTGGAGAGAGCACTCTGCCAGAATCAGAGCGTGGCATGAAAATAAATGCTCCAAGGACACCGGGCATCGGCATGTTTTCGGATGATATACGTGATGCGGTAAAGGGACATGTGTTCTATATGGATGAGCTGGGCTTTGTCAATGGAGCTGCAGACAGAGGTGAAGAGCTAAAGCAGGCTGTTACGTGCGCTAAGTGGGCCAAATCGCCTATGCAGTCGATTAACTATCTGTCATGTCACGACAACTATACTCTCTGGGACAGGTTTATCATATCCAATTCACATGAGAGTGAAGAGATACGTATCCGTATGAATAAGCTTGCAGCAGCCATCCTTTTACAGCGCAGGGGATTCCGTTTTTCCTGCATGGAGAGGAGTTTGCGAGAACAAAGATTAGTGAGGCTGATGGTGCTCCTGTAGAGAACAGCTATTGCAGTCCTCTCTCTGTCAATGCAATAGATTATGACAGGGCTGAGCAGTTTTCGGACCTTAAAGCCTACTATAAGGGGCTTATAGCACTAAGAAGGGCTCACAAGTCATTTTATCTTGACACAGTAGATGAGATTAAGAAATCCGTACATTTCATGGATGATATGCCTGATGGCGTTGTAGCATATACTATTGATAACGATACAGAGAAGGTGTTCGTAGCTTACAATGCCGGCAAAAATAAAATCACAATTAAACTTGCAGATGCTTTGTGGGAGGTTCTTGCAGATGAATCTTCTGCGGGAGATAAAGCTCTTTACACAATAAAAGACCAGGCAATAATACCTGGGGTATCATGCCTGGTTGCAGTTAGCAAATGTTAGTGAGTTGATTTATTTATGTAGCTTGTCTTGTATTTTGAATATACGATTTTCTGGCTGCGATACAGGCCAAAGTATCCTGACAGCATATAGCTGAATGGAATTGCCAAAAGAAAGTACGGCATGCCGTCGTAGCCAAACAGCTCAAAGCTGATGAGCAGCGATGTAATCGGACAATTGGTGACACCACAGAACAGTGAAATCATGCCGACAGCTGTACACAGCGATGGCTCAAAGCCTGTCAGATTGCCGAACAGGCATCCAAATGTTGCGCCTATGAAAAAGGATGGTACAATCTCGCCGCCCTTAAAGCCTGCGCCAAGAGTCAGTGCGGTGAAGATGATTTTTAGCAGAAATGCTTCAGGTCTGACAGAGCCGTCTATACTGCTTTGGATGACACTCATTCCGGTGCCGTTGTAGGTCTGGTTTCCTACAAGCATAGTTGCTATGATGACAAAGCAGCCACCAATGAATACTCTTGTATATTTGTTAGGCAGATATTTTTTGTACAGCGCCTCACCTGAGTGAAGGGCCACACAAAAGAGTATGCTTACGAGTGCGCACAGTATTGCAAGCACAGATATTTTTACTGAGTTTAAAATAGTAAAGTCCGGTATGTTTTCAATAGCAAAAAATTCATTTGTAACATTGAAGTATGATGCGATACCGTGAGCGATGAGGGAGCTTATCACACATGGAACGAGTGCTATATAATACATGACACCGACGCTTATCATCTCCATGGAGAAAATAGCGGCTGCCATCGGAGTGCCAAACAGTGCACTGAATGCAGCGCTCATGCCACACATAATCATGACATGCTTGTCCTTTTCATCAAATCTGAATACCCTGCCTATAGAGCTTCCGATGCTGCCTCCCATCTGCAGTGCAGCACCCTCACGGCCGGCAGAGCCACCGAACAGGTGAGTGATAAGTGTGGATACAAATATGAGCGGGGCCATTATAAAGGGCACCTTGTCGCCTGAATGGATAGCTGATATTACCAGATTGGTTCCGGTGTCGTTATCGTCTTTACACAGATGATAGAGTCCTACAATGGCAAGTCCGCCGATTGGCAGAAAGTAAATGAGCCAAGGGTATTTCATTCTGAAATCGGTTACGACCGACAGGGCAAAATAAAATGCGGTGCCGCAGCTTCCTGCGACTATGCCGACAACGATAGAAAAGATTACCCATTTAATGGATGTTATAAGGCGTTTCGTATTATGCTTTACCTTATGCACAATCAATTGCCTGGTTGTTTCATTCATTTTGTTACACCTCTTTTAAACTTTTTATTAATTTGATATTAACATTAACTAATTTAATTTACAAGTTGCACTTTATGATGTTATAATAACTAAATAAAACGAAAATATCATATGATTTCATATGTATATTATATATTATTTTAAAATACAGGCTCACGCAGCCAAACAATGAGTATACAACAAAAGGGAGGAAAAATAACATGAGAACTAGCGGTGTATTAATGCCAATCTCATCACTGCCATCACAGTATGGTATTGGAACTATGGGAAAGGAGGCAAGACGTTTTGTCGATTTCCTTGAGAAGGGAGGTCAGACATACTGGCAGATTCTTCCAATCTGTCCTACCAGCTATGGAGATTCTCCATACCAGTCATTTTCAAGCTTTGCAGGCAATCCTTATTTTATCGATCTTGAGCTTTTATGCAAGGACAAGCTTCTGACAAAGAAGGAGTGCGAGTCATATAAGTGGGGCAAAAAGCCACAGTATGTAGACTATGGCATTATGTATGTCAACAGATATGCTCTTTTAAGAAAGGCATATGAGCGTTTTTCAAAGAAAACACCGGCTGACTATGAGGCATTCTGCAGTAAAGAGGCAGAGTGGCTTGATGAGTACACGCTCTTTATGGCATTAAAGGATGCCAATGGCGGAGTGGCATGGAGCGAGTGGGATGATGCTCTCAAGTTTAGAAAACCTGAGGCTATGGAAGAAGCAAAGGAGAAGTATGCTGATGATATTGCCTTCTACAAGATGCTCCAGTATCTCTTCTTCAAGCAGTGGACTGCTTTAAAGGCATATGCTAATGAAAAGGGCATAAGAATTATCGGAGATGTACCTATTTATGTTGCCATGGATTCAGCAGATGTATGGGCTAATCCTACACAGTTCTATCTCGATAAAGACTTAAATCCAATCGAGGTGGCAGGCTGTCCTCCTGATGCCTTCTCAGCTGACGGACAGCTCTGGGGCAATCCTCTTTTCAGATGGGATGTTATGAAGAAGGACAGCTACAGCTGGTGGACAAAGCGTATCAGTGCTATGGCAAAGCTTTATGATATCGTGCGAATCGATCATTTCAGAGGTTTTGATTCATTCTATGCTATTCCTGCAAAGGATGATACAGCAAAGAACGGTGTATGGAAAGATGGACCTGGCATGGATTTATTCAACGTGCTTGAGAAGAAGCTTGGCAAGCTTCCTATCATCGTGGAGGACCTCGGCTTCCTCACACCTTCCGTAAAGAAGCTTTTAAAGGATTCAGGCTTCCCTGGCATGAAGGTTATCCAGTTTGCCTTCGATTCAAGAGAAGATAGCGATTATCTGCCACATAACTATCCGCAGCACTGTGTTGTATACACAGGTACCCATGACAATGACACAGTTATGGGCTGGATGAAGACAGCTCCAAAGGATTGCGTAAGGTTTGCAAAGGATTACTTAAACCTCACAAAGGAGGAAGGCTACAACTGGGGTATGATGCGTGCGGCATGGTCATCAGTTGCCGATATGGCTATTGTTCCTATGCAGGATCTGCTTGGACTTGATTCAAAGGCCCGTATCAACATTCCTTCAACTACCGGTGGCAACTGGCAGTGGAGAGCTACTCCTGAGCAGATAGACAATAAGCTTGCAAAGAAGCTTCACAAGTGTATGCAGATGTACGCACGTCTGAGAGAGGAGCCTGAGGAGGCTTCTGACAAATCAGATGCTAAAGAAACAGCTGATGCTTCTACAAGCAAGACAGCAGGATGTGAGAAAAAAGGCTGCTAAGTAGTTTGGTTTAAAATACTATATATTATTACAAAAAGACCACAGGTTATCTGTTTTGAAGCCTGTGGCCTTTTTATGTGTAATAATTCAAAGAGCAGGTGAATACACTTTGATTATAGAATAAAGTGTATGGAGGAAGCTTTTATGGGCAGTACTATGGACAGTAAAGAGTTTGATTTATATAAAGATATCAGATGCCGCACAAACGGCGAGATTTACATAGGTGTCGTCGGTCCTGTGCGCACAGGCAAGTCCACATTTATAAAGCATTTCATGGAGCTTTGTGTAATTCCGAAGATGGACAATGAGTATGCTAAAAAGCGTGCAGTCGATGAACTGCCGCAATCAGGCAAAGGAAAGACTATTATGACGACTGAACCGAAATTTATTCCACAGGATGCGGTTACTATCAGTCTGGATGATGGCAGCGCTGTGAAGGTACGCCTTGTGGACTGTGTGGGTTTTACAGTGGGGGATGCCGTCGGTTATCTCGAGGAGGACGGCGAGCGTATGGTCAAAACACCGTGGTTCGACGAGGATATTCCTTTTGAGGAGGCTGCAGTTGTAGGTACAAAAAAGGTAATAGAGGAGCATTCGACAGTGGCTGTGCTTGTAACCACTGACGGCAGCATAGGCGATATAAAAAGACAAAGCTATGAGGCAGCAGAAAGAGAAACCGTCATGCAGCTTGAGACTTCAGGAAAGCCATTTGTAATTGTGGTAAATACTACAAAGCCTTTTGCGGCAGAAACGAGACTTTTATGCGAGTCACTTAGCAGAGAGTATAAAGCGGCTGCCATTCCTATAGACTGTGAAAAGCTTTGCATGGGACAGATTACAGATATCATGGAAAAGCTCTTATATGAATTTGCAGTCACGAGAGTGGACTATGATATACCGAAATGGGTGCAGCTTCTGCCTTATGACAATCATGTAAAGCAGGCTGTAATTACATATGCAAAGACTTATCTTGCAAGGGCTTCAAAGCTGAAGGATGTCGCACTGATGAGCACTGATATGCCTGAATCGGATGGGGATATATTAAAAGCGGTATCTCTTGCCGGGATGGGGCTGTCTGATGGTGTGGTAAAGGTTAAAATTGAGATTGCAGAGAAGTACTACTACGAGAATATTTCCGCGCTGTGCGGTGTGACTGTTTCCGGGGAAAAGGAGCTGATTTCCCTGATTCTTTCACTCACTGAGGAAAAGAATGAATACGAAAAGATTAAGGATGCTTTTTCATCGGTGCAGCAGAAGGGTTATGGTGTTGTGATGCCACAGCTGCCTGATATACGAATGGAGGAGCCGGTGCTTATAGCCCATGGAAACAAGTTTGGCGTAAAAATGAAGGCTATTTCACCGTCAATACATATGATAAGGGCTAATATCGAGACCGAGATAGCGCCGATAGTCGGAAGCAGGGAACAGGCAGAGGATCTGATAGATTACATAAAAAATGGTGAAAACAGTGACAGTGGAGTCTGGAAGACTAATATTTTTGGAAAGTCTGTCGGTGAGCTTATGGAGGACGGAATAAGAAGCAAAATAATGCAGATGGATGATGAGTGCCAGATAAAGCTTCAGGAAACCATGCAAAAGATTGTGAATGACTCAAATGGTGGCATGATTTGTATAATTATATAATGATATGGGGGTCAAAAGGTATTTTGACCCTTTAATCATATAATTATTGATTGGTAATTAGAGTTTAATTACTATATTATACGAAATATAAGTTGACTATATAGCATAAAGATAGCATAATGATACATAAAGACTGATTTAAAAGCGAAAGAGAGTAGGTTACATGCAGATAATTTTTATACATCACAGTTGTTTTCTTGTGGAACTGGATGACAAGGTGCTTATATTTGATTATTTTGATGGAGACAAGGTGGAGGGTATGCATTTTACCGGAAAGCTGCCATCTTATGAGCCGGATACAAAAATCTATATGTTTGCAAGTCACAGCCACAAGGATCATTATGATATGGATATTTTGCGTCTGGCTGACAAATATCCGAATATACATTATGTTTTTTCGAAGGATATCCGTATCAGTCCGCATTTTTTGTCAAAGCATGGCATTGATCCCGCTGTCAGGGACAGGGTGACATTTGTTTCACCTGACAATACATATCATGTGGATGATCTGGATATAATGACATTTAGATCCACCGATGCCGGTGTGGCGTTTTACGTCACTTCTAACGGAGTGAGCCTGTTTCATGCCGGTGATTTAAACGACTGGGAGTGGAATGGCGCAGGAGACCTGATAAACGGCAGAGTGCGCAGAGCCTTCAGACATGAGATAAAAAAGCTTTCGGAAAAACCAATAAACGTGGCTTTTTTCCCGATGGATCCAAAGCTTATGGAGTATCAGTTCAAGGGTTTTGATTATTTTTTACAAAATACCTCGGCAGAGTTTGTTTTCCCTATGCACATGTGGCAGGACTACAGCGGTATCATTGAATACAAGAAGAGACTCAGCAATAAGGACAAGGCTGACAGGGTTATTGAGATTGAACGTGAAAATCAGACGTTCGCTTTTGGAGAGAACTATTGAATTATTTCACAAATTCATTTATAATAAATTAGTTCAATAAATTTAGGAGGGTAATTATGGGGGACTTTTTCATGTGCGTAGCACAATATGTTATTATTATGATTGTTTTGGCGGCCATAGGTTTTTGTGGGGCTTTAATAGGGGTAAAGCTTCGTAAAATGAAGGACGCAAAGACAAAAGAATAGGAGATTCAAGTAATGAAGAAGAGTTATGGCGTTAACGAATTACGTCGTATGTACCTTGAGTTCTTTGAGAGCAAGGGACATCTCGCAATGAAGAGTTTTTCACTGGTGCCTCACAATGACAACAGTCTGCTTCTTATTAATGCAGGTATGGCACCGCTTAAACCATATTTTACAGGACAGGAGGTTCCACCAAGACGCCGTGTGACTACATGCCAGAAGTGTGTCAGAACAGGTGATATCGAGAATGTAGGTAAGACAGCGCGTCATCTTACATTTTTTGAGATGCTCGGAAACTTCTCATTTGGCGATTATTTCAAGCATGAAGCAATCGCATGGTCATGGGAGTTTTTGACAGAGGTGCTCGGTCTTGAGAAGGACAGGCTTTATCCTTCCATCTACGGTGAGGATGATGAGGCATTTGATATCTGGACTAAGGAAGTAGGAGTGCCGGGCGATCGTATTACACGTTTCTACAGAGATCCAAAGACTGGTGAGTGTGACAACTTCTGGGAGCATGGCGCAGGTCCTTGCGGTCCTTGCTCTGAGATTTACTACGACCGCGGTGAGAAGTACGGCTGTGGAAAGCCTGATTGTAAGGTGGGCTGTGACTGTGACCGTTTCATGGAGGTGTGGAACAATGTATTCACACAGTTTAACGGTGACGGACACGGTGGATACACTGAGCTTGAGCATAAGAACATTGATACAGGTATGGGACTTGAGCGTCTTGCTGTTGTAATGCAGGATGTTGATTCGGTATTCGATATTGATACCATGAAGGCTATCCGTGACAAGGTCTGCGAGCTTTCAGGCAAGAAATATCATGTCGATGAGATGGACGATGTTTCTATCCGTCTTATCACAGACCATATCCGTTCGTCTACATTCCTTATTTCTGACGGAGTTATGCCATCTAACGAGGGCAGGGGCTATGTGCTTCGCCGTATCATCAGACGTGCCGCTATGCATGGACGTACACTTGGCATACAGGGAGCATTCCTTGGCAAAATCGCGCAGGTTGTCATTGATGAGAGCAAGGACGGTTATCCGGAGCTTGAGGAGAGAAAGGATTTCATCCTTAAGGTGCTCACTCAGGAAGAGGAGAAGTTCGCGAAGACCATCGACCAGGGACTTGGTATCCTTGCAGATATGGAAGAGCATATGAAGGCTGACGGGGTCAAGGTGCTTTCAGGAGAGGATGCATTCAAGCTTTACGATACATACGGCTTCCCTGTAGACCTCACGGCAGAAATTCTCGAGGAGAAGGGCTTCACATATGATGAGGCTGGCTTTGAGAGTTGTATGGAGGCTCAGAGACAGAAGGCAAGAGGAGCCCGCAAGGAAACAAACTATATGGGTGCTGATGCCAATGTTTACAATGATATAGATTCTGAAATTACTACAGAGTTCACAGGCTATGACAAGCTTACTGACACAGCTGAGATTGCTTTCCTTACCACATCGGATGATGTAGTCGAGGCTCTTTCAGATGGTGATAAGGGCTCTGTGATCGTGCCAAACACACCTTTCTATGCCACAATGGGTGGTCAGCAGGGTGATAAGGGTATCATAAAGACAGAGAGTGGTACATTTGTTGTTGAGGATACTGTAAAGGTAGTCGGCAACAGATATGCACATGTAGGTTATGTGTCAGAGGGTATGATCCGCACAGGCGAGAAGGCTACACTTTCTGTTGATACAAAAACAAGAACAAACACATGCAGAAATCACTCTGCCACTCATCTGCTTCAGAAGGCATTGCGTGATGTACTCGGCACACATGTAGAGCAGGCAGGTTCTTATCAGGATGCTGAGAGAACACGTTTTGATTTCTCTCATTTTTCTGCTATGACTGCTGAGGAGCTTAAAAGGGTTGAGGATATCGTAAACGAGAAAATCAACGAAGCTATTGAAGTTCGCACAGATATCATGACTGTCGATGAGGCTAAAAAGACAGGTGCCATGGCTCTCTTCGGCGAGAAATACGGTGAAAAGGTACGTGTCGTATCAATGGGCGATTTCTCAAAGGAGTTCTGCGGTGGTACACATGTAAAGAATACATCTGATATCAAGGCATTCAAGATTCTTTCGGAGAGTGGTGTGGCTGCAGGCGTAAGACGTATCGAGGCTATCACAGGCGACAATGTATTCGCTTATTACAGCAATATGGAGAAGGAGCTTGAGGAGGCTGCTAAGGTTGTTAAATCAACTCCTGCCAACCTCAAAGAGAGACTTGAGCACCTGATTGCTGAGATGAAGGCACTTCAGAGTGAGAATGAGTCTCTTAAGAGCAAGGCAGCAAAGGATGCGCTTGGCGATGTTATGGATCAGGTAGTTGATGTAAACGGCATCAAGCTTCTTGCAACAAGTGTTGACGGCGTTGATATGAACGGACTGCGTGATCTTGGCGATTCCCTCAAGGAAAAGCTTGGCGAGGGAGTTATCGTGCTTGCTTCTTCAAATGAAGGCAAGGTAAATCTTGTTGCCATGGCAACAGACGCTGCCATAAAGAGCGGTGCGCATGCAGGAAACTTAATCAAGGCAATCGCCTCAAAGGTAGGCGGTGGCGGCGGTGGACGCCCTAACATGGCTCAGGCCGGTGGAAAGAACCCGGCAGGTATTCCTGATGCTATTGCTTCAGTAAAGGACGCACTTTCAGGTATGATTAAGTAACAAAAATGCTTATATAGTGCTTTAAAATGCATCTTTTAAAAAATAGGTCTAAATTTGTCAAAAAAATCAAATTAGACCTATTTTTTTTTGTGAAAGTATGGTAAAATTGTACTAAATTATAAATTGAGAATAAACTGAAAGGATGAATATGTATGAAGAGGTTAATAGCTGCAACACTTGTGGCTGCCATGGGGGTTTCATTACTTACAGGATGTGGAGTATCAAATAAATCACATGACAATACTCAGGTGGGTACGACGGAGAATTCTTCGGATAAAGCGAAGAATAAGGAAGTAAAGATGCATGTGTGGTGTTCGAAGGATGATGTGGATATTACTACACAGATGATTGAAAGCTTCAAGGAGGCTAATAAAGGAACTGATTTTAATATAATTATCGAGGAGTCAGAGGATTCTGATGCCAGAGATAATATATTATCAAATGTGCATAATGGTGCGGATGTATTCCCTATAGCGGATGACCAGATAACTTCTATGGTAGCGGGAGGCGCTCTTTATGAGATAGAGGATGTGGATGCCGTTAAAAAGGCTGACGATGAAGGTGCGGTTGAGGCTGCCACTATCGATGGCAAATTATATGGATATCCGCTGACCGCTGACAATGGATATTTTATGTATTACAATAAGAATTATTTCTCAGACAGCGATGTGGCTACGCTTGATGGCATGCTCGACATTGCAGGGGCCAATGGTAAGTACTTGACTATGGACTGGAGCTCAGGCTGGTATCTGTATTCATTTTTTGGAAATACAGGGCTTGATTTTGGCGTGAATGATGATGGTGTGACAAACCACTGCAACTGGAATTCTGTCATCACGGACATCAAGGGTGTTGATATAGCACAGGCTATGCTTGATATTGCGGCTAAGCCGGGCTTTAAGAACTGTGTACAGGACGATTTTATTGCAGGAGTACAGGACGGAAGTATTATTGCCGGTGTTAGCGGATGCTGGAATGCAGCAAAAATCAAGGAATTATGGGGCGATGATTATGGTGCTGTAAAGCTGCCTACATACACATGTGCCGGACAGCAGATTCAGATGTCATCGTTTAAAGGCTATAAATATATGGCTGTAAATGCATACACCAAGTATCCTGAGTGGGCAAATAAGCTTGCCCAGTGGTTTACAAACGAGGATAACCAGAAGCTACGCTTTGAGATGAAGAATGTAGGCCCTGCCAATAAAGCGGCAGCCGCAGATGATGCGGTCAAAAAGGTTCCTGCTATTATGGCTGTTATGGATCAGGCACAGTACGGAAAGCTCCAAAGAGTTGGAAATTCTTACTGGGATGCTGCGACGGAGTTTGGCGAAAAAATGGCGGCCGGTAATCCTGATAATACAGATCTTCAGGAGATAATGGATAATTTTGTTGCGGGGATAACACAATCTGTAGCTGAGTAGAGGGGTATATAACATGAAATTAGATTCAAAAAAAAGTAAAGCCGCTGTTAAAAATAGCGCAGTAAAACAAAAAAAGGTGAAAGCAAAAGCAGCAAATCCTGCAAAAGCACCAAAAGTTAAAAAAACTCTCAACACAAAAAAAGCTCAAAAGGTTAATAACAAACCAAAGGTCAAGGGAAAGAAAAAGTTAAGTACAAAATTGATACTTATTCCTGTTTTTGTTGTAGGCTTTGTAAGTGTTATTTCAAGTGGTTTATCTCTTAAAAATTTATCAAAGGTAAATGATGCGGCTTCTCAGATTGTGGACACCTCAATGGTTGGCACGGAGATGCTTAATGATATTGAGATGGAGACTGTGAATATTCATACACTGGCACTGGCTCATATTATATCGACAGATCTATCATCAATGATTGATATTGTAAGTGAAGTGAGAAATCACGAGGAAAAGCTAAAGCAGCTCCTTGATGATTATAATCCTTATGTAACCTTGGAGACCAAGAGAAACTATAGAATTATCTGTGAAAACTATACAAGCCTGGTCAAGGAGTGTGGCAATGTAATGGCCTATTCTGCCGCCGGTAAAAACGAGGAAGCGTATAAAACGGCAAATGGCTCTATTGCAAAATATTCTAATAACATTGAAAAAGCTATTTCGTCAATGCGTGAGCATGTCAATTCTGTTACACAGGAGGAGAGAAAGAGCCTCGAAAGTACTTATCGCGCATCTGTTGTCACATGTACATTTACTATTGCAATAAGTATAATTGCATTACTGTTTGTTGTTTTTGCTGTTGTCACCATGGTTATCAAGCCTCTGCTTCGTACACAGAAGGAAATCAACGGCATCATAGTCAATATTGATAACAAGAAGGGCGATTTGACGCAGAGGGTTACTCCTATCAACAATGCTGAGGTTGACGCCGTAGGCAAGGGCATCAATGTCTTTATGACAAAGCTGCAGGCTATATTCAAGGCTGTTGTCACCAACTCGGCCAGGATGGAGAGGGTTGTTGATGATGTGCGTCAGAGTGTTCAGACAAGCAACAGCAGTGTGTCCGATCTTTCGGCTTTAACAGAGGAGCTGTCTGCTACCATGCAGGATATCTCCGAAAACGCATCTGTTATCAATACCAACACAGATAATGTGGCAAAAGAGGTTGAGCTTATTGCTGAAAAGACAGATGAACTGACCGGATACACCAAGGATATGAAGGCTCATGCACAGTCAATGGAGTCTGTTGCACGTACAAACATGGAGTCAACAGACAGGAAGGTTTCGGAGATTCTCGAGGTATTGCAGAAGGCTATTGAGGATAGCAACAGCGTAAAGCAGGTCAATTCACTTACCAATGATATTTTAAACATTGCAAGTCAGACCAATCTGCTGGCATTAAATGCTTCTATTGAGGCAGCAAGGGCAGGAGAGGCAGGCAGAGGTTTTGCGGTTGTAGCCAGTGAGATCAGCCAGCTTGCTGCAGCCAGCCAGGAGGCAGCCAACAATATCCAGCGTATCAATGCGGTAGTTACCAATTCGGTTACCAATCTTTCTGACAACGCCAATGGTCTTGTCAGCTATATTAATGATTCGATTCTTCCGGAGTTTGAGAGATTTGTTGAGTCCGGTGTGGAGTACAACGACAAGGCTTCATTCATTGAGGGTACCATGACTGATTTCAAGGAGAAGACTGATTCACTGAAGCAGTCCATGCTTGAGATTTCTTCTTCAATCAACACCATTTCACATGCTATAAATGAGGGTGTGAACGGAGTGGTTTCAGCGGCTGACAGTACACAGCTTATTGTTGAGGATATGGACAATATCTCACACAAGATGGATGAAAACTATGAGATTGCAGATTCACTGAAAAAGGAAACATCAATCTTTATCAAGCTTGATTAGAGTCATTTTGGAGTGATTTTTTACCTGATATAACTAAAATAATAATTTCTTTAAAAAATATCCGGATTTATCTTGACAAATCCGGATATTTTGATAAAATACATGTTAGTGCAATTAAGTATAGATACCTAACAGTTGATGCACAATACACAACTGGAGGGAGGTTAGGTTTTAGGTTATGTCTAGTGTAATAGTTAAAGAAAACGAGACTTTAGATAGCGCATTACGCAGATTCAAGAGAAACTGTGCAAAAGCAGGCATCCAGCAGGAGATCCGTAAGCGTGAGCATTACGAGAAACCAAGCGTAAAGCGTAAGAAGAAATCTGAAGCAGCTAGAAAAAGAAAATACAATTAATGTATTAGAGAGGACTACCGCGTGCGGTAGTTCTTTTGTTATGTGTCAACATAATTTAATAATAAAAATTTAATTTGCATATTTGTATTATTGCTAGTAAAATAGGACTTAGTGAAAAGAAAAGGAGTGAATTACAATGACAAAAATTGACATTATTTCAGGTTTCCTTGGAGCTGGAAAGACTACATTTATCAAGAAAATGATAGATGAGGCTTTTAAGGGTGAGCAGATAGTTCTCATAGAGAATGAGTTCGGCGAGGTTGGTATAGACGGTGGCTTTTTAAAGGATGCCGGCATTCAGATTACTGAGATGAACTCAGGCTGTATCTGCTGTTCACTGGTTGGTGATTTTGGTAAGAACTTAAATGAGGTTATTACTAAGTATCATCCTGACCGTATCTTAATTGAGCCTTCCGGCGTGGGTAAATTATCAGATGTCATGAAATCTGTTATAGATATCGAAAAAGAACAGCCGGTCAAGCTTAATGCACTTGTTACAGTGGTAAATGCACTTAAGGCAAGCAAGCAGATGAAGGCTTTCGGTGAGTTTTTCAACAATCAGATAGAGTATGCCACAACAGTGATCTTAAGCCGCAGCCAGAATGCTACACCTGAGCAGCTTGAGTTTTGTGTAAAGCAGATTCAGGCTTTAAATCCAAAGGCTTCAGTTATCACTACTGATTGGGATGCTATTAAAGGAGAGCAGATTCTTAAGACTATGGAAGGTCAGGATAATCTCGAGATGAAGGTGCTTGCTGAGGCGCGTCATGCACAGGATGAGGCAGAGCATCATCATCACCATGACCATGATGAGCATGAGCATCACCACGACCATGACGAGCACGAGCATCATCATGACCATGATGAGCATGAACATCACCATGACCACGACGAACATGAGCACCATCACGAGCATGGCGAGGGCTGCACTTGCGGCTGTCATGACCATGATCATGAGCACGGACATCATCATGCTGATGATGTATTTACAAGCTGGGGCAAGGAGACACCTCACAAGTTTGAGCGCGCTAAGCTCGAAGAAATCCTTAAGCAGTTTGTGGAAGATGACAATATTCTTCGTTCAAAGGGCATGGTAGAGGGCACAGACGGCAAGTGGATTTACTTTGATATGGTTCCGGGCGAGTACGAGATTCGTGATGGCGAGCCTGACTATACAGGACGTATAGTTGTTATCGGAACAGATATCCACGAGCATGAGCTTGAAGAGCTCTTCGGACTTGCTTAAATGTATTTAATATAGTTACACAATAATCAGAAAGGAACTAACAAAATGGCTGAAGAGATTCCAGTATATTTATTTACCGGATTCATGGACAGTGGCAAGACTTCACTGATTAAGGATACCATTTTCGAGAATGATTTCGCTAATGGCTCAAAGGGGCTTATCATTATGTGCGAGGATGGTGATGTGGAGTATGATATGGACAAGCTAAAGGCTGCCAATATCCAGGTTGCAGAGATCGACTCGGAGGATGAGTTTACAGCTGCAAAGCTGAATGAGCTCAACATGCAGTATTTGCCTGAACAGGTGTTTATCGAGTACAACGGCACATGGGGCATTGATAAAATAATAGAGGCCGAGCTGCCAAAGGGCTGGGTTATCGTGCAGTCGCTCGCCACAGTTGATTCCACTACATTTGACCTTTATATGAACAATATGCGCGCGATGATGCAGGAACAGGTATTTGCGAGTGATGTTGTCATATTTAACAGGACGGACGATGATACAGACAGAGGACACCTAAGGCGTACCATAAAGAATATCAACCGCAAAGCCCAGATAGTCTACGAACGCAAGGACGGTACTATTGATGAGCGTCCGGAGGAATTGCCGTTTGATATAAATCAGGATGTGATTGAGCTTTCAGATGCAGATTATGCCATTTGGTATATGGATGCCATGGAGAATTACAAGAAGTACGACGGCAAGGTTGTCAAATTTCTTGCCCTTGTATACAATCCTGATAAGCTTCGAAAGGGTGTTATGGTACCGGGCAGGTTTGCGATGACCTGCTGTATAGAGGACGTGACCTTTATAGGCTTTAAGTGCAAGTATGAGGATGAGAGCAGTATTCCTCACAAATCGTGGATTACCATCACCGCAAGGGTGCATGTGGAGTTTGCAAGAGAGTACAAGGGAAAGGGACCGGTGCTTTATCCGGTTTCCATCGAGCCTGCTGAGAAGCCGCAGGATGAGCTTGTATATTTCTCATAAAAGCTGATAAATACAGGAACCGGTTCATTTTTTGCATGAATTGGTTCCTGTTTTTGATATAAAGTAGCGGACAAATGTCAGAAGATAACACAATTTCATAAGCATATAACATATTTTTATGGAATATCCAAAGAAACATATTGAAAAATTATATCATTTCATTTAAAATTAAAAAAGTATGAAATAATTGAGTATCAGATTACATATGTAATGGGATAAGATTTAACTAGGAGGAAGACTATGTATCCAATAGTTCGAAAAGAAAAATTGGCTGACAATATTATCCTTATGGATATAAAGGCACCACGAGTTGCAAAAGAGTGTCTGCCTGGTCAGTTTATCATCGCAAAGACAGATGAGGTAGGAGAGAGAATCCCACTTACCATCTGTGATTATGACAGGGAAAAAGAGACTGTTACTATCGTAGTACAGACTATCGGTGCAGGAACAGAGAGAATGATGGCTCTTAATGAGGGGGATTCATTAGAGGATTTCGTCGGACCACTCGGCTGTCCATCAGAGCTTTGTCAGGAGGATAACCTCGAGGAGACAAAGAAAAAGCACATCGTATTTATCGCAGGAGGTCTTGGTACAGCTCCTGTATATCCACAGGTTAAGTGGCTTAAAGAGCATGGTGTGGATGCTGATGTCATCATGGGCTTTAGAAATAAGGATATCCTTTTCTTTGAGGATGAGATGAAAGCTGTTGCAAAGAATCTCTATGTTTGTACAGATGATGGTTCATACGGCTTCCACGGCAACGGCAGCCAGCAGCTTCAGGCACTTGTTGATGCCGGCAATACATATGACTGCTGTGTAGCTATCGGACCTATGATTATGATGAAATTCACATGTCTGCTCACAAAGAAGCTTGAGATTCCTACAATTGTTTCAATGAACCCAATCATGGTTGATGGAACAGGTATGTGTGGTGCATGCCGTCTGATCGTGGACGGAAAGGTTAAGTTTGCATGTGTTGACGGACCTGAGTTTGACGGACATCTTGTTGATTTTGATCAGGCTATGAAGAGACAGCAGCAATATAAGACTGAGGAAGGCAGAGCTAAGCTTGCCTATGAAGAGGGCGCAACACATCACGGTGGCTGCGGAAACTGCGGAGGTGACAAATAATGGAAGTCGGTGTATTAAAGAGAGTACCTGTCAGAGAGCAGGATCCTAAGGTTCGTGCCACAAACTTTGAAGAGGTTTGCTACGGCTACAATAAAGAAGAGGCAATGGCAGAGGCAAGCAGATGCTTAAACTGTAAAAATGCACAGTGTATGAAGGGCTGCCCTGTTTCTATCAATATTCCTGCATTTGTTGAGCAGGTTAAAAATGGTGATTTCACAAAGGCTTATGAGATTATTTCAGAGTCATCAGCACTTCCTGCTGTATGTGGACGTGTATGCCCACAGGAGAGCCAGTGCGAGGGCAAGTGTATCAGAGGCTTCAAGGGTGATCCTGTCTCAATCGGAAAGCTTGAGAGATTTGTTGCTGATACAGCAAGAGAGAATGGCATCAAGCCAAAGACAGCCGCAGAGAAAAACGGCAAAAAGGTTGCTGTTATCGGTTCAGGTCCTGCAGGACTTACATGTGCCGGAGACCTTGCAAAGCTTGGCTATGATGTAACTATTTTTGAGGCACTTCACGCTGCCGGCGGAGTATTAAGCTACGGAATACCGGAGTTTCGTCTTCCGAAGGACAAGGTTGTTGCGGCAGAAGTAGAGAATGTCAAGGCACTTGGTGTTAAAATCGAGACAAATGTAGTTATCGGAAAGTCAGTTAAGATTGACGAACTCATGGAGGAAGAAGGCTTTGAGGCTGTATTTATCGGTTCGGGAGCAGGACTTCCAAGATTTATGGGAATCCCTGGAGAGCAGGCCAACGGTGTATTCTCAGCTAATGAGTTCCTTACAAGAAATAACCTCATGAAAGCTTTTTAAAGAGGGTTATGAGACTCCTATCTCAAAAGGCAAAAAAAAGGTTGTAGTTGTCGGTGGTGGAAACGTAGCCATGGACGCAGCCAGAACAGCTCTTCGTCTCGGTGCTGAGACACACATTGTATACAGACGTAGTGAGGCAGAGCTTCCTGCACGTAAAGAGGAAGTACATCATGCCAAGGAAGAGGGAGTTATCTTTGATCTCCTTGAGAACCCTACAGAGATTCTTGTTGATGAGAATGGATGGGTTAAGGGTGTTAAGCTTATCAAGATGGAGCTTGGAGAGCCTGATGCATCAGGACGTAGAAGCCCTATTGAGATTGCCGGCTCTGAGTATGAGATGGAGTGCGATACAGTGATCATGTCACTTGGTACATCGCCAAATCCACTTATTTCCTCTACAACAATAGGTCTCGATACAAATAAGAGAAAGTGTATTGTAGCAACTGAGGATACAGGTGCAACCTCAAAAGAGGGTGTATTTGCAGGTGGAGATGCCGTGACAGGTGCTGCAACGGTTATTCTTGCCATGGGTGCAGGAAAAGCAGCAGCAAAGGGTATTGACGAGTTCTTATCTGCAAAATAATATAGAGCTTAAAGCATATTCTATGTTTTACTTTATAAAAAAAGCCTCCGGCTGGATTAAATCCTTCCGGAGGCTTTTTGGTTATATGTTATGTTTATATAAAGGCATTTAGCATCATTGTGTAAGGCAATTAATAAGCCTTGTGTTATCCTCTGGCTTCATTATGCAAAATCGTATGAACCGCTCCTCAAGACCGGGAAAGGTAGAGCAGTCCCTTATCATCATGCCCTGCCTTATGGCGCGCTCAAATAGCATATGTGCATCCACGCCTTCATCAAGTATCTTAAGCAGATAGAAGTTGCTGTAGGATGGATAAAGCTTGAATTTGTGTGATTTATCAATCAATTGCCTGCATCTGGTTTTCTCCGAAAGTATCAAGCTTCTTGTTTTATCTATATATTCTTCATCCAAAAACATTGTTTCGCCTGCAACAACGGCGAGAGAGTTAATCATCCACGGATTTTTGTTTGTGTTTATGTCTGTAAGAATTTGTGAATTTGATGTGATGGCATAGCCCAGGCGAAGTCCCGGAGTGGCAAAAAACTTGGATGTGCCGCGTAATATAATCACATTGTCAAACAATTCAGTCAGAGGTATTGCTGAAAGCTCATCCACATCCGGCACAAACTCTATATATGTCTCGTCTATCATCACATAAGTATTTGTCTCTTTACAGTGTGTTAAAATTGTTTTGAGCTTATCCGGTGTGATAAGACTGCCGGTCGGATTGTTGGGATTACAGATGATGACAAGGTCGGTATCAGTTGTGATTGCAGAGATAAATTCATCCGAATTAATCTTAAAATCATCCTTTTCCCTAAGAAAATAGTATGAGATATCACTGCCGTTTATCCTTAAGTCGCGCTCGTACTCAGAGTAAGTCGGACCAAGCAGAAGTGTCTTTTTAGGAGCTGTAATCTGAATGAAAAGAGAGATGAGCTCCGTGCATCCGTTTCCGACTGTTATGTGATTGTAATCGCACTTGCAGTAGCTGCCGATAGCCTTTCTGAGAGAAGTATACTCCCTGTCAGGGTATTTTGTGATTGCATCAATGCGCTCAGACAGTGCAGTTTTTAGTTTACCGGATTCACCGAGTGGGTTGACATTTGCTGCAAAGCTCACAATATTTTCTTTCTTTATACCGTATATTTTTTCTATTTTTTCAAGGTCACTGCCGTGAAAATGCTCCTTTTGTTCTATCATTAGCTGTAATTTCCTTTCTATTTGCATTGCAACAGCATTGCAAATCGTATATAATTTACATTATATAATATGTATATAAAAAATCAACATTTAACGTAAACGGGGTAACAATTGTGCGAGCACGTATAGGGCAGATAGCTGCCGGCAGATTTAATGGCACGAAACCGATTTTGGCGTTTTCAGAGGAGACAATAGACCTTTCGGTCATTGAGGGAAGAAGCGAAGCGGGAAGCTTTGTAATAGAAAGTACGAATCAGATAAAAATCTGTGGCATAGTTTATTCGACTAATCCAAGGATGGAGTGTCTGAATCCGCACTTCGAGGGCGAGAAAGTCAGGATTCGTTATCAATTTAACAGTAAGGGCCTTACGGAGGGCGATACCTGCGAGGGCAAATTTGTGATTGTATGCAATCAGATAGAGTACAGTCTTTCTTTTTGTGCAAGAATCACAAGGCTCTATGCGGAAGCATCCACCGGAGCTGTAAAGAGCCTTGATGATTTTACAAGGCTTGCGGCATCCAATTGGGATGAGGCTTATCATCTGTTTTATAATCGCAATTTTTTAAACACAATTCCTTATGACAATGTATATGAGAGGCTGACCTATGAGGGCTTTGCCTGCGCCAGACCATCCGGTCAGAATATGGAGGAGTTTCTGATTGGCGTAAACAAAAAACAGCCTGTTTCCATTAGTGTAGACAAGTCAGAGGAGATTTTTATGGCTTCTAAAGAGCCACAGAGTGGATGCTTTACTATAACAAAGGATAACTGGGGATATACCGAGATACGCCTGCGCACGGATTGTGAATTCATAAAGCTGTCTAAGCCTGTTTTAACGCTTGATGATTTTATAGGTAAAACATATCTGTATGAGTATATCATCGATGCATCTGCGATGCATGCCGGACGTAATTTTGGCCGCATATATATTGATGGTGTATATCAGAGCTTTACAATAGATATCACGGCCGGTGTAAGAGATGATGATGGCAGTATAAGTGATATAGCTGTGACAAAGGACATAAAGGAATGCATGGTCGGAATCATGGAGCTTTATACCAGTTTCAGGCTGAAGCGGATAGTGACCGGGGTATGGGCAAACGAGACTATAAGCATATTAAACCACCTGCATGCACTTGTGCCGGATGAGCATATGTATGAGCTGATGAAGGCTCAGGCATTTATTATCAACAGGCAAAGGCAGGAAGCTAAGTGGATTCTTGATGATTTCAAGCACAGTAATCCTGATAAGAAAGCTCCAATCTGGGGCTATTATCTGTATCTGATGACGCTGTTAGAGAGAGAGCCTTCATACGTTGACAATATGACACACGAAGTGGAGCTGATTTTTTATGAAAATCCTGACTCTGTGCTTTTGTTCTGGGTACTTTTATTTTTGAGGGATCAGTATTTTGATGACAGTGCCGGTAAGCTTAAAGATATAAAATACTGGGTACTGCGAGGCTGTTCGTCTCCGTATTTGTATATTGAAGCTTATTATCTTATATCACAGGATCCTTATCTGATAAAGGAGCTGTCGGTATTTGAGCTTCGCATCCTAAGCTGGGCCGTAAAGGAAAAGGCTCTGACAAAGGAGCTTGCCGGAGCAATCTTTGAGGCGGTTGATCTGGCAGGCGGGTTCGATAACAGAGTATATGAGCTTCTTACAGCAGCCTATGAGATATGTCCGGAGGCAGAGTATGTCGGCATCATATGCAGCTACCTGATTAAGGGACACAAAAATGATACCTGTTTTCATAAATGGTTTGAGCTGGGTATCGAGAATAAGCTGCGTCTGACAGGCTTGTATGAGTCGTATCTCCTTACGATGAATGACAGGCAGATTTCCCCTGTGCCAAAGATCATCCAGATGTATTTCAGCTTTGATAATAAGCTGCCATACCGAAAGCTTGCAGTGCTTTACAACAATATAATTGCTGCCAAGGAAACAGAGCCTGAGGTCTACCACAAGTACAGGAAAGCTATGGGCAGGTTTGCCATGGACCAGGTACAGCTTAGGCATATTGATGACAATCTGGCTGTTTTATACGAGGATATGCTTGAGTTGGGATTTATCAATGAAGAGCTGTCGGCAGCTTTTTCAGATATTCTATATACCCATAAGCTTATTGTATTTGATAAGCGCATAAGAGCTATCATATATCAGAATGAAATGAAAGAGCCTCAGATAGTTCCGGTTACAGACCAGTGTGCTTATTTTGAACTGTTTTCAAACGACTATGTTATACTTTTTGAGGACTCAAGGGGCTATAGATATGTTAAAAGCATCTCATACAGACTGCAGAGGCTGATGGATGCCGAGAAATACCTTGACAGGTGTATAAGCCTCTCGCCTGACAGACCACAGTATATAGTGTCACATTTTAAGCATGTAAGGGATTATTCTGATTTTACAAAGGATGATTTGAAGCTGTTTAAACCTGTATTTTATAGTGAATCCTTTTCTGATTCCTACAAAGCTGTTATGGGATACAGAATTTTAAAATATTGTCAGCTTCACGATTATGAGGATTACGTCAGGCCGTTTTTGCAAAGCATTAATTTTGATACCCTGCAAAAGGATGCAAGAAAATATCTTATTGACATGCTTGTATCAAACCGCCTCTATGAAAAGGCATATGATATGGCCATGGAGTATGGAATAGACATGCTTGCTGCCGCATCAAAGGTGGTTTTGTGTGAGAATGCGCTTAAGGTGCAGCATGTAGATGATGATTTTATGGTGCAGCTTGCCATATCTGCCTTTAAAACAGGCAAATACAGTGACCTGGTGCTTAAATACCTGTGTGAAAACTATACCGGGCCTACAGACGAGCTGATTAATCTGTGGCATGCCGCTGATAAGTTTTCAATATCTTCCATGAAGCTTGATGAGCGTATTCTCGAACAGGGTGTTTATACGCAGATTGAGCCTGAAAAGATATCGGATATCTTTATGGAATACTATAAAAGAGCCGGAAATGAAAAGCTGATTTTAGCTTATATATCTCTTGTGGCACATGGATATCTGCATAGTGGCGGGTGCAAGGCTGATTTTATTTTTGATATTATCGAAAAGCGATTTATTGGAAACAGAACATTAAATGATGCCTGCCAGTTAGCCCTATTGAAGCATTTTGCTGAGAAAACGGATATCACTCAGGCTGAGCTTGAGATAGAAGATACATTGCTTAAATATTATATATATAACAATATGTATTTTGATTTTTTTGCGAGGCTTGATTACAGACTGCTGGAGAAGTATTTCCTCTATGACAAGGCATTTTTACAGTATGAGAGTACTCCGGGGACTCATGTTGTGCTGCATTACAGCCGAGACGAGGATGGCGAAGAGTTTAATTCAGAGGATATGGTTGAGATGTACGACGGCATATATGTAAAGACATTTGTCATATTTTTCGGTGAGCTGATCAGGTATTATATTACTGAGGAGCATGACAACAGCATAGAGGTGAAAGAGAGCAATCGTCTTACGTGCAACAATATACCGGGTGACAATGATCACAGCCGCTATAATCTGATTAATGAGATGATAATTTCAGATACACTGTCTGATGAGACAACCTTAAAGAGCAATATAGACGAATATAAAAAGGCTGGATGCTGCGACTAAGCAGCTGTTTAAGCTGATTTAAGAGGATTTATAATGGGACATAATGGCAATTCATACTATATAGGCATAGACTTAAATGACAGCTATGCTATGGTTAGTTTTTTTCAACAGAATATGAAAGAGCCGGAGACTGTCAGCACTGTTGCGGGCAGTGAGGAGTTTCAGATTCCTCTTGTACTTGCACGCCGTAAGAGCATTGGCAAATGGTATTATGGAGATGAGGCAAGAAGACTCTCTAAAAGCGGTGAGATGGTGTGTATTGACCAGCTGCTTAAGAGAGCACTGAATAGTGAAAAAATAGTCATTGATGATGATTCATTTATGGCAGAGGAGCTTTTGGCCTTGTTTCTTAAAAAGGTTATGGAACTGCCATCCAAGCTTGGTAATCCTTCATCCTTTGACAGGCTTGTTATATGTGTTGACAGGCTGACAAAGGAGAACGTGAGCATGTTTTATGGCATGGCGGTCAGGCTTGGCATAAATTCCAGACAGCTTACGGTCATAGACCGAAGAGCTTTTATTATTTTGCACTGAACCAGGACAAGTCACTGTGGCTTCATGATGTGGTGATGTTTATGCAGGAAAAGGAGAGTATATATTTTTTTTATTCCCTAAAGAGGGATCTTCGCACAACGCCACAGGTAGTATCTATAGATGAAAGCATAAGCTATACTCTGGATAAAAATGATAAGGACAAAAGCTTTTTGGATATAATAAATGAGAGCTTTAAGAATCAGATTATCTCAACGGTCTTTCTCGTGGGAGATACGTTTGCTGAGGGCTGGATGAAACAGTCTGTTGCACTTTTGTGCAAGGGAAGACGAGTGTTCATGGGCAATAACCTCTTTACTAAGGGGGCATGCTATGCGGCAGCCACGAGGGATAAGGAAGCAGAATGGCCTTTTTGTATATATGGGCGAGAATGAGATGAAGTTCAATCTGAGCCTTAAGGTACATGATAAGGGAGAACTGTCGTTTTATAATCTTATCAGTGCCGGAAGCAACTGGTTTGAATCCAAGGGGCAGTGTGAGGTTATAATTTCAGGCTCTTATGAGGTGGATTTCTGGAAGCAGCTTCCTAAAAGCAGGGAGGCAAAGATTGAGACACTAAGACTTACGGATATGCCGCCCAGGCCGGATAGGGCTACACGCATCAGAATTACGGCGACACCTGTATCTGATGACAGGATAGATATAGAGATTAAGGATTTAGGCTTTGGCGAAATATTTATGAGCTCGGGCAAAGTCTGGCACTATGAGATGACTATGTAGGAGGGCATATGGGAGAATTATTACTGTGTAATGAAGCTATAGCAGCCATGCCCTATTACATAGAGGGTGTGTCTATAAATGTTTACTCGATAGAGGAGCTTAATTATTATATAATCAACAATACATATCTTTTGGATGATGACTTCATGAGTCTTGAGCTGTGCACCTGGATTGAAAACCATGCACATCTGCCAAAGCTTGCCATGCATCTTAGAACCATTATATCCACAAACGGCAGACTGTCTGCTTTTGTGACTGAGCTGCTTGAGTACAGCGGCTACTGCACTAAGGAGGAGCTTAAGAACACACATGATGCACTTAAGGAGCTCGAGGAAAAGAGCGAGTTTGAGTGCTTGAAAATCAGGGCAGACAGACTGATGGAGAAGAAAAAGTACACTGCAGCAATTTTTGAATACAAAAAGCTGCTGTCATGTGAGGATGCAAAGCATACTGAGCGTGTATTGTACGGAAACATATATCACAATCTGGCTACAGCCTATGTGCAGCTGTTTTTGTTTGATATAGCAGCGGATTTATATCTTGAGGCTTTCAGGCAAAATGGGGACAGAAAATCGCTGTGGTCTTGTCTATATGCCTATAAGCTTGATAATAACGATATAGGATATGCGCGTATTGTCAGGGAATATAGTGTTACAGAGCAGGAAATAAATAATCTGGACAACGTATTAAAGGGCGTATATGCAGAAGCTTCAGATGGTTGCGATGAGGGCAGAAAAAAAGAAACAATTTTGAAATACAAAGAGGATTACAGGGCGCATGTTATTTAAACGCAGAAAAAAGACCGATGATACACAATTACATATTGAGAGTATACCGGATGAGAGTACTAAAGGGTTCAATGTAGTTGAAATATGTGAACAGATGGTTGATGCCGCCAGAGAACTCGAGGATAACAGAACAGAGTATGCACTTGTCACAAATTATCTGACTGACATAGAAAGGATGGAAAATATGTCAGAGACAGATAAAAAGACCATGAATGATGCGGCTGCAAACATATTGACACTCGAAAAGACCAGAAGTGATTTTTTAAAGACCAAAAACCGCATATCAGACAGCCAGTATGCGCAGATGCAGCAGCTGGAGGATGAGATTCCGCGGGCAATAAAGCGTCTTGAAAAAAACGAAAGCAGTCTGGATGTAATTAATAAAGACCTGAGGTATCTCGAGGGAGAAAAAGTGCAGTTCGATATAGATGGTGAATATGCCAAAAGCAGACAGCGGGCATTTAGGGTGTACGCAGTGCTTTTAGTGGTATTTTTTGCTGTAGTGGTAGCTGTATGCACGCTGATGCAGATTGTATATGGAGCCGATACCACTATCTTTATGCTTATCGGGGCACTTCTTTCAGCGGTTGCAGGCTCGTTTGTGCTTTTGACATATCAAAGCTATTCAGATGAAGTAAAAAGCGCTGCAGCATCCAAAAAAATAAAGCAGTAGCTCTTGAAAACAGAGTGAAGATCAAGTATGTAAGTATAAAAAATGCTGTTGACTACACATACGAGAAGTATCATGTGAAGAATTCAAAGGAATTTGTATACAACTATGAGCAGTATCTTCTCGCTGTAAAAGACAAGGAGCGCTTCAGAAGGACAAACGAGGATCTGGAATACAACAGCAAAAAGCTTGTTTCGGTGCTTAGTAAAAATGACTTCTACGATGCCAGAGTATGGCTCAACTACACAAACGCTATTGTGGATCACAAGGAGATGGTTGAGCAGAAGCATGAACTTATAGTCAGGAGACAAAAATTAAGGGGCAGGATGTCCTGCAATGTGGAGACTATAACCAGGCTAAGACGAGAGATTTTATCACATAGGAGCGAGCTTGGTGACAGAATCCACGAGGTAAACAGAATTTTAAATAAAATCGCAGAGCTTGATATGGAAGTTCAATCTGAGGATTGATAAAATTTCCATATTGTTATATAATTTCAAATTGAAAAATGACTAAAAAATATTAATATAGAGGAGCACATTTTAAAATGAGTAAGATTAGAACAAGATTTGCACCAAGCCCGACAGGAAGAATGCATGTAGGAAATTTAAGAACAGCACTGTATGCTTACCTGATTGCAAAGCATGAGGGCGGTGATTTCATTCTCCGTATAGAGGATACAGATCAGGTACGCCAGGTGGAGGGTGCTGTTGATATTATAAACAGGACACTCGAAGAGACTGGACTTTTCCATGATGAGGGACCTGACAAGGATGGCGGATGCGGTCCATATGTGCAGAGTGAGCGTGTGGCACAGGGTATCTACATGAAGTATGCAAAGGAACTTATTGACAAGGGAGAGGCATATTACTGCTTCTGTGACAAGGAGCGTCTTGACAGTCTTAAAACAACTGTTGCAGGAAAGGAAATCTCTATATATGATAAACACTGCTTACACCTGTCAAAGGAGGAGATTGAGGCAAATCTCGCGGCCGGCAAGCCATATGTTATCAGACAGAACAACCCTACAGAGGGCACAACCACATTTGAGGATGAGATTTACGGAGATATCACAGTAGATAATGCAGAGCTTGATGATATGATTCTTATCAAATCTGACGGATATCCTACATACAATTTTGCAAACGTAGTAGATGATCACCTGATGGGCATCACACATGTAGTCAGAGGAAACGAGTATCTTTCATCATCCCCTAAGTATAACAGACTTTATGAGGCATTTGGATGGGATGTACCTGTATATGTACACTGTCCGCTTATCACAGATGAGGAGCATCATAAGCTTTCAAAGAGATGTGGTCACTCATCCTTTGAAGATTTACTGGATCAGGGATTCCTTACAGAGGCTATTGTAAACTTTGTAGCGCTTCTTGGCTGGAGCCCTTCAGACAATCAGGAGATCATGTCACTTCCTGAGCTTGTTGAGAAGTTTGATTATCATCATATGAGCAAATCACCTGCTGTATTCGACTTCACAAAGCTTAAATGGATGAACGGAGAGTATATAAAGAAGCTTGATTTTGACAAATTCTATGAGATGGCATTGCCATACATTAAGGAGGTTGTCACAAAGGATTATGACCTTAAGAAGATAGCAAGAATGGTTCAGACACGTATTGAGATATTCCCTGATATCAAGGAACATATTGATTTCTTTGAAGAGCTTCCGGATTATGATATTGCAATGTATACTCACAAGAAGATGAAGACAAACCCAGAGACATCACTTGAGGTATTAAACGATGTAGTTCCTATTCTTGAAAGCTGTGATGATTTCTCAAATGATGCACTTTTTGAGACTCTTAAGGCATATGCTACAGAAAAGGGCTATAAGATAGGCTATGTTATGTGGCCAATCCGTACCGCTGTTTCAGGCAAGCAGATGACACCGGGCGGAGCTACAGAGCTTATGGAGGTGTTTGGCAAAGAGGAGTCTATAGCCAGAATTAAGAAAGGCATAGAAAAGCTTTCTAATAACTAATCTATTAACAAAGGGTATTTTATGAATTTTAACAAAGCCCAGCTTGGCGCCATCGAACACAAGGATGGCGCTATGCTTGTTTTAGCAGGACCGGGTTCCGGTAAGACCGCAGTTATCACACACAGGACTAAAAATTTAATAACAAAGCATCATGTGAAGCCTTCTGAGATTTTAGTTATCACCTTTACCAAGGCTGCTGCAAATGAGATGAAGGAGCGTTTTAATTCACTGATGAAAGACGAGAGGGTGAACGTATCTTTTGGTACTTTTCATGCTGTCTTCGATACTCAAATATGCATATCGCTTTACAAGTGCCAATATTGCTGATGAGTCTGTGAGATACGGCTTTATCAGGGAAATTTTATCCTACTACCGCCTTGAATACAAGGATGAGAATGAGTTTATAGGCAATTTACTTGCTGAAATCAGTCTGATTAAAAACAGCCGCATTGATATAGAAAATTTCTACTCGGGAGTGTGTGGTGAGGAAATATTCAGGGATATATATAAAAAAAAAATATGAGACAAGGCTTAAGGAAAACAGGCTTATTGATTTTGATGATATGCTCTCGTATACTTATGAGCTGTTTAAGGAAAGACCTGATATACTGGCATTGTGGCAGAACAAGTATAAATACATACTGATTGATGAGTTTCAGGATATTAACCGTCTGCAGTATGAGATTATAAAAATGCTTGCCGCTCCACAGAACAATCTGTTTATTGTAGGAGATGATGACCAGTCAATATACCGCTTCAGAGGGTCAAAGCCTGAGATAATGCTTGGGTTTGAGAAGGACTATCCGGATGCAAAAAGAATCCTTTTAGATACTAATTACAGATGTGGCAGATATATAGTGGAGGCCTCGCTGAATCTCATCTCGCACAACAGGGAGAGATTTGATAAGAAAATCATTGCGGCAAGCAAGTCAAAGGCGCCTGTTACGTTTGCTGATTTTGAAAACAGAAGAGACGAAAATATCTTTCTTATACGCGATATAGATAAAAAGATAAAGGCGGGAGCTGTATTCAGCGACTTTGCGGTGCTTTTCAGGACAAATACCCAGCCAAGACAGCTTATAGAGCAGCTTATGAGCTATAATATCCCATTCAAAACCAAGGATAATATACCTAATATATATGAGCACTGGATTGCCAGAGATTTGTTTACATACCAAAGAATTGCAGGAGGCAGCAGAGACAGAGCTGATTTTTTGCAGATTATGAACAGACCTAAGCGGTATCTGTCAAGAGACAGCCTGTGTGATGCAACTGTGGCATTTGATGAGTGGATTAAGCTGTTTGATGAGAAGCCGTGGATAGCTGAGCGGATAGAAAAGCTTGAGTATGACATGAAGCTTATAAGCCGGATGAATCCATATGCCAGCATAAACTATATCAGAAGAGGGATTGGCTATGACGACTTTTTAGCTGAATATGCCGAGTATCGAAATATAAATAAAGAGGATTTGTTTGATATACTGGATGAAATCCAGTCAGGAGCCAAGGGCTTTGCTACATATGAAGAGTGGTATGAGCATATAAGGGAATATACAAAGCAGATGAAGCTTATGGCTTTATCGAAAGAAAGTGACCCTAATGCCGTGACACTTGCAACCCTTCACAGCTCAAAGGGGCTTGAATTTGAAAACGTGTATATAATTGATGCAAATGAAGGGATAATGCCGTATAAAAAGGCTGTGCTTGAAAAGGACATAGAGGAGGAGCGAAGGCTGTTTTATGTCGGCATGACCCGTGCCAAGACAAGCTTGTCTGTTTACTCGGTCAAGTCGGTAAACGATAAATCAGCCCAAGCCTCCAGGTTTGTCCGTGAAAGTAAAGAGCCTAGACAAAATAATAGTAGAGATGATTAAATATCATCAAACATTTCGTCATCCAAAAGCTCATCGAATCTGTCGGCAGCAGCCTCGTACTCGTCGTCGGATTCGATGTTTTCTATTCTCGGAAGACCTTCCTCGTCCTCGAAATAGCGATACAGATACACTTCTCCACTCTCATTCTCGTTGCCATTTTTGTCTAACGGTAGAAGAGCTATGTAATCCTTGTGATCTGCATCAAAAATGGTGATAATCTTGCATTCGACACTTCCGTTGTCCAGATCAAGTGTTACGCGGATATCGTCTGCCTCATCAGGTGTAACAGGTGTTGCTTTTTCTGCCATATTGTACCTCTTTCTTTATAGTAATCTAAAGTAACTATTATATTATATCAAATTATTCTATACAAAAAAAGTCAAAACTAGTATAATAAATAAATACTAGAATTATTGATTGGATGGTGTTGCATGAATTTTCGACTAACAAAGGGAAACTTTTTAAAAACAGGTGCTTATATTGAGGGGGATAGTGCAGTATTCACCTTTGCAGCAGAAAAAGAGGATGAATGCAGCATTGTTTTACTTGATAAATCGGGAAATACTGCCTGTGTGATTGATATACCTGCCGAGTATTCGACAGGCTCACTTTACTCTGTGAGACTTCATGGCTTTTGCGGGAATGAGTATGCATATTATTTTAGAATTAATGGAAAAAGGTGCATAGATCCCTATGCCACAAGAATTTTCGGCAGAGAAAAATGGAATGATAAAACAAGAAGTGATAATGGCTACGAAATAGCCTGCGGGATAGACAGTAGTGATTTTGACTGGAAATATGACAGCTTTCCTGAGATAACCAGGGACCGGATGAAGCTGTATAAGCTGCATGTTAGAGGTTTTTCCATGGATGTTTCAGGGAACAAAAAGCATAAGGGCACCTTTGAGGCTGTATCGGACAGAATAAATTACATCAAGAAATTAGGCTTTACTTCAATTCTTCTCATGCCTGTATACGAGTTTGAAGAAATGACAATCCCTGTAAAGCACGATATTCCGGAATATGCAAAGCCGAAGTATTCCTTAAAGGATGAGCAAAGTGTGCATACAGAAAATGACAAGGTCAATTTTTGGGGCTATACCTCCGGCAATTATTTTGCCGTAAAAGCATCATATGCCAGTGACGCTTCAGATGCCTCCAATGAGCTTAGGCGTCTAGTTGAAAGGCTGCACAAAAATGGCATGGAATGTATCGTAGAGATGTATTTTCCAGACAGAACTGACCACAATCTGATACTCGATGCGCTCAGATACTGGGTCATGAGCTTTCATGTAGATGGTTTTAAGCTGCTTGGGGACAGGCTGCCTGTTACTGCGATTGTGCAGGATGCTCTCCTTAGCCGGACAAAGATACTCTATGATGGCTTTGATATGTCGGTTGTACCGCAAAACAGGACATATGAAAATCTCTATATTGACAAGGAGGAGTACCAGTTTGCGGCGCGTATGATGTTAAACCATATCAACTGCAATATGTATGAGCTTTTAAACCAGCAGAAAAAGCAGGGAGAGAATGTCGGATTTATAAACTATATATCAAGCAATAACGGCTTTACCCTGAGCGATTTATTCATGTACAATGACCGCCACAATGAGGCCAATGGTGAGAAAAATGCTGATGGTCCTTCATGGAATTTCAGCAATAATTACGGTTGTGAGGGTCCTTCGCGAAAGAGGTTTATCCGTGAGATAAGAAAACTTAAGTGGAAGGATGCCATGCTTCTATTGTTTTTGGCACAGGGAGTGCCTATGATTATGGCAGGTGATGAGATCTGTAATTCACAGGATGGCAACAACAATGCTTACTGTCAGGACAACCCTACAGGCTGGGTGAACTGGTCAAATGAGCAGAGCAGAAGGGAAAACATCAGGTTCTTAACCAGACTTATCAAATTCAGGGATGAGCATCCTGTTATTTCCTGTCCAAAGCCGTTTAAATTCAGCGATTACAAGGCTGTTGGGTATCCTGATTTATCCTACCACTGCAAGAATGCCTGGATAGGCGAGTGTGACGCCACAAAGCTATGTGTAGGTGTGATGTACTGTGGGGATTACAATGAAGTGAATAAAGACTATGTATACGTAGCTTACAATTTTTATTCATCCAGGGAGAAGTTAGCTCTTCCTAAGCTAAAGAAAGGAATGAAATGGTATAAAGTCTGCGATTCTACGCTCAAAGAACCGTTTTATGACACTCCGGTGCTGTGTGAAAACCAGCAGTATGCAGATGTCTCACCGCAGTCGGTATACATCCTCATAGGCAGATAGACATATGAAAGCAATAAGGCATTTTATAACAATTACACATCACAAGATTTTAGTCATGCAGGGGTGCTTTAGGATAGGGCTTTATAAACAGGGACTTCTTCATGACATGTCAAAATATTCACCAACTGAATTTCTCGTCGGCTGCAGGTATTACAAAGGGGTATATGAGCCCGAATAATGCGGAGAGAGCCGACAGGGGCTATTCATCTGCGTGGCTTCATCACAAGGGACGCAATAAGCATCACCTGGAGTACTGGATTGACTATGCTGTTTCAAAGCCGGGGGACGATAAAAAACACATACAAAAATGGAGGGCATGAAAATGCCCATAAGGTATGTCTGCGAGATGTTTATAGACCGTGTAAGCGCCTCAAAAAACTATCAGAAAGAAAAGTACACCGACAAAAGTGCACTGGAATACTATGAAAAAAGCGTGGATCACTACATGATTCATCCCGATACAAAAGCAATGCTTGAGTATCTGCTTGTCATGCTCTCTGTAAAGGGAGAAGAATATACTTACAGCTACATAAAAAAAGAGGTTTTAAAAGGGCATATCCCATACGAAAAGGATAAAATAAACCAACTAGAACAGGGACTTCATGTCTGATGGAATATCAGATATGAGGTTCATTTTTTGTCCTGTGACAGGGTGCGTGAAAACAAGACGCCCTGAGTGCAGTGCTTGTCTGGATATATATGTATAGTCGGGATTATATAAAAAGTCACCTATCAGTGGAAAACCGATATACTTCATATGGACGCGTATCTGGTGAGTGCGTCCGGTAAGAAGTCTTAGCTTGACAAGCGATAAATTATTATCCGGGTTATATTTGATTCTGATAAAGTCGGTTACTGCATATTCACCGCGTTTGAAATCAACACACCGCTCTATGGTGGAAGCATCCTTTCTTGCAATCGGAGCACTGATGCGCATGCATGCAGGTGTACACCCACTGCATACGGCGTAGTATGTCCGGTGTATGGCACGCTTTGCGACAGCGTTGCCAAGTATCCCGCCTGCAAGTGCATGCTTTGCGACAATTGTAAGCCCTGTGGTATCTCTGTCCAGCCTGTTTATGCATCTGTATACAAACGGCTTGTTCTGACTGCCATAGTAGTACATGAGCGCATTTGCAAGCGTGTTGTCATGGTTTCCGGCAGAGGGATGGGCAGGCATATCAAACGGCTTGTTTATTACGATGATATCATCGTCTTCGTATGCTATATCAAGAGGTAGATTTACAGGTGATATATTATCCGAGCATTCGTTTTCGACAATTTGGACTGTGATTAAATCATCCTTACACAGCCTTTCATTTGTATAGGCCCATATACCGTTTCTTAGTATGCCATGGTCTGTCTGCTTCAGCCTGACAAGCACCTGATGTGTGTAGCCATGCTCTTTCAAAAAGCCTTCTACTGTTTTTCCTGTATCATTTTCATTGATTTTGTAGTCTATTTTTCTATTCATGGCAAAGATTATATCACAAAATACAGATTTGAACATAATATATTATAAGCAAATAATGACAGGGTGCTATGTGAATACATTTTTATCACCTCTTAGTTTAGAACGTGAGACGGAATGTCTGAAAAAAGTGGCTCAAAATGATAAAGAAGCTAAGGATGAGCTTATATTACACAATATGCGCCTTGTGGCACATGTTACAAAAAAATATGCAGTAAGCGAGGATGAGATTGAGGAGCTCATATCCATAGGCACTATAGGACTGATAAAAGCAGTGTCATCATTCAAGGCTGATTACGGAAATCGTTTTGCAACCTTTGCAATCAGATGCATCGAAAATGAGATTCTGATGCACTTTAGAAGCCGTAAAAAGAGCCGGGGTGATGTGTCCATATTTGAACCTATAGGCACTGACAAGGAGGGAAACCAGATTCATCTGGTGGATGTGATTGAGAATGGACAATCTGATGTGGTATCGGATATAGAGGTATCTGAGTCACTTAAGATTTTAAGGCAAAATATGAGAAGCGTTTTATCGGACAGAGAATATTATATTATTACGAAACGCTTTGGCCTTGACGGTGAAAAAGAGCTGACACAGAGACAGATTGCTAAAACGCTCAGCATTTCGAGGTCATATGTTTCAAGAATTGAAAGGGCCGGTTTGAAAAAATTACGAAAACTGCTCGAATAGGTGTTTACAAAAGGCAAAAATATGTTATCATAGAGCCATGTCTTTTGTGCATTTGTCTATGCATTTACCCCAATTGGAATAGGAGTATATATGTACAGTACAGTCAGAACGGCTGTTTTGGATGGAATCAGTGCGATTCCGGTACAGGTGGAGGTTGATATTTCAACCGGTATGCCTGTTTTTGATATGGTTGGAAATCTTACCTCAGAGGTGAGAGAAGCAAAGGAGCGTGTTAAAACAGCGCTGCACAGCGTTGGCATTATTTTGCCTGCCAAGCGTATCACAGTAAATCTATCGCCTGCAAATATTAAAAAAGACCGGAACAGGCTTTGATCTGCCTATAGCTGTTGCTATTTTAACAGCTATGGGGGTGATTGACGCTGATAGCATAAAGGACTGCACACTTGCAGGCGAGCTAAATTTAAACGGTGAAATTTTGCCGGTCAGCGGTATTCTGCCGATTGTATTTGATGAGTACAACAAAGGCATTGGAAAGTTTATTATTCCAAAGCAGAATGAAAATGAAGGCAGACTCGTCTGCGGTGCAAAAAATATTTGGGATAAGCCATTTAAATGATGTAATTGCACAGTTTGATGAGGCAGCATTTACGTGTCAGAAAACCGGCATGGCACATGAGGTGCAAATGGATGAAAAATACGCCGATTTTTGTGATGTTAACGGACAGAAATTTATTAAAAGAGCATGTGAGGTGGCTGCGGGTGGTATGCACAATATACTGCTTGTCGGACCTCCCGGTGCAGGCAAGACAATGATAGCAGAGCGTATGCCGTCCATTCTGCCTCCTCTTAGTGAAAATGAGAGGCTTGAGCTGTCAAAAATATACAGCATCTGCGGTCTTTTGGACAATGACAGCTCCTTAAGAGACAACAGGCCATTCAGAAATCCACACTATTCCGTCACCCAGGCCGCATTAATCGGCGGAGGAACGAGAATTAATCCGGGCGAGATATCGCTTGCACACAATGGCGTTTTGTTTCTGGATGAGCTCGCTGAGTTTAAGGGCGGCCTGTTGGACCTGCTCAGGGCTCCACTTGAGGAGCACTGCATCAGGCTTTCAAGAGCCGGCAGAAACGTGACTTATCCAGCTAATTTTCTGCTTTTTGGTGCGATGAACCCATGCAGCTGCGGCTATTATCCCGATATGCAAAGGTGCCGCTGCTCAGAGCCGACTCTGCGCAGATATTTTGATAAGGTCTCACAGCCTATAATAGACAGAATTGACATATGTGTGGAGGCGTCACCGCTTAGCTTTGAGGATATAAACAGTACTACATCCAATGAATCATCTGCGGACATAAGAAAGCGTGTTATGCACTGCCACGAGCTTCAAAAAGAAAGGTTTAAAGGTGAGAGCTTTTCGTATAATTCAAAAATATCAACTGACAAGCTGGAAAAATACTGTTTCCTCGGCAGTCGAGAGAAAAGCTACATGGAAAATATGTTTGACAAGCTTGGACTGACGGCACGCACATACCACAAGATACTTAAGGTTGCGCGTACAATAGCTGATCTGGACGGCTGTGAAAGCATAAAGACAAAGCATCTCAACGAAGCTATATGCTACAGAAGCATCAATGAGAAGTTCTGGGGAGGTGCTGTATCATGAAGTTCAAATACTGGCTTACAAGCCTTACAGATATAAGCAATGCGAAGAAAAAGCTTCTGCATGATTGCAGTATAACGGCAGAAAAGCTGTTTTTTATGCCAAAGAATGAGCTTTTTGATATTTTGTTTTTCACAGATGATGACAGAAAAATAATCCTTGAATCAAGAGCTTCCTATGACGTAGAGAAGGAGTGGATATTATTTCAGCAGAAGGATATCGGCTTTGTAACAATGGAGGATGAGGCTTATCCGGACAAGCTTAGAAATATACATAATCCGCCGTATAGTCTTTTTTACATAGGCGCTCTTCCCGACAAATCAAGAAAAAGTGTCGCTATAGTCGGAGCACGGGGCAGAAGCGCATATGGCTGCGAGGTGGCAAAGGTACTGGCAGCAGCACTTTCAAGGCAGGGGATACAGATAATCAGCGGCATGGCAAGAGGAATAGACAGAGATGCCCATATGGGGTGTCTGGAGGCTGGTGGAAATACATATGCAGTTCTTGGCTCCGGAGCAGACACCTGTTATCCGAAAGAGAACCGCTTTCTGTATGATAAAATAAAGCTCTCCGGAGGCATAATCAGCGAGCTTATGCCGGGCACCGACCCGCAAAAGATGTTTTTTCCGATGAGAAACAGAATAATTTCCGGGTTATCCGATATAGTAGTTATAGTTGAGGCAAAAAAGAGAAGCGGTTCACTGATTACGGCTGATTTTGCAATGGAGCAGGGAAAGGACGTATATGTCATTCCGGGGCGTATCACCGACACCTTAAGCTACGGCTGCAACAGCCTGATAAAGCAGGGCGCAGGCATTATTTATAATATTGATGAATTTGTCTCAGACATTACAATGACTGGGTTTACAGAGTGCACACAGATGGATTTCAGAAAAAATATACTTGATAAAAAAGAAGCATTGGTGTATAGTTTACTCGATTTTTGTCCTATCGCAATCGGGACATTGTCTCAAAAAGTGCCGTATGAATTATCGGAACTATTTGAAGTGTTAGAAGATCTTATACAAAAAGGATTTGTTAAGGAGACAATTCCAAATTACTATATAAGGAGTTTATAATGGCTAAATATCTGGTTATCGTAGAGTCGCCTGCAAAAGTAAAGACTATAAAGAAATTCTTGGGAAAGAACTATGAGGTAATGGCATCAAACGGTCATGTGAGGGATCTGCCAAAGAGCAGCCTTGGAATAGATGTGGACGGAGATTTTGAACCAAAATATATCACAATCCGCGGAAAGGGTGAAATACTCGCTAAGCTTCGCAAGGAGGCTAAGAAGGCCGATAAGATATATCTCGCAACCGATCCCGACCGTGAGGGAGAAGCCATCTCATGGCATCTGCTTCACGCACTTAAACTTGAGGGCAAGGATGTCAGCCGTATCAGCTTTAATGAGATCACGAAGAATGCTGTCAAGGAATCCTTAAAGCATCCAAGAAAAATAGATATGGATCTTGTGGACGCACAGCAGGCCAGACGAGTTTTGGATCGTATAGTAGGTTACAAAATCAGTCCGCTGCTTTGGGCCAAGGTTAAGAGAGGGCTTAGTGCGGGAAGAGTGCAGTCTGTTGCACTTCGCATTATCTGTGACAGGGAGGATGAAATCAATGCATTTATCCCTGAGGAGTACTGGAGCCTTGATGCCACGGTTGATGTGGAGGGTGAGAAGAAGCCGATCACTGCAAAGCTATACGGCAGGGGCGACAATAAGATAGCCATTTCCTCAAAGGAAGAGATGGATAAGGTGCTTAATGAAATAAATGGAAAGGATTGCAAAGTGCAAAATATCAAAAAAGGACAGCGCAGCAATAAAGCTCCGCTTCCTTTTACGACCAGTACTTTGCAGCAGGAGGCTTCAAAGGCTTTGAATTTTCCGATTTCAAAGACAATGCGTATAGCTCAGCAGCTTTATGAGGGAGTAGACATAAAGGGGCAGGGTACGGTAGGTATCATCACATACCTGCGTACCGATTCTGTGCGTGTATCAGATGAGGCTGAGGCCATGGCAAAGGATTTTATTTCAAAAAGCTATGGAGACAAATATCTTTCCAACGGTGAGGGAACAAAGAAGAGCAGCAAAAATATCCAGGATGCCCATGAGGCAATCAGGCCAACTGATATAAACAGAGTGCCTTCTGAGATTAAGGAGTCACTGTCGAGAGACCAGTTCAGGCTTTATCAGCTTATCTGGAAGCGTTTTACTGCAAGCCGTATGGCAAAATCCGAGTACGAGACTACAACAGTAAAGCTCTCGGTCGGAGATTATGTATTCAGCTTTGCTACCTCAAGACTGTTATTTGATGGTTTTGAGCTTGCATATACTGCCGCAGACGATGCAAAGAAAGAAAAGCAGCCTGTTCTTAAAAAAATCCTCTGACAGAAGAATCGCTTCTTACAGTTGAGGAGCTTTTGCCTAAGCAGCATTTTACCCAGCCCCCGGCACACTACACTGAGGCTTCTTTGGTAAAGACGCTTGAAGAGCTTGGAATAGGACGTCCGAGTACCTATTCTCCAACAATATCTACAATACTTGCCAGACGCTATATTACCAAGGAGAGTAAAAATCTCTATGTGACAGAGATAGGAGAGGTGGTAAATTCTATTATGAAGGAATCATTTCCTACTATTGTCGATGAGCATTTTACAGCCAATATGGAGTCACTTTTAGATGCGGTAGCCGAGGGGAAGGTTAACTGGAAGACAGTTGTTGAGAATTTTTATCCTGATCTTAAAGATGCAATCGACAAGGCTGAAAATGAGCTTGAGAAGGTTACAATACATGATGAGGTGACAGATGAAATCTGCCCTGAGTGCGGACGCAATCTGGTTATAAAATACGGACCTCACGGCAAGTTTTTTGGCATGTCCGGGATTTCCTGACTGCAGATTCACTATGCCTTATCTTGAAAAAATCGGCGTCAATTGCCCTAAATGCGGTAAGGATGTTGTGCTTAAGAAAACAAGGAAGGGAAGAAAATACTATGGCTGTATTGACAACCCTGAGTGTGATTTTATGAGCTGGGGCAGACCAGTTGCAGAAAAAATGCCCTCGTTGTGGAGGATATATGATTATAAAGGGAAACAAGATTGCCTGCGCAGATGAGCAGTGCGGCTACGTAACAGATAAAAAGCCCGAAAGAGAGGAATAACAATTAATGGGAGTACAATTATTAGATAAGACACGTAAGATTAATAAGCTTCTTCACAACAACAATTCATCAAAGGTTGTGTTCAATGATATATGTCAGGTGCTCACCGGGGTGCTCGACTCAGACATACTTGTAATCAGCAAAAAGGGCAAGGTGCTTGGCTCAAGTATCTGCAAAGGCGTGGATGAGCTTCATGAACTGATAGTAGATGAGGTTGGTGGCTATATTGACACTGAGCTCAATGAAAGACTTCTTGGCATACTTTCAACAAAGGAAAATGTAAACCTCGAGACACTTGGCTTTGGTGAAGATACAAGAATGTACAAGGCTATTATCACACCGATTGATATAGCCGGCGAGAGGCTTGGAACTCTTTTTGAGTACAGAAGTGACAGAGAGTATGACATTGACGATATCATTCTTACAGAGTATGGCACGACAGTGGTTGGGCTTGAGATGATGAGATCCGTGAATGAGGAGAATGAAGAGGAAAAGAGAAAGGTAGCGATTGTCCGTTCGGCTATCAATACACTTTCTTATTCTGAGCTTGAGGCTATTCTTCACATCTTTGATGAGCTTGACGGCAATGAGGGTATACTTGTTGCCAGCAGAATAGCCGACAGAGTAGGCATTACCCGCTCGGTAATCGTAAATGCCCTTCGCAAGTTTGAGAGTGCAGGCGTTATCGAATCACGCTCATCCGGCATGAAGGGCACATATATCAAAGTAGTAAACGATGTAGTTTTTGATGAGCTTGACAGAATCCGAAATAAAAACAAGTAAATAAATTTAAGTATATTTTAAGGACTTATGTTTGAAAGAACATAGGTCTTTTCTATGTTTTCGGCATATATATAGTGCGTCTGTCGACAAAAAAATACAATATAATGTAAAAAACAACAAAAACATCTTGTGTTTTGTCGATTTTACTTTATAATATATATATTAGAGTACTTATATAGTATTTTTTTATAATATGCAAAAAGTGTATTGGAGGAATATTTATGATAAACTCAACAGCCTTTGATTATGTCAATGTATTGACCAAAGCGGCTGATGCAAGCTACCAAAGAGAAGCTATACTTGCAAACAATATATCGAATGTGGATACCCCGGGCTACAAGCGCAAGGATTTAAATTTTGAGGGGGTACTGTCACAGGAGCTTGGCAGATGCAAGCATCAGTCGCTTGATAAAAAAATAAGTGAGCTTGATACCTCAAAGCTGACGGCCAATGTATATACAGACCATTCCAATTATTCATACAGGATGGATGGCAATAACGTGGATATAGACACTGAAAATGTCGAGCTTGCGTCTGAGCAGATTAAGTATGAAGCACTTACAAGCAGCATAAGCTCGCAGTTTTCACGAATGAAGAGCGTGCTGTAGTAATTATGGAGGTTTAATGATATGGGATTATTTCAAGCTTTTAATATAAGTGCGTCCGGCATGACGGCTGAACGCTTCAGGACAGATATCATTGCACAGAATATTGCCAATGTAAACACTACGTCCACAAAGGAAGGCACACCGTACCGTAGAAAGATTGTGACTTTTTCCGAGAAAAATGTCACACCTTTTTCACAGATATACTCTTCATCAAAGAAGGCCGCTGTTGGAAACGGTGTAAAGGTAAGCAGCGTGACATCAGATTATTCTACTGATTTTATCAAGGAGTATGACCCATCAAATCCTGATGCTGATGCAGATGGTTATGTTTCTTATCCAAATGTCAATACAGTCACAGAGATGACCAATCTGATAGATGCCACACGTGCATATGAAGCCAATGCAACTGCCTTTGAGGCAAGCAAGTCAATGGCACAAAATGGCTTACAAATAGGCAAATAGCCGGCTGATACATACATAAAGGAGCTTTTTGATGGATATTTCAAACATTAATGGAATTTCAACAGGAGATATTAAATCTTTTTTTAATAATACCTCTCTTACGAAAACTGACAAGACTGATTCATTTTCTGATGTACTTTCTGCTGCCATGGGAAGCATCGGTGAGACAAATGATCTGCAGAATGCAGCTGAGCAGGAGGAAGTGAGATTTGCACTTGGCGAGTCTGATAATACACATGATCTGCTTGTTGCGGAAACAAAGGCGGCTGTGGCATTGCAGTACACTGTTGCTGTCAGGGATAAAATAATTGACGCACACAAAGAACTTATGCAGATGTCAATATAAGGAGTAATAGAAAATGCCAGAACGTTTAAAGGCTATTTTGGATAAAATAACTGCATGGTGGAAAAAATTCAATACTAAGCAGCGCTCCGTGCTCATAAGCATAGTAGCTGTGGTTATAGTGGCTCTTGTAATACTTGGCGTAGTCATATCAAGACCTACACAGGTTGAGCTGGTCGAGGCACAGAGTGCATCAGAGGCTTCCACAATAAAGGGAGTACTTGAAGATAACAATATAAGCTATGAGGTGGACAGCAAGCTTGTGTTTTTGTCAATAAATCAGATGAGGTAAATGCCATTATGGCACTGGGTGATAACGGCATCCCTGCGCAGGCGTACTCGATAGACAATGTCACAGACGGCAGCTTCTCAACAACCGAGGCTGATAAGCAGAAAAAGTATCAGGTGTATCTGGAGGATAAGCTTAAGGATCATCTGGAAAAACAGTCATACGTAAATGAAGCAAGCGTTGATATCACTATGCCTGACAAGGATGGTACCATTCTTAAATCAAAAGAGGAGGCAACTGCGGCTGTCACTCTTGGACTTAAGGATTCGATTACAGATGATCAGGCCTACGCAATAGCACGTCTTGTTGCAACAGCTCTTGGAAACGATACCACAAAGGGCATTACTATCATCGACAAAAAGGCCAATGTACTTTACTCGGGCGGAGATTCCGATACCTCGGCAGGTCTTGCGACATCACAGCTTTCTTATAAGCAAAAGCTGGAGGAGCAGGTGAAAAATGAAGTCAAAAAGACCTTAGAGAGCTCAAATATTTTCTCGAATATTGAAGTTGGCATGAATCTGGACATAGATTTCAGTAAGACTGAAACAGCCCAGAAAAATTACACTTTGCCTGATGGACAGACCGATACAGGTCTTTTGGACAGTGAGTCGAATTACCAGTCGGATGCAACCAATGGTCAGGCTGCGGTTCCCGGAACTGATTCAAACAGCGATGATACTACATACACTACACAGGATGGCACTCCATCAGAGTCATCAATTACAGATAACGACAAAAAGTATTTAAATGATGAAAAAATCACTACAAGTAAAAACGATGGAGGCTCAATCAAGTATGATTCATCTTCAATTACCGTAGTTGCCACCAGGTATAAGGTATATGATGAAAGCACTCTTGAAAAGAACGGAAAGCTCAAGGATACAAGCTGGGAGGAATACAAAGCAAAGCATGCAGATCCGGTCAAGGTGACGGATGTAGACCAAGATCTTGTAACTTCCGTGCAGAATGCAACAGGTATCTCACAGATTTCATTCCTTGTATATGAGCAGCCGGAGTTTGTTGACAAGGCATCTGGCGTGCGTTCGTTGAGTGATATTTTACAGATTGCAATCACTGTCCTTATTTTTGCACTGCTTGGCTTTGTGGTATTTAAGAGCACAAGAAGCAGTGAGGAAGAGCCAAAAGAGGAGGAGCTGTCTGTAGATTCTCTTTTAGAACAGACTGCTGAGAATAATGAGCCTCTTGAGGATATTGGATATAACGAGAAGACGGAGACACGTCTTCTGATAGAAAAATTTGTTGATGAAAATCCCGAAGCGGCTGCGCAGCTGTTGCGTAACTGGCTTAATGAGGATTGGGAGTAGTTACATATGATAGATGATTACAGTGGTTTACAAAAAGCTGCTATTCTTTTAATTACACTTGGACCTGAAAAGGCTTCAGCCATCTTCCAGCATTTGAAGGAAGATGAGATAGAGAGTCTGACACTCGAAATAGCAAACACCAGAAGCGTCTCTCCGCAGGATAAAGAATCTGTTTTGGATGAATATTATCAGGTGTGTCTCGCGCAGCAGTATATTGCTGAGGGCGGCATCGGCTATGCCAAGGAGCTCCTTGAAAAAGCTCTTGGCAGTGAAAAGGCTCAGGGAGTTATTTCCAAGCTTACAGCATCATTACAGGTCAGACCATTTGAGTTTGTCAGAAAGACTGAGCCTGCACAGCTGCTTAATTTTATACAGGACGAGCATCCTCAGACAATAGCCATGATTCTTTCTTATCTGTCGTCTTCACAGGCTGCCATGATACTCGGTGCTTTGCCTCCGGAAAAGCAGGCTGATGTTGCCAGACGTATCGCCCAGATGGACAGAACATCACCTGATGTCATAAAGGAGGTCGAGAGAGTGCTGGAGAGAAAGCTTTCATCTCTTGTCAATCAGGACTATACAATTGTCGGTGGCATAGATTCTATTGTCAATATATTAAACAGTGTAGACCGTGCTACAGAAAAGCGTATTATGGAGTCACTTGAGGTTGATGAGCCTGAGCTTGCAGAAGAAATCAGAAAGAAGATGTTTGTATTCGAGGATATCCTTCTCCTGGATGACAGGTCTATCCAGAGAGTGCTCCGCGATGTGGAGAATGCGGATCTTGAGCTTGCACTTAAGAGTTCTACAGAGGAACTACAAAATGTCATATTTAGGAATCTTTCAAAACGACTTGCCGCTATGATAAAAGAGGATATGGATTTCATGGGACCTGTACGTATGAAGGATGTTGAGGAGGCACAGCAAAAGATCGTTGCTGTTATCAGAAAGCTTGAGGATTCGGGTGATATCGTCATTTCAAGAGGCGGAGGTGATGATATAGTTGTCTAATATATTAAAGCAGTATCGTGTTGCCGGAGAAGATAAAAATGTCCGCGTGATAAATAGCAATTCCATGATAAAGCAGTTTTTTGCCGACTCCATAAGCCACCCCGCTGATAGTTATACAGGCATATCATCTGATGCACAGAGCAGCTTAGAAAAAACAAAATCGCTAAGTCCGGACACGCAGGAGAGCGGCTTCAATGATGGCATAAATGCTGCTGTAGTCACAGAAATAGATGTTTCAGCTGAGAAGGAAAGGCTCTTAGAGGAAGCAAAGCTTGAGGCTGATAGCATATTGGACAAAGCAAAGGCAGAGGCCTCAAGACTTTTAGATGAGGCTAAACAACGTGCACAGATTCTATATGCTGATAACAAGTCAAAGGGCTATGAGGATGGTCTGGCTGAGTGTCAGAGAGAGTTTGACGAAAAAGAAATATCTTTAAGACAGGAGCTTTCAGATAAAGAAAGCTCTTTGAAATCAAAATATGATGCTTATTCAAAGGAGCTTGAATCAGATCTGATAGATGCAATAATTCAGGTTTTTAACAAAGTCTTTAAAATACAGTTCGATGATAAAAAGGATATCTTGTTTCATCTGGTTGAAAATACCATGTCAAATATAGAGGTGGGCAAAGAATTTCGTATACATGTAGCTTATTCAAACTATAAGTTTATGATGTCGCATTTGGATGAGATTCAGGAACGCATAGGCAATGATATTGATATCGAGGTTGTAAATGACGCAAATCTTGACACGAGCGGCTGCTTCATTGAGACAAGCTTTGGAGTGTTTGACTGTGGAATTGATATGGAGCTCAACAATCTGGTGAAGGATATACGCTCACTTTGCAGCTGATATAGCTGTATGAGTGTTGGAAGAAAGGGATTTTAATTGTTAGAGGTAGCACAAAAGTATTTACAATTAAAAAGCGGTGAGTACTATAAATGCTTTGGCAAGGTGGACAAGGTTGTCGGTCTTACGATAGAATCAATTGGTCCCAAGGCTAAGCTCAATGATCTTTGCATGATTTTTCTTGACAAGGAACGCAGGGATTATGTCATGTCTGAGGTGGTAGGATTTAAAGATTCACATATTATTCTGATGCCGTTTGACAATGTGGAGGGAGTTGGTGTCGGCTGTATAGTTGAAAATACAGGACATCCTCTCACGGTAGCTGTCGGTGATGAGCTTTTAGGCCATACAGTTGACGGAATAGGCCGTGTAACTGACTGTGATGAAAAAGACCTTGAGCTTGACAGTGAATATCCGATAGAAGCACCGCCACCTGATCCGATGTCCAGAGAAATTATCAGTGATGTGCTTCCTCTGGGAGTGAAGGCAGTAGATGGCCTCATCACAGTAGGCAAGGGACAGCGTATCGGTATTTTTGCAGGCTCAGGAGTCGGTAAAAGTACTCTTCTTGGTATGTTTGCCCGCAACACAAAGGCAGATATCAATGTAATTGCCCTGATTGGAGAGCGAGGCAGGGAGGTTAGAGAGTTCATAGAAAGGGATCTTGGCCCTGAGGGTATGGCACGCTCTGTTGTAGTAGTTGCAACCTCTGACAAGCCGGCTCTTATAAGAAACAAGGCTGCAAAGACAGCTACAAGCATCGCTGAATATTTTCGTGACAAGGGTGAAGACGTGCTTTTGATGATGGATTCACTGACACGTTTTTCCATGGCTCAAAGAGAGATAGGACTTGCATCCGGAGAGCCCCCTGTGACGAGAGGATATCCACCAAGTGTGTATTCTGAGATGCCAAAGCTTTTAGAGAGAGCAGGAAGAGCTGATAAAGGCTCTATCACAGGGCTGTACACTGTGCTTGTCGATGGAGATGATTTCAATGAGCCTATTACAGATACGGCGCGTTCTATTTTGGATGGCCACATCATGCTCGATAGAAAGCTGGGACATAAAAATCATTATCCGGCTATTGATGTACTGCAGAGTATTTCGAGAGTTATGAGTGCTATAGCAACTAAGGAGCACAAAAATCTCGCCGGCAGATTAAAAAACGTGCTAGCCACATACACGGAGGCTGAGGATCTTATCAATATCGGTGCATACAAAAACGGCTCAAACCAAGATATCGACTATGCCATTCAAAAAATTGGTGCTGTTAACTCATTCCTTTGTCAGGGAACAGATGAGAAATTCAGCTTTGAAGAGGAACTTGAGCTTTTAGAGAAGGTGTTCGAGTAGTATGGGAAAATTCAAATACAGCATGCAAAATATACTTGATATAAAAATAAAGCTTGAAACACAGGCAAAGAACGAGTTTTCGGAAGCAAACCGTGCTTATCTGACTGAAAAAGAAAAGCTCGAAGAGCTGTTTAAAAAGCGTGCAGTCTATGAAGCTGCTCTTAAGGAACAGCTTTCAGGCAGCTTAAATATATCTGAAATTAATATTTGCAAAAAAAACATAAATTCACTCAAATCGGCTATCCGCACACAGCTTATGAATGTAAAGAAAGCGGAGGATATGCTGGAGGTTAAAAGAGTGGCATTGAATGAGCTTATGAAAGAGCGTAAGACGCATGAGAAGCTGCGCGATAAGAAATTTGAGGATTTTCAAAAAGAGGAAAAAGACAACGAATCCAAAGAGATAGACCAGCTTGTGAGCTTTACCTATAATTCGTAGTCCGGAGGAAATATGGCAGAACTAAACGAAGCAGAATCAACCAAGGATACTAAGAAAACAAAAAAAGAAAAGAAAATGGAAGAAAAAGCCGCTAAAAAGGCGGCTAAGAAAGCAAAGAAGAATCATGAAGCCGATAAGCCCGATGCAGAAAATGATGACAGTGATTCTGTCTCAAGCAAGATAGTCATGGTGCTTGTTACTATACTTATTATTGCAATATGGCTTGGAATATTTGCAGTTTTTGTAAAAGCAGATGTGGGTGGCTTTGGCTCGACTGTGCTTGCGCCGGCACTAAAGGATGTGCCTGTACTAAGTAAGATACTTCCTGATTCCGGCAATATCACTGCATCTGAGTCCAAAGAGACCGCAGGCTACACAAATTTGGACGATGCGGTTTCGAGAATTAAGGAGCTTGAAAAACAATTGGATGATGCCAATAGCAAGAATCAGGCTGATGCCCAGACAATCAATGATTTAAATGCCCAGATACAGGATTTGAGCACCTATAAGGAGGATCAGGCAGCCTTTGAGGAGGAAAAAGAAAAATACTATGAGGAGGTTGTTTTTTCAGATAAAGCACCCGATATAAAAGAATATAAGAAATTCTACGAGCAGGTAGATCCTGCCAATGCAGAAATCTTATATAAACAGGTGTGTGAACAGCTTGAACAGGATGATGAAATTAAGGATTATGCCCAGACATATTCCAAAATGAAGCCTAAGGAGGCCGCAGCTATTTTTGACAGCATGACCGACAATCTGTCACTTGTTGCCAAGATATTAAATGCCATGGATGCCCAGTCGAGAGGTAATATCCTTGGTAAAATGGATTCGGCTACGGCGGCAAAGGTTACTAAGATTATGAATCCTTCACAGAACTGATAGCATATCTTGTTACAATAATAAAAGAAAGGAGGAGAATATGGCAGACAATACAATATCACCTGTTGTACCAAATGTATCAGGTGGACGGAATGTTTCGACAGGGCAGAAGGCTGTAACGCAAACAGCTGCACAATCCGGTATTGACTTTAAAAGCTATCTTGGCGGCCGGACAGCTGTGCAGGATAACAGCACTACATTTTTAAAGCGAAGAAACTCTTATACTTTAAATAAAAACAATACTAAGGAAATAAGCATCAAAACTGCATCAAAAAACAGCCCTACAGAAAGCGAAGTTAAAAAAATCACAGATGATATATCTTCGCAGATAGTTGAAAAAAGTAACTGATGACCTCGATATATCTGAGGATGAACTTAATAATGCAATGCAGCTTCTTGGACTGACAGCTATGGATTTACTCAACCCTGCAAATCTGTCGGCATTATATTGTGAGGTCACCGGAAATGCATCTGATCCACAGGCACTTGTTTTAAATGCCGACTTTACTGCACTGTTTAATGATGTGTCTCAGGTTGCATCTGAAAATGATGCACAGCTTGATTTATTATCACAGCTTACTGCTTCAGATGATGGTGAAATACTAGATGCAGATATAGTTTCTTCGGCTGATACAACGGAAAAAACGGTTGACAGCAGCTATGACGATACAGCAGCTTCGGGTCAGAATATAAACGACACTGCTGATGAAGCTGTTAAGGTATATGATGGCGGTACACAGGACAGTTCTTACCAAAACTCGGACGAAGGCACTTCTTCAGGCGAAACAGGCAATGGTATTATATCAGATGAAAATACAGAAAAGACTCAGTCAAAGTCTCAGGTTGACAGTAGCTTTGATGATTCCGGTGAGCGCGTGTTGCATCATGATGATGACGCACACTCAGACAATTCAGTACTTCATGCATCTGTCAGCGAACAGCTGAATACTGATACTTCATTTGAAATGTCACAGTCACAAAGCCGATTACGTGTTGATACGACCGATATCATCAGACAGATTGTCGACAGTATGAGCATATCAAACACCACTGAAGAATCGGCAATTAACCTTCAGCTTACACCTGAAAGCCTTGGAAGAATGTATATCAACGTATCTCAGAAGAACAGCGAGATATCTGCAAGAATTGCAGTTTCAAATGAGGCTGTAAAAGAAGCCTTACAGACACAGATGGTCAATCTCAAGGAAGCCTTAAACAATTCAGGCATCAGGGTAAATGAGGTGGAAATCACCGTTGCATCACATGAGTTTGAGAGGAATCTCGAGCAGGGTGCTGCAAACGACAGCAGACAGCAGGAGAGCACAAATTCCTATAATGGTTCAAACAGCTCTGACAGCGGCATAGACAGTGATATGATGCAGGATCGCGTTGAAGAAAGACTTGTGACACAGATTATGAGAGATAACGGAAATTCAGTAGATTTCACAGCATAAGGTGTCATGAAAAAGGAGGACAAATGGCAATTACAGCAAATGTTACAAACGGAAAGCTAGACAAGACAAATACCACTCCGACACAAAACAGAAAAACAAGCAGTGCAAAAGCAAGTGGCTCAAATCTTGGCTATGATGATTTCTTAAAGCTTTTAAGTGCAGAGATGCAGTACCAGGATCCGCTTGAACCAACAAGCAACACCGACTATGTGGCACAGATGGCTACATTCTCACAGCTGGAGGCAACTCTTTCTATGAAAGAATCCATGTCATCGTCATATGACCAGACTACAAAGAGTGCAGCACTTTCACTTGTAGGCAAGGAGGTTATTGTTACTGATAAGGATAGTGCTTCCGGATACTACAGTGGCAAGGTAGACTATGTCACATATAAGGATGGCAAGATTCAGCTGTCTATCAATGAAAAAATGTATGACTACTCTAGTCTCTATTCTGTATCAACGGATGAGTACTACGATGCAATTGTAAACTCAAGTACATTTTCAGGTCTTATAGCAAAGCTTCCAAAGATAGAGGATTTGACGATAGATTCAAAGGGCAGCATAGAGGAAGCAAGAAAGCTGTACGACGGACTTTCGGATTATGGCAAGCAGTTTATAAATGCCAGTGATTACAGCAAGCTTCAGGCTTATGAGGATAAGCTTAAAGAGCTTATTGCGGCAGATAAAAATAATCAGGCTGACAGTAAAGAAAACGATACGAATCAGACTGCGTGAGGTGGATTATGAAGAATATCGTTAATAATTACTCATCCATAGAGCAGCTGACAAATCAATATCTAAATAAGCAAAAATCTACAGACAAAAAGATAAATGGTATATCCTTTGAGGAAATATTAAAGCAGCAGACACAGCCGGTTAAATTCTCAAAGCATGCATCAATGCGGCTGACACAGAGAAATATTAATCTTTCCGACGACCAGAGCATGCGTCTTCAAAAGGGGATAGCAGCTGCAGATAGCAAGGGTGTAAACGATTCACTGGTGCTTGTAGATGATATTGCGTTTATAGTAAATGTGCCAAGTAAGACCGTTGTCACTGCAATGGACCAGGCGGAAACTAATTCAAATGTATTTACAAATATTGATGGCGCGGTAATTATGTAGCCGGACCTTTTAAGGAGGCAGAGGGCTTTTGAATGACAGAAAAAGCCCATACCGTCCATCTATACTATAGGAGGACAAACAACTATGATGAGATCACTTTATTCTGCTGTGTCAGGACTCAAGACACATCAGACAAGAATGGATGTTATTGGTAACAACATCGCAAACGTAAATACTGAGGCCTTTAAGGCATCTTCAGTGCGTTTCAGTGAGATTATGTACCAGACTACATCGGGCGCTTCGGCCGGAAACGGAGCCGCCGGTACCGGTGGAAAAAATGCAAAGCAGATAGGTCTTGGTGTAAAGTCTGGTGCCACTGCTGTAAATATTACCGGAGCCGGTTCCGCTGAGACTACCGGTAATCCATTTGATCTTAGATTAAATGACAAAAACGCGACTAACTTTTTTGTGGTAAGTGATGGAACAAACCGTCTTTTCACCCGTGCCGGCGATTTCTATGTAGATGGTAACGGTTATTTATGTATGAGCTCTACAGGATATACATTGCAGGGATGGCAGGTAGATGCAAAGGGCAACGTGATAAAGGATACGGTATCATCATTGCAGGTAATGTCGTCTGCCACTAAAACCTCAGCTCCGGAGGCTACAACAAAGGCATATGTATCAGGTGTGCTTGATAAAAATGATGCCCAGGCAGCCGGCACCGGAAGAATCATCACTATAGGCTTTTTTGATGACCTGGGATACAACTATACTGCAAAGTTTGGTATTAAAAAGACAAATACCGATGGTACATATGATGTAACGCTTAAGGATATCGTTGATTCTAAGGGAAATTCAATATTTGATGTGGACAAGGATGGTAATTTTATTACAAGCCAGGGACCAAACGGACAGACAATGTACTCGTATAAAGGAAGGGCTGTAGATCCCCAGACTATATTTGAGGACGCTTCGCTCGTTTTTGACCAGAGTGAGGGTACTTTTACATCAATTTCAAGTGCAAATTCACCGGCTGCAAAGACAATAAACCTGAATCTTTCCGTCTTAAACACACAGGATGCCTCAATCAACGGAAGTAATTTCAGTAATATAGAAGTGGATTTCAGCAAATCCATGAACTATAATAATAACGGAACCTCTACTATCGGAGGTATGAACGGTGACTTGCAGGGCGATGGCAAGGGAAAAGCACTCGGAGCACTTACAGGCATAACTGTCAGTGACGATGGTAAGATATACGGTTCATATGACAATGGTAATACAGTTGTACTCTGCCAGATAGCTGTGGCACAGTTTGCCAATGCATCAGGTCTTGAAAAAATCGGAGACGACTGCTATCAGAGCACATTAAACTCAGGTGAGTTTGATGGAATAGGAGTTGAAATATCAGCTGACGGAGGCTCTATCTCGTCAGGAGAGCTTGAGATGTCAAATGTAGATTTGTCTTCACAGTTTACGGATATGATAGTAACTCAGCGTGGATTTCAGGCAAACTCACGTGTCATCACTACATCTGATACACTTCTCGAGGAACTTATCAATCTTAAGAGATAATAATTTCGCAAGGTATTGGGGGATGGCTTAGGTCATTCCCCAATATTTTGTGTATTTTTTATTAAAAATATTATTTTTACATAGACATTTACACTAAAATTTAGTAGAATTATAACTAAGGTCATTCGACAAATATTTATTTATGGAAGGTGTGTATAAGTGGATATAGCATCTCTTTTAGGAGTAATTCTTGGTATCGGAATGGTTTTGTTCGGTATCATTCAAAATGGTGGGGTACCTGCATTATTAAACTTTCTTGATGCGCCCTCTGCAATTATCACGATAGGTGGTTCACTCTCGGCTGTGCTTTGCTCTAACAAGCTATCGGGCTTTATAGCCGGAATCAAGTCATTTGCACTTCCTTTTAAGGAAAAGAGCGTAGACCCTGGAGAGACAATAAATAAAATAATAGAGCTGTCAAATGTCAGCCGTAAGGAGGGACTTTTAGCCCTCGAGGAAGCTGCCGGCAGTATAGACGATGAATTCTTAAAGAAGGGTATTATGCTTGTAGTAGACGGTACGGATGCAGAGCTTGTGAGAGGCATTCTTGAAACAGATATGCTAAGCATGGAGGAACGTCATAAGAAAACAATTTCTTTCTGGGAATTCTGGGGAGAGCAGGGTCCTGCCTGGGGTATGATCGGTACACTTATCGGTCTTATCAATATGCTTAAAAACCTTGAGGATTCTTCAACAATAGGTCCGAATATGGCGGTTGCCCTTGTTACTACATTCTACGGTTCGCTTATTGCCAACTGGCTTTGCGCCCCATTTGCTAACAAGCTTAAGGCTAACAATGAGCTTGAGCTCACTCTCAAGACTCTTATCATAGAAGGTCTGCTTTCCATTCAGGCGGGTGAAAACCCACGAGTTATTGAGGAAAAGCTCAAGTCCTTCCTTTCACCTGACAAGAGAGAGGCTCTCTCACCAGAAGGCGGAGGTGAGGAATAGTGGCGAAAAAAGGAGACCTGAGGATCCGCCAAAGGGAGCACCGGCGTGGCAGTCAACCTTCTCGGATCTTATGAACCTGCTTTTATGCTTTTTCGTGCTCTTGTTCTCTATGTCAACTGTTGACGCTGAGAAATTCCAGCTGGTCATTGCATCACTGACAAGCAGTGTTAGTGTTTTGCCGGGAGGCAGCACATCTATCGGTGATGGCAGGCTTGTTGGAGCAGGAGTCAGCCAGCTTGAGTTTTTGGATAAATATTACAATGATCTGGCCAATTCCAAATCGACAACTGAAAGCACCACAGAGGGTGATGACAAGAATGCCGAAGAACAGTATGAGCAGATGGAGCTTTCTGAATCTGAAAAAATGTCAGAGCAGATAGAAAAACAGCTCGAAAACACTAGCTTACAGGATGCTGTGGAAGTGGATTTCAATGCACAGTATGTGCAATTGAGTCTGAATGGAGCCCTGTTGTTTGAATCGGGTAAGGCTGATGTAATGGAAGAGGCATATCCGGTAGTGAACAAGATTTCATCTATTTTAGCTGCATATCAGGATAATCTGATAGAGATTGAAGGGCATACTGACAATGTTCCGGTTTCATCACGTTCCAAGTATGAGAGTAATGATGTGCTTTCTATGTACAGAGCACTGAGCGTTGCAAATTACATCAGGGACAATACAAGCTTAAACCCTGCCCATATAAAGTCATCCGGAAGAGGAGACTATGATCCGGTTGCGGACAACTCTACTCCAGAGGGAAGGGCCAGGAACAGACGTGTAGAGATTAAGGTGTATAATTCTTACAATTCAGAGTTCAATACCAATTAATCCGGAAAGGAATGCATATGAAAAAGAATTTAATTTCAGTACTGATTTTAGCACTTTGTTTTGCAAACCTTGTGCTTACAGCACTGCTTATATTTACAATTATACCTGAGACAAAAAAGGCAAACAATCTGATAGACCAGGTGTGTGAGGCTATATCACTAGACTTAAACAGTGGCACTGCAACTAGTGGTTCACAGCTGCCGCAGGATCAGATTGTTGATTATGCACTTACAGCCGATGATGATACACTTACCTTCAATTTTGCCCCATCTGAGGATGGCAATACACATTATCTTGTTTGTGGCATATCACTTTCACTCAACAAAAAGAGTGACGGATATAAGACCTACGGTGAGGATTTGTCCGCCAAGAAAAATGTTATCTTAGCAGACATTACAGACATAATAGGCGATTACACAATGGAACAGTACAACACCGATAAGAGTGCTGTTCATGATAAGATTCTCAAAACTCTCCAGAAGAAATTCGGAGCAGACTATATAGTAGATGTAAATATTGTATCTTCGCTTACCCAGTGATGATTTCTTTACAAATACTTATGCCGGTATTAAAACAGGCAGATATTTAATAATTTGGATACAGGTGGTGATTAACAGATGGGTGATGTTTTATCTCAGAGTGAGATAGACAATCTGCTCAATGCCCTAAGCAGCGGCGAGCTTGATGTAGATGAAATAAAAGAGAATAGTGAACAGACGGTGAAAGACTATGATTTCGCCCGCCCATCTAAGTTTTCAAAGGAACATCTAAGGACCCTTGAAATAATATTTGAGCATTATGGAAGGCTTCTTACAACAAACCTTCCCGTTTATCTGCGAAAGTCAGTGCAGGTAGAGGTGATGAATTCGGAGGCAGTTACATACTCAGAATTCACAAATGCGCTTTCAAATCCGGTGCTGCTTGGCATTGTCAACTTTGCGCCGTTGCATGGGAATATAATAGTTGAAATGGCTTCCGGTCTTGGATATGCTATTGTAGACCGTATGCTTGGCGGAAGGGGAGATTCTCTCGATAAGACGAGAGAATTTTCAGAGATTGAGCTTTTGATTATTGAGCGTATTTTAGTTATATGCATTAATCTGCTCCAGGAGCCGTGGCAGAATGTACTTGATATAAGCCCTCATTTAGAGCGAATTGAGACCAATTCCCAGTATGCTCAGATTATATCTCCCAGCGAGGTGATAGCTATTATCACTATGAATATAAAGATTGGTGATGTTGAGGGATTGATGAATATATGTCTGCCTTATATCACACTTGAATCTGTTATAGATAAGCTGAATACCAGATACTGGTATTCTAACATACAAAATCATGATGAAACCAACTATAGAAATGCCATAGAAAGCCTTATTCAAAAATCACAAATACCGGTCAAAGCGGTACTTGGCAAGAGTCTTATATCAGTAAAGGATTTTTCTACGCTTGTGCCGGGTGATGTAATAAGACTTGACACCAATGTGGATGATGAGTTGGACATTTATGTAGGAAATATCAAAAAGTTTACTGCACTACCTGGTTCTTCCGGTGATAAATATGCGGTAAGAATTACATCAGTAGTCAGAGAGGAGCAATAAATCATGGATGGAGTTTTATCGCAGGAGGAAATAAATGCATTGTTAAATAACAACGATGCGGCGGATTCGAGCGATGAGATATTGACAGAATCCGAAAAGGATGCGATTGGAGAGATTGCCAATATCAGTATGGGAACAGCTGCAACCACGCTGTTTTCACTTGTAAATAGAAGAGTAGAGATTTCTACTCCTGTTGTTTCTTTTTCAAATTGGGACAAAATTGTTGACGAGTATGAAAAACCGTGTGTGTTTATCAAAATCGGATACACACAGGGGTTAAATGGAAGCAATATTCTCGTACTCAAAGAAAAGGATGTAAAAATTATAACCGACCTTATGATGGGTGGAGATGGAACGAATATAAATGGTGAGATTGGAGAGCTGCACCTTAGTGCTATCAGTGAGGCAATGAACCAGATGATGGGTTCTTCCGCCACATCTCTTTCGTCTATGCTCAATCGTACTATCGATATCAGCCCTCCTATCGCAGAGGTTGTTGATTTAAAAAACACCTTAAACGAGGGTGAAATTGACAGCTTCCTGTCTGAAGAGTTTGTAAAGATTTCCTTCCATATGGAGATTGGGGATCTAGTAGACAGCGAGATAATGCAGCTTTACCCACCGGCATTTGTAAAGGAAATGTGTAAGGGGGTATCTCAGAATATGGAGCTTGATACACAAAGTGTGACAGAGGATGTTCCTCAAAGTTCAAACACCGCCACACAGGCTGCGCCTATACAACAGCCACAGGATAGTGGCAGCATGAATAATGCTTCCGCAAACAGTCAGGGCATGATAAACGAAAATATGATGAATTCGAATATGAATAGTCAGAATATGATGAATCAGGGAATGATGAACCAGAATATGGGGGCACAAAATATGATAGGCAATCAGGTTAATGTACAGAACGCTCAATTCACCCCTTTTGGAGCCATGCCAAATCAGGTCTACCAGCCTGAAAACATTGATTTAATCATGGATGTTCCTCTTGAAGTGACAGTTGAGCTTGGACGCACCAAAAAATCCATTTCCGAAATACTCGATTTCGGTCCGGGCAAGATCATAGAGCTTAATAAGCTGGCAGGAGAACCGATAGATATTCTTGTAAATGGTAAATATGTAGCTAAGGGCGAGGTTGTTGTAATTGAGGAAAGCTTTGGTGTACGAATCACTGAGATAGTCAATTCAAAGATAAACACCGGAAAGACAAAATAGTTTCAGCTGACATTTAATCAATACTATGCAGAGGAATTAAAATGATATTAGCAGCAACATCACTGGACAGCTTTGTCCAGCTCATCACAGTTTTAATAATTTTTGTTTTTGTGCTTATCCTGACATATTTTACCACCAGATGGATGGCGGGTATCCAGAAGGGGCGAAGCTTTAATAAGAATCTTAGAATTATTGAAACAATAAGCGTCGGAAATAATAAGATGATCAGTATTGTTGAGGCAGGTACAAAATATATCGTTGTTTCAATCGGAAAGGATGATGTGAATTATCTCACCGAGCTTAAGGAGGAGGAATTAAAGGATTTATCATTTAAGGATCCTCAAAGCATGATGCAGAATCCGGAATCCTTTTCAGCAATTATGGATAAATTGAAAGAAAAGTACAGTAACAGGAGCAGACATGAATAGATTCATGAAGAAATTCAAGGCTGTATATTGCAATGCATCATTTATTTTTGCAATTGCAGTCCTTATGGTAACAATTTCATTATGCATATTTTATCCTGACAGTGTAAATGCAAGTCAGAGCCCCTCACCATCCGGTGATATCAGTACAAATGATGTGACAAACGATTTGGATGACGTTAAAAGTCTTGACAGTGGTGACAAGGATTTAGCCGATGCCACCTCTGACAGCACAAATGGTCTGAACATATATTACAACAATGAGTCAGGCTCTCTGTCCACACCTGTCAGGATGTTTTTGGTGCTTACAGTATTATCTTTAGCACCTTCTATTCTCATCATGCTGACTTCTTTTACAAGAATTATTATCGTACTGCATTTTGTCAGAACAGCTATCGGTACCCAGACAGCACCACCTAATCAGGTCCTTGTCGGTTTGGCTTTGTTTTTGACACTTTTTATTATGTGGCCGACTTTTTCACAGGTAAACGAAAAGGCTATAAAGCCCCTTGATGAGGGTAAAATCACCCAGCAGGAGGCTATAAAGGAGGCTGAGGGACCATTCAGGGAGTTTATGTATGGGCAGACACAGACTAAGGACATAAAGCTGTTTGTGGATATCTCAGGAGATGAGTACGATGACTATGATGATGTACCTTTTACAACACTTGTTCCGGCCTTTATACTTAGTGAGCTTAGAACAGCCTTTATATTAGGCTTTTTAATATACATTCCGTTTATAGTAATAGATATGGTTGTTTCATCAGTGCTAATGTCAATGGGTATGATGATGCTTCCACCGACAACCATCTCGATGCCGTTTAAGGTACGTTTTGTTTATCCTTGCGGATGGCTGGGATCTGGTTATTGGTAATCTGGTCAAGACGTTTTACTAGGAGGTGTACATATGATTACCCAGGAAGCTGTTTTGGATATTGCCAGAGAGGCAATTTATACTACAATCATTACATCAGCTCCGCTTTTGCTTATTTCGCTGATTGTCGGACTTATAGTCAGTATATTTCAGACAGTTACGTCAATTCAGGAGCAGACACTTACATTTGTGCCAAAAATAATTGCAATTTTTCTTGTGATGATGCTCTGTGGCTCATGGATGCTCGACACTATGTCCGGATTTATGACTGATTTGTGGTCCAAATTCAGTTATTATATAAGCATGGGATAGGATGATATATGATTAATTATTCTTTTTCTATTGCAAATTTTGAATATTTTTTGCTGATTCTGGTGCGTATTGCATCATTTGTGTACATAGCTCCGTTTTTTGGAGATAATGCGGTTCCGGCACGTGTCAAGACCGGCTTATCAGCCTTTGTTGCTTTGTTTATGTACAATATCATAGAAAGACCACAGCTTTCCTATGTCAGTGCAGTAGGTTTTGCTGTACTGGTCGTAAAAGAAGGAATTACAGGACTGCTCATAGGTTTTGCGGCCAATATATGTAATTCCATTGTTATTTTTGCGGGAAATCTGATTGATATGGATATAGGTCTGTCCATGGCAACAGAATTCAATCCATCGATGAATTCAGAGACAACAGTTACAGGTAATTTCTACTATTACGTAGTTCTTGTCCTGCTTCTTGTATCTGATATGCACACATATCTTATAAGGGCAGTTTGTGACTCCTTTTCAGTTGTACCGCTTGGAGGTGCACAGTTTCAATTTGACAATATGCTCTCTACCATGACTAAGTATATGGGCGATATGTTTGTAATAGGCTTCAGGATATTTCTTCCGGTCTTTGCGTGCATGATGATAATGAACTGTATACTGGGAATCATGGCAAAGGTTGCGCCTCAGATGAATATGTTCTCTGTAGGTATCCAGTTAAAAATTATAGCAGGATTTATTGTATTATTTTTGATAGTATATCTAATTCCGAACATTGCTAATTTTATTATTACAGAAATTAAGACTATGGTGGTTTCGATAATTGATGGAATGTACTGACAGTTTAGATGAATTTTCCAAATTGCATACAGTGTTGTGCTACAATCTGCAATGGTTTGCACAGGATGGCGAGGGCGGCGAGAAAACAGAGCCGGCAACTGAAAAGAAGTTAAAGGATGCCAGGGAAGAGGGCAAGGTAGCAAAAAGCAAGGAGCTTACAGCTGCCTTTGATCTTATAGTGCTGTTTTTAGTATTAAAGATATTTATATCCTTTGTAGGGGGCAATCTGATTGGATTGTTTTCTACTGTATATAAAAAAATGCCTGACTTTTTAAAGGAGTCACAGGAGCAGATTTCATCTGTTTCGGTCACGCATTATTTAAATAATGTAATACTTCAGTTTTTACTGACTGTGCTGCCGTTTTTTGCTTTCGGAGTTGTAATCACGATTCTCGTGAGTATCATCCAGGTTGGATTTAAAATATCCACTAAGCCTATGGCTCCAAAGCTTAGCAAGTTTAATCCCATAAACGGATTTAAGAGGATACTGTCAAAGGACTCCATCTTTGAGCTTCTTAAGTCTGTACTAAAGGTAGGAATCATTATGTATGTGGCTTATTCCTCTGTTAAATCACATCAGAATGATATATTTATACTCTATGAGCTTCCGCTCAAACAGGCAATAGTACTGATTGGTGATATCATCATAAATACCGGTCTTAAGATCAGTATTGTCTATATGATAGTCGGTATTGCTGACTTTGCTTACAATAAGCACAAGTTTAACAATGATATGAAGATGACCAAACAGGAGGTCAAGGATGAGTTTAAAAATACAGAGGGAGATCCGGCCATTAAGGGTCAGCAGCGTAAACGTATGCAGGAGGCTTCACAGCGAAGGATGATGCAGGATGTGCCAAAGGCTGATGTTGTCATCACCAACCCTACTCACTTTGCTGTTGCAGTAAAGTACGATGCTCAAAAAAATGATGCTCCGGTAGTGGTCGCAAAGGGTCAGGATTATGTGGCGCAGAAAATAAAGGAAATAGCAAGAGACAATAATATCCGTATAGTCGAGAATAAACCTCTTGCACGAATGCTCTTTCACAATGTGGATCTTGGAGCTGAGATACCGCCTGAGCTTTATCGGTCAGTTGCGGAAATACTTGCCATGATTTACAAGGAAAATAATTAGATTAATTTATTATTATAAAACAAAAAGATAAATACGGACTTTATATATGCAGTCCGTGATTTAACGGAAAGGAGGAATAGAATATGTTAAAAAAGACAGATTTAGGTGTTGGATTATATCTGTTATGTGCTATTTTGTTTTTTATCATACCTATTCCATCCTTCCTGTTAGATGTTATGCTTGCATTCAACCTTTCAATAGCACTCATCATTCTTTTTAAGGTGCTTTTTGTAAAAGAAGTGCTTGATATGTCATTTTTCCCGACACTATTACTGTTTACGACTATATTCAGGATTTCACTTAATGTCTCATCTACCAGGCTTATTTTATCAACCGGAAACCCGGGTGTGGTTGTAAATGTGTTTGGTCAATTCGTCGGTGGAGGTAATTTAGTCATCGGTGCAATCGTTTTTATAGTGCTCATTATCATCCAGTTTGTTGTTATCAACAAGGGATCTGAGCGTGTTGCTGAGGTAACTGCACGATTCACGCTCGATGCTATGCCCGGCAAACAGATGGCTATTGATGCCGACTTAAACACAGGAGCCATTACTGACAAGGAAGCCAAGGCTCGCCGTGATAAAATCCAGAAGGAGTCAAGCTTCTACGGAGCTATGGATGGTGCTACAAAGTACGTAAAGGGAGATGCAGCAGCCGGTATTATTATTACACTTATCAACCTGGTTGGAGGCACCATAATGGGTGTTATGTTCCAGGGGCTTGATGCAAATGAGGCCATACAGAAGTTTGGCCTGCTCACAATCGGAGACGGACTTGTTTCACAGATACCGTCTTTACTTATATCTCTTTCAACCGGTATTCTTGTCACAAAAGGCTCCAATGAGAATGATTTTTCAGGAGAGCTTTTAGGCCAGCTCTTTGGCACAGCCAAGGTGCTTTATATTGTATCAATTGTACTTGTGGTTTTAGGTATACTCACACCTCTTCGCAATGAGTGGTGGCTCTTTATTGGGCTTGCGGTGGCTTTTTTTGTAACAGGTAAAAATCTGGATAAAAAAGCCGGTATTGAGAGCATAGAGGATGAGACCGCACAGGCTGAAAGCGATGCCGAGGAAATACGAAAACCCGAAAATGTTGTTTCACTGCTTAATGTTGACCCTATTGAGCTTGAATTTGGATATGGAATTATTCCACTTGCAGATGTAAATCAGGGAGGGAGATCTGCTTGACAGAGTTGTAATGATAAGGCGACAGATTGCTTTAGAGCTTGGAACTGTCGTACCTATCATACGATTAAGGGATAATATACAGCTCAATCCAAACCAGTATGTCATTAAGATTAAGGGTATACAGGTGAGTGAAGGTGAGATACTTTTTGATCATTATATGGCTATGAATCCAGGATATGTGGAGGAGGAGATAACAGGTATTCCTACATTTGAGCCTTCATTCCATCTTCCGGCCATATGGATTACGGAAAGCCAAAGAGAGCGTGCTGAGAGTCTTGGATATACAGTTGTAGATCCGCCATCGATTATAGCTACTCATCTGACTGAGGTTATCAGATCTCATATTGCAGAGCTTCTCACCAGACAGGATGTACAGAATCTGGTCAACAATCTCAAGGAATCAAATCCTGTCATTGTGGACGAACTCATACCAAAGCTGCTTGGTCTTGGTGAGATTCAGAAGGTGCTTCAGAATCTTTTGAGCGAGGGAATTTCTATTAGGGATCTGCTTACAATTTTTGAGACGCTTGCCGATCACGCACAGACCACCAGGGATACAGATGTACTTACGGAATACGTGCGCCAGGGCTTAAAGAGAGCTATATCAAGTAAGTACTTTCCTGCAAATGAGACCACAAGTGTCATCACACTTGACCCTGCTGTGGAGCAGGAAATTATGTCATCTGTTAAACAGACAGAGCAGGGCTCTTACCTTTCTCTTGATCCTGACAGGATAAAGGCTATTATCAAATCTGTTGAAACAGAAATTGGTAAGTTGGAAAGTTTGGGAAAGAGTGCTATTATTATTACATCTCCAATTGTTAGAATGTACTTTAAGAAAATGACTGAGGATTATTTTCAAGGATCTCATTGTGTTATCCTACAATGAGGTTGAATCAAATGTTGAGCTTCAGTCGGTAGGAATGGTGACTGCATAAATGACTATTAACAAATTCACTGGAAAAACAAAAGAAGAAGCAATTGAATGTGCAAAGCAGGCCTTTGGTCCAAATGCTGTGATTATGAATATCAAGGAGATTAAGCCAAAGGGATTATTTGGTATATTCAAAAGCTCAACATATGAGGTGACTGCGGCTATGGATGAAAAAAAACAGACACAGACAATAACGACCTCGCAGCTTGCAAGGACTACACTCCCGGGTAAAATTGATTACAAGGCAGATGAAGAAATAAAGATGCCTTCATTCGCCCCAAAATCTGCATCTGAGACCTTAAAACCTACACCTGCACCGGCAGCCCCAAAGGCGGCTGAACAGACCAGCGATATTGAACAGGAAATCAAGGAGCTTGATTCCATTGCCAAAATGATGGAAAGCACATTTGATAAACCTCAAAATAAGGAGCCTTCAAAGCCTCAAAGTGCACAGGAGCTTAAATTTGTCCGCATTTTATACAAGACACTGCTGGATAATGAGGTGGATGAGAAATATATCAACCAAATTCTTGATGAAATCGAGAAATTCATACGTCCCGGTAACAGTCTCGATGTGATTTTATCAAATGTATACCAGAAACTCATTTTAAGATTTGGTCAGCCTGAAACTATAAAGGTAAACGGCAAAAAACCAAGAGTTGTTTTCTTTGTCGGACCGACAGGCGTTGGCAAGACAACCACAATTGCTAAAATTGCTTCAAAATTCAAGGTTAATTATAATAAAAATATCGCATTTATCACTGCTGATACATACAGAATAGCTGCAACAGACCAGTTACGTACATTTGCAAATATTCTGGATACACCTTTGTCTGTCATTTATACTGCCACAGAGTTAAATAGTGCGGTGGCTGAATATGAGCAGGCAGATGTGATTTTTGTTGATACAGCGGGCTTTTCACACAAGAACGAGACACAGCGGAATGATATGAGAGCACTTCTTGCAGGTCTATCACCTGAATATGAGAAGTCGGTATATCTCGTCTTAAGTGCTACAACCAAGTACAGGGATCTTATATCTATAATTGATTCCTATAAGGATATTGACGATTACAAGCTGATATTTACAAAGCTTGATGAAACCTCATCATATGGCAATCTGTTAAATATAAAGCTATACTCTGATGCCGGTATATCATATGTCACGAATGGACAAAACGTTCCGGATGATATAGAGGTATTTGATACACAAAAGATTGTCAAACAATTACTCGGAGGCAGACAATAATGGACCAGGCACAGCAGCTTAGAAATGTTATTAAGCAGCGTAATCAAAATTATATAGAACCGGCCCGTGTTATTACCATTACAAGCGGCAAGGGTGGTGTAGGCAAATCCAATACCTCTGTCAATCTGGCAGTCTGGCTCAGCAGACTCGGAAAGAGAGTAATTATTTTTGATGCTGATTTCGGTCTTGCCAATGTCGAAGTGATGTTTGGTGTTATTCCTAAGTATACTCTTGCTGATGTAATATATGAAAACCAGACTATAAAGAGCATCATCTCAAACGGACCTTTGGGCATTGATTTTATTTCAGCCGGCTCAAGTGTTGTAGGGCTTAATAATCTAAACCACAAACAGATTCATTTCATTGTCTCTGCAATAAATGAGTTGAACAGTATGTATGATTTTATCATAATTGATACCGGTGCAGGAGTGTCTGAACAGGTCATGGAATTTGTTGCGGCCAGCAACGAAATTGTGTTGGTTACAACCCCGGAGCCTACCTCAATCACCGATTCATATTCATTGCTTAAAGCACTGTATAAGAGACCTGATTTCGATCCGTCAAAAGTATGCATACGCGTTATATCCAACAGGGCTGCGTCAAAAGAGGATGGCAGTATAGTGTTCAACAAGATTAATTCCGTTGTTATGCAGTTCTTAAACGGAAGTCTTGAGTATCTGGGATATGTGCCGTCTGATGCAATGGTTGAAAAGGCTGTCAGGCAGCAGAAGATACTTTCAATTTATGATCCGACCTCAAAGGCTGCACGGTCATTTGAAGAAATTGCAAAAAGACTTTTGGATAATGAATCTGCTGCTTTGGATGAGAAAAGAACAATCTCACATGTTTTTTCAAATTTTTTTAACAGAAAGCAATAGTTAATTTAAGAGGAAGACATATGGAATATACAAGTTTGATTTTTCCGGGTGACAAAATTGATATCTTTGCATCCGGTTTATCCGATAACAGCACATCATATAAGAGCAGCTTTTCTGACAAGCTAACAGACAGCATGTGGGAAATAACTATGCCTGTTGACAGTGGCAGAGTGGTTTTATTTCAGCTTGGCACGCAATTTGACTTTATAATATACACACAAAACAAAACTATACTAAAAAGCTCTGCTATAGTCAGACAGCGTTATCGTAAAGAAAATATGTATTTTCTTGCTATAGAGCTTATAAATAATCTGGAAAAGATACAAAGACGTCAGTTTTTCAGACTTCCATGTACTATAGACATGGATTTTTATGAAGTCAGATACGATGATAAAGCTGAGAGTGAGCCTGAGTTTTGCAAAAAGATGTATAAGAATCATGCAATCAACAGCAAAAATATGAATACTGTCAAATCGGTTATCCTTGATATAAGTGGAGGAGGCATCAGATTTTCTCTAAGCACACCTCTTGAAGAAGGTACATATTTTATGGCTCAGTTTTCTTTAGCACTTGAGGAGTGTACACAACAATTCAATATAGTTTGTAAGGTAATAAACTGTACTCAGTCTTTGGACTATGCAGACAGATATTTTGCACGTTCAAAGTTTATTTTCGACCGCATGACAGAACGGGAGAAAATAGTCAGATTTGTGTTTGAAGAAGAAAGACGCATAAGACGAAGAGAAATGGAGTAATAATATGAAATCTAACATTTTAATAGTTGATGATTCTGCACTACTGAGAAGGGTTGAGTGTGATATAATCAATTCAGACAATAAATTACAGGCAACTGATACATGTAAGGATGGACTGGAAGCACTTGAAAAGCTCCGTACACAAAAAGTACGATGCTGTTATTCTTGATATAAATATGCCGAGGATGAATGGTCTTGAGGTGCTTTCACATCTGCAGAAGGAGAGCATAAAAACACCTGTTGTGGTGGTAAGCACTCTAACCATAGAGGGAGCAGATGAAGCTATCAAATCTTTAGAGCTTGGTGCCTTTGATTTCGTCACAAAACCAAACAATATCATAGAGGCAAAGGGAAACCAGTTTAAGGAAACTCTGCTCAGGGTTGTGTATGCAGCCGTTAGAATCACACCTGCTCATAGTGCTTCACGCAATCTCACAGTTGTTGAGAAGAAAGCCGGTGCTATTGTAAACAAACACAAGGCAGCAGGCAGCAATAAAATAGTAGCAATTGCATCATCTACAGGTGGTCCAAAGGCACTGCAAAGTGTAATACCGTTTCTTCCGGCTGAACTTTTGGCACCGGTTGTTTTAGTACAGCATATGCCTGCCGGCTTTACAAAGAGCATGGCTGAGCGCCTTAATGAGCTAAGTCAGGTTCAGGTGAAGGAGGCTTCAAACGGTGAGGTGCTTAAAAACGGAGTAGTGTATATAGCTCCGGGCGGTACACATATAGCTATAAAGAAATCAGGCGCTTCACATGTTATATCATTTAATGATATGCCACCTATCAGCGGACTCAAGCCTTGTGCCAATATCATGTTTGATTCACTGACATCCTCTAATTATGATGAGGTTGTATGTGTGGTACTCACAGGTATGGGGGCAGACGGCACGAATGGCATTCTTTCACTTGGCAAATCAAAGCCTATCTATGTCATTGCACAGGACGAGAAATCAAGTGTTGTGTATGGCATGCCAAGAGCCATCTATGAGGCAGGTGTGGTTGATGAAGTCGTTACACTATCAGATGTTGCCAAAGCAATCACAAAAAATGTGGGGGTAAAATAAAATGGATGTTAGCCAGTATCTAGATATTTTTATTGATGAAAGTTCGGAGCATATTCAGACATTGTCTGACTGTATCATGACTCTTGAGCAGGAGCCGGAAAACAAAGACACTATAAATGAGATTTTCCGTGCTGCCCACTCCTTAAAGGGTATGGCAGGTACAATGGGCTTTAAGCGCATGCAGCACCTTACACATGATATGGAAAATGTATTTCAGGAGGTCAGAAGCGATAAAATTAAAGTTGACAGCTCAATGATTGATCTGCTCTTTAAGTGCCTTGACGCTATAGACAGCTATGTTGAAAATATTAAATCCACATCTGATGAGGGTACTGATGATAATGAGGTTATAATAAAGGAACTCAACGATTTTATTGCAAAAGCAAACGGACAGACTGTAAGCAAACAGGCTGAGCCTCAAGAAAAGGCTGCTGAAGCTGAAACAAAGGATTCATCAGATGCATCTGACAGTGCACTTGATACAATTGAACTGACAGACAACGAGAAAAAATTAATTGACGAGGCAATTTCAGCAGGCCTTAAAATATACGGCATGACAGTTACCGTAGCAAGCGACTGTCTGCTCAAAGCAGCAAGAGCTTTCATTGTTTTCAAGGCAGTTGAGGAGCTGGGACAGATTCTGGTTTACAGACCAAGCTCACAGGATATTGAGGATGAGAAGTTTGATTTGTCATTCAGCTTTTATGTTGCATCAGGTGAGGGTTTTGATAAATTGGAGCATGCAGCTTCCAACGTATCTGAGATTGATAAGGTTGAGGGAAAAGAAATCACCGAGTTTCACCTGGAGGGTGAAGCAGAGCAGACAGCACAGGCTTCTGAAGAGACAAAAAAGGCAGATAAGGAAGAAAAAGAGGAAAAGACTCCTGCTGCAAAGACAGAATCTTCAAAGCCAAAAACTGCAAATAACTCTCAAAAGCAGGCTGTTTCTCATAAAAAAGCTACTACAAGCCGAACAGTCAGAGTAGATATCGAAAAGCTTGATATGCTTATGAATCAGGTGTCTGAGCTTATTATTGCAAAGAACTCTCTTGTAGCCATGAGCTCATCTGATGGAGAAAACAATAATAACCAGTCATTCCATGAACAGATTGAATATCTGGAAAGAATTACGACCAATCTCCATGAGTCTGTCATGAAGGTACGAATGGTTCCTATTGAAAGTGTTACACAGAAATATCCTAGAATGATAAGAGATCTGTCTCGTACTCTGAATAAGAAGATGAATCTTGTCATAACCGGTGAAGATACCGAGCTGGACCGTACAGTTGTGGATCAGATCGGAGATCCTCTGCAGCATCTGCTTAGAAACAGTGCTGATCATGGACTTGAAAGCAATGAGGTCAGACTTGAGCGTGGAAAGCCAGAGGTAGGTACTATTTTCTTAAATGCATACCAGGAGGGCAACAATGTTGTCATAAAGGTCGGAGATGATGGAAACGGAATCGATACCGAAGCCGTAAAGAACAAGGCTATCGAGCGTGGCATAGTCACAGCTGAACAGGCTGAAAATCTATCTCAGAAGGATATCATCAACTTCCTTTTTATGCCAAGCTTTTCAATGGCAAAACAGATTACCGATATCTCCGGACGAGGAGTTGGTCTTGATGTTGTTAAATCCGGCATTGAACAGCTGGGTGGTGATGTATCGGTTTCAACCGAGCTTGGTAAGGGTACTACATTTACTGTACGTCTTCCTCTTACTCTTGCAATCATTCAGGCTCTCATGGTCGAGATCCGTTATGAAATATATGCCATTGCGCTCGGCTCTATCTCAAATATAGAGGATATTCCTGTGAAGGATATCAAATATGTACAGGCTAAGGAAGTTATTCACCTGCGTGGAAGCGTTATTCCAATCATCCGCCTCGATAAGATGCTGGACATTGAGCCAAAGGAGCAGGAGCCGGATCATCTTACTGTAGTGATTGTCCAAAAGGGAGATCAGCAGGCAGGTCTTGTGGTTGACAATCTCATTGGACAGCAGGAGATTGTAATCAAGTCTTTAGGAAAATACATAAACGGCAACAAGCTTATCAGCGGAGCGACAATACTTGGAGATGGTGATGTAGCTTTGATACTTGATGTAAATACACTTATGTAATGGAGGGGAAGTACATGCCAGAAAATGAATTTGATATACAGGAAAAAGAAACAAAGCAATATATTTCAGTCAAAATAGGCGAAGAAAAATTCGGAATTGATATTGGCTATGTTGATAATATCGTCAGAATGCAGAAGATTACAAGAGTGCCAAAGGCGCAGAAGTACTTTAAGGGTATCATAAATCTGCGTGGTGATATCGTTCCGGTAATGAGTGCCCGCATAAAAATGGGACTGGACGATGATGTATATACATCATCAACCAGAATAATTATCCTAAAGCTTGAAGAAAAGGGTGAGATAGGTCTTATTGTCGATGAAGTTTGTGAAGTTGTCACACTTGTGGTTGATGAAATAGATAAGCCTAATATAGATGCTTCATCTACAGGCAAGGAACTGTTCATAAACGGTATAGGTAAAAACGGAGATGAACTGATTTCTCTGTTTGAAATAGGCTCAATAGTCTCAGATAAGGACGCTAACTGATTTGCAGCAATGTATAGTGAGGTATAAAAGCCTCACTATATAAGTTTTAACAAATAAAAGGGTGAATACAATGAGTGAATTTTCTTTAGATAATGTCAATTCGATGTATATGGATGTCCTTAAGGAAATCGGAAATATAGGTGCCGGCAATGCCACGACAGCGATTGCCGGCATGCTTGGCACTACCATGAAAATGGAAGTTCCAAGAGTTCTGTTAATGGATGCGACAAAGCTTGGAGATGCCATATGTCCGGAGGAAGAGACAATAGTGGGTATATTTCTTGAGGTTACCAACGATATCTCCGGCAGTATGATGTTTCTCATGAAGCTTCCGGCAGCACACTTTCTGGTAAACAAGCTGATGGGCAGACCACAGGACTATAACGAGCCATTTGATGAGATGGATTTATCTGCCATGAAGGAGATTGGCAACATAATAGCAGGCGCATATTTGTCAGCGCTTTCAACTATGACAAATCTTAAAATACTACCTTCCATTCCGTATATTGCTGTAGATATGGCCGCTTCCATATTAAGTGTGCCGGCAATTCAGTTTGGACAATATGGTGACAATGCACTTTTTATAGAGACAGAGTTTGGTGATGATATAATGATGAACGGATACTTTATCCTTATGCCTGATCCGGATTCATATGATAATATTTTATCGGCTTTAGGAATTAGTTTTTAGTATTTAGGAGAATCCATATGGCAAGTACTATTAAAGTATCAATGGCAGACCTTAAGGTTGCCAAAGCCCCTGATTCTCTGACCACACTTGGGCTTGGTTCATGCATAGGGCTCACCCTTTATGATCCGGCTTCAAAAATCGGTGGGCTTGTACACTATATGCTGCCTGACAGCACCAAACTTAGAAATAACACAAATATAGCCAAGTTTGGCGATACGGGAATTAGGGAACTTTATAATCAAATGATAAAAAATGGCGCGAATCCCAGACGAATGGTTGCAAAGATTGCCGGTGGAGCTAAGATGTTTGAGATGTCAGGCAATTCTACAATCGGAAATGTTGGTGATCGCAATACCGATATGGCCAGGCACGTGCTTGCAGAGCTGAAAATTCCTCTGAAGGCACAGGATACCGGTCTTAATTACGGAAGAACTGTTATACTTGACTGTGAAACCGGTGACTATATCATCAAAGCAGTCGGAAAAGAGCAAAAGGTGATTTAACATGAAGAATAATCTATTACCATCTCTTGTTATGCTTTTAGCCGGCTTAGTATGCAGTATTATATCCCTGCGGCAGGGCGTTGATCTGATGAGCTTTACAACAAGACTTTTAACTGTGCTTGTAGTATTCTATATAATCGGAGCGATACTTAAAGTAATCTTAAGCTGTGCATTTAAGGCAATGGAAGACAGGCAAAAGAAAGCTGAAGCGGCCGAAGCAAAGACTGATGATTCCGAAGTCTTTGATAATGATAATGACAATGATAAGCCAATTAGCTAGCTGCAGAATAATATACTGGTAAACAGGGGGCATAATGAAAGCTATAGAAAAGGAAAAGCTGTGGGAGGAATATCAAAAGAATCCCACTCCCAAGCTACGGGAACAGCTCATAATAGAATATGCACAGCTGGTCAGGCTTGTGGCAGGACGCCTCAGCATGTATCTTGGGCATAATGTGGAATATGATGACCTGGTAAGCTATGGGATATTTGGCCTCATTGATGCCATAGACAAGTTTAATCTTGAAAAAAATGTCAAGTTTGAGACATATGCAAGCCTTAGAATCCGTGGAGCCATACTTGATCAGATCAGGAAAATGGACTGGATTCCAAGAACAGTCAGACAAAGGCAAAGGAAAATAGACGAGGCAATAAAGAACATTGAACTTCGTACCGGCAAAACAGCAAATGACGCAGACCTCGCAAAGGAGCTTTCTATCTCGGAGGATGAGCTTTGCAGCTGGCAGTCGCAGCTTAAAGTAACAAATGTTGTATCTCTCGATGAATTTGATGAGTCAGGACCTGAGCCTGTCATGGATGCTGCACATAATTCACATTATGCACAGCCGGAGGAGATTGTTACACAGGAAGAGCTGAAAACAATGCTTGTTAAGTCGCTTGACAATCTGACCGAGAAGGAGCGCAGGGTTATCGAATTATATTATTATGAGGATCTTACCCTTAAAGAAATAAGCAATATCCTAGAGGTTTCAGAATCAAGAGTATCACAGCTTCACACAAAGGGACTGATTAAAATGCGTAAGGTCATGGGCCCTTATATGAATATACTTACAAACGCATAAGAGGGCAGAGGTTTATATGACAACATTAGAAATAACTCTCATCATCATAGGTGTTGTTTTCCTTATAGGAAGCTTTATGGTAAATGACAAGCTTTCACATAAGGATTTGGATAAAATAGCCGATATGAGTGCTGAGGAACTAAAAATAATAACTGAAAAAGAAGTGACTGCCGCCAAAAAGGACTTAAGCGATGCCTTGGACGAGGAAATAACACAAAAGCAGGATGAGACAAAGCGAAGTCTTGAAAAGGAAGCAAATTCCAAAATAATGGCGATAAATGAATATTCTGATACAGTGCTTGATTCGATAAACAAGGCACATAATGAAATAATGTTTTTATACAGTATGCTAAATGACAAGCATGATGAGCTTACACGGCTTTCAGGCGATATAGATAAAGCATCATCAAGACTCAGAAGCTCCTTCGAGCCGCTTTCTGCAGACTCTGCAAAGAGGGCTGAAAAACCGTCTGTAGCCGTGCAAAAGCCGGCAGAACCTAAGTCTGGCACAATGCAGCAGGATACAAAGCTTGACATGAAGCAGATGACAGGTATAGATATTTCAGGTATCATTAAAACACAGCCTGCTTCAGCAGCCCCTGCGTCAAAGGCAGGTGCAACAGCTACAACAGGTACAGCGGCCGCTGTATCGGTCAAGGCATCAGATGCTGCTTTTGGTACGCCAGCAGGCAGTAGCGCAAATGCTGATGTAATAAATCACACACATGAAATCCTTAAGCTTTATAAATCGGGCAAGAGCAATGTAGAGATAGCAAAGCTTTTGTCTCTTGGTACCGGCGAGGTAAAGCTTATAATAGATTTATATAAAGAGGGCAAATAAAGTGAGATTAAAATACTATTTGCGTGGACTTGGATTAGGCATTATTTTTGCGGTAATTATTATGATGATTGGTTTTCACGACAATAAGCAGTCCATGTCTGATACAGAAATAATAGAAAAAGCCAAAACGCTTGGTATGGTTGAAGCAAAGAATATTTCCGGGACAGTCGCAGACGAATATAATAGTGAAAAAACTGACTCCTCTGCTACAAACTCAGATGCTTCTTCCCAAAAAGCCGAAACTGAACAGGATAGTCAGATGCAGGACAGCCAAACAGCACAGGAAGATACACAGCAGGAAGCAGCGCAGCCGGCAGCGGATGCAAAGCAGGAGACTGTAGAGCCACAGAATGCTGTTACAACATACACAATTTCAGTAACAAGTCAGGATACATGTCGCACCATTGCAGAAAAGCTTAAAGCTCTCAATCTGGTGGATGATGCTGAACAATTTCGTATATATATGGGACAAAAGGGTGCTGATCATTTTATAGCAGATGGTGAGCACATTATTCCACAGGGAGCATCGTATGATGATATAATCACTATTCTGACACAGAAATAAATTTTTTGCTTGCATATAAGCCTTTGGTATGTTATAATTCCAAAGGCTTAAATACTATAAAGCACGTGTGCGGATGATCGCCGGTGCCGGATAACGCTTACCGGTGGCTGATCTAATTGGAAACACACGGAAGATTAATAACCAAACGGAGGTAAATAAAATGAGCGTAATTTCAATGAAACAGTTACTCGAAGCAGGTGTTCATTTTGGACATCAGACAAGAAGATGGAACCCTAAAATGGCTCCTTACATCTACACAGAGCGTAATGGTATCTACATCATCGACTTACAGAAGTCTGTAGGAAAGGTTGATGAGGCATATGATGCCGTATCTGATATCGCTGCTCAGGGTGGTACAATCCTTTTCGTAGGTACAAAGAAGCAGGCTCAGGATGCAATCAAGACTGAGGCAGAGCGTTGCGGTATGTACTATGTAAACGAGAGATGGTTAGGTGGAATGCTTACAAACTTCCGCACAATCGAGAGCCGTATTGCAAGACTTAAAGCTATCGAGACAATGTCAGAGGATGGCACATTCGATGTTCTTCCTAAGAAGGAAGTTATCGCACTCAAGAAGGAGTGGGAGAAGCTCGAGAAGAACCTTGGTGGAATCAAGGATATGAAGAGAATTCCTGATGCAATATTTGTAGTAGATCCTAAGAAGGAGCGTATCTGTATCAAAGAGGCTCAGGCACTTGGAATCACTCTTATAGGTATTGCTGATACAAACTGTGATCCTGACGAGTTAGATTATGTTATCCCAGGAAACGATGATGCTATCAGAGCTGTCAAATTAATCGTATCTAAGATGGCAGACGCTGTTATCGAGGCAAAGCAGGGAGCTGAGGAAGAGGTTACTGCTGAGGAAGCTTCTGACGAGACAGTTGAGGAATAAAACAGATTAATATCGGAGGATAATCAAATGGCTATTACAGCAGGTATGGTAAAAGAACTGCGTGAAATGACAGGCGCAGGTATGATGGACTGCAAAAAGGCTTTAACTGAGACAAACGGTGATATGGATGCCGCTGTTGAGGTATTGAGAAAAAGCGGTGCAGCTAAGATGGAAAAGAAGCAGAGCAGAATTGCCGCTGAGGGAATCGCACGTGTTGCTGTAAACGGAAACGTTGCAGTTGTAGCAGAGGTTAACTCTGAGACAGATTTCGTTGCAAAGAACGAGACATTCCAGGAGTTTGTTCAGACTGTAGCAGATACAGCACTTGCTTCTGGCTTAAATGGTGGTGCAAACGGAGAGGATATCGACGCTCTTCTTGCTACAAACGGACTTAGCGAGCTTCTTGTAGAGAAGACAGCTACAATCGGAGAGAAGTTATCTGTTCGTAGATTTGCAAAGGTTACAGGTGATGTTGTTACTTCTTATATCCATGGTGGTGGAAGAATCGGTGTTATCATTGCAGCAAATGGTGCAACAGATGATGCAGCTAAAGAAGCAATCACAAATATTGCTATGCAGGTTGCAGCTATGAACCCACAGTACATCAGCAGAAACGATATCTCTGATGAAGAGCTTGCAAAGCTTAGAGAGATCACTGTTGACAGTGCATTAAATGATGCTACAACACTTCCAAAGCCTATTCTTAATAAGTTAATTGACAAGGCTATTAACGAGAAGCTTTGGAGCGATGATGATATCAACAACTTCAACGAGCACAAGAACAACATGAACTATGTATGGAACTTCTTATCAGATGCTGCTAAGGCAAAGCTTGGTGAGCTTGCAATGGCAGACAAGGAGTCTATCGTGGCTGAGAAGATGTTCAATGGTTTAGTTGAGGGTCGTGTATCTAAGCAGTTAAAAGAGATTTGTCTCCTTGACCAGACATATGTTAAGGCAGAGGATGGAAAGCAGTCAGTTGCAAAATATCTTGAGTCAGTTTCTAAGGATCTTACAATCACCGAGATGGTTCGTTTCGAGGTAGGTGAGGGTATGGAGAAGAAGCAGGAAGATTTCGCTGCTGAGGTTGCTGCCCAGATGGCTGGAGTCTAAACTGTATCTTTATACTGATTAAACGAATGCTGTTCCGCAAAAGTTTAACTTTTAAACTTTTGCGGAATTTTTTTATCTTTACAAGATATAAAAATATGGTAAAATAGTAAGAGGAAACAAAACCAATCATAACGGGGGACGCATATGGACTCAAAGGATAATGAATTAGCCAGACAGCAGCAAGAGCGTCGCAAACGTGTGAGCCGGATTAAGACAGGTATTATTATGACTATAGCAATATGGATAGCAATATCTATACTTGCCATAGTTGTACTGGGCATCATGGTTGTCAAACTGAATTCGAGAATATACAAGCTTGAGCTTCAGTTAAATACAGCTATATCAAGCACAGTTACCGGTACTGAGTCTGATGATGGTGACATCGCTTCTGATGAAGAAAGCTCTGGCGCAAAAACTCAGGCTGTCGTGAAACAGCTTGAGTCAAAAGACAATGTGTATCATGATGGGGATACAAGAAAGGTATATCTTACCTTTGATTGTATTCCCGGTGATAACACCGGTGCCATTTTAGATGCCCTTGCCAACTGTGGTGTCAAGGCTACCTTCTTTGTCACAGCAGATACCTCCGGTAAATATGATGATGTTTATAAGCGCATAGTGCAGGACGGACACACTATTGCGATGGCTTCCTACAGTAATTCATACAGTAAAATTTATGAATCAACAGAGGCATTTACCGATGACCTGACACAGATTTCCGATTATATCACCAATCTGACTGGAATAGCACCGGATATTTATCGTTTTCCCGGTGGCAGCATGAACCAGATTAGTAATGTAGACATGGTTGAGCTTGTAAAGATACTCAATTCAAAGCATATCACATACTTTGACTGGAATGTCAATTCTGGTGATACGGCCGACAATTGCAGTGTCGATGATATTGTCAATAATGTCACCTCAGGTATTGCCAAATATGACAATTCAGTTGTGTTATTACATGATGATTCAAACAGATCAACCACGGCAGAGGCTATTGAGCCGCTTGTTGAAAGCATAAAAGCGCAGGGTGCCGAAATATTGCCGATTGATAATAATACATATAAAGTTCAATATATCAAATCAGATACTGTTGGATAAGATAATAAATGGAGGAAATATTCATGGGATTATTCAAAGAATTTAAGGATGATTTTTCTCAGGCTGTAAACGAGCTTGTACCCGGAGATGTACCTGAGAAAGAAGTAGAGCCAAAGGCTCAGACAGCTGACAATCTTGTAGTTGATACTATAGGAGAGAATGTTGACGTTGCATCAGAGCTTTCAAAGCTCGACGGATTACTTGAGCATGTCGAGGAGCAGCCACAGGAGACAACTGTACCAAGACCAACTCCAAGTGAAAATTTTGCAGAGCATACAATCAATACACAAAAAGAGGAGCAGATACCACAAATGAATGATATACCACAGCCAGTAAATACACAGCCAGTAAACAATAACGTTTTATCAGGAGATGTACAGGACGAAACATCAGTCATCACAGCAAGTACTGTACTCACAGGAGATTTACAGTCATCAGGATCATTTGATATTCAGGGAACCATCAACGGAAATGTAATGTGTAACGGCAAGATTGTTGTTACAGGAACAGTCAACGGCAACACAAATTCATCAGAGTTTTTCGCTGATGTAGCTAAGGTTGAGGGTGAAATTGTTTCAACAGGAACTGTAAAGATAGGTGCAGGATCTGTTATCATCGGCAATATCTCAGCATCTTCAGCAGTTATCGCAGGAGCTGTAAAGGGCGATATTGATGTTCAGGGACCTGTTGTAGTAGATACTTCTGCAGTTATCATGGGTAATATCAAGTCACGTTCAGTACAGATTAACAATGGTGCCGTTATCGAGGGCTTCTGTTCTCAGACATACGCTGATATCGATGTTCAGGGACTTTTCGAGGGTAAATAAATATGAGTAGAATATTACTAAAATTAAGTGGTGAGGCACTTGCAGGTGATAAGCACCACGGCTTTGATGAGGCTACAGTCATTGAGGTTGCAAAACAGGTTAAACAGATTGTTGATAAAGGTACACAGGTAGGTATTGTTATCGGTGGCGGAAACTTCTGGAGAGGCAGAACAAGTGAGACAATCGACCGCACAAAGGCTGACCAGATTGGTATGCTCGCTACAGTTATGAACTGCATTTATGTATCTGAGATTTTCAGATATGTCGGAATGAAGACAGCTGTTCTTACTCCGTTTGAGTGCGGCAACATGACAAAGCTTTTCTCTAAGGACAGAGCAAACAAGTATTTCGCACATGATATGGTAGTTTTCTTTGCCGGTGGTACAGGCCATCCTTATTTCTCAACAGATACAGCCACAGTGCTTCGTGCAATTGAGATTGAGGCAGATGGTATTTACCTTGCCAAAGCAATTGACGGAGTATATGACAGTGATCCAAAGACCAATCCTGCTGCAAAGAAGTATGATGAGCTTTCAATCGAAGAGGTTGTTGAGAAGAAGCTCGCAGTAGTTGACCTCACAGCGTCTATCATGTGCCTTGAGAACAAGATGCCTATGTATGTATTCGGACTCAATGAGGAAAACAGCATTGTAAATGCTCTTACAGGCAAATTTAACGGTACAAAGGTTACTGTATAGTAAAATTGCATATAATGCATATCAGGAGGATAATATGGATTCAAGATTAAACCCTTTCCAGGATAAAATGGAAAAAACATTAAATAATCTCGAGGAAGAGTATGCAGGCATCCGTGCAGGAAGAGCCAATCCACATATTCTTGACAAGCTTCGTGTAGATTATTACGGCACACCTTCACCAATTCAGAGTGTAGCCAATGTAAGTGTTCCAGAGCCTAGAATGATTCAGATTCAGCCATGGGAGGCTTCTATGGTTAAGGAGATTGAGAAAGCAATAAACTGCTCTGACATCGGAATTAATCCTACAAACGACGGAAAGCTTATCAGACTTGTTTTCCCTGAGCTTACAGAGGAGAGACGTAAAGATCTTGCAAAGGACATCAAGAAAAAAGGCGAGGAAGCTAAGGTTGCTGTCCGCAATATCAGAAGGGATGCAATCGACAGCATCAAGAAGACCGGCAAAGAGGAAGGCATTTCAGAGGATGAGATTAAAGGCCTCGAGGATGACGCTCAAAAGCTTACCGACAAGTTTGTCGCAAAGGTTGACGCTGCGGTTGATGCAAAATGTAAAGAGATACTTACTGTATAGTATTTATATCACGTATACAAACAAGGGACATGTTATTCGTGTCCCTTATTTGCTTATTCCGGTTTTACTGTTCACACTTAACTGTGTGACCAGCAAATAAATGATGCGTCATGATTGTAAATATATAATATGCATAAATGAAAGGAAATAAAATATGAGTACTCCGGAACATATAGCAATCATTCTGGACGGAAACGGCCGCTGGGCCAAAAGTAAGGGTATGCCAAGAAACTACGGTCATACAGTAGGAGCCAAAAATGTTGAGAATATATGTAAGGCTGCAAACGACCTCGGCGTTAAATATCTGACACTTTACGCCTTTTCCACTGAAAACTGGAACCGCCCTGAGTCTGAAGTCGCTGCACTAATGAAGCTTCTTGAAAGCTATCTTAAAAACTGCATAAAGACTGCCAATAAAAACAATATGCGTGTGCGCGTAATTGGTGAGATAAGCAGGCTTTCAGAGAATTTTCAGGAGAAAATAAGAAACCTTGAAGAAGTTTCATCAGTAAATACAGGTCTTAACCTGACAATTGCAATTAATTACGGAAGCCGAGATGAGATGATACGTGCTGTAAAGCATATGATAGCTGACCATGATGATGGAAAGCTTTCAGCTGACGATATAGATGCAGATACTTTCTCATCATATCTTGACACAAGAGAGCTTCCGGATCCTGATTTACTCATCCGCACAAGTGGTGAGCAGCGCCTGTCAAACTACCTGCTCTGGCAGCTTGCATACGCTGAGTTTTATTTTACAGATGTTCCGTGGCCTGCATTTGATAAAAATGAACTCAAAAAGGCTATAGATGCATATAATAAAAGAGACCGTCGCTTTGGTGGATTAAAAGAAACGAACGACACGGAGGATAAATAATGTTTAAGACAAGACTGCTTAGTGGTATAGTTCTTGTAATTGCCGCTATATTTCTTATAGTAACAGGAAACGAGGTGCTTCTTTTTTCAACACTTCTGATTTCGTGTATAGGTATGTTTGAGCTTTTCAGGGTGTTTAAATTTGAAAAATCGCTCTTATCGGTTGTACCGTATATTGCTTTGATTTTATTTTACATCAACTTAAGGTGGAGCTTCATACCTGATGTAATGATGCTTTTCATGGGCTTTCTTATCGTACTGATGTTCGTGTATGTGCTGTCATACCCGAAATATGATGCAAAAGCAGCTCATGGCAGCCTTTTTTGGTATGTTTTATGTAGGAACAATGCTTTCATATGTCTACCAGATACGTACACTCAACAACGGACTTTACCTTGCCTTCTTGGTATTTTTATGCTCTTGGGGCTGTGATACATGTGCCTACTGCGTCGGAGTGCTGATTGGAAAGCACAAAATGGCACCAAAGCTTTCACCAAAGAAGTCTATAGAGGGTGCAGTAGGTGGTGTACTCGGCAGTGCGCTTCTTACAGCATTATACTGCTTTATATTCAGAAATCATATGAATATAGACGGCACAGAGATTGCTATACTTGCTGTTATAGCTGCTGTTGCAGGCCTTATTTCAATGGTTGGAGATTTGTGCGCATCAGCCATAAAGCGTAATTATGATATCAAGGATTACGGACATCTGATACCCGGACATGGTGGTATTTTAGACCGCTTTGACAGCATGATTATCACAGCACCAATCATTTATTATCTGGCTAGCTTCTTTTTAAGTTAAAAAGTAACATTTAAGAACCATTGAAAACAAAAAGCTAAGGTAACTATTCAGAACCACTGAGAAAAATATAAATCGAGGAATTATCATGAAAAAAATATCAATACTTGGTTCAACCGGCTCTATCGGAACACAAACACTTGATGTGATAAGAGAGCATGGTGATATGCAGGTTGTGGCACTTTCCTGTGGCAGAAATCTCTCCCTTATAGAGAAACAGGCAAGGGAATTTAAGCCACAGTTTGTCAGTGTAAGTGATGAAAACGATGCCAAAAAGCTTCGCACAAGTCTTGCGGATACTGATATCGAAGTAGGCTATGGCATGGACGGTCTCATTAGATGTGCCACCATTGAGCCTTGCGATATAGTTGTAACTGCAATTGTCGGTATGCTTGGCATTCGTCCTACAATTGCCGCCATCAAGGCAAAAAAGACCATCGCACTCGCAAATAAGGAGACCCTCGTTACAGCGGGCCATATCATTATCCCGCTTGCGAAAGAGTATGGTGTGTCCATTCTTCCGGTGGACAGTGAGCACAGTGCCATCTTCCAGTCACTGCAGGGAAATTCTATGAATCCGATTAAAAAGATTCTTCTGACAGCATCCGGAGGTCCGTTCAGAGGCAGAAAGCTCTCTGAGCTTGAAGGTATAAGGGTGGAGGACGCACTAAAGCATCCTAACTGGTCAATGGGTCAAAAAATCACTATTGATTCATCAACCATGGTCAATAAAGGGCTTGAGGTGATTGAAGCAAAATGGCTTTTTGATGTCGATTTGTCGCAGATTCAGGTTGTAGTGCATCCTCAGAGTGTCATTCACTCGGCTGTTGAATATGCGGATGGAGCAGTTATAGCACAGCTTGGTACTCCTGATATGCGTATACCTATACAGTATGCACTGTATTATCCAAGCAGACCGGCTCTTTCAGGTGACAGGCTTGATCTCTTTAAGCTTAAGGATCTGACCTTTGAGGCCCCGGATCTTGATACCTTTAAAGGGCTTGCTCTCGCCATGAAGGCTGCAAGGGCAGGAGGCAATATTCCTACGGCCTTCAATGCTGCAAACGAGAGAGCAGTGGCACTGTTTTTGAATAAAAAGATTAAATATCTGGAAATAATCGATATAATCGAGGCATGTATGGAGAATGCATCATTTATTGAAAATCCTTCAGTGGATGAGATACTTGATACAGAGCAGTGCGCATATGACTATATCAGTAAAAGGTGGTAATTTTGAACATTATTAGTATTATTATTGCAATCATATTATTCAGCATCATAGTAATTTTTCACGAGCTCGGACATTTCTGGCTTGCTAAAGCAAATGGCATAAAGGTCAATGAATTTTGTCTGGGACTTGGACCGACTCTTTTTGGAGTGCAGCGTGGAGAGACCAAATACTCCATAAAGCTGCTTCCATTTGGCGGAGCCTGTATCATGGAGGGTGAGGATGAAAACTCAGGTGATGACAGGGCATTCAACAACAAATCAGTGTGGGCGCGCATAAGCGTTGTTTTTGCAGGGCCGTTTTTTAATTTTATCATGGCATTTCTTTTTGCTCTCATTATCATCTGCTCTGTAGGCTATGACAGTCCAAAGCTTGCCGGTGTTATTGAGGGTTATGCGGCTGAGGAGGCCGGTATCAAGGCCGGTGATGAGATTGTAAAGCTGAACAATACGAATATACACTTTTACCGCGAGATAAGCCTCTACTCGATGCTTCACGAAGGTGAAACAGTTGATGTGACATACCTTAGGGATGGCAAAAAGCACACCACCACATTGAAGCCTAAATATGACGAGACAACAAAGAGGTATCTGTACGGCTTTAACGTGTCGGGAGAGCGTACAAAGCCAGGCTTTGGAAAGGCGCTGCTTTATAGCTGCTACGAGGTGAAATACAACATCTATACAACAATAGAGGGGCTTAAAATGCTCTGTACCGGGGCTGCCTCTGTAAATAACTTAAGCGGACCTGTCGGCATTGTAAAAAACATGGGAGACACCTATGAGCAGGCAGTTTCTATGTCCGGAGTATGGCTTGGCATACTAAATATGCTAAACTGGGGCGTGCTGATTTCTGCAAACCTCGGTGTGATGAACCTGCTGCCACTGCCGGCACTTGATGGTGGCAGACTTGTATTTTTGATAGTTGAAGCCATAAGAAGAAAGAGAGTAGACCCTGAGAAGGAGGGCTATGTGCATCTCGTTGGCATAGTGCTTTTACTTCTTCTGATGGTTGTTGTCATGTTCAATGATATCAGAAATCTAATAGTCTGATTTTATAACAGATTGGAGATATACACATGGAGACAAAAATAGTAAAAATCGGAAATAAAGTAATCGGTGGAGGAAACCCGATTCTCATACAGTCAATGACAAATACAAAGACTGAGAATGTAGCTGACACAGTTGCGCAGATAAACGCGCTGACAGACTTAGGCTGTGATATAATCCGATGTGCTGTGCCTACGATGGAGGCTGCAAGGGCACTTAAGGAGATTAAGAAACAAATCAGCATACCGCTTGTTGCGGATATACACTTTGATTACAAGCTTGCAATAGCTGCGATTGAAAACGGAGCCGACAAAATCCGAATCAATCCCGGCAACATAGGAAGCGCTGAAAGGGTAAAGGCTGTCGTGGATGTAGCAAAGGAGAGAAATATTCCTATCCGCGTCGGTGTAAACAGTGGCTCTCTTGAAAAAGACCTGGTAGAGAAATATCATGGTGTGACAGCAGAGGGGCTTGTGGAGAGTGCTCTGGACAAGGTAAAGCTCATAGAGGATATGGGGTATGACAATCTTGTCATAAGCATCAAATCATCAGATGTCATGATGTGTGTTAAAGCACATGAGCTTATTTCAGATAAAACCAATCATCCGCTCCATGTGGGTATCACAGAGGCAGGCACAATAATAAGCGGCAATATAAAGTCTGCTATCGGACTCGGACTGATACTAAACCAGGGCATAGGTGATACAATACGTGTGTCTCTCACAGGAAGCCCTCTCGAGGAAATAAAGTCTGCCAAGCTCATTTTAAGAACTCTTGGTCTTAGAAAGGGTGGCATAGAGGTTGTTTCATGTCCTACCTGCGGCCGCACACAGATAGATCTTATCGGGCTTGCAAATCAGGTGGAGACAATGGTTTCAGGATATGACCTTGACATAAAGGTTGCTGTCATGGGCTGTGTGGTAAACGGACCGGGTGAAGCAAAGGAAGCAGATCTTGGCGTGGCCGGAGGAATCGGCGAGGGTCTTATCATAAAGCACGGTGAGGTATTTAAAAAGGTGCCTGAGAGCGAGCTTTTGGGTGCATTGAAATATGAGCTTGACCATTGGGGTGAATAATTTTGACAAAGACATTTAAGGAAGTTTTCCCTACACTTAAGCTGGACAAGGATATGGAGAATCTGCTGGAGAATGCTGATGTCACCAGAATTTCCGTAAACCATGCAAGAGATTTTTACAAAATATATGTAAAAGCAAAACGCCTTATTTCAAAAAAAAAAAAAATATCTGGAAGCTTGAGGAAAGCATTAAAAAACAGATATTTAAAAGTAAAGATATTACAGTAAAAATTATAGAGTCTTACGAGTTGTCTTCGCAGTACACACCGAAGACTCTTTTTGATGTCTATTTTGACAGTATTCTTGACGAAATAAACAGTCACAGTGTGCTTTTGTACAATCTGCTGCGCACCTCAAAGTGGAGCTTTACCGACGATACACATGTCACAGTCACACTTGAGGAGACAATAATCGCAAAGACCAGAGGCAATTCGGTCATAGAATTTCTTGAGAAGGTGTTCTGCGAGCGCTGTGGGATGGATTTTATCGTTAATCTGCAGTACGAAAAACCAAAAATCAGCAAATACCGTCAGAATGCTGACAAGCAGATTGAGCAGGAGGTGCAAAATATTGTCGCCCGCACTAAATTTGCCATGGCAAAGGATGACGGTGATGAAGAAGCTAAGGTGGCTGTCGATGACGGTGCAATGTTCGTAGGAGGCAGTGAAAATACATCTGATACAAAAAAGAGTGGCACATCAGATTTCCCTAAAGCTTCAAATAAGAAGAATGAAGCAAAGACAGGCACTGATAAAAAGCCTGAGAAGAAATTTGAAAAGAAATTTGAGAAGAAGTTCGAGCGCAAGGGAGATTTCAGGCGCAAATATGACAATGACCCTGATATCGTGTACGGAAGAAGCTTTGATGATGAGGAGATGGCTATTGAAAAGATTGACGGTCCTATCGGTGAGGTTACAATAAAGGGCAAGATTCTTACGGTTGAATCCCGCGAAATCAGAAACGAAAAGACCATCATTATGTTTGCGGTCACTGATTTCACAGACACTATCATGCTCAAGCTTTTTGCCAGAAATGATGACGTAGCAGATATTCTTGCATATATTGCCCCGGGCAACTTTGTTAAGGCAAAGGGAGTTGTGACTGTAGATAAATATGACAGTGATTTGTCAATAAGCTCAATAGTCGGACTTAAAAAGATACCTGATTTTACATCAAAGAGGGAGGATACTGCTGCCGAAAAACGTGTTGAGCTTCACTGTCACACCAAGATGAGTGACATGGATGGCGTGTCTGACGTAAAGGATATTGTGAAGTGTGCCATGCGCTGGGGACACAAGGCCATTGCTATTACAGACCACGGTGATGTGCAGGCATTCCCTGATGCTAACCATACTGTGGATGACAAATTCAAGGTCATTTACGGTGTGGAAGCATATCTGGTCGATGATACAAAGGATATTGTGGAGAATGCAGCCGGTCAGTCGCTGGATGACAAGTACGTGGTATTTGATATAGAGACAACAGGCTTTTCTCCGGAAAAGAATAAAATCATAGAAATAGGTGCGGTGAAGGTCATCGGTGGCGAGATTGTAGACCGCTATTCCACATTTATAAACCCTGAGGTACCTATTCCGTTCAGGATTGAGGAGCTCACCTCGATAAGGGATGACATGGTTATCACATCGCCAACAGTGGATGTCATACTGCCACAGTTTATGGAGTTTTGCAAGGACTGCATCATGGTCGCCCACAATGCTGACTTTGATATGAGCTTTATAAAGCGAAACTGCGCACTGCTTGGCATGGAGTGTAATCCTACTATAGTGGACACGGTGGCTCTTGCGAGAGTACTTCTGCCACAGCTAAACAGATTTAAGCTGGATACAGTGGCCAAGGCTCTAAACATCTCGCTTGACCATCATCACAGAGCGGTGGATGATGCCGCATGTACCGCAGAGATATTTGTCAAATTCATAGAAAAGCTAAAGGACAGGGGCATATCAAGCTTAGATGAGGTAAATGCCCTGGCAAAATCATCTGTTGAGATGATAAGGAAGATGCCTACATACCATGCCATCATTCTTGCAACCTGTGACCAGGGGCGTACCAATCTCTACAGGCTTATCTCGCTGTCACACATCAAGTATTATAATAAGAGACCGAGAATACCAAAATCAGAGTTTAACAAGTATCGTGATGGGCTTTTAATAGGCTCAGCCTGTGAGGCAGGAGAGCTTTACAGGGCTATTTTAAACGGAAGACCACAGGAGGAAATCACAAGACTTGTGAATTTCTATGATTACCTGGAGATACAGCCTCTTGGCAACAACGCATTTATGATACGTGACGAGGATTCCGATATTGCTTCAAACGATGACCTTATTGATATAAATAAGCGAATCGTAAAGCTTGGAGAGGAATTTGGAAAGCTGGTTGTTGCAACCTGTGACGTACATTTCTTAAATCCCGAGGACGAGGTATACCGTCGTATTATCATGGCCGGTAAGGGCTTTAAGGATGCAGATGAGCAGGCTCCGCTTTACTTAAGGACCACAGAGGAAATGCTAAAGGAGTTTGAATATCTCGGAAGCCAAAAAGCTGAGGAGGTAGTCATCACCAATACCAATAAGATAGCAGACATGTGTGAGCGTATCTCACCGGTCAGGCCTGATAAATGTCCGCCGGTTATCGAAAACTCTGACGGCATGCTTCGTGAAATCTGCTATAACAAGGCAAACAGGATGTACGGTGATCCGCTGCCGCCGATAGTTAAGGAGCGTCTTGACAGAGAACTTAACTCTATTATTTCAAACGGCTATGCCGTAATGTACATCATCGCACAGAAGCTTGTGTGGAAATCAAATGAGGATGGCTATCTGGTTGGCTCGCGAGGCTCCGTAGGAAGCTCGTTTGTTGCAACCATGTCAGGTATCACAGAGGTTAATCCGCTGCATGCTCACTATTTGTGTACACACTGCAAATACAGTGATTTTGATTCACCAGAGGTACAGGCATTTTCAGGCCGTGGTGGCTGTGATATGCCGGATAAGCTTTGTCCAAAGTGCGGCAGACCGTTAAGCAAGGAGGGCTTTGATATTCCGTTTGAGACCTTCCTCGGTTTCAAGGGAAACAAGGAGCCGGATATCGATCTGAACTTCTCCGGTGAGTACCAGTCAAAGGCACACAAGTATACAGAGGTTATTTTCGGAGAGGGCCAGACCTTTAAAGCCGGAACCATAGGTACACTTGCTGACAAGACCGCATTTGGATACATTAAAAACTATTATGAGGAGCGCGGTGTCAGAAAGCGAAACTGCGAGATAGACAGGATAGTGCAGGGCTGCGTCGGTGTTCGACGTACTACTGGACAGCATCCGGGTGGTATAGTCGTGCTGCCGATGGGTGAGGAGATTAATACCTTTACTCCTGTACAGCATCCTGCAAATGATATGACCGTTGACATCACGACAACACATTTTGACTACCATTCAATCGACCACAACCTGTTAAAGCTCGATATACTCGGACACGATGATCCTACCATGATTCGTATGCTGCAGGATCTGACAGGTGTTGACCCAACAAAGATTCCGCTTGACGACAAGGCTGTCATGTCACTGTTTCAGAACACCTCCGCTTTGGGCATAGAACCTGAGGATATCGATGGATGTCCGCTTGGAGCTTTAGGTATACCGGAGTTTGGTACCGATTTTGCCATGGGCATGCTCCTTGATACAAAGCCAAAGGAGTTTTCTGACCTCATTCGTATCGCCGGATTATCACACGGTACCGACGTATGGCTTGGCAATGCACAGACTCTTATCGAGGAAGGCACAGCTACCATTTCAACCTGTATCTGTACCAGAGATGATATTATGACATATCTGATTTCCATGGGACTTGAATCTGAGGAGGCCTTCAACATCATGGAGAAAGTGCGAAAGGGCATTATTGCCAAGGGCAAATGCCCTCAGTGGCCACAGTGGAAGGAGGATATGAAGGCACACGGTGTGCCTGACTGGTATATCTGGTCATGCGAGAAAATCAAGTACATGTTCCCTAAGGCCCATGCTGCGGCATACGTTATGATGGCATGGAGAATCGCCTACTGTAAGGTTTTCTATCCGCTTGCATACTACGCAGCATACTTTTCAATCCGTGCCACAGGCTTTTCATATGAGCTTATGTGTCAGGGAAAGGACCGACTCGAAAACTACATGAAGGACTATAAGAAAAGAAAAGACACGCTGTCAAACAAGGAGCAGGATGTATTTAAGGACATGCGTATCGTACAGGAGATGTATGCCAGAGGTTTTGATTTCATGCCTCTTGATATATACAGGGCTCACCCTAACCGTTTCCAGATAATTGACGGTAAGCTCATGCCGGCCATAAACAGTATTGACGGACTGGGCGACAATGCCGCTATTTATATTTCGGAAGCGGCAAAGGACGGACCATTCCTCTCAAAGGACGATTTCAGGGAGAGAACTCATGTATCGCGAACAGCCGTAGACCTCATGTCAGATTTGGGACTGCTTGGTTCACTGCCGGAGTCAAACCAGCTTTCACTTTTCGATTTCGGAGCATAATCCGGCAGTTTAGCATAAAACATATACTTTAACAATAATAAAAATCCACTACTCATTGACAGACTCATAAATCTGTAAATAGGGTAGTGGATTTTGCGTATAATATGTATTGATTTTAAATATTAAATCTTATTTTAATTTTCTTCAATAAAATCTATCTGATACTCATCCATGTACTTGATACGTGCAAGTGAGTAAACCTCATAGCCCTGCTCGTTGATCTTTCTTCTGCCAGGCTGGAATGACTTCTCAATAAGGATTCCTATACCGGCAACTGTAGCGTGAGCCATGCGAAGAAGTCTGATGGCACCTGTAGCAGCCTCTCCGTCAGCCATATCATCAATCAAAAGAATATTGTCATCCTCTGATATAACATCGCGTGAGAGTGTAAGCTCATAGCTCTTCTCTGTTGTAAATGAAGTAACCTGTGTCTGATATAAATCATTATGTAATGTCTTTGAAGGCTGCTTCTTTAAAATAACAAGCGGTACATTCATCTTGGCTGCTGCCATAAGTGCAGGAGCAATTCCTGAGCTCTCTATTGTGACAACCTTTGTGATTCCCTTATCGGCAAAGTGATTTGCGAAATCCTCACCGATGTGCTCCATAAGCACCGGATCTACCTGATGGTTGATAAATTTGTTGACCTTTAAGATGTTTGTGCCAATAACCTGGCCATCCTTGAGAATTCGATCTTGCAGTTCTTTCATTTTGTTCACCTCATAAAAAATAAATTGTTATTATTATAGCACTATTCTTCGACAATATCACTATAAATTTTAGAATAAATTTCTTCAACCATATGATCGAGGAAACTTTCCTCAAGCAGGCTGTATTTTTCAGTAATGACTGATGTGATAAGCTCAGCTCTTTTGTAGTATAAATCACCTGAGCAGGCATCTCCTTTTTCACCAGATGACGCTAACGTCATAAGCTCGTCCCTATGAGTAACGGTCACGTATTCCATGATTTCCTCTTCGAGGGAATTATTCCGGTCAATTTTTTTTGAAATGTCCTTAAGCTCCATAAATGACTTCATTCCTATGATAAAAATATCAAGAAAACAAGCCCCATTACGATAGAAACCATGAGCTTGTTTACCGAGTCTAAAGCGGCAAGTTTTATAACGCCTGTATCAAGCAGCACAATAGCAATAAGCCCTATCGCACCGACTACGGTGAAGCACTGTCCGGTTGCTTTTGTATCCTCGTATCGTTTTTGTTCATCAACGTATATTTTCATACGGCCTCCATATTGTTTAATTATAGTTATATGTTATAATGAAACGATGAAAATTACAATATTATGTGTAGGAAAAGTTAAAGAAAAATTTTACAGAGATGCGATTGCTGAGTACTCAAAGCGCCTAAGCCGTTACTGTAAGCTTGAAATCACTGAGGTTTCCGATGAAAAGACAAGCGAACAGGCCACACAGACAGAGATAGACATCGTAAAAAATAAAGAAGGTGAGAGGCTTCTTAAAAATATAAAAGACGATGCATATGTATTTTGTCTGGCGATAGATGGAAAACAGCTTGATTCGGTTGAGCTGTCACAGAAGATGGATAAGCTTATGACAGGCGGCAAAAGTCATCTTGTTTTTGTAATAGGAGGCTCTCTTGGGTTGTCCGATGATGTATTAAAGTGCGCTGACTATAAGCTTTCATTTTCTAAAATGACATTTCCTCATCAGCTCATGCGCGTAATTTTACTGGAGCAGATTTACAGGTCATTTCGCATCAGCAATAATGAGCCGTACCACAAATAACCGGCATAATTCAGCCTAAATAAACATATGTTAATATATGAAGATGCAAAAAGTAACTGATTCGTTCGAGCTTCCAAAGGACATAGTGCTAGGGCTTCCAATTGTAACAGCATATGGTTATAATGAGTTGACTATAGAAAACCACAAGGGTATTCTGTCATTTTCGGACAAGGCCATAACTGTAAAGGCAGCAGACAGTACCATAAAAATATCCGGCAGCCGCCTTGAAATCAAGGAATTTACAAAGGATTTAATAATAATAGCCGGTCATTTAAAGGGTGTTATATATGAGTATTAAAGCTTATGCAACAGTAAGGCTGACAGGCTGCAATATCAGGCGCTTCATAAATCTGTGCACGGCAAACCATATAAAAATATGGAACCTTAAATATGTAAATCCAAAGGAATATGAGGCCTGCTGCAGTACAGAAGATATTTTTCTAATGAAGCCGCACCTGAAAAAGACGCATACAAGGCTTCTCGTGGTAAAAAGACAGGGATACTTTGCGATAAGAGCATTTCTATATAAAATACGTATTATTACGGCTGCAATTACCGGCGTTTTTTGTATACATGCACTCATCTGCACAAGAATCTGGCACATTGTGCCTGAAGGAAACCGTTTCACGTATGATGAGTCGGTCATCTCCTTTATGGAGAGTGAAAATGTAACAATAGGCAGCCACAAGAGAGCAGATTACAGCCTCCTTGAAAAGAAGCTTGAGGAAAAATATCCCGATATCACGTGGTGCAGTATATACATAGAAAAAAATACCATGAAAATTGATATATCAGAGGGAATTAATTATAGGTAAATTATGACAAATTTTATTTTTATGTTATAATGAAAAATATTTTGATTGAAAGGCACATGAGCTAATGAGTTTAAATGAAGTATCTATAAAAATACCGGGCGAATATATACCAAACGTCTTTGGGCAGTTTGATGCATTCGCCAAGAAAATAGAGCGCACACTGCATGTAACGCTTGTCTTAAGAGATGATTCCTTAAAGATTATCGGAGCGCAGGGGAATATTGATGGGGCAAAAGAGGTGTTCGAGCAGCTCATTGCGCTGGCTGAGAGAGGCAACGTCATTACAGAGCAGAACGTAAACTATGCACTTGCACTTTTAGAGGAGCATAAAGGCAGTGAGATTGTTGAAATTGACAAGGATATCATTTGTCACACAATAAATGGCAAGCCTGTAAAGCCAAAAACCATAGGCCAGAAGGAATATGTCGATGCAATCAGGAAAAAGATGATTGTGTTTGGCATGGGTCCTGCCGGAACAGGAAAGACCTATCTTGCCATGGCAATGGCTATAACAGCTTTTAAAAATGAGCAGGTGGGCCGTATTATCCTGACACGTCCTGCGATTGAAGCAGGCGAGAAGCTTGGCTTTCTGCCCGGAGATCTGCAGAGCAAGATTGACCCATATTTGAGACCGTTGTACGATGCTCTTTATCAGATAATGGGAGCTGAGAGCTTTCAGCGCAACATGGAAAAGGGCCTTATTGAGGTGGCTCCTCTTGCGTACATGAGAGGCCGTACACTTGACAATGCATTTATCATACTTGATGAGGCACAGAATACAACTCCTGCACAGATGAAAATGTTTCTTACACGAATCGGCTTTGGCTCAAAGGTTGTCGTGACAGGTGATGCGACACAAAAGGATCTTGCACCGGGAGCAAAATCAGGGCTTGATGTGGCACTTAGGGTGCTTAAAAACATAGATGATATAGGCATATGCAATCTGACAAGCAAGGATGTCGTGCGTCATCCGCTTGTACAAAAAATTGTTCAGGCTTATGATGATTATGAAAATAAGCAGACTGCAAAGACTGTAAGAAAGCAGAGGAAGAGCAATTGAGAAGGGTTGTATCACTAATATCAATTTTTATATCAATCTTAGCTCTTTCATTTGTGCTGTGTCTGCTCGGTGATGTATATCCGGATGAGTGGATATGCATGGGTTTTTTAGATATCATATTTTATATGCTGCTTTTATTTGAGCTTGAGTACGAGCGGAACACACTGCAGCTGTCGAACAACTCAAGAACTGATTATCTTAGGTTTACGTTTGCGTTTATCATTTGTTCTATAGTGTGTATCATAAGCGGTTTTATGCCGCTGTACAGCAGGCCGGTGATGATTTTTCCTATATTGCTTTGTCTGATTGGCAATGAGTTTCTGGCATTTATAAGCGGTACTTATTTTTGTATATTGCTTTCAATTACTGTATCCGGCGACTGCTTTGAGCTCGTATGTGAGCTGCTTCTTGTAATCACAGGTGCTATCCTTGCAAAGATGCTAAAGGAAGACAAGCTTCAGATATGTATATATCTTATCACAATCAGTATGAGCATTGTGACACCTGGCATATTCTATTATATGTCAACAAAGGAGTTTTCTGTTTCCATTATTACTGCCGGAGCTGTAAGCGGCATGATTGTTTCGCTTATCGGCATCATTTGTGCCAGGGTATTTAAGCCACTTAGCACTGATGAAACAAATGACAGGCTTATAGCAATAATAGAGGAGGATTTTCCTGCTGTAAAGCAGCTTAAAAAGCACAATTTTTCTGAATACAATCATGGCAATTTCGTATCGACGATTGCCATAAAGGCTGCAAAGGCTGCAGGACTGGACACAGCGCTATGTGCAGCAGGAGGCTTTTATTACCGCATAGGGCAGTGGCAGAGGCATAAAAGCGTCATGGAAGGAGTAGAACAGGCATTAGCCATGCATTTTCCTGAAAAGCTGACCAATATACTCTATGAGTACTATGGCAAGCTAAGACATCCACAGACCCCTGAATCCGCACTTATCCATATGGTCGATGCTTTAATAGTAAGGCTTGATCATATCAAAAACGATGTGGCAGACAGTGAATGGAATCACGAGATACTTATTATCCAGACATTAAATGAGCTGTCAAGCTCAGGAATGTATGATGAATCAGGGCTTTCCATGAATCACTTTTTAAAAATACGAGACTATCTTACAAAGGAGGAGCTGCTTAAATGAGTTTTTTTATCGAAAAAGAAGTAGAATGCAATTTTAATTTTGATTATGAAAAGGTCGCAGAAGCTGTTGTTTCTGCTTCACTTGAGCATGAGAGCTTTCCGTATGAGGCGGAAGTTAATTTGACGCTGACAGACAATGAAGGGATACATGCCATCAATAAGGAGTACAGACAGATAGACAGGCCTACAGATGTACTGTCTTTTCCGATGCTTTCATATGAAACACCCGGAGATTTTTCTTTCCTTTCAGATGAGAATGAGGATGATTTCAATCCTGATACAGGAGAGGTCATGCTAGGTGACATTATCATATCCGTCGACAAAGTAAAGGAGCAGGCCTTAGAATACGGACACAGCGAAAAAAGAGAGTTTGCCTTTCTGATTACACACAGCATGCTTCATCTGTTCGGATATGACCACATGGAGGCTGATGAGGCTGCCATAATGGAAGAGCACCAGAGAAAAATACTTGACGCTTTAGGTATAACACGCTAATATTTAAGCTGGTTATCAATTGAAACAGAGGATTTATAAATGTCTAAAAAAAACAATGGGGCAAGTAATGCCTTAGTACAGGGCTCCATACTTGCCGTAGCATCTATCATAAGCAGAATAATAGGACTCATATATCGTATACCGATGCAGCGTATATTGGGCGATATCGGAATCGGCTATTATTCCACAGCCTTTGAAATATATAATGTCATGCTGATTATATCATCATACAGCTTACCACTTGCCGTATCAAAGATGGTTTCAGCCCAGATGGCAAAAAAGAGGCGGACTGCGACGTATCAGATACTGAAGTGTGCTCTGCTTTTTGCAACCATCAGTGGCACAACAGTGGCACTCATACTGTTTTTTGGTGGCAATTTTTTTGCAACAACGCTTCTTAACACACCATACAGTATTTTTGCTTTAAGAGTACTGGCTCCGGGACTTTTGGTAGTTGCAGTGCTTGGTGTCATCAGAGGCTTTTTCCAGGGACTGGGTACTATGATGCCAAGTGCCGTCTCACAGATAATAGAGCAGATAGTAAATGCCATAGTCAGTGTATGGGCTGCATATGTGCTATACCGTACAGGTACAAGGATTGGTGCAGTGCTTGGTGACAAGGAGCACTATGCCGCTGCCTATGGTGCAGCAGGCGGTACACTTGGAACAGTGCTTGGCTCTGTAGCGGCTCTTTTATTTGTAGTCTTTATCTTTGCCATCTATATGAAGGTGTTCAAGAGGCAGATGAAAAGAGAACGAAATGTCAGGGTGAGCTCATTTGGCTACACAATGAAGATTCTTGTAATTACGGTTATTCCTGTGCTTTTAAGTACTACCATCTACAATATCAGTGGTATTATCGACCAGGGTATATTCAAGCAGGTTGCACTGCTTCAGGGATACACTCAGAATGATATAGATGTATGGTGGGGTGTATACACCGGAAAGTACAAACTTTTAATCAATGTGCCTATATCCATAGCATCAGCTATGGCAGCATCCTTTGTGCCGGTGCTTACAGGCGCATATCACAGGGACGATATGGAGGCAGTGAGAGGACAGATTAATCTTTCCACACGCTTTATCATGGTTGTCGCATTCCCATGTGCAGTAGGGCTTGCCGTGTTTGGACTGCCGATATTTAATATACTGTTCTCAAGCACCCGTGCAACAAATGCTGAGGCATCACTTATGATGTATGTCGGTGCGGTTGCGGTAGTATTTTACTCGCTTTCCACTCTGTCCAACGGACTGCTGCAGGGAATTGACAGGCTCAAGGTTCCGGTAATCAACGCTGCGATATCCATTGTAGCGCATGTCATAGTGCTCATACTGCTTATGCTCATATTCAGGCTCAATATATATGCAGTTGTGCTTGCCAATACGTTTTTTGCATTGCTCATGTGCTTTATGAACAGCATGGCTTTAAAGAAGTACAGCGGCTTTAAGCAGGAAATAAAAAAGACCTTTATCATACCGGCCATCAGCTCGCTCATAATGGGAGTTATTTCGTATATAGTATACTTTATACTTTACAAGGCCTGTCATATTGAGATTATCGCCTTCATTCTTGCTGCAATCATTGCGGTTATCTCATATGCTGTGGCGCTGCTTTTACTCAAGGGACTGACTGAGGATGAGCTTAGACATTTTCCAAAGGGCACACTTATCATAAAAGTGGCAAAAAAATGTCATTTATTATAAAATTGAATAAATAACAAAAATTTACAGATACTGATTTTGAGGTGATAATATGAAAAGCAAAATCAGTATCTGTTTTTTAACTATTGTTGTAATTCTTCTTGCACTTGTTATGATAGAAAAAATCAATACGCAAAGAGCTGCAGACAAGGCTGCTATAATTGCACAAAGAAATGAAAATGATAAAGAAGAAAAAAATGAAAAAGAAAGCCTTCTGACATCAAATGAGGCTAAAAATGCAAAATACTGCATCAAAAATGACTCCGGAATGCTGTCTGTATACAACGCCACTGCAAGTGAAAAATACTTTGACACAGGCGTGTATTTTGAAGAACTGCCCGATGAAGCAAAAAATAAGGTTACAAACGGACTCTACTTTTTTAACGAAACTGATTTGTACGATTTTCTTGAAAGCTATTCAAGTTAATGTTAAAATAAATCAGTTAGGGGAAAGAATATGTACGATGTAATTATAATAGGTGCCGGTGCATCCGGGCTGATGGCGGCAGGAGCTGCTGCATCAAAGGGAGCACGTGTGGCACTTTTAGAGCACAAGGATGATATAGGAAAGAAAATACTTGCAACCGGAAACGGCAGATGTAATTTCACAAACACTGATATGTCTGTAAATAAGTTTCACGGCAGTAAAGCGCTGATTAAAAACGGGTTGTCGCAATTTAATTATGCAGACACAATACGTTTTTTTAAAGAACTTGGAATACCTGCATATGACAATGCAGGCTACATTTATCCAAATTCAAGACAGGCTGCATCTGTTGTGGCAGCCTTTCGCATGGAACTTATGAGGCTTCATGTGGATGTGAAAACAGGCATTAGTATTACAGAAATCAAGACTGCAAGGATTACGGCTGAGGACACAAAGTCTGCTTCTAATCCGGCAACTAATAAGAAGACAGATGACCGGACCGGTTACTGCATCCAAACAGACAATGGCAGCTTTAAGTCCAAAAAGCTTATCATAGCGTGTGGCCTTACGGCTTCCCCGAAGCTTGGAAGTGACGGAAGCCTGTTTCGACAGATAGAAGCTCTCGGCCATCATATCCAAAAGCCATTACCCGCGCTTTGCGGCTTTAGCTGTGATGGCCTAAATTTCAAAAAAATCACAGGTGTCAGGTGCGATGCCACTGTCGCTTCCGTGATAGACGGTCAAATGACAGAGCAAAATACAGGGGAGCTGCAGTTAGCCGACTATGGCATCTCAGGCATCCCGGTTTTTCAGATTTCAAGTCTTATGTCAAGAGCCCTCGATAAAGGTCAAAGGGTCGAGGTGATAATTGACTTTTTGCCGGCTTTTAGTGATGATGAGCTTAATGGGTACATAAAGGACAGAAGCATTACAACGACAGACAACCGCTCGTTAAATGAGATGCTTAACGGACTTTTAAACAATAAGCTTCTTCTTGAGCTGATACACAAATCAGGTGTATCTCCTGACAAAAAGGGAAGGCTGTTGACAGATGATGATTGTAAAAGTCTCACCCGCTCAATAAAGCATACAGCCGTTTCGGTAAAAAAGCCAAGAGGAGCCGAATTTGCACAGGTGTGTGCAGGCGGCATATATACAAAGGAAATAGATGTACGTACATTGGAGTCCAAAATCCATCCGGGGCTTTACTTTTGCGGCGAGCTGCTTGATGTGGACGGCATATGCGGTGGCTACAATCTGCAGTGGGCATGGACAAGTGGATATATAGCAGGAGAAATGCAGTAAATGATTAAAATTAACCAGATAAAGCTCCCCGTCACACACAGTGATGAGGCATTAAAAAAGAAAATAATAAAAATGCTTAAGCTCAATGCCAAGACAGGCTTTACATACCGGATATTAAAGAAATCACTTGACGCGCGTAAAAAGCCTGAGCTGTTCTATACATATTCAGTTGCTGTAGAGATAGAGGATACAAAAAATAGCGAAGAAGCAATTGTAAAAAGAGCAGCCAGCTCATCTGTGCTCATATATAAAGAAAAAGAGTACATGATACCTGCATGCGGCCATATACCGCTTGACAGGCGACCTGTTATTGCAGGGGCAGGACCTGCCGGCTTGTTTTGTGCATATATACTGGCAGAGGCAGGTTTTCGCCCGATAGTTATCGAGCGTGGCAGCCGGGTTGAGAAAAGAACCTGCGATGTACAAAAATTCTGGGAGAGCGGCATACTTAATCCCAAAAGCAATGTACAGTTTGGTGAGGGCGGTGCCGGAACCTTTTCAGACGGCAAGCTGAATACATCCGTAAAGGATCCTTCGGGCAGAAATCGTCTTGTGCTTGAGACATTTGTGCGCTTTGGGGCAGATCCGTCCATACTTTATGACAACAAGCCACATATTGGTACTGATGTACTTTCAGAAGTAATTGTCAATATGCGTGAGTTTTTGGTTGACAATGGTGCTACATTTGTATTTGATACCTGTGTAAACAATCTTGACATAGTTTCCCAAAAGCTATTAAGTGTTTACACGGATTCTGACAGTAACAGTAATAGTGAGATAAAGACAGATGTATGCGTTCTGGCACTCGGACACAGCGCCAGAGATACATTTGATATGCTTTACAACAAAGGCTTTGATATGGAGTGCAAGAGCTTTGCAGTCGGCTTTCGCGTGGAGCATCCGCAGCGCATGATAGATGAATCACAGTATGGTATTCAAAAGAAAATCATACTTCCTCCAAGTCCTTATAAGGTTACCTCCAATTTTCCGAATGGCAGAGGAGTCTATTCATTCTGCATGTGTCCGGGAGGATATGTGGTCAACTCATCGTCAACCGAAAATCACACAGTGGTTAACGGCATGAGCTATCACGACAGAAACAGCAAAAATGCGAACAGTGCCATCATAGTATCTGTTTCGCCGAAGGATTTCGGAGCAGATGATGCCCTCGCCGGAGTGAGATATCAGGAAAAGCTTGAGACAGAAAATTATAAGCGAGGCAATGGTTTAATACCACAGCAGCTTTTCGGTGATTTCTGTGATAACAGATTAACAACAGCATACGGTAATTTTGGCTCCTGTACAAAGGGAAACACCGTCTTTGCAAAGCTGAATGGACTGATGAACGCTGACATGGAGCAGTCGTTCAAGCTTGGAATGGAACATTTTGGTCATCTGATACATGGCTTTGACAGAAAAGATGCAATTCTGTCCGGTATGGAGACACGCACATCTTCTCCGCTTCGCATAAAAAGAGATGAATCCTTTGAGAGCAACATCTCGGGTGTATACCCTTGTGGAGAGGGCGCGGGCTATGCAGGAGGCATTACATCTGCGGCAATCGACGGCATAAAGGTCGCAGAAGCAATTATTAAAAAATATAGGCCGGATTTTAAATAATATTTATACACATGAATAATATTTATACACGTAAAGAGAGGAAATATTCGTGGCAGAAGTATCACCAATGATGCAGCATTATCTGCAGACAAAAGAACAATATAAGGATTGTATTTTATTTTATCGCTTAGGAGACTTCTATGAGATGTTTTTTGACGATGCGATAATGGTTTCAAAGGAGCTTGAGCTTACACTCACAGGCAAAAACTGTGGACTTGAAGAAAGAGCTCCTATGTGTGGAGTACCGTTTCATGCGGCAGACTCATATATCAACAGACTCGTATCAAACGGTCACAAGGTAGCTATCTGTGAGCAGATGGAGGATCCAAAGCAGGCAAAGGGAATCGTAAAGCGAGAGGTAATCCGTGTTGTGACACCGGGCACAAACACTGATATGGCTTCTTTAGATGAGGCAAAAAACAATTACATAATGTCGATTGTATACACTGAAGACAAATACGGCATAGCAACCTGTGATGTCACAACAGGTGATTTTTTTACGACAGAGGTGGATACGGAAAGAAAGCTGTTAGATGAGGTGAGCAGATTTAATCCATCGGAAATCATATGCAACGAGGCCTTCTACATGAGCGGAATAGATGTTGACGATATGAAAAACAGGCTGTCAATTACTGTTTCAGCACTCGACTCATGGTATTTTTCTGATGGTCTTGCAAATGAGACACTGCTTTCACATTTCCATGTACAGACAATAAATGCTCTGGGGCTTGAGGATTATGAGAGTGGAGTCATAGCTGCCGGCGCCCTGTTAAAGTACCTTTATGAGACGCAGATGAACTCGCTCGACAATATACTTGAGCTTCATCCGTACTCAATAGGCAAATATATGATAATAGACAGCTCATCAAGACGTAATTTGGAGCTTGTAGATACACTTCGTGAAAAGCAAAAGAGAGGCTCACTGCTTTGGGTACTCGACAAGACACGCACGGCTATGGGAGCAAGACTGCTTCGCACCTATGTTGAGCAGCCTCTTATCGAAAAGGCAGAGATAATAAAGCGCCAGAAGCTTATCGAAGCCCTTAATGCAAACGAAATAACAAGAGATGAGATCAGGGAATACCTTAATCCTATTTATGACCTTGAGCGTCTCATCACAAGAATCACCTACCAGTCAGCCAATCCGCGTGACCTTATTGCCTTCAGGGATTCTTTAAAAATGCTTCCACCAATAAAGCAGCAGCTTTCAGACATACCGTGTGAGCTTACCGATGAGATTAATGAAGAGTTCGACGAGCTTAAGGATATATATGAGCTTTTACTTTCATCCATTGAGGATGAGCCTCCTATCTCACAGCGCGACGGAGACATCATAAAAGCAGGCTACAACGAGGAGGTTGACCGTCTTCGAGACGCAAAAACCAAGGGAAAGACATGGCTTGCTGAGCTTGAAGCCGGTGAACGTGAAAAAACAGGCATCAAAAACTTAAGAATCAAGTATAACAAGGTATTTGGATATTACCTTGAAGTCACAAACTCCTTCAAGGATATGGTTCCTGATTATTATGTAAGAAAACAGACACTCACCAATGCAGAGCGCTACATAACACCGGAGCTTAAGGAGCTTGAGGATACCATTCTTGGAGCTGAAGACAGGCTCACATCACTTGAGTATGAGCTGTTTCGTGATGTAAGAAAACAGATTTCCTGCAATGTTTCAAGGATTCAGAAAACAGCCAGAGCTATAGCACAGATTGATGTTTTTGCTTCGCTTGCGCTTGTTGCCAGCCAGAATAATTACTGCAAGCCAAAGATAAATGAAAGCGGAATAATAGACATAAAAAACGGACGTCATCCTGTAGTTGAAAAAATGATTACAAATGACATGTTTATAGAAAACGATACATATCTGGATCAGCACAAAAACAGAATCTCAATCATCACTGGACCAAACATGGCCGGTAAATCCACCTACATGAGACAGACAGCACTTATCGTTCTCATGGCACAGATTGGAAGCTTTGTACCTGCACAAACTGCAAATATCGGTATTGTAGACCGTATCTTCACACGAGTCGGCGCATCTGACGACCTTGCAAGCGGCCAGAGTACATTTATGGTTGAGATGAACGAGGTGGCAAATATACTAAGAAATGCAACCGCAAAATCCCTGCTCATTCTCGATGAGATTGGACGTGGCACGAGTACATTTGACGGACTAAGCATCGCCTGGGCAGTTGTAGAGCATATAAGTAATCCAAAGCTCCTCGGAGCAAAGACACTTTTTGCAACCCATTATCACGAGCTCACCGAGCTTGAGGGCAAGCTTGACAGTGTAAATAACTATTGCATCGCTGTAAAGGAAAAGGGCGATGATATAGTTTTCTTAAGAAAAATCGTAAAGGGCGGAGCTGACAGAAGCTACGGTATACAGGTTGCAAAGCTTGCAGGTCTGCCGGATTCGGTCATAGAGCGTGCCAAGGAAATCGCAGAACAGCTTCTTGCAAATGATATCACAGATACTGTAAAAAGCATATCCGTTGACAATGGCCACAAGCATAAAAAAGAGCATCTTGACGAGGTTGATATGACACAGATTTCACTTTTCGACACAGTTAAGGATGATGACATAATTGATGAGCTTCGAAGCATAGACATAGGCAACATGACACCACTTGATGCGTTAAACAAGCTGTATCAGCTCCAGAACAAGGTTAAAAACCGCTGGTAGAAAGGATTAAAATGCCAAATATTGCCATATTAAATCAGGAAACAATAGATAAAATAGCTGCAGGAGAGGTTGTTGAGCGTCCGTGCTCCGTGGTAAAGGAGCTGGTGGAAAATGCCATAGATGCAGGCTCCACAGCCATTACTGTCGAGATAAAGGAGGGCGGAATCTCATTCATCCGTATCACCGACAACGGCTGCGGAATAGAAAGAGAACAGGTTGCAGTTGCATTTTACCGTCACAGCACAAGTAAAATCCGCTCGGCAGAGGATTTACTCACAGTAAAGTCTCTCGGCTTCAGAGGTGAGGCGCTGTCAAGTATCTCGGCCGTTGCCCGCGTTGAGCTTATCACAAAAACCTACGATGAGCTCACCGGCACCAGATATGTGATTGAGGGCTCGAAGGAGCTTTCCAACGAGGAAATCGGTGCTCCGGACGGTACTACCTTCATAGTAAAGGATTTGTTTTACAATGTTCCGGCAAGACGTAAGTTTTTAAAGACAGCACAGACAGAGGGCAGCTACATAAGCGATATGGTTGAAAAGCTTGCGCTTTCACATCCCGATATATCGTTTAAGTTCATAAACAATAACCAGACAAAGCTTCACACCTCCGGAAACGGCAACAGAAAGGATATCATATACCATATATTCGGCCGCGAGATATCGTCATCACTGCTTGAGGTGAAGCATGAATGTGAATACTTTAAGGTGGAGGGATTTATAGGAAAGCCTGTCATCACGAGGGGCAACAGAAATTATGAGAATTATTTCATAAACGGCAGGTATGTAAAGAGCAATATATTGTCACGTGCAATAGAGGAGGCCTACAAGAGCTTTCTAATGCAGCATCAGTATCCGTTTACAGTGCTTTACTTTACATTTTTCAGTGAGCTGGATGTCAACGTGCATCCAACCAAGATGGAGCTTAGGTTCGACAACAACAACGAGATATATGTCGAATTGTGTGACACAATATATGCAATTCTATCCCATAAGGAGATGATTCCCGAGGTGCCTGTAGACAGTACGCTGGCGCCTAAAAAGATAGTGCATGAGTATAAGGAGCCAATACCGGAGCCGTTTGAGAAGAGGCGTATCAATGAGGTGATGGCAGCGGAATCAAGGAGCGTGTACGGACAGAGCGTGACGTCAACAGTAAAAAATTACTCAGCAACAGAACCTGCTGCAAAAGCGCCTGCTGTTAATGAGCAACTCACAGATAACACATCAAAGATGCAGACTGCTAAAGCATCTGCATCTGCGCTTGTTGCTGGCACCGGCAATTCAGTGGAACCAAAGCCTGAGACTTCCACCGCGTATGAACCTGCACAGGTTGTCACCGGCACCCAGCAGACCCTTGGGGATTACGACAAGGTTTTTCTTACAGAAAGCTCAAAGAAGCAGTTTTCCATCATAGGCCAGCTCTTTAAGACATACTGGTTAATAGAGTTTGAGGACAAGCTTTATATCATAGACCAGCATGCAGCTCATGAGAAGGTGCTGTATGAAAAAACGATGGCAAGACTTGCCAATAAGGATTTCACATCACAGCGCATAAGCCCTCCGATTGTCATGACACTTGATGCCAGGGAATGTGAAATGCTTGAGAAATACCGGCCGCAGATAGAGCAGTTTGGCTATGAGGTGGAGCATTTTGGCGGCAAGGAATACATGATCAGTGCAATTCCGGATAATTTGTTTAACATAGATATGAAGGATCTGTTTATAGAGATGCTCGATGATTTTTCCAATGCGACAGGCAGACAGACTCCTGATATCATCACGGAAAAGGTCGCATCCATGTCGTGCAAGGCAGCAGTCAAGGGCAATGACAAGCTTACTCTTCCTGAGATAAATAAGCTGATAGATGAGCTTTTGTCACTCGACAATCCTTACAACTGCCCACACGGCAGACCAACCATCATCTCTATGAGCAAATATGAGATAGAAAAGAAATTCAAACGTATCGTATGACAACATACACATTTGGACTGAGGTGCAATATGACACAAAAACCGATGATTGTCCTGACAGGACCGACAGCAGTAGGAAAGACAGCTCTATCGATTGAGCTTGCAAAAAAAAAAATAAATGGTGCTATAATATCCGCGGATTCCATGCAGGTATACAAATACATGGATATAGGCTCTGCGAAGGTTACAGTCGATGAGATGGACGGCATAAAGCACTATCTGATAAATGAGCTTGAGCCATCTGACGAGTTCAATGTATTTATCTTTAAGGATATGGCCAAAAAAGCACTTAATGAGATATACGAAGCAGGAAAGATACCGATAGTTGTCGGCGGCACCGGCTTTTATATACAGGCACTTTTGTATGACATTGATTTCACAAAGCAGGATGTGGATGAGTCGTACAGAAAGAGCCTTTACGACTTTGCTAACGAGCACGGAAACCATGCACTGCATGAAAAGCTTAAGGATATCGACCCTGCATCCTACGAGAGCATCCATGAGAATAACGTAAAGCGCGTCATCAGGGCAATTGAATACTATCACACCTGCCATGAGCCGATTTCAAAGCACAATGAGACTGAAAGAGCCAAGCAGTCTCCATACAGTTTTGCCTATTTTGTACTGGATGATGTAAGACAAAGGCTTTATGAGCGGATAGATAAGAGAGTTGATATCATGGTTTCAAACGGACTTGTCAATGAGGTGAAAAAGCTAAAGGCAATGGGCTGTACAAGCGATATGGTATCCATGAAGGGCATAGGATATAAGGAAATCCTTGCATATCTCGATGGAGAATATACACTTGATGAGGCTGTAGACAAGGTAAAGCTTGAGTCAAGGCGTTTTGCAAAGAGACAGCTAACCTGGTTTAGGAGAGAAAAAGACACCATATGGATAGAAAAAAATGAATATTCATATGATGATAATAAAATATTAAATAAAATACAAGAAATTTTAGCAGAAAAGAGGATTATAATTTGTTAGATACCAATGAAGCCATTTACAGGCAGTATGAGACACTTGGAATATCAAAGGAGGTTTTGGATTTCGGAACCTCTGTAGAAAAGGAGCTTAAGGAGCGTTTTGACAAAATAGACACAAATGCTGAGTATAATCAGCTTAAGGTCATAGCCGCCATGCAGAAAAACAGGGTGAGCGCAGAGTGCTTCCAGGCATCAAGCGGCTACGGCTACAATGACCTCGGAAGGGATACACTTGAGAGAGTGTACGCAGACTGTTTTGGCGCAGAAGATGCACTTGTAAGGCCTCAGATTACCTGCGGTACACATGCACTTGCACTTGCCCTCATGTCAAACCTGCGCCCGGGCGATGAGCTTTTAAGCCCTGTCGGAAAGCCTTACGATACACTTGAGGAGGTAATAGGCATACGCCCTTCAAAGGGATCACTTGCTGAGTACGGCATCACATATGCGCAGGTTGACCTACTGCCTGACGGTGAGTTTGACTATGACGGAATAAAGAAAGCCATCAATGAAAAAACGAAGCTTGTCACAATCCAGCGCTCTAAGGGCTATGCTACAAGACCTACACTTTCGGTCAAAAGAATAGGCGAGCTCATTGCCTTTGTAAAGAGCATAAAGCCTGATGTGATCTGTATGGTCGATAACTGCTACGGTGAGTTTGTCGAGGATACAGAGCCTATCCAGGTTGGAGCGGACATGATGGTTGGCTCACTGATCAAAAATCCGGGAGGCGGACTTGCACCAATCGGAGGCTATATTGTCGGCAAAAAGGAATGTGTTGAAAATGCCGCATACCGTCTCACATCTCCGGGACTTGGCAAGGAGGTTGGAGCCTCACTCGGAGTCATCCAGTCATTTTATCAGGGCTTTTTCCTTGCACCGACTGTCGTAAGCGGAGCATTAAAGGGAGCAATCTTTGCCGCAAAAATCTATGAAAAGCTTGGTTTTAAGGTAGTACCTGACGGTACTGAAAGCCGCCACGATATCATACAGGCTGTAGAATTCAATAACCGCGACGCCATGATAGCCTTCTGCGAGGGCATTCAGGCAGCAGCACCTGTAGACAGCTATGTGACCCCTGAGCCATGGGCTATGCCGGGCTATGACAGTGATGTCATCATGGCAGCAGGCGCATTTGTGCAGGGCTCATCAATTGAGCTTTCTGCTGACGGCCCTGTGAAGCCTCCATATGCGGTTTATTTCCAGGGAGGACTCACATGGTACCATGCAAAGCTTGGAATTTTGATGTCTTTACAAAAACTTTATGAGAGAAATCTTGTTAAGCTGGATTAGGTGTGCTACAATTAACTGAAAACTTTGCTTAAATCCGTTGTCAATCGCCTGGGAGAAGCGAAAGGGATTAAATGCAGAAAAACAAAACAATTAAAGAATTACCGGCATCCGAGCGTCCTTATGAAAAATTTTTATCTCTTGGGGCATCCGGACTGTCCGACGCAGATTTACTGGCCATCATTATCAAAACCGGCACAAAGGACAAAAGTGCTGTAGACATAGCACAGGAGATGCTTTCCGGCAGGCATGGCAACCTCTTAAATCTTTATGAGATGTCATATGATGAGCTTATTCAGGTTTCGGGAATCGGACAGATTAAGGCAATACAGCTTAAGGCTGTAGCAGAGCTGTCGATGCGCATCTCAAAAGCAAAACGGGCACGCAGCATACGCATGAATACACCTGTCACAATAGCTGATTATTATATGGAGCAGATGAGACATCTGCAGCAGGAGGTTGTGATATGTGCCTATTTTGATGTAAAAAGCCGGTTTTTAGGTGACAAATTCATTTCCAAGGGTTCACTCAGTTCGTCTGTTGTGGACATAAGTTCCGTCATGAGGACTGCTTTGGAGAAAAATGCGTCAAAGATAGTTCTTTTACACAATCACCCCAGTGGTGACTGTACTCCCAGCAAAGATGATATAGCTGTTACAGACCGGCTGGCGGAGGGCTCAAGGATTTTTTCAATAGAGCTTTGTGACCACATTATCATCGGAGATAACGAATATTACAGCTTCTATGAAAATAAAATTATATAAACAGAAGACGAGGTAGAATCATTATGAGTAATAACGTTTATGGAATTGATTTGGGAACCAACAATTTCAAGGTATATTCAAAAGCAACAGGCAAGACAATGCTGGAGAAAAACACAATAGCCGTAATAGACAAAAATCAGATATATGCATATGGAGACAGTGCATATGCCATGTATGAAAAGGCGCCTGAGACAATCAACGTCATATTTCCTGTTGTAGAGGGAGTTATTGCTGACTATAATCTGCTTCAGACTATGATTTTTGACTTTTTGGAGCACAAGACAAAGGCACGTATCAAAAATGCCGAGTTCATCATCGCTGTGCCGACAGATATCACAGATGTAGAGAAAAGAGCATTCTACGAGCTCTTCTATAAGAGCAAATCAAAGCCTAAAAAGGTCATGCTCTGTGAGAAGCCTATCGCTGATGCTGTAGGTCTTGGAATAGATGTAAACGAGCCAACCGGTGTCATGATAGTAGATATGGGCGCTGACACAACAGAGACATCCGTTATTTCACTCGGTGGCCTGGTGCTTAGTGACCTGCTTCATTTCGGTGGCAACAGACTTGACGAGTCAATTATCTCCTTTGTGCGAAAGGAGTTCAATCTTGTAATCGGACAAAAGACTGCAAAGCTGTTGAAGGAGACTATAGGCTCTGCACTTCCGGGAAGAGAGGACAGTATGGTCATAGTGGGACGTGATGTGGTAAGCGGCCTGCCTATTGAGATGGAAATTGGTTCAAAGGTCGTTTACGAGGCTATGAAATCAAACCTTGAGTCTATATGCACATCAATAAAAATGATTCTTGAGAAGACTCCGCCTGAGCTTGCAAAGGATATCATCCATTCAGGCATTTATATCACAGGAGGCGGCTCACAGCTTGCAGGACTTGACCAGCTCTTTGAACAGATTACAGGTATAAAGGTCATCTGCTCAGAATGTCCTGAGGAGAGTGCAGTACGCGGGCTCGTACAAATAGTTTCTGATTCAAAATATAAGAGACTTCCGTTCAGCATCAAAAAATAATAACCGAGGTTAACATGAGTAAGAATTTTCGCAATCGAAAGAGAAAGCACAATAAAAAGCTGCCTGCAAGATACACACTGTTGATAATGACAGCAGTCTGCTTTGTGACCATGCTGTTAAGCCTTACCTTAAATATCTCCGGTGGCCCTTTAAAGACTGCTGCCGGATATGTATTCATCCCAATGCAGAAGGGTATAAACAGCTTTGGAATCCACATTTCAGATAAGGTTACAGAAATACGCACATTAAAAAATGTCAAGGCTGAGAATAAAAAGCTCAAGGCCGAGGTAGAAGAGCTTACAACACAGCTCACAACCAACAAACTTGAACAGTATGAGCTTGACAATTACAGACAGCTTCTGGATTTGGATGCCAAATATCCATCATATCCCAAGGTCGCTGCCAGTGTTATAGCAAAGGACAGCGGAAACTGGTTTTCTACCTTTACTATCGACAAAGGAAAAAAGGATGGAGTGGACGTAGGCATGAATGTGCTTGCGGGAAGCGGACTTGTAGGTATTGTTACCGATGCTGGCGATAATTTTGCCAAGGTACGCTGTATCATAGATGATGCCAGCAAGGTCAGTGGCATGGTTTCCACCACGGAGGACAACCTCACCGTCAGTGGCAATATAAAAACCATGAACGATGACAAGGTAATTACCTTTACGGAGTTAAAGGATGACGACAACAAGGTGAAAGAGGGCGATCCTGTTGTTACCTCATACGTGTCAGACCGTTACCAGCAGGGCATACTGATTGGCTATGTGACAAAAATCGAAAATAATTCCAACAATCTGACAAAATCCGGCACTATCACACCGGTTGTAGATTTTGAGCATATCGAAAATGTCATGGTCATAACACAGCTTAAGCAGACCGGTGACACTAAGACAGCTGACGCCCCCGAAAGTACAGAAACAGCCGGCGACAGCCAGACTGAAAATTCAACTGAAAATAAGTAAGGAGCAGCATGAGACGTAGAATTGTTTTATTTATAATAATAACTTTATGCTTTTTATTGCAGACCACGCTGTTTAAGACTCTTTCCTTTGCCAATATCTCACCAAACCTGTTGATTATAGCCGTATCATCCTTTGGCTTTATGCGTGGCAAAAAGGAAGGACTGTGGGTAGGCTTCTTTTGCGGCCTGCTTATTGACATATTTTGCGGAAATTATATAGGACTGTATGCTTTAATATATATGTATATCGGTTTTATCAATGGATTATTCAAAAAAGATTCTATCCTGACGATATAAAGCTTCCTATGCTTCTGATAGGAGGCAGCGATTTGTTTTACAATCTGGTAGTATACTTTTTCATGTTTTTACTGCGTGGCAGATTTAGCTTTTTGTATTATCTGAAGTCAATTATCATACCTGAATTTGTATACACAATGGTTATCAGTATACTTTTGTATCTGGTATTTCTTAAGTTAAACCAGAAGCTGGAAGCATACGAGAAAAGGAGAGCAAAGAAATTTGATTTATGATATAAAAGATTTTCTGAAGAAATTTTTCAGCTCAAGACTTTTTGTATTAGCAGCAGTAATTATTTTCATGTTTGCCCTGCTTGCCGAAAGAGTCTTTACCCTTCAGATTATTAAAGGTGCAGATTATCAGAAAAACTTCATAATGCTGATTAAAAAGCCGCTTTCCATAGAGGCATCAAGAGGCAATATATACGATGTAAATGGTGAGCTGCTTGCTTACAATCAGCTTGCATACTCTGTAGTCATCTCAGACAACGGCAGCTATTCATCTACGAAGGAGCACAATCGTCTTTTAAACAAAGAGCTTAATGAAATTATCAATGTGATAAAAAACAATGGCGGCTCCATATATAATGATTTTCCGGTTGTTTTAAACGATGATGGTACATACAGCTTTACATTGACATCTGAAACCTCAAAAAAGAGATTTCTGTCAGATGTGTTCGGAAAGAAATATGATAAGCTCGAATACAATAAAGCACTTGGATTTGACGAGGCAAATGCCAGCGCCCAGAATATTATTGATTTTCTAAGCTCTGACCAGAATGAATGCTTTGATATAAGCAGCAAGTATGATACACAGGCCACTTATGATATTGTAGTGATGAGATATGCCATAAAACAGAACCGATTCACTAAATACAAAACCACTACTATTGCAAAGGATGTAAATGATTCGATAGTAGCATATGTCAATGAGCATTCAGATACTCTTACCGGCATATCAGTTGAAGAGGATACCATCCGCAAGTACAACTATCCTGAATATATTTCATCGCTCATAGGATACACAGGCAAGATATCTACCGACGAGTATAATGAGCTGTCAAAGGATGATGACTCATATACACAAAATGATATGGTAGGTAAGTCAGGCTTAGAGCAGTACTATGAGAGCTATCTGCGAGGCAAAAACGGTGAAAAACAGGTCTATGTAAACAATGTCGGTAAGATAAACGAGGTAATAAGTCAGGAGAATCCTGTTTCCGGAAATGATGTCTACCTGAGCATTGACATCAAGCTGCAGGAGGCCACATACAAGCTGTTAGAGCAGGAGATAGCCGGAATTGTTTACTCCAAAATAAAATCCGGTGAAATACCTATAAGTGATGTTTACTTTGCACTGATCAACAACAATGTAGTTGACCTGACACATTTCAATGCATCAGATGCATCAGCAACTGAGCAGGCTATATACAATTCCTTCAGCGGTCAGCTGCGGATGCATTATCCACTATTGACAGCGAGCTTGAAAGTGGTACCTCAGGCACTGCCTCCATGTCGGAGCAGACACTTGATTATTTTACATGTGTTATGTCAGTGCTAAACGATGATGGACTGCTGTTGAGCAAACAGATAGATACCTCTGATTCCACATATGCCTCATGGAAGGCTGGCACACTCTCACCGCGTGATTATCTCAAATACTGCATTTCAAAGCAGTGGATAGACATCACAAAGCTTGATGTAGACCAGAAGTATGCTGATTCAAGCGAGATTTACACAGCACTCTGCTCGTATATCAGGGATGCCATGACTGACAATAAAGACTTTGCCAAAATTATATACAAATATATGGTAAATTCCGGGGCGGTCACTGGACAGCAGCTGTGCCTTCTGCTTTTTGACCAGGGTGTACTCGATTATGACGATGCAACAGTAAGCAACATTGCCAATGGCTCCATCAGTCCATATGCATTTCTTATGGACAAAATAAACAATATAGAGATAACACCTGCACAGCTTGCCCTTGACCCATGTACAGGCTCCTGTGTCATAACTGATGTAAAGACAGGACAGCTAAAGGCTTTAGTCAGCTATCCGGGCTATGACAACAACAAGCTTGCAAACACTGTAGATGCTGATTACTACCAGTCTCTCAGAGAGGACAAGTCTAATCCGCTATGGAATTATGCAACCCAGGAGCAGACTGCACCGGGATCTACCTTCAAGATGGTATCAAGCACCGCAGGTCTTGCCGAGGGAGTCATTGATACTTCGTCAAAGATTAATTGTACCGGAATATTTACAGAAATCAGCAATCAGCCAAAATGCTGGATTTATCCTGGAGCACATGGTATGGACAATGTATCTGAAGCTTTAAGGGATTCATGTAACGTATTCTTCTACACAACAGGCTTCAGGCTTGCAAGCAAGGACACCGGTTCATATGACGATGAAAACGGTATGAAATACATACAAAAATATGCATCTATATACGGACTGGACCAGAAATCAGGTGTTGAGATAGTAGAAAAGACGCCGTCCATTGCCACACAGTATCCTGTTATGGCAGCTATCGGACAGAGTAATAACAACTTTACGACTATTTCTCTTTCAAGATATGTGACAGCAGTTGCTTCCGGAAAGCTTTATGACTATAAGCTGATGAACAAAATTGTGGATGCAGACGGCAAAACAGTCAAACAGTATGATTCAAAATCAACCGATATATCAGGCACACTTACTCAAAGCCAGTGGGATGCCATCCATCAGGGAATGCGTATGGTGGTCGAAGACCTGCATGATGTATTTGGCGGCTTTACAGGCGTTGAGGTGTCCGGTAAGACAGGAACAGCACAGCAGGTTGAGACAAGACCAAACCATGCACTGTTTGTAGGATACGCTCCATCAAGCGATCCTGAAATTACAATAGCTACACGTATATCATATGGATACAGCTCACACAATGCTGCAGCTGCATCCAGAAATATAATTTCATATTATTATAATCTGGAGTCACTTGACGATTTACTCGCAGTCAAGGCTGAGGGTGTAAACGCATCAGGCTCAAGTGCCAGAACAGACTAGGAGGTTTATTTTTGTGAGTGAAGCAATAGTTTTCACTTCAGGAAAAGGCGGTGTTGGAAAAACTACGGTTATTTCCAATATCGGAGTTGAACTTTCACAGTTAGATAAAAAAGTCATCATGCTCGATACAGACATGGGACTTCGCAATCTGGACCTGGTAATGGGAATAGAGGACAAGGTCAATTACAATATCCTCGACATCTTAAACCGCTCATGCCGTATCAGACAGGCAATCATACGCAATAAAAAGTATCCCAATCTATATGTAATTCCTGCAGCACCTTCCATGGATACGCTATGCAGCTATGAGGCACGCTTCAAGATACTTATAGAGGAGCTTAAAGCAAGCTTTGATTATTGTCTGATAGATTCTCCGGCGGGTATCGACAGCGGCTTTTGGTTTTCAGTCTCACCTGCAGACCGTGCGATAGTAGTTACCACACCGCATGTATCTGCAATACACGACGCAAGGCGATGCATAAGCCTGCTCGACAGCGCACATCTTGACGATATATCAGTCATTGTTAATGCATATGACAAGCATATGGTAAGAAGACATCAGATGATATCCGATAATGATATTACAGCACTTCTTTCAACCAGGATTATTGGCACTATTCCATATGACAAAAGTGTTATCATTTGCCAGAACAGAGGAATACCTGTCCGTGAGGCCAAAAGCAGGCTTGGTCCTGTATTTGCCCGAATATCCGGTCAGATAATCCATTCCTCTGACGATATGAGAGGTGCCGCTGTATGATGCATAAATTTTCCAAAACAGGAGAATACGCCAAGAAAAGGCTTAAAATAGCACTTGCAGAAGATAGAAGCACAATATCTGCTTCTGACAATATGACACAGATTAAAAAAGAAATAAAAAAGCGTGATACAAAGACATATGAATTAAACGATGAAGCTTACGAAGTCCGGATTATCATGCGCGACAAAAAATCAATTAATAACCTTTAATAAAATACCTTTTGACCATCATATCATTAGTATTAGAATTAAGATTACAGAGATAACAGATAGGAAGTAACAAAATGCTCAAACAGTACAGACTAAAGAATTATCACTTTCAATTAGTAGTATACATAATAGCTTTGTCGATTATAGGCATCCTGCTGATAGGCAGTGCCAAGCACTCCGTACAGAGCAAGCAGATAATAGGCTTTGTAATGGGACTGACTATTATGATAGTGCTTTCCCTTATAGATTACACATTTCTGCTCAAATTCGTGTGGATATACTATGCCGGAATGATTGTGCTGCTGTTGCTTGTTCTATTTGCAGGTGATGATGCAAAGGGTGCACAGCGCTGGTTTGAGATCGCAGGTATCAGATTCCAGCCGTCAGAGATTGCGAAAATTATACTTATTTTGTTTTTTGCTTATTTCTTTTCCGGTTTGAGGATAGTATAAATACAGTAAGAACTCTTGCATTATCTGTAATTTTTGCCGGTATACCTTTATTTCTTATCTTAAAACAGCCGGACAACTCAACAACAATTCTTACTGCATTAATTTTCGCTACCCTCTTGTTTATTAGCGGATTAAGTTATAAAATAATAATGCCGGTACTTGGAGTTTCAGTACCGATAGTTTTGATAGTGATAAGCTACATATATACACATGCCGATGCCCTCATCAAAAAAGGCTTTTACCCTGCTACACGTATAATGTCGTGGCTTGACCCGACAAATTACGCTGATACAGCAGCACAGCAAAGGAACTCTATCTGGGCTATAGGCTCAGGACAGTTGTTTGGCAAGGGACTTAACAACTCTGTTGTAACCTCTATGAAGAACACCAACTACATCATAGAGCCTCAAACAGATTTTATATTTGCTGTTGCCGGAGAGGAGCTTGGCTTTATTGGTACAATCAGTATAATAATTCTTTTGCTTCTTATCGTAATTGAGTGTATACTTATAGCAAGGAAGGCAAAGGACACAAGCGGAAAGCTCATATGCTGTGGCATGGGAGCACTTATAGGCTTTCAGGCCTTTATCAATTTGTGCGTAGCCACAGGTCTTATGCCCAATACCGGCATGACTCTTCCATTTGTCAGTTATGGACTTACATCACTTGTTTCACTGTACATGGGAATGGGAATTGTCCTGAATGTAGGATTACAGCCGAAGAAATATTCATAGGGAGGTTAGCAATGAACATAGGATTAGTTGCACATGATTCAAAGAAAAAACTGATGCAGAACTTCTGCATAGCATACCGAGGTATCTTAAGCAAAAATAATTTGTACGCCACAGGCACCACAGGACGTCTTATAGAGGAGGTTGCAAACCTCTCAGTACACAAATATCTTGCAGGACACTTAGGAGGCATCCAGCAGCTTGGAGCACAGATTGAGCACAATGACATAGATCTTGTCATCTTTCTGCGTGATCCATTAAAACCTAAGCCACACGAGCCTGAGGTAAACAGTATTTTCCGTATTTGTGATGAGCATAATATACCACTTGCCACCAATCTGGCTACAGCAGAGCTGCTCATTTTATCATTGGACAGAGGAGATCTTGACTGGCGTGAGATGTACAAGTAAACAAAGATTTAAACGACTGCTATGTCTGACATGCATAGCAGCGGTTTTTATGACAGGCTGTGGTACAAAGATTGAGAATGCATATGATACTTATTCCACAGATTATATAAATGGATACAGCGGAAGTAATTATTTTGCGTCCAACCTTTGCGTCACAAATGATATCAATTTTGGTCAGGACAATATGCAGTTTGCAAAAACCGCAGAGGGAGCCGGAGCCTTTAATATTGACACTCATCAGGTGCTGTATAGCCAGAATCTGTTTGAAAAGCTCTATCCTGCAAGCACTACAAAGATTTTAACTGCATACATAATTCTTAAAAACTGTGATTTAAATGCGACAGTCACAGTAAGCCATGACGCTGCAAATCCGGGTCATTCATCATCGGTATGTGGCCTAAAGGAGGGCGATGTCATTACAGTGCAGGACTTATTGTATGGGCTCTTACTTGAGAGTGGCAATGATGCGGCAATAGCATTGGCAGAGTACTGTAGTGGTTCTGTAGAAGAATTTGCCAAGCTGATGAACAGCACTGCAAAAAATTTTGGTGCCACAAACAGCAGTTTTGTCAACCCAAGCGGTCTTCCTGATGAAAATCATTACACTACCATATATGACATGTACCTCATTTTTTCCAATGCCATATCCTTAGAGAGCTTTGTTGCAATCATCAGTTCACAGACTCATGATGCGGCATATACAAATGCCCAGGGCGCGGCTGTTTCAAAGACCTTTAAGAATACCTGCGGCTATCTGACCGGAGCATATACAGCTCCTGAAAACGTCACAGTGACAGGAGGAAAGACAGGCACTACGGGGGAAGCAGGTCATTGCCTCGTACTGCTAAGCCAGAATGCTAAAAATGAGCGCATCATAAGCATAGTTTACAAGGCAGATGGTAAAAAGGATCTTTATAGCTTCATGAATGAAATACTTAGTGGATTTGCTAATTAAATATTGAGTTTTATGGTTATTTATACTATAATAATATAAAAATACAATTATTTTTTATTAATAATCACAATATTTATCCATAGGAGGAATGAGCCATGATAGAAATTATTTGTGGAGACAAGGGCAAGGGCAAGACAAAAGAGCTGTTAGACAAGGTAAATTCATCAATTAAGGGAAATGAGGGTTCCATAGTTTTTCTTGATAAGAGCCAGAAGCACATGTATGAGCTTAATAACCAGGTTCGACTAATCAATGTTATGGACTATCCTATTGACAATTGTGATGAATTTTTAGGATTTATATGCGGAATCATATCGCAGGATCATGATCTGGAGGAGATGTATTTAGACAGCTTCCTTACAATTGCATCACTTGATGATGAGGGGGATATCACCAAGGCAATCGAAAAGCTTGATATCATAAGCGAGAAGTTTAAGGTGAAGTTCATCTTAAGTGTTTCAAGGAATATTGACAAGTTGCCTGAATGTGCCAAGGCAAAGGTTATCATTTCTTTATAAATGATTAATTAGGGGGATGTGTATTTCACATCCCTTTTTTAAGGAGTAAAATTGTGTCCCAAAAGAATAAAAAAGTACTGAAATATCACACCGGCTTTAATCTGAATATCGGTTTTATAGTGTTTTTTGTAATAATAATCTATGTGATTTTTCACATATTTACGTATTTCACCTCAAACCCGGTATCTGAATACGAGGTACAACAGGGTACTATAGCGACCAACAACATATATAAGGGCATGATAATCCGCGAGGAAAGTGTAGTGTATGCTGAGGAATCAGGAAACCTCAACTACTTTGTGTCAAACGGCTCAAAGGTTGCAACAAGTGATGTTGTCTACTCTGTTGATACAGACGGCTCCATTGCAACCCAGATTACCGGTGCTCAAAATGATGCTTCCGCCATCACTGACGAGGATGCCGGGAAGATTATCACTGACATAAACAGCTTTTCATCCGGCTACAACAGACGATACTTTTCAAAGGTTTATACCTTCAAAAACGATCTGTCTGCACAGCTGACACAGGTTCTCAGTCAAAATGCACTGACAAGCCTGGCAGATACTATAAGTACTGCTGAGGCTAACAACACCTTCTATACATATAAGCCGACAGCTCCCGGAATAGTCTATTACGGAATAGACGGCTATGAGGATGTCACTACAGACAGCTTCACTCTGGATCAGTACAACAACACTAATTATGAAGAGACTGATTTAACCAACAACAGCACCATCAATCAGCTGGATCCTGTTTATAAGCTGATTACAAGTGAAAACTGGAATATACTCATAAATGTTCCTGACAATGTTGCCAAGAGCCTGAATGACAAGTCAGTCATAAAAATCAGATTTTGCGATGATGACTATACAACCACGGTATCGTTCAGCCTTTTGAAGAAGGATGATGCTTTTTTCCTGAAGCTGAATATGAAAAACTCGCTCATCCGCTACATAAATGAGCGTTTTACCAATATAGAGCTCGTGCTTGGAGCAGACACAGGGCTTAAAATACCTAATTCAGCTATAACCAAAAAGGAATTTTTCACTATTCCTAAGGATTATTTCACTGCAAGCGGCGATTCCGATGATTCATCGCTCATGATAAAGGATAAAAGCAGTGGCTCAGTTAATATAGTCAGTCCAACAATATTCAGCCAGAATGATGACTTTTATTTCGTAGATGATGAATATCTTAAGGACGGCGATATCATTGTAAAGCCTGATTCTTCGTCAACCTACAGGGTGGGAACAGATAAGGACAAGCTCACAGGTGTCTACAATATCAACAAAGGATACGCTGTGTTTAAGCAGATAAAGGTACTTGCATCAAACGATGACTACACAATTGTAGAAGCCAAAACGCCATATGGCATTTCGCTTTATGACCATATAGCCTTGGATGGCAAATCCGTGAAGGAAAACCAGACCATAACCAAATAATTATTGGTAATAAATATTGATAAAATATACAGAAGGGACAGATTTTATGTTAAAAGACAACTTACATCAGGTTCAACAAAATATAAAGGCCGCATGTGACAGAGCTCACAGAAACTATAGTGATGTCACACTAATTGCAGTCAGCAAAACCAAACCTGTTGAGATGCTCAGTGAGATATACGATGAGGGCATCCGTGAGTTCGGCGAAAATAAGGTACAGGAACTGTGTGAAAAGATGGAGGTTATGCCAAAAGATATTCACTGGCACATGATTGGGCATCTTCAGACCAACAAGGTGAAGTATATAGTTGGAAAAACATCACTTATTCACTCTGTAGATTCACTGCATCTGGCAAAGGAGATACAAAAGCAGGCCATAAAGCATGACTGCAGCTGCGACATACTGGTTGAGGTCAATATTGCAGGAGAGGCATCTAAGTTTGGCACATCACGAGATGAAGCTATCTCTTTAGTTGAAGAAATTGCTAAACTGGACCATATCCATATAAAAGGACTTATGACTATAGCACCATTTGTAGATGATCCTGAGGATAACAGACAATACTTTAGAGATATTAAGCAATTATCAGTTGACATAGCACAAAAAAACATAGATAATGTCAGTATGAATGTTCTGTCAATGGGTATGACAGGAGATTACACAGTAGCAATAGAAGAGGGCGCAACAATGGTACGTGTCGGTACCGGAATATTTGGAGAGCGCGACTACAGCAAGGCTAACTGATACTTTGCATATGCTATACACAAAATAAAAATAGAAAAGGAATATAGAAATGAGTTTCATAGATAAGATTCTTGACAAAATGAGTTTAAATTCTGAGGACGATGAGGAGTTCGATAACGAGGATTATTACCTCGATGATGAGGAAGAAGAAGAGCTTCCAAGAAATCCTTTCCGCAGAAAAAAAGAGGCTGCTGAAGAGGAACCGACCATAAAAAGCACAAGGCGTGATACAACACCAAAGGAGAAGCCTGTTAAGACTACATCCAAGATTACACCAATATCAAAATCATCCAGAAAGCAGGTATCATCAGACATGGAAGTTTGCGTAATAAAACCAAGTTCAATTGAAGACGAAATAGAAATAACAGACACATTACTTAACGGACGTACAGTCGTCATCAACATGGAGGGACTTAATGTCGATGTGGCACAGCGCATCATAGATTTCACATCAGGCTCAGCATATGCCCTGCACGGTAATCTGCAGAAGATATCCAACTTTATCTTCATCGCCACACCACACGGAGTAGATATCTCAGGAGATATCCAGAGTCTCATGGATTCATTTGATCTCCCGGGTTCATCTTATTAAGCGGAGTCTCTAATCAGCTATGAAGAAAAAATAAAACAAAAAAACAGATGTGTACAGCAGGCATCATTACATTGATTCTTGTAGCAATTGACCAGCTTACAAAGTATCTGGCCGTTATAAACCTAAAGCAATCGTCCACGGGTGTGTTTGTTCTCATTCCGGGAGTATTCGAGCTTAGATACCTGGAAAACCAGAGTGCTGCATTTGGTGTTGATCTGCTTTCAATAATACAGAATATCTTTCATTTTACATATTGGTCTGAGAATCCATTGGCATTTTTGCGTGCCAAAATGATTTTTTTCTCAGTGATTACCATTGCAGTTGTTATACTTTTGTGTGTATGGTATCGCAAAATACCTGTCTCAAAACGTTTTAGACTGCTGAATGTTGTTGTAATACTGTTTGTTGCAGGTGCACTCGGCAATCTGATAGACCGTATTGTGAATAATTATGTGGTTGATTTCTTTTATTTTAGCCTGATTAATTTTCCGATATTCAATGTAGCTGATATATACGTCACTGTAGCGGCATTTATGTTTATCATACTCGGGCTGTTTTACTACAAGGAGGAGGATTTTTCCTTAATCTTCCCTGACAAAAAGCATGATGGAAAGCATGAAAATTAGTGCGGTATGCACTTTTTAAAGTGTGCAATATAGTTTTAAATAGTTACTAAAATAAAAAAGAGAAAGCTTCACTATGAATAGAGATACATTTGAAGTCCAGAGTGAACAGGAGGGAGAACGACTGGATAAATACTTAAGCAGCATTTATCCGGATATTTCTCGCTCCTTTTTTCAACGGATACTAAAAGAAAATCAAATACTGGTCAATGATAAGCCCCAAAAGGCAAATTACAGGCTAAAGACTGATGACATAGTAGATGTCACAATTCCTGATGCCGTACAGACACCTATCCTGCCACAGGACATTCCTCTTGACATACTCTACGAGGATGATGACGTACTGGTAGTCAACAAGCCAAAGGGCATGGTTGTACACCCCTCAGCAGGGCATTACAGCGATACTCTTGTAAATGCCATAATGTACCACTGCAAGGACTCTTTAAGTGGCATAAACGGCGAAATACGGCCCGGTATAGTGCATCGCATAGACATGGACACCACCGGCTCCCTTATTGTCTGCAAGAACGATGAAAGCCATATAAAGATATCAGAACAGATAAAGGACCATAGCTGCAACCGTATATACGTGGGCATTGTCTGTGGCAATGTAAAGGATGACGAGGGCACCATAGAGGGCGCCATAGGCAGAAATCCCAATGACCGCAAGAAAATGGCGATCAATGAGAAAAACGGAAAGCCGGCTGTCACACATTATAAGGTGCTTGAACGCTTTGGTGACTACACATATATGCAGTTTAAGCTTGAGACCGGCAGGACACACCAGATACGCGTGCATATGGCAAGTATTAATCATCCCTTGCTTGGAGATATGCTGTATTCCAGCTATTCCCCGACGAAAAACCGCTTCAAAGGCCTTGAAGGACAGTGCCTGCATGCAAAAACAATAGGGTTTGTGCACCCAAAAACCGGTGAATACATGGAATTTGATGCACCTTTACCAAAATACTTTGCCAATTTGCTTGAAGTGTTATATAATATAAATAACAAATAAATTGAATTATCACATAGTGATATAGTATTAATTATTTATATAAGGGGCTCTGAATTATGGGATCAAACGAAATTTACACAATAGGAAGAGAATTTGGAAGCCTCGGAAAACAGGTCGGACAAGAATTAGCTAAAAGACTTGGAATTAAATTTTATGATAAAGAGCTCTTACAGAAGGCAGCTAAGGAATCAGGACTTTGCGAGGAAATATTTGAGTCGCATGACGAAAAGCCTACAAACAGCTTTTTATATTCGCTGGTCATGGACACCTACACAGGTGGCTCTTATTCCACAGCACCATTTCTTGATATGCCTCTGAATCACAAGGTATTTTTAGCACAGTTTGATGCTATCAAAAAGATTGCGGCAAATGAATCCTGTGTTATTGTAGGCCGCTGTGCAGATTATGCTTTAGCAGACGAGCCGCATTGTCTCAATATCTTCATACGTTCCAACATGGACGACAGAATTAAAAGAATAAGTGAAAGACTCAATGTCCCGGAGAACAAGGCTAAAGACATAATTAAGAAAAAAGATAAAGAGCGCTCAAGCTATTACAATTACTACACCAGTAAAAAATGGGGAGACGCAAGAAGCTATGATTTGTGCCTGAACACAAGCCAGATATCAGTTGAGGACTCAATCGAGCTTATACTTAAATACATGGAATGCATGAGAAGTCACAATAAATAATTGCATAATAAGTAATTGTATTGTTGTATAGAAAGCTATGGATTTAAAGCCATCGGAACTGATGCAAATAGAGGTTTCGGTGGCTTATTCTTGTATTATTATAAAAGGTATCATCGAAGCATGCATCGATGATACCTTTTGACCCTTTAATCATATATTGTTGTACGTATCGAAATTGCAGGTATTATGCAAAAAAATATGCAGATGTATGTTTTTGCTGTAGTACTAGTACTTTTTATAAAGTCATTTATTCGTTAAACTTAGATTTAGCGAATAAATGTGTACCGCTAAAAAATAGTACCGCTCCGCTTGCAGTCTCTCAATACAGTAGGTAACTTATGAGTAAAATTTATCATATAAAACCCAAAAACCAGACAAAGCCCCCCAAAGAACCTGTTTGGAAATATATTTTAGTAATTGCATTAGTAATAATTTTCCTTTTAATACGTGACCATAGAATAGATTTATCAGGCCTTTATGATTTCATTATGAGTACAAGAGGAATCTTGAATAGATAACATCTGTTTTGTATACATTAAAAAATTATCGTGTTATAATCTCAATAATAAAATTTAAAAAGATTTACACTTGGAGGAAAAATATGAACTATACAGAATGTATCGAAAATGCCAGACCACGTCTTGGAAAATACTGCAAGGCCTGTCCTGAATGCAACGGCCGCGCATGCAAAAACCAGATGCCTGGTCCCGGCTCAAAGGGCATCGGAGACACAGCCGTACGCAACTACGACAAATGGAAACAAATCCGTGTAAACATGGACACTATTGCCGAAAATAAGCCTGTAGACACCTCTCTCACTCTCTTTGGCCGTACTTTTAAATATCCGGTATTTGCAGGTCCTGTCGGTGCGGTACAGCTGCACTACGGAGACTGTCTGGATGATGTAACATACAACGATATCCTCGTGTCAGCCTGTGCAAAGAACGGCATTGCAGCTTTCACAGGCGACGGAACTGACCCAAATGTCATGGTTGCAGCCACCAAGGCTATCAAAAATGCTGATGGTGCAGGAATACCTACCGTAAAGCCATGGAACATTGAGACCATACGTGAGAAAATGGAACTGGTACATGAATCAGGCGCATTTGCAGTAGCTATGGATATCGATGCAGCCGGTCTTCCATTCCTCAAAAATCTTGATCCGCCAGCCGGAAGCAAAACAGTTTCAGAGCTTTGTGATATCATACATATGGCCGGAACCCCATTTATTGTAAAGGGAATTATGACTGTAAAGGGTGCGCTTAAAGCAAAAGAGGCAGGCGCAAGCGCTATTATTGTATCAAATCACGGTGGACGTGTGCTGGATCAGTGTCCTGCCACTGCTGAGGTGCTTGAAAGCATCGTAAAGGCTCTTGAAGGCTCAGACATTAAGATTCTTGTAGATGGTGGCATCAGAAGCGGCACAGACGTCTTTAAAGCCCTTGCACTGGGTGCAGACGGAGTTCTTATCGCAAGACCGTTTGTAACGGCTGTATACGGCGGTAAGGCCGATGGTGTACGTGCATACATAGACAAAATCGGTACAGAGCTTGAAGACACTATGAAGATGTGTGGTGTATCTTCGCTTGATGAAATCACAAGGGACTGTGTGATGACCTTCTAGTTTAAAAACATACTTCATGACTTTTCGTTTTTATATAAATTCTTCAAATAAAAGCACCATAACCGGCATCGTCACTACAGCACAAAGCGTTGTCACTACATTTATTGCGCTGGCATACCTTGAATCATTGCCATACACCTGACACATCTGTGTAACAGTCGATGCCGAAGGCGTAATAACCGCCAAGAAAACAATAAGCATAATCTTTGGCGCATCTGCAGAAAGATATGCCATATGGCTGATTTTAATAAGAATAAGTGATATCAACGGAACCAGAAGCATCCTGAGAAAGGTAACAAAATACACCCTTCTGTTGGCAAAAACCTTCTTCAAATCCATCCCTGCAAAAAGCATGCCTGTCACAATCATGCTGGCAGGTCCAATCATACTGCCGACAGAACCGATTGTGTCATTGATAAGCTGCGGCAGATGAATCCTTGTAAAGAAAAGCACCACTCCTATTACTATGGAAATCATATTGATATTAAGGACAATCTTTCGCCAGTCATAGGAGCTTTCACGGCTTATAATCTTTTTGCAGTGTGTCCACAAAAATACCAGCTGCACACTCATGAAAGCACAGCCGTAAAGCACCCACTCCTGTCCTAGTATAAATGTCACAATCGGAACAATCAGATTGCCTGAATTTGAATAATAAACTGATGCGACCTCCACCTCATTCATATGGAAAAGCCTGCCCATAGCAGAAATGATAAACAGCAAAACTAACTGCAAAATCACCGATGCCGCAAATGCAATCAAAAGACCTCTCACTGTTTTTGAAGTGTAATCCACCTGAAAGGCATTGATAATAACACACGGTATAATCAGATACAGCACAATCTTTGATAAAACCTTGCTGTCCTCATCCTTCACAATACCTGCTTTCACGATAATAAAACCCATTAAAATCATGATAAAAAGCTCTATTATCTGTTCCATTAAAAGTATACTGATATGCATAAAAATCATCTCCTGCTCTAAATATCTATGTCTTAAAAGGCATGCATATCTAATTCATAATTTATAAATCTATAATCTCGTAGTCCACTTTGAACAATCCCACACATCCGTCGCAAGCCCATCATAGAAATCCGGCTCATGGCATACCATCAGTATGCTGCCCTTATATTCCTTCAAGGCACGCTTCAGCTCATCCTTAGCATCCACATCCAGATGGTTGGTAGGCTCATCCAGAAGCAGAATATTTGTCTCTCTGTTTATCAGCTTGCACAGGCGTACCTTTGCCTGTTCACCACCGCTTAACACACGCACCTGGCTTTCAATATGCTTTGTGGTCAGGCCACACTTGGCAAGCGCGCTTCGCACCTCGTACTGCGAAAATGCAGGAAACTCGTTCCATATCTCCTCAATACATGTGGTTGTAACCGACTGATCCATCTCCTGCTCAAAGTACCCTATCTCCAGATAATCTCCAAGTGTAACACTTCCTGAAAGCGGCTTTATCAGCCCAAGAATACTCTTAAGCAATGTCGTCTTTCCGATGCCGTTTGCACCGGTAAGAACAATCTTTTGTCCCCTCTCCATCTCAAGGTCGAGAGCAGATGAAAGCGGATCATCATAGCCAATGACCAGTCCATTTGTCTGGAAAATATACCGACCCGGAGTACGCGCTGTCTTAAAGTTAAACTCCGGCTTTGGCTTTTCAGCAGCAAGCTCAATAACATCCATCTTGTCAAGCTTCTTCTGACGTGACATCGCCATATTCCTTGTAGCGACACGCGCCTTATTTCTCGCCACAAAATCTTTCAGCTCTTTAATCTCCTGCTGCTGTTTGTTGTACGCAGCCTCAAGCTGGGCTTTTTTCATCTCATAGACTTCCATAAACTTGTCATAATCCCCGACATACCTATCGAGCTTCTTGTTGTCCATGTGATAGATGAGATTTACCACGCTGTTTAGAAACGGTATGTCGTGCGAAATGAGAATAAACGCATTCTCATAATCGTTCAGATATCGCTTAAGCCACTCAATATGCTCCACATCCAGATAGTTTGTAGGCTCATCCAAAAGCAGAATATCCGGCTTCTCCAAGAGGAGCTTTCCCATCAGCACTTTGGTTCTCTGACCACCGCTTAAATCGGTAACATCCTTATCAAGCCCCAGGTCTAAAAGTCCAAGAGCCCTTGCAACCTCCTCAACCTTTGCATCGATCATATAGAAATCATGCATGGTAAGCATGTCCTGAATCGTGCCGGCTTCCTCCATCAGCTTATTCATCTCGTCCTCGTCCACATCGCCAAGACGCGCATATATGTCATTCATCTCTTTTTCCATATCATAAAGGAAATCAAATGCAGAGGAAAGAACGGAGCCGATAGTCATACCCTTTTCAAGCGCTGTGTGCTGGTCGAGATAACCCACACGCACCTTCTTGGCCCACTCTATTTTGCCCTCATCAGGCATAAGCCTGCCTGTGATAATATTCATAAAAGTCGATTTTCCCTCACCGTTTGCACCGACAAGCCCTATGTGCTCGCCCTTCAACAGTCTGAAGGAAACATCCTCAAAAATAGCACGGTCGCCAAAACCATGGCTTAGGTGCTCTACGTTTAAAATACTCATGTATACCTCTCTTCAAAATTTTATTTCCCCAATATAGCACTTTTTTCAAGATTTAGTCAGCAAGCTCATATTGTTTTGCCAGTCTGTTAAGCTCATCATGAACCTCTTTCACCAGATTCTCCGGGCCTATTATCTTAAAATTATCCCCCATTGCCATAATCCAATGAATAAAAAGCTTGTTATCAGCTACCTTCACAAAAACACGCGAATGAGCTTCATCCTTCTTTAAGATTGTCACATCGGTTCCAAACCTGTCAATCAGGACACCTATAGCGCTGTTTTTGCACAGTATCTCAGCCTTTATCTCTTCTCCATTGTACATACCAAACTTCGATTTGCCATAAGAAGCAATATCGAGTTTTTTAAGCTTCTCCCTGCCCTCACGGACTTTATTTTCAATCAGGATATTCTTCATCTTGTCTACGCGGTAATGATGAATATCCTTTACCTGTGTATCATGGTCATATCCAATCAGATAATAATTGCCATCATTCCACAGCAATCCCCATGGACTGACATGATATCTGGCGCCGTCATGCTTCACCTCAAGCTCTTTTTTCGTATTCCACCGGCAATATTGAAAAGAAAGGCTTGAATTATTTGCAATTGCATTGTGTATGGCATCAACATTTTTCATGATGTCGCTGTTCATGGTTTTCACTCTTCCGGCAACATATACCTGACGCTGCAGAGTGGCAGCCTCCTGTCTGCTTGTAAGACTCTCCAGCTTCTTAATAAGCTCATTGGATTTTTCCTCAGTGATGAACTTGGCAGCCGCGACAGAATCCACTAAAAGCTTAAGCTCCGCCAGCTCAAATGCCCTGCCTATCACCTTATAATGGACAGTCCTGCCATACTGCGTCTTTTGTGTTTTGATACCAAAATCATTCAGCTGTGCTATATCATCATACAGACTTTTTCTCGCGGCCGTGACATCGTATGCATGCAGCTTATTTAAAATCTCATCAAGTGTAATATCATGGTTAGCATCAGTATTATTCAAAAGAATTTTCGCCAGATACAAAAGCTTTAGCTTTTGATTGCTCCTGGGTTCCTTAGATTGCTTTTCGATAGTCAGCTCATTGTTTTCCTTTTCACTCATATACACTTATCTCCCCATCGATTTGTATTGTCTATTCAGAATCACACCACTCACGTTCACAAAACCGCACGATAATCGTCACTTGATTATTGCAGCAAGTTTTTCACCACACATTACACCGAGTATACATCCTAAACAGCTCAACAACACATATCCGCATCCGAGCAGGCAGTGATTATGTTCAAACAGATTATAGGATTCCAGCGAAAATGTAGAAAACGTGGTAAAGCCACCGCATACACCGGTCTTCCAAAATAAAACCATATTTTTGGATACTCCATCCCTGGCACTTGTGATTCCGACAATAAATCCAATCAGAATTGCACCGAGTACATTGGTAATTAAAGTCAAAAAAGGAAACTCAGTTTTTAAAGGTATAAGGCTGATGGCATATCGGGCCATTGCACCTACGGCTCCGCCCAGTGCTACAAATAAAAAATTCATGTTGGCTATCTCCTATATGTAAAATACGCGATTCTCTTTTCTTGGAATCACGTCAGGATAATCTCCATCAACATATCCAAGGGCACAATGTCCGATTCCCTCATACTCATCCTCAATACCGAGTGATTTGAGAAGATCCCTGCCCCAGTCAGACTCAAACTCTTCCTTCGCGCGATGAATCCAGCAGCTTCCAATACCAAGATCATGAGCTGCAAGCATCAGGTTTCCCATCACAAGACTGCCATCATAGACATGTGTAGGCCAGTCCTTCTTTCCAAGAACAATAAGAATAACCGGCGCACCGTAAAATGGATCAGTATTACTTCCCATTATGTCAGCATTTCTCTTAGCAATTTCATCCCTTATTTTCTTATTTGTCACCTGAATAATGATGGTGTTCTGTGCGCCTCTGCCGTTTGCCGCAAAGGTTCCGGCCTCGATTATCCGGTCAAGAATATCCTGCATCATGTCCGGTTTGAATTTACGAATGCTTCTTCTAGTTTTCATTTCTTCTAATACTTTGCTCATGATTTTGTCCTCCTATTAATTCAAATGATATTTACAATAAGTCTTTTAGCTTTGCCATCTCATCCTCAGACAATGTAACACCCTTTCCCATCTTCTCGTGTTCCGGTGCCCAGTCTCTGATATCATATTTAGGTTCTCCACCATTCCACGAAATCTTGTTAAGTTCCTTTGTCCATCCTTTGGCACTTTCTGAGAGGGTGCCGATGTGTTCTACTATCTCATATTTAAAATCTGCCATTTCTATAAATCCTTTCTGTCCTATTAGAATTGATAATAATATATTTGTTTATCTTTGGTTATTGGATTAATTTCCAAATCAGTGAGTGGAAATCTTTTATTTTGCAATCTCATATAATACTGACTACTCTCCACAGCAAGCTGTGGAGTTTCTGACTGGTGACATTTTGCAGTAATCGCGCATCATTTTCAGATTGGAATACTGTCTTTCTGCCAGAGCAGTGAACTCTACAATCAAGCAGTCCATTGACCACATTATCGATTGTTTTTGTGTTTCCACAGGGAACATAGTCAATCTCCCTTATTGTATTTAGTTAAGATGCTTTAATTCCACTATTTAATACTTTTATGTCATTTGCCTTAATCTATTCGATTATGGCTTTTTCTTTGTTATATTGTTGTTCAAAATTTGAAATACATTTATCTTTATCTATTGTTTTGTTTATGTAATCTATGTTGTATAGCAAATATGAAGAATACCAATCTCTTTGTACTATTGTACCATCAGAAAGTTTATACATTCTATCTGATAATTTCTTTTTAATAAAATCATCCGCAGTATGGTCATACTGACTTGCTCTGTAATCATTTGGCACTTCTATATAGGTGCCATTTGTACACTTAAATTTCTTTTCAATTTGAGATTGAAAATACCCACAACACCTATTTTTTATAGACTTGCCAAAACGCTTTTACGATTACATTTACCTTTGCTATTGAAAGTGGTATTTTTAGCTCGTTTTTGAAGCTTCTTAGCATTTTTAGGTTCAGTTACAAACAATTCATTCCTTTACTTAAAGCTAACCGCAAGTTTTGTTGTCATATTTTTTTCCGTCAGCCAATTCAATACTACTGGAGTCAGATCATGAACACTTGCTTTTCCATCTGCTACCTTTTTAAGAAATTCTATGATTTGAGGTCCCTTATCGCCAAGTCCCAAATTATCAATAATTTCATCTGCTTCCTGTAGCCCTTTTTCCATCTTATCCAGATTGTCTTGCTTAAACTCCCAGGATGCTCCCATTTTGATCTTATTAGTAGCATAATCCACTTTTTCTCTCTCGGGAGCAATTCCCTTAATAGTCTGTAACATGCTAACTTTTTGATCCGCTATTTTATGATAATGTTCAGACCATTCCTGTAAAATAGATTTCTTGATTGCCACGACTTCTTTCTGTATGTAATTTGCAGTTGATTCCTGTACCATTCCACGTGCTACTGCATCACTTGATAATTTTAATAGTCCAATAACTCTACTTTTTTGTTTCTGGCGAAACAGAGAAATCTAGCTGTAACATACCATTAGAAACTGCTTGTACAATAGAATGACTCTCGCTTACTGCTGTTGAATATATTTTGTCACTTTTTTCTTGCTTTTGAACATCATTAGAAGACTGCTCGAGCTCATGTATCTCCTTCATTGCGATGATGCTCTGATCTAATAAATCTATCAGCATTACTTCACCTTCCAATCTACAACTAATCTGCTATCAGCTTCAATCTTTTTACACGACTCCTCGTATCTTGCACTTAAATCGCCACCATTGTCTACAAGGATATTTTCTTTTCTCTTTGCGATGTCTCTAGCAACGTATTCTACATCTTTTTGAACCGACTGAAGTACTACAAGTAAACGTTCTAACTTGGATAATGGATCTTTTGAGAACATAAGTAGCACATCTAATGAATCATCACAATCGATTCCTTTTTCAACTTCTCTAAATGCAACCGCAATGGTCTTGGCCTCTTTCTTAATTCCATCCAAAACTGACATATTTGCATGAATATTGACAAGTGAAGCACTTGCCGTTTCATAAAAGTCTTTGATTTTGTCAACAAGATCCTCAATATCCTCATCGTCAATATCTTCATAATCCAGATAATTGGACAACTGTTGCAATAAACTATTTGCTTTTTCTTTTTCGGCATCTGCCACCTTCGGAATTCGTGTATATATTTTCTCGTATATCTCTCGAATTTCTCGGCGCTGTGGTATAGGATCATTTAACATAAGCTGGTCGTCTGCAATAACCAATCTTGCCTTCTGTATTTTTCGAACATCAGCATTAAACTCTGTTGCTCTTATAAATACTTGTGAAGATTTTAAATTACCCTGAATAATATTGTAATACTGAGTAATAACATCTTTAACCTTCTCATCATTATTGAGAACCATACTTACGAGAGAATTCCACTCTGAACAATGAGAATTCTGAACCGGCTTCTTCAAGTTCTTTGCCATTAAGTTTGTTGCAGGAATTCCCTCTACCTTTGTTCCAGTAAATACACCTTGAAGTATTTCTCTATACATCTCTGTTGCAAGTGCACAATCCTGATAATCAACTTGATGATTTTCAAATCGATTCACGGTATCAACAATCGTTTTTTTCCACTTTTCTATCCAAATCTGAACCCGGTATACCATCATAGAAGAGTTATCAAAATTCCAGCTTCCATTTCCAAGAGTAACATAAGCTAAAAATGCCTCTAATACTCCTTGTGTCTCTCTATCTGCTGGTAAAATAACTAATGCATTCTTTGCTCCTCTTTTCTGACGCTCAAAGCCAATAAAATCTTTTGTACCCTTAACTCTATTTAAATTATCAAGAGATACTCCCTCTACCTGCCAATTAATAGCTGTTATTAAAAATCTTTTATTAATCTCATCACGTGCTTTTGTGATATTCACTACATCCTTAGTTGTAGTACCAACATTTAAATCGCCACCATCAATCCATATCTGCAGAGTTCTCTGTCCCATTAAAAAATCTGCCATAGCAGGATCTACGGTAGGTGTAGCGGTTGATAGTGTAACTGGCGGTACATTATCAGGAATATCATCAATTCCTACAAGTGGCTTAATCGTTGGTTTAATCGTCTTTTTACCACCTTTTCGCCCTTCAAAAGTAGGTACTCCTAAATCTTCAAAGAATCCAATCGGCATTCCACTTAAATACTTAATTCCATTTTCCTCATATTCTAAATCAGATGCATCTCCCCATACTCTTATAAAACGTTCTACTCTATCAGCAAAATTTTCATCAACATGCTGATGTATATAAGTACTTACATAGAGGCTTTCAAATGGAATATCGTTGATTCTCTCGATTGTAAATTCTGGAAAACTATCTTTCTTAAAGAGATAATTTCTCATTGCTCTTTCGATAATATCTCTCAACAAATATCTAGGTGTTCTATAATCCGGCTGTAAAATACACATATATAAGTTCGTAATTGCTCGCTTGGTAAATGGAAAAAGCGATAATTCTTTTCCTTTGCCAACCGTGACTGTATCCCAATTTGCCTTTTCTTCGCCTTTATGTACTGGATATTCTTTCATTGAAGCACCATTTTTTGCCCATTCATCTAATATATCGCCACGCAAAGACATTGCGTTCAAATATCTTCCTACAAATTCATATAGAGAGTCTTGATTTTCTCCAAATACATCATTTGGAATATAGAAAAAAATTGTGTTACTCTATCTTTATGATTATCCATAAAATTTACGTTGAAATACTTTTCTGTTGTTCCAACTATTGATGAGATTCTACACAACTCCTGACTTTCGTACATTCCGGTATGCTCGGTTGTCAATACGTTCAACAGTGCTACATTTACTCCCGTAAATGCAGTAACATCTTCAATAAGTAGTGTGAGATTTTTCCCTTGTCGTTTAATTTCTTTTCTAATTTCTACAAATACCTGTTCAAAATCACCTGGCTCTAATCCTGCACAAGTCTGAATAACCTTATTAACTAATGTATTCATATAATCTGCCAATCGCTCAGGCATTTCATCATCCGCCAAGATAGCATTTGCCATTTTCATAGCATTTTTGTCTGCACCATAAGTAATCATATCATCGCAAAAATTAACATCTACCTCGAAATCTGCGATTTCAAAAAGAGCCATAACATCTCTACTATCACCTGTTTCATTTTCTGCAACCTTCTGATATATTCGATCAATTGCTCCATCTTCTTTCATAAGCTTTAACTGAAACTGCTCATATTGAAGAAGCTGGACTAGTCTTTTCTTTTCATTGTTACTTAAAATCTCATCATTTTCATCATTCTTCATCTCAACAATAAAGTTCTGATATATCATATCCTTAAGCTTTTTGTTGTCAATTGTTGATGTTGCTCGAACCAGTCTATCATATACAGCCTTATTAGGAATATTTGCAACTTCTGGAAGTTCAAGCAACTGTTTAATTGTACCTTTTAAACTATTATCACTTCTTCGAACAAAAAGGACAACCTCATCCTCCGGCACTGATTGCTCTAATCGAGCTGCAAACCATCTTATTAAATGTGACTTACCTGCACCACTTGATCCAATGACAATAATGAACTGATGATTATTCTCGGAATTTAAAACATACTTATTAAATACTTGCTCCTCAGACATTACTTTATCGGATTTACTATCCCACTTTTTTCTTATGTGTATATTATTTACCGGAACGTGTGTAGCTAAAAAGTCAGCCTGTGTGCTTGTAACAGTATCTATACGAATCACTTCACCAATTCTACTCTTTGCAATTTCGGAATTCATACGTTACCTCCTTACTGTGACATGTGTTACTGTCGATTTTATCGTATGTAATTCTGCCTCATATAAAAACCACATATCTCCACTATCCAATTTATGTGATAACTGAATAACACCTTCATCATGAAGGGCTCGTAATCCATTTGACATTGCCATATTAATTTTTTTATTATCATCAATGTCTGATAATCCAATTTCTGCATAAGGTTTAATAGCCAAAATAAAATCTGTAAAAGTATATTCTTCCCCTGTTTTTAATTTTGTAACAGCAAGTGCTGATTTTAGATATTGATGCATATTAGGCAGTAGTATCATATCATGTAAATTCCCAAGTCCTAAAAACGATGCCCAAAACCTCCATGCACGCATATCATCCTCATAAACTGGCAAACCTATTGTTTTAGACATATGTTCAACAAGTGCAGCTTCTGACACCGCCTTATATTTAAAAACCTGCTCATTCATTGACAAATACTCTTTTGATACTTTAAAAAATAGTCCATCTGTGATTGCAGCAATGTTGCTCACAACATATTCTCTCATTGCGTCATATGATGCTACTTGTTTTGACTCAACAGCAAGAGAAATCTCTCCTTCTTTTACAGATATTAATCCCAGCTGTCTTGCTGCATCACGAACGGTTCCAAAGTATCTTGTTGCACCACCCAAATCTGATGGCTCTAACAATTCTCTCAAATCACTTTCCTGCATTGAACGACTTTTCACTGCTTGGCAAAGTGCATATACTCTTTCTGGTATTGCAGATGTTTTCATTCTATCTTCAAACATATTATTACATCCTTTCAATCAAGTATTCTTCAATAACAGGTCCATCAACTATCGATGAAACTGTTTTATTAACTTCATTGCAATATATATCTTCTCGAAAGACATGCAATAAACGAACTTCTCTCGTTCCCAGCGTCTTCCGTAATCTGCTCAGCTTTTTGTAAATATTTTGTTCAGTATTTCCATATAAAACTATCGCATCTCCTGCAAAGTAATAATAATCACCATGTTCTACCAATCGCATAAACTCATTCATCCCTAATAAATTAATATCTGTCCATTCAGAAATACTATTTAATAAATTAAAATAACTGCTTTGCTCCTCATCGTTTATAATAACAGTTGAAAATCCTCTATTAATCACTCGTCCTATCAACTCAGTATTATCAATATCCGAAAATAGTATTGCTTCATTAGAACTTGCAAACATGTTATCCAGTTCAACGGAAAATTTACGAGTAGGTGATGGTATCTTTTTAACCAACTCAAATCTCATGGGATCTGAGTCAATAATATTTTTATGGTTATCACAGCCAGCACAGTACTCTGAAACCATACTATATGTACTATTAAAGAACATTTCAGACCAACACATCCTCTTACCTTGTCTCACAGCACGACTCATGGTTTTGAAATCTTTTTCATTCTTGGTCCATTCTTTTGCGCGTACTTCCTCTATCAGTGCTCTTGTCTGATCTGTAATTTGCAACAATCGTTTATCTAAAATCGAAACTCTAATAAAATAAACCTGAGTTTTTGTATCAACTACCATATCGAGTATCTTTATTAGGTTGTATCTTCTTAATAAAAGAATTACATATATATTCCATTTCTGATCAACCGTACTTGTATCCTCGGCATAATCTACACTGTTATAGCTCGGCTTTACTGATGTATCCAAAGTACAATAATCAATTCCTCTAGTAGATGTATGACTATTAAGCATACTATCCCACCTACCTAATATCTTGTCACTTCCTAAAACCTTATCTGTCATAACAAATGCAGACTCCAGATCTTCATCTGGATATACACACATTACACTCAAACAAGGTAGTCCATCTCTTCCACCTCTACCTAATTCCTGATAATATACATTCGGATTGTCCGGCACATATAAATGCAATACGGTTCTTACATCGCTTTTATCTACACCAACTCCAAATGCAGATGTAGCTACAATGATATCAAACTCATTTTCAGACCATTCGTCAATAATCCTCGAACGCTCATCTGCTTTTGTTTTTCCAGTAAATGTTTCAACATTCGTGATACCGATGTCTGCTGCTATTTCTTTAACCTTTTCCGCTTGATCAGGTCTCATTACGTAGACAACCATTGGTCGAGGTAAACATCTCAGCAATTCTCTTATCTTCTCGTTTTTATCTCTAAAAGATGTAGCAGTAACAAGCTCAAATCTAGGTTCTCTTCTCAGTGCATCACATCTTATCTCAATCCACTTATCTCCAGTAGCAAACATACTCTGAAGAATCTTAACTGTATTCTTCTCATAAGTTGCAGAAAGCAATACTGTCTTTAACTTAGAGTTTTTCTCATATAGATTGTTTCTCCAAGGCTCCAAGCATTGATAATCTACACGGAAGAAATTTCCCCATTCGATTACTATATGAGCCTCATCAATAATAAGATTTCTCAAATATCCAGAATCATTAGCTGCCTCTATAACCTGCTTAAACACTTCATTTTTAATCAATGCTTCTGGCGAAATAAAAAGCAATCTAAGCTTTCTATTCTTGATTCTTTCTATAATGTTTCTTTTTTCTTCTTTAGATAAATCACTATAATAGCTTGCAATCTCTGATTCCATAGCTACTTTGATGTTGTCTTTTGCTACACGAACCTGATCCATTGCAAGAGATACTGTAGGTACTACCGTAATCGTTAATCCATCCTTTTTTTGATATGCCATTGTTTGAGTAATCAAACTTTTTCCACCGCCTGTCGGCAACGACACTAATGCTGTATAACCTTCCGGCATATTCAATGCTCCAATAACTGCTAACTTCTGTCGTATAGATTTGAACTTTTGAAAACCCGTTAATCTATAGATGTTTGGGGTTACTCCTAAGAAATACCGGTCATCCTTTTTAGGTTCTATGTAATCTTCCATAAATCCCTGTTTAATAATATCAGTATTCATATAGTCAGGCAGATTAAGAGTAGCATAACAAAGCCCTTCTGAATCTATACGTAAACCATATAGATTATCTTGAATGTCTATGTCCTTTGGCAAATGTACTGACGTCTGAAAAACTAATAAATAATTTCTGAGTGAAATTAGCAAGTCATCTTTTGAGATCCTTCGAGTTCTGTACATCTTTACAAATTTTGATAACCTGAATGCTGTCATGTATCTATATTTTTCAATACCATCCCTAGGGCAGTTATCAGCACTTATTCCACCTAATTCATTATCTAATATTTGTTGTATGCACTCTTCAATCTGTTCCTTAATCATGTGTTTTCCTCACCATAACAAATGCTGCTGCCTCTAACTCCACTTTTGTAGTTCTTAAAGCTTCCAATACGGTTTCATAGGTTTGTTTTTTTTGTTCTATTTCACCCACGTCAACGCCAAAGAACTTTGCTTGTGCCACTTCCGCATTTAATGTCTGTTCTATGCTTGCTGCTGCTAGTTTTAAATTATTACTAGCCATCATTTTTTCTCTTACTTGATTCTTTGCCATTTTCATAGAAGTTGACACAAAGTTTTCCCACTTATCTTCCGGATATACCTGTCTAAACCAATCTATATTTGCACATCCATATCTTTCCTTTATATGTAAAGAATCCGATTTGACTGATCTTCGACCAAGATGAACAACATCCTTTTGAATATGAAATGCAGACTCTTTTGAAATAGTCTCAAGTAATTTCAACACCTTGTCTACTGGAATATGTTCATACTTTTGTGTGCTAATTGCAGTTGATATCTGATCAACTGATATATAACTTTTATATTGCCTTATTGCAGTAAGAGGAATTCCTTTTTATCTAAAAGTATCTGTTCATTAGGATATAAATTCCATGTATAAACAATTCCTCTCCAATCGAAATCTGCCTCGAGTGCAATCGCAGTACATGTTCCCTTGTAAGAATTCATCGCATTATCTACAATACAATCAAACACATCATCACCTGGGGCAAAGAAATGCAGATAATCATTTTCTATTGCAATCTCACGATTAAAGGTACCAACTATTTCTCTACTTCCTGTAATAGTCTTCTTACCAGTTCTTTCCTCATACAACTCTCTTATTTTCCTTGAGAATACATTAGAGGTACGATTAATATATTCCATCCAATTTGGTGGAATTAACATAGAATTTCTTTGCTGACTCAGTTGAGAATGAACCTTCATTAAATCGTACTATTCCTTCCTTATTAAACTGGCCTTTCAAGCCTGCAAGACTTGCCCATCCCATCATTGTATTAGCAAATAATTCATTTTCATTTGATGTATAATAGCGTAATAATCTCTTCAATTCCTGATTTAGTGTAGCATATACGAATGCAGCTGAATCAAAATGTTGTTCTTCTCTTACCTCCTTTTCCATCCTCTGAGAAGCTTCGATGATTTCAGATATTGCATTAGAAATTCCATATCTAAAATCGCTGGTTACTGCATGAATAATACTTTCATTGATTTCATTCATAATAATTTCTAGTCCACTTAGTGACTTGGTAAAAATATTAAGTCCTTTGTTCCAGAAATTATATAGTTCTTCTTCTAGTGTTTCCTTTGCATATATAACTACAGAACAAACATCTTTGTCTACTGGCCTTCCCAATCTATCAAGTCGTCCAATTCTTTGTTCAATAGCATTAGCATCCCAAGGTAAATCAATATGGATTACGAAGTCTGCACTTTGCAAATTTCGTCCTTCACCACCAGTTTCATCACAAAGTAGTATTTTACATTCGTCCTCATTTTGAAAACGATATATGCTTAATTCCAATTCCTCTTCATCCATATTTTTATTGAAGAGCGCGATTTTTTCTTCTCCAAAATAATTTTGTAATACATGTCCATATTTTTCAAAGGTCTCTGCATAGTTTGTAAAAACTACAACCTTTTCCTCATATATTTCCTGATCAATGAAATCGACAATGCTGAGTATTCTACTTGAATAGTTATATGGCTCTGCCAGTACATTATCTAATTCTTTAAGCATCCATTCTTCTGCATTCAACCATTCCTTTGCATTTTCTTCTACAGCTGGATCAATTGATAAACCTTTATTCTTTTGTATCTGTATCTCTTTATTAAACGCCCACGAGGAACTAAAGAAAGCAGTCAACAAAGGAATATAATACTTTTCAAATTCTTCAGATGAAATTTCTTGTCTACTTATCCAATCTACAATTGCTTCATATGTAGTGTGCTCATAAGTATTTTTATCTGGATTGAGTGCATATTCAATTTCTCTAACCGTTCTCTTAGGTAAATCTTCCTCCATATATCTTCGTCTATTACGAATAATATTTTTCTCTAACTGATAGTTCTCACAAATATAGAACAGAGCCTCCTGAATCGCACTTTTTCCATAATCCGCGCTATCAATATCTATCTCTGTTAAAATACTCTTAAATTCATCGTCTTCTATTAGTTTTGAAATTCTCTTTAGTCCATTTGTGACATCATCAAATAAATCTGTACACTCTTCATTCTCTAAAGGATTTTCTTCATTTTCAATAACATCTGCTATATTATCGACATAATCATCAAAGTCTTGTAACACAAGATATGTACTTTTGGTAATACTTTTCTGTTTATCTACAAGTACTTGAAAATCATCAAGCGAGAACTGATCATACTTATCTGGCATAATCAACTGAAGTAATTCTAAATATGCTTCCTTCTTCTGCTGAACCGGAGTTGCAGAAAGCAATATAATATTCTCAGTTCGCTTACTTAATGAGTGAAAATATGAATATAATTTTCTATTTGCCAACAACTTGTGTGCTTCATCCGCAATAACAAAATCCCATCGAAAATTGATATGATTTTCAATATCCTCTTCTGCAATTAACTGAACATAATTACCATTGACATTTTGTCCAGGAACAATTTCAAACTTGATTAGTAATTCAGTTCTCCACTGCGCAACCAATGGTCGCGGTACCGCTATAAGAATTTTCTTATTTGAATTGTGCAGTAAATAAACTTTTAATACAGATGCTGCTTCAACAGTTTTACCCATACCCACTTCATCTGCTAACATGACTCTACAATTCTTTTCCTGAAGACATCTCATGATGGTCTTGAGCTGATGCTCTTTCAAGAATATTTTGCATCCCGCCAACTCTTTAAAACCAAATACCGAATTATCTAAGACCTTAACTGTCTTACTTACTATACTTCTACCAAAGTACCAAGCCGGATTCTGAAATTCATAACTTTTCAACTGCTCTGCTGGTGATATTCTTCCTCCATTAAAAGGTGCATCTACAACATCCTCTCGCACCTTAATTACCCTATCTGTAAATTCTTCTTTCAGATAATAATAGTACCATTCATCTTCTTTTAGCGTTGAAAGAATTGTATATCTACCACTTCTATACATCACATAAGACTCTCTAAGTAATGTACATCTTTTTACATATTCACATGGTAACTCAACTTTTTCTGGGATGCTTTCATAATAGTTTCTAAATCCAAATGGATCTAAAAATGCAACGCTAACATTCTCTGTAAAGTCGTCAGTTTCTATAATTTTTCCAGTAATAAAATTCCTTGGATCTTCAAAATCTGCAACAGGACATCTGACATACATTCCTCTTTCCAAATGCCTCACCTCCATTAAGTTTCAATCAATGACTTATAACTTTCGAGACACTTTTCTCTTACAGCACACCATTGACACCATATGTTTACTTCTTTTTTATAACTTGCCTCTTTCAAATTTTCTGGTAAAAATTTTCTCTTCTCTGCTAATGTCAAATCATTAAATTTACCAGACAATACATTCTCCTTGTTTTCATTCTCCAAATGCAGATAAATAAACTCTTCTTTTTTTTTCTCATCATTTCTAAATCAACATCATCTACCTTTGGAAATTGTTTGACTTTTCCCTCTTTCAATGCTTGATAAATTATTGCACTCTTAGCATTCGACTTTATATCAGTCATTTCAGACTCATTCAAAAAAACGAAATATCTACTCAAACGGCTCATTGCCTCATCTAACGCTTCATTCATAATTGCTTCTGTGGCAATCTGTCCTTCAAGTTTTCTGCGAACAATATTGGCTAAAACAATTTCTAAATACTTTGTTTGTAAAAAGCGATCTTGATACACTGTTCCATTTTCTATCAGCGACTCTAATGCAAAACGATATCCGCATATTCTTCTTCTAAATCCATCTAAATCCACAAAGTTGTTTTTGTTTGCGCCCAAGTCAAATGTCAATTCGATATTATGCTTTGTTGATGATGTATCATGAACATTTCGTACAGTCTTAATACCCAACAATTTTAATATGTAATACAGTTCGTTTTCTTTATCATCATCATTTTTAATGTAACTCAACTTGAAATTACATCTATTAAATTCCAACCCGTATATTAAAGCATATCGCTTGAAATGCTTATATTCCTTTCTAGATTTTACATATACCTGATATTTCCAATCTAACGGTTCATATGCTTTTTCAAAAAACTCTATCGTAAGAGGCCAAGAAAATTGGTCTTCTCTTTTAACATTCATGTCCGCATCTGATACACAGGCAAAGTGATATACAATGTCAGATTCTTGTGTAGAACTTTTCAATACATCACCATCTATCTGTTGGAAGTCTCTTACAATCCAATTTGCACTTTCACCTTTTTGACTCTCCTGTTTCAAATAATATGCCATTGTATCTTTTAAACAATCAAAAGTACTAGTTGTCTCAATTTTCTCCACCTCTTCTAAACGAGCCAGTAATCGTAACAGAATATCCCTAAACTCTGTTTCTGCATCAGCTGTCGGAAGAATTTGTGTCTCAATAAAATCTTTTAACTTCTCATAAAAGTGTTTAAAATTATTATTTTCATTTTCAAAATCTTCATAAAAAACTTTTGTGATTACATTGAGTGTCTCTAGTGCCTCAATCAACTCATCTAAAAATTCCAATTCCACATCATAATAAGCAAGCTTATTCAGTTGTTCTGCATACTCAATCTTCCCCTTATTTAATTTAAAAATTTGTTTTCTTAATTTTTTCAATAGATCAACTACTCCATCAGATTCATTGTCACCCACTAGCACAGTTGCTCTTGAAAAATAATTCTTTGTTAAATTAAAGGTTGTGATTAATGATCCTACATTTTTTTCAAACAATGCACCAGAATACAAACACTCTGCAATATCATTCATATTCTCGATTTTGATTCCACCATTCTCACTATCCCACATATTAGTAACTGCAACAAAAAAATGTCCGATTGGATATGCCAGAAAATGTCTTTCACCAAATTGTTCCGGAAAGTACACTTTCAAAATATCATTCACAGAATTATTAGCAGAATAAAACTGTTCTCTCATATAGGAAAGTGCAGAGCCTTTTTTCTGTTCGTCAGCATGATACTTAATAGTAGCTTCTTCAAATATTTGTGCTACATACGCCGAAAATTCAGTAATATTATCAAATTCAATCACCCTTATATCATTGAGTTCTCGACTTCTTTCAGTCAATGAACCATTAACTAATTTTCCAATCTGATCAGCTAGTATATTACCTTTATAGCTTGCCTGTAACAATGTTGAAGGTTTAAACTCGTTATTAAACTGACTCTTTATATTTAAATCAAAACATGAATATACATCCAGCCAGGTTTGATAAATTTCGTTATACTGCTGCTGATAGTTAAACATTAGTACAACTCTCTTATATTTGGATACCTCCTCAATCATTGACAAAATAGTGGGAGTAAATTGATGGATACCGTGAATTACAACAGTATCACAATTTACTTTTTCTATTGACTTTACTTCCTTTCCTCTTCTCAGATTTTTTGCGACTAACGCCGTTTTAACAGCTTGATCAATTTCTTTTTCAGAAAAATTTCTTTTTAGATAAAATTTACTTGCATTTTCTCCATGCAAAATCGCATTATATGCAGCAACTAAATACTTTTGCTCTTCAGTAATCTTCTTTATGTTTAGATTCTTTAACCATAATCCCATTTCAGCCATCAAACGTATGCTATCTAATAGAGAACTTTTATTAAATCGCAATGATTGCTTTATTTTCTTCCATCTTTCCGGCTCTATATTGGGAGTTACATTATCTAGTGTATTTGTCAGTATTGTGTACTGCTCAATATAAGTCTTTGTATCAAACCAGTTTGGATATAAAGCTTCCACTAACTCTTCTACTGTAGCTAATTGTCCGTCATTCAATTCATCATATACTGCTGACAATCCATTAACCATAGTCTGCGACACACAAAAATGAGCACAGTTTTTTACCGAATCCCAAAAAGGTTCGTTGTTTATCTCATATGGATTGCTATACGTATATATTGCTAATGACATCTTATACCTCCATTAAATTTTGCCACGATAACTTGCTCTTGGATTTTACATCTCTCATCCATACAACATTTCTTATGGCTCTAGTAAGTGCTACATATAACACTCTGCTTTCCTCATTTACTCGCTCATTTTGCTCTTGTGAAACATCATAATTGGAATTATATTTTTTATTTGGTTCATCGCCGATTCTGATTCCATATGCCAATTTGTCATTTTCAACATATACATCCAAATCCGCCTTCTTCATAGATGCGACATCCATTTCCATATAAGGCATAATTACACATCCATATTCCAATCCTTTGGCTTTGTGAACCGTGGTACATATCACTCTGATATTATCTGTTTCAGTTTCAACATTACGCGCCAATTCTTCTTGCTTGGTCATAATGTTAATATGCATACTGTGTTCAATTACATTCAGCGTTAAATAATCTACACTATACGTTTTAATAATTTTTTCCAATACTAACTCATAATTTGCTTTATAAAACCTTTGCTCATTTTTATTTTCAGAATAATGAAACCAAGGCTGACAACCCTCATAGATATTTCTTAACAACATCAAAATAGGCTGTATTTTAGTATCGCATATAATTTGTTCCCAAGTTCTATCTAATTTTACTTTCAAATACTTATTAAGAACTTCTGTTAATTTTGATACCTGTTCTTCAGTTTTAAGTCCATGTAAACCTTGTATATCCAACTCTATTATAATATAGTTTGAATCTATCAAATTATATAAGCAAACTGGATCTCTCGGATTTAATAGTGCTAATACAAGCTTGTATAAATCCAATGCAGGCATAAGCTGATAAAGATCTCCACCAACTTGTGTTTCAATATACTCACCGCGAATCTTAGCCTCTTCTAAGATATTATGAATTTGACAATTATCTCTAACCAGTATCGCAATTGTCATATCTTTGCATGAAAGTTTATGGGATTTTGAAAGATATTTGATTATATCTTTTTGCCTCTCTATTTCAGCAAAGAGTATTTCCATTCTTTGCTCATCACCCTCATACTCTAATTTTGTAATTAATTCATGTGCAGGAAGATATGTATCAATGCTACTGCGCAAAGAATCTTTCCCCTTAGAAAACGGAAGATATCCTCGAGCACCCATTTTTGAAAAAATATCATCAAATCTATCCAGCAATCTTTTATCTGTTCGATAATTTATCGTGAGCGAAAATTCTTCCCACTTCGTCTCATCTGTTCTAATCAAATCAAAAGCACTGATTGTTGCTCCTCTAAAACGGTATATACTTTGTTTTAAGTCACCGACCACAAATAGTTTTGTATTCTTTATTATATTTTGTAATTTCAAGAATGAATCTATTTGTACATCATCTGTGTCCTGAAATTCATCAATAAATAGGTATTTGTATTTCAGTTCACATTTTTCTTTAAAAGCTCCATTTACCGCATCATTTAGTAGTAGCATACTTTCTTTTAGATCAATCTTATTCTTAGAGAATATTTGCTCTTCATATTCTTTTTCTGCCGGTATTATAACATCCATTATAACTTCACTGAAAAACGGCCATTCTTCAAACGTGCCGAGATTTTCTGCTTTCAAGTTCTTAATTCCATAACTTTTATTATAAAGTTGTTGTGAAAAACGCATCAGTAATTTTCGAAATTTATGCACTGGCATTCTTAATTGTTGAGCAAAGTTTGCATCTTCTTTCTGCTTCTTAACTATAAAATTATTCAAGTATTTTTCATATACCTGTTCTTTAGCATAATCACTTGAAGAAATTGCAAATTCTGCACCCAATCCATATTCCATAGCTGTACTTTGTAATACAACTTTCGCAAATTTATGTATGGTAGATATTTGCATCAAATCTACTGCTTCAATTACATGTAATATCTTTTTATTTTTTGTAAGAATAAAGTAATTCATAAAATACTGTTTTAATCTTACCTTCATATTATCAGCAGCCTCATTGGTAAATGTTACCATAGCAATTTCATCCACCAGATTATTTACGTAGCGGCTCCTACTCAAACACAAATAAGCAATGCGAGATACCATAGAATATGTCTTACCTGTTCCAGCACCTGCTTGAACAAGTACATTCTTGTCACCATTTGCATGTTCTACCTTGTATTGTTCAAAATTCCAGTTTGTAGAATTTGCAATATCCTCAAGAATTGACCTTTGCTGATTCGTATATTGCCCTTCAACAACTACTTCATCAGCACCTAATTCAAAGTCGTGTACATAAATTTCAAAATTAAATATTCTAAATGATCTATTATTACATAAAAAATCCTTTTGCAATTCATCTGCATTTGCAAGTCTAATATCATCCTTATCTACAATAATACCTCTTTTTCGAAAACCATCTGAAAGTTTAGAAGCAATTGCATAAATATCATTTTCCTGCTTGATAAACGCAATCACTTTAGTACCAGAAAAATATGAATTTACTAAATCACTAGTTTCCGAGTCCGATAAACCACTATGAAAAATCTTTAAAACAGAATATGCATCTGCAACTTCAACGATTTGTTCATCTTTTGCCTTATATGATGGTTCAAAATACTGTCTAACCATCGCCATTGCTCTTTCATCAAAAGGTGTGCTATTTAGCGGTTTCTTCTTCACAAATGCATTTGAAATCTTTTGTCCTAATTTACTAGAAGACATTAAATCATCAGAGAAAATAGTGAAATCTTTTGATGATACTACATCTAGCCTTACATCTCTGTACTCCTTTTCAGAAATAAACGGATAACATACCATAGACAACACAACCGGACTAATGCTAAATTGATCATTCAAAAAGTTGAGCCAATCAAACCTATACCCTCTTGCCTGTTTTTCTGGAGAGCCATAAACCCTAGAATCTCCTTCGATAATAATTTCATCAGGACCTTTTACATCAAAAATGTACTTTGCCTGCCAACCTTTGACCTCGATTACCATTATTCCAACATTCTTTATTAGAAGTGCAAAATCAAACTATCTATCATCAACAACCTCTCGATGATTGTACACAACAACATCATTAGGCAATAATGAAGACAATTTTTCCCATACTAATGCTTCGCCTTTATATTCAGTTGGCTTATTATCCATCATTAATGCCATAACGCATCGTTCCTCCTAAATTTCTGATTTGAGCACCTTCAGGAACTCATTTATATCTTTTTCTGTTGTATACTTATTGATTGAAACCCTAAGTACCTTTGTAACTTTATCTCTTAATCCTAATGCCTGAATTACATAAGATGGTTCTCCTGCACTACATGCCGATCCAGTCGATAAAGCCACCTCATTGCTAATCTTTTTAATGAATCTCTCATTGTGAAAATCAGCTTTATCAACTACCAAATTGATAATTCCGGCTACACGCTTTGACGCTTCAACCGTAGTATGTATTCCATCAATATTTACAATTCCTTGTAACAATAATTCATCTAATTTTTGAATACGTTCTTTATTTTTTTTCATGTCTCGAAGTGCTATCTCAGCAGCCTTTCCAAACCCAACTATATTATGCACTGCATGTGTCCCTGCACGATATCCATATTCTTGTTCACCACCGTGCATAAATGCAGTAATCGGAGCAATTCCATATGCATCAGACTTCATATATGCTGCTCCAATCCCTTTTGGACCATAAATCTTATGTGCTGAGCATGATGCATAATCGATTCCTAATTTCTTGACATCAATTTCAACTTTCCCCAAAGCCTGCGTCAAATCAGAGTGAAGTGCTATATTACTATTTCTGCATATCTTGGACACCTTACTTACATCACTAATCGTTCCAATTTCATTATTTACATAAAGCATAGAAACGAGTGCGGTATTTTCTTTTATAGCCTTTTCTATTTCTTCAACACTAATTTCTCCATTAGGAGTAACCCCAACAAATGATGCTTCAAATCCCCGATTCACTTTTTTTTCTCTCCGAATAAAGATATGGTTGGATCATTGTTGGAATACAATTCTCCATTCAGATACTTGCATGTATTCAGAGTTGCTTTATGCTCCACAAGCGATGTAATTACATGATTTCTTCCATCACCATAATATTTTCTATAGTCCAAATATCCTTTGATGATGAAATTTGTACTCTCAGTTGCTCCAGATGTGAATATTATCTCCTCTGGCTTAGCACCAATTAACTTTGCAACCTTCTCTCTCGCCTCTTCTACTGCTTCTTTTGCATTTGTTGCTTTGCAATAGTACTTGCTAGAAGGATTTCCAAATTCTTCACTGAGATATGGTAGCATTGCATCTTTAACTTCTTCATCAATTGGAGAAGTTGCACTATTATCTAGGTAAATCATTTAAAATTTCTCCTTCATTAGAATTCGCTTCGTTTCAATCTTCCTAAAATAAACTTCTTAATCATACTAAATCCTTGATATGACGCATACCCCGTAAAAGTTCCTCCCACCAACCAATCTTCTTCCTTTACATCTGTTTTTTCTAAGATATTTTTGAATTTTATATATCCCTCTTCGTTATCGTCATAACAGTCAGAAAACACCCCAAATAAAGTATTAACGCCAATCCCTTTACAAATATTATAGATACTGTTGTATCTGTGTTCTCTTCCAAAACAGTTCGGCCACTGTTCAATTACTATATTCCAAGCTTTCTCTACTACTTCACGTATGTGGTCTACTGTACAATCATATTGTTCTCGAGATAACGCATCAATTGTTTGTATCTTAAAATATTTTTCAATAATTGGAACAATACTCCTAGAAAAGGCAATTATAGATATTGGTTGTTCGTTTCTTTTACCAATCTCATCTGCTTGAATTATCAAGCCATTCCAAGCACTTTTCGGATCCGCACTCATTGCTTTTGCAACATCCATTGAGATTGCTTGCATAATCTCTTCTGATACAAGCATCTTTTCATTATTCTTCATATACGTTTTTGTCTTTTTATTTTTTAAAGCGACTGCTAAATCCGTCCTTACCTTCTTGCCTTTACTATTTAAATTAATAAATGCATCAATTTCAGTTAAATCATCTTTTTTTTTTCAATAATCATGATGATGACTGGCAATTCAAATGTTTCATTTAAATGGTTATATTTATCTAAGCTTTCTTTTGAATAGCCATTTTTAAGACATTTCATCCCTTCTATTCTATGCTGACCATCAACTATCCTTATTTTATTTTTAATTTCTAATTCCGTACCGTCAAATGAATAATCTTCTTTTCCCATTGCTGCAATTATTGCAGAAGGAAGTATGGGTTCCTTCTCTGTCATAAAGTATTTGGCTATTTTTCTATAATGCGCTGGCACTGGTGGTCTCTGGTAATCTGTATCATTTTCTGCATCATAATGCATTACCATAGAAATATTTTCTAAATCAGAAATTTTCATCTTTGTCATATACATAACTATATTTTCTTGTCTTAACTGAATTGCTTTGAACATTATGCTTCCTCCTTTCCAACCAATCTTTCTATTTCCTCTTCTTTTAGATTATTACGTAATTTAATCGCATTTATAATTTCTTCATTTAATTTCAAACTATAGTCATTTCTATTTTCTGCAATTTCCAAGAATTCTATTAATGCTTCGTCTTCAACCTTTCTCCCACAAAGATATACCGTTGATAGGTACAAGATTTTTTTTATCAGTTGAATATTCTCATTAAATAATTCTATATCAAGTTTTGTCATATTACTAATTATGCAATCTTGAATATAACACAACTGGCTTGATAGAATATCCTTGGTCTTTTTTAATTCTATGTCGAGAACAAAGAAACTTATTTTATTTCTATCCTTGGCAATTTCTAAGAATACATCATCTATTAATTTGACGATATCCAAATCTTCTTCTTGATTTAAAATATCAATTACTTCTAGTATATCTAAATATAATTTTCTAATTCTTCCTGCCATGTCAGATAATATTTCAGAATAGGTTTTTTCATCTTCTATAAAAATACTCTTATACATTAAATATAGAAATTGCCAAAATACGTCTCCATTTTGAACATTATCATTTATTAATCTCGATATACCCAAATTCAAATCAGCAATTTCTCTTTCTATAAAATTCCTTTCATTTAATGACTCATATTCATCTTTTAGCAAAATATCATTTGCCTTATCAAGTTTATCAATCAATTTGTTAAACTTATTTAAGTTATCCTTGACACTAGTACTTATTCCAAAATACATATCTACAAGCAAAACATAGGATTCTCTCAAATCAATTTTACATCCAATAATTGACTGAACCCTTGCTGAAAACTTTTGCGAAATCATTGCTGCTGATATTTGTCGTATTTCTTGAATCTGATTTTGGTTTGTTTTCTTCATATGTTTTTCTAACGCAGACATCTCAACATCAATATTGAGAAGTTCATTATGAATATTCTTCATCAAACCTGCATAAAAATCATTACTAATTGTATAATCATAATTCTTATAGAACAAAGAATGTTCAATTTCACCCCAAAAATAATTCGTCAACGATTTTATTTGTAATTCAATTCTAACCGGAACACTATCAACCCATAAACAATCCATCCGATAAATATCAAGATCATTTTTTTGTTTTTCTGGTTGATCGTCTAAACAAACATAAAACTTTTCTCCCTCTTGATAATGATATTCTTTACCCTTTATCTTCTTTCTATCTACTAGTAGCTTGGCCAATTGGTTATATATGTCTTGTTCGTCCTCGTTTAACATGCAAACTATTCTAATACCTATTCCATCAGGCAAATCATTAACGAAATCCTCTGCATTGCTATACTTTACTAGGTAATTTTTTCTATAAATTTTTTTCAGCTATATTATCTGCATCCTTAACTCTTCCACTAATTGTAATCCCGTGATTCTCGCTTAGTAATGTTTCTAAATAGCTCTCAACCTTACTAATTATCTCTTCGTAATTCGATTTTCTGTTTTTTAGTACTTTTGTAGCTTCAACAATAAATTCTTTTGCTTGCATTTTTTCTCCCACTATACAGTGTCACCTTCTCCTAACACTTGTAAAATATATTTATCCATATTTCCTGCATGGTTATACATATCCAATAGCAACTGGCTTCCTCTATCAATATGTGCCTTGACATACTGCGGAAAATACTCTTCATCGGACAAATATCTTCCTTCCACCTGTTCAATAAGCACCTTAAAGTACGTATCATTGTCACCAGTAATCGTTTGTCTATTCAAATCCAAGCCATCTGAATCTGATTTGTAATCTCTTACAGATGTTTTTTCCATTAGAGACCAGGCTATTGCATGTTTTACCAATGTATATGGCTTATAGTTTGTTCTATTTTCTAATTCCTCAAAGATTTCTTGCGTCCTCTTCGATGTTTTTAATCTAAATATCATTGGCTACACCTCAAAAAAATAATGATTTTCTACAGTTGTTCTATTCTCATTTTCATCATTTATCAACAGATACTCTTTAGCTACATAAGGCTTAACTATCTTATAATACTCTTCATTTATCTCTTCGTCAGTAGACAGAATTATTACTTGACCACTGATATTAGGGAAAAACTTTTCAGAGATTTCTCGTCTATGATTTGCATCTATTCTTGCATATGGTGTATCGATTACAAATGGTATATCCTGACCAGAAATTTCAATAATTGCCCAATATAATGCAAGTATAAAAAATCTGACGTTCTCCCTTAGATAATCTGCCGAGTTCAATTTTTTTTTTATATAGATGAATCTGTTCATTATCTATATCATCTTCTAGAATATTAGTAAGTTCGCTAAGCGAAGATAACTTCAATAATTTTATTAGTTGCTTCTCGCCTTTTTGCTCCTATCAATTTTGTGAACTCTGAGATTCCAAGATTCTATATAGAGTCAAAAGTTCCCTACTGCTGTAAACTTCATCTTGATAGAGATTAAAATCAAAATTCTTGCCTATCTCAATATGCGTAATAAGATTATTCTTGCGATAGACAGTCTTCAGCTTTTGAACTATCACTTTTTCAAGCTGTCTTCTTATTCTGGTGGTCTTTTTCTCCAAAAACTGTTCCATCATTACAGAAATCCCAGCACTCAATTCATATACATGCTTATTCTGCGCATTAGATTTAAGCTTCTGAAACGCCTTGTCTCTAATCTGTTCTTTTGCCTGTAATTCTTTTCCAATATCTTCTAATCTATGTTGAGTTTCATATAATTTTTGTGTTAAATCATCTTTCTTTTTAAGTATTTCATTCTCTTTTTGTACAAAGGCATTAACATCTTCTTCGCTCATTGAGTTTTTTAAAATTCGATTAATTTCAGCTGTTCTATCAGATGCTTCCTTTCTACGCTTAATCGTTTCGATCATTGTTTCAGTATCAAAATCATCAAGTGCAGATACGATTCCATTCACTCTTCCAATATCTTCCTTGGATAAATCAAACATCATTTCCATATCATCATGAAAACCTTTTGGTCTGAATGTATCAAGCAAATGCTCCATAAGCTGATCTATTTTTTCATCTGGTACATCATCTTTTAACAACTCTTCAATTGCATTTCTCTTCAACTTATTCTGAACATAATAGAAAATTTCACCTTTTTCCTCAAAATCCAGCTGCGTTATAATTGAATCAGCAAAATCTTTCAAGATATAAAAAGGCATCAGTCCTTCGACAAACATTTTAATATTTGTCAATGTTTCCGTCTTGATTTTTTCAGCCTGACTATACTCGTCCTCAAGTTGCTTCTTTTCTTTTCTGGATATTCCTCCTGCATTTTTGAAAGAAGTCTCTAACTCTGTGAGCTGTACTTCCACCTCTTCTAAATTCTTCGTCAACTTACTTACTTCAATTTCTAAATGTTCCTTTTCAGACTCCATTGACTCAATTTCTTTTTTTGCACACTCATATTCTTCAAAAGTATTGTTATCTACGCTTGAATTATTTTTTGATACATAACCATGTGTGTACTTTCTAATAATTTCAAACACATCCATTCCAGATAATGTAAAAACAGCATTTCTTACATATGTGTTATAGGAACTGGTTGAGAATATATTTCCAACTTCCTCTCCATCGAACAAAAAGAATTCAAACAAATCCGGCGGTATTATACTCTGTAAGTAATTTTCAAAGTATGATAATTCCTGCTCATCTAGTTTTACACCATCTTTTTCGACCAAATATTCTTCTGTCAGCTTTTGAACAGTATAATTCCACTTTCTAGTAATGACATAACTCTTAATTTCTCTTTCTATTTTGAGTTCCAGTGTAATCTGTACTTCTGCCTCTACAGCTTCCTGCTGAAATGCTTTTGAATTGATTAAATCCTTAATTTTTGATGTGTAGTGAGAATTTGCTCCAACATAGCCATATGCCAGCGGACCATATAACGCAACCTTTATAGCAGTAAAAAGTGATGTTTTTCCGGCACCATTCTTACCACCAATTAAAATTATATTTTTTTCTTTGTCTGTTATCTTAAAATCAAACTCGTTATTACCTTCATATGAGCTGAAATTATATAATTTTACTTTATTGATTTTCATTTTCAATCTCCTCAATTATCTCATAATGTAGCCATTGCTGATTTAACAGCCTATCCATTCCATCTCTTAAAATTCTCTGGTTTGAATAGTTTTTATTCTTATATACAGACAATAGTAAATTACGAACCAATTCCTCTGGCACATCATTCTGTTTCGCTAAGACTTCTAATTCACTTACTGTCTCTTCATCTATCAATGGTTCTTTATAATCATACCAGGGAAGTTTTTCTCCCATGATATCTTTATATAATTCAACCAATACTCTACGAGATAAATCCAATTCCTGATCCCATATTTCATCAATTGCTTTCAGTTCTTCTATTGTGATCAGTTCATATCCCATTATCTTCTGAGTTTCCAATAATCTTTTCAAGATCATTTTTCTTGCTTTCCAATTAAAAGGGCCAAATCCCATATTCCCCTGCTTATCTCTATAAACAGTACCATTTCTTCTCTTTTTCTCACGATATTCTTTAATATCACGAATGCTTATCAACCAACTTCTGAATTCTGCTAATGGAATCAATTCTCTATGTCCACTTTTGATAAACCCATTTAAAGATTTATCTTCTTTTACTACAGTACAAACCCAACATCCAAAACGTGAGTTCCCACAACTTTGTGTCTGTCCTCCTGCCTGCATGCCTGCGAAAGGACATTCTCCACTATCTGCATCAGCATACAATGAAACCAACTCACTATTATCTGATCCCCATGGTGTTCTACCTCCATCGCATCTAAGTAAAACATCCCATACATCATCTGTTGTTAACTCAACAATAGGATTATAAACATATGCATCTTGGATCGTTTCATGACGATTCAAAAGTCTGTTAGCTAATTCTCTACCTTCAATTCTTCTCTTTCTTGCAATACTCTCAGCTTTTCTTACTCCAAGAAGAACAACAACTTCTTTTCCTTCATCGTCAATAACTTTCTGTATATACTCACCACTTGGATTAATTTTTAATCTATCTGTACACCATCTAAACGTCCCATTCATTCTAGGTGTTGGAAACCCCCTACCAATGACATTTGCCCAAAACGAGTTATTTGCCGGCGGTGTTACCATTGCAGATTTTATAGGAAGTCCATCTCTATCAGCAGCTTTCCCTAGTAGGTCATTCATCTTATTCAAATATATTTTTATAAGTGGATTTTCAATCAATGTGTCAGAGGATACAATATATACGTTTTTATGTCTTTCCTCCGGACTTAGTCCTAACAACATCTTATACACGAGTTCAACAACGGTTGTGGAATCTTTACCTCCACTATATCCAATAACCCATGGCCTGTCGTCAGACTTGTAAACATATTTAATTTCTTCAATTAACTCCTCAAGCGTATTCTCGTTAAAATAACTATTTGCCATCCTTATCACCTCTTTGTTGAGCTACTTCATTCAATAAACGCAAACTCAACTCTTTCTTTGTGTCGTCCATTGTTTCAACGACATTTAATATCTGCTGTTCATAGCTGCTTTCCTCAGTGATAAGCGTTTTCCTACCAATAAGTTCATCTAAAGAAATCTTGTATAAATCAGCTGCACCATGCAGAAATTTCACATCAGGTGCCGTGGTATTTCTTTCTATATTACTAACAATTTGCTGAGACAAATTGAGAGCGTCCGCTAATTGTTTTTGTGTATATCCATTTTTCTTTCTCAGTTCAGATAATCTGCGTCCAATTTCCATAGAAATGCCCACCTTTCCAATTTTTAATTTTACTATAATCGCACCAATTTTACAATTAATTTTTGTATCTCCCTACTTGACTAACAGTATTTTTGTATTATAATAAAAATACAAATATCTTGTTAGTGTTAAAATAAATAAGGAGGAGGAAAACAATGTTTATTTGTAAAATTTGTAATGAAGAATACGATGACAACTTGCACTATAGCCGTGATTCACGCTATTGTAAAAAGTGTGGCGAGGAACATGCGGAATACCTTTCTTATCGTCGTGATACTTTAGCCTCTTTGCGTGCAATGCCCCTTGAAGCCAAAATTATTCAAACCAAATTTCTTATCAAACAAGCTATAAGCACTTTCGGTGAAGAACACTGTTATATTTCATATTCAGGTGGTAAAGATTCTACAGTGTTATCTCACATAGCTAAACAATTATACCCGAATATCTTGCATATTTTTGCAAACACCACAAATGAATTTCCTGAAACTCTTAAACATATCCAATGGGAAATAACCGAGAATCATACCAATATCATCACCGTTTTCCCTATAGATGCCAAAGGCGAGATGTGGAATTTCAAGAAAGTGGTTGAAAGATATGGATATCCTATGTTTTCCAAGCGTGTATCCAATGCCATCAGAACCTATCAACATGCTAGAACACCTCAAACAAAACAGAATTCAATCGACTATATTGAACGCAACTTCAAAAAATACCAAAAGTATATGGAATTACCCATATCCGATAAATGTTGTGATAAGCTAAAAAAAGAACCTCTCCGTCGTAAAGCTAAAGAATTAGGAATGGAATGCGTTATTCTTGGAATTTTAGCTTCTGAAAGCTATCAACGCGAAAAAGCCTGGTTAGAATACGGTTGTAATGTATTCTATAAATTCAAAGATAATCAATGTAAACCCCTCTCATTCTGGACGGATGAAGATATCTCTGAATACATAGAAAAATATCAAGTAAAGATCCCTGAATTATACAATATGGGTTATGTACGAAATGGTTGTATGTACTGTGGTTTCGGAGTTCAACTAGAATCACCAGAAACAAACCGATATAAAAAATTGAAAGAAACTCATCCAATACAATATGACTATTTTATAAATAATTTCAGTGGATTAATGTTACAGTTCGATATATCTGCATAGCAAGTGAGCCAGAGAGAGGATATTTGTCTCTCCTCTGGCTTTTTCCTTTTACTTTAACAATAAACGTTATTTTCCACATACAAAAAAACATGCCACCATACCTTTCCAGATACAATGACATGTCTCACCCGACTATTCCTTTTCTCTATACTTCCTGCACTCAAGTTACTTTATCCGCAAACTCTGCTTGCAGGTATAAAGCATCTTTTGCACTGTTCAAAATAATCAATCTTACCATTCCCATTCACAAAATATGCCCAGTGCCTTTTCTCTTTATCCGTCATAGGCACTTACCTGCCCTTCCCGGTCTTTGGACCCGCAGGAGTCTTCGTATTCAGTACTTTACCATCTGCAGCCTTTCCGGTATCCATCTTTGCACAAGCAGCTTCAAATGTTTCCGCACCATACCGATACTCCTCTGTAGGTTCAGCCACAGCAAAGACAGGTGTTTCCTCCTGCAAACCAGAATCTGCTCTGTCAGCAGTTTCCACTTGCCTATCCTTCATGCAGTTAATCTCTACATTTCTTGCCGAATTCTCCACCTTATCAATGGATGCCTCCAGACGAAGTATCATGGATTCATACACCTTCTCCTGCCCAGAATAATCCACCTCTTCCCTGTCAGCGAAGGTTCTGAACGTATTAGCCACCTTCTGTCCGGCTTCTCTCATTCCCTTCCCAAAAGCATCAATCTTTGAGATAGGTATGCTCTGTATCGGCAATTCCCTCTTTGACCTTATTTCTGATACCCATAAGCTTATCTTTCAAATAGAAATAACTCTGTAGACCTTGCGGACGTCTTTTACAGTCACGTAAATTTTTCAGTTAGTGAACTACATCGGTAATTGAATTACCGAGCATCAGATATATATGGCTTCGCCATACAGATTCTGGGTGCGTCCATGACACCTTTACTGCTACCTTTTTGGGGTTACACAGCTACTTTTATGATCGGGGGAGAAGATAATCCGGTAACGGATATCTTTTTCTCTTTGCCGCATCCGGCAAAATATTTTCTCATAATGTTATATGCCCCTACTGCATCCGCATTATATACTGACAACTGGTCCTTATACAATCCCCTGTTCGTTCTGTTACATTTCTTTGCATATTCTTTTGTTACCTGTGGTGCATGTGGGGAACACTGGCTTGAATATTCTTCTGTCTGTTTCGCAAGTGTAATTCCATGCATTGCAAGTTTATACTCCAACATTCCATATATTTTTGCATAAGGCAGTGCATGAAGTTTTTGATTTGTCACTTTTCCCAGATTCTTATTCCTTCGAATATTTGTGATATCTCCAATAATAACCGTGTGGATATCATTTGCTTTACAATAATTCACTACTGCTCTGGTCACTTTATGAAGATAGTCGTGAATACAGTTTCGCTTTTTCTTATATACCTTAAGCATATGTCTGGATGGCTTCGAATACTTAATCCCTCCTGCTGACTGACAGCTGTTCCATTGATGCCCAAGTCTTGCGATTTCTTTATCATATTTCTGGGAGATTTCCAGATATTTTCTTCCAAGGATAAAACTTGTGCCCGCAGAATCATAACAGGTCATCAGATTGTGGAGACCCAGATCAATCGATAAATAGCGTCCGTTATCCTGCATTTTTTCCACATCTTTTACGTCATAAATCACGATAACCTGACACACATTTTTCTGATCCGGTGGATATATCTTAATCTGTTTGATGACATCCGTGTTCTGGAAAATCTTATTTTCCAGATACAGATAGTTGTCACTGATGTCATATGTATGCTTCAGATACTCCTTTAGCTGCTTCGGAAGTGATAATCGTACCTTTTTGCTTCCAGATACATGTACAATTGCATTCTGCATATAGGTAATTGTCATACCGCTTTGTTTAAATCTTGGCGGCTTTGGATTCTGGATGCCTTTACTTTTTATCAGTGAGTAAAATGACTTCCATGATTTATCCACCAGCTTGCACACTTCCTGTGCCGTCTGCGAGGGCAGGGATTTGAACCACATATTTTCTTTTAACCGTGCTTTCTGATCATACCAGTCAGGGTAATGGACCATTCCAAGCTCCTTGAAATTGCGGCGTTCATAGTTGCACACGTTCCAGAGTTTAGATGCCGCATAGCACATATGGCCTACGATATTAGACTCTGTTGTATTCAGTTGAATATCTGTCTTATGTGACAGCAGCATGTTCTTTTCCTCCTTAATAAGATTTACTCTTATGTTCAATATAACGCCGTATGTTCTTTCAAATACTTTTCAACTTCCGCATTCAGAATCTTTCGCCTGTACTTTACCGACCAAACCACATGGTAATTAATGTTGTACACGCAAGTGCATTAATGAATTAAATTTTCCTTCATACACATAGTATACCATATCTTCAAGAAAAGAACAAGTGTTCTGTTTAAAATTCAAAAAAAGGAGACGTTAAAGTCTCCAATGTAACCTGTGGTTACGCGCTTTCATCTGCGACAATTGAATTACCGATGATTCCCGCTTTTTATCCTAAAATCGTTCGGGGTCTCACGAATGGCTTTCGCTTTCCTTATCCAATACTGCCCATCCAACTGATGCGATTCCAATGTCTAATGCCAAGATGTACTTCATAAACAATTTCTCTCTTTTCTGTGTAATTCACGCAATATAAAAATAATATGTAACATTTAACATAATAATAAAGCAAAATTTGATACCTTATTCCTATAATATCACACTTTGCAGAATTTGTATCATTATAATCTTAATTCTTGTTCGAAGCTTTGTTTTTTTCACAGATTTATAGTATAATACCTACCATGAAATTACAAAAATTATACAGCAAGGTTCGTCAGGCTCTTGACGACTACAATATGATAACTGAAAATGACAAAATCGCCATCGGTGTCTCAGGCGGAAAGGATTCTCTTACGCTGCTCTATGCGCTTTCCGGCATCAGAAGCTTTTATCCTGTGCCCTTTGAGCTTGTAGCGATAGCGGTTGACCTGGGATATGAGGATTTTGATTTGTCTCCGGTGAAGGCGCTGTGTGATGAGCTCTCTGTTGAGTTTTATGTGGTGAAAACTGATATTGGAAGAATATCTCTAGAAATCTAAGAATCAGGCTAGTCCCTGCTCATGGTGTGCAAAGCTTAGAAAGGGTGCTTTGAATGATTTTGCGCTGTCTGTCGGCTGCAATAAAGTAGCATACGCACACCATATGGATGATATTATAGAGACTATGTTTCTTTCCCTGCTATATGAGGGACAGTTTTATTCATTCGCGCCTGTTACACAGCTGGACGGCAGTGGGCTTACCATCATCCGTCCGCTTATGTATGTCGGCGAGTCAGATGTGAAGGGCTTTAAAAATAAATACAATCTGCCGGTGTGCAAGAATCCATGCCCTTACGACGGCCACACGCGGCGCGAATATGTAAAGCAGCTTGTCAGACAGCTCAATATGGAAAATCCGGGTGTCAAGAAGAGACTGTTTTCTGCTATTCAAAACGGCAATATCGATGATTGGATGAAATGCACTAAGCCTTCCGATGCTTCATAGAGCGCTTTTTCTCATACATCCTTGAATCAGCCTCACGGATTATCTCATTAATATCCTTTGTGCTGTTATCGTTTTGCACAGCATATCCCATGGCAGCTGTGATAGGCACTATATTATTTCCATCAGTGATACATCCGAGATTATCCATCATTTTTTTACTTGCATTCATGAATACAGTCTCGATATCCGGTTTTGTCGAGATAAATACGAATTCATCACCACCGACTCGGTAACACTGTCCGTATTTTCCAAGAGAAGCACTCATCACATCTGCAACGCGTTTTATCATCTCATCACCCTTCTGATGTCCCATTGTATCATTTACCTTTTTCAGATTGTTTACATCATAAATCGCAATCAGCATGTATGGGTTTTCATCATCTTCAAGCTCCTTGACCTTTTCCATATATGAGGTACGATTGAGTAAGTCAGTTAATCCGTCATGATAAGCAAGCCTGCTAAGCAACTCATTTTTGATATTGCGCTGATAAGAGGCGAGGAACTTTTTTATAATCTGGACTATTTCCATGAAAAAGAATATCAATATGCCGAGTCTGATAAAATAGCTTGTTTCTCGTCCAGTGCCTCGCCATAGAATTATGATATCCGTCATAGCCATAAAGCTTAAAACAATACAGCCTATATTGTGATATATATTCTCTTTTTGGTGCCTTTACAATGCCCTTTATCGTCGAAACAAGAATAAAGAGCATAGAAATTGCAAATACAACATGTACCAGAAAAAGTGTCTCATGATAATCCATGATTTCGGTTATTTCACCGATAAAGCAGCCTGCAAATGCTATCTCGCCAATTACGCATAGTATCGCGCTTATACGTTTACTATAGCTTTCATACATCTGACTTAAAAATATTAAAAACGGTAGAATAGAAAGCCTCAGGGCTGTTTCTGCTATCACATGATATATATGGGCATCTCCAAAAACAAGCTGTAGATATCGTCCGTCTGTTGTAAGATATAAGCCTGATACAAATGCTGTAACACCAAGATTCAAAAACTCAATGCCTACTATCTTTTGCCTTGTAAGAGGAATAAATAGTAAAAGCATTACAACACCCAGTACCATAATAATAAAGCTGATACAGAAAGAATTGAATCTTTTTTGTTGTTGAAATTGTATGATATCAGAAATATCGCCTATGTACATTTCATCAAGCTTTGCACTGTCGTCATCTTTATATGGATTTTCAATTTCAATCTCCAGTAGCTTGCCATCACTTTCTGCAGGGATAAGTACATTTACAAAAAAAAGAGCCCCGGGTGTCTTTCCAAAAAACTGTGAACAGAAATGATTGTTCCTGTATTGGCATACCCCATCTATGAACACCTTGATATTTGATGTTTTTGCAAAGAAAAACAATGTTTTATTACAATCATCTGCCGTTATAGTACGATGGATTACTGTAGTGCCGGATAAATGGTATAGTGAAGCCTCAGACTCCTCGCAATTTAACCATCCTGTTGAAAAATCAGAATATGTATCCGTCGTCTTTGGCTCATGATTACTCATCGGAGCTACTGCACTTATTATCACCATTAAAGCAGCAAAAATCAGGATAAAATATATAACTACAGGAAGCCTGTTTATTATAATATCTTTTTTTAATGATTTTTCCATAAAAATGCCTTTCATACTTATATCTTTTACAGCTTGTCCGAATCCAGTACAATCGTAAATGGCCCGTCATTCTCAAGCTCTATCTTCATATCGGCTCCAAACACCCCTCTTTGTACTCCGGGAACTGCCTTATCACACTCGCTGATGCAGTATTCATAAAGCTCGTTTGCCATATCAGGACTTCCTGCCTCCACAAATGAAGGACGATTGCCTTTCTTACAATTTGCATAAAGCGTAAACTGCGATATGAGCAAAAGCTTTCCGTCTACATCATTTATCGAAAGATTTGTCTTGTCATTCTCATCGGCAAAAATTCTCATGTTTATAAGTTTTTTGATCATTTTATCAGCAATCTCTTTAGTGTCTGTCTCTGCTATGCCTATCAAAACGCACAGTCCCTTTTCTATGCTGCCGGTTATATTTCCATCTATAGTGCACTTTGCATGGTTTACACGCTGTATTACAAATCTCATTATTATGTTGTCTCCTCAAATATGTTATTTACATGTTATAAATTGGATATAATTATTTTGTTACAATTTATGTGACATATAGTTTTACTACCATTTTTATCCAACAATTTGCATATTATTTTAAACCATATTTATAAAATAAACAAGTCTGTCTGTGACTTTGTCCACATAGTTTCAGTCAAAATCATATGAACACCGCAATCCCTAAAGTGCATTTATTAGGCAATTTGTATTCATTTATAAGCTTTCATGTACATTTATGAATTATATTGTCAAGTGACGTATTACTGTGTTAGAATTATAAATATAAAATTTTTACAAACCATTTTTTGAGTAAAGGAGGATATTTATGAACTACAATATTGAGGGGGAGCCATTACCGGTTGTGATCTGCAACCTTGAGGCAAACGAAACTATGATTACCGAAAAAGGTGCCATGTCATGGATGACTCCAAACATGAAGATGGAGACTACATCAAATGGAGGCATTGGCAAAATGTTTGGCCGTGCATTTTCAGGTGAGAGTATGTTCCAAAATCGCTACACATCTATGGGTGGTCCGGGAATGATAGCATTTGCATCATGCTTTCCAGGATGCATCAGACCCTTCCAGATTGCACCGGGACAGGAGATAATTGCCCAGAAATCAGCATTTCTTGCTTCAACCTCCGGAGTTGAGCTGTCCGTATTTTTCCAAAAAAGAATAGGAGCAGGTTTCTTCGGCGGTGAGGGCTTTATCATGCAGCGTCTGTCAGGAAACGGATTGGCATTTTTAGAATTTGACGGCCACATAAAGGAATACGAGCTTTCACCCGGTCAGCAGCTGGTGATTGATACCGGATACTTAGCCGCTATGACAGGAAGCTGTCAGCTCGAAATTCAGACTGTTCCGGGTATCAAAAATGTGGTATTCGGCGGTGAAGGATTATTCAACACCGTTGTCACCGGACCTGGCCGTGTATGGCTCCAGAGTATGCCGGTTTCTCAGCTTGCAGGTGCAATCAGACCTTTTATTCCAACAGGCAACTAAACCTATAAAACAGGACTGTCGATATTCAGGCAGTCCTGTTTTACACTTTGTACTAAATTCTATGGTTTTATATTTTATCTATGCCATACCATTTGCAGTTTTGTACTTCCATAGCATCTCAGCGTGATTCTGCTCTTCTATCTGTATATCTGCCAATAGCTTTCTGATATCCGAATTTCCAAATACAAATACATCGGAATTGTACTCGCCGGATACCAGCTTTTCTGTTCCTATACAGTCTGTAGCCAGATAACAGTCAGCTTTCTTGTCCTCAGAATTGCCAAGCGAATCGTATGTTGCAGTAGGGTTATAATTCTTTCCCTTAGAATCATTGCAGTCAACTGACGGAACCTTTCCCTTAATCACCTGATCCAAAGAGTCAAAATGCTTTTTCTCATCCCTTGCTATTTCTTCAAAAAGCTCCTTAAGCACCGGATCCTTTGCCTGATTGCTGTATTTGGTATACTTCTCTATGCATGCCTGTTCCTGTGTTTTTAAATCTTCAATAGCGTTTGTTTCTTTTTCTGTTAGAATCATTTAATAGACACCTCCTGTCAGCATTATTATGTACAAAGGTGTAAATTATATTTATGATTGCCACAATTTTAATTAAAAAAGCCTCTAACCGAAATCGCAATTAAAAATAAGATACATAAAATAATTACTCACAGCACATGCTAAACTCATACTTAGGATGAAAAAAAGAAAAATTACAGTAATCTGATTAATCATAAATGAATGGCAAAATACCTTTTGCCCCTCATATCATTAAATTAAAACATCAAATAAACAAAAAACAAATAACCAAGCATCAATCAGGAGGACTATTCATGAATAATACAGGGATATATAATGCCAATACACATAATACCGACCAGAATATCTACAGCCGGCAAAACTTTAAACAGTATAATACCAATAAATCCAACATCTGCGGCATATCAGATGATAAAACTGACTGCAGCCGCCAAAGTGCCTTCTGCGATAGCGCAAACTATGCGGATTTACCACTCGGATGCGTATGCGAAGGAACTGAAGTTAGAAACAGTGCTGACGAAAATGTCAAAATTTACAATATAAAGCACTCTCATCAGCCTATTTAGCCAGCTCCCAAAATGCCACTGCACTGGCAGCAGCCACATTTAGAGAATCGACGCCATGTGACATTGGTATCTTTACAGTGTAATCACAGGAGTCTATAGTCTGCTCATGAAGACCATCTCCCTCAGTACCGAGCACTATTGCAAGTCTTTCCTCTGAGTGAAGCACAGGGTCATCTATACTCACGGAATCATCAGTCAGCGCCATAGCACAGGTCTTAAATCCAAGCTTATGGAGCACATCAATATTGTATTTATAAACACTGCTATTTCGGTCGCTGCAATTTTGGTCACGGCTATCACACTTATCATGCAATGAAGCATCTGAAAAAGTGTTGTCACTGCCGACATTGTACTTGGAAAAATATGCCCATGGCACCTGAAACACAGTTCCCATACTAACCCTGATTGCACGCCTGTACAAAGGATTGCTGCAGGCAGGAGTGAGCAGCACCGCATCCATATGCAGTGCTGCCGCTGACCTGAATATAGCTCCGACATTGGTTGGATTTACCACATCCTCAAGCACCGCAACTCTTCTTGCGTCCCTGCACACCTCTTCGACGGACCTTGGCTTCGGCCTGTACATAGCACAGAGTGTGCCTCTGGTCAAAGCAAAGCCAGTCAGCTTTGTGAGCAAATCAAATGACGCAGTATATACAGGTATATTCTGACATCTTTCGATAATGCCTCTTGCCTCGCCATTTACATGCTTTGTCTCCATCAGAAGAGAAACCGGTTCACATCCCGCATCAAGTGCCCTCTCTATTACCTTTGGACTTTCAGCTATAAACATCCCCTCTTTTGGATTAGCTCTGTTTAAAAGCTGATTCTCCGTCAATCTGGCATACACATCCAGATTGGGGTCCATAAAATCTGTAATTGTGATTATATTATCAGACATATAATCAATCCTCCCTCAGATGTACTACCCTGGCTGCCGCACGACGCCTGCTGTCCTCCTGGGCTGCATAATGCTTACGTGTGGTATTTACATCCTTGTGCCCTAGAACATCCGCCACAAGATAGATATCACCTGTTTCCTGATAAAGTGTGGTGCCATATGTACTGCGAAGCTTATGAGGAGTAATATTCTTAACGGTTGTTACGAGTCTCGAATACTTTTTTACCAGATTCTCAACAGAGCGTACAGATATACGCTTCCTCTGTAAAGAGAGAAAAAGCGCATTAGCATGCCCCTCGGCAGGTGTAATTATGCTTCTCTCCTCCCAGTACGAAAGAAGTGCATCACGTACCTCATCACCAAAATAAACAATCACATCAGCACCACCCTTTCGGTGCACCTTGATTCCGTTGTTTTTGAAATCTACATCATCCATATCAAGCCCCACGCACTCAGATACACGAATACCTGTTCCAAGAAGCAGTGTCATAAGTGCAAGGTCACGAACCTTTGTTTTCTCATGGAAACGCTGCTGGTTCTTGGACAGACTGTCTCCTGACTCAACCTCATCGAGAAGCTGTGCGACCTCATCAGTATCAAGACGGATGATATTCTTCTCATGTATTTTGGGAAGGGTTACCTTGCTCGCAGGATTGGTATCTATAAACTCTTTCCTGAAATAAAAATTATAAAAAGTGCGCAGTGATGCAAGCTTTCGCTTAATGCCTCTCTCGTCATTGGTGTGTACAACGCCATCCTTCTCATAATACTTTAGATAAAACAGATATTCCTCAATATCTGAAGGACTGATCTGATCTAACAGAGATATAGGGTAGTCCCTTATATCATATTTCTTAAGCGATGGATTGGCACTCTTCATGTACTCGAAAAAGGTCTGTAGATCATATGCATACGCTATCTTGGTTCTTGAGGACTTATCCGCATCTATTCCGATAAAAAAATCCATACAGAACTTCGGAAGCTTCTGTATCATATCTCTGAGCTTTAATTCATTTTTTATATTTACATCTTCGTAATAAGCTTTGTCTTTCATAATAATACTATATAATAATCAAAGTTGACTCTAACCAAGTATTTCTTTGATTTTCTCCTCTATACGCTCCTTGACCAGTGCAGCTATATCCTTCGTCTTCATGTCCTTGTACTCATCATACTCAATAGGCTTTAAATAGTGAACCTGCGTTGTAACAGGGCCGAAATGAAAGCTGTTGAACACCTTATATGAATCTATAAGAGCTATCGGAATAATAGGAACATGTGATTTCAATGCAATCTTAAAGCTACCTGCTTTAAAATCCTGCACTTTATTCTTATTATTGAACTTATAGCCACCCTCAGGAAACAAGACATATCTCTTGCCGTTTTTCACATCCTTAGCTACCTCATTGATTATAGTAAGCCCCTGCCTTGGATTATCTTTCTCTAAACGCTTTGCCTGAACCAGATCCACAAATTCCCTGACAAGCATTGTATGCGACTTCTGCTTATCCATAACAAACGACAGTACCTTGTCATGTGTAGTAATAATCCCCAGTAAATCATACTTTCCCTGATGGTTGGGATACATGATATAGCCACCTGTTTCAGGAAGATTCTCAAGACCATATGCTTCTGTTGTAATTTTTCCCGATTTATTCATTAAATCTATACAGTGCCGCATCATATCATATCTCTCCGCTTCTGAATATTTCTGCGGATGATCAGCCATGTATCTCATTTTGGGAACAATATACGGCGCTCTATGAAAATTTGCAAATATAACAAAAAATAGTTTTAACATAAATATCCAATCTCCTGTTTCAAAAACGGATAAGCTATAGATACCATAACCCAAATCCGCTGCAATTAACCTATATTATATAAGAAACAGGAAATTTTAGCAAGAAAACGTTACTTTATATCCTGAGAATAATATGAAACAACTATATAATCGCCACTGCGGACATTGCCATCTGTAAGACTATTGAGCCTGCAAATTTCATCTACATAATCTCTTTTGCTCACCTGACTGTCGGCAATATATCTGTCGGCAATGCTCCAGACAGTGTCGCCCTCCTCAACCCTGACGCTGGTATAATACTTGTTATAAGGCCTGCTGTCACCGGAACTGGCAAAAATATGAATAGTGCCACACAATATAATGACAGCTGCTATAAATGCAACAGCAGTCCATCCAAACATTTTTCTTCTACCTGATAAAGTATTTCCTCTCATAAAACCACCTCTTGTATTTCCGAACATGTGTTTGTTGTTATTGTGGTTACATAATACATCTCGAACAATCGTTTGTCAATAGAAAAACGAACAAAATTTCGGAATATATGTTTGCGTTTGCTTTGGTTTTATGATATACTTTTTCTAAGATATAATTTTTATTTTTACAATCATTCATGGGCTGCAAAATTCCTTTTGCCCCATATCATTATATTATTTTAATATTCAGACGGAGGATTTACCTATGGCATTAGAAAAGATTTCAGACAAGCAGAAAGAGATACTGGAGTTTATCAAGAGTGAGATTTTAAACAGGGGCTATCCGCCATCAGTGCGTGATATCTGCGAAGGTGTACATTTAAAGTCCACATCCAGCGTCCATGCTCATCTCGAGACACTGGAGCGAAAGGGCTACATAAGAAGAGATCCTGCCAAAAACAGGGCTATAGAAATTATAGATGACAGCTTTGGTTTACAGCGCCGCGAGATGGTTAATGTTCCTCTGGTCGGTCGTGTAGCTGCAGGTGAGCCGATACTCGCAGTGGAAAATATCGAAACCTATTTTCCCGTTCCTGCTGAATATATGCCAAATAAGCAGTCATTTATGCTTAAAGTCAAGGGCGAGAGCATGATTAATGCCGGTATCTTTGATGGTGATAACATCCTCGTCGAGCAGCAGAGCGATGCTTCAAACGGAGATATGGTTGTAGCACTTATAGATGATTCTGCCACTGTAAAGACTTTCTACAAAGAGAATGGTCACATACGTCTTCAGCCGGAGAACGACACAATGGATCCAATCATAGTTCCGGACTGTGAAATACTCGGCAAAGTGTTTGGAGTATTTCGTTTCTTCTAATATTTATTGCAAAAATATCGCACCCATATGCTAAGCTAAACAGCTTGGCATATGGGTGCGATATTTTAAATTACCGGTTTCGATTTATATTCCTTAATCATAGAATAAATACTACAGTGAATGTACATCCACCACTTTTCCATCTCTCCATATTCTGTCGAGATCATAGAACTGTCTGTCTTCTTTAGAGAACAGATGCACGATAATATCCTGATAGTCCATGAGAATCCATGTAGAGTTGCCTGTTCCCTCTACCTGCTTCTGATGCACTCCATTTGTATACATAGCCTCATCCACAGCATCCTCCATGGCTGTGAGCTGATTTGCATTGTTTCCGTTTGCAATGATAAAGTAATCTGCTATAGAAGAAACCTCTCCTATGTCGAGAACTGTGATATCCTCCGCCTTTTTGTCTTCAAGTGCTTCCACTATCTTTTTAACTAAATCGATTGTCTGCATAGCAGTTATTCCTCCCTGTTGTCTCTGTATTTAGCATAATAATTGTAAGTAATCTGGGTAGTCGGATCTATTGCCCCACTCTTTGTGTTAAGAAAATTGATTGTATCATACAATATCTCTGCAACAGTCCTATCAAGGTCTGAAAAAGCAAGCTTTCTTATCTCTTCAAGCCTTGGTGCTTCACATCTGTTTGGCTCAATATAATCTGCCACAAAGAGTATTTTGTCAAGGAGCCCCATATCTGCTTCTCCTGTAGTATGCACTCTTATGGCATGCAGTATCTGCGCATCCTTAATGCCATACTCTTCCTCCGCCAGCACCATGCCTGCCTTAGCATGTAACAGCCCCGGGTTTGATATCTCTACCTCTGTTATGTCTATATTTTTCTTTACACAGAGTCCGATTTTCTTTTCAGTTGAAAGACACTTGGCACAGTCATGAAGCAGGCCTGCAAGCATTGCCTTTTCTATCGAATAACCGTTTGCCATGGCAAGACAGCCGGCAGTATACATCACTCCGATCGTATGCTGATACCTTTGTTTATCAAGGCTTTTCTTTAGCTTTTTCTTTATTTCTTTTACTTCCATACTCTATCACCTGTATAAATTATTAGCCTGTATATATGACATAACTGCAGCATCCAGAAACATTTCCGCTCCTTTAGGACTCATATCCCCGTCTGCCTGCGACTTGGCACGTAGCAGTTTTCTAACCTGAGTAGACGACACATCCATCCTGTCACACTTTAAAAGTCTTATATCTGCAGGAAACAGATTTTTGATATGAGCAATCTTTTCCTCCATCTGCAGCTTTGGAAAGTTTTCCCTCACCATAACAAGAATAATTGCTGTCCGGGCTATGACATCAGGTCTCATCCATGTTTCAAAATAGTCAAGCGAATCTCCACCCATGATAAAATACAGTTCATCCTCCGGATAAAGCGCCTTTAGCTTTTGGAGTGTCACATACGTATAGCTGGTGGACTCATCCTTTATCTCAATATCAGACACCTCAATACCGGGCACTGCTTCTGATGCCAGCTTACACATATTGTACCGATGGCTAAATGCTGTCATTGCATTCTCAGTCTTGTTCGGCGAGTAACCTGACGGAACAAGCAGAATCCTGTCAAGAGAATACTCTTCCATCGCCTTTTTGTGCCATGTATATATGACCTTTGTGTATCGGGTCAAATGCCCCACCAAAAATCCCTGTTTTCATGGCTTATTCCGGAAGCTTAATCTTTGGATTTTTCTTCGCAGGACGGTAAAAAATCATTTTTTTTGCCTATTACCTTAACCACTGCAGAGTGTGTTCTCTCACCGATTACACTTGCAATCTCTCTTGGATCATCTATGCAGTTTTTAAGAACTGCAACCTTGATCAGCTCCCTCTTTTCAAGTGCTGCATCAAGAGCCTCGATGATTTCCGGAGTAAGCGATGCCTTTCCAATATTGAAAATAGGGTTAATTGTGCTTGCAAGGCTGCTTAAATATGCACGCTGTTTACTTGATAAATTCATATATACTCTTTCTCCTTACTTGTAATAATCAAACTCGAAATCATACATGCGGACAGTATCTCCATCCTCGATGCCCATATTTTCAAGCTCCTTGATGATACCCTGCTCACGCAAGAATCTCTGGAAAAAGGCAAAGCCCTTCTCAGAGTCCATATTTGTGTATCCGAGCATTTTCTCAATCTTTGGACCTGATATCTCATATGCACCATCGGCTGCCACCTCAACCGCGTACGGCTCATCCTTAAAGAATGAAAGTGCAGGATCAATCTCCGGCTCATATACAGTAACCTCTTTAGGACAATTTGCAAGCAGGTTCTTCACCTCGTACAAAAGCTCCTTAAGGCCCTTACCGCTTACTGCGGATATCGGGAATACCTTTATGCCCTGTGGCTCGAATTCAGCTCTTAAGGCTGAAATCACCTCATTTTCGTCTCCTGCTATGGCATCTATTTTGTTGGCTGCAATGACCTGTGGCTTTTTGAGAAGCTGTGGATTGTATGCTTCAAGCTCCTTGTTTATCGCCTTGATGTCAGCAACCGGATCACGGCCTTCAGTACCGGCCGCATCAACCATGTGTATCATGACCTTGGTACGCTCTATACGCAAAAACTCATGACCGAGTCCTATGCCCTCTGATGCTCCCTCGATAAGTCCCGGGATATCAGCGATTACGAAACCAAAGCCCTCATCCATATCAACCACACCAAGATTTGGCTGTAATGTGGTGAAATGATAGTTGGCAATCTTTGGCTGTGCATTGGTAACTCGTGACAGAAGTGTTGATTTTCCTACGTTTGGAAAGCCTACAAGCCCTACATCCGCTATCACCTTTAGCTCAAGCTGTACCTCGATTTCTATTGCATCCTGTCCCGGCTGAGCATATTTAGGCGCCTGCATGGTGGATGTGGCATAGTGCTGGTTGCCCTGACCGCCTTTTCCTCCGCGCAGGATCACCTGCCTTGTATTGTCACCGGACATATCTGCTATGACCTTTCCGCTTGCTGCATCCTTTATGAGTGTACCCTCCGGCACCTTAAGTATAAGATCCTCACCATTCTTTCCGTGGCAGTTCTTTTTGCCGCCCTCCTGTCCGGGCTCTGCTGCAAACTTTCTTCTGTGACGATAATCTGTCAGGGTGTTGATTCCCTTATCCACGAGGAATATAACGTCTCCGCCCTTTCCACCGTCACCGCCGTCCGGACCACCGTTCGGCACGTATTTTTCACGGCGGAATGATACATGACCATCTCCGCCTTTTCCTGATTTTATGATAATTTTTGCACGATCTGCAAACATAATTTTCCACCTCATGCTGAATGTCTGCATAAAACACTCAGTATACTTTATGACAAATCATTACTATGCTATATCTATATAAGACACAGTAATAATAAAATAAATCAATATTCCTGCTAATTTACAACATAAAAACCCCGGCTAGTAAAAGTCGGGGTTTAAATCTTATTCGTTCACTACTGGATATACGGAAGCCTGTTTCTTATCTCTTCCAACTCTCTCAAATCTTAATACGCCATCAACCTTAGCATATAATGTATCATCTCCACCGATACCAACGTTTGTACCAGGGTGAATCTTTGTACCACGCTGTCTGTAAAGAATATTACCAGCTTTTACGAATTGTCCGTCTGCTCTCTTAGCGCCTAATCTCTTAGACTCAGAGTCACGTCCGTTCTTTGTAGAACCAACTCCCTTTTTATGAGCAAAAAACTGAAGGTTCATATTCAACATGTCTTACACCTCCTTGAAGTCTAGAATGATGTACTCATTCCCATAGTCTCTTTGTATTCCTTTTAGTCCCAGAATCATGGAATCCATAAGCAGTGCAACATCACCTGTCGCAGGCTTGTCAAGTCTGTAATCAATCATACCTGTCTCTTCGTCTGTATCAAGGCTGTACTCAGCATGACACAGCTCTTCAGCGGAATTGATGAAGTTAATCACCAGCGCTGAAACCCCGGCACAGATTATATCATAACCGGAATCTGCAAAACCTGCATGTCCCTTTGACTTAAAGCCTATCTTATGTCCTTTTGAATTCTGATAAACGGTTATAGCTATCATTATCCGTTAATTTTTTAATCTTAACCTGTGTGAAAGCCTGTCTGTGTCCGTTCTTTTTGTGATATCCGGTTTTTCTCTTGTACTTGTAAACGATAACCTTTTTAGCTCTGCCTTCTTTAACTACAGAAGCCTCAACTGTTGCACCTGCAACTGTTGGATCTCCAACCTTGAGATCATCTCCGCCTACAACTAAAACCTGATCAAAAGTAACCTTCTCACCAGCTTCAACGCCAAGCTTTTCAATGGTAATGATATCGCCTTCAGATACTTTGTACTGCTTACCACCTGTTGCTATAATTGCGTACATATGGCACCTCCTATTTATCATTACTCGCCAGTTACGGTGTTGCGAAAGTCGCAAACTTATACCTCACTGTGCGGCATACTCCAGTATATTAGCATAGAGCTATCTATTCGTCAAGTGTTTTTTCTAAAATTTGTTTAAGAGATTTGTGGACTTTTTTTCTGGTCAGCTCCACCAGTCCAAGCTTCGTGATATCCACAAAGGTACAGACTGTATTATCGTCCTTTATATACCGTTTGAGCGCTTCAATAAGCGTATCCTTTGATGCCTCAGACTTCATATTGATAAAATCAATTATTATCATGCCGGAGATATTTCTGAGCCGAAGCTGCCTGGCTATCTCCTTTGCGGCCTCCATATTGGTCTTTAATATGCTATTGCTCCCCCGACGCTATATTCTTTGCACTGTTTACATCTATAAAGGTAAGTGTCTCAAGCTGTTCTATTATGATGTTGCCACCACAGTCCAGCCATACCCTGCGCGAGGTCAGATTATCAATCAGCCCTCTTATGCCATAGAGTGTTGACAGGCTGATAGCTGAATCGTCATATCTCATTATCTTTTCAGGAGCATGGTCATATATGCCGTACTCTGTAAGAAGACTGTCATATATGTCATCGCAGTCAGTCTTTATCCACTCCACCGTGGCAAAATCAATTGTCTTCATTAAAAGCAGATAGTCGCTCATCCCATGATATACGCATGAATAGAGCGCCTGATGCGGTGCCTTTTTTATTATCTGATTATATTTCTGTGCTACCAAATACGCATCTTGCGAAACAGCTTTATCCTCCACATTTTTGGCATTGGTTCTGACTATGATGCCATAGCCATCTTTTTCGTGGTCTGCACAACTTAAAAGCACAGCCTTACGTAAAAGAGCCGCCCTTTCCTTATCCAGCTTTGATGAAACACCTATCTGTGTATCAAAATTGGTGAGAATCACATTGCTTCCGAATATAGAAAGCTTTGTTGTGACCACTGGATCCTTTGTCTTTAGCGCATCCTTTATGACCTGCACAAGTATCTCATCGCCCTCACACAATCCTTCTTTTTTTGATTTTTTGTTTGTGTATACAGGATTTTTTGCATCATTTAGCGAAAGATAACAGCTTTTATTCTGCGCAATGGTCACAAATGCCGCATTTATGCCCGGCAGTATCTTATTTACCCTTGCCGCGTATATATTGTTTATTATCGTATCCTTCTCGGGAAGGAGCTGGAAATCCTTATAATTTCCGTTTTCGTCCATCAGTGCATACACTGTATATGTCTTATTATTTTTTACTGTTTTAGTCAGAATAATTCTGTTCATTATGAGATTTCTTCTCCCATGTCAAGCAGACAAATGAGTGTTCCATCGTCTTTTCTTGCATACACTTCCTGCCTGTGGATTTGTATGGCAAGCGGATTGTAATCAAGGCCACACTTTTCGTATATGGCTTGAAGCACAAACTCAGGCTTTATATTGTCAATGCTTCCTGTTGATACCTGCATGAAAAACTCAGGCTTTTTGTTATTTTCCATGACTGTAAGCTTGTATACAAGAGGCTTTATATCTACCTCTCTCTCACTCTTTTTAGTCTTTTTCATCACAACAAAAGATGGCTCGTCAAAAAAGTGCTTATCTATCGCTTCCTTCCACTCCTCTATGGTGTATGGGCTCTCATAGCCATCCTTGAAGCTAAGCACATAGTCTGCAGCCGCAACAAGCGACATAGCCTTCTTTGCATCATCAGGCAGAAGCACATAGCCTGTCACCTCTACTCCGTCCACCATCTGGGCATTTAAAGCCGCTATGCTTTTTTCTGTAGATTCTGTTGTATTTACATCTATGTCAAAGTACTCACCATCACTTGTGATGCCCACGCCGAGCGGCGCAGCAAACGACATAATCTGGTGAGCAGAATACCCCTCTGAATAGCGGATATCAATATCTGCCCTTCTGACCGCCTTCTGGAAGTATCTCATCATATCGAGATGTCCTATAAACTTCATGCAGCCCCATTTTTTAAACTTCACTCTAATTTTCATAGCAGACACCTCCTCCATAGCTCTTTGCACCGCAGGCAGAGCACCTCATGCGGCAGTTAGGAGTGACTGTCTCCTTATGGGCTGTCTCCCACTCTCTTATCATAAACTGCTTTGTCACACCTATATCGATAAAATCCCATGGGAATATTTCATCTAAAGGCCTTTCTCTCATCGTGTAGAAATCCGGATCCAGTCCGCATTCCTTTATCGAATCAATCCATCTGTCATAGTCAAAATACTCTGTCCAGGCATCATAATATCCGCCCTTTTCGTATACCTTTACTATCGCATCGCAAAGCCTTCTGTCGCCTCTTGCCAGTATACCCTCTATCACAGTGACATATGCCTCATGCCAGTTGTATCTGATGCTCTTTCTGTTGAGCTGCTCCTTTACGTGGTCATTTACTATTTTGGCTCTGCCCAGGTACTCAGAAGGCTCATACATTCTCGCCCACTGGAATGGTGTAAAAGGCTTTGGCACGAAAAATGATGTACTTATCGTAATCTGGCATTTTCCGGCTCTCTTTTCCTTTGGAACGGTATCATAGTATAATGCCGCAACATCGTTTGCAAGCTCAGGAATGCCCCTCATATCTTCCTCTGTCTCTGTAGGCAGACCGAGCATGAAATAAAACTTCACCTTGTTCCAGCCGCCCTCAAATGCCTGTTTTGAGCCGTTCATGATATCATCCACGGTAAGGCCCTTATTAATGACATTTCTAAGGCGCTGTGTACCGGCCTCAGGCGCAAAGGTCAGACTGCTTTTTTTTTTTTTGACATCCTGCACCTTCTGCATGATATCGAGCGAAAACGCATCAATTCTGAGTGACGGCAGGGAGATATTTATCTTCTTTTCCTTGCAGATATCAAGCAAAAATGTGATGAGCTCGTCAAGCTCCTTGTAGTCGGATGAGCTTAAGGAGCTTAAAGAAATCTCCTCGTGTCCGGTATTTTTAATAAGTGCCGCTGCAACGTCCTTTAAGTGGTCAACCTTTTTCTCACGGTTTGGGCGGTAAATCATACCGGCCTGACAGAAACGGCAGCCTCTTATACATCCACGCTGTATTTCAAGCACCATTCTATCCTGCGTAGCCTTGATAAAAGGCACAACCGGTGCCTCCGGGTAGGTTGAGTTAGTCAAATCTACCTGCACCTGCTTTTTTATCTTTACCGGAATATCATCATACTTAGGCTTCATGCAGCAAATTGTTCCATCCTCATTGTACTCCACCTCATACAAAGCAGGTACATAAAGGCCCTCAATCTTTGCAGCCTCATGTAAAAACTCTTCCCTTGAAAGACCATCAGCCTTTGCCTTCTTATAAAGCTCAAAGAGATTGCCGTACTGTGTCTCTCCCTCTCCGATATAAAATATATCAAAGAAGTCTGCAATCGGCTCAGGATTGTAGGTACAAGGACCGCCTGCAATCACAATAGGACAGCCATCCTCTCTGTCCCTTGAACGAAGCGGTATCTGTGCGAGGTCAAGTATCTGCAAAATATTTGTGTAGCACATCTCGTACTGCAGCGTCATGGCTACAAAGTCAAAGTCCTTTATAGACTCCTGCGACTCAAGTCCGAAAAGCGGTATATTCTCCTGCTTCATAATTTCATGCAGATCAGGCCACGGAGAATAAACTCTCTCGCACCACACGTCATCCATGCGGTTGAACATATCATATAATATCTGGATTCCCAGATGTGACATACCAATCTCATAAACATCAGGAAAACACATCGCAAAACGTATATTTACCTGCGATGTGTCTTTCATTACTGAGTTGAACTCATTCCCGATATATCTAGCCGGTTTGTCTACCTTCATAAGTATCTCATCACTTAAAGCTAGTTTTCTCATATAATTTCCTCTAAATAATTATTGTGTTTTAAGGCTATCGCTGTGCCAGCTCCCCTGCGATTTCTGCCCATGTGATATTTTTCTGAGCCATAAGAATCATGCAGTGGTACATAAAGTCCGATATCTCAAACTTCAAATCATCACTGTCCGGATTTTTGGCTGCCAGAATAATCTCAGTGCACTCGTGTCCGAGCTTTTTTAATATCTCATCTATGCCCTTTTCCATGACAGCATTGGTGTACGAGTCTTCCTTTGGATTCTTCATACGGTCAACTATCACCGCATAGACTGATTCAAGCACTGTAAGTGGATTCTTCTCCACATACTCCTTTTTCACGATATTATTGAAAAAGCAGGTCCTGTTACCTGTGTGGCATGCAGCCCCCACCTGCGAAACCTTCGCAAGGATAGTATCATAATCACAGTCCGCTGTCAAAGACTTTACGTACTGTAAATGTCCTGATGTAAGTCCTTTGGTCCAAAGCTCATTGCGGCTTCTGCTCCAGTAGGTCATGCGGCCGCTGTTTATCGTGACATTGAAGGCCTCCTCATTCATATAGGCAAGCATGAGCACCTGCTCATTGCGGTAATCCTGCACTATGACAGGCACCATGCCGTCAGAATTAAGCTTTAAATCAGACCATTTTAAGTCGGGAGTAAAATTGTCAACAAGTATTCCTCCGTCAGAAAGCTTTGTCTTTAACGCCATGATATCATTTTCAGGATCATTGATAAACTCTCCGGCAATGCCTCTTAGTGTTTCACGCTTCATGACATCAATTATTTTATCCACGTCAAACTGCGGCATATAGACCACATACGGTGTGGATGTGAGATTCTCAAGCGCATCTATTATATCTATATTCAAGACCAAAAGCTCATGAAAGGTATCCTCTATCTCCTCCTGATGCTTGAAAATATAGTCTACATTGCTGATTGACAAAAGAATTTTATCCTTGCCAAACTTCTCACTTGCCACATTTGCAAGCTCAAGGCTTGAATCTTTTGTGGCATTGAAGATAACCTGTAAACAGCCTGCATACAGCAGCTTTTTCACGTCCTCTATGCGGTTGATATTGCCTCCTGCGCACACCTTTATGTCGATATTTCTGTTTATATTCTCTATCGTATGTATGTTTTTCTCATGCTCATCATCATCAGTTGAAAGATCAAAAATAATAATCTTGTCTATGCCACTGTCATTGTAGAGCTGACACAGATTGTAGACGTCGCCCATTACTGTCATATCAGACGCTGATTTCACGGCCTGGCCGTTTTTTAAATACAGTGTAGCAACGATGTTCTTAAAACCAGTCAAATTACAAACTTCCTTTCGTGGACATCACGTCCTTTATTCTGCTATCATAGGTGCAGGCATCGTCAAGCGCCTTGGCAAATGCCTTAAACATAGCTTCTATCATATGATGATTATTTCCCGGTGTCAAAACCTTTATATGCAGGTTCATCGCAGCAGAGTAAGAAACGGCATAGAAAAACTCTCTCACCATCTCTGTATCCATATCGCCGACTCTCTCACAGGTAAACTCGCCGTCAAACTGCAGGTACGGTCTGCCTGATAAATCAATGGCACATAGTACAAGCACCTCATCCATCGGTAAAATAAAGCTTCCAAATCTCTTTATGCCCTTTTTGTCTCCGACAGCCTGTGCTATAGCATTACCAAGCACTATGCCGCAGTCCTCTATAGTATGATGACAGTCCACATTTAAGTCACCGTCGCATGTCATATCGAGGTCAAAAAAACCATGCTTTGAAAAGCCCTCCAGCATATGGTTAAAGAAGCCTATGCCTGTGTCTATATTTGATTTTCCGGTTCCGTCTATATTTAAACCGACCGAAATATCAGTCTCTTTTGTTTTTCTGCTAAGCTTAGCGCATCTATCTGCCATTTCTTACTCCTTTGACTAATCCTCAAATCTAACCTTGATTGAATTTGCATGTGCCGTAAGCTTCTCACACTCTGCAAACTGCTCAATATCTGTATGTATTCTCTCAAGTGCTTCTCTTGAATATGAGATGATGCTTGACTTTTTGATAAAGTCATCTACAGATAAGGCTGAGAAGAATTTTGCTGTTCCGTTTGTAGGCAGAACATGGTTTGGTCCTGCAAAATAGTCTCCCAAAGGCTCTGATGAGTACTCTCCGATAAAGATTGCTCCTGCATTTTTGATCTTTGTCATGACTGAGAAAGGATCTCTTGTGACAATCTCCATATGCTCTGAAGCGATATCGTTTACTGCATCAATTGCCTCATCCATATCCTCTGCAACAAGTATATATCCGTAGTTTTCAAGAGATTTCTCGATGATTTCTTTTCTTGAGAGGACCTCAACAAACTTATCAACTTCATCCGATACTTTCTTTGCAAGCTCCTCACTTGTTGTGATCAAGATAGCAGATGCCATCTCATCATGCTCGGCCTGTGAAAGTAAATCTGCTGCCACATAGCGTGGATTTGCAGTCTCATCTGCAAGCACCAGAATCTCGCTAGGTCCTGCGATTGAATCAATGCTGACATATCCAAACACAGCCTTTTTGGCAAGGGCAACAAAGATATTTCCCGGTCCAACAATCTTGTCTACCTTTGGCACACTCTCTGTACCAAATGCCATTGCAGCGATAGCCTGTGCACCGCCTACCTTGTAGATTTCATCTACTCCGGCCTCGTTTGCGGCTACAAGTGTGGAAGGATATACCTTGCCGTCAGCTCCACATGGTGTACACATAACAATCTTTTCAACGCCTGCTACCTTTGCAGGAAGCACGTTCATCAGCACAGATGAAGGATAGACAGCCTTGCCGCCCGGCACATATACTCCTGCCTTTGCTATAGGTGTGACCTTCTGTCCTAAAATGATGCCGTCCTCTGTTGTAAACCATGAGTTCTGCAGCTGCTTCTCGTGATATTTTCTGATATTTACAAGAGCCTTTTTTATAACGGCAAGAAGCTTCTCATCAACCAGCTCATATGCTTCCTTTATTTCTTCCTCTGTGACACGGATATTTGATGCATCCACATCCGCTTTATCAAATTTCTTTGTGTATTCAAAAACAGCCTTGTCACGGTTTTCCTTTACATTGTTTATAATCTCATTTACCGTGCTCTCATACTCTGTATAGTTGTTAGGGCTTCTCTTAAGCAGGCTCTCCAATATGTTTTTCTGTGAATCCTTTGTAAGTTTTAAAGTTCTCATTACAGCCTCCGTCTAAAATCATGTATTGATATAAATTATACGCTATTTGATAACAGTCTTCAAATCACTTATGAGCTTTGTGATACGCTCATTGTCCATCTTCATGCTGACCTGGTTTACCACAACCCTCGCAGACAGCGGACAGACCTCCTCAAGCACGGTAAGTCCGTTCTCCTTAAGTGTAGTTCCGGTCTCTACTATATCACAAATCACCTCTGAAAGTCCAACAATCGGAGCAAGCTCTATTGAGCCGTTTAGCTTTATAATCTCTACCGTCTGATGCTTTTTATTGTAGAAATAATCCTTTGCGATATGAGGATACTTGGTGGCAACTCTTATCTGCTCATGATGCTGCAAAAGCTCCCTTGCGCTCTCCGGTCCGCATATGCACATGCGGCATTTTCCAAAGCCTAAATCAAGCACCTCGTATATATTTCTGCCCTCCTCGAGGATGGTATCCTTTCCTACCACACCGATATCGGCAGCGCCATACTCCACGTATGTAGGCACATCAGGTCCCTTTGCCAGGAAAAATCTAAGCTTAAGCTCCTCATTTACGAAAATCAGCTTTCTGGTATCCGGATCCTTCATCTCCTCACAGGTGATGCCTATCTGCTCAAAAAGCTGCAGGGTCTTCTTTGCAAGTCTGCCCTTTCCCAGGGCAAAGGTTAAATATCTGTCATCACTCATCTTTTATTCCTCTATAAACTCTACTCTGTTTATACGGTTGTCTACCGCATATGAAGCATAGTCCTCTTTCGTTTTATTTTTGTCCTTAAGCACCATCTGTGTATTTACTCCATCTCTTCGAAGCTCCATAGAGCGCTTGATTGCCGCATGGTATGCAGCCTCCTCAAATACTATAAGTGATGAATTCTCAATGACAGGCACATCAATATCCTGACGGCTTAATGCTGCCATGAGCTGATCCACAACAATCGCAAAGCCGATTGCAGCAGCGTCCTTTCCAAAGTGTGAAAGCAGCTTGTCATAACGGCCTCCCTTTACAATAGGCTCTCCTGTACCATATGTGTAGCCCTGGAAAATAATACCTGTGTAATATGTGTAGTCACTGATAAGTCCAAGCTCATACGAAATATATTTCTCGATGCCGTATGCCTTTAAATATTCTCTAAGCTTAAGCAGAGTATCAATAGATGATAATATCTCATCATATCCCTTCGCAAGCTTTAAAGCCTCCATAAGCTGCTCATCCTGTAAATCGAAATTGTCTAATAGTCCAAACAGCTTCCTTAGCTTGTCGTTCATCGAAAGACTGTCAACAAACTCCTCCACACCAAAGAAATTCTTATTTGCTATGAGCTCTCTTAGGTTTTCCTCCTGCTCGCCTGACAGCCCTGCTGCCTTTGTGAGACCGTAAAAGAACTGCGAATGTCCGACTGAAATCTGGAAATTCTTAAGTCCGCTCTCAAGCATCGACTCAACTGTCATCGAAAGTATCTCGGCATCTGCAGAGATAGAGCCGTCACCTATCAGCTCTGCACCGCACTGTGTGCTTTCCTTGAGCCTGCCCTGATAATCCGATGAATTGATAAAAGTATTGCCAAGATAACACAGCTTGACAGGCATATCATCCTCTATATAGTACTTAGCCGCACTTCTTGCAATAGAAGGTGTGAAATCAGGACGAAGGACAAGCGTATTGCCCTCCTTGTCAAAAAAAAAAAAAACTTGTATAAATCCTTTGAAGGGGTTGTTCCGACATCGCTTCCAAAAATATTAAAAAACTCAAACGTAGGTGTCATGATATCATGATATCCGTATTTTAAAAGTGTACGGTGCAGCTTATCCTGCAAATACAGCTTTTTTTTGCATTCTCCGTTATATATGTCTCTTACTCCGTCCGGAGTGTGTAATAATTGATTTTCCATAATCTGTAAAATCTCGCTTTCATGTAGTAAAGTGTTATCGTGGTAATATGCTACCATACGATAGTAATACTGTCAAGCCCTGCAATTTAAGTCAAGCTGAAGAGCGTTCAGATACGGCACAAGTATTCCGGGCACCTCCGGGAGGAAAAATGCCGGCTCAAGCTCCTCATAGCGGAAGCTCTTTCTGCCGCCTTCTGCAGCTCTATCCCAGAATTCTGTCAGTTTTTTAAATGTGAGATAATAGTATTCGTTCCTGTGTGTGTACGATATAAGGATAAATGCAACACCATCCTGTTTTTCAAAGCATCTCATAAACTCTACCTGATGCTCATGTATATTGGCAAGGGGAAACGTGTCGGTATTACATTCCTTTGCATCAAAGCATACCGGGATTCCCTGTACAGCGCCAATATAGTCAACCGTACTCTTCTGCTCGAAATAAGCCAGTGTAATGTGTCTGGTTTCCGGCTCCATCTTTATAGGTGTAATCGGAGTGGGAATCTTTTGTATGAGCGCCAGGCCGTTCTCCCTGTATTTTTCATTTGTCTTGTTTATCATGTCCTCTAAGGTCGAGCCTCTTAAGCCTCTTGAATTCCAGGTTGCCATATCGTTTCTATCTTCCTTAATACTATAAGCTATGCGACGTAAAGTAAATAATGACGGGTTTAAAGCCCCACCCTGCTCCATATGTCAGGCAAAGCCGCCTCTATATATCTGCCATCAGGCAAAATCACATGGTGCGCATGCAAAAGCTGGCTGGTCACATGATAATTTTCTTTGTAAAAAGCATTAATCCTTCTATCACCATACTTTATATCACCTATGATCGGATGACCAATCGATGACAGATGTGCCCTGATCTGATGGCTTCTTCCGGTAATCAGATGCACCTCAAGAAGAGTTGCTTTATGGCACGAAGCACTCATATCAATTGTCTTAAGAGGCCTGTAGGCAGTCTTTATTGGCAGTGATTCATCACTTATGGGCTCCTTGGTTATCTGCACCTTATTTACAGCCTCATCCTTTGTCAGAAAGCCCTCTATGGTCATAGGCTCATCAACCTCTCCTGCAACAAGCGCCATATAATACTTTTCTGCGGTTCTGTCCTTAAGCACCTGTGACAGGTACTGCAGTCCATGAAGCGATTTACCCATCAGAATCAGCCCCGATGTATTTCTGTCCAGGCGGTTGCACACCGATGGCTTAAAGCTCTTATATGTGTCAAAATCAAGCTTTCCCTCTTTTATCAGGTATCCAATAAGCCTTTCGTTTGCAGAAATATCAGTCTCCTTTGATTTCTGCGACAGCATATTGACAGGCTTGTTTGCAGCCAGTATGTCATCATCCTCGTATACCACACCAAGTCCGTCAGGCTTTAGTGCACCGAGTGCCTTAAAATCCTTCATCAGACTGTCCTCATTGACGGAAAACTTAGCAAATGTATCATCTGACAGAAAAATCTTGATTTTGTCGTCAACTGACACAATTTCTGTTCCTGACGCTTTCTTATCATTCAGTTTTATGTTCTTCTTCCTGAGCATCTTGTAAATAAAGCCCATGGATGCGTTTGGAAGTATCTTTTTAAGGTATTTGTCAAGCCTCTGGCCTGCCTCGTTTTTACCAGCTTTAAATTCTTTCATAGTCTTATCTTGTATATTATCAAATATCTGCTATTAACTATTTATCTTTTTTCTTCTTGTGGACGTTTCTGATTGTTTTCTTTTTGTGCGCTGTGCCTGCTGTGTTACTTCCGCTTCCGTTTTTTCCTCGCTCTGTTGCATTTTTTCAAGTTTTTTCCTTACACCTGCATTCTTGCCACTGCCATAGCTGCTGTTTGAATTTTTATCAGACTTAGAAGTTTTTTTGCCCCAGCTGCCATCAGTATGCATTTTCCTAGGCTTTATCAGGCACTTTTTGTCAAATCCGATTAAGTCCTCCCTGCCGGCCTTCACAAGTGCCTCATGCACGAGATCATAGTTCTTTGGATTGCGGTACTGTATGAGTGCCCTCTGCATAGCCTTCTCATGTGGGTTAGTTGTGACATACACCGGCTTAAGTGTTGCTGGGTCAAGTCCTGTATAGTACATGCATGTAGAGATGGTAGACGGTGTCGGATAGAAATCCTGCACCTGCTCCGGCATATATCCCAGATCTCGCAGATACTCTGCAAGCTCTATCGCTTCCTTAAGCGTTGAGCCCGGTGTGAAGACATGAGATAAGGCACAAGATACTGCTCCTTGCCTATCTTTTTGTTCATATCCTTGTATGCCTTCACAAAGCTGTTGTACACCTCTACACTCGGCTTTCCAAGCCTGCTCAAAACAGCATTGGAGATGTGCTCCGGAGCCACCTTAAGCTGTCCGCTGACATGATACTCGCACAGCTCACGAAGAAACGTCTTATCTTTATCATACATCAGATAATCAAACCTGATACCTGAGCGGATAAACACCTTTTTTACCTTTGGCAGTGCACGAAGCTCTCTAAGCAGCTGTATATAGTCGCTGTGGTCAACAATCAGGTTATTGCACGGCTTAGGAAACAGACACTGCTTTGTAGGGCACGCTCCCCTTGTGAGCTGTTTTTTACATGCCGGCTGCCTGAAATTGGCTGTAGGACCTCCAACATCATGGATATAGCCCTTAAAGTCCTTATCCTGCGTGATAAGCTTTGCCTCTTCTATGATTGACTCATGACTTCTCGTCTGGATTATCCTGCCCTGATGGAAGGTCAGTGCACAGAAGTTACAGCCTCCAAAGCAGCCTCTGTTGCTGATAAGAGAAAACTTCACCTCGCTTATCGCAGGCACTCCGCCTGCCTCCTCGTAGCTCGGATGATAAGTCCTCATATAAGGAAGCGCATATACCTCATCCATCTCCTCCTGCGACAGCGGCTTCTGCGGTGGATTCTGCACCACAAGCGTAGAGTTGTCATATGGCTCTACGAGCCTCTTTGCACAGAAAGGATCAGTATTGCAGTACTGTATGTAAAAGCTTCTTGCAAACTCCCTCTTGTCCTCTTTTATAACGTCATAGTCAGGAAGCTCAATCGCATCATATATGATATCCCTGTCCTTTGTCTTGAACACGGTACCATCTATAAACGTGATATCCTTTACATCCATACCACTGGCAAGCGCATCCGCTATCTCGATGATGCTTCTTTCTCCCATGCCATATGAGATGAGATTAGCACCGGAATCCAGAAGAATTGAGCGCTTGACTTTATTTGACCAGTAATCATAATGTGCCATGCGCCTAAGGCTCGCCTCGATGCCGCCTATTATGATAGGGATTTTTTTATAAGTATGGCGTATCAGGTTACAGTACACAACGGTCGCATAGTCAGGTCTCTTTCCCATCACGCCACCCGGTGTAAAGGAATCCTTTGCCCTTCTTTTCTTTGAAACCGAATAATGGTTTACCATGGAGTCCATATTGCCTGCCGAAACCAAAAAGCCAAGGCGCGGCACTCCGAGTATGGATATAGACTCATCATCCTTCCAGTCGGGCTGTGAAATGATGCCGACCGTATAGCCATGTGCCTGCAGCAGCCTTGCAATTATTGCATGTCCAAAGGACGGATGATCCACATATGCATCACCGCAGACATACACAAAATCAAGCTGCTCAATGCCCTCATCTATCATATCCTGTTTTGAAATTGGTAAAAAACCATTACTCATATCATACCTCATAATTAAAAATTATTTTATTTGCCGGATTTTATCTGCATAAGCATATCCGTTTCAGCCTGTGTCAAAGCTCTGTAAGTCCCTGTTTTAAGGTCATCAGGCAGCTTAAGCGGTCCCATGGATATTCTCTTTAAGTAGATTACCCTCTTTCCAAGCGCCTCAAACATCCGCTTGACCTGATGGAACTTTCCTTCTGTTATTGTAAGCTCAATCTCGGATACGCTGCCACTTTTTTTAATAACAAGCTCCGCAGGCTTTGTAGGTCTTTCCTCGCCTATATCAATGCCCTCTTTAAACCTGATGATATCATCCAAAGTCACCTCACCATCAATACGTGCGTAGTAAGTCTTTGCCACGTGCTTTGAAGGACTTAAGAGCTCGTGCGAAAGTGCTCCATCATTTGTGATAAGTAAAAGCCCCTCCGTGTCTATATCAAGCCTTCCGACAGGAAACAGATCATCATGCACAGCATCCGTGATATAGTCCATGACTGTATCATGCACATTGTCACTGGTCGCAGAAACACAGCCTGAGGGCTTATTGAACAGGTAATACTCATACCTTTGATACTTAACTATTCTGCCGTTAACTGATACCTCGTCGGCATCAGTATCTACCTTTGTCTCAGGCTTTGCGGCCACCGTGCCATTTATGGCTATCTGTCCGGTCTTTATAAGCTTTTTTACCTCAGAGCGTGTGCCAAGCCCCATCTCTGATAAAAATTTATCTAATCGAATCATATTGATATTTCTCTCCACATATACTGTCACATGAGTAAAAACAAACTTAAAAAATTACTGTTTATCGCTTTTATACTGCTATTTTGTATTTATTACATATTGTTTCCGGCACAGGTGAGTGCGTGCGCTAAAGCAGGCATAATGCTATGGTTCAACCAGATATTTCCGCTTCTATTTATATTTACGATTTTATCTAACCTGATTATCTCAACAAATGTGCTGCAAAACATTCCCCAAAAGCATATCATGCTGTTTACATACATAATAGGCATAATATTTGGATTCCCGATAGGAGCAAAGCTCACAGCAGATTTTTGTTCCAAAGGATACATAGATAAAAATCACAGGGAAATACTGAGTGCACTGGCAAACCATTTCAGCCTTCCCTTTATCATTACCTATGCACTGTCCGAGCAACTTAACATATGCAGCCACTACAGCATTTATCTTGTGTCACTGTATCTGCCATCTGCTATAGGAATGATAGCTATGCTTTCAATTAACAAAAACAGAAGCTTAACACAAAAAATCCCGGCTCAAGGATTTAAGCTTAACATGCAAATCGTTGATGCCGGAATAATGAAAGGGTTTGAAACCCTTATAAAACTCTGTGGATATATTGTATTGTTCTCTATAGTCTCACGTATCCCACAGACCATAGCCCAAAAGGCTGACTGCAGCATGCCACTGTCGGCAGACATAATAGGTGCCTTTTTTGAAACCACAAACGGTATCGGCATAGTCTGCGGTCTATGCATCCCACGCACCCTGTCAATAGTGCTGTGCATTGCACTTCTGTCATTTGGCGGTGTATCATGCATGGTCCAGACCAAATCAATATTCCGGGATACAGGCTTTAGGCTTTACAGATACATACTGCTTAAGGCAGCCATGAGCATACTCTCATGCCTGTTATGTATTATCCTATTTCGCATCCTCATCTGAATCGGAAATATTGGTGATTTCTATATCATCATCAGATGTATCTGAAGTTGCCTCATTGTCAGACGACTCTGCTCCTGCAGCTTCATCGCCATTCTCTTCCGGTGGGGAAAAGCTCTGCTCTGTTTGCTGCAACAACATCCTCAAACTGCTGCAGTGAACTTATAAGGCTGTCATATCTGGCCTTTGAAGTCTCAATAGAGCCTGTTAAGATGTCCTCAATGCTCTTAAGCTGGCTGTCCGTATATGCCATGGCACTCATTCTGAGATTATTTGCTTCGTTTGTGGCACTATCAAGTATCTCCTGTGCCTGCTTTGTTGCAATCTGCACTACCTCATTCGCCTGAGCATATGCCTGCTGCATAATCTGATGCTCACTGACAAGCTCATTTGTCTGAATCTGAGCCTGCGCGATTATCTGATCAGCCTTCGCCTGTGCATCAGCAAGGATAGCCTCCTTATTGCTGATGATCTTCTGATATCTCTTGACCTCCTCAGGGGTCTTTGTACGAAGCTCTGAAAGAAGCTCCTCTAACTGTTCACGATTGACAAGAATCTTGTTTCTTGAAATAGGTGACGGCTTGCAGCCATCAATATAATCTTCGATTTCTTCAATAATCTGTTCCATTTTACTGCTCATAAATACTGTCTCCTTACCTGGTAATATTGTATTTGGCATAAATTCTATCAATGAACTGTTCAGGTACGAACTTTGATATATCTCCTCCGTATGATGCAAATTCCTTGACAATTGTAGAGCTTAAATATGAATAATTGAGGCTAGAAGTGAGAAAAACCGTCTCTATTTCCGGATTCTACACTCCGTTAGCCTGTGCAATCTGCAGCTCATACTCAAAATCTGTCACTGCACGCAATCCTCTTATTATGATTGTTGCATTGATTTTCTTCATATAATCAACTAAAAGTCCTTCGAAGCACCCTACCCTAACGTTTGGTATATGTGCTGTCATTTCCTTTATCATACTAACACGTTCTTCCAAAGAAAACAACGAGTTTTTTGCACTATTATTGAGTACTCCGACAACCAGCTCGTCAACTATTTTTGCTGAACGCTCTATTATATCCAGGTGTCCAAATGTCACCGGATCAAAGCTTCCCGGATAAATTCCTACCTTCATATTGTATCTCCTATGCACGCTTTATGAAAACATGCTTGTTTGTCTTATAAATTTTTTCTTTGACTATCTCATAGCCAAGCTCTGTGAGATAATCAAAATCAGTATCGTTTGAAGCCTCAACCACGATAAGTGTATCATCCTTTAATATATCACTGTCCGAAAGTGTAATAAGCACTTCCTTTTCAAGCTCCTTATTGTATGGCGGGTCCATAAACACGATATCAAATTTGTATTTGCCCTCAAGAGTACGTACTGCCGTGACAGCATCCGTCATCATAAGCCTTGAGACTTTATCAAACTTTGTAAAATGGATATTGTCCTCGATGCATGAAGCAGCTTTTCTTGAATTCTCCACAAATACAGCATAGGCTGCACCGCGGCTTAACGCTTCAAGTCCTATCTGTCCGCTTCCCGCAAACAGATCTAAAAAATATGCTCCGGGAACATCAAACTGCATGACATTAAAAAGAGTCTCCTTCGTCTTGTCAGTAGTCGGTCTTGTATCTTTTCCCTCAATAGTCTTTAGAGGGAGGCTTCTCGCCGTTCCTGCTATTATTCTCATACTTTTCTCCCTGTTATAGTCTATTTCTGGTCCTTTAAGACGTCCTTATTCTTTGCAATATAGTCAATAAGCGAAACAACTGTGAGCACAAGTGCCACATAAATGAGGATTGTTCAAGGATATTTAACCAGCCAAGCTGCAGATTGATATTAAAAATAATAACAATAACCATAAGCATCTGGAAGGTTGTCTTAAACTTGCCCCAGTAGCTTGCCGCAATGACAATTCCATTGTCTGATGCAACGAGTCTGAAACCGCTTATGATAAACTCTCTTGCAATGATAATAAGCACAACCCATACAGGGATAAGCTTTAAATCAACAAGGCATATCATTGCAGAGCATACAAGCAGCTTGTCTGCAAGCGGATCCATAAATTTGCCGAAATTTGTAACAAGATTGTATTTTCTTGCAATTTTTCCGTCAGCCATATCGGTCAGACTTGCAATGATAAATATCGCAAGTGCTATATAATTTCCGTATCCGTCAAAAAACGGTGAAATAAGGAAAAATACAAAAAACGGAATAAGTATCACTCTTAAGATTGTAAGTTTGTTTGGTAAATTCATTTTACAAGTTCTCCTATCAAATCATATTCATACGCACCGGTCACCATAACCTTGCATATATCGCCGGTCATAAGTGTCTCATCAGTGTTGATGAATATATATCCGTCAACATTCGGTGCATCTCTGTATGTACGGCCGATATAAGCATTTTCATCAGCCACCTTGCCCTCTATGAAAACATATAATTCTTTACCCTTTAGTGTCTCATTTTTATCAAAAATGACCTCTTCCTCAAGCTCCATGACATCTGCCTGCCAGTCAGCCTTTATATCCTCATCTATCTGATCAGGCATTGCAGCTGCCTTTGTGCCCTCCTCCGGGGAATACGTAAAGGCTCCCAGACGGTCAAACTCCATATCATTTACAAACTGCATAAGCTCCTCGTGATTATCCTGTGTCTCACCCGGGAAGCCACATATAAGTGTGGTCCTTAGTGTGATATCAGGTATTCTCTCACGCAGCATTCTGATACGCTCCATAAGCTCAGCCTTTGTTGTTTTTCTGCCCATGCGCCTTAAAATATCGTCATTGCAGTGCTGGATTGGCATATCCAGATAATGGCATACCTTCTCATCCTTTATCATGGACTCTATAAGCTCATCGTATATCTCCTCGGGATAGCAGTACATAATCCTTATCCAGAACAGCCCGCTTATCTTGTTGAGCTCATCCAAAAGCTTATGAAGTGACTTCTCACCATACAAATCCACTCCGTAAAGTGTGGTCTCCTGGGCAACAAGTATAAGCTCCTTTGCCCCCTGCTCCACAAGGCTCTTCGCCTGCTCAATCAAATCCTCCATCGGCACACTTCTGTAACGACCTCTGACAGATGGAATAACACAGTAGGTACAGTTTTTATTGCAACCCTCTGCTATCTTAAGGTAAGCGAAATGCCCTCCTGTGGTGACAATACGCTTTGTCTTTATGCTGGGAAGCCCCTCTAAGGTGTGCAGATTGCTGTATCTGTGTTTTTCAAGTGTCTCATGGACAGCTTCAACTATAGTATCATATGAATTGGTGCCAAGTATGGCATCAACCTCTGGGATTTCCTTAAAAATCTCATCCTTGTATCTTTTGTGCCAGACAGCCTGTCACAATAAGTGATTTGCATTTGCCTGTCTCCTTATACTGAGCCATCTCGAGAATTGTATTGATACTCTCCTCCTTTGCATCACCTATGAAGCAGCAGCTGTTTACGATAATGATATCAGCCTGCGTCTCATCATCGGTCATCTCAATGCCGTCATTTGCAAGCATGCCTATCATATACTCTGAATCCACAAGGTTTTTATCGCATCCAAGCGAAATAAATAATAATTTCATAGTACCTCTCAAATGTAAGTATTTACAATTAAAGGGAAAGACAAAACAGCCTTTCCCCTCCTAGATTAAGCCTCTTCGCCTTCGTTTAAATCCTCATCATCTGAGACGATTCTGACAGCTCCCGTGTACAGCTCCTCTACAGCAATAGATAATGGCTTATTGCACTTAGGGTGTGCGATAAGTGGTTCTGCACCATCAATAATCTGACGTGCACGCTTTGCTGCAGCAATAACGATAGAATAACGGCTGTTTACTACCGGCTCTTCACCTATCTCTACATTGTTGTTTACTACCTTCATTAACTCTACATACGATGGATGTATCATATTATTTATCTCCTTTCGAAAAGCTTAAAAGCTCTTTTCTCATTTTATTTATAAAATCTATATTTGATGATACCAGATAATCCTGATTCTTTTTTGTGTCGTCAGAGCTGTGGATGATATCATTCACAAGCTCTACACAATCGTCAAGCTTATCATTTACCACTAAATAATCATATTTCTCTATGCCTAAAGACTCCTCATATGCTCTTGAAAGTCTCTGTGCACAGACCTCTTTTGTCTCTGTGCCTCTTCCTACAAGCCGGTCCTTAAGCTCATCTGCACTCGGCGCTGACACAAACATAAGCACCGTATCAGGAAACTGCTTCTTTATCTTTAAAGCTCCCTGGATTTCTATCTCAAGAATCACATTCTTTCCTGCGCTAAGCTGCTCATTTACATGACTTTGGTGTGCCGTAGTAATGATCTACATACTTGGCATACTCAAGCAGTCCGTCTGCCTTTATCATCTGTTCAAATTCTTCCTCTGAGATAAAAAAATACTCTCTGCCATGCTCCTCACCCGGCCTTGGACCTCTGGTCGTGGCTGATACGCTCAGTGCATAATCATCACCATGCTTTGCCATAAGCTCCTTCATGATAGTACCCTTTCCGGAACCCGAAAAGCCTGAAAAAACAACTAATTTTCCTGTGTTACTCATCACAATCTCCTAAAATTACTCAATATTTTGAATCTGTTCCCTGACCTTTTCTATATCAGTTTTAAGACTGATGCCTGTGTCAGAAATCTTAAGATCATTGGACTTTGAAAGGATGGTATTCGCCTCACGGTTCATCTCCTGTGCGAGGAAATCAAGCTTTCTTCCCACACTGCCACCGGCATTTAGCGAATCCTTCATGGAAAGGATATGGCTTTTGAGCCTGACTGTCTCCTCATCCACACAGATCTTGTCCGCAAAAATAGTGACCTCCTGGGCTATTCTTGAATCATCAAGCTGATTGTCTGCCAGCAGCTCTCTTAGCTTTTCCTCAAGACGCGCACGGTATTCGACAATAATCTGTGGCGAACGCTCCTCAATGAAATCAACATATGATACCATATTATCGAGCTTTTCGCAAAGGTCTTTTTTAAGATTTTCTCCCTCGCGCACACGGCTTTCAACAAATGGCTCAAATGCACCGCGAAGAGCCTTCTCAAGACGGCTCCACAGCTCATCCTCATCTACAGGCTGCTCCTCCATCGCAAATACCTCTGGATATCTCGACAGCGTGCTCACTCTTATATCATTCTCCAATCCGAATTCCTCCGCCATCTGATTAAGATACTTAAGATATTCTCCTGCGAGAGCCTTATTATACTGCAATGAGAGATTATTTTCTGTAAAATCCTCATATGTGATATAAATATCGACCTTGCCACGCTCTATGTACTCCTTAAGCAGAGTCCTTATTGCACTCTCGAAGAAATTGAGCTTTTTAGGCATCTTGATATTGACATCCAGATATCTGTGATTTACAGATTTTACCTCAACTGTAATCTTACGGCTTGCATCTGCGTACTCGTATCTGCCAAAGCCTGTCATACTTTTTAATCATAATTTTTCCTTTCGCATATGCATAGATGAGTTTATTATATAACTCCTTGAGATTTTCGTCAAATATATTATAATATAAATATTCATGATTATAAATATTCAGCAGCTTAGAATATTTATAGGAAATAAGGAGGAACATCATGGCTTTAGACGGAATAGTCATTTCAAATATAGTTGCAGAGCTAAACAGTACGATACTAAACTCAAAAATCAGTAAAATCGCAGAACCTGAGGCAGATGAGCTGCTTCTTACCCTAAAGGGACCAAACGGCTCTTTCAGGCTTTCGATGTCTGCAAGTGCATCTCTTCCATTCATCTACCTGACACCCACAAATAAGGTAAGCCCTCTCACTGCCCCTACATTTTGCATGGTTTTAAGAAAGCATATAGCAAACGGACGCATCACAAAGATTTACCAGCCGGGCATGGAGCGTATCATAAACTTTGAAATCGAGCACTTAAACGAGATGGGCGATCTATGCCACAAGGTGCTTATTATCGAGCTGATGGGCAAATATTCAAACATCATCTTTACCGACTCCGATGGTACGATAATAGACAGTGCCAAGCGTATTCCCGCATCCGTAAGCTCTGTGCGTGAGGTGCTTCCTGGCAGAGCCTACACCATCCCCGCGACACAGGAGGATAAATATAATCCTCTGACTATAGATTCGAAACAGTTTGTGGATATTATATCAGCAAAGCCGCTTACTGTTTCAAAGGCTATCTACTCATCCTTTTCCGGCATCAGCCCCCTTGTGGCAAATGAGCTGGCTCACAGGGCAGGCCTTGACGCGGACTCCCCTGTAGCTGCCTACTCACACGATGAGCTTTTGCACCTGGGAAGCAACTTCACATGGATGATGGAGGACATAAAAATAATCGTTTTACGCCGAATATCGTGCGTGACGGCAATGAACCAAAGGAATTTTCTTCAATAGAGCTGACTCAGTATAGCGATTTAACGGTCACAAAATATGAATCCATATCAGAGGTTTTAGAGCTTTACTACTCTGAGAGAAACACCTATACACGTATACGTCAGAAGTCAGCCGACCTGAGAAAACACGTAAATACCCTCCTGGAGCGAAACCAGAAGAAATATTCCCTGCAGATGAAGCAGCTTAAGGACTCCGAAAAACGCGAAAAGTACAAGGTGTACGGCGAGCTTATCAACGCATTCGGCTACGGACTTACACCGGACGACAAGTTTCTTGAAGCTGCAAACTATTATGATGACAACAAAATCATCAAAATCCCTATCGACAACACAAAAACTCCTGCCGAGAACGCGCAGAAATACTTTGACAAATACGGAAAGATGAAGCGTACTGCCGAAGCATTGAACGAGCTGATTCTTGAAACAAAAGGTCAGATAGACCATCTCGAATCAATTCAGAATTCACTGGATATCGCTTTAAGTGCTGACGACCTCGTCCAGATAAAGGATGAACTGATAGAATACGGTTTTATCAAAAAAGGAAAGGGTTCAAAGAAACAGAAGGTAAAGAGCAAACCCTTCCACTATATCTCATCAGACGGCTTTGATATGTACGTTGGCAAAAACAACTACCAGAACGATGAGCTCACCTTCAAGCTGGCAACCGGAAACGACTGGTGGTTCCACGCCAAGGGCATGCCCGGCTCACATGTCATTGTAAAAGCTGAAAACAAAGAGCTGCCGGACAGCACCTTTGAGGAGGCCGGCAAGCTCGCAGGCTACTACTCAAAGGGCAAAAATGCCGACAAGGTAGAGATAGACTATCTGCAAAAGAAAAATGTCAAAAAGCCAAACGGTGCCGCAGCCGGCTTTGTCGTGTATTACACAAACTATTCTCTCACGATTCACCCGGATATATCCGATATCAGGCAGATTGAGTAAGCAGATTATACTTATTTCATAACAATTTCATAACCATTCCAAAACGCTTAAAGTAAAAAAGCTGATATACACATGCATAGTCATGCATGCTATATCAGCTTTTATTTTAGCCATTTAAGCTCATCACAGATTCATCCTCTTTAATTGTTCTTTTGCAAATTCATCCATTTTCTTTTTCAGTATTCTGTTTTCCGGTGTACAAAGCGCCGGGTCTGCTTCAAGCACCTCATCCACCATCTCAGATGCTTCCTTTAGCACATCGCTGTCCTGATACACATCCGCAAGTGCAAACGCAAGGTCTCCACTCTGCCTGATTCCAAAGAAATCCCCGGGACCTCTGAGCTTTAAATCCTCACTTGCTATATAAAAGCCATCATTTGATTTATTTAGTATCTCCAGACGTTTTTTTGATTTCTTTGAATTTGACGAATTGATGAAAATGCAATACGACTGTGCATCTCCCCTGCCTACACGGCCTCTCAGCTGATGAAGCTGTGCAAGTCCAAACCTGTCTGCATTTTCTATCATCATGACGGTTGCATTGGGCACATTTACACCAACCTCCACGACTGTTGTGGACACAAGCACCTGCGACTCATTATTTGCAAAGCGCTGCATCACCTCATCCTTTGCCTTGCTCTTCATCCTGCCGTTAAGCACATCTACCGTGATATCCTTTGGCAGTGCCGCTTTAAGCACATTTGCATAATCTGTGACATTTTCCCCTTCCGAGTTTTCGGTTTCCTCCACAAGAGGACATATAACATACGCCTGATGACCGGCTCTCACCTGCTCCTCGATGAAGCTGTAGGCCTTTGGCCTGAACGCCGTGCCAACCACACAGTTCTTGATCGGAAGCCTCTTTGCCGGCACCTCATTTATGACAGAGATATCCATATCACCGTATATGATTATTGCTAAAGTACGCGGTATCGGAGTGGCACTCATCACAAGTATATGTGGCTTTCTTCCCTTATCCGAGAAGCTCTCTCTCTGCTTCACGCCAAATCTGTGCTGCTCATCTGTGATAACAAGCGACAGATTGGAAAAATCCGCTTTCTCCTGTATGAGCGCATGAGTGCCTATAATAAGCGCATTTTTCTCGTTTTCAAGGCGCTCATAGGCCTCTCTTTTCTGCTTTGCCGTCATGGAGCCGGTAAGAAGCACAACAGGACTGTCAAGTCCAAACTGACTAACCAGTGAGCAAAACGTCTCATAATGCTGGTTTGCAAGCACCTCCGTCGGAGCCATTATGGCAGACTGATAGCCACATTTTGACGCCCATGCCATAAGAAGAAAAGCAACAATCGTCTTTCCTGAGCCCACATCGCCCTGAATAAGCCTCTGCATCACATAAGGACTTTTAATATCCTGCTTTATCTCATCTATCGTCTTCTTCTGCGCGCCTGTCAGCTCATACGGAAGCTTCTCAATCAGTCCGTCTATAAAAGCATCATCCGTAAACTCAAACTCATTTTTGTCCTTCTGCTGCTTTTTATTCTGATACCGCATGCCCATGATAAAGAGAAAAAACTCATCAAAAACAAGCCTTCTTCTTGCCTCCACAAGAGCGTCAAAGTCATCAGGGAAATGTATCTGCTTCATGGCATAATTGTACTCGCAAAAGCCGTACCTGTGCCTTATATCCTTAGGCAGATAATCTGACAACAGTGTATCATGTGACAGAGTCTCCTTTATCGTCTTCACTATCAGATTGTTTGTCACACCGCTTGTCACGGAATACACAGGCTGCAGTGTATCGCGTATAGCCTCGTACTTTTGCACCTCATACACCACAGGCTGCTCCATGACATATCGGCCTCCCTTTGGCTTAATATGTCCGTAAAATATAAGATGTCTCCCCTGCACAAGCTGTGCCTTAAGGTATGGCATACGGTACCATACCAGCTGTATCATATGCCCGGGCGAGCCGATATCCTGCAATGTAATCTGCATTCTCGCTGTATTTTTCACTACAGGTGCCTTTTTAATCACAGCATGGATGGCATAGGTGCTGCTTACGTTTACATTATTCAGTTCATCAATATCCGTTATTTCCGGAAACTTTACATAATCCCGGGGAAAATGAAGGAGTATATCACCAACGGTGTATACTCCCATTTTAGCAAATGCTTTTTGTGTTTTTTCCCCGATTCCCTTAACCGCGGTAATCGGTGAAGCTATATCCATATTTGCTCCTAAATATAATAAATATCATTTATATTCTTTAAAAGGCTTTACTCTACAGAAATAACATAATAGTAGATTGGCTGTCCGCCATCGTTGACCTCAACCTCTACATCAGGATATTTCTCTTCGATTGCTGCCGCAAGCTCATTAGCTGAGTCCTCATCAGAATCGCTTCCGAAATAGATGCTGACAATCGCAGAATCCTCATCTACCATGGCATCTACCATCTCAAGTGTGGTAGCCCTTAAGTCTGTTCCAACAGAAAGGATGCTCTTGTCTCCGATTCCCATGAAGTCGTTCTGCTTGATGGTTTTTCCGTCAATCTCAGTATCGCGGACTGCATATGTCACCTGTCCTGTCTTGACATTTTCTATCTCAGCCATCATCTGCTCTTTATTCTCCTCGGCACTGTGATCAGGGATATAATTTACGAGCGCTGTGATACCCTGTGGGATAGTCTTTGTAGGGATAACAATAATCTGTTTATCCTCAACAAGGTCTACTGCCTGGTTTGCAGCCATGATGATATTCTTGTTGTTTGGCAGGATAAATACTGTCTTCGCATTTACCTGCTCGATAGCGTTGAGCATATCCTCTGTGCTAGGGTTCATTGTCTGACCACCCTCTATGAGATAGTCCACTCCAAGGCCTCTAAACACTTCATTCATGCCTTCTCCGATTGAAACAGATACAAAGCCCATTTCCTTTGCAGGCATGTTATTTGTCTTTTCATCAGCCTGAGCAGCTTCATAAGCCTCTTCCTCAGCCTTCTGCTGTGCTGCAAGCTTCTGTGAATCCTTGATGAGCTTTTCCTGATGCTCCTCACGCATATTGTCGATCTTTATCTTGCTGAGTGAGCCGAAGGTAAGTGCCTTCTGCAGTGCAAGTCCAGGGTCGTTTGTATGTACGTGAGTCTTTACGATCTCATCGTCAGCTACAACGACTATAGAGTCACCGATTGACTCGAGGAATGCCTTGTATGCGTGCTCCTCATTGTCTGACATTGGCGCATTGAGTACAATAATAAACTCTGTGCAGTAACCAAACTTAATCTCTGCCTCTGTCTCAGCCGAAATCTTTGCAGGGGCTGCTCCTGTTGGTGCGCCCTCGATTGTATAGTCAATCTCCTTGCCGATAAGGGCATCATATGCTCCCTTTAATACCTGAACAAGTCCCTGTCCGCCCGAATCCACAACACCTGCCTGTTTTAATACAGGAAGCATCTCCGGTGTCTGGTCAAGCACATACTCAGCCTGCTTTATAACCCCTTCAACAAATGTGACAACATCCTCTGTTTCGTCTGACAGCTCCAGAGCCTTTTCTGCTGCGCCCTTTGCCACTGTAAGGATAGTTCCCTCCTTTGGCTTCATAACTGCCTTGTAAGCTGTCTCAACCGCCTTCTGGCATGCCTCACAAAGAATAGTGACATCTATCTCATCGTATTCCTTTATAACCTTGCAGAAGCCTCTGAAAAGCTGTGATAAGATAACACCCGAGTTTCCTCTGGCACCTCTTAAAGAGCCTGATGAAATAGCCTTTGCAAGCTCTGCCATGGTAGGCTCTGTGAGCGAGCTGACCTCCTTGGCCGCAGACATGATTGTCATTGTCATATTTGTTCCCGTATCACCATCCGGTACCGGGAATACATTCAGCTCATTTATCCAGTCTTTCTTTGAATCAAGATTCTTGGCTCCCGCAAGAAACATCCTTGCAAGGAGCTTTGAATTAATGCTTGTGATCTCCACTTTTTGTAGTCCTCCTTAATCAATTACCCTTACGCCCTCAACGTAAATATTGATCTTTGCAATTTTCATTCCTGTAAATGACTCAACCTTGTACTTAACCGTCTCGATAAGATTGTCCGAAACAGTGCCGATTGAAATACCATACGCTACTATTACATGAAAATCAATCGTAATTTCGTTGTTCTCATCTACCTTTACATTTATTCCATGGTTCAGGTAATCTCTCTTTAAAAGCTTTACAAGACCATCCTTCATGTTGACCGCTGCCATGCCTACTATTCCAAAGCACTCTACAGCTACAGAGCCTGCATAGGTTGCAATAACATCTGTATCAATTAAAATTTGTCCATATTGGGTATCCATCTGTCCCTTCATAATATATACCTCCATCATATTGTGACGTAGCTAATGTTATTATACCTTTTTTTTTTTTTTCACAAAAAGCAAATATTTTTATATTTTATCCTTGCATTCTTTATTTTAATCTGATAGAATACATTTGTTGTGAGCTTAAGAGTATGGTAAGCTTAGTGAAATGCAAGGAGGTGCAATATCATGGCAAAATGTGCAATTTGTGAAAAAGGTGTTCATTATGGAAATAATGTCAGCCATTCTCATAGAAGATCAAATCATGTTTGGAAGTCAAACATTAAGAAGGTTTCTTGCAAGGTCAATGGAGTTCCACAGAAGTTATATGTATGTACTTCATGTTTAAGATCTGGCAAAGTTGAGAGAGCTTAGTCTTTATTTTTGAATCTTTTGAATTTTAAAGGACATCCGTTTGGATGTCCTTTTTATTTGCTCACATATATGAAATTAATCCTGCTTATCGTCCTCTGCCTCATCTACATTTACATCGTCGAGATTAAGGTCATCATTTTTTCCCTTTGAGAAACGGCTTACAATGTCCGGCACCATATCAAGTATCTTGGTCATACCTTCCTGATTCTTTACATTGACAAGCTTTGTCTGTCCATTCTGGATAACGAGCACTGCACTTGGCTGAATCTTTCCACCCATACCACCGGCTCCGTTATTTTTCTTTTCTGCCGAAAATGCTCCTGCTGCCACTCCAAACGACACATCCACAAGTGGAAGTATGATAGTATCCCCTATATGAATCGCATCACCAACCACCGTCTTTGTAGTGATAAAGCTGTCCATCCCCTTGAAAAGTGACTCTACTGTGTTGTTAAAACTATTATCTGCCATAATATCTTCCTCCTATCTGCTTATCCTATTATATAATCTGCGGCAGTTTTTATCAAATAAAATTCTAAGTGTTGCCGCCAAAATACTTATTACTATCACATGCCCCTTTATGTCAAAGCTGCCCTTTGCATATGGATTTTCACTCTCGAAATCGGGTGTGATCCGCCATCTGTTTGTATAGCCGACAGGAAAACATGCTAAAATACCTAATGAAATACCTGTTGTATCCGGCGAGCCGGTTGAATAAACCATTGTAAGCTTAAGCCTCCTTGGGCATATTCTTTTAAGAATGATAAAAAGCTCTTTTTTCAGATGCAAAAAAGCAGCTTTATTTCTCTCATCACTGTATTCTCTTTTTAGCTTATAGATACAGTTTTTTTATTTTTTCTGACTTATCTTTAAATTGTTTTTTATGTGACTTTTTGTTTCGCTTTTTATACGTTTTTTGATGAGTGAACTTAGTTTGTTGTTTTATATGCTGATTCTCATCACTTACTGTCCTTTGCTCGTTAGAAGTCTGTGCTGTGCTTTCATTCTCTGTCTGTTCATCTGCGACATGTTCTGACTCATCTGCCGGTATTTGAGGCCCATCTCCGGTGTTTTCTCTGACTTTATCTTCTGTTTCAGTTTTAGCTGCCTCATCCATATCGTCATCATCCAAAGCCTCATAATTATCAAACAGCTTCTTCTTCACAAAAGCAAACCTTATATATCCGTCAGTTTCATCCGCATACTCTATATGCAGTGCAAACAAATGCAAAAGCCATGACACATGTGCTTTTGCTCTTATGTCTGTATTGTCAAAGCTTCCGACAGCCCTGTACTTGACCGGCACAAACAGTACGCAAAGCAGCGCTGTAAGTATAAGAGCAAGCACTACAAGGAGTATGATGCCTATGACCTTTAAAATCGTAAATATCATCTATCTATTTCCTCCGTCTGCTCTTTAAATAGCTCTTCACATCTGTTTTACCTGTATTTTCGTATGTCTCCTTAACAATATCACAGGCCAGCAAAAGCGCCTCATCATAATTACCCGCTACTGCGATTATGTGCAGATTCTTCTTAGGATATCCCTTTTGCAGCAATTCTCTTGTCGGAATGATATCCAAAAGATTTTCCTCATTTGACGGAAACGTGATGATGTATGTGTGAAGCATGCCGGCATTATGCTCTATCTTCCACTTGATTTTCTTTATCTTTCCGGTAACAGACTCTCCTACAAATAAATCCTCATACCATTTCATTCCAAAACCTCAAAAAGCAGTTTTTAAAACTGCTTTTTAATAATACTAATAATACTTGTGTGTCCCCCATAAGTTACTTTTCTTTAAATCCAGGTACTCATTGTAAGCCTTCTCAAGTATCTGCTTCTCATTTGCAAACTTGAGCAGATGATATGCCTCGTGATACTTGTAAAACCCTGAATCCATGAAATACTCTTCTCTTTGCGGTTTACTATAATAACTTTCGCCCATCATAAGATACCAGTGTACATCCTTTTCCACTGTATCATGTGGCACGGTAAAAGAATAGTGGCTCTTACCCACGTATTGGATTATCGTTGCACTGGCACCAGTCTCCTCTTTCACTTCACGGATTGCAGTGTCCTTGTACTCTTCATCAGATTCCACAGTTCCCTTGGGCAGTACCCACCCCTCGTACCTGTTCCTGTAGTTCTTGTATAAGAGTAATATTTTGCCACGAAAGATTACCACACCGCCACAGCTCGTTGCTTCTATCATTGCCATTCCTCCAAGTGTGGTTTAAACGCTATCTGTCAGTTCAAGCGAAATATGAACGATAACGTCTGTCATTACACTTAAGTATAACCTACTTCTAAAAAAAAGTGCAACAAGCCTATTCATTGAAATATTTATCAAATACCTTTTTTGCCACCGGCACCGCATATGTGCTTCCGGCACCCGAATCCTCCACAATTACTGCGATTGCCAGATCATTGTAGCCATCCTTTTTTCCATAGCCCACAAACCAGGCATTTGTCTGGTCTGTAGAATCTGATACCTGGGCAGTTCCGGTCTTTCCAAAGGCCTCATAGCTCTGATCGCTTAGCTTTGCGCCTGTTCCATCAGATACCACTGCTGCCATAAGATTCTGAAGAAAAGCTGCCTGATCCTTTGACATAATCTGCTTGTATGAAGCCGGTTTATTCTGCTCCACAAGCGCCCCGCTCGCATTTTCCGTATGGTCTACCAGATATGGCCTCATCAGATTTCCATCATTGCAGATTGCACCGGCAATCATGCACATGTGAAGCGGTGAAACAAGCGTGTTTCCCTGACCTATCGTGGTCTGCATGGTCAGAGCTGACGAAGCATTGTTATCCAGTGCAAATTTACTCTTTTTTGAATCAAAGGCTATAGGCAGATTCTTGTTGAAAAGCATATCGTCACACAAGGTATTAAGCTTATTGTTATCCACCAAAAGACCTATATTGGAAAATGACGAGTTACATGACTTGGCAAACGACTTTGTTAAGTCCTCCTGTCCGTGTGATTTATTGCCGGCGCAGTGGATTGTAAAGCCGTCCTTTGTAATACTGCCGTCACAATCAAAGCTGTAGTCGTTGTATGTAGACGGATTTTCGTTATAATACTCAAGTGCTGTAAAAATCTTAAACACTGAGCCCGGAGCATACTGTCCCTGTGTTGCCCTGTTGTAAAGAGAAGTGCTGCCCTCACCGTTTACGCTCTCCCAGTCACTTGCTATGGTGTTTGGGTCATAATCAGGCTTTGACACCATAACTGCAATCTTTCCTGTCTTCGGCTCAATTGCAATGACAGCACCTTCATAGTCGTCAAGTGCATTGTATGCAGCCGCCTGTGCTTCGTAATCCAGTGTGGTTATGACATTATCACCGGTATTTTTCTTACCGCTTATATCATTTACTATCTGGTCAAGGAAAAACTCATGTGAGCGAAGCAATGAGAAATTTTCCTGCTTTTCAAGCCCGGCCTTACCGTTTACGGCAAAGCCTGCCACATGCGCAAACATCTTGCCGTCAGGGTATTCCCTTGTCTCAGATGCATCCGAGCTGACATTTGTCCGTGCTATGACATGTCCATCCTTAGTCTGTATCTCGCCCCTCACTACATTCTTAGAGAAAAGATCCTGCAGCGAATTGTATGGGCTGTTGATGAATTCGTCGCTTTTTACAAACTGGAAATATAAGAAATAACCTATCAATCCAACAAAAACTATAAGGAAAAAATATGTAACAACCGCATACTCTCTATTTCTGTGTCTTCGTGCTGTTTTTGCCGCCTGCTGCCGGTTTTCTCCTTCTCTGTTGACTTCCCTGCGCCCCCGGCTCTTTAGCTGTCTGCTTTTGTCTGTTTTTTGTCTCATGGTCCTTTCGTCTCTTGTCATCTATATTTCTCCTTTTTTCAGGGGCTGCCTGCATAATATACATGCCCTGTATCATTCCAAAAATAATCATCGTAGATAGAAGCGAGCTGCCACCGTAGCTCACAAGCGGCAGCGTCACACCGGTCATCGGTATAAACTTGGTTGAGCCGCCGACAGTTAAAAGCACCTGAAGCGCATACACACTGCCAAGTCCCAGCGCCACATACTTGTAAAATGCATCCTTCATCTGCATGGAAAGATTAAATATCATAAGAAAGCAGCTGACACAAACCATAATGAGGCAGACAGCAAATATACCGCCCATCTCCTCTGAGATAGCCGCTATGATAAAGTCTTTAGACACAATAGGTATCTTATTTGGCAGTCCCTGTCCCAGTCCAAAGCCAAACAGTCCGCCTGTACCTATGGCAAAGAGCGACTGACACACCTGATAGCCAGCCTTGTCTATGACAGAAAGAGGGTCAAGCCATGCAACAATTCTGTTCTTCACATGTGAAAACAGATGATAGCCTGCATACATTCCAAGCCCAACAAATGCAAGACCTCCGGCAAAAATATAAAACCTTTTTGTCGCAACATAAATCATGACCAGATATGTAAAGAAATACAAGAGCGCTCCACCGAGGTCGTTTGATGCAACAAGTATCAACACAAACACTGCCGATATGCCGCTTGTTATGGCAAGCTGCTTTAAATCAGTTGATTTATACAGCATGGATGCTATAAAAAATACAAAAAGTATCTTCACAAACTCAGACGGCTGAATCGAAACAGGACCAAAGGTCAAAGAGAGCTTTGCTCCCCTGCTCGCCACTCCTACCACAAGCACTGACAAAAGACCAAGTATTCCCACACCGGCATATGTCCATGTCAGTTTTCGAAACATCGTGCCTTTTTGCATGATAAGCGGTATTAAAAACGCAAATATCGTTCCGGCAAGCACAAAAACAAACTGCCTTAATGCCTTGTCAAACGAAATTCTAGTTAAAATAATCATGCTTATACAAAGCATCATCACCATATTGTTTAGCACAAGCTCTGAGGCATTCTTATAAAACTTATGATAAATCAGATAAATTGATTCAAAAAGCACAAGCTGTGCTATATAAAAGCCTATTATCTTTGTATCCATTGTCGTGACAAAGAGCACCAAAAAACCATCTAAATGAATTAGAAACATATAAAATCTCTGCAGATTATATATATGCCTCTGCTTTTTCGGCTTGTCGGGATACTTGAATAAATGAAAGCATAAAAAAGTATATATGAGAAAAAGTATTATCATAATATACTTGGAAAGCTGTACTATCAGATGTACCATGTTATTCTACTCCTCTTTTGTAATGTCCGTTTGTATATTCAGCTACCTTATCATCCATAACCGCCTTAATCTGCTTTGGAGTCTCGATTGTAAAGCTGTATCTAAAACTCCTGATACCAGCCTACTTAAGCTTACCTATATTCTTTGTGAGCATGGTAGGCAGTGAATTATATATTGTATTATAGCACTCCTTACAGTTGTTACAAACTGCAAAGGATTTATTGTATCTGTCCTTTAAATATATAAGTTTTTGCTTTTTATCACAGCCCTTTGTGTTTTTGTGCACACAATTGGCGGTGGTCATAAGCGGATAATATCCATAGACTATCATCTGCGAGCCTATATTGTTTCTATGCATAATCTCCCTTGAATTGAGCTCAAGCGGCACTGTGTCACCACTTACTCCGTGCTCAAAAAAAAAGCACTCTTTGAAACATCATTAAAGGTATACATATTGTGGTCTAAAATAACTTTTTTCCCTGTAAACAAATTTTCTGTCAGATAAAGCTCCTCATAATTTTTCACAACAAAGCCCTCGAAGCTTACCTTATCAAGCTCTTTTGCGATAGATACAAAATAATCCGATGAATCCGCCCTGAATATCGTAGGCAGCATGAGATACACTTTTTTATTTCGCTTTGTAAGGCATTTCACATCATCTGCAAACTGCTGTATCAGAGTATTCCTGTCATACATGTCAAAATCCAGATAAAATACGTCAAAGCAGTCATAGCTAATAAGTGTATCAAGCTGCGCGCGTGTCATACACGAGCATATTGCAGTGTAATCCTTTGCATTTACAGCTCCATCTTCATGTGCTGAGTCGCTTTTTACGACATGTTCAGGAAGCTCACACATACTTGATATATCAGCATATCGTGCGTCATCCCTGTAATACTTTTTCAACAGCTTATCACAAAGCCCTGAAATTGCATCACGCCGCAGCTTGTTTAGTGCTCCGTTTGGCACAAAGACGTTTTCTCCGATTTGAGCTTTAATATGTGAAAACTCAAAGTCTGTATCACCGGTTTTGTTTATCCTGTCTATAGCGGCTTTTTTATCAAGCGGTGCCTTAAGTGCGGCGCTGACAGGTTCTATTGAAGCTTTGTATGTCACATCACCTCTTTTTACAGTGAGGCTTCCGGGCTCGCCCTCTCTTAAAACAAGCTCTCCCTCTATCGAAAGCTTTCTTTTTTCAGGCGAAGGCTCTGCAGCATTTGAAACGAAATTAGGCTTCACATAAGTCACCATATCAGAGCCATTGTGGTCGAAATAATACCTGTCTGTGAAACCACAGCGGTTTCCAAGTGCCTTTATCCTGTCATAATCAGCATCGGTAACAGGCTTCATACTGTCGATATAGCTTCTGTAGTATTTTACCACTCCGCATGCATACTCAAGTTGCTTCATACGTCCCTCAATCTTGAGCGAATAAACACCTGCATCATGCAGCTTGTCAAAAGCCTTTATACCACACATATCCTTAAGGCTTAAAATGTATTCATCCTTTTTGCCCTCCACGGTATACGGCAGTCTGCACGGCTGTGCACAGCGGCCTCTGTTTCCGCTTCTACCACCTAAAATACTGAAAAGGCACTGTCCCGAATACGAATAGCACAATGCTCCGTGCACAAAGGCTTCAAGCTCCATGCCTGTTTCCTCATGTATGCGCTTCATCTCGGCAAGAGAAACCTCCCTTGCCATGACCACACGCGTCACTCCAAACTGTGAAAGAAAACGCACTCCGTCTGCTCCAGTCACCGTCATCTGTGTACTCGTATGTATCTCCATTGACGGAAAATATTCATGGATAGCCTTCACCACTCCAATATCCTGCACTATCACTGCGTCAAGCCCTCTTTTGTAGTACACAAGCAGGTAGTCGTAGAGCTTTGATAACTCACTGTTTTTAATCAGCGTATTGACCGTCAGATACACCTTTACTCCTCGTAAATGCGCAAAATCAATTGCCTCTAAAAGCTCCTCCTCTGTGAAATTATTGGCATATGCCCTGGCTCCAAACATGCTTCCGCCCACATACACAGCATCGGCGCCGCTTTCTATCACACCCTTAAGTATCTCAAGGTTCCCTGCCGGTGCAAGTAGTTCAAAATCTTTATTTCTCATATATTTCCTCATATAGATGCTAATTTTATGTTATATAAATCTGCAATAAAATAGGGAACAGTGTACGATAACTGTTCCCTTTTATTGCTATTTATCGCTACTGTCATTTGCCCCTTTAGAAGCATGTGCAGATTTTTTAACAGGCTTTTTTCCATCAAGAAGTGACTCCTCAAGAGTTGCCTCAAGTCTCGCCTTGTTGAGTAAAAGCTCCTTGTTTTGTGCCTCAAGCTCCTTCATGCTTGCCTCAGCATTCTCGGTCTTTACCTGATTGGAAATTAAATCATGCTTTAAATCGTATATTTCCTTATCCTTATTCTCTATATCACCCTCGAGCTTTTCGACAAGTGCCTTTGCCTTGAAATAATCATCCGCAATATTGAGCTCGATAAGTGTGCTCTTCATATTGCCCGGAAGATGCTTATACTCATCCATATCATCAAACTCTGCAATCTTGTTGTTGATGTATGCCGCAACCTTCTGTAAGTATTCCTCATTCTCATATCCTGACAGTGTGTAAACCTTTCCGTCTATTACCACCTCGGCATTTGTTTTTGCAGACATTTAATCATCCTCCGTTTTCACATTTATTCAAATCAGCTATATTAATATCAATTTCAATATCAAATACTTAATTATTATATGCCTTATAGATATAAATTGCAACTTTAAGCCCTTTTTTCTCTCAAAATGCTCAAAGGCTAGTTCTGTAGCCACACGTCCCTTTGGTGTGCGGTTTATGAAGCCGTTCTTCACCAGATACGGCTCGTAAACATCCTCAATGGTTCCGGCATCCTCACCTATTGCCGCTGCAAGCGTATCAAGACCTACCGGTCCTCCCGCAAACTTGTCAATGATGGTAAGAAGTATATTTCTGTCATTCAAATCCAGTCCGTACTTGTCCACTTCCAAAAGGTCCAGCGCAAAGCTTGCCACATCATAGGTGATTTTGCCGTCATACTTGACCTGCGCAAAATCCCTGACACGCTTTAGCAGTCTGTTTGCAAGTCTTGGGGTACCTCTTGAACGACGCGCCATCTCGTAGGCTCCCTTGTCATCTATCTCAACTCCAAGCACCTTTGCGGAATTGACGATAATATGCTTTAGCTCATCGACAGTGTAAAACTCCATGTGATTTACCACGCCAAACCTGTCGCGAAGAGGCGCTGACAGCATGCCCGCCCTCGTTGTTGCACCTACAAGGGTGAATTTGGGCAGGTTGAATCTGATTGACTTTGCAGACTCGCCCTTACCAATCATGATATCAATGGCGTAATCCTCCATGGCAGGATAGAGCACCTCCTCCACCTGACGGTTTAATCTGTGAATCTCATCGACAAACAGTATATCTCCCTCAGAAAGTCCGTTGAGTATGGCTGCCATCTCTCCCGGCTTACCTATTGCAGGACCGGAGGTCACCTTTATCTTTGTACCCATCTCATTTGCAATGATTCCAGCAAGCGTTGTCTTTCCAAGCCCCGGTGGTCCGTAAAACAGCACATGATCAAGCGCTTCGCCCCTTGATTTTGCGGCTTCAATATATATTTTTAAATTGTCCTTTATCTTCTGCTGACCGATATAGTCATCAAAATACATAGGACGCAGGGATTTCTCTATCTTTATGTCCTCTTCCTGCAATTGTGTGGAAATTACTCTTTTCACGTTTTGTTCCCCGTTTCTGTTTTAAGCTTACAGCTTTTATCAATCAGCCCATATTTTTGAGCGCAAGCTTCAGCACATCCTCTACATCCATATCCTCTGTGATATCAACCTTGGACACTGCCTTAAGACTCTCAGTAGATGAGTATCCAAGCGCATTGAGCGCCATGACAGCATCATTTTTCACAGTGCTGTTCATGGATACAGCAGCACCGGAAGTCTGATTCTCAAGCTTCTTTTCAAATGCATCCTCAAGCGACAGCTTGTCCTTTAAATCAAGTATCACTCTCTGAGCCGTCTTTGCACCTATTCCCGGTGCCTTTGATATAGCCTTTGAGTCGCCCGATAGAATCGCAAAACGTAAATCATCGGCAGGCAGAGTTGACAAAATCGCAAGGCCGCCCTTTGGTCCGATTCCGCTGACCGTAATCAGCAGCTTAAAGATTTCAAGATCATCCTTGCTCAAAAAACCGTAAAGTATCATGGCATCCTCCCTGACACATAGGTAGGTGTAAATTTTTACATCCTCTCCCTCGTCGGGCAGCATATCAAAATACTGCGTCGGTATGTAAATGAGATAGCCTACACCTGCTGCCTCCACTACAATGCTGTCTATATTTTTTTTTCTGCAAGCTCTCCTTTTATATATGCATACATTGAATCCATTTGTTACTGTTTCGACTGTAGCCTGACACACAGGCATAAAAACAGCAGCATCTCCTTTTGTTATTAAATATACGTAGATTACAGCCCATTAAAACTATACATGAAAGCTGTCAGAAATCCTCAAAAGCACCTGTGAAGCTACTATTCCAATCACAAGTCCCGTGATGCATCCTGCCACAAGAAGCACCGGAATATAATACACTACGCTGTAGGTTGACAAAACTATAGCCGCAACTATTATCTGTCCTATATTGTGACACACTCCACCGACCAGGCTTATTGAAACCGAATTGAATTTATCTGATTTCTTAAGCAGGTACATAACGATAAAGCTTAGTATACAGCCTGCCAGTGAATATATGATGCTGAACGCATTTCCAAACATAAAGCCTGAAAGCACCGCGCGAAATACACATAGCAGAAACGTCTCCATGGGTGCTGCTATATAAAGCATGATTACAGTCACTATATTTGTAAGCCCCAGCTTTACTCCCGGTATGCCTACCGCAAACGGTATAAGTGACTCAACATAGCTTAGCACCAGTGCCAGTGCCATAAGCATACCAAGATATGCAATCTTTCTGGTTTTCATTTATCTCATTCTTTCTATAAAAATGTTCGGGTATCACTTGGATATAGAATCTATATCGGATTTCATGTCGCTTTTTACCGTCACAACAACCTTATTCGGCAGACAGATAATCGACTCTCCCCCCTTTGATATCGCCTTCTGCTTCACACACAGATGATCCGGACAGTCAGCAGAGGTCATATCCGCCACACCCCCCTTTATGACAAGGGTGTTAGTAATATCGCCATCGCCGTTTTTTATCTCAATTGTATCATCCTTTGAAAGCGGATACGTGCCATAGGCCCTTCCATCGATAGTCACCTCGACACATGCATCGCTATCCGTATCCTGCCCCTTTAAATATACAAGCTTCCATATAAGAAGCAGAGCAACAGAGATAATTACAATAACCGATATCAGGATTATATCATTTCTGCCAAAACGCTTACGCATCCTCTTTTATCTCTCCCATATAGTAAAAGCCTCTGCACTCATCAAGCTTCACATTGTAGATATTTCCAATCATATCCTCGGTACCCGGAAAATGTACGATTGAATTATTGTCCATACGTCCGGTCACATAGCCATCCTTCTGGTCATCCATCTCCTCTGCAAGTACCGGCACCACTTTGCCCTCATAGCATTTTGCCTTTTCTGACGAGATAGTCTGAACCTCCTTTAAGAGCCTGTCAAACCTGTCCTTGACCACATCATCAGGCACCTGATTCTCCATGGTAGCTGCGCGTGTGCCTGTTCTCTTTGAGTAAATAAATGTAAAAGCACTGTCATATCTGACCTGCTTGACAACATCCATTGTCTCAAGGAAATCCTCCTCAGTCTCTCCCGGGAAGCCTACAATGATATCAGTTGTGATTGCAATATCAGGAATCTGCTCACGAAGTCTCTTTACCTCGTCGAGATATTTTTCCTTGTCATAGTGCCTGTTCATCTCCTTAAGCACCCTTGAGCTTCCTGACTGAAGCGGCAGATGCATATGCTTGCACACCTTGTCGCACTCCTTTATCGCCATAATCAGGTCATCGGATAAATCCTTTGGATGAGATGTCATAAAACGTATTCTTTTAAGTCCTTCAATCTTATTAACCTCGCGAAGAAGCTCTGCAAAGGTTATAGGATTGTCAAGAGTTTTACCGTATGAATTGACATTCTGTCCGAGAAGCATTATCTCGCACACTCCGTCTGCAACAAGCTTTTCTATCTCTCTTATGATGTCCTTAGGCTCCCTGCTTCTCTCACGTCCTCTTACATATGGCACGATACAGTAGCTGCAGAAATTGTTACAGCCAAACATGATATTGACACCTGATTTGAAAGAGAACTTTCTCTTCACCGGCAGATCTTCGACAATCTGATTGGTATCCTTCCATATGTCAATCACCTGTGAGCCAGACTCGATATTGTTGCACAAAATCTCTGCAAACTTGAATATATTGTGGGTTCCGAATACGATATCTACAAACTTATAGTGCTTTTTGATATTTTCAACAACCTCCGGCTCCTGCATCATGCAGCCGCAGAGAGCAATCTTCATCAAAGGATTCTTTTTCTTGTAATTCTGCAGATACCCAAGTCTGCCGTACACCTTATTATTGGCATTCTCACGTACGGTACAGGTGTTGTATACAATGAAATCAGAGTGCTCATCAGCTCCTTCCACATAGCCAATCTGCTCAAGTATTCCGACAAGCTTTTCTGAGTCGCGCGCATTCATCTGACAGCCGAAGGTCTTGACGAAATAAGTCATGGGACGGCCGATTTCTTTAGATTTCTTTTCAACAAAATCCTTTGCCTTTGCCATGTAGTAATACTGCCTCTCAGGCTCATGTGCCGGTGGTGTCTTTGTTATATCTATATCGTAGCTCATGTTATATTATGTTTCCTCTCAAATTAATTCTATGATACTTTACCTGACTATTCCCTGATCTGACCACTGCCGTAAATAATATACTTATAGCTTGTCAGTGCTTCAAGCCCCATAGGTCCCCTTGCGTGAAGCTTCTGTGTGCTGATTCCTATCTCAGCTCCAAAGCCGAATTCATTTCCATCAGAAAATCTGGTTGAGGCATTTACATAAACGCATGCAGCATCTATTTCATTTAAGAACTTCTGTGCGTTGTCATAATCATTTGTGATGATTGCCTCTGAATGTGATGTGTTGTATCTGTTGATATGCTCGATTGCCTCATCAATGCTGTCAACAATCTTTACAGACATAATGTAATCAAGATACTCCATACCCCAGTCATCGGCAGTGGCCTCTGTCACATCATCTCTTCCGGCAAGAATTGCCTGCGCTCTTTCATCACAGCGCAGCTGTACATGATGCTCTCTTAGCTTATCATACAGCTTTGGCAGAAACTCCTCTGCTATGGCACTATGTACTACAATCGACTCACATGCATTGCAGACACTGATTCTTTGTGTCTTTGCATTGTTAATAATATTAACAGCCATATCAAAGTCAGCATCCTTGTCCACATATACATGGCAGTTGCCTGTACCGGTCTGGATGACAGGAATTGTAGCATTTTTGACAACATTCTGGATGAGTCCTGCACCACCTCTTGGTATGAGCACATCCACATACTGATCCATCTTCATAAACGCATTTGTTGTCTCTCTGTCTGTTGACTCAATAAGTGCAAGTGCAGCATCAGAAACCAAATTGTCCGTTAAGGCCTTTTTTAGTGCCTTAACTATTGCGATATTGGTATTTATCGCATCACTTCCACCCTTCAATATGACACAGTTGCCTGTCTTAAAGCACAGACCAAAGGCATCTGATGTGACATTAGGGCGAGCCTCAAAGATAATGCCAACAACACCGATTGCAACTCTTCTTTTTCCGATAATAAGGCCATTAGGACGCTTTGCCATAGACATCACTTCCCCAATTGGGTCTGCCAGCTTTGCTATCTGTCTGAGTCCGTCAGCCATGCCAAGGAGCCTGTCATGGTCAAGCGAGAGCCTGTCAATCATACTCTTTGCCTTCATATTTTCCTCTGCTGTGGCCACATCCCTTTTGTTTGCCTCAAGGATTTCTTTTTCTGCCTTAAGCAGATTGTCCGCTGCATCGTTTAATACCTTATTCTTGATATCCGTATCCAGTGTTCCTATCTTTACTCTGGCCTCATATGCATCCGCACAAATTTTTTCTAAATCATTCATCAATAAACACCTCTCTCTTATCTGTTATCACCCCATCTAAGGGTACGTCATATTCATCTTCAAACGTCATGCTGCTAAGTAACTGGAAATCGTAGCCCACTCCAACTGCCATAACAGTGTCTCTTTTTGTAAAAGACGATAAATATCTGTCATAAAAGCCCTTTCCATAGCCGATTCTGTAACCGGTATCCGAAAATGCAAGCCCCGGCACTATCATAAGCGCCCTGCCATCCGCCTGCGTATACTCCTTCGTCATATCAGGCTCTTTAATATTAAATGAACCACAATTAAGCTCATCAAGGCTTCTTACCCTGTAAAAGGACATTGTATTGCCCGAAACCCTCGGATAATATATCCTTTTTGCTTTGTTTATTAAATAAGTAAAATACTCATCAATATTCACTTCATTTCTGATAGCTGAATACAAAAGTATGTTGTCATATTCCCTGTCGAGCTCTAAAGCTATGAGCCTTTTATAAATTTCATGGCTCATGTTGTGGCACTCATCAGCACCCAGAAGGCCTCTTTGCTTTTTTAGCCTGCTACGAATTTCTTTTTTTGTTTCCATATTTCTCGCCGAGGTTCTCAACCGAACCGTCATCGTTTACCATATCGATATTATTGAGCTGGTTTCTTAAATTCTTCTTCACGTTTGCTATATACTCCTTGCGCAAAAGATCCTGCTCCTTTTTCTCTGCCTCTGAAAGGCCTTCTGCCTGTGACTTCCTGTAAAGCTCATTGATTCGCTGTATTTTTTCCTGTGTCATAGCACTCTCCTGATTTCAAATTTATAGCTGATTACTGGCCGCCTGTAGATGTAGGTGCCATCTCTCTTTGTATATAATCCGCAAGCACAAACTCTGCATCCTTTGCCCTGTGGAAAAGTGTTCCTGTATATCTGTCATTCATAATGTCATATAAAATCCCCATATTGCCGCCGTTTGCGATAATCATATCGGCACCGGAATATGTGGCAATCTTTGCCGCCGTAAGCTTTGTCGCCATGCCGCCGGTTCCGACATCGCTGCCGGTTGATGACTTTGCCATGCCAAGTATTCTCCTGTCAAGCGTATCAACCTCTCTGATAAGCTTTGCATCCGGATTGTCATGAGGATCGTCGGAATACAGTCCGTCTATATCAGATAGCAGTATGAGCAGATCAGCCTTCGTGATTGATGTAACAATAGCAGACAGCGTATCATTGTCACCAAACTGCATCTCGTATGTGCTTACCGTATCATTTTCATTGACAATAGGCACCACGTTCAGATCAAAAAGCTCCTCAAATGTATTCATAACATTGCGTCTGGAAACAGGATTGACTATGGTATTCTTTGTCATGAGCACCTGTCCGGAATTCTGATTATACTCGGAAAAAAGCTTCTGATATGTCATCATAAGTCTGCCCTGTCCCACTGCGGCGCATGCCTGCTTTATTGAAATGTCGCTCGGGCGCTCCTTTATGCCTATCACATCACGTCCAACCGCGATGGCGCCGGAGCTTACGAGGCACACATCCATACCGCTGTTTCTGTAATCACATATCGAGCGCACCAGACGCTCCATCTTTGAAAAATTGAGGCTTCCCGTCTCTGCATGTGTCAGCGTCGATGAACCTATCTTTATTACCACTCTTTTATAATTGTCTAAAAAACTCATTTCTATCATCTTTCCTATTGTAAGTCTAAATGCATACATAATTACATTACGCATACATTTACTACTTTACCATATATTCATGCAAAATACAAAATCATTTTTACTACTGTCTCATTTTTTTATTTTGTGTTATTATATTTCTGTTACTTTCAGCTTTAAATTTCATAAAGCCCGGACGCAAAGTTATATTTATGCTTTTACTATTTAAGCTTTAACTATAAATAATTTACAACTAGGAAATTAATAAAGGATGCACTATGAAAAATAAACTAAAACACCTTGTCCCTGTCCTTTTGGCGCTTGCAACAATAACAGGAAGCCTGTCTGCATGTGAATTAAAGCCCAAGGCTCAGCAGAAGGTTTCCAAACAGGGCTTCTACTTTGATACGATAATACAGATTACGCTTTATGGCACTACCGACGAGAAATACATAGACGACTGCTTTGATATGGCAAAGAAATATGAGGATATGCTGTCAAACACAGTTAGTTACTCAGAGGTGAGCAAAATAAATGACGCTGCCGGCAAAGAATATGTCACAGTAAGCGATGATACACTTGAGCTCATAAAAAAGGGTATCGAATACGGCGACACAAGTGACGGCAGGTTTGATATCACTATAGGAAAGCTGTCTGATTTGTGGAATTTTTCCGAAATAGCTGAAAATACCGACTCTAAAGATAATGAGGTGGATGCATCAGTCGTTCCGTCTGATGCGCAGATACAAAGCGAGCTGTCACATGTAAATTACCGCAATATACAGATTAACGGAAACGATGTGATGTTAACCGATTCAAAAGCAAAGCTTGACCTTGGTGGAATCGCAAAGGGCTTTATCGCCGATAAGATGAAGGCATATTTACAGTCAAAAAAAATCACCTCAGGCATCATAAACCTGGGTGGCAATGTCCTCACAGTCGGTGAAAAATCCGACGGAAGTGATTATACAGTCGGCATACAAAAGCCCTTCGACGAGAGCGGTGAGCCCATATGTACCGTCAAAATCAAGGACAAATCCGTCGTCACCTCAGGTATCTACGAGCGGTACTACAGAGTAGACGGCAAGCTATATCACCATATACTGGACACCACAACCGGCTATCCCGTCAAAAATAATCTATACTCTGTCACCATCATAAGCGACTCCTCCTGCGACGGAGATGCCTTAAGCACCACATGCTTTGCTCTTGGCATTGATAAAGCAAAGGAGCTTATCAATTCCCTTTCCGGTGTTGAGGCAATATTTGTGACAGATGATTATAGTATTATCACGACATCAGATGAATATAACGTAAGCAAAGAATAGCTGCAAGCTTATAAAAAAGCTGTCACATATCATAATGATATGTGACAGCTTTTATTCATTACAGAATAATCTTCTTTGGACACTTCTCTGCGCAGATTCCGCAGCCTGTACATTTCTCCTGATCAATATAAGCTACATTGTCTACTACATGGACAGCATCTGACGGACAGTTCTTCTCACACAGGTGACAGCCGATACATCCAACCGAGCATGCCTTCATGACATCCTTGCCCTTATCCTTTGAGCTGCACTTTACAACATGCTTTGTGTCATATGAAATAAGCTCGATGAGGTGCTTTGGACAAGCCTCTACACACTTGCCGCAGGCCTTGCATGTAAGCGGATTGACGCATGCCACTCCGTCAACCACATGGATTGAATCAAAAGGACATGCCTTCACACAGCTTCCATAGCCGAGGCAGCCATAATTACATGACTTAGGTCCGCCGCCCGGTACAAATGACATGGCAACACAATCCTCTACTCCTGTATAGTCGTAGTCTGTATTTGCTTTGTCGCAGGTGCCGGCGCACTTTACAAATGCAACCTTCTTTACTCCGGCCTCAACCTTTACACCCATAATCTCGCTGACCTTTGCCGCAACAGGGTCTCCACCTACAGGACACTGTCCTACCGGTGCCTCTCCCTTTGCAATGGCGGCAGCAAGTCCGGAGCATCCGGCATATCCACAGCCACCACAGTTGTTGCCCGGAAGCACCTCAAGTATTGCTTCCTCTCTCGGTCAACCTCTACTTTGAATTTTTCTCCTGAAATACCGAGGAAAAATCCAAGAATTATACCGACAGCTCCAACAACTAAAGCTGCAATAATAATCGCAGTAACATTCATATCACTTTTCCTCCAATCCTATACAGAAACCATTCCTGAGAATCCCATAAATGCGATAGCCATAAGACACGCTGTAAGAAGCACGATGGCTGTTCCCTGGAAAGGCTTTGGAATATCATTATACTCAATCTTCTCACGTACACCAGCCATAAGCACAATAGCAATAAAGAAACCAAAGGCTGTGGCAAAGCCGTAAACAACACTCTCTAAGATATTGTAGCCCTTTGTTACACTGTTAAGTGCTACACCGAGTACGGCACAGTTTGTTGTGATAAGTGGCAGATACACACCGAGTGCCTTGTAAAGAGGCGGCATCTGTTTCTTTAAGAACATCTCTACAAACTGAACAAGTGCTGCAATTACAAGAATGAACACGATAGTCTGCAAAATATGACAGATTAAGCGGATACAGTATAAAATTGTAAATAAGCTGTGTAACGAATGTGGCGATTGTGATAACGAAAATTACCGCACCACCCATTCCTGCAGCAGTTTTTGTGTTCTTTGATACGCCGAGGAAAGGACAGATACCAAGGAACTGGCTAAGTACTACGTTGTTAACTATTGCATATGCTACTGCAATGAGCAGTAAATGACCTAATGTACCCATTATTTATCCCCTCCTTCTGTAGTGTTAGGCGCAACAGCGGCCTGTGCTGCTTTTGCTGATGGACATGATGCTCCACAATGTGCACAGTCTCCTGAAAGGCAGCCTGCCGGCTCAGCAAGAGGTGTACCCTTTGCTTCCATCTTTTTACGGATGATATTCATGCCTGCAACGAGGAAGCCAAGTACGAGGAAAGCTCCCGGTGCCATGATAAAGATTGTGATTGGTGTAAACCAGTCACCGAAAATCTTGATGTTGAAGAATGTTCCTGCACCTAAGATTTCACGGATAAGTCCGATGATTGTAAGTCCCATGGTAAATCCAAGTCCCATTCCCATTCCATCAAAGATAGACTCTACAGGCGGATTCTTTTGAAGCATAGCTCTCGGCACGTCCAAGGATGATACAGTTAACCACGATAAGTGGGATGTAAACACCAAGTGCTGCTGAAAGGCTAGGCAGATAAGCCTGCATTAAAAACTGTACTACTGTAACAAGAGATGCAACTATGACGATATACGCCGGCATACGCACTCCGTTAGGAATCACTTTTCTGAAAAGTGAAATCAAAAGGTTTGAACATATAAGTACCACCGTGGTGGAAAGTCCCATTCCAAGTCCGTTTACCGCACTGGATGTAACAGCCAGTGTAGGACACATACCAAGCATAAGTACAAAGGTAGGATTTTCCTTAATGATACCATTATATAAACGCTCTACATATTTGTTCATTAGTTGGCACCTCCCTGTAATTTATTCTGGAAGTAAGTAATAGCTGCGTTGCAGCCGTTGGCCATAGCCTTTGATGTGATGGTTGAGCCTGTGATGGCCTCAATCTCATCATCCTTTGAAGGTGTGGTCTTTACAACGTCGAACTTGTCTACTTTCTTGTTCTCAAACTGCTTGTAGAAATCAGCCTCCTCGGCCTTCATTCCAAGTCCCGGAGTCTCACTGATGCTTGTGATCGAGTAACCGTTTACAGTACCATCATTCTTGATACCTACAGAGAATGTGATACTTCCCTGGCTACCATCCTTGGCTGTAACTGTGATGACATAGCCTAATGTCTCCTTGTTTGAATCAAGGGCAGTCTCAATATCATCGATTGTATCCTTGTAGCCCGCATCAGATACAAGCTTATCAGCTTCATCAGCATCATAATCATATTTCTCAAATGATTTTGCATCCGAAAATACTGCCTGATATGCTTTCTGTGCTGCTGCTTTATTGGCCTTGTCGATAGGCTCTGCCGTGATTCCCTGAACCAGGGCAAGAATAAAACCAAGCACCAGAGTAAAGGCAGTTAAAATCAAAGCGTCATGTACAATACGTTTATTCATTCTTCTTTGCCTCCTTTACCATACCAAAGGCTCTTGGGATAGAAACCTTCTCAATAATAGGAACAAGGCAGTTGCTTAAGATGATAGCAAAGGAAACACCCTCTGCATTGGCACCGAAGCAACGGAATACTCCTGTCAATATACCACAGCAGATACCGAATATTATCTTGCCCATCGGCGTAATCGGGCTTGTGACATAATCGGTCGCCATGAAAAATGCACCGAGCATCAGTCCGCCACCGCAGAGCTCTGCAACAACATAGTTGATATCAAACTGCTGTGCTCCGAAAAGGAACATGAAAACAGCAAATGTAATAATGTAAGATGCAGGAATCTTTAAATCAATGACTCCAAGTAAAATCATGATGATAGCACCTATTAAAATAGCTATAACTGATGTCTCACCAATAGTTCCTGCAGTATTTCCTATAAGCATATCCCTTACATTGACACTTGAAAGCCCCTCATTTTTGATGAGTGCAAGTGGTGTTGCTCCTGAGTATACATCCACACCGTTTCTTGTGACATTGAAATTAGTCATATCAGCCGCAAATGCGATGAGAAGGAAGCATCTTCCACCAAGTGCCGGGTTCATAAAGTTCTGTCCGAGTCCTCCGAACATACACTTGACAATAATGATTGCAAATACTCCACCGAGTACAGCCTCCCACCATGGAAGTGCAACCGGAAGGTTTAGTGCTAAAAGCAGTCCTGTAACAACCGCACTAAGGTCTGTAATTGTGCTCTTTTTCTTAACTATGTAGTCAAACACCCATTCTGATGCCACACACGATGCGATGGTAAGCAGAATGATAAAAAGTGCTCTAAATCCAAAATTGTAAATACCAAAAAGACTTGCCGGGAGTAATGCTATAATGACATAAAGCATTATTCTGTCAGTGGAATCCTTGGCACGTACATGTGGTGATGATGAAACATGATATAAATCACTCACTTTAATCCACCTCTTTCTTTATTTTTTGCTGGCCTGTTTTCTCTTTTCAGCGAGAACAAGCTTCTTCATTGTCTTAATAGGCTGAGCCACCTGTCTCCTTGACGGACATGCAAATGTACAGCTTCCACACTCAATACACTCAAGTCCGTGCCACTTCTCAAACTCATCCATCTGTCCACGCAAACCAAACTTCGCAAGACGGCTTGGAATGAGCTGCTCAGGACATGCCTCAACGCAACGACCGCAGTTAATGCAGGCCTGTGGCTCAAATGCTGCCACCTCATCATGTGTGAAGCACAGTATTGATGAAGAGGTCTTTGTAGTAGGGATATCAAGACTAAACATGGCAAAGCCCATCATAGGACCGCCTGATATAATCTTCTCCGGCTGGCTCTTAAAGCCACCTGCAGCATCAACCAGCTCCTGATATGAGGTACCGATGCTGTATAAAATATTGGAAGGATTCTTCACAGCATCTCCTGTAACTGTTGAAATACGCTTAAGGACTGGCTGTCCATTCTTTACGGCATTGTAGACAGCAATAATTGTCTCTACATTATCAACGATACAGCCTGCATCAGCAGGGAGCATCTTAGAATTGATGGCTCTGCCGGTTGTAGCATAGATGAGCTGTCTCTCACCACCCTGTGGGTACTTTGTCATAAGCGGACAAACCTCAATACGTGGCTCATCCTTCGTGAGCTCTGTGAGCTTTTCGATACAGTCAGGCTTATTATCCTCTATACCAAGGATACCCTTTGCATTGTCAAAAAGCTGAAGTATGATCTTCATGCCGCCAATTAATTCCTCAGGATTCTCAAGCATACGTCTGTAGTCAGATGTGAGGTAAGGCTCACACTCTGCGCAGTTTGCGATAATATACTCAATCTTGTCCGGCTCCTTTGGAGAAAGCTTTACATGTGTAGGGAAACCGGCACCGCCCATGCCGACAACTCCCGCATTCTTGACCTTCTCGATGATTTCTTCCTTTGAAAGCGCAGTGACATCCTCGACGCTCTCATATGTTGTCTCAGTAAACATGCCATCATTTTCGATAACAATACTGTCAACCATATCGCCGACCGCCACACGTCGCTTCTCAATAGCCTTAACTTTTCCTGACACTGATGAATAGATAGGTGATGAAACAAAGCCACCGGCCTCTGCTATCATCTGTCCCTTCAACACAGTGTCACCTACGGCAACAACAGGCTTAGCCGGTGCGCCGATATGCTGCGAAACCGGATATACCATGTCGCCCTTGGGCAAAACTTCTTTAATTGGTGAATCCTTAGACAGCTCTTTGCCATCATATGGATGAACACCGCCAATAAACGTTTTATGACCCATTTTTGTGCCCCTCTTTCTTTTTAGATTAATAACGTGGAAATGCTATTGCACATTACTGTTCTTATTATACCACTTATGATTTTTAGTTAAATAGTATATTATGTACTTTTTTTTTTTTAATACTTTATGTTATAATGTTTATACAAATGATATTCAAGGCAGGAATCGAGAAATGAAAATATTTCACAATGAAGAAATTTACATAAAAACCGATAATTTTTCAGACAGCATATTTAAAGAAAACACTATGTTCTTTGATATTGAGACAACAGGCTTTTCACCGGTGAAAGCGATTGTCTACATGATAGGCTGTGCAAGGCGCATTAAAAATCGTATTGTAATAGACCAGTATTTTGCCGAATCTGTCGATGACGAAGCAGCTGTAATTGAAGCCTTCGCAGGAAGTTTGTCAGGTTGCAGCACTATCATATCCTTCAATGGCGTCGGCTTTGATATTCCATTTTTAAAGAATAAATACAAGAAATATAAGCAGGAAGACCCCTTCTGTAATGTGCAGATACTCGATATCTTTAAGGAGCTTTCACCGATAAAGCCTCTTTTGTGCCTCGAAAACTACAAACAAAAAAGCATCGAAGCATTTCTTGGTATAGATAGGGAGGATAAATATTCCGGTGGTGAGCTCATAAACGTTTATTATGAATATCTTGCCCAAAAGGACGATGAAAAGCTATCCCTGCTTTTGACACACAACTACGAGGATGTCCTTGGCATGACAAAGCTCCTTAGTATACTTTCGTATAAAGAATGCATACATGGCATTGCAGACATCACCGGTGTATCCGTAAACCCATATACAGCTTACGACGGCAGTCTGATGAATGAGCTTATCATATCATTTGAAAATAAATTTTCCGTTCCAAAATCTGTAAGCTTCCATGACAATGACATCTATCTGACCATAGGCACTACAAAAAGCTATGTGCGTGCAGAGATATTCGAGGGGGAAATGCGCCATTTCTACAGCGATTACAAAAACTACTACTATCTTCCAAAGGAGGACATGGCCATACACAAGAGTGTCGCAGCATATGTCGACCACGAATACCGTGAAAAATGCAAGGCGTACAACTGCTATGTGCGCAAAACCGGTACCTTCATCAGACAGTACTCTGACTTCATGAAGCCCGAGTTTCGATTCGATATAAAGGATAAGTACAGCTATTTCCTGCTGACTGAAGATTTTATAAATTCAAAACAGATGGTACTGTCATATGTAAAACACATAACAGACCATCTGTTTAACCTCTGATAAGATATCATGGCTTCCTGAAATAGAAACTGCTTAATCTCTCAAAGCCGAGCTCACGATATGTAGTTATCTGCTCAGTACTGCCTATAAACAGTATTCCCTTGGATTTTAAAGTATTGAAGAAATTTTTGTATATCATATCTTTCGCATCATCGGTAAAATAAATCACCACATTCCTGCACAGGATAAGATCGTAATCCTTTGGATATGAATCCTTCAATAGATTGTGTTCCTTAAAGGTCACACATCGCTTGATATCATCAGATATCTTGTATGACCCCTCCACCTGGGTAAAGTACTTCTTCTTCAGGTCAGCCGGCACATTTTCTACAGACTTTGCGCTGTAAAGCCCGGCTTTAGCGCTCGCAATCACCTGGTCGTCAATATCTGTAGCCAGTATCTTTATACGAGACAGTGGAACATGCTTTGAAAAAGCCATGGCAAGCGAATACGGCTCGTCCCCTGTTGAGCATGCCGCGCTCCATATCTTAATCGTCCCTGTATTGTTCTTTAATATCTCAGGAATGACCTCTCTGTCCAAAAAACTCCACTGATCAGGATTCCTGTAGAACTCAGATACATTGATAGTGATAAAATTGATAAACTGTTTAAACTTAGCCTTATCTGTAGAAATCATATCAATGTATGTCTCATAAGAATCAGCCCCATTTTTTTTCGCAAGAGTATCAATACGCCTGCGCATCTGCTTTTCTTTATAATAATTGAGATCTATCTGCGTCAGCCTGTACACTTCATTTTTAAACCATTCATAATGATCAAACATCACAATCCTCCAATATGTGCCACCCGATACAAATAAAAGCTGCCATATAATTATATATGACAGCTTTAAAATCAAAAACTACTCGTTATCAGAAGCAACCTCATCGATATTTACATCTGCAACATCTGCTCCATCATCCTCTGAATCAAGGAGAGCCTTCATGCTTAAGCTTATTTTCTTATCGTCCTCATTGAACTCAACAACCTTAGCCTCAACCTCCTGACCAATCTTGAGAACATCTGATGGCTTCTCAACATGATCCTTTGAAATCTGTGAAACATGAAGAAGTGCGTCAACACCAGGAGCAAGCTCGATGAATGCACCAAAATCTGTCATTCTGGCTACTTTACCCTTTACGATATTGCCAGGAGCAAATTTCTCTGTTGCACCATTCCATGGATTCTCGTCATCAAACTTCATTGAAAGAGCAATCTTAGAACCATTGATGTTCTTAACAAATACTCTTACAGTCTGTCCAACAGTGAATACCTTCTTAGGGTTCTCTACTCTGCCCCAAGACATCTCTGAGATATGAAGTAATCCGTCTACTCCGCCAAGATCGATGAATGCACCGAAATCTGTAACATTCTTAACTGTTCCTTCGATTACATCGCCAACGTGAAGATTTGCAAGAAGCTCTTCCTGCTGTTTAGCCTTCTGCTCAACGAGTAATACCTTTCTATTTCCGATAATACGTCTCTTTCTTGGATCGAACTCTGTGATGATAAACTCAATCTCCTGATCCTTGAACTTGTTGAGATCCTTCTCATAAGTATCTGATACAAGGCTTGCAGGGATGAATACTCTTGTCTCATCAACACTGACACATACACCACCGGCTAATACCTGTGTAACTTTTGCCTTTAATACTTCCTGGTTCTCAAAAGCCTCCTCAAGACGCTTGCTGCCCTTCTCTGCCTGAAGGCGCTTGTAAGAAAGGATAACCTGACCCTCGCCATCGTTAAGCTTAACTACCTTGGCTTCCATCTTGTCGCCAACCTTTACAACAGTAGTAAGATCTACGTTCGGCTCATTTGTGTACTCGTTTCTAGTAATAATTCCGTCTGATTTGTATCCAATATTTAAGAAAATCTCGTCAGGTTTAACATCAATAACGGTACCTTCTACCACTTCTCCATTTCTTATAGTTTTAAAAGATTCTTCCAGCATTTGTTCAAAGCTCATTTCTGACATTCTTTGAAACCTCCTCAATGATATTATTTGGGGTTGAAGCCCCTGCTGTAATACCTACGTTATTGTTGGACCTGATTTGTGTATAATCCATTTCGTCACTTGTCTGTATATAGTAAGTATTTTTGCATTCGTTTTTACATATTTCAAATAGCTTCTGTGTATTGGAGCTGTGCCTGTCGCCTATGACAATCATGACATCTGAGCACTGTGCTACCTTTCTAGCTTCGGTCTGTCTGACCTCTGTAGCATTACAGATTGTATTTAAAACAGTTATATCATAACCTTTTTTTGCAATAATTTCAACTATATCTTGAAATTTATTGTAGTTAAATGTCGTTTGTGACACTATGCATAGTTTTTTTTGTACTATTTTTCATGTAATTTTCGGCATCCTCAGGCGAATTTATGATGGTTACATGGCATTTTTCGTCTGCCCAGCCCTTTATTCCACACACCTCAGGGTGCTTTGGACTGCCGACAATTATAATATCATAGCCCTTTGAGCTGTAATCCTCCACATATCTGTGAATTTTTGATACAAAAGGACAGGTTGCATTAAGCACCTCAAAGCCACAGTTTTTTATCCTGTCATACTCAGCCTTGCTTATACCGTGTGAACGGATAATCATCACACCCTTTTCATGAGAAGAAAGCTCATCGAGATCGTTTATGACGGTTACGCCATTTTTTTCCATATCCTTTACGACCTCATCATTGTGAATAATCGGGCCATAGGTGTATATAGGCACATTTTCCTTTTCAATTGCCTCATAGACCATATTTACTGCTCTCGTCACTCCAAAACAAAAGCCGGCGCTCTTTGCGATAGTAAGCTCTCCCATACGCTATGCCTCTTTCACAAGCTGTTTCATTCTATCTACCACCTCATCGATTGTCATATCAGACGAATCAAGCAGCACGGCATCATCCGCCTGCTTCAAAGGTGATGTCTCTCTTGTCATATCCCTGTGGTCTCTCTCTATAATATCCTTTTCGATTGCATCAATATCGCATTTCTCACCCTTTGCAATAAGCTCATCGAAGCGTCTCTTTGCACGTACTTTAGAGCTTGCTGTTAAAAATATCTTGACATTGGCATCAGGAAGTACAACAGTTCCTATATCTCTTCCATCCATCACCACATTTTCTCTGGCAGCGAGCTGTCTTTGAAGCTCAACAAGCTTTTCTCTAACTACAGGATAAACACTTGTTGCTGATGCCATATTGCCGACAGCCTCCTGTCTTATAAAGCCTGTGATATTCTCACCATTTAAGATAACCTGCTGTTCACCATTTTCATAGCTGATTGAAACCTCAACATCCTTACACAGCTTTGTGATGGTGTCAATATCATCCTTGTCCACACCCTTTTGGATAAAATAGTATGCCATGGCACGGTACATGGCACCTGTATCGACATAAATTGCGCCAAGTTCCTTTGCAAGTCTCTTTGCTATAGTGCTTTTTCCGGCTCCTGCCGGTCCGTCAATTGCTATATTGTATCTCATAATTTCTCCTTAAATATTTTTGTTCATCATTTTTATTAAAATCCCAGCTACTCAATTCACTATGTGCATAAATAACTGTTATTATAAGTATCTCAAAATAGTTTTCCAAATCAGCAAACCGCTGCACTTGTTCCTGCCAGATATCCTGTGGACCATGCTATCTGCAGATTGAAGCCTCCCGTATATGCATCCAAATCCAGCACCTCGCCGGCAAAGTAAAGGCCATTCACAAGCTTCGACTCCATAGTTGAGGGATTAATTTCCTTCACCTTTATGCCGCCCTTTGTGATAATAGCTTCATTATATCCTCTTGGGCCATTAAGAGTGACAGGCAGCTTCTTAAAGAGCATAAGAAGTCTGTTTCTTTCCTCTTTCGATATCTCATTAACCTTCTTATCCGGGTCAATGCCTGAAAGCTCAATTATCACCGGAATCATTTTTGCAGGCAAAAGCTTGTTTATCGAATTCTTAAACTGCTTGTTTTTTGCCTCCTCAAACTCCCTGAGAATCCTCTTGTCCAAGGCCTCCTGCGTAAGAGCCGGCTTCAAATCAATATACATGTCAAGAGGCTGCTTAATAAGGCTTTGCTTAATTGATGCACTCGCAGACAAAATCATAGGGCCGCTGACCCCGAAATGCGTAAAAAGCATCTCTCCAAAATCCTCATAAAGCTTCTTTTTGCCACTATATATGGAAATAGCAGTATTTTTAAGCGAAAGCCCCTGAAGACTCTTTACCCACTCTTCCTTTACATTAAATGGCACAAGCGACGGTGTGCACTCTGTCACAGTATGACCTGCGCTTTCTGCCATTTTGTAGCCGTCTCCGGTAGAGCCTGTAGAAGGATATGAAAGTCCTCCTGTGGCCACAATAACTGCATCAGCATCCATTGTGGTGCCATCCTTTAATATGACACCTGTTATTTTTAATTCAGGCTTTTTATCACTAGGCTTTTTATCACTAGGCTTTTTATCACTAGCTTCTTCATCTGCCTTTGTATCAGTGATTTTCTCATAGCACAGCTTTGATACCTCCGTGTGAAGTAATACCTCCACATTCTTTTCCTTCAAAGCTTTCTGTAAAGCAAAAATCACATCCGACGACTTATCAGATACCGGAAATACACGATTGCCACGTTCCACCTTTACAGGCATGCCATGACTCTCAAAAAAATCAATCACCCTGCTGTTGTCAAAGCCATAAAAAGCGCTGTACAAAAACTTACTGTTGCTCTTTACATTTAAAAAAAGCTCCTCGACATCGCACGCATTGGTCAGGTTGCATCTGCCCTTGCCGGTTATATATATTTTCTTCCCAAGTTTTTCATTTTTTTCAAGAAGCGTAACCTTATTTCCTGCGGCTGCAGCAAAATATGCTGCAAGCATTCCGGCGGCTCCGCCACCTACCACAATAATTTTCTTACTCATCCTGCGAATCCCCCAGCTTAGCGTAATGTACCTTTATAGAGTCATCAATGTAATCAATCTCATCATTCTCGTACACCTGATACTCATTCCATATATCCTCAAGCTCTGTCAGTGTCTTTGCGACAATACTCTGCTTTTTCATGCAAAGAGCCACAATCAGGGCATTGATGACAGAAAGCGGAGCAACAAGTGAATCAACTATAGAGGCCATATCACTGTCGGCAATCAGATTACATGAAGAATACAGATTCATCGGTGAATGAATGCTGTCTGTGATAGTGATAACCTTTGCACTCCTGTTGTTGGCAAATTCTAACGCCTTAAGAGTACGCATAGAATAACGCGGAAAGCTGATACCGATAATCACATCATCCTTGCCAATGCGCACCATCTGCTCAAAAAGCTCGCTCGAGCTGTTTGTCGTAAGCAGACACACATCCTCAAACATCAGATTCATATAAAATGCAAGAAAGCTTGCAAGAGGTGCACAGCTTCTGATTCCAACAATATAAATTTTCCTTGACTGTAAAATAGTATCTACCGCCAGGTCAAATGCATCCGCATCAATTTTTTCCAGAGTGGTCTTAATCTTGTCACGATCAGACTGCAGTACAGTCTCAAGAATCTGTGACTGGCTGATACGCCCATATGTGACCTCCATACGCTGAACCGAATTGAGCTTGTTCCTTACAAGCTCCTCGAGTGCCTTCTGAAAATCGGGATATCCCTTATATCCGAGTGATGTAGCGAACCTGACAACCGTAGACTCAGAAATTCCTACCGTCTCGCCCATCTTAGCCGCTGTCAGAAAGACAGCCTTATCATAATTATCAGTTATGTATGTAGCAAGCAGCTTGTGCCCCTTGCTCATCGTACTGTATTTAGCATTTATCCTGTTAAGTAAGTCGTTAGTATTTGACATCATATACTCCTGAGCTTTCCCGTTTATGGCTGTGCTTCACATATTTGTGTGCTTTGCAGCAATTTTTTCATACCTTAAAATATTATCACTTTTTTCCTCTATATGAAAGAGCGAATTTATATTTTTTATTTTTGCCATAGAATAGACTCGTAAGTCCCGGGCACCGGGCAGGCACGCACACTTTCCCGTGCGCTACGCTACGTCTCTAAGATACTGTACGAAATTATGTTTGTAGTTGTTCTATGCTTGACGAAACCGGCTTTTATGCGCCATCCATGGCGCATAACACCTTGTCCTGCCATCCATGGCAGGACATTTCTGTGTTTCATGGACATAATTTCTACAGTATCTAAGAGGCTGCGCTATTCGCGCACGGGAAAGTGTGCGTGCCTGTCCGGTGCCCGGGACTTACAAATTACCCTATCCACATAATATAAAAAACAGGCCCAGCAAAGCCGGACCTGCTTCAAATTCAAAAGCATGAATTATATTTTTTAATACTATACAGGATAAGCCTTATTCTCAGTATCAGCGGCCTTTGCATCAACACCTGTCTGCTGTGCCTGTCTGTACTTGAAGAAATCAGTAGCAACCTGTGGGAAGAGAGCATAAGAAAGAACATCCTCATCCTGCTGTTTCCACTGCTTCATCTCAGCCTCAATCTTGTCAAGCTCTGGCTCAAGAAGATCTGCCGGACGACATGTGATGGCATTCTTCTTATCATCACCAAGAACCTTGTCAACAACCTCTGGGTTGAAAGGCTTAACTGTCTGACCATACTTACCAAGAAGGATATCCTTAGTCTCCTTAGTAGCAACCTTGTATCTCTCGCCCATGAGTACGTTAAATACAGCCTGTGTACCAACGATCTGTGAAGATGGAGTTACAAGTGGTGGCTCACCGAGGTCTTTACGCACACGAGGTACCTCTGCGAGAACCTCCTCGTACTTGTCCTCTTTGCCCTGCTCCTTGAGCTGTGAGATAAGGTTTGAAAGCATTCCTCCAGGAACCTGATAACGGAGAGTATTGATATTTACTCCGAGTACCTTTGGGTTCATGAGACCTGAAGCTAAAGCTTCCTCTCTCATTGGTCTGAAGTAATCAGCAATCTCACTTAAGAGATTAAGATCAAGACCTGTATCAAACTCTGTGCCCTTGAATGCCTCAACCATAACCTCTGTTGCAGGCTGGCTTGTTCCAAGAGCGAATGGTGACATAGCTGTGTCAATGATATCAACTCCGGCCTCAACAGCCTTCATGTATGTCATTGAAGCAACACCTGATGTGTAGTGTGTATGAAGCTCGACAGGAAGGCTTGTAGAATCCTTTAAAGCCTGAACAAGCTCTGTAGCCTTTGCAGGAACTAAAAGACCGGCCATATCCTTGATACAAAGTGAGTCAGCACCCATGTCCTCAACTCTCTTTGCCATATCCATCCAGTAGTCAAGTGTGTAAGCATCTCCAAGTGTGTATGAAAGAGCTACCTGGGCATGTCCCTTTTCCTTGTTACATGCTGTAACTGCTGTCTGTAAGTTTCTGATATCATTTAAGCAGTCGAAAATACGGATGATATCAATACCGTTTGCGATTGACTTCTGTACGAAATACTCAACAACATCATCTGCATATGGACGATATCCTAAGATATTCTGTCCACGGAAAAGCATCTGGAGCTTTGTATTTTTGAAGCCGTCTCTTAATTTTCTGAGACGATCCCATGGATCTTCCTTTAAGAATCTAAGGCAGGCATCAAATGTTGCACCACCCCAGCACTCTACTGCGTTGTATCCAACCTTGTCCATTTTGTCAACGATTGGAAGCATCTGCTCTGTTGTCATTCTGGTTGCAATCAGTGACTGATGTGCATCACGAAGAACAGTTTCTGTTATTTTTAATGGTTTCTTTACCACTTCTGACATGATTAATCCTCCTTAATTAAATCTAAATACCGAATATAGCCATGAAGCATCCGGCCGCTACGGCAGTTCCAATAACACCGGCTACGTTAGGTCCCATAGCATGCATAAGAAGGAAGTTTGTTGGATCCTCTTCTGCACCGACCTTCTGAGATACACGGGCAGCCATAGGAACAGCGGATACACCGGCTGAACCGATAAGTGGATTGATCTTGCCTTTTGTAAAGAAGCATAAAAGCTTTCCAAAAAGTACTCCGGCAGCAGTTCCCACCATGAATGCAATAAGACCAAGGATAACGATCTTGATTGTGCTCATATTAAGGAATGACTCTGCGCTTGTAGAAGCACCTACTGATGTACCGAGTAAGATAACTACAATGTACATAAGGGCGTTGCTTGCTGTCTCCTGAAGCTGACGTACTACACCAGACTCACGGAAAAGGTTTCCAAGCATGAGCATACCAACGAGTGGTGCTGTAGTTGGAAGCAGTGTACAAACAACGATAGTAACTACTACAGGGAAGAGAATTCTCTCAAGCTTGCTTACAGGACGAAGGTTCTGCATCTTGATTGCACGCTCTTTCTTTGTAGTAAATAATTTCATAATTGGCGGCTGGATGATAGGTACTAATGCCATGTACGAGTACGCTGCCACGGCGATAGGTCCCATCAGACCTGTCTGACCTAATTTTCCGGCAAGGAAAATAGATGTAGGTCCGTCAGCTCCACCGATGATAGATACGGCTGCTGCTGCCTTGTCATTAAATCCGAGAAGGATTGCAAGGAAATAAGCTCCGAAAATACCAAACTGTGCTGCAGCTCCGAGTAAGAAGCTGATAGGGTTTGCGATAAGCGGACCAAAGTCTGTCATAGCTCCGACACCGAGGAAAATCAGTGAAGGAAGAATTGACCACTCATCAAGTGTATAGAAATAATAAAGTAAACCACCTACTCCATTGCTTGAGTGCTCTGGACTTACAATAATATCAGGATAGATATTAACAAGGAGCATACCAAAAGCAATAGGTACTAAAAGTAAAGGCTCAAATCCTTTTTTAATAGCCAAAAACAGGAATACACATGCTACGGCAATCATAACATAGTTTCCGACTGACAGATTAAAAAGGCAGTCTGATGTAGGAGGTTTGAAAGTGTTTCACCTACGTAACTCAAATTAGTTTACCTCCTGGAATTAGTTTAATGTTGCAAGTAATGCACCTGACTCTACTGAATCACCAACAGCAACATCAATGCTTGCTACTGTTCCATCCTGTGGTGCAACAACAGGTGTCTCCATCTTCATGATCTCAAGAATAAGAAGTGTATCACCCTTCTTTACTGCATCGCCAACCTTAGCCTCGAGCTTAAATACCTTTCCGGCAGCTCCGGCCTCAACCTTGATGCTTCCTGCTCCTGCAGGTGCAGCAGCCTTTGGTGCAGCGGCAGCAGGTGCTGCAGCTCTTCTAGGTGTGCTTGCTGTGCTAGGTGTGCTTCCTGTCTCTTCTACTGTAACATCGTAAACATTTCCGTTAACGGTAATTGTATAGTTTTTCATCTCAAATGTCCTCCTAAATTATCTTCTATTGATTGAACGGACTACAAAGCCCTCTGTTGTAGTACCCTCGCTTGCTGCTATAGCTGCTGAGATAACAGCTACAAGCTCTGTATCATCTGTAAGGTCTGTAGCAGGTGCTGCTGCAGCAGCAGTCTCTTTCTTTTCAGGCTCGCTCTTAGCTTCTGCCTTCTTTGGCTTATTGCCGATAAGAGCAATAAACTTGAAGCAGTAAATGATAAGAGAGATAAGAATAAGTACACAGAATACAATACTCATTGAAATTACTGTGTTCTGTCCTGCCTTAGCAAGCTTCTGTCCCATTGTCTGAACAGGAGTAAGTGAGATACCTGTTACCTCCATGGTAACCGAATCATATACTAATTCGTATGTTACATCCTGCTTGCCAAATGTAAGTGTCATGTCGGTAGTAAGTGTACCACCTGACTTAGTTACTGTAAAATCCTTGCCATTAGTTGCATCCTTTACGTCTCCGTATTCGTCAACCATATCAAGCCATGATGAAACGGCATCAAGCTCAGCGTCGATATTTTTCATTGAAACGCTTGCTCCCGACTGTCCGAGTGTGTTGTAAACAACCTCACCCTCTGTCATGCCTGTCTTCTCCTCAACTTCCTTGACACTCTTCTCATAGTTGTCATAACCGCCACAATTATCTACGAGCGCAATGTAGTTCTGGATATTGCCAAGGCTGTCTGTTGCCTCAGTATGAAGCTCGTCTGTTGTGTATCCGCCGTATGTCTTTTCGGCATTGTCAGAGCCACATGCTCCAAGCATACATACAATCATAAGAAGGCTAAGGATATATGTTATTTTTTTCTTCATAACAAAATGCGCCTTTCTATTATTTAGTTCCGTGTTTCTTCTCTGGTGCATCTACATATTTGGTGTAAAAGCATCTCAAAAGCACCTACAAGATATTTTCTTGTGTCAGCCGGATCAATGATGAGGTCTACATATCCTCTGGCTGCTGCTGATGAAACAGAAGACTGAAGCTTCTCGTAATCAGCTGCCTTCTCATCGATTTCCTTTGCATCAGCGCCCGGATACATAATCTCAGCTGCAATCTTTGAATCCATCATACCAATCTTTGCATCAGGGTATGCATAAACCATATCAGCTCCGATTGACTTAGAGTTCATTGCAACATATGCGCTTCCGTAAGCCTCTCCTGTAATCAGGTTAACCTTAGGACATGTTGCACTTGAGAATGCGTATGTCATTCTGGCAAGAGCCTTTGCAAGCTTCTTCTCAGAGCACATGCAGTTCTTGAATCCGTTTACATTTGTAAGTGTAAGTACAGGAATTGAGAAAGCATCACAGAATGATACAAACTCAGCTGCCTTGTTGCAGCCCTTTGCAGTAAGAGAAAGTGCAAACTCCTCTGCCTTCTTGCCCTCAGCATCATATACTGTGCTGCAGTTTGCAACTGCACCGACTGTCATGCCGTTTAATTTAACAAAGCCTGTTACCATATTCTTGGCAAAGTCTTTCTTTGTCTCAAAGAATACATGATCATCAGAAAGCTCTGATAAGAGGAATCTTGGATCAGCCTTCATATCAGCCATGCTGTTACATGCTCTGTTGAGATCATCCTCACATGAGTCTGTATATACATCTCCCTCGTTGTTGAGTGGAAGCATGCTGACAAGAGCTCTGATATCAGCGATAATATCATCCTCTGAACCGATTCCGTCTACACATCCATTGTTCTCACTCTGGAATGAAGCTGCTGCTGTATCGCATTTCTCAACGCGATTACCCTCTATTGCATCAGGAGTATTAACAAACATTCTGCCCTTAGACTCTTCGATATAAGCGAAATCACAAAGAGCCGGTACTACAGAAAGTCCGCCACCACAATTACCGAATACACCACAAATCTGTGGAATAACGCCACTTGCTGCAACTTCCTTGGCGTAGATAAGACCAAATCCGTCTAATGCATCAACTGACTCCTGAAGTCTGATACCACCGCAATCGATAAATCCGATAACAGGTGCGCCCATTTTCATGGCCATATCATATACAGAAGCAATTTTCTTTGCATGCATCTCGCCGATTGTTCCGTTAAGAACTGTTGCATCCTGGCTGTAGATAAATACAAGATTTCCATCAATCAGACCGTGTCCGATAATAACACCATCTGAAGGAGCTTTTGCTGCAGTAAGGTTAAAATCTGTACTGCGAGCTGTCACAAGAGAACCAATTTCCATGAAACTGTTCTCGTCGACTAACTTAGCAATACGCTGCATTGCCAAGCTTTGATTGTTACTACTCATTTTATATCCTCCATCTATAAAAAAATAAAATTTTTCGCTAGTATGATAATAGACTATTTCTAATTTTTTTTCAACTAATTTGTTAAATTTTTAACCTTTATTTTTGTTTAGAAAAAAAAAATTTCCTATATTAATTGTAAAATTCTTGAGAAAATTCTTGCAAATTTTCTTCTATTTTTCTTGTTATTTTCTATATATTTTAAGTTAATTGTGTTTCGTGTATCACCGGTCTGTTGTGTTGTTACACAAGCAGCATCACAGTAAGAATCTTCGGCAGCATCTGAAACCGCATACTCCACCAGACTCTTTGCATCAGCCCACTTATAGTTTTTATTGTTTGGCCACCCACAGCCCAAGAGAGAAAGGCACATTCTCCTTCCATCCTTTTCAACTGCTGCTACATAGCAGTAGCCTGCCTTTGTGGTAAAGCCGGTCTTTCCCGATATGCAGTAGTCCGTCTCCGTAAGAAGCCTGTTGTGATTGCTAAAAACCATCTGACCTTCCTTTGTCTCAAACGTGTACTGCATAGTCTGTGTTATCTCAAGAAACTGTGTTGATTTTGGTGATTTCCACGCACAATAAGACATTATAACACACAAATCTCCCGCTGTGGAGTGGTGAAAGCTTATATCATTCTCAGCATCCAGCCCGTTTGGTGTAATAAAATACGTGCCAAAGCAACCTATCTCATTTGCTTTTTCATTCATAAGCTTTGCAAAGCCCTCCGTTGAGCCGCCCACATGCTCCGCAATCGCATAGGCACAGTCATTGAACGACTCAAGCATCATGCCATAGAGTAAATCCTTCATATTATAGCTATTCCCTGCCACAAGTCCAAGCTTGACCGCAGGCTGTGATGCGGCATTTTGTGAAATCGTAACAGTATCATTTATATCAGCTTTTTCAAGTGCCACAATGCACGTAAGAATCTTCGTGGTGCTGGCATTTGCCATGCTGTCTCTCATGTTTTTACCATATATAAACGTCTCGTCATCCGCATCATATAATGCCGCTGAAACAGCATGAAGCCTGGGCTCATTTACGGCTTTGTCAGTATTCTTAGCAACAGTATTTTCAGCTGCCATAAACACACTTTTCTTTTCCAAACCGGGCATTTTTTGCTTTTCCAGCGTCTTAAAATCAAGCAAACAGCTGACAGTACAAACCAACGCACAAATAAAAACCATTAAAGCTATTTTCGACTTATATTTTCTAAAAAAAATAATCATATAATTACCTCCATCGGTAATATATATGATTATTTGCATGTCCTTATTATATGAAATGGCAACTTACGCAATACACCTGCACTACACATCAAGCTTCACGTGCATCTCTTCCTCTGCCTCCTGCTTGAACTCCTCAACCTGCACAGGGCTTAGTACCGGCAGCTCGTCGATAGACGAAACCCCAAAGCTCCTTAGAAATTCCTCTGTGGTACCAAACAAAAGCGGCCTTCCCGGAGCATCAAGCCTTCCAAGCTCCTGCACCAGATTGTACTCGACAAGCTTGCTTACGGCATGTTCACTTGACACACCTCTGATTTTTTTCTATTTCTGCCTTTGTTACAGGCTGCTTGTACGCTATGATCGAAAGAGTCTCTAAAAGCACATCCGTAAGCACCCTCTTCTTAGGCTGCTTTGCAATGCGGATGAGATACTCATACATCTGTGGCTTTGTACACATCTGATAAGCACCATCAAGCTCTATGATATTCATACCTATATTTGAAGAGCTTCTATACTCCTTAATCAGCTCGTCAAGCAGCTTTTTTTGTTTCTTTTTCATTTAATTGTATTGCATCGGCTATCCTTCCAAGCTCCACGGATTCTCCCATGGTAAATAAAATAGCCTCTATTGCAGCTTTATAATTCATATATCCTCAAACCCTCTTTATGCAGCAATTCTTGACTCAATCTGGATATCATCAAAAATATGCTCCTGAACGATAGTTAATTTGCCGGTTTTCATAAGCTCCAGTATGGCAAGAAATGTAACTATGACTTCCACTTTGCTTGACGATGCAGTAAGCATCCCTCTGAAGCTGAAGTGCTTGTGTGAGGCAGCATAGTCTGTCAGAAAGTCCATCTTTTCCTCTAAGGAGACCTCTTCTTTTTCAATCTTTCCAAACTTCGAACGGACCTTATCTATCTTTTCTTCCTGTCTCTTCATTATATTTTGAAAGATTCTGTTTAAATCAGAAAGACGTATATCTCCGACAAGCTCCTCAAGATTAACAGGCTCCTCATATGCAAGGACCTCATCAGGTATGTCCTTCTTCTTATACCACACCTTGCCGGCATCCAGCTGGCGATCCTTAAGCTCGTTTGCCATGCACTTGTACATCTTGTACTCAAGCAGCTGCTGCACAAGCTCTGCTCTTGGATCTTCCTGCTCCTGCTCTTCTTCCTCTTTCTTTGGGAGAAGCATCTTTGACTTTATGTCGAGGAGCGTAGCTGCCATCACGAGAAACTCGCTGAGCGTGTCCAGATTATCCTTTTTCATCTGATTCACATACTCCATGTACTGCGCTGTAATCTCGACAATTGGGATATCATAAATATTTACTTTATTTTTTTCTCTATCAGGTATAAAAGCAGGTCAAGCGGTCCCTCAAACACCTGAAGCTTAAAAGTCATATCCATAATTTACTCTCCGTTAATCCTTCAAAAACTGTGCCATAACGTAATTGGCTACATCCTTTCCTCTCTCCGATAAATAAATATGCCCGGCCTTTACCACGAGCAGCTCCTGTTTTTTCAGGCTGTCTATCGTATCCTTGTAGATTGCATCTATCGAAATACCAAATGCCCTCTCAAAGGCTTCTCTTGTGACCCCCTCATTCATACGAAGTCCAAGAAACATAAACTCCTCCATCTGTCCCTTTTTGTCTATAACATCAGCTGCCACATGCAGATTGGCCTTAAATATATCATCACCCACATCATGTATATGACGGCAGCGCGACAGATATTCATCCATATCGGATGTATTGGTATATCTGACATTTGATATAAGCGATGCCGCCCCTATTCCAAGTCCTAAATAGTCAGCTCTGGTCCAGTAGCCTATATTATGGCGGCACTCCATACCTCTTTTAGCATAGTTAGATGTCTCATACTGCCTGTAGCCGGCATCCATAAACGCCTTCTGTCCCGCCTTTTCCATATCATATAACTCGTCCTCATTAGGCAGAAACTCCGTTCCCATGCCCGCCTCCTGGCGCACCATGTCAAACTTGTACTTTTCATAGAAAGGAGTACCCTTTTCCACTATAAGAGAATACGCCGATATATGATCCGGATGAAGCCTTATAATCTTGTTTACCGTCGCCATATACTGTGACGCTGACTGTCCCGGCAGACCATACATCAAATCTACATTGATATTTTTAAAGCCCACATTTCTGGCCACCTCATAATTCGTCACAAACTGTTCAAAGGTATGTATACGCCCGAGCAGCTTAAGCTCATCATTATTTGCCGACTGCAGTCCTATTGACAGGCGGTTGATTCCCGCATCCCTGTATGCTAAAAGCTTTTCCCTGCTAAGCGTACCGGGATTGCACTCTATGGATATCTCAGCATCAGGCAGCACATTAAAGCAGTCAAACACACCCTCCATCAAAGCAGCAATCCACTGCTCATCTATAGAGCTTGGTGTACCTCCTCCGATATAGACAGACGACACCTGATAGTTCTTCATAAGCGGGCCGTAAAATATCATTTCCGCCATAAGCCCCTTGACATAGCGAAGCTTTGTATCATCGTCTGCGGGAAATGATAAAAAATCACAATATTCACATTTTCTCACACAAAATGGTATATGAATATAAATCTCAAGATTCTTCATATGTGCGATTACTCCTCATCCAGCTTAAGCACACTCATGAATGCCTCCTGTGGTATCTCTACATTGCCCACCTGACGCATCCTCTTCTTTCCTTCCTTCTGCTTCTCAAGCAGCTTCTTCTTACGTGAAATATCACCACCGTAGCACTTGGCAAGCACATCCTTGCGAAGCGCCTTAACCGTCTCTCTTGCAATAATCTTGCCACCGACTGCTGCCTGAATAGGTATCTCAAACAGATGCCTTGGTATCTCACCCTTAAGCTTCTCGCACATCTTACGGCCTCTTTCGTATGCACTCTCCTTGAATACGATAAATGAAAGTGCATCGACCATTTCCTTATTGATTAAGATGTCAAGCTTGACAAGCTCTGAGCGCTCATAATCCTTCATCTCATAGTCAAACGAAGCATATCCCCTCGAGCGTGACTTTAAAGCATCAAAGAAATCATAGATAATCTCATTTAATGGCAAGTCGTACTTTTTATGAGAGCTCGTGTTTTTTCGATATACTCCATGCTGATATAGACTCCTCGTCTCTCCTGGCACAGCTTCATAATCGCACCGACATAGTCACTTGTGACCATAATCTCTGCAGATACGTATGGCTCCTCCATATACTCAATCTCTGACGGATCCGGCATATTTGAAGGATTGGTCAGATCTATCACCTCACCGCTTGTCTTGTGAATCTTGTAAATAACACTAGGTGCAGTGGTAACGAGATCCAGATCAAACTCTCTCTCCAGTCTCTCCTGAATAATTTCCAGATGTAAAAGACCAAGGAATCCGCATCTGAAGCCAAAGCCAAGCGCCAGTGATGTCTCAGGCTCAAACTGTAATGAAGCGTCGTTGACCTGCAGCTTTTCAAGCGCATCCCTTAAATCAGGATACTTTGCACTGTCTGCAGGATAAAGACCACAGTAAACCATAGGGTTGACCTTCTTATAGCCCGGAAGCGCCTCATCGCACGGTCTGTCAACGAGTGTAACTGTATCACCCACACGTGTATCCCTGACATTTTTGATGCTGGCCGCAATGTATCCAACCATACCGGCCGAAAGTTCATCACATGGTATAAACTGGCCTGCGCCAAAATAGCCCACCTCTGTAACCACATCAGATGCACCTGTAGCCATCATCTTTATTGTGTCTCCTACCTTTACAGAACCCTCTCTCAGTCGGCAGAAAATAATGACTCCCTTATAAGAATCATATGTTGCATCAAATATAAGTGCTTTAAGCGGTGCATCTTTATCGCCTGTTGGTGCCGGAATCTTTTTTACAATCTGCTCCAGCACATCCTCTATATTGAGTCCTGTCTTTGCGGAAATACGCGGTGCATCCATAGCTTCAATACCGATAACGTCCTCAATCTCCTGTGCCACCTCATCCGGGCGCGCACTCGGCAGATCCACCTTATTTATAACTGGAAATACATCCAGGTCATGATCCAGTGCAAGGTAAACATTTGCAAGTGTCTGGGCCTCAACGCCCTGGGCCGCATCCACTACAAGTATAGCTCCGTCACATGCCGCAAGACTCCTTGATACCTCATAGTTAAAATCCACGTGTCCCGGTGTATCTATCAGATTAAAAATATACTCTTCGCCATCCTTTGCGGTATATATAATACGGACTGCCTGAGACTTGATTGTGATACCACGCTCTCTCTCTAAATCCATATTGTCGAGCACCTGAGCCTGCATCTCCCTGCTGGTAAGTGTGCCTGTTTTTTCTATAATTCTGTCCGCGAGTGTAGATTTACCGTGATCAATATGGGCAATAATACAAAAATTGCGGATTTTGCTCTGATCTATTGACATATGTCCTCCTAATGCTTTCAATAACTCATCAAAGTTTATCAGATTTGTGAAATAAAGTCTATATTATTTTAACACTTTATCAAGTATATCTGCAAGTGGTTCCATTGCATTGTACGCTTCCTCCTTGGTATTTGTCTGCGCTCCCACCTCCACGAGCAGCGATTTCGGACACAGATGCATATTATATCTGTAGCCCTTTAAGTAAATGCGCCTTGCAAGCCCCGGATAATACTCATTTGCCATGAGCTGCAGCTGAAATGAAAACGCCAGATTGTCAGCCAAATACTCATTGGGCAGACTATTAATCGGTCCCCTTGCAGCAGTGCGGCACAGCCCGTTAAAAAACATAATCTGTGCCATAGGCTTTCCATCTATTGTGGCAGCAAGCCTTGTAGTCTCAGCCACTCCATCCCTGTGCAGGTCAATAACCACCTTTATAGACGGATTTTTCTCAATAATCTCTGTAATCTCAGGAAGTGAATTAGAATACGCATGGTCGCGGTCATTCACATCATACTGCCCCTTGTGATGCAGCACATTGTAGCCGTATTTTTCCCTCAAAAGTGATTCAAGCCTATCACCCACTCCAACTACGGTCTCTGTCTCCGATGTATCAAGGGAATCACTGTACCCCTCCTGCGAATGTGTATGGTATATGAGTATATCAGGACCGTTGCCTGACTTTTCTATAGACATATCGCGCCCAAGCAAAACCTCCTCACACAGCTCATCGGCTCCTATATATGTAGTCTTGTCCACCTGATAATAGTTTTTTACCAGATTGTCAAAGCTCATATCTACCTGCGGCATTTTCACGTTCTGCTGCTCCTTGAGCTCTGCCAGCTCACCGTTTTTTTCAGCTTCTTCAACAAATGCCAGCTGGTCGGTATCCGGCAGCATATTGTTCCTGACACTTGCATTTTCATTTTCCATCGCAGCAAGCTCCTCGTATGAGAGAATACCTCCTGCTGTATCCTCATCCTCCACAATACGCAGCTCCTTCTTTTTTGAATCATCACACTCCTTGTCAGAATATGTAAGGTGCGGAAACTTTTCTTCCACGAACTTCTTTCCCACACCATCACCGCAAAACAGCATAGACGCAATATATATAAACGCTATAAGCACAATCATTTTCTTCTTCACAATATCATCTCCCATCTAAAGCATCAGGCAGCCCCTGCTACATAAAGCTTATGCGGCTGGCTCTAATGATATTCGAAGCAATAACATTATTCACTATAGTCATCATATTCATCGTTAGAAAAAGCCATATTTATGCCCTCAGACAAAAGCCCTGCCAGTCTCTTAACAGTCTCGTCAATATCCTTCGGCGTCACAAACATGCCGTTTAACTTAGGCGACATGAGCTTTGCGGTGTTCTCCCGGCTGGCATTTACCGCATCTGAAACAATAGTCACCGCATCAATGACTGTCGGAATACCAATTGCGATAACAGGCACTCCGAGATTGCCATGGTTAATACCGTCCCTGTGGTTTCCTACCCCGCTTCCGGGCACTATGCCTGTATCCGTCAGCTGTATGGTACAGCCCAGCCTCTTTGTACTGCGTGCCGCAAGCGCATCAATTGTCACAACAAAATCAGGCTTCACCTCACTCACCACACCCTTTATTATCTCAAGGCACTCCATGCCTGTCTGAGCCATCACGCCAGGCACCAGGCCGCACACACTGTACATTCTCGTTGCTAAACGCATACCTGCCATATTCCTTTACTATATGGCGGGTGATAAACAAGCTGTCAACGCATCTTGGCCCAAGCGCATCAGGAGTTACATTTCTGTTTCCAAGCCCGACAACAAGTGCCGCATATATACGCTTGTCACAGACAGCCTTTACAAAGCTCTTAAGCTCTCTTGAAAGCTCCCTCGTCACAGCCTGACAGCACTCCTCATCTCCCTCGGACAGCATAGCAGCCTCAATTGTCACATATTTTCCTTTAGGACGGCCTGTAGCCCTGACTGCATTTTCTGAGTCAATTGTCACTACACTGACTATGATTCCATTATCCAGCTTTTTTTCAGAGAACTTCACACCTCTCATATCTGTGTTTGCCTTTTTAAGGCTCTCCTGCGTCTCAAGCGCCAGATCAGTTCTTGCACACCATTTATCAGCCGACAAATCAATACACCTCCCCTGTATGATATTCCAAAATCACATATATGTTAATTTTTTGCATTTTTTTTCAAAATATGTATTGACAGAGCAGAAAGGTTGACATATTATATTCTAGTATGTTTGTGCCAAAGCGTCCGTGTCTGTTTTGGCATACATTAGATTAAATATTTGGAGGTGTACGAGTTGGCTAACATTAAATCAGCAAAAAAGAGAATTTTAGTAACAGAAACTAAGGCTGCAAGAAATAAAGCAATCAAATCAGTAGTTAAGACAGCAATCAAGAAGGTTGAGGCTGCTGTAGCTGCAAATGATAAGGCTGCTGCTGAGGCTGCATTAAAGGATGCAACTTCTGTTATCGCAAGCGCTGGTTCAAAGGGTATCTTCCACAAGAACAACGCAGCCAGAAAAGTATCTCGTTTAACAAAGCTTGTTAACGGATTAGCTTAATTACTATATAGCAATAAATAATAAACCCATCGGTGCCGTCATACCGATGGGTTTTTTTATTTGCTTTTTTGTATATTTGCGTTATATCATTTACTGCCTGTCGCATGAGTGCCGGTCATATCTGCAGAGTACTGCACTATAAAAAGCTCCACAGCCATCTGGTCATTCATCCTACCGGTCTTCACAGCCTCCTCATACGCCACACCGTCTCTCACAGCCCTCTTTAAATCATCCAGCGAATATGCCCTGCACTGCGCCTGATATTTGCGCACCGCCCACTCCGGACATCCGGCCTTTGATGCTATATCCTTATTTCCAAAGCCCTTATTTGTCATGGCTTTCACATTCATCAGTATATTGAACTGGCGCGATATAAGATACATAATACGCATGGCAGGCTCCTTAAGTGCCAGCAGATCGTAATACAGCTCAAGCGCACGCTTTTGTTTGTGTGATGCAATCGCATCAACCATCTCAAACACCTTGTTTGTGATCTGCTCTGTCGTTACAGCCTCAACATCCGAAAGCTCAATCACGTCCTTGTCCATGCAGTAGCACAGCAGTTTCTCAAGCTCCTTGTCGATATTTTCCATATCTGTGCCGGTTTTTTCTATAAAGCCGTTGTAGGCAGCCTGACTCATGCCCTTTCCATCTTTTCTAATCCTCATTCCTATCCATCTGGCAAGTGTCTCATCCGTCTGTTCCTTGAACTCCACAGGATTACCGCACTTGGCTGCCGCCTTATAAAGCTTTGAGCGCTTATCAACGCTCTCCTCAACAAATATAAAGTGCGTGCTCTCAGGTGAATCCTTTAAATACTCTCCAAGCTCATCGCCTGCCTTTGAAAAAATGCCTGCATCCTCTATAAGAATCACTCTTTTATCCGCAAAAAACGGAAGTGTCTCCGCCAGGTCAATTATCTCCTTCTGGTTGATTCCATCGCCCTCAAACGATGAAAAGTTCATGCTGTCGCCCTCACTGACCATAGCCTTTATCAGCTTGTCCCTATACTGTTTTATGAGGTATCTCTCCTGTCCATACAGCAGATAAACCTTTTTGAAATCTCCTGCTTTTATATCATTGTCTATTGTTTTCATATATAGCACTCTCTTTATACTTAATCTGACCACTTTGCATTGTGTATAAAATACGGCACTTTGCATCCATAAGCCTATCCATGGCTTCATCAGCCGGATGTCCATAGCGGTTTTCTGCCGCGCATGATACTGCAGCCCACCTTGGGCTTAAAGCCTCAATCCAGTCTGCAGAGCCTGAATACCTGGAGCCATGATGATTTGCCTTGTAAAAATCCACAGAAAGTTCATCCCCATACTCATTAACAAGCTTCTTTTCTACCTCAGATGATATATCTCCGCCGAAAATACCACTAAACCTGCCATCCGTGAGCTTCAGCACAAGACACATATCGTTTCTGTCTAAGGCAGTATCACAAGGCCCCGGATACAGGCACATGATACCATCAGCTTCTTCATTTGCAGTACTGCGCGAACCTGATGCATCATTTATTTCAATCGAATCCCCCTTTGACATAAGGCATATATCAATTCCTGCTTCCTTAGCTTTAAAAAGAAGCTCCTCCATAGCTTCCTCATTAGCCGCCGCTTCTGCCACAACTATATGCTCTATAGTATACCCGCTGTCTATCACCTCAGACAATCCGCTTATGTGATCACTGTCTGCATGTGAAACAAACCAGTATGATATACTCTGTATGCCGTTATACTTAAGAAACGGCATAATCACATTCTCGCCAAGCTGTTTTCGGTCAGAGCTTCCTCCATCAATAAAGATGCATGTGCCTGACTCAAAGCGGTAAAATATGCCATCTCCCTGCCCCACATCAAGTATATCAAGCTGCGCAGCAGTTTTTGGCTTCACAAGCAAAATTGCAAGCAGGACTGCTGTACACACCACTCTTTGGACACTGTAAAGGATTTGGCCTTTTTCTTTTGAGCCACACTCTATGGCACGTTTTTTTAGCGAAAATGCCACCAAAAAGCCACTCATAACAGCATAAAAAAGGAAAATCCTGTATCCATCAGGAGCTCCTGTGATAACCGATGCCCCCGGAAGCTTCATAACAAGACCGCACAGCACCTCATAGAGCTTTAACACCGCAAATGCAGGAAACACCAGCAGTTTGCCGGGCATCACGCCAAAGCAGCCTGCGGCAGACGCAAGCAGACCCGAAATAAATACGACAGGTAAAGCCGGTATCACAATGAGATTTACAAACACCGCAAAAAGAGGCAGCTCATAATAGTTCATAGCAACAACCGGAAGCATCGGAAGCTGTATGGATACTGATGCCCAGAATTTCCCGCCCTTAGGAGCACTCATCACAGGCGTCACAATACCTATAGCAAGTATCGCCCCTACCGAAAACACAAATCCGGCATATCCCAAAACCATAGGATTGTCCCACAACAGGTAAATGACCATGATGCCAAGAGAATTGAGCATATCTGTGCATCTGCCTAAAGCAGCCGCAAGCATTGTAAGTATAAACATCCCCACGGCACGCCTTGTGGACACGGCATTTCCTGTCATAACAGCATAGCTTAGTATAAGTGCCGCAGAACAGACAAATGCCGCTGTATAGCTCACCCTTCTTTTTCTGAGAAGCTTGTAAAAGGCCATACCAACTATAGAAATATGAAGTCCGGAAATAGCCAGTATATGTGAAATACCACTGACCTGGTATAAACCCTTTATCTCATCATCCAGATACGACTTGTCTCCAAGCAGCATGGACGAAAGCACTCCTGCCGTTGTCTCATCAGTCACCTCAAGAAGTGAAGCTGACAGCGTATCACGAAGTTTTTCAAGTCTGTGGTAATACCATGCATGTTTACCGGCGCTTGTCTTAATACTGTCTGCATTCACCGAGAAATCAATTCCCTGTGAGCGGTAAAAGCGCTCTCTGTCAAACTCTCCCTCATTGGTTGCAGACTTAAACAAGCCTATCTTGCCGCAAGCTTTCATATAATCGCCCAAATGTGCGCTTTTGCTGTCACAGTATACCACAACATCACCACAGGATATTTTTCTGTCAAAAGCCTTGCCGTACCCGGGCTGCACTACGCAGTCCGTCATATAATACCTGTATGAGAAATATTTGTATTCAGTTTTATAAATCTTCCCCCAGACGATGACAGATTTTTCATCTGTCATATACTGCATATAGCTGTCACGGTTTTCATCCACTGAAGCGTATCTGAATTGTGCTGTTGCAAAAACAGCTGACGATATCAGGATAAGCAAAACAACTATGCGCCCGATACCGGAAAGGCTGCCCTTAGACACCACACACTCAGCTATTAAAGCCACAACCAGCATGGCAAAACCCAAAAAGCCAAAGCCCCTGCCATACATACCTGAAACAGTTCCTGCAGTATAGACCAACGCAAATAAAAACATCGGTCTTTTACTAATACTCTTCTCCTCCTAATCCAATCTATTCTATTTTTCAGTTTTTTCCGTGGAATCATCAGAATCCACTATATCCTTATTAAACTCATACATGTCACTTAGCTTGTAATTATAAAGCAGCATGCCGTCATTCTCACCGTCAAGTGAGATCTGTACCTTGTCCACAGTAGGAAGTGAGGTGAGTGAATTAACTATCGAATACAGCACCACATCCTCTGTCAGCTTATTGTCAATAGTATTTCTGAACGATGAGTCAAAGTTCAGATAGCATATTCTATCTGCCACAGACACATTGATAAGCTTTGTTGTGCCCGGAAGAGTTGCCTTGAGCTTAGAGCCCTTCGGCCCCTCAATAAGCTGCTCAACAACAAGCTTTTCAAGCGCTATATTTGAGCTGTAATGTATCACTCTGGTCTGTTTTTCAAGCCCTGTACCATCCTTGTCAGCAAAATAAAGCGTGAGTGTCTCCTTCACACTTGTATTAATCTGTTCACCCGGATTCTCAACAAAATCATCAGCACCCATGCTACCGACAATCTCATCATCCGAGTCCACAAGAGGAATACTGTTTACGGTAAATGTCACATATGAAATACTATCCAGCTGTGTGAGCGTGCGGACTACAGAAGCTCTCAAAAGCACCTCCTGCGCAGCCGTAAGGTCATAATACTCCTTGCTGAAATCCACAGTGCAGTTATAGTTTTTCTCGTCATGACCTCTCACAGACACCTCATCCGGAATTGCCTTGCGCAGTCTTGAGTCTTCAGGCTTATCCTGCAGTCTTCCAAGGAGCTCATCCACCTGCTTGTCCACATCTGAGTTTTTGCTTCTAAGCACATATGACTCCGGCACGCTGCTCGTAACATCCATATTCAGACAAAACACCTCAACCGTATTATCTGCTTTTTTCTTTGTGCAGCCGCCCATGGAGAGCAGAATTACTGCAGTGAGAACGAATATAATTATTCTTTTCACGTCAAGCCTCCTATACAATATAGTTGAGCGGTATACGCACATCAAAGGTAGTGCCCTCTCCCATCACACTGTGAGCCTTTATAGCTCCCCTATGCATAAGAATAGAGCTTCTTGTAATGGCAAGTCCCAGACCTGTACCGCCAATCTCTCTCGAATGCGACTTGTCCACGCGATAAAATCTCTCATAGATGTGCTCTAAGGACTCCTCCGGTATACCGATACCGTTGTCCTCCACCTTCAGATAGAAATACTGATGATCCGCATTTAAGGATACATGCACATAGCCACCGGTCTCATTGTCATTGTACTTGATTGCATTCTCAATGAGGTTTGTAAAAGCAAGCGTCAGCTTCACCTCATCTATCTCTGCAGTTACCGGTCTGAAGCTCTCGAGTACAAGCTCCACCTGCTGCTTGTCAGCAATCGGCTGAAGTCTCTTCATAATCTGCTCGAGCAGGTCATTGATATTAACACTCTCGATATTCAGCGTGGCAGCCGACTTATCCATCTTGACCAGTGATAACAGGTCATTTATTATCTTTGTCTCTCTGTCTATCTCGCTTGTGATATCTCCCATGAACTCCCTGTACATCTCAATCGGAGCCTCATCACCCATGCTGTTGATGGAATCTGCGAGTACCTTCATGGAAGTAAGAGGTGTCTTGAGCTCATGTGACACATTCGATACAAACTCCTGTCTGGACTCATCCATGACCTTCATTCCGCTCATCAGCTCATTAAAATTCCTGCTTATTATAGCAGTCTCCGCATAGTCATCTACATCCAGCTGCTCTTTTCCAAAGCCATCCTTAATGTCTGATATCTCGTCAGAAAGCTTCTTAATCGGAACAAAAAGGTGCAAAAGCACAAGCACACCAAAAAAGAGCACCACCGCACCTGCGATAATAGCAACCGTCACCGCAATCTGTGTCAGATACGACATATTTAGCGATATATTGTCCGTCGACACACTTACAACAAGTGCTCCCTCTATCTTTGAATCCTTGTCGTTTGGATTGCTTATCGGAACAGAAAGCTCGATATAGTGGTTTTTAGAATCGTAGTTTGTAATCTCTGAAGCAGAGAAGGTCTTGATAACCTCCTCTGAGACAATAGTATTGCCATCATCTAAATTGTACGTATCCTTAATAATCTTAAATGCTTGTCAACTATGAGCACACGGCCCTCATATATAGTAGTAAGAGTGTCAATCTGAGCATCAATATTGCTCAAGTCACTGCCATCCTTATCAAAGTATTTACTTGTGGATATCTTGTTTGCGAGAATCTTTGCCTGACTAAGCACTTCACTTTCGCGGATTGAAACCGCTCTGGACTCGTAGGTGTTAAGTATGCCGAAGCACAGCACCACCTCCGGTACCAGAACGAGAACAAAAATCATGAAAATCAGCCTGGATTTCAGACTCTTATAAAATGCAAAATGTACTTTACTCTTAAACATTTTAGAACCTTTCTGAAAGTATTACTTCTGGTTGTAGTAATATCCCACACCCCACTTGGTATGAACGTACTTCGGCTCGCTTGGATTTGCCTCAATCTTTTCACGAAGACGTCTGACATGCACATCAACCGTACGCACGTCACCCGGGTAATCCTCGCCCCATACAATCTTTAAAAAGGCTCTCCCTACTGTACACTTTATTTTCATTTTTTATCAGAATCTCGAGCAGTTCAAACTCTCTTGCAGTCAAATTGATTTCATTATCGTTTATGAACAGACGTCTGCTGTCACAGTCGAGCTTGATATCACCCTTTTCAATTACAGATGACTGTACCTGTGGTGCGCGTTCCGGTGAAGTACGCCGCATGATTGCCTTGATTCTGGCCTTTACCTCAAGAATATTAAATGGCTTTGTGATATAGTCATCAGCGCCGTACTCAAGTCCTAAAATTTTGTCCATGTCATCGCCCTTTGCAGTGAGCATGACAATCGGGACATCAGAAAACTCCCTTATTGCCTGACACACCTCAAAGCCATCCATCTTTGGAAGCATGACATCTAAAAGAATCATATCATATGAATTGGCCTTCGCCATATTTAAGGCCTCCTCACCGTCATATGCGCAGTCTACCTCCATGCCATCCTGCAGCAGACTGAAACGTATTCCTTTTACAATTAACTTTTCGTCGTCAACGACCAGCACTTTTTTTGCCATTTATACACTCCTAATTTACTGTTATATCATCTTTTATTTTATTAAACATCGCTTCACCAATGCCTGACACCCTCGTGATATCCTCAATCGAAGAAAACAATCCATTTTTGGCGCGATCTTCAACAATACTCTTTGCCTTGCTCTCACCAATTCCGGAAAGAGCCATTAGCTGCTCGACAGTTGCGGTATTGATATTGATCTTGCCATCCTTTACGCCGATATGCTCCTCAGCGCCGCCCTTCATCAGCGAGCCATCTATGCCGGTGGTATATGTGCCCTCAGGTATGTGATCCGACTTAAGCTCCTCTACAGTCGGGAAATACAGCATCTGCCCATCATACAGCTCTGATGCCAGATTCCAAAAGCTCTTGTCAGCTGTATCCAGCATGCCTCCTGCCATATCAACGAGCTCACAAACTCTCGCGCCCGGCTTTACTCTGTATACACCGGGATTGGCAACCTGACCACAGATATAGACACACCACTCAGTAGATTCATCAGTGTCATCTGCTGTGTCTTTTGCCTTCTGCTCCTGTTCTCCATCGGATGAAGCTTTCTTCTCCTTGGAATCAGCAGTATGTCTGTTTACATCACTTGAAACCACAGCAGTCTGCTCCGTTTCAGAAGCAAAATGAACTGTGGCATCATCCTTTTTACAGCCGCAAAGGCCAAACGCTATTGTTAAAATAAACGCACTTAATAATATTATTTTTTTTTCATATGGTCTCCTTTGATTAATATCATAATCTCAAAGGAGAAATCGATGTCCTCTTTATTTTACAGACTTTTTGACAGTATTACAAGTGTTGTTTCAAGTTTTTCTATCATTTCGTCAACATCACTCTTTTCGATAACAAGAGGAGGCACAAATCTAAGCACATTGCTGCCTGCCGTAATGACTATAAGGCCTTGATTTAAAGCCTCTGCTGAGACCTTTCCTACAGGAAGGCTGCACTCCACGCCCTGCATGAGTCCCATACCCTTCTGGCTGTGAGACAGTCAAATTTTGCGACAAGCTCATCAAGCTTCTTCTCCAGGTAAGGTGCAACCTCTTTTACATGGCTTACTATATCAAGACGCTTAAACTCATCAAACACTGCACTTACTGCGGCTCCTACGAACGGATTGCCGCCGTATGTGGTGCCATGGTCGCCAGGTGCAAGGGATTTATCTGCCACCCTCTGTGTCATGAGAAAAGCACCAACCGGCACGCCACAGCCGAGTGCCTTCGCACAGGTCATGATATCAGGCTTTACATCATAGTTCTGCCATGCGAACATCTCGCCACTTCTGCCCATGCCGCACTGTATCTCGTCAAGGATAAGAAGAATATCCTTTTCATCACAGAGAGCTCTCACTCCCTCGATAAACTCCTTCTTTGCCGGGTAAATACCGCCCTCACCCTGAATAGTTTCCATAATAATGGCGCAGGTTTTGTCTGTCACCTGAGCCTTAACACTCTCTAAATCATTGAAATCCGCAAACTTAACTCCCGGCATAAGAGGCTCAAACGGCTCCTGATAATGTGCATTGCCTGTAACAGAAAGCGCTCCGATGCTTCTTCCGTGGAAGGAATGGTTCATGGCAATTATCTCATGTCCGGAATGACCATCTCTTGTAAAGGCATATTTCTTTGCAGCCTTGATAGCTCCCTCAATAGCCTCTGTACCACTGTTGGTAAAGAAAATACGGTCCATTTTGCTTGCCTTAAGTACCTTGTCTGCCGCCTCGATGACAGGCGCATTGTAGTAAAGGTTTGATGTATGTAAAAGCTTATCAACCTGTGCCTTTAATGCCTCCTTGTGGTGCTCATTGCTGTAACCAAGTGCACATACGGCTATTCCTGCAGCGAAGTCCAGATATGCATTGCCATCTGTATCATACAGATGTACTCCCTCGCCGTGATCAAGTACAAGTGAAAATCTGTTGTAGGTGTGAAGAAGCTCCTTTTCTGCCTCATCAATGTATGACTGTTTATCCATATTATTGCTCATTGTTAAATTTCTCCTCCGAATCTCCAAGAATAGCTGTTCCGATTCCTCTGTTTGTGAATATCTCAAGCAGTAAGCAGTGCGCGATACGTCCATCAAGAATATGTACTCTTGAAACTCCGTTATCAATGGCATCTATGCAGTTGTTGAGCTTAGGAAGCATGCCTCCGCCGATAAAGCCATCACCTATAAGCTTCTTTGCATCTGAGACTGTGAGCTCTGAAATAAGTGTATTCTTATCTGAAGGGTCCTTGTATACACCCTCGATATCTGTGAGGAATGCAAGCTTTTCTGCTGAAACTGCTCTGGCGATAGCACATGCTGCATCATCTGCATTGATATTGTATGTATTGTATTCGTCATCAAGACCGATTGGACACACGATTGGAAGGAAGTCCTTCTCTAACAGGTCATAAAGTATCTTTGGATTGACATCAGTGATTTCTCCTACAAAGCCTATATCCTCTCCGTTTGAATACTTTTTCTTTACCTTTAAGAGGCCACCGTCCTTGCCGCTCACTCCGACAGCCTGCACACCAAGCTCCTCAACACGTGTAACGAGAGATTTGTTTACCTTATTCAGTACCATCTCGGCAATCTCCATTGTATCGGCATCAGTCTTTCTGAGTCCGTTTACAAATACAGGCTCCATGCCGACCTTTCCTACCCATTTGCTGATCTCCTTGCCTCCACCGTGTACGATGATAGGCTTGAAGCCAACCAGCTTGAGAAGTGTGACATCCTGGATCACCTGCTTTTTAAGCTGTTCGTCAACCATTGCAGATCCGCCGTACTTTACAACGATAATCTTTCTGTTAAATCTCTGTATATACGGAAGTGCCTCTATGAGCACCTGTGCCTTTTCCATTACCTGTTCCATGTTCTTATCTGCCATTGTACTGCTCCTTATTTGTTAAATCTTGTTATATTTTCTTCGTTAAGTGTGAAATCATAGTAATTTAAGTCTTCTCTGAATGTCCATCCCTCTTCCTTCCAGAAGTGGTTTCCAAGCTCATTCACCTTGAAGGCTATGATTGACACCTTGTTGATATGCTCTGCCTGAAGTGCTCTCATGCAGGCAACCACCATACTCTTTCCGATGCCGCACTTTCTGTAATGCTCATCCACGCATACATGATACAGGCAGCCTCTTCTGCCATCGTGACCGCAGAGTATGGCTCCAACTATCTTTCCATCTTCTACCGCTACAACACTCGTAGTCGGATTTCTCTTAAGAAATCTAAGGACTCCCTCTCTTGAGTCGTCAATAGAACGGATTCCAAAGCCGTGAATGGTCTGCCAGAGGCTGTACACCTCGTCATAGTCATCTATCGTCATAACCCTTATTTCATATTTATTCTCATTACTCATTTTATTAAATCATCCTTATATTTTTATATAACTATCAGCATTATAATGCATCTTTCTGATAATTATTTTCCTATTATTAATTATTACGGGAACATAGGAACCATATTAAGTCCCTCTGCCTCATCGAAGCCAAATAACAGATTCATATTCTGAACCGCCTGTCCTGCAGCACCCTTTACCAGATTGTCAAGAGCACCCATCATAATAATTCTGCCGGTCCTCTCATCAATCACAAAGTTTACATCCACATAGTTGCTGCCCTCAACCCACTTTGTCTCAGGGCAGACACCTTTTTTGAGCACTCTGACAAACTTCTCATTTGCATAATACTTATCGTAAACTGCCTTAATCTCATCATATGTAGGAAGTGTTCCGTCAGGCTTTTTTCTTAAGTGTCGCATACTCTGTAGCGAGGATTCCTCTGTTCATCGGAACAAGATGTGGAGTAAAGTTGATAAGGATTTCTTTTCCTGCCGCATATCCAAGCTGTTCCTCTATCTCAGGGGTATGTCTGTGTGAAGCAACGCCATATGCCTTCATGCTCTCATTTACTTCACAAAACAGATTAGGTGTCTTTGCACCACGTCCTGCGCCAGATGTGCCTGACTTTGCATCGACGATAAGTGTATCTGTATCAATAAGTCCCTCCTTAACAAGCGGATAAGCTGTAAGGATGGAGCATGTGGTATAGCAGCCCGGATTTGCAACAAGCCTTGTCTCCTTTGTGACCTTGTCCCTGTTTATCTCACACAGACCATATACAGCCTCATCAATAAACTGCGGCGACTTGTGCTCAATCTTGTACCATTTCTCATATGTGGCTACATCCTTGATACGGAAGTCCGCTGACAGATCGACAATCTTTACCTTACTTAATATATCCTCAGTGAGCACGCCTGCCAAAAAGCCCTGTGGGGTCGCAGTGAAAATCACATCAACAGACTCTGCAAGCTCCTCCATATTGTCATCCATGCACTTTGCATCAACTATCTGAAACATATTTCCATAGATATCGGCATAATTCTCATCCACATAGCTTCGTGAGCCATACCATGCAATCTCTACCTCTTTATGATTCATCAAAATTCTCACGAGCTCTGCTCCGGCATATCCGGTGGCTCCAATAATACCAGCCTTTATCATAGTATTTCCTCTTTTCATATTGTATTTCTGCATAACCATATAAAATGGGTCTGACGCATCATACATAATAATATAGTACAGTAATTTCAATCCGTAAAGAGAAAAATTATACAAAATTATGTATAATTATACATGCATAATGTATATTTTTTCACTTGCAATATGTAAAGAACTGGTATATATTTATTCTAAAGTAATTATTCAAGGCTTTTAGACACAAAAGCAGTTAATGGTTACCATCATAAAGAATAAACGAAAAGAGGACACGCACTTATGAAAGACAAAGTTGTATTAGCTTATTCAGGCGGACTTGATACTACTGCTATCATTCCATGGCTTAAAGAGACTTATGACTATGACGTAATCTGCTGCTGCATCAACTGCGGACAGGGAGAGGAGCTTGACGGACTCGATGAGAGAGCTAAATTATCCGGAGCTTCAAAGCTTTACATAGAGGATATCTGTGATGAGTTCAGTGAGGACTACATCGTACCTTGTGTACAGGCCGGCGCAGTTTATGAGCACAAATACCTCCTTGGAACAGCAATGGCAAGACCGGGCATCGCAAAGAAGCTTGTAGAGATTGCAAGAAAAGAAGGCGCTGTAGCCATCTGCCACGGTGCAACTGGTAAAGGAAACGACCAGATCCGTTTCGAGCTCGGTATCAAGGCGCTCGCTCCTGATATCAAGGTAATCGCTCCATGGCGTCAGGACAACTGGAAAATGGATTCACGTGAGGCTGAGATCGAGTACTGTAAGGCACACGGAATCGACCTTCCGTTCGGCACAGATTCAAGCTACAGCCGTGACCGTAACCTCTGGCACATCAGCCACGAGGGACTTGAGCTTGAGGATCCTTCACAGGAGCCAAACTATGACCATCTGCTCGTATTAAGCGTCACACCTGAGCATGCTCCTGACGAGGGTGAGTATGTTACAATGACATTTGAGAAGGGTGTTCCTACATCTGTCAACGGCAAAAAAATGAAGGTAGCAGACATCATCAGAGAGCTCAACCGTCTCGGTGGCAAGCACGGCATCGGCATCATCGATATCGTTGAGAACCGTGTAGTAGGTATGAAATCACGTGGTGTATATGAGACTCCCGGTGGAACAATCCTCATGGAGGCACATGACCAGCTCGAGGAGCTCTGCCTTGACCGTGCCACAATGGAGGTCAAAAAAGAAATGGGCAACAAGCTCGCTCAGGTAGTATACGAAGGAAAATGGTTCACACCACTTCGTGAAGCAATCCAGGCTTTCGTAGAGTCAACACAGGAATATGTAACCGGAGAAGTTAAATTCAAATTATATAAAGGCAATATCATCAAGGCCGGCACTACTTCACCATATTCACTCTACAGTGAGTCTCTTGCAAGCTTTACTACAGGAGATTTATATGATCACCATGATGCAGACGGCTTCATCACACTGTTTGGTCTGCCACTCAAGGTTCGTGCAATGAAGCTTCTTGAGCTTGAGAACAAGAAAAATAATTAATTGTTACAACAAATAAATCGAGTAGGAGGCGGTGGCTAACCGCTGTCCTCTCACAGCACCGTACGTACCGTTCGGTATACGGCGCTTTCAATAGTTGACGTGCACTGACTGATAGGCTGTGGCTAAATCATAAAAGCCGCTGTTTATCAGTCTTTCTTTTTGTCATTGCCATGTTTACTGCAACTGTATGCGTTGCGAACCAATGTCCCCCGTCGGGTATTACCCGCTTGCATTGCCAAGTCTTTGGGTACTCCCATCTTGATAAGGTTACGTACCTTCGTCCTTGGTTTCTTCCATTGTTTCCATATGCACATGCGTATTCTGTGATAGAGCCATCCGTTGATGTCATCTATGTTGTTCTTCATGCTTGCAATTCCGTAGTAGTTAAGCCATCCTCTTGCATATACTTTGATTTTCTCAAGGCTTGGCTTGATTGACTGACATCGCTTACGGGAAGATAACTCCTTCAGTCTGACTTAAACTTCTTCCATGACTTCGGATGAACTCGGACATATATGCCTTTTCCGTTCCTTCCCAATGCAAAGCCAAGGAATTTAAAATTTCGGATTGCAAACACGCTGACTGTACGGCTCTTTTCTCGGTTGACTGTAAGTTTCAGCCTCTCCTCAAGATATTTTGTACTGCTTTCCAAGAGTCTCTCTGATGCTCGCTTGCTCTTTGCAAGAAGCACGATGTCATCTGCATATCTTATGCATGGAACACCTCTTTTCAGGTATTCCTGGTCGAACTCATTGAGATAGATGTTTGCCAGCAATGGTGATAGATTTCCACCTTGTGGTGAGCCTTCCTCTGTGTCAATGACCACTCCGTTTTCCATTACACCGCTTTTCAGATAGCGCTTTATCAACTGTACTACACGTTCATCTTTTACATTCTTTCGGAGAAGATTGATGAGAATTTCGTGATTAAGAGTATCGAAGTACTTTGACAAGTCAAGGACTACAGCGAATGTATAGCCTTGTTCTGCATACTCCTTAACCTTAAGTATTGCATCTTTTGCACTTCTGTTCGGACGATAGCCATAGCTACCATCTGCAAACAGCGGTTCATAGATTGGCACTAACTGTTGGGTTATTGCCTGTTGAAGTGTACGGTCTATCACTGTTGGTATACCAAGCTTTCGCACACCACCATCTGGTTTGGGAATCTCAACTCGTCTTACTGGAGACGGAGTATACTTTCCACGATAAATGCGGTCGGTTATCTCTTGTTGATGTTCCTTTAGATATGGAAGAGCCTCCTCAATGGTCATGCCATCAATTCCCGGCGCTCCCTTGTTTGCCTTAACTCTCTTATACGCTCTGTTAAAGTTGTCTTTATACAGTATCGTTTCCAAAAGTCTCGGCTGTGCACTGTCTCTTTCTTTCCATATCCGATTGAATGACCTAGACGCTTTCACATACCCTTCATGTTCCGCATTATCTCTTTGCGAACAGCCATTGTTTTCAATGTTTTCTGCCATAGACGGTCATTCCTCCTTTCTCGGTCATACTCAAGACTCCTACTGATTCGGTCCTTCACCTCTCGGCTACTATGACCTCTGCTGACTTCTGTGCGTTCAGCATTGCTTTATGCAATGGTTACCTCTTTCAAGGCATACCGCACAGACCTCCCCTAGGTACCACACGTTTCTTCCTCTCCATCCATCTGCCTCATTTATCATGCATGATTCCGTGTAGTTATCGGGCTTCAACATGGCTTGCTGCCTTACCCACATGCATGACCTCATATGAGATTTCTGTTCGTCAGACCAGAGATTTGCCCGTGAGTTAGTATATTCCTCACATCCAGCTTCCTTCAGATTCCATCTCACGATGGACACCCTTGCTTTCGGCTATATCCTTCCCACTACCGGGCGGATTCGGGACTTTAACCCGTTAGAAACGTGCGCCGCTAGGCGCACAAGAAAAAGAGATGTGAAATAACAGCAATTATTTCACATCTCTTATTTTTTTAATAATTTCATTCTTCAAATCAAGTGCCTTATCCTTAATGTGTCTAGAAGCACTTTTTGATATAAGCACCCTTGCAATGAGCTTTGAAGCCACATCCCAATGGTCAAGCTTATAATTCATCTGAGCCAAAAGCAAATCAACCGTATCCTGATTCATACCACATATAGGGAAATGCTCAGTCTCAACCGCTCTTGTCATTCCATCAAGAGCCTGCTTATAATAATATTTTTCTGCCTTTTGTGCACTTACAAGCTCTTCACTTTCCGTTGAGATACCATCAGCCGTAAGCTGTTCGATCAAGCCGCGATAAAGCCAGGATAGCTTAAGACAAATATATGCCTTTTCACTATACATAGCCCTTTTGACAATCGCTGAAAAAAGTGCCAGCTTAAATCTGTCTATTGCCTCATCATACGAATATAACAAAGGCACAGACTTGCTGCCGGGCTTAAATTTGGCAGCAATCTGCTCCTTAAGCAGCCTTATCTGTGTACTCGATACATGTACAAAGTCGCCATTCATCGCACTATAACCACAATGCGGACACGATGTGACACCATACTTTATTGTATCAATTCCCTTGTAAACCGGTCTGAAATCATCATCAGAGCCAGCAAACCTGATCTTTGATGTCCGTACCGTCAGTGTTTGAAAACTCTGATCACACACCGGACATGTTATATTCTTTGCGAAAACAAAATCCGTTTCATCCTCTGTCTGAACAGCAGCTGCCACCGGAGCATCCCCGGTGGCAGCTGCTTTATCCTCATCATACAGGTCATTTATGTCTTCGGGATTTAAACCGAATTTATCAATGCCTGACTTTAAATCCATATTTTACCTCTATTCTTCTCTTCTGTTTATTTTTAGTCAAAAACTATTTAGCTGTCGGAAGCTTGAATGAGCTCTTTAATGAGACGATTCTGTTAAATACAGGCTGTCCATCCTTTGAGTCCTTGCAATCCGCGCAGAAGAAACCATTTCTGACAAACTGGAAGCTGTCATAAGCCTTGGCATTCATAAGCTCCGGCTCCACTACACAGTTATCAAGCACTGTGAGTGAATTTGGATTAAGATTTAAGCTTCCGTCCTCATTGTACACTCCAAGCTCCTCATTTACGATATTCTCGTAAAGACGTACAGTTACCTGCTTTCCATACTCGGCTGAAACCCAGTGGATAGTTCCCTTGACCTTTCTGCCATCAGGACTGTTGCCACCCTTTGATGCCGGATCATATGTACAGTGAATCTCTGTAATATTGCCGTTTTCGTCCTTCACACAGCTATTGCACTTCACAAAATAAGCATTCATGAAACGCACCTCATTGCCAGGGAACATACGGAAATACTTCTTCGGTGGCTCCTCCATGAAGTCATCTCTCTCCACATAAAGCTCTCTGGTGAAAGGAACTTTTCTCTTTCCAAGCTCAGGATTCTCCACGTTATTGTCCACTTCAAGATACTCAACCTGTCCCTCAGGGTAATTGTCGATAATCACCTTGACCGGATCAAGCACAGCCATCATACGAGGGCGCTTAGCCTTTAAATCCTCTCGGATACAGTACTCAAGCATAGCGTAGTCAACAGAGCTGTTAGCTTTTGATATACCACACAGATCAACAAAATTCTGGATAGACTCCGGTGTGAAGCCCCTGCGTCTGAGCGCTGCTATAGAAACAAGCCTCGGGTCATCCCAGCCATCAACGATACCGTCCTCAACAAGACGCTTGATATATCTCTTTCCTGTTACAACATTAGTCAGATAGAGCTTTGCAAACTCAATCTGCTTTGGCGACTCCTCTGGAGAATTCTTAAATCCACATTCAATAACCACCCAATCATACAGCGGTCTGTGGTCTTCAAACTCAAGAGTACATATAGAATGTGTGATGCCCTCAATAGCATCCTCTATAGGATGAGCAAAATCATACATAGGATATACACACCATTTATCACCTGTATTGTGATGTGTCATATGAGCCACACGGTAAAGAATCGGATCTCTCATATTGATGTTTGAAGAGCTCATGTCAATTCTCGCACGAAGTACCTTTGTGCCATCCTCGAACTCACCGTTTTTCATGCGCTCAAAAAGGTCTAAGTTTTCCTCAACACTTCTCTTTGAGTATGGATCCTCCTTGACGGCCTCTGTGAGTGTACCTCTATACTCTCTTATCTCATCAGGTGTCAGATCAGATACATATGCCTTTCCCTTCTTTATCAGTCCTACTGCACACTCATACATCTTGTCGAAGTAATTGGATGCAAAAAACTTCCTGTCAGCCCAGTCAGCACCAAGCCACTTAACATCGGCCTCGATAGACTCTACAAACTCCAGACGCTCCTTGGTAGGGTTTGTATCATCAAACCTGAGATTGAACTGTCCGTCATACTTCTTTGCCAGTCCATAGTTTAAAAGAATAGACTTCGCATGGCCGATATGCAAATAACCGTTTGGCTCCGGTGGGAATCTGGTCTTTACAGTCTTGCAATGACCCTCAGCCAAGTCCTTCTCAATAATCTGTTCAATAAAATTTTTCGAAACTGTTGCCTCGTTCTCCATAAATGTTCCTCCGAAAATAATACTGTGTCCATTATAAATTCATCAGTTTACTTTGTCAATGAATTAGAAAAAGTAGTACATGTATATTATACGTGCGTATGTGTAAACAGATGATCCTGACAGTATTCCTTGTTGCCGGTGCACTTCGAGCAGTATCTGAATGTTAATTCAGGATTTGACAATTCTGTTCTGCCGCATATATAGCACTTGTGACGTGAGATACCACTTCCCGGGCGAGGTTCGGAAAACTGAGCCTTAAACTGTGCCTTTCTCCTCTTCTGGTGCATATTCTGTCTGAATGAGAGCCTGTGCTTGCAGCCATAAATGAATACCAACAGATTTATAAGTGCAAGTACGATTTCTGAGCCGTATGCCAATCCAATCTGCCATCCAAAGCTCATATAGGTATACACATCATATGCAAACATCACGAAGTAAACAAGCACCATCCACTTCATCTTTATAGGAAGCACAAAGTAAAGCCTCACCTCTGCCTCCGGCATCAAAAGACCAAGCATCAGATACATAGCTATAAGTATATAGTACATAGTCAGATTGATGGATACATGTGTCACTGCAAATGCAAGCATTCCTACTATATCATACAGCAAAAAGCCTCCGAAAAAGTACACATTCATCCTAAAAGAGCCAAGATATGACTCCATGCTGTCTCCAAGCGTCCACAGACAGAATATAAATAAAAGCTGTAAAAATGATATGCTGCCGCTCGGCACAAAAATCCAGCTTATAAGACGCCATACCTGTCCGTGCAAAATAGCAGAAGCTGAAAACTGCAGATAATAAAGGACAACATCTCCCTTTGTCAAAAGCAGCACACTGCCTATCAGATTCGCAGCGATAAATATTCTAGTGATATTCGGAATCGCTTTACTTCCATATTTTTGTTCTAGTTTGTTAAGCCAGTTCATACATTTTAGCAGACATGGTTCATTTCACTGCTGCTCACACCATTATGTGACAAGCAGTGGTTACATCACGATGCAATAAAACCACGTATCTGCATCCTCCTGTCATATTATTGCTGCCTTTTACACTATAGTGCAAAGGGCAGCGGTTATTACAAAATTTATTATGATAGTTAAATCATACTTTGTCAACGAGACTGCGAATTATTCACAAATTCTTTATAATTATAGTCATTGTAATTTGTCGATATCTGTCGTATAATAATCTCTGTTTTGATAATAGAACAATTATATATTTTAATAAGAAGAAAGATATATAAAAACATATAAGTAATACATTATGGAGGAACCACTATGGAAAATAACAGCTTACATAAGTTGGGCATTGATATCGGCTCAACAACCGTCAAGATTGCACTTCTTGATGCCGATGACAATATCCTCTTTTCCGATTATGAGCGTCATTTTGCAAATATACAGGAGACACTTGAGTCCCTTATCAGAAAGGCCTACGACAAGACAGGTGACCTTTCAGTTTGTCCTATGATAACAGGCTCCGGCGGACTCACTCTTGCAAAGCACCTTGAGGTGCCATTCGTACAGGAGGTTATAGCTGTATCTACCGCACTCACACACTATGCTCCACAGACCGATGTGGCAATAGAGCTAGGTGGCGAGGATGCCAAAATCATATACTTCGAGGGCGGCAACGTGGAACAGCGTATGAACGGCATATGTGCCGGCGGTACAGGCTCATTTATCGACCAGATGGCTTCTCTCATCCAGACAGACGCTACAGGACTAAATGAATACGCAAAAAGCTACAAGGCCATCTACCCTATCGCAGCCCGCTGTGGAGTATTTGCCAAAACAGATATCCAGCCTCTCATCAATGAAGGAGCCACACGCGAGGATTTATCCGCTTCAATCTTTCAGGCCGTGGTAAACCAGACCATCAGTGGCCTCGCCTGCGGTAAGCCAATCAAGGGACATGTTGCTTTCCTTGGCGGTCCTCTGCACTTTTTGTCTGAACTTAAATCAGCATTTATCAGAACCTTAAATCTCGATGACGAGCACACTATCGTTCCTGAGAACTCTCATCTGTTTGCAGCAATAGGCTCTGCATTAAACTATAAAGACAACTCTGTCACCACACTCTCATCCTTAATCGACCGCCTCTCAAACGGCATAAAGATGGAATTTGAGGTGGCACGTATGGAGCCTCTTTTTAAGGATCAGGCTGATTACGATGAATTTACAACGCGTCACGGCAACAATCACGTAAAGACCGGTGACCTTTCTACATACAAGGGCAACTGCTATCTCGGAATAGATGCAGGCTCAACCACCACCAAAATCGCTCTCGTAAGCGAGGACGGAGACCTTTTATACTCATTCTACAGCAACAACAACGGAAGCCCTCTCGCTACAGCCATCCGTTCTATCCAGGAGATTTACGCAAAGCTTCCTGAGGATGCACACATCGTACACTCCTGCTCTACAGGCTACGGAGAGGCTTTATTAAAGGCAGCTTTAAAATTGGACGACGGCGAAGTTGAGACTGTAGCCCACTACTACGCAGCAGCATTCTTCGACCCAAAGGTAGACTGTATCCTCGATATCGGTGGACAGGACATGAAGTGCATCAAGATAAAGAACCAGACAGTCGACTCAGTACAGCTCAACGAGGCCTGCTCTTCAGGCTGCGGCTCATTTATTGAGACCTTCGCAAAGTCCTTAAACTACTCAGTACAGGATTTTGCAAAGGAAGCCCTTTTTGCAAAGAACCCTATCGACCTCGGAACCAGATGTACGGTTTTCATGAACTCAAAGGTAAAGCAGGCCCAGAAGGAGGGCGCATCTGTCGCAGATATATCAGCAGGACTTGCCTACTCAGTAATAAAGAATGCACTTTTCAAGGTTATCAAGCTTTCTGATGCAAGCGACCTCGGTGAAAATATCGTAGTCCAGGGCGGTACCTTCTACAATGATGCCGTTCTTAGAAGCTTTGAAAAAATAGCAGGTGTACATGCCACAAGGCCTGATATCGCAGGTATCATGGGTGCCTTTGGTGCCGCACTCATCGCACGTGAGCGCCATGAGGCTGATTACAAGACAACAATGCTCACAATCGACCAGATAAACGAGCTTACCTACACCACAAAGCTCGCACGCTGTCAGGGCTGTACAAACCACTGTCTTCTGACTATAAACAAATTCTCCGACAACAGACAGTACATCACAGGAAACCGCTGTGAAAAGGGTCTGGGCAAGGAGAAGAACAAGGATAACATCCCAAATCTTTTTGAATACAAGAACAAGCGTATATTTGACTATGAGCCACTTGACCCAAAGGATGCTCCACACGGTACAGTCGGCATCCCAAGAGCCTTGAATATGTACGAGAACTATCCGTTCTGGGCTACATTTTTCAAACGTCTCGGCTTTTCTGTAGTGCTGTCACCACAGTCTACCAGAAAGATTTATGAGATGGGTATCGACTCCATCCCAAGTGAGTCAGAGTGCTACCCTGCAAAGCTCACACATGGTCATATAAGCTGGCTCATAAAGCAAAATGTAGATTTTATTTTCTACCCGGCAGTGCCATATGAGCGCAAGGAGTTTCCTGATGCTAACAATCACTACAACTGCCCTATTGTCACATCATACTCTGAGAATATCAAAAACAACGTGGACGAGATTACCTCAGGCGAGGTTAAATTCATAAATCCGTTTATGTCATTTGAGAGCGAGGAAACTATCTCACAGCAGCTCGTAGCCACCTTCTCAAAGGGTGATTTCAACCTGCCTGAGTCACAGATTCGTGATGCGGTAGCCGCAGGCTGGAAGGAGCTTGCCATGACAAGGCTTGAGATACAGCGAAAGGGTGAGGAAGTGCTCGACTACATGGAGGACACCGGACGTCGCGGAATCGTGCTCGCAGGCCGTCCGTACCATGTGGACCCGGAAATCAACCACGGTATCCCTGAGCTCATCACAAGCTATGGCATCTGTGTGCTGACAGAGGACTCAGTATCCCATCTGGGCGAGCTTGAGAGACCTCTCATCGTCATGGATCAGTGGATGTACCACACCAGACTGTACTCAGCAGCCAACTTTGTAAAGACCCGTGATGACCTTGACTTAATCCAGCTCAACTCATTCGGCTGTGGTCTCGATGCTGTCACAACCGACTGTGTAAACGATATCCTGACAGGCTCCGGCAAGATATACACCTGCCTGAAGATCGACGAGGTAAACAACCTGGGCGCAGCAAGAATCCGTATCCGCTCGCTCCTTGCCGCCATAAGAGTCAAAGAAACCAAGCATGAAAAGCGTGAATTAAAGCCGTCTAACTACGAGCGTGTTGTATTCACCGAGCAGATGAAAAAGGACAACTACACCATCATCTGCCCTCAGATGTCACCTATACACTTTGACCTTCTCGTGCCAGCCTTTAAGGCAGCCGGCTACAATATGGTCATACCGGATATCCCTGCAAGGGAATGTGTGGACGTGGGACTTAAGTTCGTAAACAACGACGCCTGCTACCCTTCACTTATCGTCGTAGGACAGATTATGGCAGCCGTCAAATCAGGCAACTATGATATGACACACACAGCCATCCTTATCTCACAGACAGGTGGCGGATGCCGTGCGACAAACTACATCGGATTTATCCGAAGAGCCCTCGAAAAGGCCGGATATCCTGATGTGCCTGTTATCTCAATCAACATGGTTGGTCTCGAGAAAAACCCGGGCTTTAAGTTTACTCCAAGCCTTATCCAGCACGGACTGTATGCACTTGAGTTTGGCGATATCTTTATGCGCTGTCTCTACAGGGTACGTCCTTATGAGAAAGAGCCGGGAAGTGCCAATGCACTCCATGAGAAGTGGAAAAAGAGAGTCATCGACTTTGTCGGCAACACAAAGATGCTCTCTCACAAGAAATACAAAAAGATGTGCCGCGAAATCATAAGGGATTTCGACAATCTGCCTATGACAGATGAGGTTAAGCCGCGTGTCGGCGTGGTCGGTGAGATTCTCGTCAAATTCCTGCCTGCTGCAAACAACTATGTGGTTGACCTGCTCGAAGCTGAAGGAGCCGAGGCTGTAGTGCCTGATCTGACTGATTTCTTACTCTACTGCTGCTACAACACGAATTTCAAGGCTGACTATCTCGGTGCTTCTAAGAAAGCTAAGTTTATGAACAACCGACTTATCGCCTTCTTCGAGTGGCTCAGAAAGGATGCAAGGGATGAGCTGGCTAAGAGCAAGCATTTTGAGCCAACCGCTCACGTTCAGGATCTCGCAGAGTATGCTTCTCCTATCGTTTCTTGCGGTAATCAGACCGGTGAGGGCTGGTTTTTGACAGGTGAGATGCTTGAGCTCATCAATGAGGGCGTCACAAACATCATCTGTGCACAGCCATTTGCCTGCTTACCGAACCATATTGTGGGTAAGGGAGTTATAAAGAGAATCAGACATGATCATCCGGATGCCAATATCGTGGCTATCGATTATGATCCGGGTGCTTCTGAGGTGAACCAGCTGAACCGTATTAAGCTGATGCTTTCTACGGCACAGAAAAAACTTAAGAAGTAGGAGAATTGCACTGTTGTTGCTAGTGGGACGAACCCGGCACAGCCGGGGCTTTCTGCCCTTTCCCGCATGAACTACGCTGCTAAGTGTCTGTACGAATTGCATATGCCGGTTGTGGCTTTTTGACACAACCGGCTTTTATGCGCCGTCCATGGCGCATAACACCTCGCCCATGCGTCCATGCTGGAAGAAGCCTATTTGTGTCAGGTGTTCCTGCAGTATTTTCTTCCACTCTTCTTTTGATATCTTATCAGGATTGGCAAGCAGATTGTCAATCTTAAGTCTATAATTAATTATTCGTTTTTTTCATTTTATTTTCCACCTTTCCTAATACGTACTTTTTTATTTTAATACAATGATAATTGAATCTAAAAATCCGCTATACCAACCTCTGGCATAGCGGATTAAAAAATAAAATGCAATTAAAGATATCACCTGTTATGTGATTATAACTGGTTCAAGACATTTGATGTTTGCAGATAAACACCAGCAATAGCATTGATAACTGCAAGTACGATGGTAATAATTGACATAACAATACCAGCGGTTGCCATGCCCCTTCCACCCTTTTTCCTGCCTACGATACCGAGGATAAGTCCTACAATACCAATAGGTCCGCCAAGGATTGGAATACACCAGAATACCAGACCGATAATACCAAGCACCATAGATGCAATTGACATTCCCTTCTTTTCCTCCATCGGCGGCATAGGCGGTATATTTGGATTGCCCTGCTGATTCGCCTGATCATACATATTGAAGTTGTCGCTCATAACTATTCTCCTACCTTTCTTTTGTTTAAATGATATAATAACTGTCACTGTAATTTGTAACCATGGAGTATCGTAACATACTTTGACTACGAAAGCAATATATTTTTCATTACCGGATGCAACATCCCAGATAGTTACTGTTCACACCTAACAGTGTGACCAGCAACGATTACAGCCAATTTAAAATTTCTCTCCAACCACCCTGCACCGTTTCCTGCAAAAAGCAATGCCATAGGCTAAAATATCACACCTGCCCTCATAGCGCAGAGCCTCATCATAGCGCTTATTCTTAATCTGTGCCATCGCATTCTCGCACGCTGCGTCAAGTTCCTTCATCTCATTAGCATACTTCACCTCTATAACGATGCCCGCATCAGGATCCTCCGGCATGATTAAAATATCGCTAAAACCATCTCCCGACTCACGATTCGACTTGATAAGCCAGTCCGGATTGCTGCCTCGAAGCAGACCAAGAAGTAAGCCATGATAGAAATTCTCCTTCATAGCATCAGGCGCCTTTGTATCGAGTATACTTATCATGCGGCTCATCACGATGTTTAGCTGCCTGGCAATCTGTTTCTCATCTTTATCCAGAATTGCCCTTGATAAAAGCTTCATAGTATCATCATCTTTTGCAACAACAGCCTTGAACCACTCCTGAATTTGGAGAATAAACACCTCACGCACCTCTTTATTAGGAATCACAAGCTTATAGGCATAGCTCTCACTGTCAGGCACCTTGACCTCTCCGATTTTGGTGAGATAGCCTGTAGTAAAGAGCACACTCCACAGATTGTCAATCGTATTGTCAATCTCATCATAGGTCAGATCAAGCCGAAGCTGCTTCTCCACAAATCCACCTGCCACGAGCTTCTCAATCTCATCTCTCGTGGTCTGATCAGCCTTGTCCACAAAGCGCTTCACCATATCATTGCCACTGCTGTTAATCCAGAACGCACTCGGTCTGGCTGACGGATCTGAAACAAGCTTCTTGGCAAAATTTATCACATCCCATGGACAATAAATATCCGCATTACCAAAATGATAACCGTCATACCATTCCTTTACGTCCGGGTACCTCTCGCTCCTGTCATAATCAGAAAGAAGTTTCATGACCTCATCATCAGTAAAGCCAAACTGCTCATCATGGTCAATATCCACAATAGAATTGATTTCAAAGTTATTGAGCCCTGTAAAAATGCTCTCCTTTGACACGCGAAGGCAGCCCGTGAGCACCGCAAACTGTAAAAACTCATTGGTCTTGAGCGCCTGCCCGAAAAGCCCCCTGATGAGAGAAACCATCTCCTTGTAGTAGCCATTCTGAAAAGCTTTATCGAGTGGCACATCATACTCATCTATGAGAATAACTACTTTCTGACCATAGTGCTTATACAACAGCTTTGAAAGCATTCGTATACTATCCTCAATATTGTCATCCTGCCCATGAAGCATCTTTGTAAACAGTATTCTATCCTCATCAGTCAATACATCACTGGTCTTCAAATAGTAATGTCTGTCAAGCTCATCCTTTAAAATAGCACACAGCATACGTCTTGCCGTAGTAAAGTCTAAACCATCCACACCCTTGAATGAAAGAAATATGACAGGATACTTACCCATATGCTCATCACAAAGTACTTTGTTGCCAGAAATATATAAGCCGTCAAACAAAGATTTGTCCATTCCTATTTCAAAAAAGCTCCTAAGCATACTCATATTGAGTGTCTTTCCAAAACGCCTTGGACGTGTAAAAAGAGTCACCTTTCCCCATCCCTGTAAAAGCTGTTCTATAAGCCTTGTCTTGTCAATATAATAGAACCCCAGTTTACGAATTTCCTCAAAATTTTCAATTCCAACCGGTAACTTCAAAGTATTTGCCATAAAAGCCTCCAAAAAAATAATCCGCTATACTTAATACTAGTATAGCGGAATGCCATGTAAAATACAATATTTATGATTCCTTATCTTGTCCAAATTCAGCTCTCATTTCTGTCCAGCAACTGCTGATTTCATTGCCACAATAAAGAATATAAAAATTTAACGGTGCCAGGCACCACCACTGCATCTACATATTTTGTAATTTTCTTACAATAAACAATTGAAAATATTACTTATAAGTAATATAATATAGTTATCTTTAGAGAGAGGAGAATATAAAATGTGGAGTTAGAAAAAATTAGTATTTCGGGAATAAGTGATGTCTATGCTGTTTCAGCTATTAAAAAAGAATTTAAAAAGGCTGTAAATCAGCCATGGAAGAATTCTGAACCCTATCCAGAATATCAAAAAAAATTACTCGCTGATCTGGCAGTATTAGATATAGAAAAAGAAAAAGCTATCGATTTAGCAGCATTTGAAAAATTAACCAACGAAAAAGATTTATATAGTATACATAGACCGAACTCAAGAAAAAATGTACGAATTATCTATACCATTATAGATAGAAAGATAATAATTTTATTAACGGTATTTTTAGAGAAAAACAAAAGTGATTATCAAAATGCAATTTCAGTTGCCAAAAATCGACTCAAACAGCTTCAAGAATAATGTATAATCATACATAAAAGATACTATAGAAGAACAGAGGAATGAAACATGAGCATATACGACAAAATATCAAACGCACAGGAAACAACATGGCTTACTGATGGAATCGCAGAAGCAGAAGCAAAATCAATTATAGAATTAGCAAAAATATCAGCAAAAATCGAAAGACGCCGCCTAGAATTAAATATGACACAAAAAGAATTTGCAGCATATATGAATGTATCACAAGGTATGGTATCACGTTGGGAAAGCAGAGAATACAATTTCACAATAAAAACTCTAAATGAAATTTGTCAAAAGCTTAATCTGCATCTTCAACTTGATTTAACCCCCGTTATTGGCAAGCAAAATTATACTGTTCTAAAATGGAATAGCGAATCCACTCAAAATAACAAGCAAAATAATTGGGTTAAATACATAAAAGATAAGGAGGCTATTGCATAATGGAACTGAATTTAATAGCTACAGTAATCGAATTACTAGGTGCTTCCGTTGCAAAACTTACCGTAGACAACACCATTGTCGATATAGAAAATGATGCCCAACGCAGCTTTGGAATGACTATAAATGAACCTCAATTCCAAAACATTGAAAAAACAAGAGAAATATTTTCACAAATGACAATTGACTTCGATATAATTATAAATCAATCTGATAATGATAATTGTAATATACATTTTACCATTACCGGAGCATTTCTTTCAAAAGGTAAAATATCAGAGGAAGACTTCAAACAGTTAGTTGCTATAAATGGAGCATCTGCACTTATTGGCATAGCTCGAGGCAAAATAGAATCTCTTTCTTCGTCAATTTTTAACAATGGAAAAATCGTCATTCCATTTGTAAATGTTATAGATTATTATAAAGCCACTATTTCATCATAATATAGGACGTACTAAAATGTTCTAGTGACATTATTACTGTTCTTCCAGGCGATGAAAAAAATGGCACAAAGGATATTAAAATACGTGTTATTGAAGTCATTCTTGATAATGGAACTAAGGAATATTTTGCAACAAATCTGTTTGACTCGACAATTACCCAGTCAATGTTTCAAGAACTATACTTTTATCGCTGGCCTGTAGAATTGAAATACAAAGAATTAAAAAGCAAACTTGCAATTGAAGAGTTTTCCGGTGCTACTACAACCTCTGTATTAGTGCGTCATTTTCTCAATCCGCTTATGAATTCCATCGCTAATTTTTTCCCACTTAATGCCTGGAAGCTGAATATTATACTTTCTAGCCCAACAACTATTGTACAGCAAATTCACATAATCATTTAACTCCAATGTGCCAGTATATGCTTCTTCCAAAAGTGCTGGCTAAGAGCAAGCATTTTGAGCCAACCGCTCACGTGCAGGATCTCGCAGAGTATGCTTCTCCTATCGTTTCGTGCGGTAATCAGACCGGTGAGGGCTGGTTCTTGACAGGTGAGATGCTTGAGCTCATCAATGAGGGCGTCACAAAGATCATCTGTGCACAGCCATTTGCCTGCTTACCGAACCATATTGTGGGTAAGGGAGTTATAAAGAGAATCCGACATGATCATCCGGATGCCAATATCGTGGCTATCGATTATGATCCGGGTGCTTCCGAGGTGAACCAGCTGAACCGTATTAAGCTGATGCTTTCTACGGCACAGAAGAAGCTTAAGAAGTAGGAGAATTGCACTGTTGTTGCTAGTGGGACGAACCCGGCGCAGCCGGGGCTTTTTGCCCTTTCCCGCATGGACTACGCTGCTAAGTGTCTGTACGAATTGCATATGCCGGTTGTGGCTTTTTGACACAACCGGCTTTTATGCGCCGTCCATGGCGCATAACACCTCGCCCATGCGTCCATGCATGGGCGTTGTTGGTTTTCGTATGCAATTCTACAGACTCTAAGCAGCTTCGTATATGCGGTTAAGGGCAAAAGCCCCAGCTGCGCCGGGTTCTGTCTTTGGTAACTTTCCACTTTTTTATGTACAGATGTTTCCTTATTCTAAATGCTTCAATATCTCATCATATTGGTTATACATCTTCTGCACTTCATTTTCCAGTGTATAGTAGTGCATGATATATGCACCAACAACACTAAGAATAACAGTGTAAGAACAAGAAGCATTGGGTTGCTTATCATGATGGATGCAATTATTGACATCATGGTAAGTATGGCAAAGGTTACTGTCACTATGAGGTGCACGAGGCGCTCATGCTGGAAGAAGGCTATTTGTGTCAGGTGCTCCTGCAGTATTTTCTTCCACTCTTCTTTTGATATCTTATCAGGATTGGCAAGCAGATTGTCAATCTTAAGTCTATAATTAATTATTCGTTTTTTCATTTTATTTTCGACCTTCTTTTATCAATCAGACAGCAATTTTTAATTAAGCTTGGATTTAATTTCTTCCATTCTTGTATCATCCAGCTTATAAAACCTCTTAAACACAAATATGCCCACAATGAGCAGGATAACAGACGGAATCGTCATCCACATACGAAGAGCATCAAGTGTATCCTGTGTCTGTACCGCAGCCGCGGTATCCAGATGAATCCAGTCAACCACCAGCCCAGCCAGAAATACCGCTACACCGGAAGCGAGCTTTACCGTAAATGTTTGCATTGAGAAAATGACCGACTCCTCTCTCGTGCCATTCATCACCTCACCATAATCAACAGAATCTGAAAGAAATATAGTCATGATAACATTGAGCATACCATAGCCCAGATAAATCAAAATACCCGGCAGGCAGAGTATGTACCAGCTCTGCGGCGTGTAGAGCTTTGCAAATGCCATGATAAGTATAACCGCAAAGCCTGCTATCTGAATAATAAATCCTGATATAAAAAGCTGGCTTTTGCTGAATCTCTTACGGAGCAGCGGTATAACCATCATGACAAGCACCTGTGCTGCAAAAGCAACTGCGGCAAATATGGAATATGCGCCCTCGTTTCCCACATCAAACCGGAAGAAATAAAGCACTAGGTTACCACAGATATTGAGTGATGTATACACGAGAATGATTGATACTACAACAGTCATAGCCTGGTCGTTCTTAAATAAGGCTTTAAACATATCAGATATCTTTCCCGGCTTCTCATCACAGGCAACCGGTCTTTCAGGCACACATGCCACGCATACAAGCTCAGAAATCACAAATACCACCGCTATAATAAGTGCCCACCACTTAAATCCAATCCTGTAGTCAGCCATAGAGCTTCCTGCACCAAGAATCGGCACCACTGTCATCGTGAGCACCGTAGGGATAGCATCTCCAATACCAGAGCATGTCCTTGCAAGCGATGTAAGCTGCTCCCTGTCGCTGCCCGGCTCAGTGATTGCAGGAATCATAGACCAAAACGGAATATCCATAAGCGTATATGTGATGCCCCATGCAAAGTAAAACACTGTAAGCCACACTCTCTGCGCTGAATCACCCATAGACTCAGGAGTGGCATATAAAGCATAGATGGTCACAGCATTGAGCACTGTGCCGGCAAAAATCCAAGGCCTGAACCTGCCCCATCTGGTACGTGTCTTTGCTACGATAATGCCCATCACCGGGTCATTGAATGCATCAAAAATCCTGGCCGCCATCATCACCGTACCGATAAACACACTGCTCATCCCAAGCACTACATTGTAGTAATAGAGCAAATACGATGAAATAAGCATATACACAATATCTTTTCCAAATGCGCCAAATCCGAATGCGCACTTTTGTCCTGTTTTAAGCTTCATAGAAATACCTCCAAAAAATAATCCGCTATACTTAATACTAGTATAGCGGATTGCTAGGTAAAATACAATTTAAAGTTACTGCTTATAAAGCTTATACCGTGAGTGTAAAATCTGTAATCTCATCCTGATATATTAATCAATGAATATTTCACAAGCAGCAACATCCCACAACAACTGAAACATAATGGCTACAATACCAATATTTAAATAATCAAATGTTTCTCCTAATCCATGCATTATACAATTTCTAATATTAAGTTTACAAAATATAATATCAATAATTTTCATATATTCTGACAAAATTTCTTTTTTTGCAAAATCAGATTTAATTAAAGCTCCAAGTGTACTGTCTAATCTTCTTCCCTTATTATGACCCACACCCGTCAATATCATTTCATTATCCATTGATGGTTCTAATACTTCCTCACTTAAAACAAAAAGAGCATACATTTTCCCCATCACATAACTTTCCTTTGCATTAAACAACACATTATCTTTATTATTTAAAAAGATTTTGATATATTTATCCTCCTCATCATCAAGAGGTCTTTTTAATTCTTGCTTATCCAGTAATCTGTATATACTTTTTAAATAACATTCTATTTTGTAGATTCATTCCTATTCCACGCTCTATCAATGACGGTAAAGCAAAACTTGCTGTTATAGCATGACGTTTTTTGTTAATAATTGAATCTACATAATCTTCCATAGCCCTTATATAAATTTCATTATAATCTATTATACAATTATCTAATTGTATGGTCGGTAAAGTATAGTGGCTCAGTTGTCAAGACAAAAATCTAAGATTTTTATAATGAACTGATATGGTTGATAAGTAACAAGGAACATGGGGAGGATAGTGGAACACTCCCCAGATCCATATATGCATTAAGCTGCATACGGCAAAAGCATTGCCGGGTAGTAGCATTCAGCCGGTGTTTTGTAATCAAGAACAGAATGGCATCTTTCAAAGTTATAGGTGTGGACATATCGTCCAATAGCAACTCTGGCTTCCTTGATGTTGTTATACAGCGTCAGATAAGCTTCTTCATACTTGAAGCTGCGGAACCATCGCTCAATCATGATGTTGTCAGCCCAACGGCTTTTTCCATCCATACTCTGACGGATACCGTTTTCTTTTACAAATTCAATGTATTGCTGACTTGTGAACTGACAACCCTGATCAGAGTTCAAAATCTGTGGTTTTGACACAGCAAATGCTTTTTTTAGAGCATTGATAACCATTCTGGTATCAAGGGTATCATCGATTTCCCAGCCTACGATACAGCGGCTGTACCAGTCGATTACAGCTGTCAGATACAGAAATCCGTGTCTGATTGGAATATAATGTCAATAGACCACGCCTGATTTGGTGCATCTATGACGGCATTTCGAAGAAGATAAGGACATACCTTTGCCTGTTGCACCCGCTTGGAAAGATTCATCTTAGGATAGATTGGGTAAATATCCATCTCATTCATATAGCGGCGTGCTTTACGACGCCCAACATGATAACCTCTGTTTTTGAGTTGTGCAGACATTTGCCTTGCACCCCAGGTTGGATTATCCGTATGAAGATGGTCGATAATCTCTTTACAAGCCAGTTCTTCGTCTGATACAGGTGAAGTCTTGTAATAGATGCTTGTACGGTTGATATCAAGCAGTTTTGCTCCTACAGATGCCGGGATTTCTTTAGTCGTCAAAAGGTTTTGGACTAAACTTACTCTCGTAGTCAGGTCCACAAATTTCTTCAGATTTTTTTTTTTTTTTTGAGCCAGTCAACCTGCATGGTTAACTGACCAACCTTTTTCGCATACTCCGCCTTTTCCTTGCGTTATTCAAGCTTGTCTTTGAGGTTTTCCTCACGCTTGTCATCGAATACTGCAGAGGCATTGTTAAGGAATTCTTTCTTCCAATTGCGGAGCAGATTTGGTTGGATGTTATTCTCGGTTGCAATGGTGTTGAGATCTTTCTCGCCCTTAAGCAGCTCAATTACCAGGTCTGATTTAAATTTGGCACTAAAGTTTCTTCTTTGTCTGGACATAATGATGAATCCTCACTTTCATACTGATTTTAGTATATCAGATTCATTAATATTTGTCCGAAAAAGTGTCTTAATTTATGAGACCATTATAAAGTGCCATTTTTATTATATATCAATATATGATATTTTTTATAAATACTTCCTAAATATTGAACTGTATCTTGTAATAATATCTTCTTGCTTATCAGCGCTGTTTTTTCATTCTCACTATCAAAATGCCCAATTAGTTCAGGAAAATCAGCATCTTGAATATCAAAAGAACACACCGAATAAAAATCTCTTAGAACAGCTATCTTTTCCTCATGAAGCTCATCCATACTTTGAGTCCCTGTTAAATGACTTAACATCTCATCACAATGTTCTACAAGTTGGTCCGGATTATCCAGATAAACTGTTAAATCTGGATTCATTTTATAAATTTTATGATATAACTCCATAAAAATACACCTTCAATTACATACATAAACAGATTACTCCGATATGGTTATATATTTAGTTAATCTATATTACTATCTATTTTAATAAATATTATTTTATTATCATCCATATTTTTTTCTACAATATCCCGCCCAAACAAAGTTATAAGATTTATTACTTTTAACTCAAAATCTTGCTGATCATAATAATAGATAATAACTTTCCGTGCTTTCATTTGAAACTGATTTTTATCATCAAAATCTCCAATAGCAAATTTCAAAACATCCTTATCTGTTTCATCCAAAGAATGACCATATATGTACAACTCATAATCATTGTATTCTTTATCAAATTCGTCACTAGATTTAAAAAACACGGTTCATTTATAATATACTTATAATCAACTCCACAATGCTTTTGTATTCTTTGAAAATACTTAACAAAATATATAAAATCCTTATTATCGTAATCATTCACACCAAGAACCATATTATTACTGCCACAATCAAGATCATCTCTAATAACACCATGAATATGATGTACATTATTGATTCCATAATACTTCTCTGTATGAGTATAATTAAAACTTATAATATAATCAGGTTCAATTTCTCTAATCTGACTGATAGGATGTACATCAGAAGCTTTCTCAACAAACTCATAAAAATATATTTCTAAAGCTTCAATAAATTCTAAAAATTCATTTTTCAAATCTCTTAAAAGCGTCTTTTTCATTAATCCATAACTTGAATCAATATAATAATTTTTAACAAATATTTTATTGTTCAAAATAGTAAAATATCTAGAAAAATAACAATTAAATTTGAAAAAGCTATTTCTTTCAAATTCAATAGACCCATCTTCAAAATTAATATCTGCACTTAATATAAAATCAAATATATCTAAAACAGGAACAAGTTCTCTTTCAAAATCTATCCATAAATCAAGTTCTGCTCCACATCCCGAGTAATACTCAACCCACGAATTATTTCTAATAATTTTATCTAACTTCTCAAGATTCTTTGAATCATATGACTCTAACGCTTTTGGGATATTATCAGCTATCTTCTCATCAAATCCTGTATCAATCTTTCTATTTATATACAAACCATAAAATGACTTCCGCTTTTTGAACACTTCTAACACATCACTATATCTGGTCTTAAGATTATGTGCCAAGTCAAATCCATTTCCTACTATTAATATTTTTTTATTATCCATTTCTTCCAACGTATTTCCCATCTCCATCATCACCATCTTTTAATCAACTGATAAATTATAATAATTCATTTTTAACAGCTATTTCCTCAGTAATATGGGCACAATTTTTTCTGATTAAAAAAGTAAAATGCTAGCATCTAACATACAAAAAGTGTAGTAAACCACTAACATTTTCTGATGCTTACTATGTGTGTATTGTTAAACCTGTCTGCACTTATCCAGCACGTCCAAGCCTAGTTAACAATATCCAAATTAATCCGCTATACTTAATTCTAGTATAGCGGATTAACATACAAAATACAATTTAAAGTTTATACTGAATTTGCATAATTTGCATAGAGCTAAACACCATAAGTACTTGTTTCTAATTACTTACAAACTTTATTAACCAACCTATTATAGATAACAAATAACAGATATCGTATACTTTGTTATTTATTAATCTCACTCTATAATATAGGTGTTTCCCATTCTTCATAATTAATATGTAAAGCACTAACAGTTTTTGTGTAAACTATCTTTCCATCTTCTCCTGTTAACTTACAGCGAAATTTCATTCCATTTCTTCCCTCTGTAAGTTCAAATTGCATACGAGCTTTGTCATATCCTGCAACCCAACTCCATGCATAGAAATTCTTTCCATCTGTACTATACTGCCACTGGTATGATGTTACCCCATCGGCTTGTACATCTAGTGTTAATTTTTCTCCTATTTCTCCTTTAACATCCTGTGGTTGATTTTTTATTATAATTTCATTCTTTTTTTCTGCAGTTACTACATTTGTATACACTGTATTTCCATCTTCTCCAGTTATCTTACAGCGAAATTTCATACCTACCCTTCCCTCTGAATTTAATGGTGCCTGACCCCACTGTGTCATGTTTCAGTGTAATGGTAAAGGACGATAGGCGGCAGTCCATCTTCACCTAAACAGAACAACCACATGAAGGAATCTGCTTCGGGATTTTTCAGGAATTTTACATAATAGGTGTCTCCAACTCTTCCATATCAATTTTATATATTCCACAACTAGAAGAATAAAGAATTTTGCCATCATATCCTATCAATTTGCATCTATATTTATTAGTTAATCTATAGTTATTTGTTAATGATATTGTCAATGTATCACTATCATATCCCGGAAAACTCTGTCCCAGTTCTTGCCATGTACTCTGTCCTGCACCGCAATACTCCCATCTGTAGCTTTTTACAGATGATGCCTTTACTGTAAATTTTACTGTATCTCCTATTTTTCCCACTGTACTTACCGGCTGGCTTGTTATCGTTGCTGGTTTAGCTTTTTCTATCTTCACAATATCTGTATATTTAACATTACCATCTGTTCCGACTAATTTACATCTATAACTATTTGTTAATCTATAGTTATTTGTTAATGATATTGTCAATGTATCACTATCATATCCCGGAAAACTCTGTCCCAGTTCTTGCCATGTACTCTGTCCTGCACCGCAATACTCCCATCTGTAGCTTTTTACAGATGATGCCTTTACCGTAAATTTTACTGTATCTCCTATTTTTTTCCCACTGTACTTACCGGCTGGCTTGTTATCGTTACTGGTTTAGCTTTTTCTATCTTCACAATATCTGTATATTTAACATTACCACCTGTTCCGACTAATTTACATCTATAACTATTTGTTAATCTATAGTTATTTGTTAATGATATTGTCAATGTATCACTATCATATCCCGGAAAACTCTGTCCCAGTTCTTGCCATGTACTCTGTCCTGCACCGCAATACTCCCATCTGTAACTTTTTACAAATGATGCCTTTACTGTAAATTTTACTGTATCTCCTATTTTTCCCACTGTACTTACCGGCTGGCTTGTTATCGTTACTGGTTTAGCTTTTTCTATCTTCACAATATCTGTATATTTAACATTACCATCTGTTCCGACTAATTTACATCTATAACTATTTGTTAATCTATAGTTATTTGTTAATGATATTGTCAATGTATCACTATCATATCCCGGAAAACTCTGTCCCAGTTCTTGCCATGTACTCTGTCCTGCACCGCAATACTCCCATCTGTAACTTTTTACAGATGATGCCTTTACCGTAAATTTTACTGTATCTCCTATTTTTCCCACTGTACTTACCGGCTGGCTTGTTATCGTTACTGGTTTCTTTTTCTATCTTCACAATATCTGTATATTTAACATTACCATCTGCTCCGACTAATTTACATCTATAACTATTTGTTAATCTATAGTTATTTGTTAATGATATTGTTAATGTATCGCTATTGTATCCTGGAAAACTCTGTCCCAGTTCTTGCCATGTACTCTGTCCTGCACTGCAATATTCCCATTTATATATCTTTACATTAGTTGCATCTACAGTAAAATTTACTGTATCGCCTATATTTCCCAATATGTTTACAGGTTGTTCCTTTATTAAACAAGGTAATGGTGTATAAATTTCCGCATTAACATTACAATGAACCAACAACGTGAATAATACCGCCAACATAACAATATATTTTTTCTTATTAAATTTTTTCATATTTCTTACTCACCCTTCCGTAAAGGATATTAATGTGTTATAAAACATACTGAATATCTTTTACTTTTCTAATCCATTTTCTTTTTCCTATAAATGTTTAATGTGTACAGCCTTTTCAAACACTAATTCATATATCATAACTTGTAATTACTCCTAAATACATAATATACTTAATGATATCGATATTCCCATAACTAAAACAGAACCAATTCCTATAGTATATTTATTAACAAACTTTCTAATATTAGCTGGTAATAGTTTGTTCTTCAAGAATTCAAATTCTCTACTAAATGATAAAAATAATGACGTTAAAAATAGTGCTAATAAAACAACTAAAATAGTTTTAATTATAAACCATATAATTTCACCCTCTTTTATATTTTCTGATACTAAATATGAAACTATAAATGTAAAACAAGAAATAATTGCATAATACAGGACCTTTTTTACATAATAATTATATTTAATCTTGTATACATATCTAGCAATAATATAAAACCTTGAAAACAAGTATATTAATGATGTAATAAATGTACCAATTAGAACACCATTTATTCCTAATTTATTTACCAGTGCGATTGACATAACTATATTTAACACTGCTGAAGTTATTATAATTGGTCTATCATACCTGAATAATTTGTAAATCACAAACACCTGTGATGGCAACTGTATTAAAAAAAAGTCAACATAAGATTAATTCCAAGCCATAACGCAGTTGAAAATGATAAGAGCATTCTCTCACCAAAAAACAATTTTATAAATGGTTGTGCAAGAAGTGAAAAGCATATCATACAAAAATTACCTATGCAAAAATTCACACAAAAATAATTATCTGTCATTTTCAATCTATCATCTTTATCTTTTGTAGTACTAATATAGTTGCCAAATGTTGCCTGTAAAGAACTCAATACCTGAGTAACAACCGTGTTAAGCTGACCAGTAATTAATGTATAATTAGACAAATATCCTGTTAATAAAGAACCTTTCAGTGCAGAAATAATTATATTATCTGTACTGTAATAAACAACAGCCCCAATTCTAGAAATAAAAACATCCTTAACATATTGAAAAATCTGTGGTTTATATTCCGTAACAGTATTTGTATCTGGTTTATTATTGATGTATTTATATTCTTTATTAACCTTAAGTGAAATGATTATATTTGAAATAATATTTTTAGCTATACCAATACTCAAATATATAATATAATTTGGAACTATAATCAATAAAATCAATTGAATTAAAGAAAACACAAAATATGTCACTGTATCAACAATATTTGTCAAATAGGATTTTTGATCTGCAATCAACAGTGTACGTTTATATGCCAGAAAATATGTTGAAACCGTACCAACTAAATTTATGTAAAAAAGTAATCTTAAATACCATATCCCACAGTTTGCATCAGGAATCAACGTTTTTAAAAAAACCGATACAACTAAACCAACTCCGAGAACTATAAATCCTATTATTGAATACAGCTTCTTATATATATACATTATTGCTGTAATTTTCTTCTTATTATTCTCTGACAATGGTTTATATAAATAGCTTGTAATGGCAACACCAATTCCTAAATCTGCAAGATTCAACATTTGAAGTATATTAGCAAATACCGAATTATACCCTAAATATTCAACACCTAAATAATCAATAAATAATTTTCGTGTAATAAAACCTATAAGCACCTGACATATTTGGCTTCCCAAAGCCACTATAGAATTGACATAAACAATTTTAGTTCTTTTTTTCCATCTTTTTACTTTTTTTATTTCTTTCTTAATATTACCTTGCCAACATGTTTAATCTTATATATTATTGATTTCGATATGAGATTACTTTTTTGAGCTAAAATCCACTTTTTCTTTTCTTGTTCACTATACAACCTATTTGACTGACATAATTTTGAACTAAAGAAATCCTTGAGTGTAACGTTCAACCATTCTCCGTTTTGAGTTGTTCTATTTCTTACCTCTGCATAAGTTGGAGTATCTAAATCGGGAATTAATCCCCATGTTAAAAAAGCATGTCCATTATAACAGTGCGGAATAGAACAACAACCTACTGGGTTCTCAGGAAATGGCCTTTCAGGATTTTCAAATACATTACCAAGAGATTTTCCACAATAACACTGATTAGCCATACCCGTAGATAAGTCTATGTATGCTGACCACGCTCCTGCATAACAAAACTTTTCTTGTTTTTTACCAAATATGCTTCTTTTAAATTTCCAAAAAGAAGAATCAAATTGTGACCATGTTTTTGAGTACTCTTTATCACTCAAATTAGTTAAATAATCTATGTTCTTTGTAGAATCATTCCTTGCAATAGTTATATGTGGCAATGCTCCAAAATTACTATACGAAAAATTTTTTAATTCCTCAATATATGGAATAAGCTCATCACTAGGTGTAACTTCTATATTAATTGAAGCCCCTTTACCCCAAAGCTGATTTGCATTTTTTGCAAAAACCTCGAGTAATTTCTTTTTCTTTAACTCCAAATAATGAAACGAACATTTAAATTCAACATGCTCAAGCATTTCTCTGGGCCATTCCATAAACTTGTCTACCATATTTGTGATCGTCATGTTTGTGATAATCTCAACAAAATGTCCTTGCTTAACTAATTCTTTAACATATAAATCTAAATCTTTTAACAGCATGGTTTCTCCATCTGCACAAAAGTTGAAATATGCCAATCCTCCAAGTCTTTTTTGGTGAACACGCTAAAGCTACCTGTTCTGGAGAATATTTCATTACAGGCTGTACCCCCTGATAATGTTCATCCCTCTGTGCCAAATAACAATAATGACATCGAAAATTACATATACTTAATGGAATTCTAAAAAAAATGATTTTTTTAACTTTATTCGTATACAATCTAAGTTGCCTCCTAGTTTATCTCTTTAATAATGTTTAAAAGTGGCTCAAAATCATCATATAAAATAGTTTTATCATAATAGTATTTTCTTTCAATATCTAATGTTTCAACTATAGATTTGAATTCATCTATATCATTAACATACTTTATATATTCATTATGCTTAAGCCAACCATACACGTTTTTCACCTTACCATTACTATTTCCAAATGCAATGCATGGTGTTGCTGTTATTGTTGCAAATATCATTCCATGTAATCTATCTGTTATGATAAGCTTTGCCTTTTTAAACTGTTCAAGCTTATTTTTAACCTCTTTTTTTTTTCCTCATTCCTTCAGATACCATATATGGAACTACCGTGTCTATTTTGTTCATTTGCTCATTAGGATAATGTATTTTCAATATCTGCTGTATTTCAGCTAATTGTTCATCTGTTACATTTTTTTCCAAGTCAGATCTCATGCAAAAAAGAATATCTTTTCTATTTTGTCCAGCAATATCCATATCTAATAATGTTACAATATCCGGAACCAAAACTGTCTCTACAGACGGAAAATACTTCTGCATAATCTCGTAACTTTGCTTTTCGCGAACAAAAAAGTCAAATTAGAATGCGCTGAATAAATTTTTTTCTGCGCTTGCTTTAAATACTTTCTTCCTGATTCAGAAGTTAAATCATATGATACAGTCTGAGGAAAAATAATTATTTTGTTATCTTTAAAACAATTGATAATTCTTCTTACCCTTTCCTCTTCATTTGGCCATAAAGTTCCTAAAAATCCTCCTCCCGGAATAATTATACATTTATTCTTAGGAGTCAATTTTGCAAATAAATATTCCTTATAATCAATTGCAGATGCACTTAATTCATGTGTAGAAACTTTATTTTTAACTAATAGCTGTTTTTGTGTTAAAACAATAGCATGGTCTCCTAAATTTCCATGAGTCGGTGTATCAATAAGAACTGCTTTCTTTTCAAACATTAAACAATATTTGAGTAATGTCACTGTAAATTTACTATACCTTACAATTTTTCGTATAGCTCTTAACAAATTAGGAAAATAATACTTAATAAAATTCTTAATACTATTTTGCCGTGCTTCAACAAAATAGACATCATAAAACCGTTTTTTCGTATTCTTTATATATTGTCTTTCCTCATTTGTACATGTAAATAAATTAATTCGTCCATTTAAATCAAAAAAATGCTGTCCTAATCGCTTTACAACATCGCAGTTTATATCAGATAATCCATTTTCCTGATAAAATCTAAATGTTTCACAAAATGCTTCTACTGAGTTAAATCTTTTAGGGCTTATTTTTGCAGACATAATACTGTTGTTTCGTTGTACATAGTTATATTTCTTAGTTTTTGAACAAACAATACGATTGCATGTGAAAAATAATTTGTACATTACAAAATTATCTTCATGTATCTTTCCTACCGGAAATCTTATATTCTCCCAACATTTTCTTGAATATAACTTATTCCAAACCACAACATAATATACTAAGTCATTTCCGCACCAATCTGCAAGAATTTGTCTAGAAGAAAAACAACAATCTTGTCCCATGGTATTTAAAGTTGTTATATTGCCATCAGTATCAACATACTCAAAATTACATATTGCCATTTGCGATTGAGTTTTAATTATTTTATCTAGAAGACACTCATACATATCAGATTCTATATAATCATCACTGTCAACAAATGCTATATATTCTCCTATAGCTATATCCAAACCTGCATTGCGTGCATCAGATAATCCGCCATTTTTTTTTATGAATTACCTTAATTCGTTCATCTTTATTCGCCCAATCATCACACAACTGTGGACAATTATCCGGAGAACCATCATCCACCAAAATAATTTCTAGATTTGAATATGTCTGATTAATTACACTTTGTATACACTTATCAAGGTATTTTTCAACTTTATATACTGGTATGATTACACTAATTAAATTACATTTATCTTTTAACATATTACTATAAATTCCTATTTACTTACTCTCTTTATAAACGACAATCTAAAATAATTTCATTATTTTATATCATCAAATACTACAGGGATTAATCTACTAAACTCATTTAAAATAGGTTTTGCAATCTCTCTCATCTGTGGATGCGCTTTATCAGATGTTCTCAATCTGAAGAAATGTCTCCATTCTCTTAAGTTCATTGTAACAACAATTTCTGTTTTAAGACTATTGGGCAAAACACTTCTTGCCTCCTGCGCACTCGCACCGCACAAAATCAATTTCATATATGTTTGCTCGACCTGTTTCATTGCTTCCTTCCACAAGCGATAGTTTTCATCATCCTCATCCCAAAAACAAGGTTTGATAAATGTAAGTTCCCCATCAAATTTATCTTTACTATAATTACAATATCTTGTACTTTCTTGACTATAGCTTGCTATTCTGTGACGAACTATCTCATGAGTAACACCTCTGTCACATATAATTCTTACAGTAATTTTTTCATGTTCAAGAACTGATTCATGTCCACTTTTTATAATATTTTTAACAAATTTTCGTGCTGATTCACTTGTTATCGAATTTTCACTCTTATAGCAAACCCTTCCACACAACTCTATTTTTCTAAGAATATCTTCACCTTTTATCTTGTCCATGATTTCAAAATTGGGTTCTATCACTCTCATCTGTACTATCCTCTCCTTCTCTCAATCTTCTATTAGATGCTATACATTTTGTTTTATTGTAAGTGCACTTTTCCTTCCTAAAAAGCTCTATTCTAAAAGCATTATTAATACTAAAAGTCTTATCAACATATTCTGCACATCCTTGATAATCTGATTCTCTATAAAACATCGTATAAATACATATAACCGAATTTTCCAACTTGTTTTTCTCGATTGCTGATTTTACAGTATTGAATGTTACAATTGCATCGGTAATTAAAATAACTTTTTATCTTTTTTCAATCTCTAGGTCGATTTCCTGATGCGCATTTACATTTTTTTCTTTTTCAGGAACAATATATGTTAAAGGAGCTTGAAGCGTAAATGCAATTCTAGATGCCAATAATGTTCCTACTAAGTCAACACCAGCTATTATGTAATCATCATAACCACTGTTATTAATATGTTTTACAATAGCATTAACAATTTTATTTAAAATAACCTTTGTTTCCACCACTTCCAACGTATCAATCCAGTCTCTTGCACAGTATTCCTTTGTTAATAAAAAATGTCCTATTTTTATCAATGACCTATTATTAACTTCCATCGAAATTTCGTTTTCTAAATTTGTATCAATTATTATAGGATCATTATTTTTCTCTACAAAATTAGTTTTTTTTTTATCTTCTTTATCTTCTAATGATACAGGTTCTAAACTCCTCACATTTAATGATTTATCAATCTCTTTATTCAACGATTCAATTTCAGTAGTAATTACAATTTCTCTTATTGGAACATAATTGACAAGTTTTTTCCCCGTAAATGATATTTCTACCGCTTCTTTAAGTTCCTTATTAATCTTACTGTAAATTTCTACTAGCTGTCTCGCAATTGAAGTCTCTGTTTGACTTTCATCAAGTTTCTGTTGAACATAATCATCATCTACGACCAACACTATTTGTTTATCGTCATCTTCTTTTCTTTCGACAGACGAGATAAGATGCAATTTATGCCAAAACTCTAATGACTTTTCAAATCCCTTCCATTCTTCCATTTGTTTTTCTTCTATTTCTGAACAATTTTGTTTATTCTTTATTATATTGTACTTTTGCTCTTGTTCTTCTAATTCTTGCTGAAGTTCACCTGTTCCAAGTCTTTCAACAGAAACATCTAGTTCATCGGCAAGTCTTAGTACACCTGCAAGAAATCTTGTCCTAATAATGCCCAATCTAGCCTTATAATCCTGAAGTTTATGTGATTTTAGTCCATTATCACTTTCCTGAACTGACCTATCTTTTAAATTACTATGCGCTATTATAATTGCTTTTAGGGCTTTTATCTCATTTGCGCTTAAATCACTATTTTGACTTAATACACTTCGTGAATCCTTAAACTGCCGATCGATGTAATCCGCCGAATTTAGCGAATGATTGTCTCTTGCTCTATCGAGTCCATTTGACATTCCAATATCATGAAAAAGTACTGCTAAATTCATAATATACAATTCTCTCTCACTCAAACCATATTTTTCTGAATACACCAATTCCTCATCAAATAAAACTTCACTGATAATTTTATATATATCAAAACAATGATGATCAAAATCATGTAATGTAAATGCACTGTCACCTATAACCAAATTATCTGATATTTTTTTTCTCTATATCCTTCAACAATAGTACAAAACTTATCAAAATATTCTTTTTTTTCATTTTAGAAATGCACTCAATCTGTTTATACTCTTCGTTCATTTCACTACCTCTTTTTCTATTTCAAAGTCCCCTGGTTCTCCAAAAATCTTGTATTTTATACCTAATTCTTTTGTATCAACAATAACATCCATATCTTTAATTAAATTAAAATTAATATTTTCCTTATATCTAGCTATTCCTGCTGAATATACCAAATATCCTCTTTTCGAATTAATTAAAGCACTAACTATCTTTAATTCAGTACCTGTACACATGAAATCAAATATATATGCATACTTTCTTTCTTCCTGTATACATTTGACCGAATCACAAAGCTCCATAGAATATTTCGGTCCTACCCCGATCAAATGCACTTCTTTTACATCTAACAAACCGCCTAATATATTTGCAATGATTGCTCCATTTTTACTTGAAGATACAAATGCATTTATTCTTTTACTTATAATATATGGATAAACCATTTCAGCTAAACAAAACATAATAAAATAGAAATTATCAACATTTAAAAACATTTTTTTTTTATATTAACATAATAATTTCCATATAATCCTGATGATTCTAACAAAATTGGTTTATTCTCATTCTCAACAAGGTCAAAAATAATTTCTATTATTTTGTCTTTTTCTATATGAATTAATCAATTCACAAATATTACTAGACATCATAAAAACTTTTAATCCAGTTCCAAATCCGATAGATTCGCCTTCCCACTCTAAACCTTCTAAATCCTCTACCAAACGCTGCTTAACACTTCCAACATTTCCAACATTCACGAATACAATTTTGTCTATATATGGCTCTAAATCGCCAAACATTCTTGGATTATAAAACACAATATTTCTCATATCTAAAATTATGACTTTATTTTGATTTGAATTTATACACTCAAAAATTTCTTTAAACAAATTATCTGAAATCACATAATCTTTTGAATATCTAATTTTTTTAGGATTTTCTTTTGCCGAATAAAAAAAAGCATTATAGTCAATTGGAATAATTATATAATTTTTTTCATTAATAACAAACATACCCTATCTCCTTTCCAATGGAAGTTCTATCTCTATATGAACTCCCGAAAAAGGAACGTTTCTTTTTATATTATATTTTTTAAAATTATCATTTTTAAGTAATTCATTTTTAAGAAAACTTGTAAGTATCTTTGGTGTGAAAATAAGCTGCTCAGAGTTTGAATGTATCCTGACCTTGCCATTATACTCTAAAACTCTTCTTATAATATTATATAACCCATATACCTTACTTTCTTTTCTTTTGTATACACCACATAAAATAGCTTCAACCTCATCCTTACAATATAAATCAGAAGCTATTGTGTTTAAAAATCCACATCCAAAATCTGAAACTGAAATGTATATTTTTTTAGCTGAATATTTTGCATGTAAAGTTGTAAATGAAAAACTGTGTGCATGTTGTTTACAATTCATTATTATTTCACTCAAAAACTCAGTAATATCATTCACATAATAAGTTTGATCTAAATCACTTCTAATACATTCAAATTTGTATAGATATTCATCGGCAAATGGTGCAATACACAATTCTACCCCTCTATTAATCTCATCTACCGTATTTTCAGTATCAAAATATAGTGTACCACAAATCGGATCTATTTTTTTTTCCCGGTCAGACCACTATATGGAGAACTACAAAATTCAAATAATCCATATTTGTTTGCATAATGAAAAAAACCTATTTCATTTAAATAATTTTTCACCTCACCAGAGTATGATGTATCTGGAAAATATATTTTCGGAACATTACCATTTCTAATACCCAGTTCATATCCAAAGCACAACAAATTTGGGATAACAAGTGGTTCCACCTTAAATGTCCTAGAAAAATCTAAAATAATATCACTTTCTTTATACTCTATTTCATTTCTTATTGGCAAAACATGAGTATAGAATTCGTATGACGTTAAATCTCGAGGCATCTCTATAAAATAGCTTTTATCTTCCATTATTTTCCTCATTTTCTATCTAATAAACTCAAGCGTTAATTATCAATTACAATACCTTACTAAAAATTTTATTTATTAACATCTTGTAATCCGTCCAATTCACTCAGTATCTGCAACGCACATTGTGTAAAACATAAACTTCTGCTTGTATAGGGTATCCACCCCTCTAAAATAACAAAATATAAAGCATCTATTATACATACAACCCAGACAATATTTAAAAGATTACCATTAAATTTTTCTGTTGATTTTACAAATACTGAGATTGCACTTAAAAAGTAAACTGATTCCAGAGAATCCAGCTACTATCAAATCCTTAACCCATACTCCCCTTTTTAATGATTCTATATCCCTTTCCAACTCAAACTTTAAAATCTTTTTGTTCTTCCAAATCTAATTCATCTATTAGATTTTTCATAATATTATACTTTTCTTTTCTTGTATACTTATATGTCTTTGCGGTTTTTTTCAATGATTTTTTTATTCTTAAAATATTATCATTCATTTTCTTCCTTACCTCATTATCCTTTTCCATTCTATATAATAAAATACATCCTCTAATCGTAATCATTTCTTTTTTAAATCTTTTAACATATTCTTTGTTAAATTAATTTTCCCCTCCAATTAAAACTCTACTTCCAATTAGTAACAATTTAATTTTATGTTTAACATCATAAGAAAATAAGTGTGAAAAATAACTAATATAATTTTTTTTAATATCATAATACAACCCATTATAGATTTCTGGGTTTTTGCTTACATACGGATTCTCTATATTTTCAACAGAAACACGAAAAATAGCAGCCCTAATACATCTCTTTTCCTTGTCTTGCATACCAATTAGGCTAAGCATTTTTTGCAAAGCATTTACATACTTTAATTTATTATTTTCATCAAACAATTTCTGAAAATTATTTGTAGCACTATTTATATTTTCCACGTAATTATAGCCCGGTTCTTTTGATAAATAAATCTTTATATTCTTATTATCATTTAATATTTCAACGTTAAAATAACCATCTTCTAAATATGATAATTCTTCATCGAACCTATGCCCCTCTATAAGTTCTTTTTTAAAGAACTTATTCCAAACACTTCCCATTACGCATGGATTACATACAACATTATCAATTGCTTCAAAACTATTAATTATTCTTTCCCTTTTTACCGAACGTAATGTGTGAGTCCCATTATTAACTATATAAAGTGCCATGTATACTATATCAATTTCATACTGTTCAAATATATTCGATACTTTTTCCAAACAGTCAGGTTCATAATAATCATCTGCATCACAAAATCCTATTATGTCACCTTCAGCTTTATCTAAACCTATATTTCTTGCATATGATACCCCAGATAATTTACTTTGATAATATTCAACACAATTATATTTTTGTGATAGAATTTCACATTCATTTGCTGAGCGATCCGAAGAACCATTCTCGATTAAAATCACTTGTAAATCAACATTTTGACTTACTACGCTTTCTACACATCTTGTAATCGTCGATTCAGCATTATGTACGGGTACAATAATAGAATATTTCATAGAATTTCCTTCGTTTATTTAAATAATTTTCCTTTACTTTGTAATTTTTGCTTGATAATCGACCATTTTCCTGTAGTAATCCATTCCCAATAATATGACCCTGTCATATAAATCTTACTCAAACGAATACCAATTTTTCCATCAATAGTATTTCTTATTTTTACGTTCCTAGCTCTTCTTCTTTTCATGCGTTCATCAAGCCAAGATGCATCATACCAATGTATAGTATAACTATTCTCTGTAACATTCAATTTTCCTGTCTCATATTCCATGGGACAAAAATATTCTGATGGATATATCATAATATCCGCAATTTTTTGAATAGTATTACACTCCTCAAAACCATGTTCCTTCAAAATATTTGTTATACGATCCACAACTGTTTCGTAATTATTACTTCCATCACTATTCAAGAAATGAGACTTATGATAATTCTCCAAAATTTCTTTGTATAAGCCAAGACCAGGCTCTGCCCCAAGTCCTAAACCAGAATTACATTTATCAGCTCTTTCACATCCCATAAATGCACCATTCTTTATAATATCAGACATATCTTTTATCACTTCTACATCAGTATCAAAGTAAATTCCTCCATAAGTATATAAAATCCAAAAACGAGCATAGTCACTAACAAATGCCCATTTTTTTGCTTCATACGCTTCCTTAACATAGGTACAACAATTCAAATCAAAGTTACTTTCGTTCCATTCTTTTATTTTATAGTCGGGTAAATACATCTTCCAGGATTCTATGCACTTTTGTGCTAATTCTGGCAAAGGATTCCCCCAAACCAACAATAATGTATTATCTTAGGAATCATACTTTTCTCCTTTTTTAAATTCACTACCATACTATTTTTATTAAGTCCCAAGAAAAGAAAAAACAAAATTTTTTCCAATAAAGTACATAGTTCCTTCATACATAGACCAAATCATAAATACAATTATTATAATTCCCCAAACTACTTCTTCTTCCTTTTTTACTTCTTTTAATATTGTTTGAATTATATAAAAATAAGTTAAAAAGCCAACAATACCATACTCTAGAAGTACCATAACCTGACCATTATCTAAGGAATAATATTGGTACTGATTCCAAATACTAGTATCTATTGCCTTTCCAAATATTGTAATCGGATAAACCAATAAACTTCTATATGCAAGACCGATTCTGCCATTAAAAAAGCCATCATTAATGAGTCCCGATATAGCTGATGTTCCATTATCCCTAGCATAAATAAACATGCAAAAAATCAGTGCTCCCAAAATTGCCCAATATGCAAAAGGAAGAAATTTCAATATTATTTTCTTGATAATATTCATTTTTGACATTCCAATAAGAATGATTGCAAAAATCCCCAAAAAAAACGATGATCTTCCTTTTGAAAGAACAAAAAGTAAAATCTCACACATCAACGAAACTATATAATGTCTAGTCTTTAACTTATCTTTATTCAAACATAAATAGAGCAGAATAATTGATGTTCCTTTGTGCCGCCAACATATTAGGATGAGTAAAGCCTAGCGAAACTCCATCCGTAATATATGAACCCTTATTAATTTTCACCCCACCCATATCCAATACTCCTAACAAAGAGAAAATCACAATGATTCCAAACAGTATTGTCTCTTCTTTTAGTATCATTTTTAATATTATTTCCAGATAATTATTTGGCATAAGAATTATCGCTAACACTGTCATCAATAAACCTGAAAATCCGCTAGATACATAACATAAAATACCTATTAAAACTAAAAAACTGTTTCTTATCAACTCTTTATTCGAATATTTTCTGATAACGATATATATTATTGCCACAAGTAACGCACTATATTGAATTACATCATGAAATAAACTATTATTAACATTCGGAATTGATGTTGCCTCTAACATATACATTGCAATCAATAAAAAAAAAATAAATATTTTATATAATGATTCTATATTAAATTTTACTCTCAAAATATTCCTCCATATTTATTCAGCAATTTATATTATATTTCTTATTTTCAATACCAAAATAATTAAATTGAATAATCTTGCCTTTAAAAATTTTAATAATATATAATGATCAATTTGCAATTTTTCTTTTACATCTAAAAGATACTTCAAATTATCCTCTAACATAGAATCATCTCGTATTTTTTTTAAATACCGCCTTTGTTCATTAATTGATTCCCATTTATTATACCGTGACTGTGTAATTGCCCTTCCAGATGTTTGCAATACTTTTATTGCAAACAGTTCATCAAAATCATTCAAATTCCATTTATTCTTTTCTATCTTTATCTGATCAAATATACGTTTGAATGTAAAATAATAATTGCTATCAAATTTAGCAGTCATTCCAGAGCCACATCTATAGTCATATAATGGTTCGTTTAAATAAACAAATGTATTTGCATTAGAATAAAATTCCAACGATTGTAATGTATCTTCCCCTGTACTCAATCTACCATATTCACTATAATCTTGCTTTATATCAATACAAATTCGTTTAACTATTTTCCCGCACATACTAACCACACTATGTCCCATTAAATATTCACGAAGGACTTTTTCCTTTGATATCAAACAATCTTTCTTATCCGAAAAAATATTCTCATATGATATAGTTTTATTCTTTCCATCATAGCTATAATGATTAAAAATAATCACATCCGGATTTTCATATTTATTTATTATTCCTTGTACAGAAGTAAGCATACCTCTCTCTAATAAATCATCTGAGTCACAATTAACAATAAACTCACCTGATGCCCTTTGAAATCCATATCGCCTTGTGGCTAACAGCCCCTGGTTTTCTTTATGAAAAGTCTTAACCAATGTTGGAAATTTAATCATATATTCATCACATATTTTACCGCTATTATCTGTAGAGCCATCATCTATTAATAGTATTTCACAGTCATTATTAATAGAATCTAACTGTTGTAATATAGACTGCATGCATTCATCCAAATATTTTTCTACATTATATACAGGAATCACTATACTGAATAACATATAACTTCACCTAAAATCTTTCTCTTTTAATCATAAAGGCCCAAATTAAAGATATATTCATCTATATATTTTCCACCATTCAATGCATAGCTAAATTTAGAACCTTGTGTTATTGAACTTATCAAATACTTACACTTAGACAGCAAAATCATCTTTACCAAATATCTTTGCCCACGTAATTTTTTGTTAACCTCTAAGACATTTGATTTACTAAGAACATCCTTTCCATCATAATTGTATATGAACGAATCATATGAAACCGTCCTTATAGACTTTCCAAATTTACTTACTAATGAATCATAGATTTCTCCATCTTCAGTAACTAAAAAAATCGGTGCATTATATTTATTAACAAACCTAATTATTTGTTCTTCCACCTGTCTAACGTTTGGTTGAATATATTCACCCGAAGGTTTCAGCCTAACATAGTCAGTTCCCCTAACATATACTCCTATACATTTATCAATATCTATGTTTTGTGCCTCGGCCTCAACTGCCTTTAAAACTTCATTACTAAATCTAAGATTATTAAATAACAGATCATAACTCTTTTTTTCAATTTCTTTGTCAAAGAAAATATCTTTTTCAAATAATCCTAATGGATTAATATTATTAAATGTCCATCCCGACAAATAAACATTCTTACACGAATAAACCTCTTCTTCCGTAATCTCTGATGGTTGCACAAAAAAATATTCCCACACATTATCTATCCCATTGTAATATTGAGTCATATAATTTTTCCAATCTACATATGGTATATAACCTTTTTGTTTTGCATAATCTATATATATCACCTGTTTATGAATTAAAGAAAGTAAACCCTCCACTCCATCCTGATAATCAGGTTTTATTAAATATATAATTTTATTCTCATTATATTCTCCAAAACTCTTTTTTTCTTTTGTAGGACATCCCTTCTAGCTATACAATAATATAAATATTTAAGTTTATATCCCCAAAATCTATGTTTACGTTGAAATTTTAATCCATTCGGCATAATCTAATTTCTTCCATTTTTTCTTTTTTATACTTAAACAACATTTTAATTTCTAAATTATTACCAGTTATATGATTAACTACTAAAAAGCAATATTTCTATACTCCTCTCTATAATTAAAGAATATAGTGAATTATGTCCTCTAATCCAGAACAAAACTTCTCATTATTACCACTCATCCCATGCCCCATTCCTGTAGCAATCTGGTCGTAATCCATAATAATCTCTTCTAATTTTCCAATATCTTCCACCGGAATAATTGTTCCCATTCTCTCAGCAACATTTCTCGCAAATTCTACTTGATGATCATTCACATGCTCATCAAACTTATGCTGTCTCGGAACCACAATTGGCACTTTTCCAATCTGAAGTGGCATAATAAAACTAGCCGGTCCACCATGTGTGATTACAATTCTTGCATCCTCAACATTTTTTATCATCTGCTGATAAGGAATGAGTTTACTCCACTCACAATACTTAGGTTCATAAGTACTGAAGCCTGTCTGCATAATTACATCTTCCTGAATTACACCATCTCTCTTTTTAGTTCATCTACTTTCTTAATCAGCCTGTTAAAAGGCTGCTCATGAGTTCCAACTGTTACAAAAATCATTATTCCTTCCTCTAAAAGATACTTCCCAAATTAATTGCTTTTGGATAGACTTCTTTTTGTTCTTCCCACTGCACAATAAACTTATCCACTATCGGATATACCATTTTTCCTGTCATTGTAGGTTTGTCTATACGATCAAACACTTCAATATAAACTAGTTTTGCTCCGAATAATTTTCCTAAGTAGAAAAAAGGAACAGCTACAGCCGCACCGCTTGAGATAATCAAATCTGGTTTTTCTTTTCTTAAGACCTTCCAAGCTATTTTTGTGTTTTTAATCAATGCCTTCAAACTTCTGTTTGTCGGATAATAACACGGATACATCTTCTCACCTTCAAGAATGCTGCGCGCATCTTCTTTGTCAAATGTTACCCAAAATCTGTCTTTGTCTTTCCAGAATGGCTTGAGCATATACAAATGTGTAAGATGTCCTCCTGATGAACCCACAAGACATATTTTCATTTTTTCCTTATTAGCTTTTCTTTTCATCGTTACACTGCTCCATCATTCTTTACTACACCTAACACAGTCTGAAGTATAATCTTAATATCCCCCTTCACACTCCACTCCCCAATATACTGGGTATCCAGCTTTACCACTTCCTCAAAGTCCGTGATATTACTCCTGCCACTCACCTGCCACAGCCCGGTCAGTCCCGGTCTGAATGACATTCTGGCTCTGTGGTGTGGTTCATACTTCTCCCACTCATCGAGTGTTGGTGGTCGAGTTCCTACCAGACTCATATCTCCTTTGAGGATGTTCCAAAACTGCGGCAGCTCATCTATTGATGTCTTCCTGATAAACTGTCCTACACCGGTTTTTTTTGTTCCATCCGACAGTATCTTGTTGCCTATGATTCGCGGGTCGAAATCCATCTTAAACATCATTCCGTCGCTCACCTTGTTTTGTGCCATGAGCTCCTTCTTTCGCTCCTCGGCATCCATGTACATGCTTCTGAATTTGTACATCTTAAACTTTCTTCCGTTTCTGCCGATTCGCTCCTGTGAGAAGAAAATTGGCCCCGGCGATGCGATATAGATTGCCGGAGCAACAAATATGGTTACAAGCATTGTGATAAGACAGCCAACCAGTCCACCAAGTATATCCATTGCTCTTTTTGCAACAAGCTGTGATGTGCTCGCATAGTTCATACTTGCTGTGATGACTGTGTAGTCACCTATTTTTTCTATCTGATTGAAATTGCCTGACATGGCCTTGTTTTTAGTGATGCCTCTGTGAACTGCTATACCCATCTCTATAAAGTTTGCTACCATATCATCGGGATATTCGCTCTCCGCACATGGTGGGATAAGCACCTCATCCACCCATTCCTCGCAGGCGTAGTCCACTATCCCGTCATGGTTTGCTACGATTGGTATTTCACATATTGTTTTGCCCTTCAGGTCGGCATCTGTTGCCGCTGCCACTATCTGTGTGTATCCAAAGCCATTTTCCTTTAGTCCCTGAAGTGTCTCCTCGAGGAGCTTTTCCGGTGCTATGACAAAGAGTGATTTTTTTCGATGAAGCAAAGCTTCTTTTTTTTTGATAATTTTCTTTAACACCACTCTGCCTAAGTACGACACGAGAATATATATTGGAATCATGATGTAATAAGACATACGCGAATATATCTCGCCCATCTGTGTGGTAACCAGGAAGAAGGTCGTTATTATTTCCACAAGTGCCACATGCTTACATGTAGCTATGAACTCATCGAGATAGCCGCGCTTCAATACATTTTTGAAGGCATCGGATACTATTTCCACGAAGAAATCTATGAGCAGAAATGCTACTGCCAGTATCCTGTAGTCTTTATCTATGTATGGATTGCCAGGTCCAAAGCGCCATATGTATGAGACTATGAATGCTATCTGCATACACAGGACATCTAAGAGCATAAAGTCTATATGCTTTGTCCAGCCTCTTCCTTTCTTTCTGTACATTTTTTCTGTGTCTCCCTGTATTTCTTGATTACCCTATTTCCAGTTCATCCCTATACTGTCGAGCCTTGCTATGCGCTCTGTGTCGAGCACCATGCCGCTGGCGTTAGGGTTTTTTCTTTTGCATCTGATATTTGATATCCAGCGTCCCAGCTTCACTCCGTCTGTGGAGTATGATACTGGTACGTCCAGATTGCCGTTTTTCTCGTAATATGTTTTTGCAAGCTCAAATTTCCTGTTCCACTGTATGGCAGTCTTGCTTTCTGACCTGTAGCCTATGCTCTGCAGGCGCTTTAGCTGCTCGTTTGTCATTAAGTGGCTATTGGTCTGGTTTGACAGCCACCGTCCAAGTGGTATGCCGTCTGCTGTGACGTACTTTGCAGGTACTTCGAGGTTTCCATGCTCCTTGTAGTAGGCCTTGGCTGCGCTGTAGTACTCTTCCCACTTCTGCTTGTTGTGGTCCCATATCATGCCAAGCTCCTCGAGTGCTTTTCTCTGCTCATCGGTAAGAGCCTGCTCTATTCCATACTTTTTTACCTTGAAGCGCATGTTGTTGATCCATGAGCCGAGCCTAAAGCCTGTAGGCGATACATATTTGGCCTTGATGTCCAGATTGCCGTAGGTATTGCGGTAGCTTTTAAGCTCCTCAAGTACCTCCTGCCAGCTTGAGTCCGTGACATCCCATATCATGCCTATGTCGTTTAGCTTTTGTATCTTTTCCCAGGTGAGGTTTCCGGATATATTGCCTGACTTCACACGTCTCTGGGTATTTATCCATGCTCCCAGTGTGAGGCCTGCCCCAGTGACATAGCTCTTTGGTATCTTGAGATTTCCATTTTCCTCATACCACTGCTTTGCTGCCTCATAGTATGTGTCCCACGCGCTTCCCAGATTTTCCTGCAGGCGCATGAATATTTCCCTGCTGTCCTTGGTCTCGTCTATAATGCGGAATCTGTCGTCAAAGTGCTCTCTTGGCGAGTGAGTGTCCGGATACAGCAAAAATGCTTCCTGCATCTCGTTTTTCAGGCAGTCTATGCAGTATAGACTGTCGAAGTTATTGACCAGGTCAAATATGACCGGTTGGTTTTTGCTTCCTGCTGACAGTGCTCTGCCTATCTGCTGCAGATAGATGATTGGCGATACTGTAGGGCGAAGCAGTATTACTCCGTCCACATCGTCCACATGTATGCCCTCATTCAGCATGTCTATGCAGTAGAGGAGCTTTAGGTGGCTTCCTGTGTCCTTTTTGAATTCGGCAAAAGCTTTGCTGGTCGACGCATCGTTGTAGTACGCTGTGTATATGTGTGGCTTTTTGTCCACCTTGCTAAACCAGTCGCCTGCCTGCTCCTTCATCTCATCCATATGCTCTCTGCTCGAGCAGAATACTATGTATTTGCCATCAGGCTTTGTCATCTGTCTTGCAAAGACCTCTGCGAGACCGTCAGCCTGCTCGAGTGCACGCTTTAGCTGCTCTAGAAGCTTTTCGTTTTCCAATACAAGTCCCGGATTTGATAAGCCCTCGATTCGTTTTTTCAGTTGTTCGAGCTCTTTCTTGTATGAATACATGGCTATGACATATTTAGGCTCCGGAAGTATTTCTCTCACGATTGCTTCTCCGAGTGTCATCTCTGAGGCTATGTTGCCCTCAAAGAGCTCCTCTGCCATATTGCGCTGGTTGTCCAGATAGCGTATGTTTGTCGCTGAGATCCCCAGGCGCTTTGCCTTCGGATATGCTTCAAGAAGCTTTCTCACACTCTTGCCCCACTCTGCGGCTCCACAGCGGTGGAACTCATCGAGTATGATATAGTCAGGGTGCAGGGTGTCTATGCTGTCCTCATGCTTCATGAGTCTGCTGTACGACATGTATTCTATGTTTGAGAACTGTGTGTCTATGTTCTCAAGCTGTGTCTTGTAGATGTACTCACTTGGCGATAGCCATAGAAAGTGTTTGTGTGGATGCTGCTCCACGAGCTTAAAGGCTATCATCGACTTGCCCGTGCCTGTCGGATGGATGACGGCTGCCATCTGCTTTTCCTCCAGCATGGTTTCGACTGCTCTGTATGCATCTTCGTTGTGTTTGTAAAGATGTATGCTCATTTGCTGCCTCCGAGTGAAACACTACATTAAAAGGGAGGTTGGATTTCGCAGATTATTACAATCTGCGAAATCCAACCTCCCTTATGTATAAAATAAGCATTTTATATAAATATGACCATTTTTCTGACCATTTATGGGATAACTATAGAATTGATTGGAGCGCTTGGTCTCCAGATTTGGATGCACATAGCGATTCAATGTAATATTTACATTGGAATGTCCAAGAATCTCACTTATACTCTTAGCGTCAGCCCCACTACTGATACAGTTTGTGGCAAAGGTATGGCGCAGAGCATGAAAGTGAGTATTCCCGATACCTGCTTCTCTTATATAGATATGGAATCTATTCTGATAAGTGCGGGGATCCATAGGCTGATTTTTCTTTAGAAAATAGGAGTCACCTTTCATTGAAGTGTTATAATAATCTGACAGCTTGTCATATATAAAGTCCGGGATAGGAATCTCACGAAGTGAATTTGAAGTCTTTGGTGAATCTATATATAAAGAAGTCTTTCTCGTGGCTGTGTGGTTATTTTGTGATGAACCGGATGTGTGTACCGTATCTACCGGGAGTCTCTGCACTGTGCGATTGACATGCAGAGTACGACTAATCATGTCGATATCTTCCCATTTCAGGGCACAAATTTCTCCTAAACGCAGCCCCATAAAAAGGCACAATAAAATACCGAGCTTATAGATATCAAGCTCGGTAAGAAGATACTTGGTTAGCTTTTGCTGGTCTGTTGTATTGATTGTATTTATGTTGTTTGAGGATGTGACGGATGAACGTTTTGCCCTGTACGACAGATGAATTTCTCCGGTGCCATATGTGGCAGCTCCATATGCAAGGATAGAATTGAATATACAAAGTATGCTCTTTGTAACGCTCTCACCGGCTGTCTCAGGCAGCTCCTTGAGTATTTCATTCTGATTTAACTGATCTATGACGATTTCTCCCCAGTTCGGTTTGATATATTTGTTGTATATAGTAGAATACTTTTGAATGGTAGAGCACTTCCGGCTGGATGCTATACTTTCAAGCCATTTCTCAGCGACTTCTTTTACGGTGATAGCGGACTGCTTGTGGGCTGCTGTTTGATTAAGTGAAGCAGCTTTTGCTGTAAGCAGCCTTTCTGTTACTTCCTTATAGCTGTGGCCGTATACCGATTTGCACTTTTTACTGCCGGCTTTGTCTACTATGTAGTAGCGCCCCTCCCAGCGTCCGTCGGCTCTCTTTCTGATGTTGGTTCCTCTTCTTGACATAATGTATGCCTCCTTGTGATTATTTATTTCAATAGAAGAGGAATGAAATACTTAATATTTATCTGTTTTCCATATGTCTTTACCATTTTGGAATGCTCTCAGCTTTGTGAGTTTCTTTTCATATAATGCTTGTAGCCTTGGGATACGCATATAACGTTCGATTAAATCTTTTTTATACAAACTAAAATCCATTTCTGCTTTATCAATATTTACAATATTTCTATCCTTTACATATGATAGAAGCCGTACTTCTTTAGAAATAAAAGAATGTGTCTTTATCTCATCAATACGAATTGAACCAAGATGCTCGTATGGAATATTATAGAACATAGAATTACCGGAATCATATATAGGTGCAAATCCAAGTATTTCTAATGTGTCAGGATTTCTGACTATAGAAATATTATTCATGTGTCTGTCGGTATTTGAAATGAGATAGTCAGTCATTATTTCATAATCCATAAAATAATCAAACTCTTCTTCTTTTATTCCCAAACCAAGACAGACCTTTTTCAATGGATAATAATATGATTCATTTTGCTTAAGCTTGACTGATTGCAATAATTCCCATGCACTGATACATTCCAGATTTTCTGAGCAAAAATCATATGAAAGACATCCAAGTCCTTCAATTCCACCTTCTACTGTTAACAATGTGGGAGTGTATACTGTGAAATTTTCAAATTTTTGTTTTCTATGAAGTTCTGTTGCAAATAGTTCGTTTATACTTTGCTGGTATGATTCTCCATAATTACCTTTAATCATATATCTGCGGCCTGAAGTGTCAATACACCATTTTTTCTGAAGTTCTCCCTGTGAAGCAGCGCAGTTAAATTTTGTTTTCTTCCTTAAATCAAGTAAATTGTCCTTGTTTAGTGTTATTTCACCAAATGTATCTACGAAATCATTTGTAAACAGATTTACATCTTTCCATTCGATATCTTCACCACGAGGTTTAATCCAATAACAATCCGACAAACTTAAGGCCAAATTATCTACCAAAGCACTGTTTGTTGAAGAATATCCAAGTCTTTGCAGGGCAGTCTTAGCTCCGTGCCTCGTCTTAGGAATAGCTCTGTCCTTCCACCAATCATGAAATTTCATATCATTCATCTGTCCACCTATAGGAAAGTGGGCAAGAGCTGCTTCATTTTTTCTGTAATTTCCGAGAGTTCCACCTTCTGTCAGCTCCATCAGGCAAACAGGTATATCTTTATGCATTAAATAGTATTCTTTAGCTATTTTCTTCGCCATATATTAACTCCATATAATATCTTCTGTTTTATCAAGTCTACAGTCACGATTAAATTTATCAACTATTTCATAATAGGATTCAAATAAATCAGCCACATATAATGAAAGATTTTTTTCCTTAACACCATCAAGTCTTCACCTATCTTGATTTTTTGTACCTATTGAATCAATTAAATACCCAGCGTCTCTGTTATAATAATAAATCTTACCATTATTATCTTCAATTTTACACATATTATCATTATCTATCGGTAACTGGTTGGCAATCAATTTTATAATATACGGCGTTGGCGAGCTTTCTCCCTGCTCCCATTTTTGCAATGTACTTATTGGTATATTGAACATCTTTGAAAAACTACGTTGCGAAAGGCCGGTAGTATTTCGTATTTCCTTAATGTTCATAATAACAAACCTCCCATAAAAAATATATCCAATTTGGTTACTCTTTTTGTTATTATACCCAAATCGGATATATAATGTCAATATAATTTAATTTATTTCTGACCACAATTTTGACCATCTAAAAATAAAAAATATATAAAAATATATAAAATACATCCCAATATTCCCTTAAAAATGTGAAAAGATACAAAAAAAGATACAGAAGTTGACATAAATTGACTAAAGTTTTATTATATATCTAGTGTTTTTAACAGAGGTGATTTTCGCAGATTGTAATAATCTGCGAATTTTTTATTACATTCTTTCTGATTAGGCATTAGCAAAAAAACACCTCCATTGCACTGCAATAGAGGTGTTTTCTTGCATCTTTACTCTTCAATCATCGAAAGACGTTCCTTAGCAATCTTAATGTCTTCATCTGACGAATTAAGCATTTTTTTTGCTGCAGCTACAGTACCATCATTTTTGAAGAAGGTCACCAATGTAGAAATTCGCTCTTCTCTTCGTCCTTGTTCGATTCCTTGTTCTTTTATTCCTTGACTGAGATTACACATAGATTTCAACAACTGCCACTCAAAATGTGTTTAAATATTCTCAAACACATCGAGAAATTAAAGTCCTTGCGGATACTTCTTACTGCTTCATTGTGTATGCTTTGGCGATTGTAAACAATACGCTACTCACAAGTTCTTGTACACTCCACAGTCGTAAATTCCTGCGATAGCCCGCAGTACATACTTACGTTTGCGTTGATTATGCAACCTCGTAAGTTAAAGCATCTTTTAGATTAAGAGCAGCGTTAAAATCCCTATCCTCGACATAGCCACAATCACAACGGTATATTCTGTCTGAAAGTTTCAAATCTTTCTTGATAGCACCACAGCAGTGACATATTTTGGATGACGGATACCATCTGTCTACGACTCTTAATTCAATACCATTTTCATCACACTTAGCTTTAAGCGAAGTTCTAAATTTATAGAATTTTTGTGATGTAACGGCTTTTGATAGATGTCTGTTCTTCATCATCCCTGATACATTCAAGTCTTCAATAGTGATATAAGATGGCTTGGTTTTCACTATCTCGGCTATTGATTTATTGATATAGTCAGTACGGATATTATCTATTTTATGATGAAGTCTTTGCACTTTGAGCTTTTGTTTTTGTATATTCTTTTGAGTGGACTCTCCTTTCTTTAAATTCTCATATTTACGTGAGAGGCATCTTTGTTCTCTGCGCAATTTCTTTTCTAATTTCTTAACTCTTGCTGACTTATTGATATTTTTATAAGTTTTACCATTAGAAACAATCGCCAGGTCTTTCAAACCCAGGTCAATACCCATTCCGTCATTGCTATTATTAGCAATCTTAGCATCGGGAATTTCTACAAGAACTGACACATAATATTTGCCTGCTTTGATAGATACTGTACCGCTTTTGATTTTCCATCCGTCTTTAGTTGTTGGTATATAACCTTTTTCTTTAATGCGCACCCAACCTAAAGTGGGTATGTTCAACCTATGTCTCTCACATCTACAGTCTTTAGGATTGTTCTTTACGAAATACATTTTTACATCAGACTTGTCTTTCTTTTTGAAATTAGGAAACGCACTTTGATGTTTGAAAAATCTTGTAAATGCAGTACAGCCATCTTCAATAGATTTTTTTTACAGCTTTTGAATATGCTTCTTTAATCCATATTTTATCAGGATTATTAGGAATGTACTCATTATTGAGCCATACGCTGAAACTCTTGCCAGTCATAAACTTTTCATCTTTATCGTGTAAAGTTTTGTTGTAACTGAGATAGAAATTGTAGACGTATCTACAAGTGCCGATAGTCTTGTTAATCTTGACTTTTTGCTCGACTGTCGGATTTATTTCCGTTTTGAAGCTCTTGAACAATTTCCTCATCCCTTTCTATCACTTTCCATTTTGATATTGAACTCATTCTCCAGCATATCATTTTTTCCTCAGCACTTAGTTCGGCGGAAATAAAGCACCCAGGAACCTATGACATATATATTATATAATAATAACTCCATCCAATGCAATAGCCCAAATGTCATTAAAAAGAGAACGGGCCGGCGAATGGGAAGTTCGCCGGTCCAGATTTACACTAGGAGCAAAGTTTATACTTTGCGGAGATAAAATATATTTATAGAAAACCAAATATTTGGTGATCTATCATTTTGTTTTGTGGCCATTCCTGTTGTCGACCACATGCAAATATTTATAGAAATGTTTAAATATCTGCGAATAACGAATTAGTCATTATAGCTTATGCATATTGTGCTTATACCGCTGCCAGCTTCTTTCCAAGCTCTTCGCAGGCAGTCTTTGCATCATCGTCAGGTGCATCCTGGCAGATAACACCCTCGCCGCCTACTACTGTAGCTCCGGCTGCTGTCATTCGCTCTACCCAGTCGCGCATCCACTCGCCATCGCCCCATCCGTATGAACCAAACAGACCGATAGTCTTGCCTGCCACGCAGCCCTCAAGCTCTGTGACAAACGGCTCCATCTCGCCCTCGTCAAGTACCTCTGCACCCATTGCAGGGCATCCGAGTGCGAATGCTGTCTCTGATTTAAGCTCATCTATTGAAGCACTGCTTACAAATACGATTTCTGCTTCCTTTCCGGCATCTGTGACGCCTTTTGCAACTGCCTCTGCCATTGCTGCTGTATTGCCTGACTGTGACCAATAAACTACACTGATTTTGCTCATTTTAATTCCTCCTATACCGCAATCTGCTGCGGTTCTTCTTTATATATTTCCAGTATCAGCCTCATATCTATATCCTCGGCCAATAGCTGTATGACACTTTCCTTCGCCTTTTCAAAATCCTCAAACATCTTCTTTTTGAGTGGTACGTTGCGGTACACCTTCCAGTATCCTGAATACAGGCAGCCGCATCCGTTATGCTCTATAAAGCCTCTCACATCCTCTATCGGATATCCAAGCAAAAGCCCCATCTCATGCGGAAACTGCTTGTGTTCATCATTCAGATACGCTTCGTAGTGTTTTTTGAATCTAAGTAATATCTTGCCGAATGAAAAATCCTCATATCCCGCTTTCCTTAGTATGTCCAAAGCCTCTGAATTATTCAGATATGCTTCTAAGAGGCTCCTGCGGAATAAGAGGAAGGCGGTTTTCTCATTCCTTGCTGCGAGCCGGAAATGCGATATCCCGGAAGCCCTCAGAATCACTCTCATGGCACTCTCATCAGCGCTGTCTATCATGAGCATATTTGAAATTCTCGCTCCTGTAATTAGCGGGGCACACTGGAGGGCAAGCTGCATTTCCACGCTCTTTAAATCCATGCTCATAGCAATCTGAAATACTTCCTGGCACATTTTGGCTCCTTTCGTGTTAGTTATCTCTAACCTGAGTTAAATATATCTTACTTGCACTTATATGTCAAGTATTTTTTTGCCATTTTTACACTTTTTATTCTCAATTAATTGCAACAAAAAACACACTAAGAATCTTTAATTCTCAGTGTGCTTTCCTTATTGCCGTTCTTCTTTTTATACAATTCCTATAAAACCAGGCTTATGACACCTGCACTCTATACATATTTTTGCGGTCAATCGCTCCAATCTCTTCGAGCGTATTGATCATCCGATACACCGTAGCAGTCCCGATAGAGCGGTCTATCTTCGATGCCCGGTAATAAATCTCTTTGCAGCTTCCGCACTCGCCCTCGAGGATTACATCAAGTAAAATAAGTCTCTGCTTTGTAATCCTGCATCCGCTGTCCTTTAGCTTGCCAACGATTACCTCTTTTTGCTCTATTGCTTCTTTCGACATACATCCTCCTATCGTTACCGATGCCGGCAGATGCAGCTTAAGCGGCAGATGAGTTCTTTCCATGAAATGCCCATCCTGTGCTTCATACACACCATGCCGTGGATTAATGACAGCCCTTGCAATGGCTGCAGTCCATTCCACACTGCAGGCTCTTGCCTGCTTTCTTTGATTTGATTATTGTCCTGATTACAAGTGCAACTATCACTACGAGAATTGCAATTACAATGATATCAGCCAGCATGTCATCATCTCCTATTCACTACAAATGCTACTAAATATACTACTGCATTATTTCTTTTCCTTGAAAAATCCTATTATTATCTTTACGGCAAGCCCCAGCAGGCATAGAAGAACTATGACTGCTATGAGGTCTGCTGTGTTAAATTCCAGATTGATTCTCATTTAAACATCTATTACACGTTTGATGCCGCAAATGAAGTGTTCTTTACTGTTGCCTTATTAGGGTCTTTTCTGAACAATAAGTATAATACACCTGCAAGGAGGACAAATGCAACTACTGTCCAGAAGTTGAAGGCTACCTCACCTATGCAAAGTCCCACAATCTGGTAGAACATAAGTGTTACACAGTAAGCTGATACGTTCTGGAATATGATTGTAAACCAGAAGAACTTACGGTTGTTAAGCTCCTTTGCTGTTGTTGAGATAGCTGCAAGACATGGTGAGTCAAACAGGTTAAACAGTAAGAATGATACTGCTACCATTGTTGTTGGGAAGAATGCTGCAAACTGATCATGCATGCTTACTGCATACTCCTCTACCTCTCCAAGTCCTGAGAGTACACCCATTGTTGAAACGATACCCTCTTTTGCTACAAAGCCTGAGAGTGATGATGCTACTGCCTGCCATGTATCGAATCCGAGCGGTGCAAAGATAACTGCGATTGCAGATCCGATTACTGCGAGTAAGCTGTTTTCTGTGTCAACAAGTCCGAATGCGCCATCCTGGATGCCAAAGCTTGAAAGGAACCACATAACTGCACAGCAGAGGAAGAGGATTGTTCCGGCCTTCTTGAGGAATGCCCATACTCTCTCCCATACGTGTAACAGCACACCCTTTACTGAAGGGATATGATACTGTGGGAGCTCCATTACGAACGGTGCAGGCTCGCCTGCAAATGCTCTTGTCTTCTTTAAAATGATACAGTAGATGATTGTGAGGCCGATTCCTGCAAAGTACATAAGAGGTGCCATCCACCAGCAGCCGTCACCCATGATAAAGCCCGCGATAAGTGCGATAACCGGAAGCTTTGCTCCACATGGGATATTTGTTACTGTCATCATTGTCATACGACGGTCTTTTTCGTTCTCGATAGTACGTGTTGCCATGATTCCGGGTACACCACATCCTGATCCGATGAGGAATGGGATGAAGGACTTTCCTGAAAGACCAAATCTACGGAAGATTCTGTCCATGATGAAGGCTACTCGTGCCATGTATCCGCAGTCCTCAAGGATTGAGAGGAATAAGAATACGATAGCCATCTGTGGTGCAAATCCGATAGGTGCACCAAGACCTCCGATGATACCTTCAACTACAAGTGATACAAGCCATTCAGAGCAGCCTGCATTTTCCATAAATGTCTGTACTGCCGGCTGAATCCACTCACCAAAGAGTGTGTCGTTTGTCCAGTCTGTTACAATTCCACCGAGTGATGATACTGCAACATAATATACAGCCCACATGATGAGTGCGAAAATAGGCAGTGCTAAAAATCTGTTTGTAACAATCTTATCAATTTTGTCTGATACTGTCTCTTTTCCGGCGCGTGCCTTCTTTACACATGAGCCGATGATTGAAGATATGTACTGATATCTCTCGTTTGTGATGATACTCTCTGTGTCATCATCGTATTTGTCCTCGAGAGCTTTAATCTCTGCATCTACATTTGGAGCACTCTTTAGCACCTCAGAAATCTTTGAGTCACGCTCTAAAAGCTTGATTGCAAAGAATCTCTTCTGGTTCTCTGATACTGCAAGACCAAGCTTATCCTCGATGCCTGCGATTGTACTCTCCACATCATCTGCGAAGTGATGTACTCGCTGAACGGATTTACCTGACTTTGCAATCTGGATTGCCTTCTCTGCAGTCTCCTTGATTCCTGTCTTCTTTAAAGCTGAAATCTCAACAACCTCACAGCCGAGCTTCTCTCCAAGTGCTTTGATATTGATTTTGTCTCCGTTTTTCCTTACAATGTCCATCATATTGACAGCCATAAGCACCGGAATGCCAAGCTCGATAATCTGTGTTGTCAGATACAGATTACGCTCGATATTTGTTCCGTCCACGATATTGATAATCGCATCAGGCTGCTCTCCGATTAAGTAATTTCTTGCAACAACCTCCTCGAGAGTATATGGAGAAAGTGAGTAGATACCCGGTAAATCCACCAGGTCCACATCCTTGTGACCGATAAGCTTTCCCTCTTTTTTCTCAACTGTAACACAAGGCCAGTTACCAACATACTGATTGGCACCTGTTAAGGCATTGAACAGTGTTGTTTTTCCGCAGTTCGGGTTTCCTGCGAGAGCAATTTTTACTGCCATGTTTTAATCTCCTTATTTTTGTTTGCTCATTCTGCCTATAGTTTGTATTTACTAACCTATAGTCAAAAAAAAATTTACTCTACTTCTATCATAGAGGCATCGTCCTTACGAAGTGATAGCTCATAGCCTCTCACTGTCACCTCTACCGGATCGCCAAGCGGTGCCACCTTGCGGATAAATATCTCAACACCCTTAGTAATTCCCATATCCATGATACGTCTCTTGACTGCGCCCTGGCCTGTGAGCTTGACAACCTTGACTGTCTCGCCTACTTTGGCTTGCTTTAATGTCTTCATGCTGACTACTCCTTTTTTAATTTTATTGTTGTTTAAAAAATTTATATAAACGTTTGCATAATATCATATACAAAGTCGTTTAAATCTTAAATGATTACAGCTTATACAGCACATTGATGCATGTGTTGTATGTGTTATATATGTTATATATGTCATACATGCTATATCCATGCCTGTTACATATGTTATATCAAACCATGATCTTATTTGCCATGTCCTTGCCGATTGCTACTCTGGCACCCTTTACATTGACTATCATATTGCCGGCTATCTCTGAGATGACAGTCACCTCTCCGCCTACTACAAAGCCCAGCTTCTCAAGGAAAGATCTCACCTCTTCCTTTCCGCCGATTTTCTTGATTATCTGTGCCTCCCCAGCACCACTCATTGATAATGGCATCATATTTACCTCTTTTCACGTCTTTTCTTCACGACTTTAATGATAAAAAACATCATTTGGTAGCTCTTACGGCTGTTAGTATACTCTAACGTGACTTAGATGTCAATAATATTTTTTAGATTTTTCTTACTTTTTTCAGTTGTGGCTAATAGGGTGGGTCCCAAGACTCGATACCATCGGGCTTGCTCGCGGAGTCTCACCAGCTTAGTACTCTCGCGTTCGCTACTAAGATACTGTACGAAATTATGCTTGTTAGGATTTTCTGCAATTTCAGCTTCTTTTTCACGCAATTTTTCTGGCTTATGGGCTGGGTTGGGGAGCTGTTTTGTGGATTTCTACGGTTTCAGCTACTTTTTTCTGGATTTTTTTCGGCTTTTGGGTTTGGTTTAGGAGCTGTTTTGGGGATTTCTGCGGTTTCAGCTACTTTTTTCTGGATTTTTTTCGGCTTTTGGGTTGATTTTGGGAGCTGTTTTAAAAGTTTTATGGATTACAGCTCCACAAGGGCCTGCCTACTATGCTATCAACCTATGGCTATTGTACATTATGCTAATTTAGTCCTACTTAATAAATATACTTTTTTGACTGAGGTCGGTACGCGTGCCCCGGGCACCGATTCTCCTGCAGGCACATAGCGAAACAGTTTAGATACTGTTAGAATTATGCCCACGAAACGCAGAAACGCTCCTGCAAGGACGCAGGAGCGATGAGAACCGCGCCATGAACGGCGCGTTTTGACGGTTTCGTCAAGCATAGAAACCCTAAAAAACATAATTCATACAGTATCTTAACTGTGAAGCGTAGCCTGCAGGAGAGTACGTGTGCGACACCCGGTGCCCGGGGCGCGCGTACCGACCTCAGTCAAAAAAGTATATTATAATATTATATTACGTAAAACCAGCTCGAATCCGTCTCCATCTCGCTGGCCACAAGCTCCTTTCGCTCTCCTGTTCTGATGGAAAGCTCCTGGTTTTTGATGCTCACACGAGCCCCCGGCTCGATAGATGAGGTAATAAATGCATTACTTCCGATGACAGCCCCTCTACCGATAACAGTCTCACCACCAAGTATAGAAGCTCCGGCATAGATGATGACATTATCCTCAATAGTAGGATGTCTCTTCACGCCCTTTAGCTTCTGACCACCTCTGGTAGAGAGTGCTCCGATAGTCACGCCCTGATATACCTTGACATTGTCACCGATAATAGTGGTCTCACCGACCACGATGCCTGTTCCGTGGTCTATAAAGAAATTCTTGCCAATAGTGGCACCCGGATGGATATCAATACCGGTCTTGCTGTGTGCGTACTCTGTCATCATACGCGGGATGAGCGGTACTCCAAGCAGATGCAGCTCGTGGGCTATACGGTTTGTAGTGATGGCAAGCAGTCCCGGATAGCAAAGGATAATCTCATTGTAATTGTAGGCTGCAGGGTCTCCGTCAAAAAACGCAGCCACATCAGTCTCCACCAAAGCCCTGATTTTTGGAATCCTTTTAAAGAAATCATTGCTGATTTTCTCAGACATATTGACAAGCTCGTGATGAGACAAGCTCCTGTATTTAGGATTCTGCGGCAGGGCAAGCACCACCTGCTTGCGCAGATTGTACATGATATCCTCCAAAAGAACAGCAATCTGGCTGTCCAGGTTGTAATATCTGAAGCTCGTGCCCTTGAAATAGCCCGGATACATTATCTTAATAAGCTTTGAGAGCAGATCACAAACAGCCTCCTTGTCAGGCTGTGAAAATAGTGCCTGCTGATTTATGATTTTGTCATCATGATAATCGTCAAGTATCTGTGATACAAGCCCTTCTATCATTTCTTTATTATTATCCATATATTCGAAGCCTCCGAATTTACTATTTATAATATTTTTTTGCCTCCATACGCTCCTCCCATGTGCGGTTTATTATACCGCCTATGAAAAGCACATACATACAGCCATATAACCATACCATTATAAGCGCAATAGTGGTCATTGTGCCATAAAATGAAGAATAATTATTGTATTTATCCACGTACACAGAAAAGATTCCCGAAAAAATCATCCATGCAGCCGCCGCAAATACCGCTCCCGGCAGCTGGTACTTTGCCCTCTGCTTCTTGTTTGGCAGAAACACATAAATCACCCAGAAAAATAAAATAAGCACCGGCAGGCAGATTACCAGACGATAATCGACCACACTGCCTATTATACTTCCAATTATATGATGAACATTCGAAAAATACATCTTCCTGAGCATATTTCCAAACACCATGATACCCAGTAAAAAAATGAGCGCCAGTGCAAAAACGATACTGTAAAGCACCGAATATATGCGCCGCAAAATAAAATTTCTGTTTTCCTTCACATGGTACATATCATCAAGTCCAAGCTGAAACGAAATAAAAGCCTTTGAGCTTAAGTACACGGCTGTAATCATCGTGATAGAAAGCCTGCCTGTGCCGCTTGCATACACCTCACTGGCCAGATCCTTCATGATGTCACCAAACGACTCCGGAATAAACGAGCTCGCCCACATCAAAAAATCAGCCTCTGTAAGCGGTGTCCAGCTCAGCAGCGAAAAGAAAAACAATAAAAACGGGAAAAACGACAGCATCAAAAAGAAGGCTGCCTGCCCTGCGTATGCAGAAATAGAGCTCTCTGAAAAATTGGTCACAAAATCAAAGGCTGTCACAATGATATCCCATCTTCTGCTGTATTTCCTCGCATTTTTTCCTTCGATGTTAGATTCTTTACAATCACCACCTACGGCCTTACTTTTCTCCGTTTTGATTTCCGGTGTTTTACTACTTAAATCCGTTCTACTTTGCTTTGTCATCTGCCTTCTTCTGGAATTTCTCCTCAAATACTATAAAACGCTCATGAGTCCCTCACCAATGAGTCCTGCCTCATCAAAAGCCTTTACAGCAAAAAGTGAGCGCTCTACCATCCACCTTCACAAGCTCCGACTCACAGGTCACCTTCATGCCAACCGGTGTAGCCGAAACATGCTTAATATCAAGCGCAGTACCGACAGTACCACTTCCCTCCTCAAGCTCAGACGCAACACTCTCAAAAGCTGTATTTTCCATCAGCGCAATCATAGCCGGAGTAGCAAACACATCCATCGTACCGCTTCCCATAGCCTTCGCTGTCTTATCCAAAGTCACTGTAATCTCTTTCTTACCTTTAATACCTGCTTGTAACATATCAGTCTCCTTATATTTATATTATAAAATAAATCCTAGCATTTTTACGCCACAATGTCCAGTGAAAAATAAGTTTATAAACTTTTCACAATTCCAAAAATGCCCAATCCATGCGGTTTTCTGTCATTTTGTTAGCACTCACTATTTTTGAGTGCTAATTTTCTATTGACTTTTCCGATAATGCGAACTATTATTTTATTATGCTTATATAGCAAGCTGATTTATTACAAATAATAAATGACCTACACTCGCGGAAACAAACTAAATTGCGGGTAGCAGACAGTTGTTCCGAAGATAAAATATGAACTGCCACAGGGTTCCATTACCGGACAAGGCGGCACAACCAAAATCATGCCGCATAACTATCCATACCAAATCCTGTGGCTGACTTCATATTTTCTCTGAGGAATTATTGGCTGCTACATCGCAACCTTACAGCCCATAGCCGCGGTGTAAAACATTTAACTAAATCTACACTCGCGGAAATAAGCTAAATTGCGGGTAGCAGACAGTTGTTCTGAAGATAAAATATGAACTGCCACAGGGTTCCATTACCGGACAAAGTGGCACAACCAAAAAGTATGCCACAAACTATCCATACAAAATCCTGTGGCTGACTTCATATTTTCTCTGAGGAATTATTGGCTGCTACACCGCAACCTCACAGCCCATAACCGCGGTGTAAATGTGAAATAAAAAACAAGGAGTGTGTAAAAATGACAGAAAAACACGGCAATCTTTCAATTGACAGCGACAACCTGTTCCCTATTATAAAGAAATGGTTATATTCAGACCACGATATCTTCTATCGTGAGCTCATCTCAAACGGATGCGATGCCATCACTAAGCTCAAAAAGCTCGACATGATGGGTGAATATTCCCTTCCTGCAGACTACAAGGGCAAGATTCAGGTGCTCGTAAACCCTGACGAAAAGACAATAAAGATTATAGATAACGGTCTTGGTATGACAGCTGATGAGGTTGAGGAATACATAAGCCGTATCGCTTTTTCAGGTGCTACAGACTTCATCGAGAAATACAAAGACAAGTCAAATGATGACCAGATTATCGGTCATTTCGGTCTCGGCTTCTACTCAGCATTCATGGTAGCCGACGAGGTAACAATCGATACTCTCTCTTATAAAGAGGGCTCTACACCTGTACACTGGTCATGTGACGGTGGCACAGAGTACAATATGGAGGATGGCGACATGGACGACGTCGGAACAGAGATTACTCTCTACTTAAACGACGACTGTCTCGAGTTCGCAAATGAGTACCGCGCACGTGAGGTCATCGAGAAGTACTGTTCTTTCATGCCTACTGAGATTTACCTTGCAAAAGAAAATGCTCCTGAGGAGTATGAGACAATAGACAAGGCCGACAAACGTGACACTGACACTGTCATCGAGGAAATCCATGAGGACGCCAAGTACGAGGAAAAAGAAAATGACAAGGGCGAGAAGGAGCAGGTAGAGGTATCTCCTGCAAAGGATCAGCTCAAAATCGTTAAGCGCCCTGTTCCGCTTAATGATACGACCCCACTTTGGACCAAGAGCCCGAATGAGTGTACTGACGAGGAATACAAGGAGTTTTACAGAAAGGTATTCTTAGACTACAAGGAGCCTCTTTTCTGGATTCACCTGAATATGGACTATCCTTTCAACTTAAAGGGTATCCTCTACTTCCCTAAGATCAACACAGAGTACGACTCAATTGAGGGAACTATTAAGCTTTACAACAACCAGGTATTTATCGCAGACAATATCAAAGAGGTCATTCCTGAGTTTTTGATGCTCCTTAAGGGTGTTATCGATTGTCCTGATTTACCGCTTAACGTATCACGTTCTGCTCTCCAGAATGATGGCTTCGTAAAGAAGATTTCTGAGTACATTACCAAGAAAGTAGCTGACAAGCTCATCGGTATGTGCAAGACAGATAAGGAAGCCTATGAGAAATACTGGGATGACATCAGCCCATTCATCAAGTTTGGCTGCTTAAAGGACGAGAAGTTCTGTGACAAGATAAACGACTATATTCTTTTCAAGGACATCAATGACAAGTATCAGACTCTTCCGGAGCTGCTCGCACCTGTTGCGGAAGATGAAAAATCAGATGCAGAAAGTGCCGATGCTTCTGATGATACAAAGAAAGCTGACAATACTGATGCAAATGCCTCTGATGAAAACAAGGAACCTGAGAAAAATACAGTTTACTATGTCACAGATGTAGTACAGCAGGGTCAGTATATCAAGCTGTTCAAGGAGCAGGGCATGAACGCTGTTATCCTTGACCACAATATCGATACCTCATTCATCACACAGCTTGAGCAGAGAAATGACCACTACAAGTTCATGAGAATAGATGCAGATCTCACAGAGTCTCTCAAGGATGAATCCGGTGCAGACCTCACAGAGGCAACCACTACTCTCTCAGAGGTATTCAAGAAGGCTTTGAACAACGACAAGCTCACTGTAAAGGTAGAAAACCTTAAGAACGCAGATGTAGCATCTGTGCTCACACTCTCAGAGCAGGGCAGACGTATGCAGGATATGATGAAGATGTACGCAGCCGGAGGCATGGGTGGAATGGATCCAAGCATGTTTGCCGCTGACCAGACACTCACATTAAATGCCAACAACGAGCTTGTAAAGTACATCTTAGACAATAAGGATTCTGAGCATGTTCCAATGTTTGCTGAGCAGCTTTACGACCTTGCAATGCTTTCTAACCAGCCGCTTTCAGTTGATCAAATGACTAAATTTGTAAAGAGAAGTAATGATATCATGCTTCTTCTCACAAAGTAATCTAACAAAGTAATTTTACTGTTAACATCACATAAAAAAGCTGTACACTATGCAGGTTTCATAGACCTTCATGTGTACAGCTTTTTATTAATTACCGGCTCTCTTAAACAAAAAGTTTACAAACACAGCCGATACCACCCCAAGCACTGCTCCTGCCAGGACATCCGTTGGGAAATGCATGAAGTTGTACATACGTGAAAACGCTATAAGTACCGCAAGTACAATCGCCGGTATTCCCATTCTTTTGTCTATAAACATAAGTGTCACTGCCGCTGTTATGCCGTTTAACGTGTGTCCCGAAGGAAATGATGAGTCAAACGGTATCTTTACAATAAGACTGACTGTCTCATCTATCTGACATGGTCTCAATCTGTCGACCATATTTTTTATTATCAGATTACCCACTATAAAGCTCAAAAGCTCTGCCGAAAGCATCTGCAGGCCTCCACGGCGGTATTTTTTTGAAACACAAAGCACTACACCTATCACAATCCACAATACACCTGCATTTCCGAGGGTGGATAAAAACGCCATTAGCTTGTCTAAAAACGGTGTTCTGATGCTCTGAATTGCATATATGATGTCAAATTCCCAGTCCATATTATATGCTCCTGTCTATTATTAATTATTATCTGCCTGTTCAATTGTCGGTCTGAAAGTATTTATTGTACACAGTAAAAAATGAGCTTGTTTTCACATCCTTTTCATCCTTTATACTGATTGAATCCCACAGGTCACTGTTTAAACTAAAGCCTGCTTTTTTTTTACAAAGTGCTCGTAGTCATCATTAAACTGCTCCTGTTGTCTCTTTTGCAGTATAGTGACCTTGTTCTGCTCTGTTTTTTCCCGGTCCAGCTTGGATATACACTTGATGAAATAGTAGCCGTCATCTGTGCTTATCATATCAGATGTCTCTCCATCGCCAAGCTCAAATGCTACAGCCTCAACCTCCTGTGGCAGAGTGCCCTTTGCAGCATACAGCTCTGTCTGGCTGTCCTCACTGCTGCCTGATGCAACTGCTGCAAAATCTTCCTTTGACGAGAGCTTCTGGCTCACAGAATCTGCGCTCTCCTTGCTCTTTACAAAGATTTTCTGTATATGGATAACTCTTGCATCCTCATCACTCACCTCTGTATCAACGCCCTTCGATAAAGAATTATACAACTTTTGCGCAATCGCATAATGCTCGTATGCGCTCTCAATGTCTGATAAATCAGCCTTTGTGAATTTCTTTTCAGCTTCGTTTAATGAGTCATAGTATTCCTTTGCAGCCTTTGACACACTACTCTTCTCCTTGTCTGTAAGTGTAATCTTCTTCTGCTTTGCAATTGAAACCATGCAGTATATGCGCGTCAGCTCATCAACAGTGACATCCCTGATATATTTTTCCACGTTCGACGCATCATCTGTCTCAAGCAGGTTTACATCATACATAGTGCCGTACAGATTTTTGTAATTGGCTAAATATATGAGTGCCTCCGTCTTATCGCACTTCATATTGTCCACGGAAAAAACTGTATGGCTGTTCGTGGTATTTATATCAAGCACTATCTCCTTGCCGCCAATACTGCAGCCGGTGAGAAGTGTCGCTGATGCAAGCAGCATACACATCGTTTTCTTAAAATACTTCATACCTGCTATCCTTCCACAACAAGGAATCTGCCGTCCGCAATGGCAAAGACCTCACTCTGGTCCATAAGCTCATCATCTGACATGCCCGAAATATCTGAGCCTGCCTCATCAAAGTAATCTCTTACTTCTTTTATATTCTTACATACCACAGCCATGCAGTCCTCTAAAAATTCCTCTGCAGCCTCCGGAGTATCTGCGACCTCCTCACTAAAAAGCTGTGTCTGTTTCTTTAAAAATGTGTCTAAAACCTCGTCATCGTATTCGTACATATTGTATTCCTCCATGTAAATTATCTCTTTTCTTCGGCCTTATATACAGCTGTTCATACAGCAATTATGTCTGATATATTAATATATTGTATTTTTGTACCGCCTGTTAGACATTATATAATAGATTGCTGTGACATGCCACTATTTTTTATATTCACAACAGGTAACAATTGTCTGCTGTAAACGGAATGAATATATGAGCCTCTCATCCGCCTGTATGCTTTTCCCATCTGTAGAAAAAATCCTTCCAAGTGCATCAGCATACAGTTTTAACTGTGTGCTGTATCTGTCGATAAGCTCTTTAGCAGCATTTACCCTGTCTGTCTTATAATCAAGCAGCACTATTTTATCATTCTCCAGCCAGAATACATCAATAATTCCCTGAACCAATACTCCCTCATAGTCCATCACAAAAGGCTTCTCTTTATACAAATCGCCTCTCTTATCCGCCTGTGCCATACGCGCTGCCACATCTGACGATATAAACTGCTCTATAAGCTTTGGTCTGGTCAGCCTGTACATGTCATCTGTGATAAGCCCCTTTTTTAGCATTTCATCCATGCTTTTCTTCACAAATGCACTGACTGCCACATGGTCTTTTGTATCTATATCACACAGGCTCTTGAAATCCAGACACTCCATGACACGGTGCACTGCAGTTCCGCGCAGCGCTCCCTGATTCACACCTGCTGCATTTTTAGGCTCTTTGCTTTCATTAGAAGCACCGCCTGCCTCATCATCCCTCGCAAAGTCCGGCACATACGTCTCCTTCTCCTCCAAAAGGAACTTAGGACGCTCTGCCTCCCTCTCTGTGCTGTCGTACTTTTTCAACCATAGAGTCATGCTTCAGCTCAGATACCGAATATTTGCTTTTTTTAGTTATATCAGAAGCATATGCATACTCAAAATCAAATTCCTCTGCGAGTTCTTTGGCTTTTGTTTCATCCGCTGCACTTATGTGCCCAATAAGCTGCGCTTTTGATATATCGTTTGCCGCCATATCCATCGCAGTTCGTGCAGCGAACTCTGTTGCATCGACTGTGGATACCGTATACTTATCCGGGTACGACAGCATGGCAGGTATAATCCAGTCCAGGTAACACCCTGCTCCCTCCCTTTGTCCAAAGCTTATTGGCTGGTTCGCATTTACATTGCCTCTATACTTCTCAAAGGATTTTTGGGCATTTGAAAGTCCCCCTGTCAGGATAATCTTTTCCTTCGCCCTGGTGAGTGCTACATACAGCACACGCAGCTCCTCTCCCAGATTTTCCCTTTTAATGCGACTCTCTATCTCATTTCTTATCAGTGATGGTCGCTTTGTCCTTGGGCTTTTTGTTTTTTCCACAAGGCCAAGACCCAGCTTTTCATGTATCACCAGGTCTGATTTTGTGTCCTGCGTGTTAAAGCCCTTGCCAAGCCCGGAAATAAACACTACAGGAAACTCAAGTCCCTTGCTCTTGTGGATTGTCATAATGCGCACCACATCGTCATTCTCGCCTGCGGTATCGGCCTCTCCGTAGTCTATCTCGTATTTCTGCTGTATATCTACGTACCTGACAAAGTGAAACAGCCCCTTGTAGCTGGTCTTTTCATAGGCTGCGGCCATCTCAATCAGCATATCTATATTCTGTCTGCGCCGTTTTCCTGCCGGCATGGCCGATGCATACCTGTAAAAGCCAGTCTCATCAAGCATCATGTACAAAAGCTCATGGATTGGCGTATCAGCTACAGCACCTCTTAGTCTCTCAAATACCAAAGCGAAGGCTTTAAGCTTCTCGTCCTCATAGCCATTCTCACCTGCCATGGCGCTAAGTGCAGCCTGTGCAAAGCTTACACCCTTAAAGGCAGACCTAATCTGTGCCAGCTCCTCATCATCCATGCCCACAATAGGCGAAGCAAGCACTGCTGCCATCGGAATATCCTGCAGCGGATTATCGAGTATGCGAAGCATGGACAGAATCACCTGTATCTCATACGATGAAAAGTAGCCTGTATTCGACTCTACATGCGCCGGAATATCACAGTCCTTTAATACTGCTGCCACTGTATTACCCCAGGTTGCAACACTTCTCGAAAGTATCACTATATCCCTGTACTGCACGGCTCTTAGCTGCCCTGTCTTTTTATCAGTCACCATGCCGTTTTCCATCAGACTCCTGATACGGTTTGCAATCAAAAGCGCCTCTATCTGCACCTTATCTCCATCCTCATCCTCTATAATTTCAGACAGCTCCTCATCCTTGTAGTCAACAAGCAAAAGCTCAGGACGCATCGTCTCATCCGGATAGCTTGCACCGGGATACAGTGCCGCATCGTCATCATACTGCACATTGCCCAAATCTGCTGCCATGATTTTGTAGAATATGTCATTAGTAAAGTCTAACACCTCATTCCTGCTTCTGAAATTTTTATGCAGGTCTATTCTCTGGTGTGCACTGTCATCTGATGTATATGTGTTGTATTTTTCCATAAACAGCTCCGGACGTGCCATTCGAAACCTGTATATGCTCTGCTTTACATCGCCCACCATAAACATGTTGCCGACTCCCTGGTGCTCTCTTGAAATAGCGGTAAGTATATCCTCCTGCACCTGGTTTGAGTCCTGATACTCGTCAATCATGATTTCCTCAAAATGTTTTGAAAACTCACGCGCTGTCTCTGTGGGCTCCAGTGTCTGTTCATCCACCAGTATGCGAAGTGCAAAGTGCTCTATATCAGAAAAATCAAATACTCTTTTTTTTGTCTTTACAGCCTCCATCGCATCATAAAACTCGAGTGAGAGCCTTATCAGCTCTTTAACAAATGGTCTTTGACGCTCCAGCTGCTCATACATAAGCTCAATTGACATGCCAAAGTATTTCTGCTTTATTCCGTCTACCTTCTTCTTGGCAGCATCGCGCATGCTTTTCACGCGCTCCTTTTTCTTCTCGTCTCCGTCAAATTTTCTGATGACAGCAATTCTGCCAAAGGATATTTTGTTTAAGAACTCCTGCATGCCGACATAGCCTGTCACATCAGCCATTCCATCAAACAATGCTATATCCTCTGAAAGTGTAAGTGCATACTTTTCAAGCCCGGGTGTAGCTGATGCCAGGTCTTTTGCCATTGTAAGCTCCTGAACAGTCTCCTCCAAAAGCACCCTGCTGTAATCCACTATCTCCTTAATAATTTCTGAGTCCTCAAGCTGTTTAGCTGACTTTATATCATAGAGCCTTAGGAGGCTGTTCATCCACTTTCTCGGCCATGATGAGCTGCCAGCCTTATAGTAGATATCCTCCACCATCTGCCTGACGGCAGAGTCATTTCTTCCCTTGCTGTAGGTATCTATAAGGTTGATAAATTCCTCGTTGTCTTCTCTTGCATAATTGTCCTCAAATACCTGTGCCAAAGCATCCTTTAGCATAAGCTTAAGCTCTGCCTGGTCACCGATTCTGAAATCAGGATCCAGATTAAGCTGTGCGAAATTATTCTGCACCACAAACAGACAAAACGAATCGATTGTAGTGATGAGCGCATTGTGAACCAGTGTCGACTGCCTCTGCAGGTTCTCATCGTCCGGCTTTTGCTCCTTCAAGCTGTCTATCGCACGGCTGACACGCTCCCTCATCTCAGCAGCTGCAGCCTTGGTAAACGTCACCACAAGCATCCTGTCGATATCCACCGGCGGATTATCCACACATATTCTGTTTACTATACGCTCAACGAGTACAGCTGTCTTTCCTGAGCCCGCTGCCGCCGATACAAGTATATCCCTGTCTCTTAAATCTATAACCTTTTTTCTGTTCACTGGTCCATTTAACATCCATATTATATCTCCCGATTATGGCTTTATATTATTATCTCCATAGCATGCTTTATGCTCTGCCGCTGCAATCTGTGTACGCATTTTATCAAGTACATCTTCCTTATTGTCACCGTTAAAGCTTCTTTCGCTAAAGCCCGGTATCCTTGAATCATACCTGCATATGGCCTGAAATGCGCAATATGCGCAGCTGTCTATTTTCTTGTTCTTGATAGGATTGACGGCAACATTTCCATCGTATATCTCTCTTCCTATCTCACGAAGCTTCTCTCGCGCAAACCTTGTTATCACATCAAACTCTTCGGCGTTTGCCACCTTTGAGCCTGCAGCCGGTGTCTGATCCTTTTTTAAGGTGACAGGGATTACGTCAGAGCTTTTCTCAAAGTCCCTGTCCATGCCTCTGTATGCCTTTTCGTCCGAGTTGATAAGCCCGTCAGGCTTGAGCTTCTTTAATATCATCTGATCGATTTCTTCCTCAGACAGCTCAGTGCCCGGTGTCACATCCTTTAAATCAATTACAGGATCGTCGATGTGATAGTACAGCATACCGCCCGGCTCCACACTTACCTGCTTTAGCGCCTCTTTCTTTTGTTCCATGACGGCGTCCATGTACACTGCAAGCTGAAGCTGCGTGCCATAGTACAGCTTCACCAGGTCAAAAACTGTATTTCCCGACTTGTAATCCAGTACCTTCACAAAAAGCCTGCCCTCATCCGTATATGTGTCAGTCCTGTCCACGCGTCCCTTTATATCAACCGTCACATCATTTGCCATATCAAGGCTCTCGTAAAAGGAAAACTCAAACCTCTCAGGCACAAAGCTGCCTCTTCGTATCTGGGTTGTGAGTGCCCATACTGTCTGCTTAAAGACAGCCTTCATATGTGATATCGAATGCTTGCTTTCCGCTGTATCAAATATGCCAAAGCCTGCATACTCATCAATCACCTCATTTATTGCTTCCATCGCAAGCTCATCTCTTTTTGCATCTGTCACGCTAAACCAGTCAGTACTCTCCCTATCAAGCTTCTTACTGTATCTTTCCAGTGCTTCATGGTATATATTACCCATATCAAGAGATGTAAAGCCGCTCTCCTCACGCTCTGTAAGCCTCAATCCATAATTTAAAAAATGCGCATATGCACATCTGGCAAACTGCTCAAAGCGCGTGATACTGCCCTCCATGTGTCTGCCGTATATGCTTCTTGCCACATTTCGGCTAATCGGATCCTTTGAATAATGCTCGAACCTTGCATTTATGAGCCGCTCCACGGAATTTTTTTGAGTAAATTCTTTATCGTCTACTTCATTACAGTCCCCTGCATCACTGACTGATGCGTCATAGAGCATCACCGCTGCTGCAATCTCGCACCATCTGTCATCCATCTCATTTGACAGCAGATAATCCAGAGCACTCTGCCTGCTTGATATATCCAAAAGCTGTTCTACATCCTCTGTCTCAGTCACGACAAGCTCCGGAAACATCCCCTTTAATATACCTATGAGGTACGATGGCTGGGCAGCCTTTTTTTCACTGTCAAGCCTCGTATAGCTGATATAAAGCTCCCTGGATGGCTTTGTCATATTCAGATACAGATAAAACCTCTGTATAAATGCCTGCTCCCTTGCCCCAGGCGCAAGCTCTATATCCAGCTCCTTAAGTGCCTCTCTCTCATACTGTGATATGATGCCGCCTCTTCCTGCTGCCTTTGGCACAATCCCATCGTTTACGCCTGCAAAAAACATGACCTTTATGTTGGTCAGACGCGTTCTCTCAATATCTCCGATGGTCACAGTGTCGTATCCCGGCGGTATGACTGCTACATCTGCCGCATCCAGTCCTGCATCCAGTATCTGTGTAAATTCCTCTGCATCCATGCATTCATCGCCCAGCACCGCCACATATTTTTCAAAGAGCTGCATGACTATTTTGTATATCTGTCCATATTCCTTTGATGCGGTCTGGTCCCCTGCATCAAGCAGTGCCTGCTCCTTTTTTGCAAGCTTATCAGGTATATCAAGCAAAACTATCAGCTTATATATAGCGAGCACATAGTCCTTTACCGTTGACTTTTTATCGGAAAACACCTGATATACCGGCTTTAGCAGTTCCATTATATACTCCCTGCTTTGGTTTAAAAGCTCAATGTCATAGCCTGCCTTATGCTTTGGCAGCCTGACCCACTTTTTGTCCCATGCGCTTTTACCTCTTACTCCACAGGCGAGCACATAGTTTTCAAGTACATCTATTTCACTGTCCAATAGCTCACTAAAGCCACACCTCAAAAATCTGAACACCGCATCTGCCGAGAAATGTTGTGCCGCAATATCGGGTATTGACCTGATAAACTCAATAAACGGATGGAAAAGTATCTCCTGTGTGGCATCGATAAAGTAAGGAATATTGTATTTGTCAAATATTTCACGCACATAACCTGCATATATATTCACATCTCCTGTGACTATAGCAATATCTCGGTAACGCAGATTTTCGTTCCTTACAAGCTCATTAATTCTTCTGGCTATCTTTGTCAGCTCCTGCTTCGGGTCACGCAGACAGTCTATATGAATGTGCTTTGGTACTTTTTTAAAGGAGCATCTTCGTTTTCTGAAAAGCTGCTGTTCCATAAAGCTTAGCTCTTCGTTTTCTGCAAGCCGGTAGTTTTTATCAAGGATAATAGGTTCCTCGACTTCTATGCCATAAAACGCTGCCATTTCGGTGAGTGATTTCACTGTCCTTTTTGGCATGTCAAACAGTTCCTGCATGCCTCTGCTCTTAAAGATATCCTCACGACAGTCTATTGTGAGCGTTACATATATTTTCTTTGAAATGACAAAGAGCTTTTTGATGAGCTGGTTCTGTATAGGTGTAAATCCGGTAAATTCATCAAATGCAATGACTGAATTTCTAAGAATGGCAGACTCCTCCGCCACATTGCTAAGCACATTAAGTATTTCCTCTGCAGTGATATATTTGTCCTGCATAAACTTCTCAAATGCTTCGTAGAGCACGAGCACATCCTTGAGCTTATCTGAAAGTGTATCCGATAGCCTGCCTGAGGCAATATATCTTCCGAGCTCCTCAGGTGATATATTGTACTGCACAAGCTCCGAAAGCAGTGACTTTACCTCACTTATATAGCCGATGCGGTTTAAGTTTCTGCCTATTACGCCAAGCTTATCCGCCTCCTGTGCCGCAAGCTTTCTGAGTACAAGGTTCTTACCTGTCTCCTCGAGCACCGTGAGATTTGTGATTCCTAGCTCATCAAACACTCTGTAGGCTAAGCGCTTAAAGCTTAGCACATCTATATTCATGATAGCTTTATTCTCCGACAAATCTACAAGCTGTCTCTGCGTCTGCATTGTAAACTGCTCAGGCACTATTACAAGATAATTGTCCCTTGGGTTTGCCTTTGCCTCTTTCACTATCCTGTTAAAGAGATATTTCGTTTTTCCGTTTCCTGAATTACCTGTGATAAACTGTAATGACATAAAAAGACTCCATGATTAACTACTGTGTAAAATGTATACTGTAATTATATCATGAAGTCCTCTATTATTGAATTACTTATTGTGCTTAAATTCAGCTTAATAACCGCTATACCTTGTGATTAGTGATGGAAAAGTCTGATTCCTGTAAAGCTCATTACCATACCGTACTTATTACATGTATCAATAACATGGTCATCTCTCACAGATCCACCCAGCTGGGCTACATACTTCACGCCACTCTTGTGAGCACGCTCAATGTTGTCACCAAATGGGAAGAATGCATCCGAGCCAAGTGCTACATCTGTATTCTTGTCAAGCCACGCTCTCTTCTCCTCTGCTGTAAATACGTCCGGCTTTACCTTGAAGAACTTCTGCCACTCGCCCTCTGCAAGCACATCCATATAATCCTCACCGATATAAAGATCAATAGTGTTGTCGCGGTCTGCACGTCTGATACCATCCACGAACTGAAGTCCAAGCACCTGTGGAGACTGACGAAGCCACCAGTTGTCTGCCTTTGAGCCTGCAAGTCTGGTACAGTGGATACGAGACTGCTGGCCTGCTCCGATACCGATTGCCTGGCCACCCTTTACATAGCATACAGAGTTTGACTGTGTGTACTTTAAAGTAATCATTGAGATTGCCAGATCGATCTTAGCCTGCTCTGTGAGCTCCTTGTTCTCTGTCACAATATTTGAGAAGAAATCATCATCAATATGAAGCTCGTTTCTGCCCTGCTCAAATGTGATGCCAAATACATCCTTTCTCTCGATAGGTGCCGGCTCATATGACGGGTCAATCTCGATAACACAGTAATTGCCTTTTTTCTTAGCCTTTAAAATCTCAAGAGCCTCGTCTGTGTAGCCCGGAGCAATAACACCGTCTGATACCTCTCTCTTGATTACAAGTGCAGTGCTCTTGTCACATACATCTGAAAGTGAAATAAAATCACCAAATGATGACATTCTGTCAGCTCCTCTTGCTCTGATGTATGCATTTGCAAGTGGTGTAAACTCAATATCCATATCATCAACCCAGTAAATCTTTTTCTCCACATCTGAAAGCGGCTGTCCTACTGCTGCACCTGCAGGTGAAACATGCTTGAAGGATGTTGCGGCTGGAAGACCTGTTGCCTTCTTAAGCTCTCTTACAAGCTGCCATCCGTTAAAGGCATCAAGGAAGTTGATATATCCGGCTCTGCCGTTAAGCACTTTTATAGGAAGCTCTCCCTCCTTCATAAATATTCTGGCTGGTTTCTGATTTGGATTACATCCGTATTTTAATTCGTATTCCTGCATTTTTCTGTTCTCCTGTTTTTATCTGCTTATCTTGTATATTTGACCGTTTATATAGTGTTTTATTTGTTTTTATTTACGATTCTGCTCTCATACTCGCCTGTAGCGATATCAATATATCTGACAAAGAGTGATACCTTATTGTCTTCGTTAAGGTTCTCCCATACCATATCGGTAAACTCATCGATATCTCCCTCGATGTCTACCCATGTAGGCTCACCCTCAAAGCTTGGCAGCGGATTGCCATCACCCATATATGTATGGATAAAATGTCCCTCTCCTGCAACCGGTGCTGAGTATGCAAATGTATATCTGTTGCATGCATCAGGATTGCCGTTGTTGCTCTTTAAGATTGACATAGCATAGTTGAACTCACCATTGTCAATATGCATGATTCCTGAAATTCTAGGTGTATAGTTAGGAGCGTCAGGCTCAAACTCTCTTGTCCTTAAGGCCTGCTCAAATGTCTGCTGCTTGTCCATCAGCTCATAGATAGTATCTGTCTGGTCACCGTTTGTGACAATTGTCTTGTTGCCGAGCACTCTTACAGGTGCGTAAATGATAAGACTTGGATCCTCAAGCTTTGAAGGGTCAAATGCCTGTGTTCTGATGCCCTCGCCATCCTCTACAAATACTCTGTTGCGGCTGTTTTCGCTTCTGCCCATGATAAAGTATGCTGTTACAGCCTTCTTACCATCCTTTGTGCGGCCGATTACGATACCTCTGCCAGGGTATGTTGTGCTTGATAATTCCTTTGCTAATGATACTCTTTCCATGTCATCCTCCATGTTTTCTGATAATGTGGTCTGCATCCCCAAATTACTCGGGCCTGCCGGAATAAAAAAGACCGTCTGAACACACATAATAATATAAAGCTCTGCAGGAAACTTATATAAATGTGCGCCCAGACGGTCGGCAATCAACTGTTATACTCCATGTGGTTATCCACTTCCGTCAGTCATATAACTGTCTTTATTTAAGCATGTATTTTTGTCATTGTCAAGTACCACTTTAAAATAAGCATGTACTTATAAGTTATTCTTATAAGTACATGCTTGTAAACAATGCCATTATTTACTAATTTTTAAAGCTGTGAATAGGTGCCGGGATTCTTCCTCCACGGTTTACAAATGCATCACAAGAAAATCTGTTTACCGGCATAACCGGTGCACTTCCAAGGAGTCCTCCGATTTCTACCACATCACCTACATCCTTTCCGATTGCCGGAAGCAGTCTGCAGGCTGTTGTCTTCTGGTTTATCATACCGATAGCCATCTCATCTGCGATAATTCCTGAAATTGTAGTGGCCTTTGTATCGCCCGGGATTGCAATCATGTCAAGTCCCACTGAGCACACACAGGTCATAGCCTCAAGCTTTTCGAGAGTGAGTGCACCATCGTTTACGGCATCTATCATTCCCTGATCCTCTGATACAGGAATAAAGGCACCTGAGAGTCCGCCGACATATGAGGATGCCATGATACCGCCCTTTTTCACCTGATCGTTTAAGAGTGCAAGTGCAGCTGTTGTTCCCGGAGCTCCCGCTCTCTCTAAGCCTATCTCACAGAGAATATCGGCTACAGAGTCTCCGATAGCCGGTGTAGGTGCAAGTGAAAGGTCTATGATTCCAAATGGCACTCCAAGCTTCTTTGAAGCCTCCTTTGCCACAAGCTGTCCTACTCGTGTAACCTTGAAAGCTGTCTTCTTGATTGTCTCACAGAGCACCTCAAAGTTCTCGCCTCTTACCTTTTCAAGGGCAGTCTTTACTACTCCCGGTCCGCTGACACCTACATTGATGATGGCATCTGCCTCTGTCACACCATGGAAGGCTCCTGCCATAAACGGATTGTCATCAGGAGCGTTGCAGAATACAACAAACTTGGCACAGCCTGATACAGGAAGGTGCTTTGTCACCTCTGCTGTCTCCTTTATCATCTCACCAATCAGCTTTACTGCATCCATGTTGATTCCGGTCTTTGTAGAGCCAACATTTACAGAGCTGCATACCAGGTCTGTCTCAAGCATTGCCTGAGGGATGGATTTGATTAAAAGCTCATCCGCCTTTGTCATGCCCTTTGACACAAGTGCTGAGTATCCACCGATGAAGTTGACACCTACCTCTTTGGCTGCTCTGTCAAGAGTCTTTGCTATGGTAACAAAATCCTCTGAGCTCTTGCAGGCCGCACCGCCGACAAGGGCGATAGGTGTAACTGAAATACGTTTGTTTACGATAGGGATACAGTAGTTGTTCTCTATCTCTTTTCCTGTTGATACAAGATTCTTTGCAAGTGTTGTAATCTTGTTGTAGATATTCTCATTTACCTTTGCAAGGTCTGAGTCTATACAGTCGAGCAGGCTGATACCGAGTGTGATTGTACGCACGTCAAGATTTTCCTTCTCCACCATGTCATTGGTCTCAATTACTTCACCAATATTTATCATTTTGCTGTTCTCCTTTAACTGTGTATGACATTTTATGCTAAACTAGATTCGATGCATCATCTCAAAGATTTCTTCCTTCTGACACTTTATTGTTACACCAATTTCTTCTCCAAGTGCATCAAGCTGGTCAGAAATCTCTGCAAATGAAGCTGTAGCATTTGCCATATCAACAATCATCATCATGTTGAAATAACCTGAAACGATAGTCTGTGAGATATCAAGCACGTTTACACTGCCCTCTGACAGATATGTACATACCTTTGCGATGATTCCTACTGTGTCTTTTCCGACAACTGTGATGATTACTTTGTTCTTTGTGTTATCCATAACAACTTATTCTCCTGTTCTCTTATTCTACGGCTATACGGTCTGATGCCCTGTCTCTCTTAGCCACATACATAGGGAAATCACTTGCCTTATATGGATTGTCTCCCATTGTGACCTCAAGCCTGACGGCTTCATACGCCAGCTTTTCGTAGTTGTTTTCTTTACTAAGGTGTCCCAGTATTACTGAGCCAAATTTATCATGAAGAAGCTCGCATAACAACTGCCCGCTTCTCTCATTCGACAAATGTCCGCTGTCACCCATGATTCTGCGCTTGAGCGGATACGGATATGCCCCTGTCTGGAGCATATTTATATCATGATTGGCTTCAAGCAGAAGCCCATCCAGGTTCTGAAGCTTTGAAACCAGTGTGTCATCATACGTGCCAAGGTCTGTTACGACCGCCATCGTATGATTTTCGTTTTTAAATCTGTAAGCGACAGGATCAGCCGCATCGTGTGATATGTGAAGCGGCTCAAACTCTATATCGCCTATTGTAAAATCGACGCCTGCCTCAATAGGATGAAACAGCTCATCATCTATATTTCCAACGGATTTGGTACATTTTATGGCCCCGATTGTGGCCTTTGTGGCATAAATCGGAATATGATAGCGCCTTGCCATGACACCAAGCCCTGCGATATGGTCTATATGCTCATGTGTCACGAGAATCCCCTGCATATCTGTGGCCGTCATATCAAATTCATTCAGGCCGTTTTCTATTTTCTTACCGCTGATGCCCGCGTCTATGAGCACATGACAATCATCCGTACCCACGCATATACAGTTTCCACTGCTGCCGCTGGCAATGCTGCATAATTCTAACATGTTAATTCTCTTTCCAGTATAATTCTATTTTGTCTCCCTCATGAAGCTCCTCAGAAAACCGGGCATCTCTGCCATTTATTACAGTGGCTATTGCCCTGCCCTTTCCTGCCTGTAAATCAAATGAGATATGGGTAAATATATCGACAAATATATATGTATCCTTGCCGGACAGCTCTACAGGCTCACCGTTTACAATTACTGTAACTGTATTTTTTGATGAGTCTTCTTCCTGTATTTCTTCCTGTATATCATTTTTTGGCAATTCATTTTCCGGCAATTCGTTTTCCGGCACAGCAGATGCTTCAGCTTCTTTAGCAAAATCATCATGCAGCTCATCGAGCACCTGATTCATCATCTGCTCTGATGTTCTGGCCACTGTGTTGTCTGACTCTGTGCTGTTTACATCCGGCTCTGCTAAGACCGAAGCATCATCTGAATCAGACTCTTGTGTGTCATTATAAGTGTTATTGTCGATTCTTGCAACACCATATTCATCTGTTTTCCACTCAACAGAGAAATTTTCATATACAAGAGTGTCGAGATCAGCCTCTTCATTGTTTACAAATATCATCTGGTCTGTGTCAATAACGAGATCCATAAACTGCGCAATCTGGCGCACTGTATAGTAATTTCTTGTCTCAACCACATCATTTTCCCTGATGCTGTAATCCTCCGGCTCAAGCTGTCCGTTTACCTGGACAAACCTAGGACATGAAACCCTTCTGCCGTTTATGATAAAAGTAATGACAGAATGATTGTACTCATCAAGCTGCGATATCTTATACTCTGCTGCCTCTCCAGCTGTGGACGGCTCTATGATTATCTCACTGTTTGGCTCAAGTGGTGTATTGATGCTTGCAGGCTTTCCGTTCATGGTCACCACCGCACCATCTCCGGCCTCGCCTCTTACAAGCCTTGCCACACCGTTTACAGTAAAGTTTATCGGGGTGCCACGCTTTGGAAACAGCTCATCGTTTGGAAATCCCGCCTGAAGCGCCGCATCGACTATTGTAAGCCTGTTATTGTCATAAAGCTTTATTCTCTCACCGTTGAATCTGACCATGATAAAATTGTTTCTCTGGTCATAATAATTCAGGCATATGCCAATCGGAGTGACAAGAAGCGGATCCTTCGTGATATCCTCCTGCTCAAAGATTACCTCTCCAAGCACTTCCTCGCCTCTTAGGGCAACTCTCTCCTGTGGCAGGTCAAGATTCTCTGCAAGCTTTTCCGTGAAGCCGTGTATCTTGCCTCCGCCTCCGACTACAAAGCAGGCGCTTACTGTCTTATCACCGTTTAGTTCTATTATTTTAGCCGATACCTCTTGTGCAATATTGTCAACAACAGGTGCCACCACCTCCCACACATCCTGTGCAGGAATTGTGTGCTCGATGCTCATGATATCCTTGTATGTAACCGTATCACTTGTCGTAGACTGAAGCTTGATGCTCTCCGCCATATTGAAATCCACGAGGAAATGCTGCACAATAACTTCTGTCAGCTCATCTCCTGCATGCGGTATCATGCCATAGGCTATGATACTTCCGTCTCTTGTGATTGAGATATCACTCGTTCCGGCTCCCACATCGACAAGTGCGATATTAAGCATACGATAGTTCTCCGGAATTGCCACATTGATAGCGGCGATAGGCTCCAATGTCATATTGGCAACACTAAGCCCGGCCTGTCCCACTGCCGCATACAGTCCGTCTACCACATCCTCCGGCAGAAATGTAACTATGATATCCTCGCCTATTTTGTTTGCCTTATGACCCTCAAGGCTGATAAACACCTCATCATTCAAAAAGAATTTGACTGTAGAATATCCCACGCAGTAAAACTTATAGCTTGTATCGTTAACCTCCTTAAGTGCCTCCTGTGCTTTTTCTATGCCAAGCAGGTCAAGCGTATGGACATCCTCGCCGGTCACCACAGACTCCTGCGCATACTCATACTCCACATGCGTCGTGACAGTCTTTAATACTCGTCCTGCGGCTGCTATACACACCTCTTCAAGTGGCTGTCCTGTCTGTTTTTCAAGCTCGTCCTTTACTTCCTTAATGGTTTTTGCCACCCTGCCTATATCATGTATCTGACCGTCAAGCATCGCTCTGGTCTCATGCTCCCTGACATACTGTGCTGTAACCACAAATTCCTTGTCATCAGTCTGATAGCCGACAGTTCCTACAACATTTCTTGTACCAATATCCAAACCGAATACATTATTCATTTCCACTACTCCTTGTATTTGCTAAGCGCTTTATTTATTGAAGCTATCGTGTTTTCGATATCTCCATCATTATCGATAACCTCCTTGCAGTGCCTTCTGTACTCATCTTCTTTAAGCTGGCTTGCAAAGATACTATCTATCTTCTCATCTGAATATCCGCGTGATGACTTAAGTCTTTTTCTTCTGACTTCTTCACTTGCATAAATGTACCACAGCTCGTCGCAGATTTCACCATATCCCTCCTCTATAAGGAGTGCTGCTTCAAGCACAAGCATGAAAAGACCTTCTTTTTTTGCCTCTTTAACTGCATTAAGCACATATTCCTTTACTGCAGGATGCACTACTTCGTTTAAAAGCTCTCTTTTTTTATCATCCGAAAAAATCACTCTGGCAAGTGCTGGTCTGTCAAAATGCCCGTCCTCAAGCCATATCGGTTCGCCCGCAAACAATTCCTTTAATCTGTTGTAGCAATCGCTTCCCGGCTCCATCAGCTCATGTGCTATCTCATCGGAGAGCATGACCCTTACGCCATCAAGTTCCTTAAGATAGCTAAGCACTGCCGATTTTCCGGCACCTACACCACCTGTTATTCCTATAAAAATCATACTATTTCCTTTTCTGTCATCAATGCGCATCATACCAGTCATAGCCACACTCGGTGCCCACCTCCATGGATACCTTCATGTCCACCGCACCACGCATCTCTTTCTCCAGAAGCTTAATCACTTTATCCTTCTCAGCTTCCTTTGTCTCAATTAAAAGCTCATCATGCACCTGAAGGATAAGCCTTGACTTTAAGCCCTCGTCAAGAAGCCTGTCATGCACACGTATCATGGCAATCTTTATGATATCGGCTGCCGTACCCTGAATAGGTGAGTTCATCGCAACTCTCTCTCCAAACTGTCTTTGCATGAAATTGCTCGAGTTCAGCTCGGGAATCGGTCTGATACGCCCAAACATGGTCTTTGTATAGCCATTTTTCCTGGCATCCAAAACCGTCTGATCCAAAAACTCCTTAATCTTTGGATATTTGACAAAGTAGCTGTCTATATAGCCCTGTGCCTCTTTCCTTGAAATCCCCAGGTCGTTAGACAGACCAAACGCGCTGATACCATATACGATACCAAAATTTACCGCCTTGGCATTTCGTCTTTGAAGATCTGTGACCTCATCAAACGGTGTGTCAAACACAAGGGATGCTGTACTTCTGTGGATATCCTGACCATTCTTAAAGGCCTCTATCATCCTTTCATCCCCTGAAAGCGCTGCCAGCACCCGAAGCTCGATCTGCGAGTAGTCTGAGTCAACAAACAAATCTCCATCCTCAGGCAAAAATACCTTTCTGATAAGCTTGCCCAGCTCAATCCTTATCGGGATATTCTGCAGATTAGGCTCTGTGCTTGAAAGACGGCCTGTCGCAGTGATTGTCTGATTTAAGGTAGTATGGATTTTGCCATCGGATGCAATATATCCCGAAAGTCCGTCAGCATATGTGCTCTTTAGCTTTGTGAGCTGTCTGTATTCCAATATATCCGCGACAATCGGATACTCCGGTGCCAGCTTTTCAAGCACATCTGCCGCAGTAGAATAACCAGTCTTTGTCTTCTTTTCATTTGGCAGACCAAGCTTCTCAAAGAGAATGACTCCAAGCTGCTTTGGCGAATTTATATTAAACTCTTCACCTGCTGCCTCATATATTTTCTTTTCAAGCTCAGTTATCGAAACAGCAAGCTTGTCTCCATACTCTTTAAGCTTTATTCCATCAGCCCTTATACCCTCATTTTCCATATCATACAGTACAAAAACGAGCGGGAGCTCGATATCTTTATAAAGCGTGAGCATATCCATTTCCTTTAGCTTCTGCAAAAGAACCGGCTTTGATTTCCAGGCAGTATACACCTCGTAGCAGGCACAGTCCACTGCCTTTTTCTCATCCTCCTTCATCATCCGGGTGAAATCAAGCTTTCCCAGATAATCCTTTTTAGATGAGAGCATAAGCCCCAAATAGTCCTTTGCAACCGCATCATAGGGATACTCCCCGACAAGCGGATTGATAAGGTATGCAGCCACCATCATGTCAAAATATCTGCCTCTGTCATCAGCCTTTATCTCTTTGCTCTTAAATCTGTGCAGATTGGTCTTTAAATCCGGTGATATCCATGACTTTACTTCCAGGGTATTTAATTTTTCATCCAGGAAGCTGCTTGAAATCTCATCACCTGTACAGATAAAATAAATGTCCTCCTCTGAAAAACAAATCGAAACAGCAAGATAATCGTTCGAAACCGGCTCCGAAAACAGACTTAGCTGTCCATCACTTTCGCTGTTTCCCAAAGACTCTCCCTGGTACTACCGCAAAAGCGACCTCCCCCTGCCCTTTGCCTTCTCAAACACACTCTCTGCAGTCTTTAAGTCCCTTACTACCACAAAATGCTCCTCGGCATTGTTTTTAGGAGCCTCCACGTTAAACCGTGACAGCATGTTTTTGAATTCGTATCTTTTGCACAGTAAAAAGGCTTCCTCAGTGTAGAGCGACTCTACTCCGCCACTAAGCTTTGCATCAGAAAATTCATAGTCAACCGGCGCATCAAGTATGATTGTCGCAAGCTCCTTGCTCATAAGCGCCTGCTCCCAATACTCCACTATATTCTTTGAAGCCCTTGGCGGCTTTACATTCTCAGCGTCCTCATGTACTGCCTCTATACAGTGATATTTTGCTATAAGTGCGCCTGCTGTCTTTTCGCCGATACCGGGTACCCCGGGAATATTATCAGACGTATCTCCCTGCAAAGCCTTTACATCGATAAACTCCTTTGGAGTGACGCCGTACTTTTCGATAACATCTGCTGTATTGTAGTTTTCTATCTCGGTTCCTGTTTTCTTTGTCTTTGGAATCCTTACCATGACATGGTCAGTCGCAAGCTGCAAAAGGTCTCTGTCTCCGGAAATGATGGCGACATCCATACCGGCCTTTTCCGCCCTGACAGATAAGGTTCCAAGTATATCGTCGGCCTCATAGCCTTCCTTTTCCACGATTTTAATGCCCATAGCGGTAAGCATTTCCTTTATCATAGGCACCTGCTGCCTGAGTTCCTCGTCCATAGGCTTTCTCGTGCCCTTGTACGCATCAAACATCCTGTGGCGAAACGTCGGCGCATGCACATCAAATGCCACCGTCAGATAGTCAGGCTTTTCCTCGTCAAGAATCTTGAACATGATATTCAAAAAACCATAGACTGCATTTGTGTGAAGCCCCTCTGAATTGGTCAGATCAGGCAGCCCGTGATATGCCCTGTTTAAAATACTGTGTCCGTCTATAAGTACAAGCTTTTCACTCATTTTGATACTTTCCTTACTGTCAATTATAATATTGTTGTAATCGCTGCCGGTCACACTGCAGTGCAGGCAGTAACGTTAAATAGCTCTTGTATATTTCTTAAGCCACTGAGCCTCCTCATCATTCAAAAAAGGTGAAACAAGCTCATAAACTCTAGCATGATAAGCGTTCAGGTATCCCTTTTCTCTGTCTGTCATCTGATTTGGATCAATCGCATCGAGATCTATCGGTACATAGGTCAGATTCTCAAAATACATAAACTGGCCATACTCATTTTTCTCGCCTTTTCGGCAAATCAGCTCATTCTCTGTACGAATACCGAATTTGCCCTCTAAATAGATGCCCGGCTCATCTGTAGTGACCATGCCCTCTTCTATCACACGCTCTGCAGTTCTGCCCGGATACTGCTTCCAGTGAAAGCTGTTTGGTCCCTCATGAACATTGAGCACATAGCCCACACCGTGTCCGGTACCGTGATTGTAGTCCATGCCAATCTCCCAGAAAGGCTCTCTTGCAAGAATATCAAAGTTAAGGCCCGAGCAGCCCTCCTTAAACCTTGCATTTGCCAGGTTCATATTTGAGCGGCACACTCTCGTAAACATATCCTTCATCTCGTCAGTCACAGGGCCTAATGCAAAGGTCCTCGTGATATCTGTGGTTCCCTCCAGATAATGTCCTCCTGAATCAACCAAAAGAAGACTCTCTGGCTTAAGCTGCCTGTCAGACTCCTCTGTTGCAGAGTAATGCACAATAGCACCATGATCAGCATATCCGCATATTGTGGCAAAGCTCAAATCAAGAAAGCCCTCCTGCTCAGCTCTAAGCGATGCAAGATAATCTGAAGCCGAAATCTCTGTCATAGGTATCTTACCTATATTTGTCTTAAGCCAGTACATGAACTTGCACATCGCAACTGCATCCTTTAAATGCGCCTTGCGCAGATTTTCAAGCTGTACTTCATTCTTTACGGCCTTCATGACAACTGTAGGATCCTCCGCATCAATCACCTTAACACCATCCGGCAGGCTGTCGCAGATGCGGTAATTTACAATCGATGTATTTAAAAGCACTGTCTCTTTTTCATCAATATGCTTCACATATTCATAAAAATCATCGTAAGGTCTTGTCTGTATACCATTCTTATCGAGGTATGCCTTAAGAGTCTCTGTCACAACCTCTTCCTGCAAAAACCATATGCAGCTGTCCTGTGACAGTGCCAGGTATGAAAGCACTACAGGCACATAGCTTATGTCGCCTCCCCTGACATTTAAAAGCCAGGCGATATCGTAAAGTGATGACATCAGATGAAGTGTTGCCCCCTTTTGTGCCATCTGCTCTCTGACTCTTTTAAGCTTTGAGCTTATATCCTCACCGGTGTATTTATTGTCAAAAATCATGACAGGTGCCTTTGACATAGGTGGTCTGTCAGTCCATATAAGGTCAATCAGATCCTCATTTACATACATGCTGCCGTGCTTTTCTTTTGCGATTTCAGAAAGCCTTTTGCCCCATGCGGCATTTACCACTCTGCCGTCAAAACCTATTACACCGCCATCCGAAAGAGTATCCTTTATATACTCATCAACTGTCGGTACGCCCTCCTCGCCAATCTTAAAGAGCTTTACAGTGGTATCCTTAAGCTGCGCAGCCGCCTGCACAAAATACCTGCCGTCTGTCCATAGTCCGGCCTCATCCATAGTGATGACTGCGGTACCTGCTGAGCCCGTGAAGCCGGTAATATATTTGCGTGCCTTAAAATGCTCGCCTACATACTCTGACTCATGAAAATCAGCAGTAGGTACCACATACAGCGAGATGCCCCTCTTTGTCATCTCGCTTCTCAATGCTTTTAATCTATCCTGTATCATTTTATTATGCCTCTTTAAATTCAAAAAATTTTGTATCTAATTCCGGATACATTCTCTTTAATGAGATTGGTTTGCCGGATTTGTTCAAAAAGCAATGGCTGCTTTTTGCAGTAGTGCGAAGCTCGCCTGTCTCTTTGTCCTTCATGACATACTCAAGCTCCATCTTGATTCCGTTATACTTAAGCAGCTTCGTGTAGATGACGACCGTATCATCGAAATGTACCATACTGTGATACTCTACCGATATCGACAGCACCGGACTTATGATTTCCATATCCTCCATCTGCCTGTAGTTGAGTCCTATCTGATCCATCAAATCAAGTCTTGCTTCTTCCATCCACTTGACATAGTTTGAATGGTGGATTATACCCATCTGATCTGTTTCATAATATTTTGCGTGGTGCTCGTAAGGACGGATTCTAAGTTCACCTTGTGAGCCGGCAATCTGTAACTCATTGTTTGCCATAAAAACTTCCTCCATTCATATTTTGGTCTTATTTCTATTATGCCACATTGGACAGCTAAATTCAACGACTTGACCGTAAAATATAAACCGGCTGCTACCTGCGTATCATACTGTAGCAGTCTCTGCATATATTGCGTGAATTTCCAATCGGAAGTATTCTGCCGCAATACCGGCATCTGATAATATACTCATCCTTGCTCTTTGATAGAAGCTGCATAATCTTTGCCTGTGTTTTGTCGCGCTCGTTTTCAAGCCAGTCCTCCTCCACAATTTTGCCCATGCGGACTGAAAACTGATAGTACAAATCAAGCTTTTTGTAATAGGATTCGTATTTCATGAGCCCCTGATACTTTGAATGCTTATCAGGCTTGTCGAGAGAGATATCAGATGTATACGACATGCAGTAGCGCAGCCATTGTCTGACAAGCTCCCTGTCCTTTATATCTATAGGACATGTAATCATCTTATAAAGCAGATATTTGTTATCAAAATCTGCGATAAAGTATCGCTCCTTATACGCATATCCATACAAAAACAATATCTCATCGACATTGATTTTCCTAAACGGTGCTGATGGCTTTGCCTCATGCCAGAGCTTAATTATCGCATCAAGCGGCGCATCCATTGTAAGGAGCACCTGTGGGAAGCCAAGACTTACTATATCAATATCCTGCTCCGGTATATTTAGCGTATTCTTCAGATAATTCAGATTCTTTTTTGTCCTAAAGCTGTCACATAGCCTGTATCATACAGACCAAATCTGCCTGCACGGCCCGCTATCTGTTTTATCTCAGAGATGACAAGCGGACGTCTTGATACTCCATCAAACTTTTCCACCTCCAGAAATACAATTCTTCTGACCGGCAGATTGAGTCCCATTCCTATCGCATCTGTTGACACGACAACCTGTGTCTTTTTCTCATTAAAAAGCGTCATCTGCCTGCGCCTTATTTCCGGTGGCAGACTTCCGTATATGACACTTGGCTTTATGCCGTTTTCCTCCAGACGCCCTGCTATATTGAGTACCGACTTCTTTGAAAAGACGATAAAGGCATCGCCCTCTCTTACATCCTGTGGAAATGAAAAAGGCTTATCCTCCAGCTTTAGCGCAGTCTTTCTCTCATACTCCCTTATCTCATACTCGTCGTGGCACAGATTAATCAGATGGACGACAACATCCTTTGCCACCGGGCTCATGCATATATGAATCTCTCCTGCAAGTGTACCAAGAATTGCCCTGGTCCATGAATGTCCCCTGTCATCATCTGCAACCATCTGTGCCTCATCAATCACTGCGATATCATATTCCTTGTCACAGTCAAGCATCTCCACTGTCGATGCTGTAATTCTGCTGTCTGATACCTCAAGACACTCCTGGCCTGTAAGCATGGTGCATGGTATGCCTGCATCATTCATCTTCTCATATACCTCAAGTGCCAGAAGGCGAAGCGGTCCCAGATAAACTCCGTTTTGCGCCAGCTTAAGCCTCTCAAGCGCCTGATATGTCTTACCGCTGTTAGTCGGGCCTATATGGAGTATGAAGTGCCTTTTCATGCTCTGTGCTTTTGGAAACTCAAGCTCCGGCCGTGCCGGAACCAGCGTGACAATCTCTCTTCTAAGCTCCTTGCTGCGGTACTCATTGTAAAGCGCCTTCATGCTCCTTGTACATATCGCACCTATATACTCCTTGCGCAAAAGCTTTAGAAAATCCTCTGTGAGATACTCTGCCTCATTCTCATCAAACTGCTCCATATCCACCCTGACGAGCTGCGGAAGGATTTCTCTATTTAAAATCTGCCTTGCATTCTTATTGTTGGAATAGTAGGTGATCAATGCAAGCCTTTTTATTTCCTGATGCAGCTTGTCGAGTGCTATTGTCTCGTTTTTTGAAAATCGCGCATATTTAATTGATTTTGCTTTGTTATTGAGCCTGTGAATATAGTGTGCCAGCTTTACAGGCTTACCTGTACTTCTCTTCGCATTCTCCCTGTACTGATCAACATAAAACTGTACCAGTACCTCTTCAAACGATTTTTTTTCCATATATGTGTGTTATCCTCTTTATTTATATACACCGTTAAGTGTCACCTCAAACGTAACATCCTTTCCGGCTAGTTCTGTATTCGTCTTATAATCATCCGGGAACTTCAGGTTTAAATCAAAGGTTTCTCCCACCTTGTGACCTACCACTCCTTCCTCAAAGCCATCTATATAGCTGCCTGAGCCGAGCACCAGGTCTGTGCCCTGTCCATCAGTGCTTCCACCCTCGAATTTTTCACCGTCCATATATCCGGTGTAATCAATATTTACCTTATCTCCGTTTTCTGCAACCGTGTCAGTCTCTGTATTCAGTGTTGCTGCCTCTGTCTGTGAATCACTGCTTTGTGTCTCGGATGCCTGAGATTCTGTGGTCTGTGATGCAGCTTCTGTACCATCAGTGCCATTTGACGATGAACCGCCCGATGTCGCAACTGCCCAGATTAGCACTATGACTACCACAACGACTGCCACTACCGGCACCCAGAATTTCAGCAGATTCACAACCTTTGCCTTCTTTTCTGCCTTCTCTCTCTCGATTCTTTCTTTTTTCCTGTGCGATTTTTTTGTTTTGTTTGTTCATTTTTTTTAATCTCCTGTTTTATTTTTATTATTGAATTATACTATTACAATTTGAACATTCTGTGTTTCGCATAAATGAACAGTATGCGTTGTCTGTCAGTGCATTCGCTATCTGTCACTGTTCGCTTTAAACTTTAAACGGCTGCGTCTCTTAACTATTTGACGCAATAATAAAAGCAGTAGAAAGACGCCCACACAACCTGCGCTTATAGCTGCACCTGCCTTAAGCCCCGGTGTCTCATAATAAAGCTCTATCTCATGCTCTCCCTCATCCAGATGAATGCTCACAAAGGTATCTGAAAAATCCTCATACTCTGCATCCTTCCCATCCACCTTCATAGCCCATCCCTTTTCACTCGGAATAGAAAGCACAAGCTGTCCTGCCTGCTTCACATCAATGTGTCCGCTTATGTGTGTATCTGAAAAATCATCCACCGAAAGTGTCTGCTCATTGAGTGTATTGTAAGCACTCTCAACTGCAGCAATAGAAAGCTCGTATACATTAAATCGTACAGCATCGGCATCAGTGTTTGTGACGGAAACCGTGTCCCCCGCCTTCACATATCCCAGGTCAAACAGATACCTGTGAGTGGTCTTCGAGTATGTGGTCTCATACTCTCCGTGGCTGAATGTCAGACTGTCAGTGCTGCACGAATCGTATGCCGCATAATAATATCCGTCATGATCAAAGGTGAGAGTCGTAGTTCCCGGATTTTCGTCCTGGGTGCACTCTGTCAGGGTCAGCGTATCATCTGCTGCGCCAAGGAGCCTGCCAAGGGAATTAATCGAATAGATTTTCGATGACGATGATGGCTTCCAAGCATCAATCACTCCCTCATCCATCATAAAACCAAGTGGAAGCGTGTAGTTGTTCCGATACAGATAGTGATTTCCGCATTTTCCCACAAGTGTAGTCAGCTCATTCTGTGGCTGTATTGATTTTGTAACCATATATCTGACCGAAAGCATGGCTGACGTGACAGGTGTGGCACCGTTATAGCAGTAGAAATTCTTGCCTCCCTCCATATAAAGAGCCTGATAAAAATGGCTCACATTTATATTCATCAGGGAAGAAAACTGTGTTCCAGAAGCATAGCCGTATCGTGTGCCATCATTTTTAGTAAGTCGGCCTGTATCCTCAACCCTGTAAAATGGTACATCGTTGTCAACTGCATCCTCTTTTGCCAGCTTAAGTGCCTTTTGCATATCGTCCACATTGGCATTGTAGCTGATTCTGCCGGTACATCCAAGTCCTGTCACAGCCATATTGACAGCCAGCTCCACAATCGCAATACCGCATGTTATGACCATCAAAAGCTCCCTGTTTTTCCTTGCTGCAAGCTTTAAAAGTACTGTCATAATGCCGTACAGAGCAACAAACAATATGCTTATGATAACTGCATAATACTCTGTCACATCCTCATCGGCAAACATCGTGCTTACTGCCATAAGTGCCGATGCAAATACCACTGCCACACCAATATGCCACAGTCTTATGCCACGCCACTTTCTTACTGTAGCATAGCCTATGGTCAATACAAGAAATGCATACAGATACGACTGTCTGCCAGGCAGCGAATCCGGAAAATGCAGTCCGTGCCATATAAAGTCAAGCTGTTTATTGGCAAAGCTTGCCATGAAAAACAACACAAACAATACAGGAGCTATTTTTTTCTTCCAATTAATCCTTTTGTTGAGCACAAACAGTATCAAAAGCATCACACTAAAGGCTCCGGCATACAGATTCGGCCAGTTCTCTGCCCCCTCATAGACGCTTGCTGTCGTGCACATCCTGCCGACCTCTGATAAGAGATTAAAATACCACTCTATCTGCTTTGGAAACTCGATGCCCGACGAACCGCTGTAGCTTAAAATGATAAGCTCCGGGATGATTAGCACCATCGCAGTGCCTCCAGCCAAAAGCGAGTAAACGGCAAACCTCACAATTGCAGCCATTTTACCGCCCTTTTGCGTAAAGAAAAGCCATGCAAACCAGAATACCAAAAAGATGCAAAGCATGATGCTCAGATAATAGTTTGACAATATACAAAGTGCCAGTGCTACATAGTAAAGCACCGGCTTTTTGTCCCGCACAAGCTTCTCAAGGCCTACTATCGCAAGCGGTGCAACTGCCACAACATCCATCCACATGACATCCCAGCTATACGCAGCTACAAAGCCGGAAAGCGCATATGCCGTAGAAAAAACAAATGCCGGCACAAATGTACTATTATGATACCTGTTATCCTTTCCAAGAAGCACAAAGTGCTCCTTCAAAAAATAGAAAAATGTTGCTCCGCTAAGCGAAATCTTAAAAATGATAAGCAGTTCAATAAACTCAATAATATGGCTCTTTGGAAAAAACACCACAAGCCAGTTTAACGGACTCGCCAGATAATAGGCAAATACCGATACAAAATCACTGCCAAGCCCGATATTCCATGTATACATGAGGCTCGCACCATTTCTCAGCTTCTCCCACAGTTCATTAAAGAAAGGCAGATACTGGTGATACAAATCCATATGCAAAAGGCAGTAATCGCCAAATGGATATACACCATTTCCTATACAGATGATTATACATATGAAAAACGGAATTAAAAACGCTGTCAAAAGCGGATGCTTTTTAACAAAATTCATCACTTATCCTCCCAGTCAAACAGTCTGTAATATTGCAAAAGCTTATAATCGTTTAGCATATCCGAATCGGCCTGCTTCTTTTTGCTGCCGGTTGCCTTGTCTGATTTATTTGATGCTTTATCTAATGTCTTATCTGCAGTTTTATCCGTGCGTACCGCTGATATAATTGGATACTCCTCCTGCAGCTTTAGCAGAAAGCTCTGATAGTCATTTGTCGGCACACCTGCCGCTTTAAGTACGTTTGCAGCCAGATAATTAACGCTCGTGTCTTTTCCTGCAGCCTCATCAATATCATAATTTGCCCAGATAACATACGGCACCTGATAGCGCAGCTTAAGCTCTTCATTTGATAAATTATTATAGTCCATGCCGTTTGCTGCAAGAACAGAGCTCGCCACAGTATCATTTGGCTGATGATCACCGAAAAATACCACTATAGTTTTCTCATCCACATTTGAGAAATATTCAATGAGGTTCTTTAAATCCTCGTCTGTCAGCTTAATCAAAGAAAGATACTGGTCAAGTGCAGAATTATTGAGCTTATCCGCTGTCACAGTATTGTCAAAGCCGTAGTAGGTATCCGTATATCCACCATGGTTTTGCATAGTGACATTGAATATAAATGCCGGCTGACCATCCGGTTTGTTCTCATAGGTATCAATAATCCTGTCAAAGGATGTCTCATCACTTATATATTTGCGCACAAAACTCTGATTAGAATAATCCTGCATAAACGAAAGATTGTCAAATCCCAAAAGAGGATAGACCGTATCCCGGTTCCATCCACTGCCATAGTACGGATGCTGTGCATACGTTGCGTAGCCTATGCTTTTTAAATAGCTTGCAAGGGAAGGTGTCGTGCTCTTTATATACTGCTGATAAGGAATACTTCCTACCGGAAGAAAAGCCATCGTATTGCCTGTAAGAAACTCAAACTCGGTATCGGCGGTATTTCCACCGCATACAGACGTATTCAGATATCCTGTTATAGTGTTCTCATTGCCCTTTTCAAGACTGTGCACAAACGGCATATAGTCTGTATTTGTATCAAAATCACCGAGCACTGACAGGTCTGAAAATGCCTCATCCATCACAACTATAATATTCGGATAATCACTTGAACTATCATCTGTACCGGCATAGCTGTCAAGCAGCTCCTTAGCCTTCTGTCTGCTATACCCTTCAGGCTTATCAACCGCCACAAACTTAAGATCCATCGCAAAAGTCACCGCCATTCCATTCACCTTTGTCATATATGCCGGTGTAAAGAGAAACGGATACAGATAATTGTCCGTCTGGAAATCCTCATCCTGCAGGGCATTCACAAACAGACACAGCGCAAGTATTCCAAACACTGTCGGAATTAGTCTGAACCTGAATTTCCACTTAATTCTGAAATCAACAAAATGCATCAGCATAATAAGAGCTATAAATATAACTGTAACAACAACTACTCCTGCAGTCGGTGCGAAATCATAATTGGACGCAACGCTTGTCGCCGTACCAATTGAAAAAATATCCCATGGAACAAAAGGAGTCGAGCGGAAAAGCATAACATAATGATTAATCAGTCCAAAAACCATGGCCACGATAAAAACTGCACGAAGTGCCCATTTCGCCCTGCCCGTAACAAAATAAAAAATCCAGGCAATCAGTTCAAACAAAATAATATTAAAAAATCCCGCCATAGATCTGACTTCTTCAAAAGGATTATGTTCGTAAAACTCCATAAGATAAAAAGCCGCAATCGGAAAAATCGAGAATAATACAACATTGAATATAATTTCATATTTTTTATAAATCTTTTTTATCATCATAATGCTCCTGTTTGCTATCTGGTATTACAGCCTATATGGCAGATTTTTGGGTACCTTTTTGGGCAAATTTTTCTTAAAAGTACCCTAATTTCTTTAATTTTTTGAAAGATTGTAAGTAAAGAAAAACCCCGCAAACCCTTGATTTTACTGAAAATCTTGGATTTACGGGGTTTTGCAAATAGTGCCGGCAGTGGGACTTGAACCCACACGGGCTTGCGCCCAACAGATTTTGAGTCTGCATCGTCTGCCATTCCGACATGCCGGCGTCTTACGAACAGTCAATATTCTATCACAGTTATTGACTTCATGCAACTAAAATTTGCAATTTCAATATAAATTTCAATGCAATTGTGACTGTTCACGCCTAACAGTGTGACCAGCAACGATTACAGCTCATTTAAAAATGTGAAAGTCTTGAAATATGTCTCAGCATACAACCTTATTCTTACCGGTGCATTTTCCGACATAAAGCTGTTTGTCAACAAAATTAATCCATTCCTTGTAATCCTGCCCCACTTTATATTTCCCTGCACCTATGGTCACTGTCATCCTTCCGCTGCCCATAGATGTCCAGAAGGTTTTTGAATTAATCTCCACACGAAGCTCATCGAGAAAATTCTTAGGCACCTCTCCGTCGACACATTTGCCAAGAAGTAAAAACTCTTCTCCTCCCCATCTGCAATAGCTAAGCTCAACACCTCGAGCCTTGCTTACGATAGTACGAGCGAGTATCTTAAGTGCATCATCTCCTACATTATGTCCGAATGAATCGTTAATTTTCTTAAAATCATCAATATCAATCATCGCAAGGAAATATTCCCTCTGCTTGTCAGCCTCAAAAAGATTCTTAAGCTTCGCCATCATATAGAAACGATTTGGAAGCTCCGTCAGCGCATCAAACTGTGCCTTCTTTTCCATTGCCCCCTCCTCGGAAGACATAAAATGTAAAAGGCACATCATACATGTTATTATCAAAAAAACAACAACAGAAATCATAGCAATAGAAATACTCTTAATTACAACAGAATCCAACTTATATAAAGGTGTGTAAAAGCCATCAAGCATATAAAGAATAATCAGAGCAATAGCATATACACAGCAAAGCAGAATGGCAACATGATTCTTTTTTTTCTTCCTGAGGACTACACAATCCATAGCAAAAAGAAAAAACATTGCATCGATCAAAAAAAACTGGAAATTACATTGCATTCCGAGACAAACCACCGCAAGTATCATATGAAGCAATATCTCAACAGCCACACTATAAACATACATGCTCAGTTTTTCAGATTTTGCCATACTGAATGCAAGGAAATAAAAGCATATGCTGATCAGATTGACGAGTGCCATCAATTCTACACCTAATGATGAAAACATAAATAGCATCAGCAGATGGATGACAAGAAATATTTTGTTTACATTAAATAGAAAGCTCTGCTCCTTAGCAGTACTATCATTGCTACCCATTGTCCAATACCTTCATAAAAAATATCTAATACATTACTATAGTAATAATAACACATTTTAGCAAATATAACAATATGTTATTGTGCAAAAGTACTAGATTATTTTGCTACTTTTTTTCTAATTATATATCCAATAAGAATAATAACAGCACTTGTTATGACACTTCCATAAAATGTCATTCCCCTGCACAAAAGCTCCATATTCGCTGCATTTCTACCAACAAGTTGTTTAAACCCATCAATCATAATATAATCAGCCACGCCCATAGCACCGGGTATCGGCACACAATTGGAGCCCATCGCCACAAAACACTGTATCACACTCACATCAACTGCCTTATTTACGCCTTCGCCGACTGCCATAAAAATCATAAACGATACCAAAAGCTGTGAAACTCTCTGCATTATATTCCAAAAGAAAATCTCGATGAGAAGCCCAGTCTGCCCTGTGATACTGTTTGAACACTCCTGATATTCTTTCATAGTATTTTTAAGCTTTATTCGAAGCCTGTCACCATGCCGGATTATATGTATTTTCTCAAAAAGACGGATAAGACTATCACAAATTGAGTATAGTATGCTTCCCTTCCTTAGCAGCATATAAAATACAAGAGCCAGAAAAATCAGCACCACAATCCCCAAACATATAAATATCCGCGAAATACCTGAGAAATTTTTCAGCAATGGATACTTAAAAATCATGCATAGTAAGCCAATTGTTAAAAGTGAAAGTGTATACATAACAAGATTAATCAGCAGGGCCACTGTAGCAGCATAGCCCGGTATGCCATCCCTTATCATGAAATACGCACTGGCTGGCTGTCCTCCCGATGCCGATGGTGTAATAGCCGAAAAATACACATCGGCTCCACCATACACAGTACCATCAATCGCACTGGTTTTATACCCAAAGTGTCTTGCCATGCGTACCAGAGCAAAGCCTTCAAACCAAATAAACCCAAACGTACAAACAAAACTCATAAAAAGCCAGCCTTTATTTGCATTTATGATAAAACTCATAAGGATTTCAAACGAAAAATGTTTGCTCTGTGAGACAATAGTCCATATGCTTAAGATAGCTATAAAAAACAGAAGCTATCGCCCAAAATATTTTTTTTTTTTTCTGTCCATTAAATCTAATCCCCTTAAAAAAACTGGTAAAGTGAATTATGAAAATACACCATACCAGTTTATTGTAGAGAATATATATAACATTATCAAGTAAAATATTATTAAAATCTTTTTAATGTTTGTTAAATTATTTACTGTTACAACTAACAAATCAGTCTAAATACAAATTAACTTCTATGATTCCTCTTCCTCATCATTGTCAGTGTTCATCATATACACACCCCTGCTTGCATCTCCATCAGGATTCTTTCCAAACTCGTAATCATTTCCCGGCAGAATAGCATTTAAGAAAATCCCTGCGATAGCTGCAATTGCCAAAGCTGTCAGTGTAATTGACGTTCCTGCTACAGTAAATGTCAGTCCATTTCCAAAGCCAAGACCACATACAAAAATAACACCTGCAATAATCAGATTTCTTGATTTAGTCAGATCTACCTTGTTTTCAACAACATTTCTAACTCCTATTGCTGAAATCATTCCATAAAGCATAAATGAAACTCCACCAATAATCGCTGATGGCATAGTAGATATTATTGCCGAAAACTTTGGAATAAACGAAAGTGCAATAGCAAAAACAGCCGCAATACGGATAACTCTCGGATCATATACCTTAGACAGCTCAAGCACTCCTGTATTCTCACCATATGTTGTATTAGCCGGTCCTCCGATGGCTCCTGCGAATGCAGTTGCAATTCCATCACCTATAAGTGTCCTATGAAGACCCGGATCAGCAATAAAGTTCTGCTCTACTGTAGCAGAAATAGCAGACATGTCGCCAATGTGCTCCATCATAGTCGCAACAGCGATAGGCGCCATAACAAGAATGGACGTAATATCAAACTTCATGAACTGAAATTTAGGTATTCCGACCCACGCAGATGATGCAATTGATGTAAAATCAAGAATTGCTGAACCATCAGGATTAGTAATTCCAGCAGAATTCATAATAAGAGCAACTACATAGGAAATAATTACTCCCATTAGAATAGGAATGATCTTAAATAATCCCTTTCCCCATATATTGAAAATAATTATAACTCCAAGTGCGATAATTGCAAGAACCCAGTTTGTTGAAGCATTATTGATAGCTGAACCGGCAAGTGAAAGACCAATGCATATGATAATAGGTCCTGTCACTACAGGTGGAAGAAAGCGCATTACACGCTTAATTCCAACCAGCTTAATGATAAGTGCAAGTACGAAATAAAGCATACCTGCAACAAATATTCCACCACACGCATACGCGGCCTTATCATTGACAGCCATATCTGCATACATGCCACTGTCAAGGTTTGCAACAGTATAAAAGCCTCCTAAAAAAGCAAATGACGAACCCAAAAAAGCCGGTACCTTAAACTTTGTACACAGATGAAATATAAGCGTGCCAAAGCCTGCACAAAATAGGGTAACCGATACAGAAAGACCTCTGGTAAGCGGCTCCCCACAAGCCTTCTGAAAATATCCTGATACAAGAATAGGCACAAGAATTGTTGCGCCGAACATAGCAAACATATGCTGCAAACCAAGAATAAGCATCTTGGCCGTTCCAAGCTGTCTCGCATCACGAATTGGCTCCTGTTTCTTTTGTTCCATAACAACCTCCTTAATAAATTAATGTTTTCGATAAGTAACTTAAAACATTATAGCAGTTTTTAATTATTATTTCATTATTTTTTCACAAAAAAAAAGACATCTCATTAGATGTCTTAAATAATTCATACTTAATAAGTATGTACCTTCAAAACTTCATACAAATTTGATTAATGTAATCCACACCGAAAAACTCATCTCTCATATACTTGTTTTTCTCAGTTATTAACCAGATTAAGCCCTCGACCTATTAGTAACAGTCAGCTCCACATGTTGCCATGCTTCCACCTCTGCCCTATCTACCTTGTAGTCTTCAAGGGGTCTTACTCCCCGAAGGAGGGATATCTCATCTTGAGGGGGCTTCACGCTTAGATGCCTTCAGCGTTTATCCCTTCCAGACTTGGCTACTCTGCCATGCCGTTGGTCGACAACAGATACACCAGTGGTCCGTCCATCCCGGTCCTCTCGTACTAAGGACAGCTCCTCTCAAATATCCTCCGCCCGCGCCGGATAGGGACCGAACTGTCTCACGACGTTCTGAACCCAGCTCGCGTACCGCTTTAATGGGCGAACAGCCCAACCCTTTGGGACCTGCTACAGCCCCAGGATGCGATGAGCCGACATCGAGGTGCCAAACCACTCCGTCGATGTGAACTCTTGGGAGTGATAAGCCTGTTATCCCCAGGGTAGCTTTTATCCGTTGAGCGATGGCAATCCCACTTTATACCACCGGATCACTAAGTCCTACTTTCGTACCTGCTCCACCCGTCGGTGTCGCAGTCAAGCTCCCTTCTGCCTTTGCACTCTTCAAATGGTTTCCAACCATTCTGAGGGAACCTTTGAGCGCCTCCGATACCCTTTCGGAGGCGACCGCCCCAGTCAAACTCCCCGCCTGACATTGTCCCATTGCCAGTTCATGGCAACTGGTTAGAAATCCAGTACCACAAGGGTGGTATCCCAACAGCGACTCCGACAAGACTGGCGTCCTGTCCTCTTCGTCTCCCACCTATCCTGTACATGCAGTACCGAATCCCAGTATCAAACTGGAGTAAAGCTCCATGGGGTCTTTCCGTCCTGGCGCGGGTAACCAGCATCTTCACTGGTACTTCAATTTCACCGGATGCATTGTCGAGACAGTGCTCAAATCATTACGCCTTTCGTGCGGGTCGGAACTTACCCGACAAGGAATTTCGCTACCTTAGGACCGTTATAGTTACGGCCGCCGTTTACTGGGGCTTGAATTCAAAGCTTCGCTTACGCTAACCTCTCCTCTTAACCTTCCAGCACCGGGCAGGCGTCAGCCCATATACCTCACCTTTCGGTTTCGCATAGACCTGTGTTTTTGCTAAACAGTTGCTTGAGCCTATTCTCTGCGGCCTGCTTTCGCAGGCACCCCTTCTCCCGAAGTTACGGGGTCATTTTGCCGAATTCCTTAACAATGCTTCTTCCGCCGGCCTTAGGATTCTCTCCTCATCCACCTGTGTCGGTTTACGGTACGGGCACGCATTACACAATAGCAGCTTTTCTCGGCACATGGCTCACAGGCTTCACTACTTTATTTCGCTCCACATCACGTCTTCGGATTATACAACGGATTTGCCTATTGTACACCTACCCCGCTTGTACCGGTCTTTCCATTCCCGGCTCGTGCTTTCCACATGCGTCCCTACAGTTCTGATAATGCGTGGTACAGGAATCTAAACCTGTTATCCATCGCTTACGTCTTGCGACCTGTGCTTAGGCCCCGACTTCCCCAGAGCAGATCAGCTTTACTCTGGAAACCTTAGATATTCGGCCGAAAGGATTCCCACCTTTCTCTCGCTACCATTCCGGCATTTCTCTCTTCTTATCCCTCCACTGCTCCTTCCGGTACAGCTTCGTCGGTTTTAAGAATGCTCCTCTACCACTCGCATTGCGAGTCCACGGCTTCGGTGTCGTGTTTCAGCCCCGGACATTTTCGGCGCAGGAACTCTCGACTAGTGAGCTGTTACGCACTCTTTGAATGTATGGCTGCTTCTGAGCCAACATCCTAGTTGTCTTCGAAATCCCACATCCTTTTCCACTTAACACCCACTTTGGGACCTTAGCCGGAGGTCTGGGCTCTTTCCCTTTTGACTGCCCAACTTATCTCGTGCAGTCTGACTCCTATGCATCGGCAACATGGCATTCGGAGTTTGATAGGCTTTGGTAAGCTTTGACGCCCCCCCGCGGCAATTCAGTGCTCTACCTCCATAAGACTAAAATGAGGCTAGCCCTAAAGCTATTTCGAGGAGAACCAGCTATCTCCGGGTTCGATTGGAATTTCTCCCCTATCCACACCTCATGCCCACCCTTTTCAACGGATGTGGCTTCGGTCCTCCATTGTCTTTTACGACAACTTCAACCTGGACATGGATAGATCACCCGGTTTCGGGTCTGCGGATACTGACTTAACGCCCTATTAAGACTTGGTTTCCCTTCGGCTCCACACCTTAAGTGCTTAACCTTGCCAGTACCCGCAACTCGCCGGACCGTTCTACAAAAAGTACGCGGTCGTGCATATAAAGCACTTCCACAGCTTGTAGACACAGGGTTTCAGGTTCTCTTTCACTCCCCTCCCGGGGTCCTTTTCACCTTTCCTTCACAGTACTATGCGCTATCGGTCACTAAGGAGTATTTAGGCTTACGGGGTGGTCCCCGCTCATTCCATCAAGGTTTCTCGTGTCTCGATGTACTCTGGATCCCGCTCAGTCAGCTCTCCTTTCGCTTACGGGGCTTTCACCCTCTCCGGCAGGCTTTCCCAAACCTTTCTGCTAGAATCACTGAATCTTAAATGCGGTCCGAACCCGGAGTGCACGCACTCCGGTTTGGCCTCTTTCGCTTTCGCTCGCCGCTACTAACAAAATCGATGTTTCTTTCTCTTCCTCCGGCTACTTAGATGTTTCAGTTCACCGGGTTCCCCTCCATACGTTATGGATTGGCGTATGGATGATACGAGTTCTTCGTACCGGGTTTCCCCATTCAGACATCTGCGGATCAAGGATTATTTGCATCTCCCCGCAGCTTTTCGCAGCTTATCACGTCTTTCTTCGGCTCTTAGTGCCAAGGCATCCACCCTGCGCTCTTCTTTGCTTAATCTCTTCGATGCATAGCGTTGCATCATTAATAACTTAAAGAACTTTGTTGTTGTTCACAACTTGGTTTTGTTTCTCGGATGTCTTGATTGTTAGATATTCTTAAGAATAGAATATTTATTCATCAAATCATTTGTATGAAGTTTTCAAGGTACACTGCTGTGATTACCAGTTTTAGCTTCTCACAGACTTTTTGACTGTTTTATCAGTCATTCAGAAATCTTAATCTCTTAAAATCTCTAATCACTGGTAAAACCAGTTTTTTATAAATCCGGCAGCCACCTACCTTCCCATACCGTTACCAGTATAGTATTATCGGCCGCTTCAGTCTTAACCATCGTGTTCGGGATGTGGACGGGTGTTTCCCAAAAGCGCATCGCCACCGGAAGCATTGAGCACTTAGCGAGGTATCTTTCGAGCTTAGTGCGAAAGCTGTTCGATGCAGCTTAATGAAGTCGAGTCCTCAGACGAAGACTGAATTTAGCGCATTCGAACTTCCTCTTTACATGTGCTGTTGTTATTAACTTTCCATTAATAACTCAACAGTGAAAAACTCTCTACTCGATTTCCTTAGAAAGGAGGTGATCCAGCCGCACCTTCCGATACGGCTACCTTGTTACGACTTCACCCCAGTTATCGAGCCTGCCTTCGACAGCTCCTTCCTTACGGTTAGGTCACTGGCTTCGGGCATTCCCAACTCCCATGGTGTGACGGGCGGTGTGTACAAGACCCGGGAACGTATTCACCGCAGCATTCTGATCTGCGATTACTAGCGATTCCAGCTTCGTGTAGTCGGGTTGCAGACTACAGTCCGAACTGAGACGTTATTTTTGAGATTTGCTTGGCTTCACAGCTTTGCTTCCCTTTGTTTACGCCATTGTAGCACGTGTGTAGCCCAAGTCATAAGGGGCATGATGATTTGACGTCATCCCCGCCTTCCTCCAGGTTATCCCTGGCAGTCTCTCTAGAGTGCCCGGCCGAACCGCTGGCTACTAAAGATAAGGGTTGCGCTCGTTGCGGGACTTAACCCAACATCTCACGACACGAGCTGACGACAACCATGCACCACCTGTCACTCCTGCTCCGAAGAGAAGGTACGGTTAAGTACCGGTCAGAAGGATGTCAAGACTTGGTAAGGTTCTTCGCGTTGCTTCGAATTAAACCACATGCTCCACCGCTTGTGCGGGTCCCCGTCAATTCCTTTGAGTTTCATTCTGAACGTACTCCCCAGGTGGAATACTTACTGCGTGTTTGCGACGGCACCGAGAAGCAATGCTTCCCAACACCTAGTATTCATCGTTTACGGCGTGGACTACCAGGGTATCTAATCCTGTTTGCTCCCCCCACGCTTTCGAGCCTCAGCGTCAGTTATCGTCCAGTAAGCCGCCTTCGCCACTGGTGTTCCTCCTAATATCTACGCATTTCACCGCTACACTAGGAATTCCGCTTACCCCTCCGACACTCTAGTACGACAGTTTCCAATGCAGTACCGGGGTTGAGCCCCGGGCTTTCACATCAGACTTGCCGCACCGCCTGCGCTCCCTTTACACCCAGTAAATCCGGATAACGCTTGCACCATACGTATTACCGCGGCTGCTGGCACGTATTTAGCCGGTGCTTCTTAGTCAGGTACCGTCATTATCTTCCCTGCTGATAGAGCTTTACATACCGAAATACTTCTTCGCTCACGCGGCGTCGCTGCATCAGGCTTTCGCCCATTGTGCAATATTCCCCACTGCTGCCTCCCGTAGGAGTTTGGGCCGTGTCTCAGTCCCAATGTGGCCGGTCACCCTCTCAGGTCGGCTATGGATCGTCGCCTTGGTGGGCCGTTACCTCACCAACTAGCTAATCCAACGCGGGTCCATCTTATACCACCGGAGTTTTTCACACTGCATCATGCGATGCCGTGCGCTTATGCGGTATTAGCAGCCGTTTCCAACTGTTATCCCCCTGTACAAGGCAGGTTACCCACGCGTTACTCACCCGTCCGCCACTCAGTCACAAAATAATCAGTCCCGAAGGAAATCAAATAAAGTGCTTCGTTCGACTTGCATGTGTTAAGCACGCCGCCAGCGTTCATCCTGAGCCAGGATCAAACTCTCATGTTAAAAAGTTGATCTCAGTCAAGTTAAACTTGGCTAATTCGTTCATTCAGATAATTCTGAATTTACTGTTTTAAAGGTCTTCAATTTTCATTGAAGTGTTCTGATTGATTCTCAAAATCTTTCAAGGTTTCTCACTGTTCAGTTATCAATGTCCTTTAGTCCATTGTCTTGCGACAACGATTGATATGATATCAAACTTTCAAGTGTTTGTCAACAACTTTTTTAAGTTTTTTATCAAGCAGGGCTACAAGGATTCGAACCTTGAAATGACGGAGTCAGAGTCCGTTGCCTTACCATTTGGCGATAGCCCTATATGAAGCGCAGGGGGTGGGATTCGAACCCACGCGCCCTTGCGGACAAACGGTTTTCAAGACCGCCTCGTTATGACCACTTCGATACCCCTGCACGAGAGCGGGTGATGGGAATCGAACCCACGTATCCAGCTTGGAAGGCTGGTGTTCTACCATTGAACTACACCCGCATATTTAATTATTCACAAGTCGGGGTGACAGGATTCGAACCTGCGACCTCCTGGTCCCAAACCAGGCGCTCTAGCCAAGCTGAGCCACACCCCGATATGCTGTTTTGCCGTTTCGTTTTTGTTGCCTCACCGAAGCGACTCCGATATAATATCACCCTATTCCATACTTGTCAACACTTTTTTACATTTTTTTGAAATTATTTTTTCAAATACGATACATCCCGCGTTTTTACAATGTTTTCGATAGCCTAAATAACAGTTTTACTGACTCCTTAAATGATTTATTAACTGTACTTTCTGCTGTAGGAAATCGGAACGGACAGCTATGTCATGGCGGCCGGAAGACCGACCACGTGCTCAAGTCTGTATACAGGCATGCTCAAAAGGACAAGGACGAGGACATGATGAAAAAGGCGGTTTTATCACAAACCGCCTTTTAGTGGACTAGACGGGAGTCGAACCCGTGTCCGAAATACAATTCCCTGTCCTTCTACGAGTGTAGTTTATTATTTAACATTCCCTCTGCCACACGATAACAAACAACCTTGTGGTTTCAGTAGCTTCATGATACGCCCGATGGCTCAAAGCTTTGCCAACGTCGTTTCTCACATAGTCGAAGCCTGGGTCCTAAAGTGTGAGTGCTCTAGGTCAGACTGCTGCCATTAGGCAGCGTATGCTAAATTATCTTCAGCGTTTAATTTTAATTTGGCCATTTAACGCATCGCCATACGACTCGCTTCTCCAGCTGCATGTACCCCGTCGAAACCTTTACTAGCCCATATTCAATTTTTTTGCGGGGTACATGCAGCTACGCTCCATGTTCTCCGCTCCGCTTCGGTCCGCCCAAAGCCAAGGTCCACTGGACCTTGTGGGCCCCGTCGAAACCTTTACTAGCCCATATTCATTTTTTGCTAACCAAGATTTCTGATTTTGAAATCTCTCTGCGCCTCTCGCTTTTGATCCTTCTTGGCTATGTCTGCTCTCTTATCATAAAGCTTCTTACCTTTGGCAAGTGCTATTTCTACTTTGACCAGACTCCCCTTAAAGTATACCTCCACCGGCACAATTGTGAAACCCTTTTCCTTCATCTTTGATGAAAGCTTCTCGATTTCCTTCTTGTGGAGCAAAAGCTTTTTAGGTCTGAGTGGATCCTTGTTGAAGATATTTCCCTTCTCATATGGTGTGATATGCATGCCATACAGGATAATCTCACCGTTCTCAATACGGATGAATGACTCCTTTATGCTGCCCTTTCCCATTCGAAGTGACTTCACCTCAGTTCCTGCAAGTGAAATACCGGCTTCGTATTTCTCAAGCAAAAAGTAATCGTGATAGACCTTTTTGTTGTTGGCTATTAATTTCTTTGGTTCCTTAGCCATGTCGGTATCTCCTTTCCTCAAACTGCTTTACAATACTAACACATTTTTTTACAATTGCCAATATCTAAAAAGCAAATTATTGTAACCCGCTGGTTCACATTTCTTTTTATTTACACTATATAATATATTATGACATCTTTTTCAATAAATCTTTCGCACAACGACTGACAAATAACAGATAATCAAATAAGTATTTTTAAATCATAAAAAGATTTCGTCATTATTGTCATATTATTCCGCCGGTTTAAAATCAATTGTACGCATAATTTTTGTCAGTACTGTCCACAACAACCTTGATTTTTTGTCCAAGCTTGTATCTCTTATTGGTGGCTGAACCGGCTAGCTCATAGGTATCCTCGTAAAACTCATAGAAATCGTCTGTCAGGTCTGTCACGCGCACAAGTCCCTCAACTGTATTTGAAAGCTCCACGAAAAAGCCCCACTCCGTGACACCTGATATAACTCCTTCAAAACATTCTCCAATATGATTTGACATGTATTCACATTTTTTAAGCTTGACTGTTTCACGCTCTGCCTCTTCTGCACGTCGTTCGGTCTCACTTGCCTGCTTTGCAACAGCATCGAGTATAGACTCATAGTGCTCCCTGCGGTTATCATTCATCCTGCCGCGAATATTTTCCTTGATGATCCGGTGTATCTGCAAATCAGGATATCTGCGGATTGGTGATGTAAAGTGACAATAATAATTTGCCGCCAGTCCAAAATGTCCTGTACATGCTGTTGTATACCTCGCCTGCTTCATAGAGCGCAGTGTCAGTCTGCTTATCAGGGATTCTTCATCTGTGCCATCCACCTTCATCAAAAGCTTCTGAAGCTCCTTTGGGTGTACCTCATCAGCTCCAATATGAAGCGTATAGCCAAAATTATTGATAAATGTGGAAAGCTTTGCGATTTTTTCTGAGTCCGGCTTGTCATGTGTTCTGTATACAAAAGGTATTTCCTGCCAGAAATAATCCTCAGCCACAGTTTCATTTGCTATAAGCATAAAATCCTCAATGAGCTTTGTTGCCACATTTCTGTCATACGGCTTTATATCTATCGGATGCCCATCTTCATCGAGCACGACTTTAGTCTCCGGAAAGTCAAAGTCTATAGAACCTCGTTTCATTCTCTTTTTACGAAGAATTGCTGCAAGCTCTGCCATTTTTTCAAACATAGGCACAAGCTCCTTATATTCTTCAATCACAGCGGCATCCTTATCTGCAAGAATCTTTTTTACATTTGTGTATGTCATCCTGCGGTTTGTCTTTATGACTGTCTCAGCAATCTTATGATCAATGACTTCACCTTTTTTATTTATTGTCATAATGCATGAAAGAGCCAGCCTGTCACATCCCTCATTCAAGGAGCATATGCCATTTGAAAGCTCTCTTGGAAGCATCGGAATTACTCTGTCTACAAGATAAACCGATGTTCCTCTCTTAAGTGCCTCCACATCAAGGGCACTGTGCTCCTGCACATAATTCGACACATCTGCTATGTGTACTCCAAGTACATAATTGTCGCCATCCATGTATAAAGACACGGCATCATCAAGATCCTTTGCATCCTCTCCGTCTATCGTGACCATCATCCAATCGCGCAAATCCATCCTGCCGGCCATATCCGCAGGTGTCACATCCTTTGCCACATTCTGCACCTGATGCATGATTTTCTCCGAAAAATCCACCGGTAGATCATAAGCCTTTACTATAGAAAGAATATCCGTACCCGGGTCATCTATATGTCCGATTATTTCAACAACCTTGCCCTCCGGCTTTTTGCCCTTTTTACCATAGCTTGTGATTTCAACCACTACCTTATGGCCCGACATAGCACCCTTTGAGCGTTCCTTTGGTATGAAAATATCTGTGCCAAATCTGGTATTGTCGGGCACAGCAAAACCAAAATTTTCACTTGCCTCATAGGTGCAGACCACCTGCTTCATGCCTCGCTCTATGACGGAAACAACCTTGCCCTCCTTGCGGCGTCCTGTTGTAACAGGTGAGATTGTAATCTCAACAGTGTCCATGTGCATCGCACCATTTACATACTCTGCAGGGATAAAAATATCATCAGGCTCTCCCTCCACAGTGACAAAGCCAAATCCCCTTTGATGCGCTGTGAATACGCCGACCGTCTTTTTAATTTCCGACTTTGAGTATTTCCCGCGCTTTGAGAGTGTTATCCTTCCCTCTGCCTGCAAATCCAAAAGAATCTGTTCAAGCTGTGGTCTGTCCTCTTTTTTTACTCCGAGTACTATGCAAAGTTCCTTGATTTTCATCGGAACATACATGTCATCACACATAAAGTCATAGACCATCTTTTTTCGTGTTTCATATTTATCTATATTACTCATTATCTCTCCTTTTTCGTTGCACCATATGGATGTCTGATTTCAAATCAAATGCATAGGTCTTAAAAATTTGTACTAGCGGCATTTTCATCATATGGATGTTGATTCAATAAAAAAGACTGCCGATTTCTCGACAGTCTAAGTATTTACCATATTCCCATATTTAAAGCAATTGAAATAATAAAGAAAAGAACAACACATACAATGGTCGCCTTAACCAGACGTCCTTCCTTTGAACGTCCCTTGTTCTTGCCCCAATATGTATCAGCAACTCCGGCGATAGTGCCAAGTCCTGCTGACTTACCCTCCTGGAAAAGAATAACTATAGTAATTACTACACTGACGATTATAAATAATACCGATAAAACAATTTTTAAAGTTGCCACGATAAGACCTCCTAATTTCAATTCTAAATAACAGAACTAATATACTACGTTTTTATTGCACAGTCAAGAGTTTTATACTGTATGTAACAGATTTTCACACTTTATGCAATGGATTTTATTAGTTTCACGCAATAAATGTATCTCTATTTTTCACTTTCCTCTGCTGATAAACTTTTTGAATTCATTAAAAAATTTTTTTCATCATTAGTATCCTTTCTTTTTACTCTCTTCTTTTGATAATCTAAACCATTTTTTAATATTATACATTTTTCCATTTTATTTTACAAGAAAATACATTATAATATAATTAAAAAAGAAACAACTTTATATTTAGGAGATTTTTATGAAGTGCATACTGTATAAAAAAGAAGCACTTCCACTCATATTATTATCATGCCTTTTGCTTGGTGCATGCGGTAATTCCAAAAATGACAGTGTATCCAAGGAGCCTCTTTCCCATACTTCTACTGAAAAGGGCACCTGGGACTCTGCTCCAAAGGTGCTTACCCCAACTGCCGACGGCACACAAACCTATACATGTGATGTAGCCAGTATCGATGCTTCAAACAGCGGCAGCGGCTATATCATAGTTGATTATCACGGTTCCAATCAAAAGGTCAAGCTTCAGATAACCGGGCCTGACAGTGTCACGTACACCTTTGATCTGCATGGAGGAAATGAAGTGTTTCCTCTGGTTGCTTCAAGTGGTTCGTATACTGTAACTGTGTTTGAAAATGTTGAGGGGACACAATATGCCACCGTGCTGTCGCAGGTGATTTCTGTCTCCATCACCGATGAATTCGGACCGTATCTGTACCCTAACCAGTATGTAAATTTCACTGCCGATTCTCTGGCTGTGAAGGAAGGCAGCTCACTGGCGTACTACTGCAGCAGCGATACTGAGGTCGTGGAAAGTGTATACAATTATATCATTTCAAACTTCAAATACGACTATGACAAGGCTAAAAATGTCAAAAGCGGCTATCTGCCTGATGTGGACAAGGTCTTTACCGAAAATACCGGTATATGCTTTGACTATGCGGCAGTCATGGCCACTATGCTAAGGACTCAGGCTATTCCCACACGTTTAGAGGTAGGATATGCCGGTGAAGAATATCATGCCTGGATCAGTACTTATATAAAGGACAAGGGCTGGATAAACGGCATCATCGAGTTTGATGGTACCTCATGGAACATGCTGGATCCAACATTTGCATCTACCAGTGATTCGCCAAAGAAGTTCATAGCACAAAAAAGTGATTACATTACCAAATACGTCTATTAGGAGGACATAAATGTCTAGAAAATCCAAGATTTTAAGCAATGCAGAGCTTTCTGCCTTCTGTCAGCAGATTTCTCTTATCATAGCAGCCGGGCTTCCTACATACTATGGTGTTTCCATATTATGTGATGAAGCACCTGATAAGCAGACACGTGATCTGCTTGAGCAGATATATAAGCCAATGGAGCTTGGTGCAACGCTTCACAGTGCACTTAAAGATACAGGATACTTTCCAAAATATATGATTAATATGATACAGCTGGGTGAAGAAACCGGCCGTCTTGAAGAGGTCTTAAACTCACTCTCAAAGTACTATGACCGCGAAGACGAAATAGCTTCAGGCATTAAAAGTGCCGTTGCCTATCCTCTCGTGCTTTCTGCAGTGATGATTGCCGTTATTGTCGTTATGATTGCCAAGGTTTTACCTGTATTCTCACAGATATATGCAGAGCTTGGAAGTGAGCTTACCGGCACCGCTGCCGTGCTCATGAAGCTCAGTGAATACATCAATAGATATCTGCTTATCATTATAGCTTTCATGCTCTTTGCCGCACTGTTTCTTTTTATATTTTTTAAGACACGCTTCGGAAAAAGGCTCCTTATGAAAACTGCTCTTTCCATGTCAATCGCATCCAGCCGCTTTGCAAACTGCATGTTTTTAGCACTCTCAAGCGGACTTGACACAGACCGTGGTCTTGATCTGGCACAGGCTCTCGTAAACAATCCTGTCCTTAATTCTAAAATAAATGACTGCCGTAAAAATATATCTAACGGCGAGACATTTTCGGAGGCACTGCTGCACTCCAATATTTTTTCAAAGATGTACTCAAGCTGGATTGCAATCGGCAGCAAAACCGGATCTATGGACGATGTCATGCAACATATATGTACATCCTGCGAGGATGACACAGATGCAAAGCTGTCACGATTCATATCAGTGATCGAACCTGCCATGGTTATCCTGCTTTGTATATTCATTGGCTTCATACTTGTATCATTTTTACTCCCACTGCTTGGAATTATCTCAAGCATAGGATAGCTTACGGAGGCACAGCATGCTGTTTTTTGTTCAGAAAAAGAAATCAACCATATGGAAATTCATACCAATTATGCTTTTAGCCGCATGTACCGTTTTGTTTGGTGCTTTCTCTTCAAAGCTGTCAGATGACAATACCAAAAGAAGCAAGAGCACGCTGGAACGCGCCCTCACACGAAGTATCACACAGTGCTATGCTCTTGAGGGAACATACCCTCCGGACATAAATTATCTAACAGACCACTATGGTCTCACATACAACAGCGACTATTATTACATAGACTATCAATACATCGGCTCCAATCTGCGTCCCGATGTGACAATAATAGAGAGGAAATAACCCATGTTCAAGCTAAAACCAAGATCACATCAGGCTGACAGTTTTTTTGTGATGCTGCTGTTTTTTCTTTTTGCGCTGACTGCTTTTATCCTCGTACTAATTGGCGTAAAGCAATACAAGTCCACTGCCAATGCCATGAATTACAACTACGAAGTACGCACTGTCACATCTTATCTGCGCGAAAAAGTCAGACAGAATGATTCTGACGCTGCAATCAGTGTAGAAACAATAAATGGCACAAAGGCTCTATGTCTGAAAAACACAATAAATGACATCGTGTATAATACCTTCATATACTATTATGGCGGTTCTCTAAGAGAGCTCTATGTACAGGATGGTTCCTCATACAGTCTGGACAGCGGACAAAGGATTGTCGAAATCGGAGGACTTGACATGACAGAAACCACCGACAAAATGATTACCGTAACTATCACCGATACATCCGGTGGCACTACCGATACCTACTGCTCCGTCAATTCCGACTAATCATCGTCCGACAATAAATGCAGAAATATCAAGTACACCGCTCCCTGATATGCCACTCGATGCCACACAAACTTACATACCACAAGGAATAAACCATGATTTCAACAAAGCTTAAACAATCGAAAAACAGAATATTCCTGCTTGAGATTACCATTAATCTGCTGCTTTTTTCAGTTCTTTTGATTGTGGGACTGCTTTTCTTCATAAAGACCCACAAGCTGACAGAAGAAACTCAGGTGCTGCATGAGGCTGTTAATGCATGCAGCAATGCAGCAAGCGCATACGAACAGGAGCATGGCGATTTAAACGCCGTATCATCGCTCTTTGACGGCTCCATCTGTGCAGATGAAAAGCTATTCATTTATCTTGACAAAAGCTATCATCCATGTGATAAGGCTGATGCCGCATACAAGATTATTGTAAGCAGGCTTGGGCAGGATGCCTACGGAGTACAAAAGGCTGACATAGAGTTTATAGCAGCAGACAGCCACTGTGTATACAGCATTACTGCGTGCAGCTATACTGCACTTTCCTCTGATGGAAGGACGGTGAGCACCCCATGAAAAAAAGAAGAGAGTTTTCAAATTTCGGTTTTTCCACCATCCTGCTTACCTTTTCCATGATATGCATTGTCACGTTCTCGGCACTCGCCTTTGTCACAGCAAACTCTGACTATAAGCTGAGCAAACGCGTTGCTGATAACAACAGCTCGTATTACCGTGCATGTGAAAAGGTATGGGATGAGATATCACAGATTGATGCTATTCTTGCATCCGCCTACGATGGCAGTCCTGATAAAGCAGCATACTATGAGGCCATAAAGACTGCTCTATCAGACAACGATACTGCCATAAATAAAAACCTCGCTGAAAATGAATCAAACGGCAAGGTTACCGGTCTGACCTATACCATCACCTGTACTGTAAGCGATACGCAGACTCTCACTGTAAAGCTTGATATCAACTATCCTGTCCACAGGCAGGATGCTTTTTATAAAATAAAACAATGGAAGCTCAATACAGACACAGCTTTAGAGGAAAATGATACACTAAACTTAATTGGAGGAAACTAAAATGGATGTTAAAAAGATATTAAAGGAAGCAACTGACAACGGAGCATCGGATATTTTCATAGTGGCCGGCCGCCCTCTCACATACAAATCAAAGGGAATGATGGAGTGCCTTAATGAAATCAGAATGATTCCAAAAGAAACCTTTGAATTTGTCACATCAATCTATGCTCTTGCAGAGAGAGATATTTCAAAATTCGAGGAAACCGGAGATGATGACTTCTCCTTCGCTATACCGGGAGTATCACGTTACAGAGTGAGCACTTTCAAGCAGCGTGGCTCTTACTCTGCTGTCATCCGTGTTATCTCATTCACACTGCCAAAACCAAGCGATTTACATATACCGGACTCTGTTATGGAGCTTGCGGAAACAAACAACGGCATGGTGCTGGTTACCGGCCCAGCCGGAAGCGGTAAATCTACCACACTAGCATGTATTATTGATCAGATCAACCATGAGAAGGAAGAGCATATTATCACTCTTGAGGATCCGCTTGAGTTTTTACATCGTCATGACAAATGTATTGTGTCACAGCGTGAAATCAACACAGATACAGAAAGCTATCTCACTGCACTTCGCGCCGCACTCCGCCAGAGTCCTGACGTCATATTGCTTGGAGAGATGCGAGACTATGAGACCATCAATACAGCTGTCACAGCGGCTGAAACCGGTCATCTCATATTTTCATCACTTCACACAATTGGTGCCGCAAATACCATTGACCGAATAATCGATGCGTTTCCTGCTTCCCAGCAGCACCAGATAGCCATCCAGCTTGCATCTGCTGCAGGCTGTCGTCTGCCAGAAGCTTTTACCTGCCACAAACGGTGAGATGGTACCTGCTTTTGAAATCATGGTACTCACGCCTGCAATAAGGAACTTAATCCGTGAAGGCAAGGTCCATCAGATTGACGGTATCATCTACACCTCTGCAGCTGAGAATATGATTGCAATGGATACAAGTATCTTAAATCTGTACAAGGCCGGTGTAATCAGCAAGCAGGTGGCAATCAGTGAGGCCACCAATCCTGAGATGATGTCAAAGAGAATTAATTTAAACTAACTTCATACTTGACGGATATATAAAACCCCGGCATATAAACCATGAAACAGGTTTATATGCCGGGGCTTTTCATTTAGATAAATATGTTAATACAAGCAAATTAACGTTATCTATACTTTCGATATTATACGTTAATCTCTGCCTTTACTCCACTCTCATCCTTATGTGCTTCAAGCACCGGATTAACTACATCACGCAGATATACTTCTACCTGACGAGGTGCACGTCCCACATAAAGCTCAGGCTTAAGGTTCTTTTCGATATCAGCCTTTGTCAGTCCAAATGCAGGGTCTGCAGCGATTAAGTCTACGAGGTTATTTTTTCTTTTCCCTCTTCCTTGACTGTCTTTCCGGCCTGCATTGAGAGCTGTCTGATCTTCTCATGGAGCTCCTGACGATTTCCGCCGTTCTTCACAGCATCCATCATGATGTTCTCTGTTGCCATGAATGGTATCTCTGCCATAAAGTGCTTTTCAATAACCTTTGGATATACTACCAGTCCATCCACCACATTGAGGCAGAGGTCAAGGATTCCGTCTATTGCAAGGAAGCCCTCAGGTATTGAAAGACGCTTGTTTGCAGAATCATCAAGTGTTCTCTCAAACCACTGAGTAGCTGAAGTAATTGCAGGATTCATTACATCTGCAAGAACATATCTTGAAAGAGATGCTATTCTCTCACTTCTCATAGGATTTCTCTTGTATGCCATGGCTGATGAACCTATCTGATTCTTCTCAAACGGCTCCTCTACTTCCTTAAGATGCTGGAGCAGTCTGATATCGTTTGACATCTTTGTGGCTGATGCAGCGATGCCTGCGAGCACATTCACTACTCTCGTATCTACCTTACGGGAATATGTCTGGCCAGACACCGGATAACAATCCTTAAAGCCCATCTTCTTTGCGATCATCGGATCAATCTTGTCTATTGTCTCATTGTCTCCGTCGAAGAGCTCAAGGAAGCTGGCCTGTGTTCCTGTAGTGCCCTTAGAGCCAAGGAGCTTTAATGTGCCCTGCACATACTCTAAATCCTCGAGATCCAGCATAAACTCATTCAGCCACAGTGTGGCACGCTTTCCAACTGTTGTCGGCTGTGCCGGCTGGAAATGTGTAAATGCAAGAGTTGGCTGATTCTTATACTTATCAGCAAAGTTTGCAAGCTCTGCAATAACACTTATAAGCTTTTTGTGAACGAGCTTTAATGCTTCATTCATGATGATGATATCTGTATTGTCACCTACATAGCATGAGGTTGCTCCAAGATGTATAATTCCTGCTGCCTTAGGGCACTGCTGTCCATATGCATAGACATGGCTCATTACATCGTGACGCACAAGCTTCTCACGCTCCTTTGCCACATCATAATTGATGTCATCCACATGTGCCTTTAATTCATCAATCTGTTCCTGTGTGATAACCGGCTTGCCATCCTGTGAAAGCCCAAGCTCCATCTCAGTCTCTGCAAGAGCAATCCAGAGCTTTCTCCAAGTGGTAAATTTCATATCCTGCGAAAAAATATACTGCATCTCTTTGCTGGCATAGCGCTCAGAAAGAGGACTTGTGTATCTGTCTGTACTCATATTCTCTCCTTTATTAGCGATTAAGCATTTTTCTCTCGAGGTCTATTTCTTTATCAAAATACTCGCCTCTGATATCATCCTTCGGTGGCTCCATCGGATATTTTCCTGTGAAACAGCCCATGCAGATTGGCAGTCCCTCTACCATCTCATGAAGTCTGTCAATTCCAAGGTAGCCTAAAGAATCTGCACCTATAATCTGTCTGATATCCTCAATAGTCCTGTTGTAAGCGATAAGCTGCTCTCTTGCAGGAATATCTGTACCGAAATAGCAAGGCCATAAGAATGGCGGTGAACTGATGCGCACATGCACCTCTGTGGCACCCGCCTCTCTTAACATACGCACTATTCTGTCTGAGGTTGTTCCTCGTACAATTGAATCATCAATCATAACAACTCTCTTGCCCTTAACAGCCTCCTTTAATACATTGAGCTTTATCTGCACGCTTGATTCACGGCTTGACTGCTTAGGCTTGATAAATGTCCTGCCGACATAACCGTTCTTGACAAATGCTGTGCCATACGGAATGCCTGACTCAAGTGAATAACCAAGAGCAGCGGCATTTCCTGATTCCGGTACTCCTGTCACGATATCAGCCTCAACCGGTGAATCAATTGCAAGGAATCTACCAGCCTTGATACGGCTGCCATACACGCTTACTCCGTCAATATGGCTGTCAGGTCTTGCGAAATAAATGTATTCAAACACGCATCTGGCCTGTTTTTCAGGGGCAAGTGCCATAGTCATATCAGACTCAATGCCCTTTTCAGGAGTGATGGTTATAACCTCTCCCGGCTCTACATCCCTGACAAACTCTGCACCGATTGTATCAAGCGCACAAGTCTCAGATGTAACGATATATGCATTGTCTCTCTTTCCGATGCAAAGAGGCTTAAAACCAAATGGGTCTCTGGCTGCAATAAGCTTTCTCGGGCTCTCAACCACAAGTGCGTAGGCTCCCTTAAGCTTCTGGCAGGCACGTCTGACCGCCTCCTCCGCTGTTTTTGAGTTAAGACGCTCTCTGGCGATATGATAAGCTATAACCTCAGAGTCGATTGTGGTCTGGAAAATTGCTCCTGTATACTCAAGCTCCTTGCGAAGTTCCTTTGCGTTAATGAGGTTTCCGTTGTGTGCCATGGCAAGTGTGCCCTTGACATAATTTAATACGAGAGGCTGTGCATTCTCACGTGTTGATGAGCCTGCTGTTGAATAGCGCACATGTCCCACTCCGATATCACCCTTCATAGGCTCTAAGATATCAGGAGTAAATACCTCATTTACAAGGCCCATACCCTTGTGTGTGGTCACCTTTCCCTTTGGTCCGTGTGTATCACTCACTGCAATACCACAGCTTTCCTGTCCTCTGTGCTGAAGCGCAAAAAGGCCATAATAGATAGTGGATGCGACATTTCCTCCATCAAAATCATACATGCCGAACACACCACACTCCTCATGAAGCTCATCAAATACATGGTTATGCTCGTCAATATCAGAACACCTTTCTAATTTTGTACCGGTATGACTTTTTGTATCTATACAAGTATTTATATACTGATTTATGTTATTGTCCTGGTTCATAATATCTCCGTTTATAATTGCGAAATAGTAACGCGGAATAAATAATATATTAGCGGCTGAATTTGCTTCCTGTAAGAAGCTCAAATGCCTCTTTATATTTCTCTACAGTCTTCACAACAACCTCATCAGGTAAAAGAAGGTCATTGTCCGGATTTGCCTTGAGCCAGTCTCTTACATACTGCTTGTCAAATGAAGGCTGTCCCTGTCCAGGCTTATATCCATCAAGTGGCCAGAAGCGTGAGCTGTCAGGTGTGAGCATCTCATCGGCAAGCACTACCTCACCCTGCTCATTTAATCCAAACTCAAACTTGGTATCTGCGATGATGATGCCCTTTGTAAGAGCATACTCTGCACATTTCTTGTAGAGAGCAATTGTATAATCGCGAATTTTCTCTGCGTACTCTCTTCCCTTCTCAGGATAAATCTTCTCTAATACTTCTACTGATTTTTCGAATGAGATATTCTCATCATGATCTCCAAGATCAGCCTTGGTAGATGGTGTATAAATAGGCTCAGGGAGCTTATCAGACTCAACAAGTCCCTCCGGAAGTCTGATTCCGCAGACTGTACCGTTCTCCTGGTAGCTTGCCCAGCCGCTTCCTGTGATATATCCACGAACTATACACTCGATTGGAAGCATCTCAAGCTTCTTGCAGAGCATGCTGTTTCCGTTGAACCTGTCCTGACCGAAGAACTCCGGCATATCCTTTGCGTCTACTGAAATCATATGGTTAGGAACAACATCCTTTGTGAATTCAAACCAGAACTTAGACATCTGTGTGAGGATGGCTCCCTTGTCTGTAATTTTATTCTTTAAAATATGGTCAAAAGCGGAAATACGATCTGTTGCGACCATAATAAGGCTGTCCCCGTTATCATATACTTCTCTTACTTTTCCTTCTTTGAATGGTTTAAATTCCTGCATGATTGTCCTCCATCTTATGTGTAATTTATTTTACAAATCAAATGCTACTTTTAAATTATATACCAGCTTAATTTGTAAAGTCAACGTATATTATAAGTTTTTTTAAATAATTTTACACCATTTATAAGTAATTCTTATATTTATTATTATATCTTTAATATATCAAAACAAAAGCTCCGGTTCAAACCCTTTGTCTGCGCCGGAGCCTATATAATACAGATTTTATTTAACGATAAGTGACTTTCCTGTCATCTCTTTTGGCTGTGGAAGTCCCATAATCTCAAGCAGTGTTGGAGCGATATCTGCAAGACATCCGCCCTCACGAAGCTTGTAAGAAGGGTCAGCGTTTACAAGAATGAAAGGAACAGGATTGGTTGTATGAGCTGTATGAGGTTTTCCTGTCTCATAATCAATCATCTTCTCTGCGTTTCCGTGGTCAGCACAGATGAATAATACTCCATCCACATCCTTGATTGCCTGGACTGCATCACCTACGAGTGAATCAACTCTCTCAACAGCCTTTACAGCAGCCGGAATCACACCTGTATGTCCAACCATGTCAGGGTTAGCAAAGTTGATGATAATAACATCATACTTATCTGACTTGATAGCCTCAACAAGATCCATTCCAACCTCAGGAGCGCTCATCTCAGGCTTTAAGTCATATGTTGCAACGTCCTTAGGACTGTTTACAAGAAGACGTGCCTCATCAATATTCGGCTCCTCTACTCCACCGTTGAAGAAGAAGGTTACGTGTGCATACTTCTCTGTCTCTGCGAGACGAAGCTGTTTCTTGCCATTTGCTGCAAGATACTCACCAAATGTATTCTTGATTTCTTCCTTCTCAAAAGCGATAAGCTTGTTAGGAATTGACTCGTCATAATCCTTGAAGCATACAAATGTTGTCTTAAGGAATGGGCGCTCAAAGCCAGTAAACTTATCATCGCAAAATGCTCTTGTCATCTCACGAGCACGGTCCGGACGGAAGTTGAAGAAGATAACAGAATCATTGTCCTTTACAACAGATACCGGTGTGCCATCCTCGTTTGTGATAACTGTAGGAAGCACGAACTCATCTGTAACGTCATTTGCGTATGACTCCTCCATAGCCTTTACAGGGCATGTAGCTTTTACGCCTTCACCCTTAGTGAGTGAATCATAAGCCTTCTGCACACGATCCCAGTTGTTATCTCTGTCCATTGCATAGTAACGTCCTGAAAGAGATGCAATCTTTCCTACACCGATTTCCTTCATCTTGGCGAGAAGCTGCTCGATATAGTCCTTGCCTGATGCAGGAGGTGTATCACGACCATCAAGGAAGGCGTGTACATATACTCTGTCAAAATTCTCTTTCTTGCAAAGCTCAAGAAGTCCGTAAAGATGCTCGATATGGCTGTGAACTCCACCATCTGAAAGAAGTCCCCAAAGATGCAGATCAGAGTCATTCTTCTTGCAGTTTTCGATTGCAGAAATTAATACCTTGTTCTTGAAGAAATCACCATCAGCAATTGCCTTTGTGATTCTTGTAAGATCCTGATATATGATACGGCCTGCGCCGATATTCATATGTCCTACCTCAGAGTTTCCCATCTGTCCGTCAGGAAGTCCAACTGCAAGACCTGAAGCTGCGCCCTTTACAAAAGGACACTCTGCCATCAATTTATCCATAACAGGGGTATTTGCCATAGCTATGGCATTTCCCTCTTTGTGGTCACTTAAGCCGTAACCATCAAGTACCATTAATACTACCGGTTTCTTACTCATTTATATTTCCTCTATTCTTCATATGAGGCTTGCAAAATGCTCTATCACAGTGACATATGCAAGCTCACAAAAAATTTCATTACATAATAAATGCCACTAAATGCAGCTAAGCTGGTGAATTTAGTGACATTTAGTTATTGTGATTGTCAAATCAAATATTAAATTATGATTTAATAATTACTTGTAGTTTACGATCTTTCCAAAATCAGCCTTGAGTGAAGCGCCACCAACTAATCCACCGTCGATGTCAGGCTTTGCAAAAAGCTCTGCTGCATTTCCTGCATTTACAGATCCGCCGTACTGGATACGAACTGAATCTGCTGTAGCCTGATCATAAATCTCTGCTACACACTCACGGATTGCACCGCAAACCTCCTGAGCCTGGTCAGAAGTAGCTGTCTTTCCTGTTCCGATTGCCCAGATTGGCTCGTAAGCGATAACCATGTTTGCAACATCTGATGCAGCAACACCTGCGAGATCTGACTTAATCTGAAGTCTGATCCAGTCAAGTGTAACACCGCTCTCTCTCTGCTCAAGTGTCTCACCACAGCAAAGGATTGGTGTAAGTCCAGCCTCGATAGCCTTCTTTACCTTCTTGTTGAGAAGTGCGTCATCCTCTTTGAAGTAATCTCTTCTCTCTGAATGTCCGATGATAACATACTTAACACCTGCATCAAGAAGCATCTCTGCTGAGATTTCTCCTGTGTAAGCACCCTTCTCCTCGAAGTACATATTCTCTGCTCCAACAGCAACATTTGTACCCTTTAATGCTTCTACAACAGGTACGATGTCGATTGCAGGTACACAGTAAACAACTTCAACATCATCTGAAACTACGAGTGGTTTTAACTCTTCTACTAATTTAACAGCCTGGCTTGGAGTCATGTTCATCTTCCAGTTGCCGGCTACAATTTTCTTTCTTGCCATTTTATATCTCCTTGTATTTATATACAAATATTTTTTGCCTGCGGCTTGATTTCATTAAGCTGCTTTCGGCTTATTTATCATCAGCACAAGCTACGCCAGGAAGCTCCTTGCCCTCAAGGAACTCAAGGGAAGCACCGCCACCTGTTGAGATGTGGCTCATCTTGTTGCCAAGTCCCATCTGGTTAACTGCTGCAGCTGAATCTCCACCACCGATGATTGTGATAGCATCTGATTTAGCAAGTGCCTCTGCTACTGCAAGTGTACCTGCTGCAAGTGTTGGGTTCTCAAATACACCCATTGGTCCGTTCCATACAACAGTTTTAGCTGATGCAACAGCGTCAGCGAAAAGCTTGCGTGTCTTAGGTCCGATATCACAGCCCTCACGGTCTGCAGGCATCTTGTCATAATCATATGTCTCTGTCTCTACAGGAGCATCGATTGGATTTGGGAAATCCTTGATTGTAACTGCATCAACAGGGAGAAGAATCTTCTTTCCAAGTTTCTCTGCTTTTGCAAGCATCTCTTTACAGTAATCAATCTTTGTCTCATCAAGCATTGAGATACCAATCTCATAGCCCTGTGCTTTAAGGAATGTGTATGCCATTCCACCACCGATGATAAGTGTATCAGCCTTCTCGAGAAGATTGTCGATAACATTGAGCTTGTCAGCTACTTTAGCTCCACCAAGAATAGCTACGAAAGGACGTACAGGATTCTCTACTGCCTTGCCAAGGAAGTCGATTTCCTTCTGCATAAGGTATCCAACAACATTCTCTCCACCCTTAGCTGTGATGAACTTTGTAACGCCTGCTACAGAAGCATGTGCTCTATGAGCAGAACCGAAAGCGTCACATACATATACATCAGCAAGGTCAGCAAGCTCTTTTGCGAATGCATCTCCGGCTTCCTGTGGCTTTGTCTCCTCTTTGCCTCTGAAACGTGTATTCTGAAGAAGAACTACATCTCCCTCTTTCATCTCTGAAACAGCCTTTGTTGCAGCCTCTCCTGTTACGTTGTAGTCAGCTACAAATGTAACCTTCTGTCCAAGCTTAGCCTCAAGAGCTGCAGCTACAGGAGCAAGTGACTCACCCTCGTTTGGTCCGTTTTTAACTTTTCCAAGGTGTGAGCAAAGGATAACCTTTCCACCGTCCTTGATTAATTTCTGGATTGTTGGAAGAGCTCCGTTGATACGGTTCTCATCTGTGATTTTTCCGTCCTTAAGTGGTACGTTGAAGTCACATCTAACGAGAACTCTCTTGCCTTTTACGTTGATATCATCAATTGATTTCTTGTTTAATGACATAATATGTCCTCCCTTATTTCAAAGCATAAGCCATGTGGCCATGCCATATTGTGCATATTAAAAAATATAATTAATTCTACAATTCACAGATATTCAAAAGAAATAGCCATGTTTTAAAAAAGAGGCGCGGTTCAATTAAGACCGCGCCCCTTGAGTAGTCTTGAGATATACTGTTCTTGTGGGTACAAGAATTAAGCTAACTCTGAGAAGTACTTGATTGTACGAACCATCTGAGATGTGTAGCTGTTCTCGTTATCATACCAAGAAACAACCTGTACCTCGTACAGATCGTCAGAAACCTGGTTAACCATTGTCTGTGTTGCATCGAATAATGAACCAAATCTCATTCCAACGATATCTGAAGATACGATCTCATCCTCGTTGTAACCGAATGACTCGTTAGCTGCTGCCTTCATAGCTGCGTTGATATCTTCCTTTGTAACGCCTGCTTTCTTAACAACTGCTGTAAGGATTGTTGTAGATCCTGTTGGTGTAGGAACACGCTGTGCAGATCCGATTAACTTTCCGTTTAACTCTGGGATAACAAGGCCAATTGCCTTAGCTGCTCCTGTTGAGTTAGGAACGATATTAACTGCTGCTGCACGTGAACGACGAAGGTCTCCCTTTCTCTGTGGTCCGTCAAGAGTCATCTGATCTCCTGTGTAAGCATGGATTGTTACCATGATACCAGACTGGATTGGAGCATACTTGTTAAGTGCATCTGCCATTGGTGCTAAGCAGTTTGTTGTACAAGAAGCTGCTGAGATGATTGTATCAGAAGCCTTAAGTGTCTCATGGTTTGTATTGTAAACGATTGTAGGAAGGTCATTTCCTGCTGGTGCAGAGATAACTACCTTACGAGCTCCAGCATTGATATGAGCCTGAGCCTTCTCTTTTGATGTATAGAATCCAGAGCACTCAAGTACAACGTCAACCTTTAACTCTCCCCATGGGCAATTGTTTGCATCTGGGAATGCGTAAATTTTGATTTCCTTACCACAAACTGTGATAGAATCATCGCTTGCAGAAACCTCATCTGCATGCTCGTATTTACCCTGTGATGAATCATACTTTAATAAGTGTGCTAACATTTTTGGGCTTGTTAAGTCGTTGATAGCTACTACCTCGTATCCCTCAGCTCCAAACATCTGTCTGAAAGCAAGACGTCCGATACGACCAAATCCGTTGATTGCTACTCTTACTGCCATTTTAATTCCTCCTAGAATTGTAAAAAGTATTTTTAGGGACATGCCCTAAGATGCTTTTATTATAGCGAATAATTCTCAAAGGTTCAAGTACTTTATTTGCGTTTGTTAAAATTTTCACTAAATATTTTCATTTACACACATTTTTTATCATTCTTCACAATTTTTCTTTTTAGATATTGCACTTTATTATAATCTCGGCTACACTTAATTAATTGCTGTAATTCGCACTTTCCGGCAACCAGCAGCAGACAATTATAAATCATGTAACTTATAAAGTTTTTTAACAACAATACATCAGTTTTACGGAGGTATTTATATGTGGGATCAGCACATGCACTGCATGTTTTCGGGTGACAGCGATGCCGACCCGGTATTGATGATAAAATCAGCAATCAACAAAGGGCTGGACGGCATCTGCTTTACAGACCATCTGGACTATGACTATAAAGAGGAGCCCGGGCTTTTCGACCTTGATATAGCAGCATATGAAAAGCGCATCAAAAAACTTGCAATTGTTCTTAAAGAAAAGGGCTGCCCGGTAAATATCCACTGGGGCATTGAAATCGGTTTACAGCCTCATATTACAGACAAAAATAATGAGGTCACCAAAAAATATCCGTTTGACCTCGTGATCGGCTCAAGCCATGTAGTAAACGGCATTGACCCATACTACCCTGAATTTTACAAAGGCAAGACAGAGCATGAAGCCTACACAGAATACTTTGAATCCATACTTGACAATCTGCACAGCGGGGCGGATTTTGATGTGTACGGTCACATCGACTACGTGGTCAGATACGGTCCTGACAAAAATAAATACTATTCATATGAAAAGTATGCCGACATAATTGATGCTATATTAAAGGAAATTATCTCCCGGGGAAAAGGCATCGAGCTCAATACCGCCGGCTTTAAATACGGGCTTGACCACCCAAATCCGACCGAAGATGTGCTAAAGCGCTATCATGAGCTTGGCGGGGAAATAATCACAGTCGGAGCCGATGCCCACAAACCGGAGCATGTGGCATATGATTTTGACAAGGTTTCAAATAACCTCAAGGATGCCGGGTTTATGTACTATACAGTATTTGAAAACCGCGTTCCTGCTTTCATCAAATTATAGCCCAGCCTTAAAGGCTTACGTTGTCATTCTATCTAACTATTAAACCTCACATGCATTCGCAAATGTCAAAAATAGGAGCCACCTGATCTACATTTTACATCAAGTGGCTCCTAAAGCATTGGTTCCGTAAGCTTCACTGTATAACCTCCAAGTTCCGCTTTCGCTATATGAATTTGTTTTGGCATTTCCATATTGCTTTGCTATAAATCTGATTCTGTTTATGACAGGATTCTTATTCTTTTAGCTTAGCTATGGACCTCTACCCTTCTTCATAAAATCACTCCTTTTGGTTACATTATCTATGTAAACTCTTATGAGAGATTCTATCTTTCACTTTTAATCTACAAGAACTTTTTCAACGATATTATTTATTTGCTAATATATCTGTGCGATTACTGCTCTTCGGCTCGCCCTACAGATTTAAATATTCCGTTCAATCATCCTTATAGTACTTTGACTTAAATTATGTAATCCCCATTGGACTGTACCTCCTGTGTTTTATTTTTGTTCCTTTCGTATCTCTTTTTGTTGATTTAAGATTACACCAATTTCACCTATTTGTCAATATATTTTTTGATAATTTTCATTTTTATTTTAAATTGTCTGATATTTTATATATTTTTTGTTTTGTTTACACATTTCTTGCAATTCAATCACATAATTAAAGGGGGCAAAATATCTTTGCCCCCTCATGCCATCATTTATCATTTATCATTCTTCATCCTGTAATCAATACACCTGTTCAGGTAATCGACATAATCCGGATTCTTGCACATACCCTTGCCTGCCACGTCGGAAATCTTTGCCACATCCATGCCGTTACACTTGGTGGTCTTCATAACTATGTTGAGTGCTTCCTCATCAGTGTCGTTACTGATAAAGGTTCCTATACCGAATGCAACCTTTGCCTTATCCTTGAAATAATCATACAATGCAGTCGCACGCTCAAAATCCAGGCTGTCGCTGAACAAAAGTGTCTTTGTCCTTGGATTGATTCCCAGACTGTTGTAGTGGGCTATCATCTTGTCTCCCCACTCGTACGGATCTCCGCTATCATGACGCACTCCCGAAAAAAGTGTCGCATAGGTGAGCTGAAAATCACGCAGGAAGCAGTCTGTTGTTATGGTGTCAGTAAGCGCAATACCGTTTAATATACCATACTCCTTAACCCATGCATCGAGTGCGTACCAGTTTGAATATGCCGGATTATGCTTGTGATTGCCCTGTCCTGTACACATAATCCACTCATGAGCCATTGTTCCAACCGGCTTTAAATTGAATTTCTTCGCAAGATATACGTTTGATGTACCAATAAAGTGTGAATCTGCAGGCAGCTCAACCTCTGCGATTGCCTTTACAGCCATCTCCTGCGCCTCGGCAGACAGACGGCGTCTTAGTCCAAATTCACTGAAATCGCTAAGCCTGTAGGTATCCTCCTCGAGCAGACGCACCTTCTCATCAAGCCTGCGCTTAAACTGCTTAAGCAGCACATCATAATCATATGCCATACGGAAGTACACTTCATTTACAATAGCAAGCACCGGAATCTCATACATCGTAGTATTGAGCCACGTGCCGGCTGCATCGATTGCCAGCCCACACGGTGCATCTGTTGTGATGGTAAACTCCTCATATCTTGGCTGCCAGAGTCTTAAAAAATCAACATATGTGCCCTTTATCCAGGTGATGTTATCAAGATATTCAAGCTCCTCCTCCGTAAACCGAAGCTGACAGAATGCCTGCACCTGTTCCTTTATCTCCTCGACCATCTCATCTGTAAAATGCACGTCTTTATTTCGGCACTTGAAAGTCCATGTCGTTTTATAGCTTGTGAACTGATGGAAAATCGTCTGTCCCATGCTGAATTTATACATATCAGTCTCAAGAAGGCTGTTTATTATTTGTGGCAATCTCATCTGTTTTATGTCCTCTTTTCTTTCAAACCATTTACTACCGGTAATTTTAGTCTTGATTTTACCACTGCGACTATCAAATATCAAGCAGACGCACGTGTTTAATTACCTTCAATTTATTTTCTTTTCCGTCAGCATATTCACTGGTTTCAAAATAAAAACTCCCATGAAAGCCACTAACCGTGACCTCCATGGAAGCTTAATTGTTTATATTGCAGAGATAATAACCCAATAAATATATAAGATATTGTAATTATTCAGTTATGAATTATTTAAAATATTTCACACCGCTCTCGAATATCTTCATATCCTGCTCGCCGTAGATATTGATTGCTACAGACTCGCCGCGGCGCTCTGAATGAGCCATCTTGCCAAGGATTCTTCCGTCAGGAGATGTGATACCCTCAATAGACATGTATGAGCCGTTTACGTTCCACTCCTCATCCATTGATACATTTCCGTCCAGATCAACATACTGTGTGGCAACCTGTCCGTTTTCAAAGAGCTTATCAAGCCACTCCTTCGGTGCTACGAAACGTCCCTCGCCATGTGATGCCGGGTTGCAATAGGTCTGACCAAGCTTTGCCTGTGCAAGCCATGGGCTCTTGTTTGAAACAACCTTTGTATAAACCATCTTTGAGATATGGCGGTTGATTGTATTGTATGTGAGTGTAGGTGACTGTGCATCCTGCTGTCTGATTTCTCCATATGGTACAAGTCCAAGCTTGATAAGTGCCTGGAAACCGTTACAGATACCAAGTGCAAGTCCATCCCTCTCATTAATTAGCTTTTCAACAGCCTCTGTCATCTTTGCATTTCTAAATGCTGTTGCAAAAAGAATTTAGCTGATCCCTCAGGCTCATCTCCTGCTGAGAATCCACCAGGGAACATGATAATCTGTGATTTGTCGATTGCCTTTACAAACTCATCAACCGAATCACGGATATCCTCTGCTGTGAGGTTCTTGAATACCTTTACGATTGTGTCAGCGCCTGCTCTTTCAAATGCCTTAGCACTATCATACTCACAGTTTGTTCCAGGGAATACCGGAATAAATACTGTAGGCTTAGCCACTTTATTCTTGCATACATAGATATTCTTTGCATCGTAGAGACCGCTATTTACCTTGCTTGTATCGTCTGTTGCCTTTGTATGGAAAACGCCCTCAAGCTTTGCTGTCCATACCTTGACAGCCTCATCAACAGGAAGCACCATATCGTCACACTCGATGGTCTGCTTATCGTTTACATAGCCGACTACAGAGGCTGCATCTGAAATACCTGCTGCATCAATTACCTCTCTGACCTTTGAAAGTGCATCAACAGGAACCTCAGCTACGATATTACCAAAGCCAGGTGCAAAGAGTGTATCGCTGGTCACCTCATCCTCGATGGTTACACCAAGCTTGTTACCAAATGCCATCTTTGATACTGCTGCTGCGAGTCCTTTTCCGTCAAGTGCATATGCTGAAACGATTGCGCCATCCTGGATAAGATTTCTGATTGCTGTATAAAGTGTCATAACCTGATCATATTTTGGAAGATCAAACTCATCCTTATCTATTGTAAAGAGAACAAGCTGGTTGCCCTCCTTCTTGAGCTCAGGTGTGATGATATCCTTTTCCTTTGCCACATCCACTGCAAATGATACGAGTGTAGGCGGTACATCAATATCATTGAATGTACCTGACATGGAATCCTTTCCACCGATTGAAGGAAGTCCGAAGCCAATCTGAGCATCATATGCTCCGAGGAGTGCTGCAAACGGCTGGCTCCAGCGCTTTGGATCCTCATTCATTCTGCGGAAGTACTCCTGATATGTCATACGGATTTTGCTGTAATCTCCGCCTGCTGCAACGATTCTTGAGATAGACTCAAGCACTGCATATATAGATCCGTGGTATGGGCTCCATGATGAAAGATATGGGTCGAAGCCGTAAGCCATCATTGTTACTGTATCACATTTACCCTTTAATACAGGAAGCTTTGCAACCATTGACTGTGTCTCTGTGAGCTGGTAACGTCCACCATATGGCATATATACACTGCCTGCTCCGATAGAGCCGTCGAACATCTCAACAAGTCCCTTCTGTGAGCATACGTTAAGGTCTTCAAGCTCTGCCTCCCAGGCACCCTTCATATCTCCTGCCTCAACCATCTTGGCTACAGCAGGTGTGCTGATTTTATCCAGATAATTGTCACTCTCGCAAGGCATCTCAACCTCAACATCTGTCTCCTGATGAGCTCCGTTTGTATCAAGGAATGCACGAGAGATATTTACTACCTCTTTGCCTCTCCACTCAAGCACAAGTCTTGGATCCTCTGTAACTACCGCAACCTCTGTTGCCTCGAGATTTTCCTCCTTTGCGTATGCAAGGAACTGTTCAACATCAGAAGGAGCAACTACAACTGCCATACGCTCCTGTGACTCTGAGATAGCAATCTCTGTTCCGTCAAGACCTGCGTATTTCTTTGGCACCTTGTCAAGCTCTATGCGAAGTCCGTCAGCAAGCTCTCCGATAGCAACAGAAACTCCGCCGGCACCGAAATCGTTACATTTCTTGATGATATGGCTGACCTCTTCTCTTCTGAAAAGTCTCTGAAGCTTTCTCTCTGTAGGTGCATTACCCTTTTGTACTTCTGCTCCGCATACTGATGTAGACTTTGTATTGTGTGCCTTTGATGAACCTGTAGCACCACCGATTCCGTCACGTCCTGTGCGTCCTCCGAGTAGAATGATTTTATCTCCCGGATCTGAGTTAAGTCTCTGGACAGCACGTCTTGGAGCCGCACCCATAACTGCACCGATCTCCATACGCTTTGCAACATAATTTGGATGGTAAACCTCCTTGACATAGCCTGTTGCAAGTCCGATCTGGTTTCCATATGAGCTGTATCCGTGAGCTGCTTCTCTGACAAGCTTCTTCTGTGGAAGTTTTCCTTCAATTGTCTGTGAAACCGGTACTGTAGGATCTGCTGCACCTGTTACACGCATTGCCTGATATACATATGTACGTCCTGAGAGAGGATCTCGGATTGCTCCGCCAAGGCATGTAGCAGCACCACCAAACGGCTCAATCTCTGTCGGATGGTTATGTGTCTCGTTCTTAAAGTTTACAAGCCACTCCTCTGTCTTTCCGTCCACCTCAACAGGTACCACGATAGAGCATGCGTTGATCTCATCAGACTCTTCCTGATCATCAAGCTTGCCCTCTGCCTTTAATCTCTTCATGGCAAGAAGTGCAAGATCCATCAGGCAGACAAATTTGTCATTTCTGTCCTTGTAAATATTTGAAAATGTATTGAGATAATCCTTGTAGGTATTTTCAATCGGTGTGCGGTAGAAGCCATCGTCAAACTTGACATTCTTAAGCTCTGTAGAGAATGTTGTATGACGGCAGTGATCTGACCAGTATGTATCCAGCACACGGATTTCTGTCATTGAAGGATCACGCTTTTCCTCATTCTTAAAATAATTCTGGATATGAAGAAAATCCTTAAATGTCATGGCAAGGTTCAATGATAAATAAAGCTCCTTCAGCTTGTCCTCTGCCATATCCTTGAAGCCGTCAAATATGATGACATCAGCAGGATCATCAAACTCCTGCACAAGTGTCTCAGGCTTTTCCATGCCGATGGCACGCGAATCAACAGGGTTGATGCAGTGCTTCTTAATAGCAGCAAACTGCTCATCTGTGATAGCACCCTCAATCACATATGTGATAGCACTTCTGATAATCGGCTCCTCATTCTCATTGAGAAGCTTCACACACTGCTCGGCTGAATCTGCTCTCTGGTCAAACTGTCCCGGTAAAAACTCTACAGTAAATACTTTTGCATCGCCATAGTCAAATGTCTCCTCATAGATATCATCAACAGGCGGCTCTGAGAAAACTGTATACAGGGCTTTCTTGTATGTCTCCTCTGATATATTTTCCACATCATATCTGATTAATACACGTACTGCCTCCACAGTTGTGATTCCCAGATAATGCTTAATCTCATGCTTTAATTCCTTTGCCTTTACCGCAAAGTCAGGTTTTTTCTCTACATATACACGACGTACGTTACTCATATGTTCTCCTTTCAATTCGAGAGTATGTAACCAATTATTCGTTACCGTCCGGCTTTTTGCACAATCGGACTTTAAAACTATGGTTGTAGTATAACACTTTAGTTATGATAAGTATAATTAATATATTTAATTTGTTTTATAAGTTGCGTTAATTATAGTTTTCTTATATAATGATATAAGGGTCAAAAGGTATTTTGCCCCTCATTGATAAAAACAGATGCAAATAACCATATTTATACGGAGGATAACAAAATGGATATAAATTATGAGCTTTACAAGGTCTTTTACTACGTGGCAACGTCCCTAAGCTTCTCTGAAGCCAGCAAGAAGCTGTTTATTTCACAGTCCGCGGTAAGCCAGTCTATTAAGACTCTCGAAAAGAAGCTGGGACAGACTCTTTTCATCAGAAGCACAAAGAAGGTACAGCTCACCGCAGCCGGTGCACTGCTTTTAAAGCACATTGAGCCTGCCATGAATCTTATTGCCCGCGGTGAAAGCCAGCTTTTAGACTCAGGCACACTTGGACTTGGCCAGCTTCACATCGGCGCAAGTGATACCATATGCCGTTATCTGCTGGTTCCTTATTTAAAAGCAGTTCCATCAGAGGTTTCCGAATGTGCCTATCAAGGTCACAAATGCCACATCTATCCAGTGTGTGGAGCTTTTGGAGCAAAGGAAGGTTGACCTGATTGTCACGAATTTTCCAAACTCGCACCTCAATCACTCATACAGACAGAAAACCATATGCAACTTTTCCGATGTTTTTGTGGCAAATCCCAATTATTTCAAGCTTCGCAAGCAGGAGATAGCTTTTTCCGAGCTCAATAAATATCCTATCATGATGCTCGACCGAAACAGCACCACCAGTGAATTCCTGCATAATCTGTTTTTACAGCACCAGCTTGACCTGATTCCGGAAATTGAGCTAAGCAGTAACGATCTGCTCATAGACCTGGCCAAAATCGGACTGGGTATAGCATTCGTGCCTGACTACTGCATCAACCATGAGAATAAGGAGCTTTTCGTGCTGAAGACAAAAGAAAAGATGCCTCCACGCCAGATTGTTGTGTCCGTAAACACTACAATGCCCGTGTCAGCATCCACTGAGGAATTTTTAAATCTGCTCCCAGAAGTCGGCAACTAGTTTTCCGACATTTGCTATATTGCATGGCTTTCTGTCACTCCACTCGCGTGGATAGAGCAAATCATATTCTCTCTGCCAGAATCTCTCATCTAATAGCAAAATGACACCTGTGTCCTCCGTCGTCCTGATTACTCTTCCGGCCGCCTGGAGGACTTTATTTATGCCCGGATACCTGAAAGCATAGTCAAAGCCACAGCCGTTTTCGGCATCGTAATAATCCTTTAATATAGTTCTCTCATTGCTGATCTGCGGAAGCCCCGTTCCGACAACAATAGCACCTATCAGTCTGTCGTTTTTCAAATCAATGCCCTCACCGAATATGCCTCCCATGATACCAAATGCCACAAGTGTTCTGTCCGATTCCTCACTAAACCTGTCCAGAAATTCCTCCCTTTCAGCCTCTGACATATTATTTTTCTGCAGCATAAGCTCTGTTTCGTCTGCATATTTTTCACAGTAAATATCTGCCACATCATTCATCATCTTATATGACGGAAAGAAAACCATATAGTTTCCAGTCTTTTGCGTGACAACAGCATTAATATACCCTGCAATCCGCTCATACTCACTCCTTGAGCGCCTCGTGTACCTCGTGCTCACATCGGTTGCCATCGCAAGCAGTCTCTTTTTGCTGTCAAACGTGCTGTCAGCATATATGGCATAGTTGTCTTTTTTTGTGCTTAACAGGCTCTTGTAATAGTTTACAGGCAAAAACGTCGCCGAAAAAAACACAGCCGACTTGCCCTTATCCAGCCTCTTTTGTATATTAAGCGACGGGTCCACACAAAAAAGCTTTAGCATGAACCTGCCATCAGCCTCAAGCTCGGAATACATCACGTAGTGCTCATCCACCAGATCATAGATGTTCAGGAAATTCCGAAGCTCAAAATAAAAATCCATAACATCCCTTTTCCCCGGAAACTCATTAGCCTTCTGCAAAAACTCATCCAGAAGTGTCATAAGCCTCATAAAGGAAAATACCATATTACCAAACGTATCATATACCGTGTAATTCTCACACTCACGCTTCATCCCAAGCAGTATCTTATTGCACTTTTCAAGCGCTTTCTCAATGGAACGGCTGTGCTCCTTCATAATGCGCTTCACAGTAAGGAAATCCTCCTTATAAATCTGAGCGCTATACATCTGCCTGCTTCTTTCGACCATATTGTGAGCCTCATCAATGAGAAAAATATAATCTCCCTTTATCCCTTCCTGAAAAAATCTCTTAAGATAAACATTCGGGTCAAACACATAGTTGTAATCGCAGATGACATTATCACACCAGCTAGCCGTATCAAGACAAAGCTCAAACGGACAAACGGTATACCTATCCGCCTGTGATAAAATATCATCCCTCTCAATCATTTCACATCTGTGAAGCAGGTCAAAAACCGCATCATTTACTCTGTCAAAATGCCCCTTTGCATACGGACAGGTTACCGGATTGCATTCCATCTCATCACACGGACATAGCTTTTCCTTTGCCGTTATCTGAATAGTTTTTGCCCTGTAACCATTTTTTTCAAGCAGCGCAAACGTTTCCTTTGCGACTGTTGCGGTGATTGTCTTCGCTGTCAGGTAAAAGATTCTGTCTGCCAGCTCCTCACCAACCGCCTTCACTGCCGGAAAAATAGTAGAGATAGTCTTTCCCACACCGGTCGGAGCCTGCATAAAAAGAAGCTTCTGACGCATAATTGTCCTGTAGACATCCGAAACAAGCTTTTTCTGCCCCGGTCTGTACTCATATGGAAAATCGAGTTCTTTGATTGAAGCCTGTCTTTGATTTTTCATTTCACACTGAAACGTTGCCCATTTGCCATACTCTTCCATCAGGTCATCAAACCATTTTTTTATCTCTTCAAATGAGAACTCCTCGCGAAAATACTTAGTCTGCTCCGTTTCCAGATTGCAGTAGGTCATCTGAATGCCTATCGTTTCCATATTATTTTGCAGAGCAAAAATATATGCATAGCACATAGCCTGCGCACGGTGCACAAAAACCGGCTTTTCAAACAGCTCAACCCTTCTGTACATGCCCTTAATCTCATCAACAAAACACTTGCCATCCTCCGTAAAGATGCCATCTGCCCTGCCCTCGACAGTCAGCTCATACAAATCACCTTCAACAACAAGTGAAAGCGGCACCTCTGCCTGATACTCCTTCCCCATGCTGCCCTGGATTTTCCTGTGAATGCGTGTTCCCTCCATCATGGCATCTGCACTCATAGCTCTGGATGACCGGTTGTCTATGTCACCCTCCCTGAAAATAAATTCCACAAGGTTTCTGACCGAAATATGTAATTGTGTTTTCTTTTCACTATAGTTATTTCCAGCTTCTGTCATGTACTCTCCCTACATATTCCAGATTATGTCAACGGTTTTGTGTTCCGGCAATATTTTCAGTCTAACTCCAGACATTTTTAATACACTGAACATAAAGAAGGGAGAGCTCCAAGAAGAAACTCTCCCAAAGGATCTTATTCAATTGTATTACGCTACAGTGAATTTATCAACCACATTATCAAATGCCTGGTCATCGCCCATATAGCAGACCTTAAAGTCATTGTTTGTACCAATTCCAATCACTCCAAGAAGTGATTTCGCATCAATAAGAATCTGTCTATATTTGAGATCAATGTCAAAATCGCACTTAGAAGCAGCCCCAACAAATTCCTGAACATCATCCAATGTGTTAAGTCTGATTACTGTTTCCTTATTGTACATAGTTAACACCACCTTTATAATCTAAAACATAGTGCTTTCGCACATGCCAATCAATTGTTGCGCCTATTATAACATCTGATATTCATTTGTCAAAAAAATCATAATCCGTCATTTTCCGTCAATTCATGTCATTTATTTTAATAAATAACTTTTGCGTAACCGATTTTTCACTATATTTTCATGCATGTTTTTTCAAAAAAACAATATAACTGTGAAATTCTTATAAAAATGGCATGATATTTAATTAATTTAAGTTCATTTTTTACAATTTTTCATTTATAAAACTTTATTCTCGTAATTCTTTAACGCATCTATATATATTTCACCGAGCTTGCTAAGCTTCGTGCCCTTGTGCTTGATATAGCCTATATGCATTTTTTCACTTTCCTTAAGTGGAATTGCCGCATAGTCATCACCGTTTAAATCCTCAGAAATAATACCTGAGCACAGTGTAAATCCGTTGAGCCCCACCATGAGATTGAGCATTGTGGCTCTGTCATCAGCCTTTATGACACGCTTGTACTCATACGTGCTCATCATCTCCTCAGCATAATAAAAGGAATTGTTCACGCCCTGTTCAAAGGTCAGACATGGGTACTCCTGCAAATCATCAAGTGTAATCTCTTTTTGGCCGGCAAGCGGATGTTTTTTCCAGAGATACACATATGTATTGCATGTGAAGAGCTCTTTAAACTCGATGTCACATTCCTTAAAAAGCTTTCTTAAAACCTTTTCATTGAAATCACTTAAATAAAGAACTCCAATCTCACTCTTTAAGTTCTTTACGTTGTCTATTACCTCTTTCGTCTTTGTCTCGTGAACAGCAAACTCGTACTCATCCATGCCCACCTCTTTAGCAAGCTGTACAAAGGCCTTTACTGCAAATGAATAGTGCTGCATGGAAACCGAGAATTTCTTTTTTGGACTCCACATTCAGATACCTGTTCTCAAGCAGATGATACTGCTCCACAACCTGTTTGGCGTATCCTAAAAACTCCTCGCCCTCCGCTGTGACTGTAATTCCACGGTTATTTCTCATGAATACCGTGATTCCAAGCTCTTCCTCCACCTCTCGTACTGTGGCGGACAGATTTGGCTGTGAAACAAAAAGCTTCTTTGCCGCCTCATTCATGGAATTGGATTCTGCAATTGTAAGTACCTGTCTGAGTTGTTGAAGTGTCATTTTCTCTCCTATTGTGAACTGACGGTTTTTAGCAGAATGTGTAACTATTCAGCGCCCGGGCACCTTCGTAAAAACCGCACAATTGTAATATATTAGATAAAATTGTGTATAAACGATGCCCTGTGTATCGGTGATGGTCCTATCTCCTTTAGTGCCTTGATATGCTCTGCCGAGCCATAGCCCTTGTTTGATGCAAATCCATAGCCGGGATATATGTTATCATACTCAACCATCATCCGATCCCTTGTGACCTTAGCCACAATACTGGCCGCCCCTATTGATATGCTTTTGGCATCTCCCTTTATAATCGGAACCTGCTTTATATCCACCCCCGGGATTGTGACTGCATCGTTAAGTGTCAAATCCGGTGCCGGATCAAGCTTTCCGATTGCCTGTCTCATCGCCTCATATGTAGCCTGCAATATATTTATCTCATCTATCCGCTCGTGCGATGCCATACCTATTCCTACAGAAACCGCCTTTTCCATTATGACATCGTAAAGCTCATCGCGCTTTGCAGCCGTAAGCTTCTTTGAATCATTGATATATAAAATATCACAGTCCTTTGGCAGAATAACCGCACATGCCACAACCGGACCTGCAAGCGGTCCGCGTCCCACCTCGTCTATGCCGCAAATATGAGCATATGATGCGTACTCACGCTCATATTTCTTGAGACCTTCTGTGCGGATAAGCTCCTTCTCATACTTGTCCAGACGCTTTTTTGCACTATCTACAAGCTTAATCACTCCGCCCCTTTCATCTGAGCTGTATGCCTCAATGAACTGTGTAAGCTGTGAATCTTTGGTGTTTTTCAGTTGTTCCTTAATATCGCCTATTTTTTCTGCTGACATATCCTTGTCCTATCGTCTATTCTTCAGAATATTTCTTCTTAACTTTTCTTCATAATTATTCTTCGCAACTATTTTTCGTAACTATTATCCTATTATTTTTTCCGGTCTCTCAAGAGTGATATGGCCTAATTTACCGCTTCTGAAATCATCTATGATGAGTGCAGCCGCCTTGCTGTAATCAGGCTCCCCTCCCTTTGAAAGGCATTTTCTGTTGACAGCGACAGCACTTATAAGCTCTATGATATCATTTTCCTCGCTTACCTCATATCTTTGTGCCAAAAGCCCCGGATACTCTGCTTTTAGGAACTTTACAAGCTCCACGGCAAGCTCATCAACATTTAAAATCTCATCCTTTATCGAACCTATGAGCGCAAGTCTAAGTCCCACTGTCTGATCCTCAAATTTCGGCACAGTATGCCCGGGGTATCGAGCAGTTCAACACTTTTATTGAGCCTGATCCACTGCTTGCCCTTTGTAACGCCCGGCTTGTTGCCGGTCTTGGTGCACGCCTTTCCGGCGTAGGAATTGATAAATGTGGACTTTCCAACGTTTGGAATACCAACCACCATAGCTCTTACCGGTCTGTTTTTGATACCACGCTTTCGGTCTCTTTCAATCTTTTCCTTGCAGGCCTCCATCACGATATCTGTGATGCTCTTCATGCCTGACTTGCTTCTAGCATCAAGACTGACTACAAAAAAGCCCTTTTCCTTGAAAAATGCACTCCACTCCCTGGTGCGCTCCTTGTCGGCCAGATCCGCCTTGTTCATCAGAATAAGCCTGTATTTGTTTTTTCCAAGCTCATCAATGTCCGGATTACGGCTGGATAGTGGAATTCTTGCATCCACAAGCTCTATAACCAGATCTATTAATTTAATGTCCTCCTGCATCTGACGCTTTGCCTTGGTCATATGCCCAGGGTACCACTGAAAATTCATAATTCACCTGTCCTTTATCTATATATGTTATAACTATTGCTACTTGATTGTTCCAAAGCTTCCAAGGCCTGAAAATCTAAACCATGCCTTGCCGATAATATAGTCTCTCTTTACATTGCCAATATTAGCATAGCGGCTGTCCTCACTGTTGTTTCGATTGTCTCCAAGTACAAAATACTCGTCCTTTTCTAGCTCTATAGGATCTGAGGCAAGCCCTGCATCCTCCATTGAGGCAACGTCTGTTGATTCCTTGTACAGCTCATCATTCACGTACAGTGCGCCGTCTTTTATCTGAACAGTATCTCCCGGCACCGCTACCACTCTCCTGACATAATAATGCGACTTATTATTTCCGTTTGGCAGAAATACTATCACATCTCCTGCCTTTGGCTTTGACATGATATATGCAAACCTGTTCACAAGAATATTATCATCGTTCTCCAATGTCTGCTCCATAGCCTGGCCCACCACATTTGTACGTATACCGAAAAATGACACCAGCACATATGCCAGACCTATCACTACAATCAGCTCCACTACCCACGAAACAATTTCCTTGAACAATGGCAGATTAAATTTTCTTCTTTGCCTTCTAAAGCTAAGTCCTGCTCGTCTTCTGGACATCTTACACCTCTTGCTAACTAATATTTTATTGCGTAATCTTAATTATATATTGTTTTCATGTTTGTTGCAAGCTGTAACCCTGAAAACTAAAAAGACCATTCTCATACGATTGCTCGCAGAAAATGGTCTCTTTCGCGTAAAAATATTATTTTACAAGCTCTTTAACCTTAGCAGCTTTTCCGATACGGTCTCTTAAGTAGTAAAGCTTAGCACGACGTACTTTACCTTTACGTACAATCTCAACCTTCTCTACGTTTGGTGAGTGGAGTGGCCATGTCTTCTCAACACCTACACCGTTAGAAAGCTTTCTAACTGTGAATGTTGTACGGTTTGATCCGTTCTGCTTTTTGATTACTGTTCCCTCGAATACCTGGATACGCTCACGGTTACCCTCTTTGATTTTTCCGTATACCTTTACAGTATCTCCTACAGAAAACTCAGGTGCCTCGGCCTTTAACTGCTCGTTCTCGATGCTCTTAATAATTTCACTTGCGTTCATTTTGTGACCTCCTAATTATTTTGACGTTCTTAATGCTACTACCATTTTCACAACAGAGGACCATCTCTTTTATTCACAACATTGGTACTTTACCACAGATTCATGGGATTTGCAAGTATTTTTTACTATCTTTTGCCTACCTTATGCATTATTTTTAGTCATCCAGTATACGGATGATTTTGAAAAATACAATCCCATACTCTCCTGCAGCTTCATAGATGCCTCATTGCCCACGATTATCTGTCCATATGGTATCCAGCCGTTCTCCAGTGCCCTGTTGAATGCATATGTTTCAAGTGCTGTGGCAAGCTTTTGATGCCTGTACTGCGGCTTTACATAGAGCATGCCTATGCTGCCCTCCTCATGGATTCCGATAATTCCCGCGAGGGTATTAATGGTATCATCAGCAGTATTATCACCAAAAAAAGCGCCATAGACTGCCCCTGCCTCTATTCTTTCTATGATATAGTCCGGATTGTCAAAGCCCGGGTACATTGGCGCAGCCTCCTGTATATCAGCTGCATCCAGCTTTCTTATAATTAAGCCATTCGGCATCGGCCTTCCATCCGGTCTGTACAGTCCGCTGACAGATAGCTTTTCTTTGTTTGTATATACAGCCTGCATGCACTCTACAGTCTCATTAAATCCATTTGCTGTAAAGAGCTCAACATATCTTTGCTGGTGAAGCACTATGCCGTTTGTGATCTGATCTGTAACGGTTTCTGGAATATGCTGACTGCTGTATTTATCAACAGACTTTGTGTCATCTTCCGGTGCCAAATCAATAAGCTTCGACACGCCCTCATCCGGTCTTGTATGAAAGCATACCTTTGAGACCATGCCCGAAGCAGATATTCGCCATCTGCCTCAAACAGTATCTCGGCGCAGCCCCTGTTTATAAGCTCTATCATATCAATATGAAGCAGTTTATTTTTCATAAGAAACTCTCTGCATTTATCAAGTCTTTTAAACCCGGCATACAAATCCGGTCTGCGCTCCTTTGTGCGCTCAATAGACTTTTCAAGGCGCCATGCATTTATCTTCTTCTGATTGCCTGACATGAGTACATCAGGCACCTTTTTGTCATGCCACTCAACAGGACGTGAATACTGAGGGTATTCGAGCAGATTGCCATGAAATGACTCTGTCTCTGCCGAAATATCATTGTGTAATACCCCCGGAACCAGACGTGAAATTGCATCTATCATCACCATCGACGGCAACTCTCCGCCCGTTAGAACATAATCGCCGATAGAGACATAATCTGTTACCGTCTCCTCCAGCACGCGCTCATCAATACCTTCATAGTGTCCACATAGAAAAATGAGGTCATCACACTTTGCAAATTCTGCCGCCATCTGCTGGTTGAACACGCTGCCCTGTGGAGTAACATAAATCAGACGGGCATTGTGATTTTTTATTTCTTCTGCTGTATTTTTATATGATGTATTTTCATATAATATATTTTCATCGGCGATATTTTTCTCTGAATTATCACCTGAATGGACCTGATTACATTTATTGATCTGACTCACCACACTGCGCACAGCCTGATACACCGGCTCTGCCTGCATAAGCATCCCCGCACCTCCACCATATGTGTAATCATCAACCTTATTGTGCTTATTGTGCGCAAAATCCCTGATATTTACCGTATTGAGTGATATAATATTCTGTTTTAAAGCTCTGCCTGTGATACTCTCTGACAGTCCCTGTTCTATCATCTGTGGGAATAAGGTCAGCACATGAAATCTCATTTCCTATATCTCCTATATCATCCTGTTTTACAGTTTTACGATTTAAAATGTATGATTTTGTTCAATTTTATATCTCATTTTACGGTTTTTGCAGTTTGAGATATAGCTATCTCAAACCTGCCAGCAGATGCACCTTCATCGTGCCATTTTCCACATCAACGTCCAGTATACAATCCTTTATTGCCGGAATCAGCAAATCATTTGCACCGGCTTTCTTAACAACGTACACATCGTTGGCACCGGTCTGGAGTACATCAGCTATGACTCCAAGCTCCTCTCCCTCGTCTGATGTGACGGAAAGCCCGATAAGATCAGCTATAAAGTACTCGTTTTCCTCAAGCGGCACCGCATTTTCCCTTGTCACAAAAAGAGGTGCCTTTTTATATTTTTCTACATCATTTATGTCATCTATGCCCTTAAATTTCAAGATAACCTGGTTCTTGAAAAATTTGACAGAAGTTATTTCCAAATCCCTGCGCTCTTTGCCATTATCCAGAATGACATTTTTAAGCTTTTTAAAACGGGCAGCATCGTCAGTGGTTGGGAACACCTTTACCTCACCGCGAATGCCGTGTGTGCTCGTAATTACACCTACCTGTAGTAAATCTTCCATTCTCTGTCTCCTGATATTAATATAAATCATAACTATTCAGCCCACGCACATTCTCAAAACCATACAATACCGGTTCTGAATAGTTACTATAAATTATAAAAAAACAGGCATCTCATAAGAGATGCCTTTATGTTACTGTACTATCTCAACAATAACCTTTTTGTCTTCTTTAGAGGCTGCGGCCTTAACAACTGAACGAATAGCCTTAGCAATACGTCCCTGCTTGCCGATCACTTTGCCCATGTCAGACTGTGCAACACGTAATTCCAAAACAATTGCTTTCTCGTTTTCGGTCTCAGTTACATTAACCTCATCCGGATAATCAACTAAAGATTTTGCAATTACTTCAACTAATTCTTTCATTACGCCACCTCTTTATCCTATTTCTCGATACCAGCACTCTTGAAGATTCTAGCTACTGTCTCAGTTGGCTGTGCGCCGTTTGATAACCATTTCTTAGCTAATTCCTCATTTACATGATACTCGCTAGGATCCTTAGTTGGATCGTATGTTCCGATCTCCTCGATGCATCTTCCATCTCTTGGTGATCTAGAGTCTGCAACTACGATTCTATAGAAAGGAGCTTTCTTCTGTCCCATTCTTCTTAATCTGATCTTTACTGCCATTTTGTTTCACCTCCTCATAGGTTTATTGAATAATATATATCAAAAGTAAAATAAATACTTTTGTTAACAAAACATGAAATTCTTTAATGAAATTCCTTTAATGAAATCCATTAAAACGGAAGTCCTTTGAATAAGCCTCCAAGACCACCGCCTCCACGGCGTCCCTTCTTTCCGCCCATCATACCTGGCATCTGCTTCATGAACTTCTTTGTCTGCTCAAACTGCTTTACAAGTCTGTTGACCTCTGATACATCCACACCTGCTCCTCTTGCTATACGAGCCTTGCGGCTTGGATTAAGAAGCTTTGGATTTCGTCTTTCCTCAGGTGTCATGGAATAGATGATTGCCTCTGTGCGGGCCATGCCCTTTTCAGCTTCATCTGTATCAATATCCGGCATCTTGCCTCCACCGATACCCATGCCCGGCATCATGCCCATCACGCTTGAAAGACCGCCCATCTTCTTCATCTGACTCATCGAATCAAGGTACATCTCAAAATCAAACTCATTTTTGCGCATCTTCTGCTCAAGCTTCTTGGCCTGTTCCTCATCAATGTTCTCCTGCGCCTTCTCAATCATGGAAAGCACATCGCCCATGCCGAGGATTCTTGAAGCCATACGCTCCGGATAGAACTGCTCAAGGTCTGAAAGCTTCTCGCCCATACCTGCGTATAGTATCGGCTTTCCTGTAACGGCTCTGATTGAAAGTGCCGCTCCACCTCTGGTGTCACCATCAAGCTTTGTGATGACAACTCCGTCAATTCCTATCTTTTCATCAAAGGTACCTGCTACATTTACCGCATCCTGACCTGTCATGGCATCTACCACGAGGATGGTCTGGAAAACATCAGTAGCTTCTTTTATCTCAATAAGCTCTGCCATCATATCCTCATCAATATGAAGACGTCCGGCAGTATCGATGATAACAACATTGAAATCGTTTTTCTTAGCGTGCTCCACAGCAGCCTTTGCGATGTCGGCAGGCTTGTTTTTGTCACCCATTGAGAAAACCTCAACGCCCTGCTTCTCACCATTTATCTTTAACTGCTCAATCGCAGCCGGACGATATACATCACAGGCTACAAGCAGTGATTTCTTGCCCTTGCTCTTAAGCTTTCCGGCAATTTTTGCTGTGGTGGTTGTCTTACCGGCTCCCTGAAGACCTACCATCATGATAACGGTAAGCTCCTTGCCCGGCCTGAAAGCAATCTCTGTTGTCTCAGAGCCCATAAGCTTAATCATCTCTTCGTTTACGATTTTGATGACCATCTGGCCGGGATTGAGACCATTCATGACATCCTGTCCGATTGCTCTCTCCTGAACACTCTTTGTGAACTGCTTAACAACCTTGAAGTTAACATCGGCCTCAAGGAGTGCCATCTTAACCTCTTTAAGAGCAGCCTTTACATCATCCTCAGTAAGCTTTCCCTTGCTGCGGAGATTCTTAAAAACGTTCTGCAGTTTTTCTGATAAACTGTCAAATGCCATATTACAGCTCCTCTAGTATCTGATTCGAAATAGCTTCGATTTCATTCATTAATAGCTCATTATGTGATTTCTTAAAATCATTTGTCAGCTCATGAATCCTTCGTATGTCACTCTTTATGGACATGAACTTTTCAACAAGATGCAACTTTGCCTCATAGTCAAGCAGCTTCTTATTGCATCTCTTAATCAGATCGGCAACACCCTGACGGGAAATCCCCTCCTCGGATGCAATCTCACCGAGTGACAAATCATTGAAGACAAAATCCTCATATACCTGACGCTGATGCTCATTCAAAAGCTCACCGTAGAAATCATATAAATATGCCTGTTCAAGTTTTTCTTCCATATCAAGTATCCTCTTTTTCCCTCGAACCTATGGTAGAATAACACATAGTTTGCCCGGTGTCAAGTAAAAATACTTGATACTTTTATTTTTATATCATAGTGCGTACAATTCTTGGCTTATAGCCCTTCTTCTCGAGCGCAGCAATAATCTGCTCCTTGTGCTCTGTACCAAAACACTCAAGCGTGATGCGAAGCTCGACAGCCGCACTTCTGTTTGTAGTGACAAACTGGTTATGTTCCAGCTTGATTACATTTCCCTGTACATCGGCAAGAGTCTGCGCAACCTTTGCAAGCTCGCCCGGTTTGTCAGGCAGAAGCACTGAAACAGTAAAGATCCTGTCTCTGAAAATAAGGCCCTGCTGTACAACTGATGACATGGTAATAACATCCATGTTGCCTCCGCTTAAGATAGAAACCACCCTCTTGTCCTTTACACCGAGATGCTTAAGCGCAGCTACAGTCAGAAGACCTGAGTTTTCGACTATCATCTTGTGATTCTCAACCATGTCAAGGAAGGCCACGATAAGCTCGTCATCCTCCACTGTGATAATATCATCAAGATTTTTCTTTATGTATGGGAAAATATTTGAGCCCGGTGTCTTTACTGCTGTTCCGTCTGCAATAGTATTTACACTTGGTAAAGTGGTCACTTTTCCATTCTTAAATGACTCCTGCATACAATTAGCGCCGGCCGGCTCCACTCCGATAACCTTAATCTTTGGGTTTAAGAGCTTTGCAAGTGTGGATACACCTGTTGCCAGCCCGCCTCCTCCGATTGGAACGAGGATGTACTCAACAAGCGGAAGCTCCTTGAATATCTCCATAGCAATAGTTCCCTGTCCTGTTGCGACAGCTAAATCATCAAACGGATGGATAAATGTGTAGCCCTCTTTCTCTGCAAGCTCATATGCCTTGGCACATGCCTCATCATACACATCTCCATAAAGCACTACCTCAGCGCCGTAGCTCTGGGTACGCTCTACTTTGATGAGCGGTGTGGTAGTCGGCATTACGATGACAGCCTTTGCACCGTAGCATTTTGCCGCATACGCAACGCCCTGTGCATGGTTTCCTGCAGATGCTGTGATGAGTCCCTTTGCCCTCTCCTCGTCTGTGAGTGTGCTTATCTTGTAGTACGCACCTCTGACCTTGTAAGCTCCGGTAAACTGCATATTTTCAGGCTTCAGATATACCTTATTGCCCGTCTGGTCACTTAAAAAATCGCTGTAAATAAGCTTTGTCTCAAGGGTGACCTCCTTGACCTTCTCACTTGCTTCTTCAAATTTATCTAATGTCAACATATTTGTTCTCCCTTTCATTTCTTCGGTATAACTATTCATACCCACCCACACATTATTCGCAAAAATGCATTGTTCTCAGTGGTTCTGAATAGTTATTTTTCATTATATTATACCAAAAATTCCGTACAGATATATATAAACTGATATATCAGATTATTATAAACAATATAACTTATACGCTCAAAGATATTCTCAAATTATTCCGTTTTAGTATCAAACAATGCATTCACGAACTCGTCCGAATCAAATTTCTGCAAATCATCGATAGTCTCACCGACTCCGATATACTTGACCGGCACTGAAAGCTCCGACTGTATCGCTACAGCGATACCGCCCTTTGCCGTACCATCCATCTTAGTAAGCACGATGCCCGAAATCTTTGCCACATCAGAAAACTCTCTCGCCTGAACCAGTGCATTCTGGCCTGTGGTCGCATCAAGCACGACGAGCGTCTCTCTGTACGCATCCGGATACTCACTCTCCAGGATTTTATTAATCTTTCCGAGCTCATTCATCAGATTCTTTTTTGTTGTGGAGTCTTCCGGCTGTATCCACGAGAAGCACATCTGCGTTTCTGGCCTTTGAAGCTGCAACTGCATCATATACAACAGCTCCCGGGTCAGCACCCTCGGCACCGCCAATCATATCAACCCCGGCGCGGTTTGCCCATTCCTTCAGCTGGTCTCCTGCTGCCGCCCTGAAGGTATCGGCCCCTGCAATAACTACCTTCTTGCCCTGTTCCTTAAGCTTTCCTGCAAGCTTTCCGACAGTGGTAGTCTTTCCTACTCCGTTGACACCGATTACAAGCACAACAGATTTTTCATTTTCAAATCTGTAGGCTGTCTCCTCCACCTTCATCTGCTCCTTGATACTCTCAATCAAGAGTTCCTTGCACTCTGCCGGCTCCTTGATGTGCTGTTCCTTCACCTTCCTCTGCAGATCCTCGATGATACTCTCTGTAGCTCTCACTCCGAGGTCTCCCATGATGAGAATCTCCTCAAGCTCCTCATAAAAATCATCATCTATATGCGAAAATCCACTGAAAAGTGAATCTATGCCTGAAACGATGTTATCTCTGGTCTTTGTCAGTCCTGAAACGAGCCTCTTAAAAAAGCCCGGCTTCTTTTCTTTTTCTTCCATTTTAACTCTCCATAAATAAAATTTTACTGTGTCAGATCATTCTCTATCAGATTCACTGAAACGAGTGTTGAAACACCCTTTTCCTGCATCGTGATACCATATAGTCTGTCCGCAGCCGCCATTGTACCACGTCTGTGTGTGATAACGATAAACTGTGTGTTCTTTGTAAGCTTGTTCAGATAATTTGCATAGCGCGAAACGTTTGAGTCATCAAGCGCCGCCTCAATCTCATCAAGCAAACAAAACGGTGATGGCTTAAGTGCCTGAATGGCAAACAAAAGTGCAATAGCGGTGAGCGCCTTTTCTCCACCGGACATCTGCATCATATTCTGAAGCTTCTTTCCGGGCGGCTGTGCGACGATTCTGATGCCACACTCAAGTATATCCTCATCCTCCACAAGCTCCAGGGAACCATGTCCACCACCAAAAAGCTGCTTAAAGGACTTGTCAAACTCTCTCTGAATCTCGGCAAACTTCTCTGTAAACTGCTTTCTCATACCACTGTCAAGCTCATCAATGATGCCAACCAGAGTCTTTTCAGCCTCGATAAGGTCATCATGCTGTCCCTTTAAGAACTCATAACGCGTTGAAATCTCCCTGTATTCCTCAATAGCGTTGACATTTACATCGCCGAGGCGTCTGATTTCGTCCTTTATGCCTGCAATCAGCTTCTTTAATGAAGGCAGGTCATCATATGCATCATTTCTAAGCTCTGAAGCCGCATGCGGAGTAAGCTCATACTCATCCCACATGTAGTTGGTCTGAGTCTCTGAAGCCTCCTTAAGCTTCTCTCTCTGGCTGTTCAGTCTGAAAAGCTCCTTATCCAGATCAGCCTGTTTCTTTGAAACTTCCTCCTGCTTTGCAAAAAAGCCTCTGTAATTTTCAGACATCTTTTCCTTTTTGGCAATGCTCTCCCTAAGCTCCTCGTCAAGCTTAGAATTGTTGTCCTTTGATGCCAGAATGGTCTGTGTGATTGCATCAATATCAGCCTGCTTCTTTTTAATATCATCCTTTGCAGCAGCTGCACCTTCCACAAGGCTTTCCTTCTGCTCATCAAATTTCTCTATCTCTGAATTGATACGATTGATATTTTCTATAGCAAACTCTGCCGTCTTTGTAATATTTGCAAGCTCAAGTGAAATGGCAGCGGCCTTGTGTGAAGCCTCCTGCTCAAGTACTCCCTGCTTCTCAAGTATCTCACTGTATGAGCTGTTTTCCTTCTCAAGCTGCTCCTCACGCTGCTTTGACGCCTCAAGCTGCGCTGCAATATCCTTCTTGCCCTGATTTATCTCTTCGAGCTGTTTTTCAATCTCAGCATTTTCTGTGCTCAGATCCTCGTAGACATTCGCACTCTCCTTCTTTTGCTGGTCTGCCCTGTCAACAGAAATCTGTGCTGTGTTCTGCTCAATATACTTCTCCTGCAGCAAGGTCTTTGTGGCTGCTATATCCTCCTCGCCAAGCGCAATAGCAGTCGCAATATCATCCTTTCTGGCTCTAAGCTCTTTAAGCTTTGTCTTAGTCTGATCAACTCTCTTTTCAAGCTCCTCAATCTCACGATTTCTCGCAAGCAGATTGGATGAATTTTTAAACGCACCACCGGACATAGAGCCTCCCGGTGCCAGATACTCGCCCTCGACAGTCACGATATGGAGTGAATAGTGATTTTTCTTTGCAAGCGCAATGGCATTGTCAATGGTGTCCACCACAATCACTCTGCCAAGCAGGTATGCAACAACCTCATCAAACTTCGGATCACACTTCACCAGCTTATTTGCAATGCCAAGCACACCCTTTTCGCCGAGTGCCGCCTCATTTTTAGTATTTCTGTTTGCACGCACACTTGTAAGAGGTAAAAACGTAGCCCGACCAAAATGATTGGCCTTCAAAAAGCCAATCATCTTTTTGGCTGTAGCCTCATCCTCAGTGACGATATTCTGGATATTACCACTTAAGGCTGTCTCTATCGCTATCTCATAGTGCTTATCCACCTGGATAAGATCTGAAACCACCCCGAGAAGCCCCGGATTTTTAGCCTTCTGCTCCATAACACGCTTGATGCTGTTACCATAGCCATCATAGCGCTCGGCAATGTTTTTAAGCGACTCAAGCCTGGAAACAGACTTGTGATACTCTGTGGAAGCCTCCTCCATCAGGCGGGCATTCTCTCTGGACTTATCTCTCCACTCCCCAGCCTTTGCCAAAAGAGCCGACTCCTTTTCCTTTAAACCGGCTATCTCTTCATTGACAGCATTAAGCTTCTTATTAGCCTCATCCAATATATCATCAAGCCCTGCCTCCCTTGTCTTTCTATCTAAAAGACGCTTGGTAAGCTCTGCCTTTCTGATATTAATCTGCTCAAGCATAGTGGCAAATCGCTGCTGCCTTGACTGGATACTGCCTCGCTCCTGAAGCAGGGCGATAAGCTCATTCTTGCCCTTTTCCAGTCCATCATTGCAGCGGTTAACCTCTGCAAGCACAGCCTCATGCTCGTTTACCGCAAGAAGCTCGTTCTGCTTCATCTGCTCTATCTCAGCTTCCAGTGCAGCTTTTTTGTCATCATACTCTTTCCTGCTTTTAAGACGCTGCGCCTTTTCCTTTTCGATAGCTAAAAGACGCGACTGCAAATGTTCATCCGTCATTTCGGCCGTGTGAATCTGCTCCTTTAAAAGCTCTATCTGATTCTCAAGCTTCTGTCTGGTGGATGAAGTGCTTGTGATGCTCTCACGAAGAGACTCGATACGCTCATCCATCTGCTGCATATCGTTCCCAAGCCTCTCATACTCTGCCTTGATGCTCTCGTATGTGGCGTTGGTCTCCTTTAGCTCGTCATCCGCAATAGCGTATTTCTCATCAGCTGACTTAAGCTCGGTCTCAATGCGCGCTGATTCAAGCAAAAACATGTTGACATCGTAGGTCTTCAGCTCTTCTCTCTTTTTAAGATATGTATGAGCCTTCTCGGACTGTCTCTGTAACGGACCTACCTGTCTCTCAAGCTCTGTCAGGATATCATTGACACGCACAAGGTTCTCCCGCTCATTATCGAGCTTCTTTTGTGCTGTAAGCTTTCTCTTTTTAAACTTGACAATGCCGGCAGCCTCATCAAACAGCTCTCGCCTCTCCTCCGGCTTTCCACTTAAAATCCTGTCAATCTGGCCCTGTCCAATGATGGAATAGCCCTCTTTACCGATACCGGTATCATAGAAAAGCTCCGAAACCTCCTTGAGTCTGCACGGATTGCCATTGATGAGATACTCGCTCTCACCCGAGCGGTAAACACGTCTGGCAACCGTAACCTCATTGAAATCAATCGCAAGCGAATGGTCTGAATTGTCAAGTGTGATGGCAACATACGCGTATCCAAGCGGCTTCCTGTTCTCTGTACCTGCAAAAATAACATCCTGCATGCTGGCCCCACGAAGCTGCTTTGCGCTCTGCTCACCGAGTACCCATCTGACCGCATCGGCGACATTACTCTTTCCACTGCCGTTTGGCCCGACAATACCTGTGATGCCGTTGTGGAACTCAAAAACAATTTTGTTGGCAAAGGACTTAAAGCCCTGTACTTCCAAACTCTTTAAATACATTAAAAACTCCTATTCCCTGTTTCTGTACAAAAGAAGTGCCTGATATGCAGCCTGCTGCTCCGCCGCCTTCTTTGTGTGGTGGCCTTCCCTCGCTGACACGCTCGCCGTCCACAAGCACCGCAACTGTAAACTGCTTGTCATGGTCCGGACCGCTCTCATCAATAAGTTCATAGGAAAGCTGCTCGTGTCTGCCCTGTATAAGCTCCTGAAGGATAGTCTTGCTATCATAAAAGAGCTGCTTATTCTCAATATCAGTCATGATAAACCTAAGCACAAACTCCTTTGCATTAGTAAAACCACCATCTAAATAAATTGCTCCAATCACTGCCTCAAGTGCATCAGAAAGAATCGACTTTCTCTTTCTGCCACCTGTATGATCCTCGCCCCTGCCAAGACGTAAGTACTTTCCAAGGTCAAGTGGCTTTGTACAAAGTGCAAGAGTCGGCTCACAAACAATGCTTGCGCGCAGTTTGGTAAGCTCACCCTCAGGCTTTTGCGGATAATTGATAAACAAAAACTCACTTGAAACTATTTCCAAAACAGCATCGCCCAAAAACTCCAGACGTTCGTTATCAGAATGCTTTTTCATGTGCTTTTCATTGGCATACGAGCTGTGTGTCAGCGCCTGCTCAAGCAGATGCCGGTTCTTGAACGTATAGCCTATTTTGCTTTGAAATTCATTTAAATCTGCCATAATTTTTCCTCTATTTCTATATCTATCCATTTACATGTTCCGTGAGTATAACGAAAAGCCCTCATAATAAAGGGCTTTTCATTAGTTAAACATACTACTGCTCGCTTACAGCTTTTTTAATCTGCTCAACAGCATCGCCTACAGTGACGATTTTCTCTGCTTCCTCATTAGGAATCTCGATATCGAACTCTTCCTCGATACCCATGATAATCTGGAATACATCCAGAGAGTCTGCGCCAAGATCATCAATGAAGGTTGACTCCATAGTAACCTCGGTCTCGTCCACGTTAAGTACCTCGACAATAATGTCTCTAAGCTTCTCAAATTCCATTTTTAATACCTCTCATTTCTGTTTATAGTGACTAATCATACAGCAGTACTGCTATCTAATCAGCCGGCTTATTAATAATATATTCTTTAATTTTATCATTAATCTCTTTTTCCTTAAATGTAACACATTGGAAAACAGAGTTAGTGATTTCCTTTGCCTTGGAGCTTCCGTGGGTCTTTACCACAAGACCATTCAATCCTAAAAGCGGTGCTCCGCCGTACTCGGTCGCATCAAATGACTTTAGCGTATTCTTAAGAGCCGGAAGTGCAAGTGCAGCTCCTATCTTGCTCTTTAGTGTGCTCATTAGCCCCTTCTTGATAACCCCGATAAGAGTGGAGCTGAGACCCTCGTAGAGCTTTAATATGACATTGCCCGTGAAAGCCTCGCAGACTATAACATCGGCATCTCCCTTTGGAATATCCCTTGCCTCAATGCTTCCGACAAAATTGATATCTGTGCACTCTCGAAGAAGCGGCATGGTCTCCTTTACCAGGGCATTACCTTTCTCTTCCTCTGCACCGATATTGACAAGTGCAACCTTTGGATTCTTCACGCCGACAACATGCTCCATATAGATAGAACCCATCTTCGCAAACTGCACCAGATGCGCAGCTCTGGCATCCACATTGGCACCACAGTCTATGAGCAGAGATACGCCCCTCTCAGTCGGAATAAGCGGTGCCAAAGGCGGCCTTTGTATGCCCTTTATCCTGCCGACTATTACCTGTCCTCCGACAAGTACAGCACCTGAGCTTCCCGCTGAAACAAATGCATCAGCCTCTTTATTCTTGACCATATTCATGCCAACAACGATTGATGACTGCTTCTTTCGTCTGATTGCTAGAACCGGTGGCTCTGCCATCTCTATAACCTCAGGCGCATCTACTATCTCTATCTGCTCCTTAGGATATGTATACAAAGAAAGCTCCCTCTCTACCGGTACCTTCTGTCCTACAAGAAATATCTTTATATCATTTCTTTTGTTAACCGCATCTACCGCACCCTTTACTACCTCTGCGGGTGCATTGTCGCCACCCATTGCATCGAGTGCGACCCTTGTTGTACTTTTTGCATTGTGACCTCCCTGTGCCTGCTAAAAAGCAAACTACTAATTGATTAAATAAAATATACTATAATCATAGGTATAAATCAATAACCAATTCACTACTCTATATGGCTTCCATCATTCTCCCGGACTCATGGAAATAACCTTGCCACAGTTCCATAAATCAGCAGTGCGCTTTGCTGCATCAAGTCTGTCATCGTCTGACTTGAAATCAATATTTACTGAGTGGCATCCGCACTCAAGGCATGTCACATAATATGAGCTGCCGCAGTCCTCCTCGAGAATCCCGGCACCGCCACAGAGCGGACACTCATAGATTTCAACTAAATCGTCTATATTATTCATGATAATTTGCTTCCTTCTTTCTTTAATATCTAAATATCCTCTCAGTATAATAACATCCCTGCAAGCTATATACAAGCAAAAAGTACCTTCATTTTATTATGCGATAAAAAAGGGATAAAATCAATCAAAAAAGGATTGAACGATATCGTTCAATCCTTAATTTTACTGGTTTTCTACTATTAGTCCTGAGGAATGATTTCTTTTTTGTTGTATGATCCGCAGTTCTTGCAAACTCTGTGTGGCATCATAAGCTCTCCACATTTGCTGCATTTTACTAAAGTAGGAGCAGACATTTTCCAGTTTGCTCTTCTCTTATCTCTTCTTCCCTTAGAAGATTTATTCTTTGGACAAATTGACATTTGTTTACACCTCCTTAAACTTGTTAAATATATCCTGGAACGCTGCCATTCTTGGATCCGGTACAAAACTATCGCAACTGCAGGTGCCTTTATTCAAGTTCATCCCGCAGACTTTACAAATACCTTTGCAATCGTCTTTGCACAGAACTCTCATTGGCCAGTTCACCAGAATTTCGGCGTAGACAAGTTTATCTACATCGAGTTCAAACCCAATCAGGTAGTCAGTTTCCTCCATCTCTTCATCGACTAATGCTCCGTCTGTGATTTTCAGAGTCTTGTCAATGTCAAAATGCATGTTTGTTGGAACTTCTTCCAAGCATCGGCTACACGGTATCGCTATGTCTATATCTACTGTTCCCGTGATGTGCACTGCTGCATTCTCCACGTTTGAGATATGAAGTGATATCGGCTGCTTTTTCAGAATAGGATAATCTCCTAAACGCGACTCAAATGATGTGAGCGTAAGCTCTGTCTCAATTGTTGTCTCTTTATTTATAGATTTTACAATGGTTGATATATCAATCATAGTTCTCTCCTATTCACACCTAACCAATTATACATATTGGAGTGGTGTTTGTCAACAAAATTTTATAATTTATCCACAACTTTTTGCTTTTTATTAGCCAACAAGCTTTACTGTCTCACGGCAGATTGCAAGCTCCTCGTTTGTAGGGATGACGCATACCTTTACGCTTGAATCTGCTGTTGAGATAAGTGCCTCCACGCCGCGTGTCTTGTCGTTTGTTACACGGTCAATCTTTATGCCCAGGTAGCCTAAATATGCCATAATTTTTTCTCTTACAAAGCTTGTGTTCTCACCGATTCCTGCTGTGAATGCGATGGCATCTACTCCGTTCATTGCTGCTGCATATGCTCCGATGTATTTTGCTACTCTGTAGCTGAATACCTCTACTGCTGCGATGGCACGCTCGTTGCCCTCATTGTAGGCTGCCTCAAGGTCTCTGAAGTCGCTTGATACTCCTGACATGCCGGCTACTCCTGACTTCTTGTTGAGCACATCCATAACACCATCGATGTCGAGATTTTCTTTCTTTGCGATGAACTCCATGATTGATGGGTCGATATCACCTGAACGTGTTCCCATTACGAGTCCCTCAAGTGGTGTAAGTCCCATTGATGTATCTACGCATTTACCGTTTAATACTGCGCTGACTGAAGCTCCGTTTCCAAGGTGTGCTACGATAATCTTTGAGTTGTTTAAGTCCATTCCAAGGTAGCTTGCTGCCTCCTTTGATACGAAGCTGTGGCTTGTGCCGTGGAAGCCGTATCTTCTTACCTTGTACTTCTCATAGTACTCATATGGAAGGCCGTAGAGATATGCTTTCTCAGGCATTGTCTGATGGAAGGCTGTATCAAATACTCCTACCATTGGTACGTTTGGCATAAGTGCCTGGCATGCTCTGATTCCGATGATGTTGGCAGGGTTGTGAAGAGGTGCGAGGTCGTTGCACTCCTCTACCTGTGCTATTACTTCCTCTGTGATGACTACTGAGTCTGAGAACTTCTCTCCACCGTGCACTACACGATGTCCTACTGCATCGATCTCTGCAAGTGATTTTACTGCGCCTGTCTTTGGATTTACAAGTGCATCGAGTACCATCTGGATGGCCTCTTTATGTGTTGGCATAGGTGCCTCTGTGATTTCCTTATCAAGACCCTCTTTCTGATATACGAGTCTGCCATCGATTCCGATTCTCTCGCAGAGTCCTTTTGCAAGTACCTCCTCTGAATCTGAATTGATGAGCTGGTATTTCAGTGATGAACTACCGCAATTAATTACTAATACATTCATTGTTTTGTCTCCTTTGGTTTAAAATTACAATACTATTGTTAGTATAAACTTATTTTTCAAATGCGACAAGGGTGTTTTTGTGGTATTATGGTTTTGAACTCTAAAAAAAACATTATTGATTAAAGGAGCAGCAAAACATGAAGGTCGCAGGTGTGATTACCGAATACAATCCATTCCACAATGGGCACAAATATCAGCTAGAGCAGATTAAAAGGCAGACATCTGCTGATTATATCGTCGTAGTAATGAGCGGTGATTTCGTGCAAAGAGGTGAGCCTGCCATCATTGACAAATACGAGCGCACACGCATGGCGCTTTTGAGCGGTGCCGACCTGGTGCTTGAGCTTCCATCGGTCTTTGCCACTGCTTCTGCCGAGTTTTTTGCCGGTGGCGGAGTCAGTGTACTCAAAAACACAGGTGTGGTGGACATGCTGTGCTATGGTGTGGAGTCTGTGGACCATGAGCTTACAAAGCTTGTTGCTGGCGTGCTTAAGAATCCGCCTTCTGAGTATTCCGCCTCTCTTGCCAGGCTGATTCAGGGCGGGATGAGCTTTCCTGCGGCCAGGAGCAGAGCGCTATGTGAATATTTTCGAGATACCTATGACAGCGCTTCCGAGAAATTAGATGCTTTCATAGCTTCACCCAATAATATTCTGGCCATTGAGTATGAGAAGGCTTTGATGGACTGTGATATTACAGGATTTCCTATTCAGCGCGTCGGTGAAGGATATCACAGCACTGATTCGACAAGTGAGTTTTCTTCCGCTACAGCTGTGCGCGGGGTGATTTCGACCTTAATTGATATAGACAAACACAACACTATTACTAATATGCAGCTTGATAATTCATGGATTTCCACAAAGTTCAGTCAGCTAATGCCATCAGACTGCGCCGATATTCTTGTCAATTGTATTTTAGGCGGTCATATTGTGTTTCCGGATGATATTTCTGAAATGCTTTACTATCGCCTGCTGACTGGGAAGGATAAAGGCTTTGCGCAGTATGCAGACTGTACAAAGGAGCTTACTGCAAAGATAGTTAAAAATATTTATAAATATGAAGGTTTTACGCAGTTTTGTAACTTACTGAAGAGTAAAAATCTGACTTATACGCGTATTTCGAGGGTTCTCACGCATATTTTACTTGGTATTGAGAATGATGATTTTAACATATGTATGGATAATCCTTATCTGCGCATACTCGGTTTCAAAAAATCATCAGGAGAGCTTATGCATCTCCTCAAAAAAAGAGCATCAACGCCTATTATTACAAAAGTCGCTGATGCTCCGTACGAGCTTATTTCCATGGATATTTTTGCCGCTGATTTGTATGGCAGACTGTGTCATTCACAGCAAAATGAGTTTACACATGGGGTTGTAATTATTTAATCTACAGCTCCATTATAATTTCTCGTGCCAGACTTTCCTCTATAGGCTTTGCATACACTCCTGGCGCAAACTCAACAGTGGCTCCTATGCCCTTTTGGAGCACGAAGCGCAGCTTGCCGTCTCTCACCTTTTTATCGGTGTAGAGTTTCTTTACAAGTTCTTCCCTGTCTATATAGTCAGGTATACGTGTCGGAAGACCGGCTCTCTCATAGAGCTTTATCACACGCTCTGCCTGCTCCTCTGACATATAGCCAAGCCGTGCTGACATAAGTGCCTGTGCTGCCATTCCAATCGACAGTGCCTCTCCATGCAACAGCTTGTAGTCGCTGACTGTCTCGATTGCCCGGCCTACTGTGTGGCCCAGATTTAAGGTTTCGCGAAGTCCCGCCTCTCGCTCATCCTTCATGACCACATTGTACTTGATACGGCAGTTATTTTCTGCAATATACTCACATGCAAATTTCTTGAATGAATATATATCATCCAGATTTTCCTCTATAAATTCAAACATATCCTCGCTGCCTAAGCATGCATGCTTGATGGTCTCTGCCATACCGCTTGCCATCTGGCGCTGTGGCAGTGTTTTCCAGGCAGCTATGTCTATATATACCTTTTGGGGCTGATTGAACAGACCTATGGTGTTGGTAGCAAGAGGTGTATCAATTGCTGTCTTGCCACCTACCGATGCATCTGCTGCCGCTAGAAGGGTGGTTGCATAGTTGATAAACGGCACTCCTCTGCCGTAGGTTCCTGCAATAAAGCCTGATAAGTCGGTTACCACACCGCCACCGACTGCAATTATACAGCAGTCTCTTCTGTACCCCTTTTTAAGCATGGCATCCTCTATCTTTGCCTTTGTCTCACGTGACTTACTCTTTTCCCCAGCCGGGAAAACAAACAAATCCACTGAGTATCCCGCATGCTTTATCTTCTCACAGATTGGAAGAGCATAAGGATCACGCACATTTGTATCTGTAATCACTGCAAATTTCTTTATCTTGCCCGCAAGACCATTTTCCAGGTCAGATACAAGGGTGTCTGAGAGGTTGTAGCCTATCTCAATATCATATGTATCATCTACTACTTTTTTGAGTTCTACATTGAATATGCTCATCTTTTTCTCCTGTTATGCTATATTTTTGTTTCTTTTATGCGGGAAACTGCTACAGTATCCCCACAGCCTGCTTTGCAAGCTTATCTGCCTCTTCGTTGCCCTCTACTCCTGAGTGTCCTTTTACCTTTACAAAAGTAAGCTTTATTTTATCCTTAACCGACATGATGTATTCGTGATAAGCTATGGTGCCTGCCTTGTTTCGCTTCCAGGCCCCTGTGGCCCACATCTCTATGCCCATGTAGTCATAGTATATGACCAGTTCCTTAATTCCAAGCTCTATAGCCTTTTTTACGGCAGCCTCCGCGCCCTTTATCTCTCCTGCTACGTTGCGCATTGTGGCCATCTCGGCATCATTATCTGACCCCTGCAGCACGTACTTTTCATGGTCAGTCACAAGAAAGCCTCCATAGCCATAGGTGTGTGTAACCTTGTTAAAGGAGCCGTCGACAAACGCATACGTACTATTTTCGCCGGATGATTTCATTCCCGTAATGGTTTTCTCTCCGGCAATAATTTTCTCTCCGTTAATAAATTTTTCTGCCTCTTCTATCGTCTTAAAGCTTTTATACACTGCTCCCTGATATCCGTCAACCATTGCTTTGCAATCATTCCAGTTGAAATATATCCCGGGAACCTTTCCCTTTTTTACTGCATAGTATTTTGATGCCATGCTTTATTTCTCCTATAACACTCTTGACAAAAATTCCTGTAATCTCTCACTCTTTGGTGCGCCAAATACTTCCTCAGGTGTGCCCTCCTCAGCTATGGTACCCTCATTGATGAACATCACTCTGTTGGCCACTTCTCTGGCAAAGCCCATCTCATGTGTCACGACTACCATTGTCATGCCTGCCTCTGCAAGCTCCTTCATTACTGAAAGCACCTCACCTACCATCTCAGGGTCAAGTGCCGATGTAGGCTCATCAAACAGTATGACATCAGGATTCATAGCAAGTGAACGGATAATTGCCACTCTCTGCTTCTGTCCTCCGGAAAGCTGCGCCGGATATGCATCTGCCTTATCGAGGAGACCTATTCTTGTGAGAAGCTCATCTGCCTTCTTTGATGCCTCATCCTTCGTCATCACACCAAGCTTCACCGGTGCGAGCATGATATTTGCTTTTATTGTCATGTTGGCAAACAGATTGAACTGCTGGAAAACCATGCCGATTTTCTGTCTGGTCACATTGATGTCTGTCGACTTGTCTGTCAGGTCTGTTCCTTCAAAAAGGATTTGTCCTGATGTAGGTGTCTCGAGCAGATTGAGGGAGCGTAAAAATGTAGACTTTCCACAGCCTGACGGTCCGATGATGGCAATTACATCACCTCTGTTCACCTCTGTGCTTATGCCCTTTAATACCTCCTGCTCTCCAAAACTCTTGTGCAGGTCTTTTACCTCTAGTATCACGTTATTATCTTTCATTGCTTCTCAGTCTCCTCTCAAGTTTGCTTACTCCGTGGCTTAAAAGCATCACTATAACCAGATAAATAAGGGCTACAGCAATAAGCGGTATAAATGCCTCGTATGTGTTGCTTCGTATGATATCTCCACCCTTTGTCAGATCCATCATACCAATATAACCACTGATTGATGTCTCCTTCAGGAGGCTGATAAACTCGTTAAGCAGCGCCGGAAGTATATTTTTGACAGCCTGCGGTATGATAACAAGCTTCATGGTCTGTCTGTAATTGAGTCCTAAGCTTCGTCCTGCCTCAAACTGTCCTATATCTACAGACATGATTCCTGAACGCACAATCTCTGCCACATATGCAGCTGAGTTGAGGCCGAAAGCAATGACTGCTACAAGTATCTTGTTGGTCACAGATGCAAGCACTACATAGTATATAATAAGAAGCTGTATCATGACAGGTGTTCCCCTGATGATGGTCAGGTATGCCTTGCAAATTCCGTTTAATATGGCAAGACCGCCGTTTCTGTCATGGCTGGTTCTGACTATCGCAATTAAAAATCCCAGCCCAATACCAAGCATTACGGCAAATATTGTGATAACTATTGTATTGCCAAGACCCTTTACGATATACATGTAACGATTGTCCTTGACAAAGTTGTCATAGAGCTTTTCCTTTATACCGATTGAAGAACCCGACTGGCTGTCTTTTACGATAATCTCCTGCTTTGTGGTGATATATGTATCGGTAAAATCAACATTTTTCTGTCTGTCCTCTGTCACTGTAAAGCCTGCTGCCCCGACATCCACCTTGCCTGATGATACAGCGGCAATGATTGCGTCAAACTGCATATCCTCTACCTGCATATCCATGCCAAGCTCATCGGCTATGGCCTGCATGATATCCATATCAATTCCTGTGACCTTGTTGTCCCTCATAGTACTCATATGGAGGGAACTCTGCATTGGTTCCTACCTTAAGTGTTCCGTTTGACCTATCAATATCCTTCTTCACGTAGGGAGTCTTTTTCCCACCTGATCCTCAGAGCCGATATAGTTGTCGATAATGCTCTGAACTGTTCCATCCTGCTGCAGCTTTTCAAGCGCAGTGTTTACCTTGTCGCGAAGCTCTGTATTGCCCTTTTTCAGGCAGAATGCATAGTCCTCGTTGGTAAACTCCTCGTCCAGTATCTTAAGTCCTTTGTTTTCTTTTACAAAGGCAAGTGCCGGCTGCTCATCAATAACTACGCAGTCAATCTTGCCGACCTTTAATGCCTGGACTGCATCAGCACCCTTGTTGTATCTCTCTACCTTGGTGTCTGAACCGTCGTTCTCATAATCAGATACATAGATATCTCCTGTGGTACCGAGCTGGACACCTATTTTTGCGCCCTCCAGATCGTCCACACAAGCGACCTTTTTGCTGTCGCTTTTGCCGCATGCGCATAAGCCAACAATGAATGTGGCCATTAATGCTGCCATAAGCAAAATCATAATCGGTTTTTTCTTAATGGATTTCATATTATTCCTCATTTCTGTATAAATATTTATTCACAATTATATCATATTAGTTTATAAAATAAAAGAGCCTGATTTTCTCAGACTCTTTTATACCAAATATTTATGCATCATGCTCCATGTTGCTTAACTTCTTCGCCTGGTCGGCTGCGATACAGGCATCAATTATTTCCTGGATATCTCCGTTAAGAATCTTGTCAAGCTTATAGAGTGTCAGATTGATTCTGTGATCTGTCACACGTCCCTGTGGGAAGTTGTAGGTACGAATCTTCTCAGCACGGTCTCCTGTACCGATCTGGCTTCGTCTCTCCTCTGCCTCTGCATCCTGCTTCTTCTGAAGCTCCATGTCATAGAGCTTTGTACGAAGAAGTGCAAAAGCCTTTTCCTTGTTCTGTATCTGTGACTTCTCAGTCTGGCTGTAGATGACAATACCTGTTGGATAATGTGTCAGTCGGACTGCTGAATCTGTTGTGTTGACACACTGTCCACCGTTTCCGGAAGCACGCATTACGTCAATTCTGATATCCTTGTCATCAATCTTGACATCCACATCCTCTGCCTCAGGCATTACAGCAACTGAGCATGTAGAGGTCTGGATACGTCCCTGCGACTCTGTCTCAGGCACTCGCTGCACACGGTGTACTCCCGACTCATACTTTAGGATAGAGTATGCACCTGAGCCCTTTACCATGAACTCGACAGACTTCATACCGCCGATTCCTGTCTCATCGGCATCAAGTGTCTCCACCTTCCAGCCTCTGTTCTCTGCGTAGTGCACATACATACGGTAGATTTCCGCTGCAAAAAGTGCTGCTTCCTCTCCGCCTGCACCGGCACGGATTTCGACGATTACGTTCTTGTCATCGTTAGGGTCCTTTGGCAGAAGAAGTATTTTAAGTTCCTTCTCAAGCTCCTCCACCTGCTCCTTTGAATCCTTAAGCTCTTCCTTTGCGAGCTCTCTCATCTCTTCATCTGATTCCTCATTCAAAATAGCCAGTGAATCCTCGATATTCTGCTTGCACTCTTTATATTTCTTATATGTCTCAACTATAGGAGCAAGGTCACTCTGCTCCTTCATAAGCTTTTTAAATCTGTTTGCATCATTTGCCACATCCGGCTCGCTGAGCAGATTCATCAGCTCTTCATAATGGTGTATAAGATCTTCTAACTTATCAAACATGTTTTTCCTCCTTGCTGTCAAACACTCCCGATACTACCCTGTCATTTCCCGCCAGGTCCTTTATCACATGTACATCGCTAAATCCGGCAAACTGCATCATCTCTGACACCTGTCTGCCCTGGTCACAGCCTATCTCAAAAAGCAGCCTGCCCTGTGGCTTTAGATTTGCCCTGCAATCCTTTATGATGCGCCTGTAAAATAAAAGTCCATCCTCAGAGCCGTCAAGAGCCTCATGCGGCTCAAATACCGACACCTCCGGCATCAGATGCGGTATCTCGTCGCTTCTTATATATGGTGGATTGGATACTATCACATCATACATCTCATCGACATGCTCAAACAGATCGCTTCTCTCAAAATCAACAAACACGCCGTTAAGCCTTGCGTTTTCCTTTGCCACATTGAGCGCCTGCTTTGAGATATCACAGGCTGCACCGTCCACATTAGTCGTGTTCTTTAAGATGCTTATAATTATGCAGCCGCTTCCTGTACACATATCAAGCACTCTCATACCCGGCTCTATCACCTTGAGTGCCTCCTCTACAAGAGTCTCTGTATCCTGACGCGGTATGAGCACATTGCTGTTCACACGGAATTTGAGTCCCATAAACTCCTGCTCTCCGACTATGTACTGGAGCGGAATACGCTCAGCGCGCTTACTCAGCAATGCCTGATATTCCCTTATCTGCTCCTGCGACATTTCCTCATCCATATGCACATAGTAATATGTATGATTTATCCTGCATGCCATGGCTAAAAGCAGCCATGCATCGTTTTTTGCATCAACTATCTTTGCTTTTTGTAATATGCTTTCCCCAAGTAAAATTGCTTCTCTATATGTCATATATACCTTCTATCCGGCGGTCAATGTGCACACACATTGTTTTCCTCCTGCCATTTCTTCCAGTCAAACACAGCCTCAACCGATGCGATGCCAACCTCTATCATTTCATCATCCGGCTCCTTTGTGGTCATTCGCTGCATTAAAAGCCCAGGGACACTAAGCATGTTGACAACCGGATTGTCATATCTGCCCGCAAGTCTGATAAACTCATAAGATACACCTGCGATTACAGGAATAAGCACAAGTCGTAACAATAACTGCAGCGGCTTTGAATCCACACGGATAAACATGAAAAACAATATGCTTATGAGCATTACTATAAGCAGAAAGCTTGTACCGCAGCGCTTGTGATGCTTTGAGCTTTTTCTCACATTTTCCACTGTAGAGGCAGTCCGTGCTCTATGCAGTTGATGCATTTATGCTCAGAGCCGTGATACATAAATGTGCGCTTAATATCAGGGGTCAGCGATATAATTGCTATATACCCCAGAAATATTGTCAGTCTGATAACACCCTCTATGAACGCTATGAGCATCTGTGAGCTTATCACCTTTTTAAAAAACCCTGAAAGGAAATACGGCAATGCAAAAAACAGCGCGAGTGCTATGACAATTGACAGTACCACTGTACCTCCAAGCATGGCATTTTCCTGTTTCTTTTCTTTGGCAGCCCTTTTTTTCTTTTCTTCCGCTGTGAGTTCTTCTTCCTTTTTCTTTGAAGCCAAGGTACCTTCATCATCCTCGTCCTCGAAAAATGACGCTGAATACATCAGTGTGCTCATGCCCAGATAAAGCGAATCGACAAAGCTCACCACACCTCTTAAAATAGGGATCTTTCTAATTGCATCAAGCGTCTTTGAATTCTTACGCTTTGACACCTTGACATCTATTTCATGGTCAGGCTTTCTCACGGCTACTGCGTATGTGTCCTTGTTCTGCATCATTACGCCCTCCATGACAGCCTGACCGCCAATACCTGAATACTTCATAAAACCTCTCTATATTCCAAAAAAGGTTGAGGTATATTGCAACCTCAACCTTTCAAGTAACTATATGATTCTATTTCATACCATATTTCTTATTGAACTGCTCAATACGTCCACGAGCCTGGTTAGCTTTCTGCTGACCTGTGTAGAATGGATGGCACTTTGAGCAAATCTCAACGTGGATCTCCGGCTTTGTAGATCCTGTAACGAATGTGTTACCACAGTTACATGTAACAGTTGCCTGATAATAATCTGGATGGATTCCTTCTCTCATGATTTTCACCTCTTTTATATTCTTATCGTATTTCTATAGCTTCACTCTTTATACCCGTATGCCCGATCCGCATATGATACTTGCTGCAAGAGCGACACGTTGCGTCCGTTTACATCCCGATAAACAGCTTAGTTATTGTAGCACATGAATCTGTCAATTGCAAGACATTTTTATAAAATTCTGTTTTTCTTTACAAGATTAACAAATTCCTTGTTGCTCTTTGTGTGTGCAAACATGTTGAGTACGTTCTCAACAGCCTCATCAGAGCGCATACCGTTGAAGGCTTTACGCATATTATCGACTGCTGCCTGCTCATCCTCATCAAGGAGCAGATCCTCACGCCTTGTTCCTGATTTTACTATATCTATAGCAGGGAAGATTCTCTTCTCGGAAAGCTTTCTGTCGAGCACAAGCTCCATGTTTCCTGTTCCCTTGAACTCCTCAAATACTACATCATCCATCTTGCTTCCAGTATCAACAAGAGCTGTTGCAAGTATTGTCAGGCTGCCGCCGTTTCTCATATTACGTGCTGCTCCGAAAAATCTCTTTGGCATATGAAGCGCTACAGGATCAAGTCCTCCTGAAAGTGTACGACCTGATGGTGGAACTGTCACATTGTAAGCTCTTGCAAGCCTTGTTATGCTGTCAAGGAGTATCATGACATCATTACCATGCTCTACAAGGCGCTTTGCTCTCTCTATTACCATCTCTGACACTCTCTTGTGATGCTCAGGAAGTTCATCAAATGTAGAGTAGATTACCTCGACATTGTCCCCCTCTATAGCCTCCTTGATATCTGTAACCTCCTCCGGTCTCTCATCAATAAGGAGAATAATAAGATGCATCTCAGGATTGTTTACAGTGACAGACTTTGCAACCTCTTTAAGTAATGTGGTCTTTCCGGCCTTAGGCTGTGAAACGATCATGCCTCGCTGTCCCTTTCCTATTGGAGAGATGAGATCTACAACCCTCATCGCAACACTTGCTCCGGGTCTCTCGAGACGCAGTCTCTCATTCGGGAATATAGGCACAAGATCCTCAAAGCTTGTACGCTTCTGTGCTACATCCGGTGTATATCCGTTGACAGTGGTCAGATATAAAAGAGCCTGGAATTTCTCACGCTCAGACTTCACCTTCATATTACCCTTTACGATATCACCTGTCTTTAAATTGAAGCGGCGTATCTGCGCAGGTGCCACATAGATATCATGATCTCCCGGCATATAATTATCACAGCGGATAAATCCAAAGCCCTCCGGCATTACCTCAAGTATGCCTTCTGCCTCTTCTCCACTGTCGAGTGCTGCATAATCATCTTTAAAAGAGTTGGCGCGCTCCTCGGCTGTACCGTTTTTCTCAGCCTCCTCAGCCTCTTTTGCATCCTCCTCGAGCATTCTTTCAATAATCTGTCCCTTTTTCAGTGATGAAACGCCCTTAATTCCTCTTGCCTTCGCCAGATCCTTAAGCACAAATGCCGACAAACTTTCATATTTTTCTCTCATCTGTTCCATTTCGTCTTCTCCTTAAATTTGATAACAGTATTTATTCAATTCGTCTAAACAATATTATTTAACAAATATATCTGTGTAGCTATTGGGAAATAACGCCTGAATTGACTTTTGAATTATTAATTATTGATTATACATCATTTCTTTAAAAATATAAAGCGATTTCTTATTTTTTATCATATTTTTATATAATCGGTTATCTGCATAGTTACTTGATTTAAATCACCTGCAATGTTATGATTATTCAAAAGAATTTTTAGAGGGAGAATTACCATGGATAATAAAGAAAAAGCACTGAAATGCCACGAAGAGTGGAACGGAAAACTCGAAACCATCGCCAAATCAAAGGTTAATTCGAGAGAGGACCTTGCAATTGCATACACACCCGGTGTTGCTGAGCCATGTAAGGTCATAGCCGAGGATAAGGAGGCTGCATACAAATACACCTGGAAGGCAAATACCGTTGCCGTAGTATCAGACGGAAGTGCTGTGCTTGGTCTTGGAAACATCGGTCCTTACGCTGCCATGCCTGTCATGGAGGGTAAATGCGTACTTTTCAAGGAGTTTGGAAACGTAAACGCTGTTCCTATCTGTCTCGACACTCAGGACACTGAGGAGATTATTGCTGCAGTCAAAAATATCGCACCGGGCTTTGGCGGAATAAACTTAGAGGATATTTCTGCTCCGCGCTGCTTTGAGATTGAGGAGAGACTTAAAGAGATGCTCGATATTCCTGTATTCCACGATGACCAGCACGGAACTGCAATCGTTGTACTCGCCGGTATCATCAACTCTCTGCGCCTGACCGGCAAAAAGAAAGAGGACTGCAAGGTTGTTGTAAACGGTGCAGGCTCAGCAGGTGTTGCCATCACTAAACTTCTTCTGACATACGGCTTTACACATGTGACCATGTGTGACCGTCTAGGCATCATAGGAAAGGACTATCCAAACCTCAACTGGATGCAGCAGAAAATGACAGAGGTTACAAACCTTGAAAATGCAAAGGGTACTCTCGCAGATGCTTTAAAGGGTGCTGACATATTCGTAGGTGTTTCCGCTCCAAATATCGTCACAGCCGAGATGGTTTCTTCTATGAATAAGGACGCTATCCTTTTTGCCATGGCAAATCCTGTTCCTGAGATTATGCCTGACGTGGCAAAGGCTGCCGGTGCCAGAGTGGTCGGAACCGGAAGAAGTGATTTTCCTAACCAGATAAACAACGTGGTTGCTTTCCCCGGAATCTTCAAGGGTGCCTTAGAAGGACGCGCTGCACAGATCACTGAGGAAATGAAGCTTGCTGCCGCAGAAGCACTGGCCGGTCTTGTTTCTGACGAAGAATTAAATGATGATTTTATTATGCCTGAGGCATTTGACCCGCGTGTTGCCGCTGTTGTCAGTGAAGCTGTAAAGTCACATATTTAATATGAGATACTATTCACTCAACAGATACTGCCGCGATACATTCGGTGAAAAGCTCTACAAGCTCTCTTTAGATGGAGGCATGACCTGTCCAAACCGTGATGGCACACTCTCATCGCTTGGATGCCTGTACTGCAGCGCCGGTGGCTCCGGTGATTTTGCGGCGGACCGCAGCCTTTCCATAAAGGAACAGCTGTCTGCCGCTAAGGAAAAGATTGCTTCAAAGAGCAGCTGCGAGCACTTTATCGCATATTTTCAGGCTTTTACCAACACATATGCGCCGGTAGATTATCTGCGGCGCATATTTTATGAGGCTATAGAAGACCCATCTGTCGCTGTGCTGTCCATCGGCACAAGAACAGATTGTTTTTCTACCGAAATATATGATCTGCTCTCAGAATTAAACGAAATAAAGCCCGTCTGGGTTGAACTGGGCCTTCAGACCATTCACCGGGCTACTCTTGATGCAATGAATACACATACATGTGTTGAGGATTTCATCATTGCAACGGATGAGCTTAGACGCCGTGGCATAAAGGTTATTGCACATCTCATACTCGGGCTTCCTCATGAGACACGGGGAATGATGCTTGAATCAGTTGATTTTGTTGCCAAAAGCGGTATTTTCGGAGTTAAGCTTCAGCTGCTGCATGTGCTAAAGGGCACACCACTGGCTGATATGTATATTAAACAGCCATTTGAGCTTTTTACGCTGGATGATTACTGCGATTTTGTGGTAGACTGTATAGAAAGACTTCCAAAGGATATGGTTATCCACCGCATGACCGGTGATGGACCACGTTCTTTACTTGTTGCACCTCTTTGGAGCACAGATAAAAAACGGGTTCTAAACACAATCAATAAAAGATTTGAAGTGCGAGACACATATCAGGGACGATTAAACTTATTTTAAAGGAGAAAATCATGGCTGAGCCATTTACCATATATAAGCTGACAATTTTATACATGCTCGACAAAGCGGGCTTTCCGCTGTCAAACACACAGATTTCCAATTTCTTTTTGGAAAAAGAATACACCGACTACTTCCGTGTACAGGAGGTCATCGGTGATTTAGTAAATGCTGATTTAATTAATTTTGAGTCTACTCATTCCAATACACAGTACACTCTGACTGCTGCCGGAAAAGAGACTCTCGGTTTCTTCAAAGACAAAATTACCGACGGTATTGAGTCCGATGTAAAGAGCTTCTTTACTGACAACAAGCTCGAGTTCAGGCAGGAAAACTCCATTCTTGCCGACTATTACAGGACAACTGACCGCAAATATGCAGTACGTTGTCAGGTGCGCTCAGAGAGCACCACCATCATCGACCTGACTCTCTCAGTCGGCACAAAGGAGCAGGCCGAGGCCATCTGCAGCAACTGGAAGAATCAGAACGAGGATGTGTACGCATACCTCATGGATATGCTGCTTCGATAGATTATTTTTTAGTTTTTCTTACAGAGTAGCCGAAGCTTCCGAGCTTATCCCCAAAGCCAAAATACTCTCCGTGCGAGTACATCACGAGGCCGGTATCATTGATATGAAATTTCCCGGTCCCGTCCATGTATTTATCATCCACTGTCACGCCGACGACGTCTGCTATAAACATTGTATGGCTGCCGAGCTCCTCGATTTTTCTTACCCTGCACTCAATATTTACCGGGCTTTGTGATATTCCCACTGCTGACACATGCTGCATCGCAAGCGGTGTCAGATGCAGTTCTTTAAATTTGTCCACATCCCTGCCGCTTTTCACTCCGCAGTAGTCGCAGGCTCTAAGCAGCTCCTCGGTGGTCAGATTAACCACAAACTCTCCCGTTTCTTTAATCATGTTATAAGAAAAGCGCTCAGGCCTTACAGATATTGAAAGCATAGGCGGATTGGTGCACACCGTCCCCGCCCATGCCACTGTTATTATATTGTTATTTCCGGCCTTGTCAGTGACACTCACCATCACAGCCGGCACCGGGTTTAGCATATTGCCCGGCTTCCAGTTTTGTTTTCCCATATGTTAATTTATCCTTTAATTTTTCTTTAATATCCTTTTATATCCACTAATTTTCCTTTAGGTTTTCCATGCTTTCTTTAAGCCTTGCACGGTTTGCATCCTCAAGCTCCGTGAGCGGCAGACGAAGTCCTCCCACATCATATCCCAAAAGCTTCATAGCTGCCTTTACAGGAATCGGATTCACCTCACAAAACAGTGCCTCTATTAAATCCAGGTATTTAAGCTGGATATCAAGTGCTGATTTAATATTTCCATTCAGATATTTCGTTACCATATCGTGCACTGCAGCCGGCATTACATTAGACAGCACTGATATCACACCGATTCCACCGAGTGAGAGTATTGGGATGACCTGGTCATCATTTCCCGAATAAATATCGAGGTCATCTCCTGCCAGTTTTTTTAGCTTTGCAACCTGCGATATATTGCCACTTGCTTCCTTGATTCCTACTATATTTTCAAAATCCCTGCCAAGCCTTGCCGCAGTCTGTGGAAGTATATTGCAGCCTGTGCGCGACGGTACGTTGTACATAATGATTGGAAGCCCAACCGCCCCTGCTATCGCTGCATAGTGCGCATAAAGACCATTCTGTGTGGCTTTATTGTAGTAAGGTGTGACAACAAGCAGACCGTCTACACCAAGCTTTTCAACCTTCTGTGAGAAATCTATCACATTTTGTGTGCAGTTGGCACCGGTTCCCGCTATTACAGGAATCTGCCCGGCTGTCTCGTCTACCACACATTTTATTACCGAAAGCTTTTCTTCCTCTGTCATTGTGGCAGGCTCACCTGTCGTGCCACACACGATAATTGCATCAGTGCCACCGTCTATCTGCCTTCTCACCAGCGTCCTAAGCATTTCATAGTTTACACTGTTATCCTCATTGAAAGGAGTAATTAACGCTACTCCGGCGCCCTTAAACAGAGACATATATACCTCCCAAATACACTATTTTACTGAACTAGTTTATACTAAACTATTTAACCTATACTAAAATATTAAAGCCTGATGTCAGGATTTTCTTTTATTATATCAGCAATTAATTCTCTCTCATCCATGTGATGCTTCACACCCTTTATCTCCTGATAATCCTCATGTCCCTTTCCTGCAAGCACTATGATATCACCATCCTTGGCATTCTCCATGCAGTATCTGATAGCCTCCTTACGGTCAGGAATTGTCACATACTCTCCATCTGCCTTGTGTACACCCTGTAAAATATCATTGATTATATCCATAGGCTCCTCATCTCTTGGATTATCGGATGTGACAACAGTAAGGTCTGCAAGTCTCGATGACACCTCTCCCATCTCATAACGGCGTGACTTTGCCCTGTTTCCGCCACAACCAAACAGGCATACAAGTCTGCCCGGCTCATACTCCTTAAGAGTGGTGAGAAGGCTTTCAAGTGCCATCGCATTGTGTGCATAATCAATCATAAGGGTATATCTCTTTGTAACAGGAACAATCTCTATTCTGCCCTTTACACTCACATGATGAAGAGCCTCCCCGATTGCCTTTTTATCCACATTGAAATGATGGCAGATAGCAATGGCTGTTAGTGAATTGTATACTGAGAATTTGCCCGGCACATTGACCTCCACATCAAAATCCAAAAGCCCTGATACATGGTATTTAACGCCGAGTGCTCCATGCTCCTTTTTAAGCTCAACATTTTCTGCTACCAGGTTGTTTGTGGACTTGTAGCCGTAAGTCTCCACCTGGCATGTATGTCCCTTCATAATACCCTCTAAGTGCTCATCATCTCCGTTAAAGATACCAAGCCTGCACTGTCTGAATAAAAGGCTCTTGCAATGCATGTAGTCTGCAAAATCCTTGTGCTCATGCTCTCCGATGTGGTCAGGCTCAAGATTTGTAAATACACCAATATCAAAGGTAAAGCCCGATACTCTGTGAAGCATGAGAGCCTGTGATGACACTTCCATAACAACTGCATCAAGGCCTTCATCCACCATCTCCTTAAACAGCTCCTGAACTCTGTATGACTCAGGTGTGGTATTTGCTGACGGAATTCTCTTGTCACCACATATAGACTCTATTGTACCGATAAGTCCTGTCTTTATGCCGGCTGACTCAAGAATTGACTTTACCATATATGTGGTAGTGGTCTTACCCTTTGTACCTGTAATACCGATAGTCTTTATTTTCTCGGCCGGATAATCAAAATAAGCTGCTGACATACACGCAAGTGCAAGCCTTGTATCATCTACCTTAATATATGTCACCCCTTCGATAGGAGTCACATCTTTTTCGACAACCACTGCCGCTGCACCTTTCTTTACCACATCAGGGATGAAATCATGTGCATCTGACACAGCTCCCGATATGCACACAAATACCGATGCCTTCTCCACCTTGCGCGAGTCATACACGAGTGTGGAAATCTCTATATCTGTGCTTCCTGCTAATACTTTATAATCCATTCTTTCAAGTAATTTTTCAAGCTTCATTTTATTTTCTCCCATATTTTATTATATTTTTGATATATATTTTCTGTTAATTTTGTTTCTTAAAAATTTGTAACTATTCAACCACAGACATTCGCCAAACCGCACAATACTTGTGCTTTACATGATATCAATTTCTCCTGAGAAAACCTCAGTAGCAGGTCCCGTCATAAACACATGATTGGTCTCAGGTATATACTCGATAGTCAGATCTCCGCCTCTTAGATGCACAAGCACCTTGTTGTCAGTCTTTTTGTTGAGTATACATGCCATGACGGTCGCACAGGTTCCTGTACCGCAGGCCCATGTCTCAGCGCTGCCCCTCTCCCATACTCTCATTTTTGCCTCATTCCTTGAAAGTATCTCTACAAACTCCGTGTTGGTGCGCTTTGGAAACATCTTATGATTCTCAAAAAGCGGACCGTATTTCTCAAGCTCAAAACCTGCCACATCATCGACAAACACTACCGCATGAGGATTTCCCATTGAAACACAGGTCATGTGCCACTCTCTATTGCCTGCTGAAATCGGTTCATCTATTACCCTGTAGTCATCACCATAAGCACTTCCGTCTGCTTTCACAACCGGAATGTCCCCAGGCGTCAGAATAGGCTCACCCATATCCACGCGCACCTGTGATACCTTATTTTCCTCAACATATAGTGTAAGGTACTTGATGCCTGCTCCTGTCTCAACCGATATTTCAGTCTTGTCAGTAAGTTTGTGGTCATACACGTATTTCGCCACGCAGCGTATGCCGTTTCCGCACATCTCGGCTTCCGAACCGTCTGCATTATATATCCTCATTCTAAAATCTGCCTTATCAGACGGACCTATTGTGATTAGTCCGTCTGAGCCTATTCCAAAATGCCTGTCACTGACATATATTGACACCCTTGCCGGGTCATCCAACTTCTCCTCAAAAAGATTTACATATACATAATCATTTCCACAGCCGTGCATTTTTGTAAATTTCATAGTGATCACCTCGTTATTGGTTTTATATTGGTAACTATATTATACAGCGCACTTTCTTGTTTTTCTATAGCATTTTGTGCGTTTTATGTTGCGTTTTGTGCTGTTATAGATTATGCTTATAGTAACATCTTATTATCAAAGGAGCATATCATGGATTCAAATTATACAAAAGCAGGCTACCTGACGGAGCCTTTTAAAATATTTCATCTAAGAGATGAACACAAGCTAAATATAGATTTCCATTACCATGATTTCCACAAAATTCTGATTCATCTGCACGGCAATGTATCCTACTGCATAGAGGGCCGCAGCTATGAGCTCAAAGAACATGATATCGTGCTTGTCAATGCCGGCGAGGTTCATAAGCCAATATTAAATGACGATTCAATTTATGAAAGAATCATTATATATGTGTCACAGCAGCTTATTGACGATTATGTGAGCAAAGGCTATGATCTGGCATGCTGTTTCAAGCAGGCCTATGCTAACCAGTCACATGTACTAAGACTCGCTGCGACCAAGGGAAGTCGTCTGGCTGATACAATCAAGGAACTAGACTCTACACTTAGAGAAACCACTGAATACGCAAATGAGCTGTACCAGAAGCTCCTGTTTTTAGAGTTTCTGATACAGCTCAATCGTATCACCCTGCATGGCGGTATCGAGTATATTAACACATTTTCCTCAAACAAAAAAATTGTAGAGATTTTGGATTTCTTAAATAAGAATTTAACAAACCGTATAAGTATTGATGAACTGGCAAATAAATTCTATATGAGCAGGTATCACCTGATGCACACCTTCAAAGAAGAAACCGGATGCACCATAGGTTCATATATCACAACAAAGCGTCTGCTGCTCGCCCGCGATATGATTCGCGACGGAAGCAGTGTGTCTGCCGCCTGCGACGCCTGTGGATTCGGAAGCTATTCCTCATTTATCCGTGCATACCGCAAGCAATTCCATTCTACCCCTACAAATACATAAAAGCTTCACGATATATCACATGAAGCTTTTAATTATTTTTAATGCTGCATTATCTCTCATTAATCACATTTATAAGCTCAGGTATGAGCTGCTTCTTACGCGACACTACTCCCTTAAGCATAATTCCATCCTTGCTCTGTGTCAGATTGTATGCTGAAGCTGCTATTGACGCTGCCTCTGCACCACTGTAGATAAGATATGTGGACTCATTAAGTATATCCGTGAGCATAACAAAGAGCATATCAAGCTGTTTTTCCACCTGCATCTTGTCAAGCAGAGGCACCACTCTTGCCTGTACCTTATCGAGCTCTGTTCTCGAAAGAGCAGAAATCTGTGATACTCCAAATGTATAATCCCCTGAATGAAAGATTTTAAAATCCTGATTTAATATTTCCTCTTCTGTCTTGTTAGCAAAGTTACTGCCTGCCTCGAACATTTTCTGGGCAAACTCTTCTACATCTATCTGCGCAATCTCCGCCAGGATAAGTGCTGTAGATTTGTCAACCTGGGTACATGTAGGCGAACGGAACACTAGTGTGTCAGAGAGTATTGCAGCGCACATAAGCCCCGCCATCTGAGGAGTAACCTCCACACTCTTTTTCCATATACATCTGATAGATGATGGTTCCGGTAGATCCAAGCGGCTGATTTCTGAAATACACAGGCCCTATTGTCTCAAGAGAACCAATTCGATGATGATCAATTATCTCAAGAATCTCAGCCTCATCAATGTTGGCCACTGCCTGTGAGGTCTCATTATGATCCACAAGTATCACCTGTTTTTTCCTTGCATTCATTAAATTTCTGCGTGAAAACATACCCACATAATTTTGGTTTTCGTCAAGTATTGGGAAATCCCTGTGTCGGATTTTTGAAACAGTATCACGCACATCATCCACATAATCATCCAAATCAAAATGAATAAGATTTTCCCTTGTCATAAATGACTTTATCGGCATACTCTGGTTTATCAGACGCGATGTGGTAAACGTGTCATATGGTGTACTTATCACTACCACGTCCTTAGCGTTTGCAGCATTTATGACATCCTTCGATATATCGAAGCCGCTTGTCACAATGATACAGCTGCAGTTTGCCTCAATACATATAAGCTGTGACTCTTCACGGTCTGATATGATGACCAGATCATCCTCAGCCACATTTCCCTTTATGGTATCAGGTGTACCTGCTCCAACTATAACCTTTCCTTTCACAAAATAGCCATGCTCATTGCCTGCAACTATCTTGCCATCCAGCGTCTCTATAATATTTCTGTACTGGGTCCTCGCCTTTGCCAGGATAGAATTGTCATACACATCCATATATGACTTTGCTATATCACCTGTCACAATAAGCCCTTCAAGCTTGTCCTTCTTATTGACAACCGGAAGAGTGACTACGTTGAGTATCTTCATCATCTCCCATGCCTTTTTCATGGATAAATTACTACTGACACCCTCAGTCCTTCTGATATGTATATCCTTTATCTGTGTGCCAACATCCTTTAAAAGGGCAGGCGTATCTGCCTTAAAATAATCCAGCACAAATGCTGTCTCTGCACTGACGCTGCCTGCTCTCATTGGTATGTATTCCATTGTATCATCTGTATGTGATTTAAGGTTTGCATACGCTATTGCTGCACAGATAGAATCTGTGTCAGGATTTTTATGTCCAACAACTCTTACAATCTTTTTTGCCATTTAGTCTTCCTCTCTGTCTGCCTTATAAAATGTCAAAATATGGTGCAACTCCCTAACCGGGAACTGCACCACCCTATTACAATAATATTTATTAAAAAATCGAACCAAAGAACCCCAATATATACAATGCGATTGCAACAAAACCAAATGTATTGATAATAGCCAGCACAGTAGAGATGACTGCAAAAGTCTTTGTTGTTCCTACCTGCTTCTCAAGCTCTGACACTGTGTCCACCTTGTCTCCCATTACCTTAAAGAGATCCTGAATATTCCTAAAGCACTTAACATTCTCTGTATGTACCTTGTCAGACAGCTCCGCCTTTAACGAAACAAGCTGATCATTAAGCTCTGTAAGCGACTGAAGCATATGGGCATTCGCCTCATTTACCGCTGATGTAACTGCTGCTGTGCCCTCCTCTGTGATACGCCTTGTCTGCTCTAATGTGTCACCAAAATCAAGACTCTGACCTATATTCTGGCTGATGCCTGATATCTCAGTGCCAAGTGACTGTCCGAGATTTCCAATCTGTCCGGACATCGAACTACCAAGATTGTCCATATTGGCATTTACCGAGCGTCCAAGATTATCCATATCTGAGCTTACCTGACGGCCTAAGCTGTCCATGCCTGCATTCATAGATTGCTCTATCTCAGCCATCTTTTCATGAACACTTTCTATAAGCACATCTATCTGCTTAGCAACCTGTGCAGTGATTCCATCGGCTTTTTCCTGTCTCTCGTCAAGTATCTGCTGCAGCTCCTCTGCCTTAGCTTCCCTCTCCTCAACTATGGTTGAAAGCTCCTCTGCTTTTGATTCTTTCGTATTGAGCATCTCCTGAAGACGTTTTGCCTTTTCACGAAACTCATCAATTTGTGTTAACAAAAAATCATCTTTATCCATTTGTATATTATCCTCTTTTTTCTGCACTCTTTCACTATGATTAACATCGTCTCTTGCTACACGGGATGCCATTACTGTTCTTGAAGGTACTGCCCGCTCCGCTTGTTCTGTAGATATAAATCTTTTTTGCGACGTGCACTGACTGATAGGCTGTGGCTAAATCATAAAAAGCCGCTGTTTATCAGTCTTTCTTTTTGTCATTGCCATGTTTACTGCAACTGTATGCGTTGCGAACCAATGTCCCCTGTCGGGTATTACCCGCTTGCATTGCCAAGTCTTTGGGTACTCCCATCTTGATAAGGTTACGTACCTTCGTCCTTGGTTTCTTCCATTGTTTCCATATGCACATGCGTATTCTGTGATAGAGCCATCCGTTGATGTCATCTATGTTGTTCTTCATGCTTGCAATTCCGTAGTTTAAGCCATCCTCTTGCATATATCTTGATTTTCTCAAGGCTTGGCTTGATTGACTGACATCGTTTACGGGAAGACAACTCTTTCAGTCTCGACTTAAACTTTCTCCATGACTTTGGATGAACGCGAACATAAATACCCGTTCCATTCCTTCCCAATGCAAAGCCTAGATACTTAAAATTTCGGATTGCAAACACACTGACAGTACGGCTTTTCTTTCTCGGTTGACTGTAAGTTTCAGTTTCTCTTCAAGGTATTTCGTACTGCTTTCCAGAAGTCTCTCCGATGCCCGTTTGCTCTTCGCAAGGAGCACGATGTCATCTGCATATCTGACGCATGGGACTCCTCTTTTCAGGTATTCCTGGTCGAACTCATTGAGGTAGATGTTTGCCAGCAATGGTGATAGATTTCCACCTTGTGGTGAGCCTTCCTCTGTGTCAATCACCACTCCGTTTTCCATTACACCGCTTTTCAGATAGCGCTTTATCAACTGTACTACACGTTCATCTTTTACATTCTTTCGGAGAAGATTGATGAGAATTTCGTGATTAAGAGTATCGAAGTACTTTGACAAGTCAAGGACTACAGCGAATGTATAGCCTTGTTCTGCATACTCCTTAACCTTAAGTATTGCATCTTTTTGCACTTCTGTTCGGACGATAGCCATAGCTACCATCTGCAAACAGCGGTTCATAGATTGGCACTAACTGTTGGGTTATTGCCTGTTGAAGCGTATGGTCTATCACTGTTGGTATGCCAAGCTTTCGCACACCACCATCTGGTTTGGGAATTTCAACTCGTCTTACTGGAGACGGAGTATACTTTCCACGATAAATGCGGTCAGTTATCTCTTGTTGATGTTCCTTTAGATATGGAAGAGCCTCTTCAATGGTCATGCCATCAATTCCCGGCGCTCCCTTGTTTGCCTTAACTCTCTTATACGCTCTGTTAAAGTTGTCTTTATACAGTATCGTTTCCAAAAAGTCTCGGCTGTGCACTGTCTCTTTCTTTCCATATCCGATTGAATGACCTAGACGCTTTCACATACCCTTCATGTTCCGCATTATCTCTTTGCGAACAGCCATTGTTTTCAATGTTTTCTGCCATAGACGGTCATTCCTCCTTTCTCGGTCATACTCAAGACTCCTACTGATTCGGTCCTTCACCTCTCGGCTACTATGACCTCTGCTGACTTCTGTGCGTTCAGCATTGCTTTATGCAATGGTTACCTCTTTCAAGGCATACCGCACAGACCTCCCTAGGTACCACACGTTTCTTCCTCTCCATCCATCTGCCTCATTTATCATGCATGATTCCGTGTAGTTATCGGGCTTCAACATGGCTTGCTGCCTTACCCACATGCATGACCTCATATGAGATTTCTGTTCGTCAGACCAGAGATTTGCCCGTGAGTTAGTATATTCCTCACATCCAGCTTCCTTCAGATTCCATCTCACGATGGACACCCTTGCTTTCGGCTATATCCTTCCCACTACCGGGCGGATTCGGGACTTTAACCCGTTAGAAACGTGCGCCGCTAGGCGCACAAGCAAAAATCCCACAGGGCAAATGCCCTGTGGGATAAAATATATACCGTGACTAATGAATTAGTCCTCTCCGTATAATTTAACGAGTTTCTCAAGGTGTGTATAACGTGCCTTAGCTGTCTCCTCAGACTTAGCAAAGAGTTTCTCTGCTCTCTCTGGGAATGGCTTGATAAGACGAGTATAACGTGCCTCGTTGTTAAGGAACTCCTGGTAAGATCCGTCGCCGGCCTTTGATGTAAGTGTGAATGGATTCTTTCCTTCAGCCTTGAGTGCAGGGTTGAATGAGAAGAGGTTCCAGTATCCAGCCTTAACAGCCTTCTTCATCTCATCCTGGCAGTGGTTCATACCACCCTTAGCGATACCGTGAAGCTCGCAAGGTGCGTATCCGATGATGAGTGATGGTCCCGGATAAGCCTCAGCCTCTGTGATAGCCTTAACAGCCTGTGCTGGGTTTGCTCCAAGAGCGATCTGTGCAACGTATACATATCCGTAGCTCATAGCGATCTCTGCAAGTGACTTCTTGCTTGTCTCTTTACCGGCTGCTGCGAACTGACAAACCTCACCGATGTTAGAAGCCTTAGAAGCCTGTCCACCTGTGTTGGAGTACATCTCAGTATCGAATACCATAACGTTTACGTTCTCACCGGAAGCAAGTACATGGTCTAATCCACCGAAACCGATATCATATGCCCATCCGTCACCACCGAAGATCCATACAGATTTCTTTCCGAGGTAATCCTTCTTAGCAAGTACTTCTTTAGATTTCTCACATCCGGCTGCTGCTGCCTTCTCTAACTCTGCAATAAGAGCTGTTGTTGGCTCAACATTTGCCTTTGTGTCATCCTTTGTCTCAAGGAACTTATCTGCTGCTGCCTTAAACTCAGCTGTAGCCTTGTCTGATGCAGCGATCTCTTTAACAAGCTCGATAGCCTGGTCACGGAGATATCTCTGTCCAACTTCCATACCTAAACCATGCTCAGCATTATCCTCGAAGAGTGAGTTAGACCAAGCTGGTCCCTTCTTAGAGTTGATATTTACTGTGTATGGTGATGTAGCTGCCGGACCACCCCAGATAGAGGAACATCCGGTTGCGTTACTGATGTACATATGCTCACCGAATAGCTGTGTGATCAGACGAGCGTAAGATGTCTCTGCACATCCTGCACAAGATCCGGAGAACTCAAGGAGTGGCTGGTTGAACTGTGATCCCTTAGGTGTTGTATCAACCATTCCGGCATCTGTCTTCTTAGAAACGTTAGCTACTAAGTAATCAAATACTGGCTGCTCTGCTGCCTGAGACTCCTGTGGCTGCATTGAGATAGCTGCTGTAGGACAAACTGTGATACACTCACCACATCCCATACAGTCAAGTGGAGATACGCTCATTGTATACTTGTAATCGCCTGCCTTTGGCTTCATATCAGCAACCTTCATGTTGTCAGGCGCTGCCTTTACTTCGTCATCTGTAAGTAAGAATGGACGAATTGTAGCGTGAGAACATACAAATGCACAGTTGTTACACTGGATACACTTCTCTGGATCCCACTGTGGAACTGTAACGGCTGTTCCTCTCTTCTCGTATGCAGAAGCACCTGTTACATACTGTCCGTCTGCCTTGTCAGCGAATGCTGAAACCGGAAGGCTGTCTCCATCCATCTTAGCGATTGGATCAAGAAGCTCGTTAACAAGCTTAACAACCTCTGGACGTCCTGTGCGCTCTGCCTTAGGAGCATCTGCCTCTGGATTCTTCCAAGACTCAGGAACCTCTACCTTATGTACAGCGTCAACACCGGCATCGATAGCCTTGTAGTTCATCTCTACTACTGCATCACCCTTCTTAGAGTATGACTTCTTAGCAGCAGCCTTCATGTACTCTACAGCCTTATCGATAGGCATTACGTCAGCAAGCTTGAAGAATGCAGACTGGAGAATTGTGTTAGTTCTCTTACCCATTCCGATCTCGATAGCCTTGTCGATAGCGTTGATTGTGTAAAGCTGAATGTTGTTGTCAGCGATATATTTCTTAGCGTCAGCATTGAGGTGATGAGCAAGCTCTTCATCTGACCACTGGCAGTTGATCATGAATACTCCGCCTGGCTTAACATCCTGAACCATCTTCATTCCCTGGGTTACATATGCAGGGTTGTGGCATGCTACGAAGTCTGCCTGGTTGATGTAGTATGGGCTTCTGATTGGGTTGTCACCAAATCTTAAGTGAGAAATTGTAACACCACCTGTCTTCTTAGAGTCATACTGGAAGTATGCCTGAATATATTTGTCTGTATGGTCACCGATGATCTTGGTAGAGTTCTTGTTAGCACCTACAGTACCATCACCGCCGAGACCCCAGAACTTACACTCTTTTGTACCAGGTGCAGATGTGATAGGAGCTGGCTTAACCTCTGGAAGTGAAAGATTTGTAACATCATCCACGATTCCAATTGTAAATCTGTGCTTAGGAGCATCCTTCTCAAGCTCTGTATATACAGCAAATACTGAAGAAGGTGGTGTATCCTTAGATCCTAATCCGTAACGTCCGCCTACTAATACAACATCGTTCATTCCTGCTTCACGAAGTGTTGTAGCAACGTCTAAGTATAATGGCTCACCAAGTGATCCTGGCTCTTTTGTACGGTCTAATACAGCGATCTTCTTTGCTGTCTTTGGAATAGCATTAAGAAGAGCCTCTGAAGACCATGGACGGTAAAGACGTACCTTAATAAGTCCGACTTTCTCTCCCTTTGCTGTTAAGTAATCGATTACTTCCTCAGCTACATCATTGATAGAACCCATAGCGATGATTACACGATCTGCGTCAGGTGCTCCGTAGTAGTTGAATAATTTGTAATCTGTACCAAGCTTAGCATTAACCTTGTCCATGTACTTCTCAACAACTGCAGGAAGCTCATCATAGAACTTGTTACATGCCTCTCTATGCTGGAAGAAGATATCTCCGTTCTCGTGTGATCCACGAGCTGCTGGATGCTCTGGGTTAAGAGCGTGTGCTCTGAATTTGGCAACCGCATCCATTGGACACATCTCTTTGAGATCTTCATAATCCCACTTCTCGATCTTCTGAATCTCATGAGAAGTACGGAATCCATCGAAGAAGTTGATGAATGGAACCTGTCCCTCAAGTGCTGCACAGTGTGCAACCGGTGAAAGATCCATAACCTCCTGTGGATTTGTCTCACAAAGCATTGCGAAACCAGTCTGACGACAAGCATATACATCACTGTGATCACCGAAGATATTCAGTGCATGTGAAGATACTGTACGAGCTGATACGTCAAATACGCAAGGAAGATTCTCACCTGCGATTTTGTACATATTAGGGATCATAAGTAAAAGTCCCTGTGAAGCTGTAAATGTTGTAGTAAGTGCACCAGCTGCAAGAGATCCGTGAACTGTACCAGCGGCACCTGCCTCAGACTCCATCTCAACTACCTTTACAGTGCTTCCGAAAATGTTCTTCTGTCCTGCTGCTGACCACTGATCAACTGTATCAGCCATTGGGCTAGAAGGTGTGATAGGATAGATTCCGGCAACCTCTGTGTAGGCATATGCTACATGAGCGGCAGCGGTATTTCCATCCATCGACTGTTTTGCTCTAGACATGATATTTCCTCCTGTAAAATAAATGTTCAATTATAGACATGAATCAGAATGTCTCTACATAATAGTTTAGTTTGTGCGCTGTAAAAAATCAAGTTTTTTTAGCAATACATTGTACAAAAACCCTAAAATATTTATTAACAAGGTAAAATTTATGTACAAAAGGGCACAATGGCTATAAATCGTCTGTAAAACACTTGCAAAATACTGGTTTTACGTTAAAATAGAAACGATGTGTTACAGAAACGAACAGATTATTAAATAGGAAAGGATTGAATAAAGACAAAATGATTAGTGCAAACAATATTACATTAAGAATTGGTAAAAAAGCTTTATTTGAGGATGTCAACATAAAATTCACAGAGGGAAACTGCTACGGACTTATTGGTGCAAACGGTGCCGGCAAGTCTACATTTTTAAAGATTCTCTCAGGACAGCTTGAGCCTACAAGCGGTGATATCGCAATCACTCCGGGACAGAGACTGTCATTCTTACAGCAGGATCACTTCAAGTACGATGAGTTTACAGTACTTGATACGGTTATCATGGGTAATAAGCGTCTCTATGATATCATGAAGGAGAAGGAAGCCATCTATATGAAGGAGGATTTCTCAGACGAGGACGGAATCCGTGCCAGCGAGCTTGAGGCTGAGTTTGCCGATATGGACGGCTGGAATGCTGAGTCGGATGCAGCTACTCTCTTAAACGGTCTCGGTGTACCTACTGAGGATCACTACACCCTGATGGCAGATCTGCCGGGTGCAGTAAAGGTCAAGGTGCTTCTCGCTCAGGCACTGTTTGGAAATCCTGACATACTGCTTCTCGATGAGCCTACCAACCACTTAGACCTCGATGCCATCTCATGGCTTGAGGAATTCCTCATCAATTTCGAGAACACGGTCATCGTTGTATCCCATGACAGATACTTCCTCAACAAGGTCTGCACGAACATTGCCGACATGGATTACGGTAAGATCCAGCTCTACGCAGGAAACTATGATTTCTGGTATGAATCAAGCCAGCTTATTGTCCGTCAGATGAAGGAAGCAAACAAAAAGAAAGAGGAAAAAATCAAGGAGCTGCAGGAATTTATCCAGCGTTTCTCTGCCAATGCCTCTAAATCAAAGCAGGCTACATCAAGAAAGCGTGCCCTCGAAAAAATCCAGCTTGATGAAATACGTCCATCAAGCCGTAAATATCCATACATTGATTTCCGTCCTGAGCGTGAAATCGGAAACGATGTACTCTTTGTCGAGGGCATCTCAAAAACCATCGACGGCGTAAAGGTACTTGACAATATCTCATTCACTGTCAACCACGATGACAAAATTGCATTTGTCGGTGGAAACGAGCTTGCAAAAACAACTATGTTTAAAATCCTTGCCGGAGAGCTTGAGCCTGACGAGGGCTCATATAAATGGGGTGTCACAACCAGCCAGTCATACTTTCCAAAGGACAATACCACAATCTTTGATACTGATGAGCTCATCGTTGACTGGCTCACACAGTACTCAGAAATCAAGGACGCCACATATGTGCGAGGTTTCCTTGGCCGTATGCTCTTTGCCGGTGAGGATGGAGTAAAGAAAATGCGTGTACTCTCCGGAGGAGAAAAGGTTCGTGTACTGCTCTCCCGCATGATGATCATGGGAAGCAATGTGCTCATGTTCGATGAGCCTACAGACCACCTCGACATGGAGTCAATAACAGCATTAAACAACGGAATGATAAAATTTCCGGGAGTAATCCTCTTTGCCTGCCGTGACCACCAGGTAGTCCAGACAACCGCCAACCGAATCATAGAATTCCTGCCAAACGGTTCAATGATCGACAAGATCACTAAAGATACCACACCATTCCCACGCTGACTTTTGCTCAACCGATACAGCCGGAGGGCTGGATAACAAGAAAAGGCGGTATGCGCCCCGTGGAGGGGTAGCGTACCGCCTTTTCTTGTGGGGGTTTCCAAAGGGGGCAACGCCCCCATTTGGCACACGACTTTGCGAAGCAAAGTGTAGTGTGTTATACGCTCTGTCGGCGTTGCCGTGAAAATGCCGTTGCCGCCGGGGAGGGCAAGGGCATTTGAAGCGGCAGGAAAACAGGGCTGTGCTTGCGTGGCGTGGAGCCGCAAGCGCAGGTCTGTTTTCATCAGCAGACAGGGCGTATATGAAAGCCCCCGTCCCTCGTCCTACGCTCCGACTTGTGGACAAAATGTCCCGAAGTTGTGGCCACACTCCCGGAAAATCAGCAAGACAACGGGCAACCGTCAAGGCTGAAATGAACGGATTTACACCCGGCCTTGACCGCCACCCGCCGTCCCGCTGAATGAGTGGACAAGGCGGCCAATCCCGCAAAGTGCTTGGCCGCTCTCTTTCTGATTTTGGAGCGTTTTTCTCTAAAAATTGAAATGGGCGGGAAGCCATTTTAGGGCTTTCCCGCCTTGATTGCCTATCAGCAAAGACAGACGGGACTGTCAACGGCGGTGCATGAAATGCGCCGTTCATCTTGACCGTTGACTGGCTCGGATGTCTTTGCTATCCATTTGTGTTATTGCTCCCAGTTGTTTTCTTGAAGTAAAGAATATAATAATGTTGAATAGCTGCTGAGTGTATTTTGGACACGTCCGCTATATTCATTTTCAATAAAATCCAAATCATCCATATCTGTATGCATTATCAATCCATTCTTTTCTGTTTCGACAGGAGAACCATTTTCCCAGTTGTTTGCTTCAAAATATATGTACGGAATTCCTATGTCATTAAACGGTGCGTGGTCGCTTCTTTTTTGACCTGTAGGATAGGGATAATCGTTATTTCCGTCTGGTGGTAATTGTATGTTCAAGCCAATTTCCTTAACAATTTCGTAGGCTTTAAATACTGCTTCGGTATTATCAACAGTGCCGTTATCATTCACCTTACCGCCATACAAATAAAGATAATCCCCAGCGAGGACAGTATCAATGTTTATCATCAATATAATATTTTCTCTTTCCTTTTCGGAAAGTGATTCAACGTATGCCCTTGAGCCATACATTCCCGGTTCTTCTGAACCGAAAAATACATATTGAATAGTATAGTATGTTGGAGTGTTGACCATTCGCAGGGCATTTTCCAAAGCAACAGATACGCCGGAGCCATTGTCATCTACACCATGTGTTCCAGCACTATCATAATGTGCGCCAACAATAATCGTTTTTTCGCTTTCTCCTTTTTTGGTTATCAAAATATTTTGACTTGAATTACTTTTTTCACCTCCATCGAATACATTTTGTATGGCTTCATCCATCATAGGCGTGGAATCATCTATTTCAAAAGACTCTATAGCTATGTCGCTTTCCGCATATCCACCATTTAAGAGGACGGACAAAATAAATACAGCCATTTCCGTTTCTTTTTCAGTGCCAGCAACGCGCCCCGGATAGTTTGATTGAATATGTTTTAAAAAATTATATGCGGGTATTCCATAATCATTTTGTTCGGGGGTTATCGAAATTTCTTGGGAAAGTGTTAGGTCTTTGGCTTCTTCAATCAGCTCTGTTTTTTTACTACCACACCCATATAAACCCGTACATAAAAAAGCACATACTAAAAAGCATGAAAGTATCTTTTTCATAAAATCAATCTCCTTTTTTCTCATCACTATCTTTTGACATTTGCGTCATCATTTTCTTCGCCAGCTGCTGGAATAGGTCGGCAGTTTCTTCGTCCATCGGCGCAAGCTGTCCGATCTGTCCGGCTATCATCGCCGTTACATCGTCAATGGAAAGCGGTTTTTGTTTCTGTTCCGCCAGTGCGTCCCGCATGGCTTGGAACATAGCGGCGGTCACAGCTTCTCCCGGCTGTTCCCCGTTGTCAATGTCTTTCTTAATATCCCGCAGGATAGCAAGGAACACATTTTTGATTTTTTCAATCTCCGCTTCATGTTCCCCCATCTTCTGGGCGTTCAAAAGCTGTAAATCCTGCTTTGCTTCCGCCCGGTGTTCCGGGTGTTCTTTCATCAGGTCGGACAGGGAAGCCGTTGCCATCTCGATAAGCTGGTTTCGTGCCATTATCCCCTTTGCCGCCGTGTCCTGAAAATAAATCCGTATCAAATCTATCAGCTTAGGAAAATTCCTGTGTTCCAACAGGCGGTTGAGGATTTGCACATCAACAGCACCCGTCACAAGCCCCCTCACGGCTCCCTCGGACAAGCCTAATTCAGAAATATCGTAGCTTTTACGGACGCTCACGGTGGACAAGCCCAGTATGTAGTCTGTCGATACCTTAAATTCCTTTGCCACACCTATGAGAATATCACTGCTGACCGTTCTCGTTTCGCCGCTGACAATGCGGCTCAACTGGGAAGCGGAAACGCCTATCTTCTCCGCAAGTTCCTTTTGTGTGATGTGGTTCCCGTTGCATAAATCGGAAATCCGCTGTCCGGGTGTTCCGGGTAAAGCCATAGATACGCACCTCCTCCGCATACTTCCATTATACAGAATGATTGCAAAAATGCAATTTCCAAAGTGTAAACTTCATCAAAATGCAATTCTCGCAAAATTCCGGGGATTGCATTTTTTTCGTGTAGACTTAGGGTAGTTCATCGATGGACAGCACCTTGAAAACAGAATGACCGTCCGAAAAGGGATACCCCGGCTGGAGAAACACCGCAAGGAGCCGGACTTCGGGACAAAATGTCCCGAAGTTGCGGGGAGCGTGCCAACGCCGGAATACGCCGCAGGAATGGGGCAGGAAACCTTTTCGGGGAGAACGGCAACGGAAAGCAAAATGGAGGGAACGCATGAGAGATAACCCCTATAAAGACTTGCCGCCGCTGGAACGCAGGCCGGACGGTTCCCTTTACCGCATGACACCGGCGCAGAGGAAACAGGCGGCCAGCCTGATACGCCGGGAGTGCTGTTGCTGTGAGGACGGCAACTGCATTGCCCTTGACGATGGGGACACCTGCACCTGCCCGCAGACGGTTTCTTTCTCGGTCTGCTGTAAGTGGTTCCGCTGGGCGGTTTTGCCGCTGGACGGAACGCTGGAAGCGGAGATTTTCCGGGATAAGGACTTGAAACGCTGTGCGGTCTGCGGCGGCGTGTTCGTCCCCAAATCCAACCGGGCAAAATACTGCCCCGGCTGTGCCGCCAGAGTTCACAGGCGGCAGAAAACAGAAAGTGAACGGAAAAGGAGGTCTGCTGTGGACAGTTAGGAGCGAAAAAAGCCTTGATTTATCAGGCTTTGCAAGCCCCAAACCGGGGCGGGTGGTATAAAGTATCGCCCACCCCGGAAAACGGGCTTCTAACCGTCCACAAAACGCACTATGACAAATACCATCTATATCCATCAGCCGGAAAAGGCGTTCAGCTTCACCCGGCTCCCGAATTTTCTCTTTGAATCCCCCACATTCAAGCCCCTGTCCAACGAGGCAAAGGTTCTGTACGCCTTTATCCTGCGCCGGACAGAGTTATCCCGCAAGAATGGGTGGGCGGATGACTGCGGACGGATTTTCCTGTATTACCCCATCTGCGAGGTGGTTGACCTGCTCCACTGTGGGCGGCAGAAAGCGGTGAACACCCTGCGGGAACTGCAATACGCCGGACTGGTGGAGATCCAGAAGCAGGGCTGTGGAAAACCCAACCGCATTTTCCCAAAATCCTATGAAGCGGTTCCAAACACCGACTTCAAGAAATCCGGTTCTGGTACGCCGGAGGACTGAAAACCGTACCTATGAAGTACGGAAACCGCCCCCCTGAAGTACGAAAACCGGACGGTATATAGAAATACAAAGATTAAAATGATTTATTTATATCCATTCCATTCCTATCGTATCAGAGATAATTCTGGCGGGATTTTCCCTGTGGAAAACTCCGGATAGGAAAGGAATGGGGAAAGGAGCAGAATGGCACAACACGCAATTTTACGGTTTGAGAAGCACAAGGGCAACCCGGCAAGGCCGCTGGAAGCCCATCACGAAAGACAGAAAGAACAATACGCCAGCAACCCCGACATTGACACAAGCCGGAGCAAATACAACTTCCATATCGTCAAGCCGGAGGGACGCTATTACCACTTCATTCAGAGCCGTATCGAGCAGGCCGGATGCCGGACGAGGAAAGACAGCACACGGTTTGTCGATACGCTGGTAACTGCCAGCCCGGAGTTTTTCAAGGGGAAATCCCCAAAGGAGATACAGGCGTTTTTCCAGAGGGCGGCGGCTTTCCTCATTGGCCGGGTAGGACGGGAAAATATCGTGTCGGCGGTGGTACACATGGACGAGAAAACGCCCCACCTGCATTTGACCTTTGTTCCGCTGACAAAGGACAACCGCCTGTGTGCAAAGGAGATTATCGGCAACCGGGCAAACCTGACGAAGTGGCAGGATGATTTTCACGCCTATATGGTAGAGAAATATCCCGACTTGGAGCGTGGGGAGAGTGCCAGCAAGACAGGCCGGAAGCATATCCCCACCCGGCTTTTCAAACAGGCGATTTCCCTCTCCAAACAGGCCAGAGCCATTGAAGCCGCCCTTGACGGCATTAACCCGCTGAACGCCGGAAAGAAAAAAGAGGAAGCCCTCTCCATGCTGAAAAAGTGGTTCCCGCAGATGGAGAACTTCTCCGGGCAACTGAAAAAGTACAAGGTCACAATCAATGACCTGTTGGCGGAAAATGAGAAGCTGGAAGCAAGGGCAAAGGCCAGTGAAAAAGGCAAGATGAAAGATACGATGGAACGAGCAAAGCTGAAAAGCGAACTGGACAATTTACAGCGGCTGGTTGACCGTATCCCGCCGGATATACTGGCGGAACTGAAACGGCAGCAGCGGCACACGGTAAAGGAAAGGTGATAGATATAAGCAGAAATTTTCGCCGCTCCTGTGCGGCATTGTACCTTGAAAACTGAATATGGAGGACACTGGATGGCAAAAAGCGAAAGCGATATTTTTACACCCCGGACAGGGCAGGTCATACAAGCAGAGAACGGCACGCAGTATTTTGTATGTGGGAACAACCGTATAAAAATCTCCGAACACTTCGCCGCAGGCGGGAAGCCCCTCGGTGATCTGATTGTAGATGTGGTGCGGCATACCGCAGAAAAAGCCGCTTCAACCTGATAGCCCATCATTGATAACACGCCCACGCTTATGATATAATTGCCATAGAGCAAAAGTATTGTAAGCGTGGGTTGTTTCTTTAGAAGGAGGATTTTTAACGGTGAAACAACCTTACAATACTACGATTTACAACACGGCGCTTTATATGAGATTAAGCCGGGACGATGAAAACTATGGTGACAGCGTAAGCATTGAAACACAGCGGACAATCCTGCAACAGTACGCAAAGGAACAGGGACTTCATGTAGTCGGTGAGTATGTGGACGATGGCTGGTCGGGGACGAACTTTGAACGCCCGGATTTTCAGCGCATGATGGACGATGTGGAAGCCGGAAAAGTAAACTGCATTGTCACGAAAGACCTTTCCCGTTTCGGGCGGGAACATGTGATGATGGACTACTATCTGGAATTTCTGTTCCCGGAAAAACGGGTGCGCTACATCGCCGTTGCGGAGAATGAGGACACAGAGAAAGGGCTTTCCGATTTTGTCCCGTTCAAAAACCTGTTCAATGAATGGTTTGCGAAAGATACGAGCCGCAAGGTAAAGGCCGCTTTCAAAGCGAAGTTTGCCACAGGACAGCGTATCGGTGCCTATGCTCCCATCGGGTACAGGAAACACCCGGAAATCAAAAACAAGCTGATAATCGACGAGGAAACCCGCTGGATAGTGGAGAAGATTTTTGACCTTGCCATTCATGGCAGAGGGGCGGCCAGTATCACAAGAATACTGATTATGGAAAAGGTTCCCACACCGGGATTTATCAATTTCCAGCGTGACGGGACTTTTGCAAACATCTATGCGGGTGCGCCGGAGGAAAAAAGCTACGCATGGACGATAGCCCAGGTCAAGAGCATTATGAAAGATGAAACCTATATCGGCCATACCATCCACTACCGGGAAACGAACATTTCCTTTAAGAACAAGCGGAGGGTACGCAAGCCCCAAAGTGAATGGGTGCGGGTGGAGAACACGCAGGAGCCGATTATCAGCGAACAGGTTTTCCGGCAGGTACAGGAGCAGATAGCAAACCGCCGCAGGAAGTGCAAGGATGGTACAACGCAGATTTTTTCCGGATTGGTAAAATGTGCGGATTGCGGCTGGTCGCTGTCCTATGGGGAGAACAGGCAGAACAGCAAGCCTTACGGCCATTATCATTGTAGCAAGTACGGACAGGGCACACGCCAATGCTCCATGCACTATATCCGCTATGATGTGCTTTACGCCTATGTCCTCTCCCGTCTGCAATACTGGTCGGGGCTGGTACAGCATGATGAAGAACGGCTCTTGAAGCGGCTGTTAAATGCCACTGATAAGGGACAGGCCGCCGCAAGAAAGAAGCAGGCCGCAGAACTGAAAAAGGCAGAGAAGCGGAAAGCCGAAGTCGATACCCTGTTTGCCCGGATGTATGAGGACTGGGCGGCGGGGCGTATCACGGAATACAACTTCTCTATGCTGTCCGGGAAGTACCAAAGCGAACAGGCTGAACTGGACGAAAAGATTGAGCGGCTTCAATCCGCTATCGCCACTGAAAGCCAGAACGCCGCAGACGCAGAAAAATGGATTGCCTTGATGAAAGAGTGCGTCAATCCAACGGAACTGACCGCCGAACTTTTGAATACGCTGATTGAAAAAATCGTTGTCCATGAAGCGGTCAAAGGTGAGGACGGAAGCCGGGAACAGGAGGTAGAAATCTTCTACCGCTTTATCGACAAGAGACTGGGCCTTTGAATTAAGGTTATTTCCATAATATGACTTGAGAAGCTTAAAATAGCTGCCACTTCTAATGCCGCTATATGTAGTCATATCCATATTGGCAATAAAAGACGATGCTGCATTGCTGCTTCTACTGCTGCTAAAGCCGGAAAACAGTGTGGATATGGATGACGAATCCCACATTCCTATTCCTCTCATAGTATCACTCCTTTGATAATCATGTAATCCGTTACCTTCTATATATTTTTAATATAGACGCTTTTCCAATTTATGTCAAGATAATATCTGCCGGTATTGTCGTCCTTTATATATCCTCTATCTGCCAGTCAACAGGCTCCACTCCATGCTCCTTAAGAAACTCATTGGCTTTGCTAAAATGCTTGCATCCAAAAAAACCTCTGTAAGCCGACAGCGGACTTGGATGCGGTGCTGTCAATATCAGATGCTTTGGATTTGTAAGCATAGGAATCTTCGACTGCGCCGGACGTCCCCAGAGCATATATACTATAGGTCTGTCCTGCTCATTTACAGCCTCTATGATTGCATCCGTGAACTTCTCCCAGCCGTGTCCCTGATGCGAGTTTGCCTGATGAGCCCTGACAGTGAGCACCGTATTCAATAGCAAAACTCCCTGATCAGCCCATTTCTTCAGGTATCCGTTATTCGGGATATCACACCCTAAATCGTCGTGCAGTTCCTTGTAGATATTCTGCAGTGATGGTGGAATATCCTTCTGAGACGGAAGCACAGAAAACGACAGTCCATGCGCCTGATTGACATTGTGGTACGGATCCTGTCCGAGGATGAGCACCTTCACCTTGTCAAGTGGTGTAAAATGCATAGCATTAAATATGTCATCTGCCGGAGGATATACCACATGTGTGGCATATTCATCTCTTACAAAATTGTACAAATCCCTGTAATACGGTTTTTTAAACTCGGCTCCCACAGCCTTTGCCCACTCACCGTCAAGCATACTCATAATCTCAATCTCCCGCCTATCTTCTGACTGACACACCTTTATCTGCCAGATAATTCTTTAAATCCATAATTTCAAGCTCCTTGTAGTGGAAAAGTGAAGCTGCAAGCGCTGCGTCCGTCTTTCCCTCTGTCAGAGCCTCGTAAAAATGCTCCTTTGTGCCTGCACCGCCCGATGCGATAACCGGAACTGAAACGTTATCGGCAATAAGCCTTGTAAGCTCGATATCATAGCCATCCTTTGTGCCGTCACAGTCCATGCTTGTAAGAAGTATCTCTCCCGCTCCAAGCTCATTTGCCTTAACAGCCCACTCAATAGCATCAAGACCTGTATCTATGCGTCCTCCGTTCTTGTATACATTCCAGCCGCTTCCGTCAGCACGACGTCTTGCATCGATTGCCACAACCACACACTGACTGCCAAACTTATCCGCAGCGTCGCTGATAAGCCGCGGTGTGTTTATGGCACTTGAATTTATTGAAATCTTGTCTGCACCCTCTCTAAGCAGTGCCTTAAAATCATCGACTGTTCTGATGCCACCGCCCACCGTGAACGGTATAAACACCTTTTCAGCAACCTTTCTGACCATATCCACAACAGTATTTCTGTTGTCACTTGACGCCGTAATATCCAGAAAAACCACCTCATCTGCGCCTGCCTTATCATACGCAGCCGCAATTTCAACAGGGTCGCCTGCATCTCTTAAATTGACAAAGTTTATGCCCTTCACAACACGTCCGTTATTCACATCCAGACATGGGATTATTCTCTTCGTAAACATATTATGCCTCCCCTATCCCTGCAAAATTTTTAAGTATCGAAAGTCCGACTGTGCTGCTTTTTTCCGGATGGAACTGGCAGGCGAACACATTGTTTTTCTCTACAGACGCATGAATGTGTGTGCTGTACTCTGTTGTTGCTGTGACAATTGCTTCATCAGCTGCTTTCAGATAGTACGAATGCACAAAATATACATACGGATGCTCTGAAAGACCTTTAAACAGCCTTCCATTGTTCTGTAAATCAAGTGAATTCCAGCCTATGTGAGGTATTTTAAGTCCTTCCTTATCAGGTATGCGAAGTATCTGTCCGTCAAGCACATGAAGGCCCTCAACGCCCTGGCTCTCATCGCTTCCCTCAAATAATAGCTGAAGACCCAGGCATATGCCAAGAAACGGCTTGTCCATGTCACACACCTCGTGAATCACCTTGTCCAGCTCGTATTTTTTAAGCGAATCCATTGCATCTCCAAAAGCTCCTACTCCGGGAAGTATTACCTTATCGGCATTTAAAATCTCATGCCTGTCTCTGGTCACAATACTCTCCTCTCCTATAGCTGTAAGAGCCTTTTGTACGCTTCGCAGGTTGCCTGCTCCATAGTCAATGATTGCTATCATATCATTTAGTCTCCTCTTTAATGCCTAATTCATTTAATTTCTTTGTCAGTGCCAGTGTATAGTCATCTCTATCATCTATATTATACAAAGCAATGGCATCATCATATGATAAGCCATACTGACTGCTCAGGGTATCAGAAATAATGTTTTTAAGCTGCTCAAGCTGCAGCTCACATCCGTATTCCTTTGCATTGTCTGCATTTACAGCACATCGTCCTGCCGCACATACTAAGGAATCCGCTGCCATGGTTACATAGCCTGAATCGCTAAAGCTCTTATAGGCATCATACTTACCTGACACTGATGCAAGCACCGACAGCTTATTGTACAACTGCTTATCGTCACCCGAAAGCTTCAAGCCGCTCAGCCTGCTGTAGGCATTTGTATACAGTTCTATTGAATCAGCTTTATTCTGTCCCAGATCAGCTATTGCCTGATTGTACGTATTCTGAGCATCAGTCACTTTGGAGTTGTTTCCGAGCAAAAAGGTGCATATGAGAACAAACACAACTATCGACATAACAAATACCCAGATTACTATAACAGGTCCCTTAGGAAGCTTAGGTCCCTTCTCCCATCCAATGCGTTCCTTCTTTTCCTTTGGAGCCTTTGGCTTTTTTTCTTTTTTAGGTTTTTTTGGCTTCTTTTCTTTTTTAGGCTTTTTGCCCTTCTTTGGCTTATCTGTGGCTTCGTTTAGCTCTCCGTCAGCATCCAGCGCTTCAAGTATCTGCTTATTCTCATCTGAGAGTGTCTTTGCGTCAGTTTCTGCACCTTCTGCTGTGCTCTGTATATCTGTGACATCATCTGACTGCGGCTCTTTTGTAAAAAATGATATTATTCTTTTTAAAAGGCTCTTTTTTTCAGTATCTTGTGCATCAACTGCTGCATCAGCCGTCTCGTGCACTTTCATCTGGCTGCTTGCATAATCATCTATATCAGCCCCTGTCTCACCGGTTTTTCCTTCAAGCAGATCACCGATATTATCCAGACCATCGCTACCCAGTATGTCAAGTATATCCTTTGATGCATTTCCTGCCAAATCCGGCTCTCCTATTTCTTCAACCATCTGAGGTTCATTTGTTATTATACTCTCCGGAGTCTCCTCCTGTTTGGGATTCTCAGCCATTTCCGGCATGTTTGCATCCATCATCTCTATCCCAGAATCTGCCGGTGTAAAATTAAATACCGCATCGCTTAGATTATTGTCTGCTTTGTTTTCCTGTTTATCTCCCTGAGTCTCCTGTTCCTTCATCCTGCGGTCAAACTCAGTGAGCATATCATCAAGTGAAGCATCCTTGTCATCAGGAGCCGGAGTCTGCACATTAAGAGCCTGACCCTTGGCCTGCTCATTTTCCCTCTCAAGTTCCTTTTCAAAGTTCGACAGATACTCATCATATGTCTCATTTTCAAGCTCGTCCTCAAACTTTTTGAGGAATTCATCCTGATCAGCCCCAGACATCTTCGTATCTGTATCCTGCAGCTTATTCATTGAATCCAGCAAATTGTCCAGATAGTTTTCTGTCGATTTATCGCTCATTAGTATTCTCCATCTATAATCCATTAAAGGGTGCAGCTAAACAAGCCACACCCCTTGTATCTAAATATATTATGCTTTATCAATCAGCTTGTCAATCGCCTCTACAAGCTTTCCGATTTCAGGCTTTGTAAGCTGTGCGTCTGCTCCAAGCTGTTCACCCTTTTTCCTCATCTCTTCATTTACCAGTGAAGAGAATATGATAACCGGTATATCTCTAAGCTCTGCATCTGATTTTACAAGCTTTGTGAGTCTGTGTCCATCCATGAGTGGCATCTCAATATCAGTTATAATGCAGTCAAGATGCTTTGTAATATCGCCCTTTGCCTGCATAGCCTCTATCACATCCCAGGCCTCCTGACCATTCTCTTCCACTATGAGATTGGTATATCCCGACTTCTTAAGGCACTCGGTGATGAGCTTTGACAATAAAGCCGAATCCTCTGCGATAAGAATTGTAGCATCACTCCTATCTCTTGCCTCCATCTCATCGATATCATTAACCCTAAGTCCTGTCTGTGGACTAATAGAAGCAACTATAGCCTCAAAATCAAGGATAACTATAAGCCTGTCATCCATTTTGATAACACCTGTAGCAGTGCTGCCATGCTCGCCCGTCAGTGTCTCGTCAGGCTTTATGATATTCTCCCACGATACGCGGTGTATACCGATAACCTGATCTACATGAAATGCCACATTGAGTTTGTTAAAATTCGTAATGATAAATAAGCCCTTTTCATCCGTCTGGGGCAGATTAAGACAATTCTTTAAATTGATAACCGTAATCATTGTGTCACGTGGCATAAATATTCCCTCAACACTCGGATGAGTATTCGGAACAGGAGTGACCGGCATATATTGCAAAATCTCTCTGATCTTTGCGACATTGATTCCGTAGTGATTGTCTCCCAACGTGAATTCAAGCACTTCAAGCTCGTTTGTTCCTGACTCCAATAATATGTTCGTATCCATAATACAACCTCCACCTCTTAGTAATCTAAGTATATCATATGTTTTATAATTCAATCAAACTTTTTTCGTTATCTTTTATAACCGACATCTTGATATTGTCACATGCCGTACCCTGAGGTATCTTGAAAAGCAGCACCACATCAACCGCATCGTGCGCCTTTACGGTTCCCTGAAAAGTATTAAGGGAATATGTAAGGAATGTGCCCTCAGCCGTGTATTCCTTTCCATCGGGGAAAGTTGCTTTATATGTCCTGGCATTGCCAAACATATCAACATTTATATCCTCGTCTGTCGGATTTTTAAGAGTGAATTTCATAACCGCAAAAGTATTACCGCTTCCTGCCGTTATAGAATAGTATGAGCCCTCATTGTACACATCTGACTCGTTTACTCCATCATATGTAATTTCAAGGCTGCCGTAGCCTGTTGCCTCGGCAAGTGACACCTTCTTTTCCTGCGTGGCAGAAGGCTCTTTCTGCGAATTGCTGCTCTTATCATTTCCAGCTTCAGATGTCTTATTATCCTGCGAAAGTGAATTATCAGGTGACGCCTCGTCCACTTTCTCAGTGTCGTCAGCATCCTCCATATCCCCACGTTTCTCCGTAGCGTTAGTCATGCCATCCTGCTGGTATATATTGTGTTTTGCAACAACATATGCTGAATAATTAGCGATAAGGCCTTGTTCCGCATCAGTCATATCATATAATTTTGTTCCGCAGCCTGTCAACGTTATAATTGCTGTAAATGCCACAGCTGCCATTTTTATATTTCTTCCCATCATTGCAATAAACCCGTTCTTATTCTATGACTTTTATCCTAATAATATATATAGTAACACATTTATTGATTGTTTGCAATAAATAACTCAAGTTCAAACCAGAATTCTACACCATCCTTGTGATTTATGACACCATACCCTCTGTGATGCAGTTCCATAATGGCCTTTACTATAGACAGTCCTATGCCGCTTCCGCCATATTCCCTTGTTCTGGCCTTGTCCACCTTATAAAACTTATTCCATATATTTTCTATATCCTTATCAGGTATCGGCTCTCCCGTGTTAAACACGCTGACCCTCACACGGTCGCTGTACATGCTGTATGATACAGTGATAGTACCACCTCTTGTGCAGTGATTTATCGCATTGCTGATATAGTTTGTCACAACCTCTTCAATCTTGTATATATCACCGCTCACATATACGGAATCGGTGCGGTCAAACTCAATTGCAGCCTCATTTTTCTGTGCCAGAAGCCTAGATGAATCTATAACCCCTCTGACAAGTGGTGTCAGATCAAACCTCGTCATCTCAAGCACATCACTGCCATCCTCCAGATGATTGAGAGATAAAAGCTTCATAACCATGCGGTTCATCTTGTCAGTCTCGTCCATGATGACATCACAGTAGAAGTTACGGCTCTCATCATCGTCATTTACGACCTCTTTGAGCCCCTCAGCATAGCCTGAGATCAGAGCAAGCGGAGTTTTTAACTCATGTGACACATTTGACAAAAACTCCTTTCTCATCTCATCAATCTCTTCTTTTTTCTTTATATCACGCTGTAATTCATTGTTTGCCACCTTTAGTCTTGTGATGGTCTGCTCAAGTGTCTGCGACAGCTCATTCATATGCTCACCAAGCACATAAAGCTCCTTTGCACTGTTTTCCGTATCAATGTACTTCGCATCAAAATCAAGCTTCGCCATCCTTGTCGACAGCTCAGTCATATTTCTTATCGGCCTGGTCATGTTGCGAGCAACAATATATGCCATAAACACTCCCACAACAATAGCAGCCACTGTGCCTATTGCAAAAAAGCGGTTCGATATGGACACGCTCTCCTTAATGCTCTCAAGCGGTGTCTTCATGTATACAAAGTTACCGTCAATCAGTCTGTTATTTATGATGATATACTCTGTCCCCAGCCTTTTATCCTTCTGCCTTGTCATATTCAGGTTGTTGTAGTCTGCCGAATACGACGACATGCTTGCCTCCAAAAGCAGCTGGAATATTTCCTGATTGTCAGTGGTTCCCTCAATGATGACCTTACCGTATTTGTTGAACACAACCGCATCTATATTGGCGCCAACGCATTTCTTTTCAAATGCTTCAGCAAACGTATCATCTGAAAGTTTATCATTTTTTGCAGCCAGGTCCACCATTTTGTATACCGCAAGCATCTCTTTTTTCCTTGTTATATACATAATACTTTTCCAGCAGTGTGTTATTAGCCATCCAGAACACGCCTACTATCAGAAGTACAATGAATGAAATCACAAACGTAAGCTGCGTGGATAGCGTTTTTTTCTTTTTCATGGTGACACCTCTTATCCCGAATCCATTAGTCCTAAGCTTAACACTTACTGTATCTCGAACTTATATCCCACACCCCAGACAGTCTTTATATAGTCGCCTTTAGCGCCCATCTTGCTTCTTAATTTCTTCACATGTGTATCAATAGTCCTCGCATCGCCAAAATAATCATAGCTCCACACACTGTCAAGTATACGCTCCCTGGTAAGAGCAATCCCCTGATTGCTCATAAAGTAATCCAAAAGCTCAAATTCCTTTACCGAAAGTTCAATATTCCTGCCATCAATAGCTACAGTGTGCGCCGTCTTGTCCATGACAATACCACCGGCCTCGCTTATTACTGCCTCCTTGCCCAGTTTATTCGCCCTGCGAAGGAGAGCATTTACCCTGGCCACCAGTATCTTTGGAGAAAATGGCTTTGAAATGTACTCATCAGCACCAATGTCAAAGCCGTTTAATTCATCACGCTCATCGCCCTTAGCTGTAAGCATAATAATCGGCACCTTTGAAGTCTGTCTGATTTCACGGCATACCTCCAAACCATTTATCCTTGGCATCATTATATCGAGCACCAGCAGTGCTATGTCCTTCTGCTGATAAAATATATCAAGTGCCTCCTCGCCGTCTCCGGCCTCAAGTACCTCGTACCCTTCCCTTGCAAGAAAATCATGCACGAGCTTTCGCATCCTGCTCTCGTCATCTACCACCAGTATCTTTATTTTGTCCACTCTGTTGCATCCTGCCTTTCATCCAGTGCTTTTTCCCTCTCTTCTACTGCCTTTTCCCTTTTTTCAAGCTCCTTCTGCCAGTTTTCATATTTGTCTATCAGCTCATTCTCGTAGTCCACCACATACGGACTGTGTCCACTCACATATGTGATGCCAAACATAACAGCTATGGCAGCCGATAATACAATAGTAAAAAACAATGCCACATGGAACTTTTTCTTATAGCCTTCCGTCTGTTTTTTTACCTCGACAACCGCTTTTTTATCCTCAGGAATATAAATCGGACGGATATCCTCATTCTTGATATAGGGAATCGTATGCAGATATTCCTGCAGTTCAACAAGAAACGATAGCCCTACAGGAGTAAAAAAATACCCCGGCTTGTTAAGCCTTAAATACAGCTTGTATACCGTATCCGGGTCAGACATATCAGTCTGATCCTTTATATATCGTATTCCGTCACTTTCTTTTTTAGCCTGCCTTGCCTCTTCCTTTGTCTGAAACTCAAACCCATCAACTACATACATCATATTCCCTCTTTCTAATCATCGCGCTCTGCAATCTCACCCGAACGATATGCCGCAATGAGATGCTTTAGATCAGCTATCTTTTCCTTCATCTTTATTCCGGCATCCGTATCTCCGACAAGTATTCTCTTATCAAGTACCTCTACAGCCTCACGCCTTGATACGATATCCCTCTCATCCCTTACTGCCGTCTCCGGTGATTCAAACGGCTCATGTGCTGTCAATGTCAGCCCATATGAATTGTAAATCAGGGTATATCCCGCGATGCCTGTCCGCCTGCGGTACGCCTTTGAAAAACCACCATCTATGACTATCACTCTTCCGTCGCACTTCACAGGGCTTTCACCTCTTAATCTGTGCACAGGAACATGTCCGTTTATGATATGGTCTCTTTTATCATGCAAACCAAACTCCTCGAGTATACGCTGCGCACACTCAGGTTTGTTTATATAGTCATAATAAAAGTTTTTCTTTTCTATTTGCATGTCATCGTCATCTATAAAATATCTCTCAAACGTAGCCATCTTATTTCTGCCATAAAGCGGAGAATATGGTGCTGTCCATATGTACCACATGATATCGCTGCCCTTTTGTCTTTCCAGCCTGTCATCCGAGAAAAAAGCCTTTCTGACGTAAGTCTCCAGTATATCAAACAAAGCCTTGCCACTATACTCTTTGCCGTAGATATTTACCTTTGCGAAGCTTCCGTCCTCCTCCATCGGGATGCAGCCGTGGAAAAGCAGATTGCCATTATATACCTTGTACATGCTGCCTCTTTTAAGCAGCAGCCCAACGTGGTTTTTAAGCTTCTCGCAATGAATAAACGAGCTCCTGAGCCTCTGTATGACTTCCTCTTCCCCCTCTGTCAGCCTGTAAGGATCAGCCGGGTCAATTGTCGGAAAGCTTGTATCAAGAAGCTTATAAGTTCTGCCCTCAAGCTCTATAGTGCCCTGTTCATAATCAATATGTTCCAAAAGCAATCGTTCCTTCATGCCATACTCAGGCCACTTCTTAATGAGCTGTCCCTCCAGCTTGAAACGTATGATGGCAATGGCCTTGTGCATCTTCTTTATCAGATCACTCTCCATATTATCTGCACCACTTGGAGCCACCTTAAACACAAATCTGGTGCATGGGTCATCCTTGTAAGCCTTCAGTGCAAACGTAGCAAGCGGAAGCATATTTATGCCATAGCCCTCCTCGACCACGTCCAGATTACCATATCTGATACTGTTTCTGACAACAGTTGCAATACATGCAGGATTTCCTGCTGCTGCCCCCATCCAGATAATATCGTGATTGCCCCACTGTATATCCAGCGAGTGATATCTGCACAGCCTGTCCATTATCAGATGTGGCCCCGCTCCCCTGTCATATATATCACCAAGCACATGCAGATGGTCAACAGCAAGTCTCTGAATAAGCTCGGAAAGCACCACTATAAACTCCTCCGCAGTGCCCAGCTCCACTGTTGTATTGATGATTGACTCGTAGTAAGCCTCCTTGTTTAACACCTCCGGCTTTTCTGTGATGAGCTCCTCTATAACATATGCATACTCCTCCGGCAAAGCTTTTCTCACCTTGGAGCGCGTATACTTTGATGAAACGGTCTTGCACACCTCTATCAGCTTATAAAGAGTCGTCTTATACCACGAATCCATATCCGGCTCGTCCTGCTTAATAAGCTCCATCTTTTCCCTTGGATAGTAGATGAGTGTGGCAAGCGCAGCCTTGTCAGCCTTGTTCATCGCCAGACCAAATACATCATCTATCTTCTTTCTTACAGCCCCAGAACCATTTTTCAGCACATGGGAAAAGGCTTCATACTCACCATGCACATCAGATACAAAGTGCTATGTGCCCTTTGGCAGGTTTAAAATAGCCTGCAGATTGATAATCTCAGATGATGCCTTGCCTATTGTAGGATACATCTCCGACAGCTGTTCCAAATAATGTAAGTGTTCTTTATCAATTGCTATATCATTCATTTATATCTAGACCTCGTAATACTGATTCATCACCTTATTTATTTCCTTTTCAAGCTTACAGCCCGTGTATACACACTTCATAATGCACTTTCTGATTGGCTCCTCAAAATTAGTACCCTCGCACTTATCCAAAACTCCCTGCAATGTAAGCTGTACAAGTATACTCTCCCCTGTCTGCGGATCTGTGGCTATGTTTTCGTACACCTTCTTGTAGTATTTATCACTCACTACCGGGTAGTCAGTCAGCGCCATTTCCCGCCACTTTCTGAAACTTAGCGACATATATTCACCTACTCTTTTGTATATAATAAAACATTGTACCAATTAGCGGTGTTCTAATCAATGCCTCAGACACATTTATTTCAAAAAAGTTTTTTGATATTTATTATAAATAAAGCTGCATTTGTTTAAATAAAAAAAGTGTAAGCTGCATTCAGCTTACACTAATTAAGTTTCAGGACACCTCCCTTTTTATATAACAAACATTCTAATTTGACAGTAATTGACGTTTCTTATATATTTATTTATGTTTCAACAATAACCATTATAGTGTATTGCGCATGTCAATACTTGACCAAATTTGGAGTTTATTTTTTTAAAAAGAAGGGAGATTAGCTCATAAATGAACCGACTTGAAATAGTAAATAACATATCGACAAATATTGAGCGCGAACGCATAAAGCTTGGTATGTCCCAGGCACAGTTTGCAAAAGCACTTGATATGTCACTCTCCACCTACAAGCGAATAGCAAACGGAGAATCCTCTCGTATAGACGTCTACACCGCTTACCTGATATACAAGCTGACAGGACGGTTTTCCTGCGAACTAACAGGCTTCAATGATGATGTAATAAACCTTGTAAAGCGCATCAAAAAGCTTTCCAAAAGCCAGCGCATACTTATAAACTCGATTATAGACACTGAGCTTGCGCTATCTGCCTACAAGGATGAAAGCTGTCATACGGAAGATCTGATTTCCGTCCTCATCCCGACAGGCAATATGACCGACGGCATGATTTTGGACTCCTACAATGTCGAAAAGCTTGATGTTTCAAATTACAGAAAAGCCTTCGGTGATGCCCTTCACATCGGAATCCGCATCACAAGCAATCATCTACATCCTGTATATAATAAAGGCGATATACTTCTAATCAGTCGAAACCCAATCCGCGACGGCGATACCGGTATCTTTATCAACGCACAGAACAAGCGTGCATACATCAGAAAACTGCATCAGAAAAACCCATGTGAGCTCACACCAATCAACAATTACGGTGAGACCTTTTATGTCGACAGCGATAATGTTGATGATATGAGCAAATGGATAAAATTCGGACACGTGCTCTGCAAGGTGCGCTAGCAGATTACTCTGTTATTTTAATATCATCAAAGCAGTCAAAGGTTGCAAAGTAGTCTGCCGGAGTTTCTGCTCTTCTGATGAGTTTTGCCTCTCCATTGCTTTCGAGCAATATCTCTGCTGAGCGAAGTCGTCCGTTGTAATTGTAGCCCATTGAAAAGCCGTGTGCTCCTGTATCATGGATTACCAGATAGTCTCCCATATCAATCTTCGGAAGCTGTCTGTCAATTGCAAACTTGTCACAGTTCTCACAGAGTGAGCCTACCACATCATATGTATGGTCACAAGGTGCATCCTCCTTGCCGAGCACTGTGATATGATGGTATGAGCCGTAAATAGCCGGTCTCATAAGGTTTGCCGCACACGCATCTACTCCTATATACTCCTTGTAGATATGCTTCTCATGGATAGCCTTTGTCACAAGACAGCCATACGGAGCCATCATAAAACGTCCCATCTCTGTGTAAATAGCCACATCGCCCATTCCTGCCGGTACCAAAACCTCATCGTACACCTTATGTACACCGGCGCCGATAACTGATATATCGTTTGGTGTCTGATCCGGCTTATAAGCCACGCCAACTCCACCTGAAAGATTTACAAATCTAATATCGCAGCCGGTCTCATTTTTAAGCTCAACAACCAGCTCAAAAAGCTCCTTTGCAAGCTGTGGATAATACTCGTTGGTTACAGTATTGCTTGCCAGGAATGCATGCACGCCAAAGTATTTAGCGCCTTTTGACTTAAGAATTTTGAATGCCTCAAAAAGCTGTTCCTTTGTCATTCCATACTTGGAGTCTCCCGGATTGTCCATAATACCGTTTGACAGTGTGAACACTCCACCCGGATTATATCTGCAGCTTATTGTCTCCGGAATATGTCCGATTGTTTCCTCCAAAAAATCAATATGTGTGAAATCATCGAGATTGATGATAGCACCAAGCTTGTCTGCATATGCAAATTCCTCTGCCGGTGTATCATTTGATGAAAACATGATATGCTCTCCGTCGAAGCCGCATGACTTTGCAAGCATAAGCTCTGTGTATGATGAGCAGTCACAGCCCATGTCATAATCCTTTAAAATCTTGAGCAGATATGGGTTTGGGGTAGCCTTTACAGCAAAATACTCTCTAAAACCCGGATTCCATGCAAATGCATCCTTTACAGCCTGCGCGTTGGCACGGATGCCAGCCTCGTCATATAAATGAAATGGTGTAGGAAATTGTTTAACAATCTCCTCTACCTGTTGTTTTGTCACAAATGGTGTCTTTTTTCATGTTTATCTCCTAACTTTTACATAGTAAAGTGTACTAAAACATATGCTACAACAAAATGGGTATATTTTCAAGAATTTTTATGGTATAATTTCTCATTAGGTAAATGTCTTTACTTTTTTAAGTATAGTTGATATAACTATTCAAAACTGATATAACTATTTAAATTAAGATATAAAGGGAAACAGGAAAATGAACATTAAAGTACTTCAGTATATTGATAATACACCAAAAAATAATATAACTACCGGTCAGGTTGCTGTAACCGGTGATAACATTCCTTCCAATAGCAGCTCCGCTGTCAATAGCACCGGTGCTGATTTTGATCAGGTGCTTGACGATGCAAAAATGGCTGAAGCTGCTGTTGCCATTGACAGACTGATTGCCCAAAGTAACGGTGGCTCAGTTGATATATCGCTTGTACAGAGGTTCTTTGATCAAAATGGTATAAATATCGAGCTTTGCCGTAATACAGTTTCTCCTTCTGCCGCAGTTAATAATACAGCTGCTTATTCTGGTTCTCCAGCCGGCATCAGCTCAGATACAAATACATATAATGCAGCAGCTTCCGGAGCCTCAGGAATTAGCAGCAGCTCCGTAAAACTCGAAGCTTCCGGTTTGTCATGCTCTGCCGATCTTGATGCAATTTTTAATGAGGCTGCCTCAAAATACGGTGTGGATGCCAAATTCCTTAAGGCTATCGCCAAGTGCGAGTCTGACTTCTCCACAGAGTGCACCAGCCGTTCAGGTGCCATGGGTATCATGCAGCTCATGCCACAGACCGCTGCCTCACTTGGTGTCACAAACGCCTACGACCCATACCAGAATATCATGGGTGGCGCCAGGTACATAAGTGAAAAGCTCACCCAGTATAATGGTGACAAATCACTGGCCTTAGCTGCCTACAATGCAGGCTCCGGCAACGTAGCCAAATATGGCGGCATTCCGCCATTTAAAGAAACTCAGAACTATGTAGCAAAGGTTATGGCATACTATAATTCATAATAAATTGTATTCTGACTCACATAAAATTATATTTTAATTCAAAGTGGCTTGACAAATGCTGATGTATATAGTAAACTTAGCAAGTTGATAGTTGCTGATGTGGCTCAGAGGTAGAGCACTTCCTTGGTAAGGAAGGGGTCACGGGTTCAATTCCCGTCATCAGCTTATTTAAAGAAATAGTTATTTTTATATATTGAATGCCACAGACATAAAGCCTGTGGCATTCAATGTATATGAGGAAAAGCATATGCGACGTCAATTCTGTGCACATGAATAATTTTTAGTCGGAACTGAGTGTACCCCAACACATAGTTGAAATACAACAGCTCCTTTTGATGATATTATAGTAACACTTAATTGTGTCCTAAATATAGCCATGTGATAAATATTTTCTTAAATTTGGTAAATATCTACAAACAAACTCTTAATCCGGCAGAAATATTCTATATTTCAACAATATATTTCTCGTATGCATTGATAACAGTAGTTTCTCCCACCTTGTCAAGCCTGACAAACTGCCTGCCGTAACTCATATGAACATGTCCATGCACAAAATACCTTGGCTTATACTGCTCAATAAGCCTGTTAAACACATCAAAGCCTGTATGACATGTATCCTCACCATCATGCAGTCCCTTTGCCGGCGAATGGGTGACAAGCACATCAAAGCCGTTTTTACGTTTAAGCTTCCACCACAGCTTCTTAACACGCTTTGTCATCTCCTTCTGAGTATACTGATTTTCTCCCGGTTTATAACGGTTTGAGCCTCCCAGGCCAAGAAACCGTACACCCTCATATTCGTAAATCTCATCCTCAATGCATATGCAGCCTTCCGGCGGCTTTACATTGTATTTGTCATCGTGATTGCCATGCACATACAAAAGAGGGACTCCAACCATCGTTGTCAGAAAGGACAGATAGCTCGGGTTTAAGTCTCCACATGATACAATAATATCAATTCCTTTAAAATCCTCTTTCTTAAAGTATTCCCAGTACATTTTCGACTCTTCATCAGCTAAGAATAGTATCTTCATTACAGTTTATTTTCCTCTACACCCTTTAGTTCAACCACCATCTTTGCATTGTCAACAAACTCACTCATAGGCGGAATACTACCTACAACATTATCTACAAGCCAGTCCATTTTCATGATATCAGACGGTTTCATCTCGTGCTCACCTTTGTTTTTAAGCTCTCCCTTCTGGTCATATATCTGTCCAAAGAAAGGTACAACCTCGCCCTTTGTGATATCGCTCTTTAAATGATCCGCAAGCCTCTTTACTCCATAAGGTACATGCTTTGAACAAATCAGGTCAATAACACCTGCAGACATGCCACACCAGTAATTAAGTGCCTTAACCTGCTCCTGTCCTTCAGCCTTGTAGGAGCCTGCCAGTACGCTCTGCAAAAGCTTCTCATAAAACACTCCCCAGTTCCATATAGGCATGGCAAGGTTTAATGCCTGTCCATCCTGCAGCTTGTACAGACCAAAATATCTGGACGCGTCATTCGGAGTAATAATATCCTGATCTGACACATAATGGAGGTCATTTTCTGCGAGGAATTTATCCCTGTCATAATCCTTTGTCTTTGACCATGCCAGATATACCTTTGCCCTTGGATTCACACTTGCAACTCCCAGAGCAAACGCGTTGATATTGGCAATCATGCCATATATCGGGTAGTCTGCAATATATGCAACCCTTTCATTGTCTGTGACAGCTCCTGCTATCATTCCTGCGAGAAACTTTGCCTCATACATACGTCCATAGTATGTTCTGATATAAGGATGAGGCGCATTCAGCGAACAGTTGAGTATATAAACCTCCGGATGCTCAACAGCCACCTTTAAGCTGTTTGGCATCATCTGCGGTCCCACACAAAAAATTATATCGGCACCTGCCTTTATAATATCCTCAAGCACCTGCTCCACATTGTTCTCATCCACACCTGCCACATATTCTGTCTCCAGTTTGTCTGAAAAGGTTTCATCAAGATACATACGCCCAAGCTCATGCGAATACAGCCACGCAGATGTTTTCGGCTCTCTCGGATATAAAAATACAACCTTGAGCTTCTTTTGGGTCTGAGGAATAAGATAATTGAGCAGACTCTTTTTGGTCTGTACCTTTGTAGGATCCAGCACGAGGTTTATCTTGTGCTTTTCCCCTTCTGCTGCAAACTCCTTCCATGTATTGATGACGTTTTTGTTGTAATCATTCTCAGACATCTCAAGCATGGCATCCATGCCAAAGACCTCCATAAATACTGTAATAGCATCACCCAGCTTAATGTCCAGCCTGTCACCACCGCGGAAATTATAGACCTTTGAAAAATCAAACATTACCTTGGCAAATTTTTCCTTGGTCTCATCATCCCATCTGCCCTCTTTTCCAACAAGCGAAAGAAGCTTATCAGCATTGCCCAGCTTCGTAAACTCCACCGAGCAAAGCCCCGTGATTTCATTGAACTTCATATACTCATAATAAAGCCTCACATCATAATCATCCGACAGCTTTGGAATCTTTCTAGTCACAATTGCAGGAATCGAAACGGCGTTGAAGTACTTGAGTACACTGACCCTCTTATTGCCCTCAAGCACATAATACCTGTTCATGTACTCAAATGCCTTGATTGGATCTCTGATTCCCTCATTCATCTGTGCATCTGACAGATTAGACCACTTCACTGCAAATTCGGTTTCCCAGTCCAATATCGGCATAAAATTTGCCGCAAATGAATATGTCCTGCCCATGGTGCTTGTTCCTACAACGAAATCCAAAGGCACATGAACCAGCCCCATATTCTGCTCTGTCTGAATATCTGCCTCTGATAAGATTTCATCAAGCACTGGCAGATAAGGAAACTGTCCTTTAGCTATCCTTGCCCTGTATTCTTTTTTTCCCAGCTTTAATGCTTCTGAATATTCTGTTTCACCCATATTGTAATCTCCTTTTGAAACTATTTTAACATAAATTCAAAAAAATTAAACATTTCCTTTGATATTTTTAAAAACTCTGATATAATATATGTTAGGAAATAGGTACCACAGTCATATGGAGGATAAAATAATGCAAAATATATCTCGGGAAAATGCCGATATCATAGGCGAAGTAGCCAATATCTGCATAGGCAATGCAGCCACAACACTGAGCATGATTCTACAAAAACCGACAAATATTACGACTCCGATTGTAGAGGTTTTGAAAAAAGAGGATGCTCTCGATCATGATGATCGAATTTTAATTAAGGTTCCTTACACAAAAGGACTTGACGGAACCAACCTACTTATTATAAAATTAAATGATGCATTGGTTATTGCCAATCTCATGATGGGAGGCAACGGAAGTAATGTTTCTGATATGACACTTGATGAAATCACATTTTCCGCCATATCGGAGGCTATGAACCAGATGTGTGGTACAATAGCTACATCAATGTCTTCGCTCTTAAACGAGCCAACCGACATAGGTTTTCCGCTTATCAATTCAAGTTATCAGAAGACCTTTGATATACCGGACGAGTTGTGTAACGGAACAGATATTGTCAAGGTGACATTCAGGCTGACTGTTGGAGATTTAATAGACAGTGATCTCTTACAGTTGTATCCAATAAGCATAGTAAAACAGATTATCAAACAGGAGGTTTAACAAAATGGCTAGAATTTTAATAGTTGATGATGCAGCATTTATGAGAATGATGCTGAAGGATATCCTTACAAAGGGTGGATTCGAGATTGCAGGCGAGGCTGCTGACGGAAATGAGGCAGTTGCAAAGTACAATGAGCTCAAGCCTGATCTTGTAACACTTGACATCACTATGCCAAATAAGGATGGCATCCAGGCTTTAAAGGAAATTAAAGCAGCTGACCCAAATGCTACATGCGTTATGTGCTCTGCTATGGGACAGCAGTCTATGGTTATTGACGCTATCCAGTCAGGTGCCAAGGATTTCATCGTTAAGCCATTTCAGGCTGACCGTGTTATCGAGTCAATCAGAAAAGTACTTGGATAATATTTACATACAAAAAACAAGGTCTGTCAGTATAGCTGACAGACCTTGTTTTTATTATATTTTTGTAACTGTTCAGTACATTCACAGCTGCGCAAGACTCTCAATAGCCTTGTCATCAAGAATAACCTTTGCATGCTCCATAAGAAAAGCCCTTTTGTCAGCCCCTGCAATGATATCATCTGCATACTCATCTGCTATGACAGACATCTTTTCAAGCTCATGCTCATCATAGCCCGATAAATCCATGCTCATAAAGTACTCTCCCTCAAACTTAAAAAGCTGTGAGAATGGCATTGGCAGTCCTTTAATCATCTTTGCAAATCTGACAGCCACATCAAATTTTTCAAAAATGAACATTACAACAGACACCATATCCTGCTTTTTTGCAGTTGTCCTGCCTTTTTTATTTTTCTCATTCTCTGCAGCCTCAGCCGGCAGCGAATTAAGCAGTCCATTAACAATATCTTTAAGATGCTCCATCATTCCCTCAGTAGCAGGGTGTTCAGAAAATGTCAGAGAAAGTGTGTGATCCGCCAAAAAATCTGCTCTCACAGTCTTGATTCCCGAATTAAAATCAGTTCCAAACTCTTCTGAAGCCATGTCAAATATCTGGTTCATGAATTCCTGGGTGCGCTCGCCATTGCTCATAATTTCATCCATTGTATATCCCAGATCATATATTTCTTCTTCTGAAATAACACATTTTATAGTGTGTTCACCTATTCTTGAAAACTCCATAACAAGCTTCACCTACTTTCTTTTTAGCTTTTGTCTGATACGGGATAGTGCATTGTCAATTGATTTATCTGATTTTCCGAGCATATGCGCTATCGTTGTATAATTATTTCCTTCCAGATACAATTGTAGCACTTTTTTCTCCATATTACTCAGTTTATTCCACAATTGTTCCTTAAATTCCTTAAATTTTTCCTTCTCTATGAGAAGCTGCTCAGGACTTGCAATATCATCTTGCAGTATTTCTTCAAACTCTGTCCCATCACTGTCACTCTGCGAAAAGGATATATATGTGTTAAGCGGCATATGTTTCTTTCGGTTTGAAGCCCCAAGCGCCGAGCTAAGCTGCCTTGTGATGCATAGCTGTGCAAAACTGTAGAAAGATGCTTCCTTGTCGCTCTTATAGTCTCTGACCGCTTTAAACAGGCCAATCATGCCCTCCTGAATAAGGTCATCATTCTCACCGCCTATCAGGTAGAGTGCATTTGTCTTTTTACGCACAAGCGGCTTATACTTTTCCAATATATAGTCCATGATTTCATTGTTGTCACCATGGTCATTTTTGTCATTATGAATCCTCATAATAAGCTCTTCATCCGTATATGCGCTGTAATCTTCCACTATATGCTTCCTATTCTATAAATATACAATTCATAATACACACCACTCATCCCGCGACATGTAATCTACTTTCCACTCTTAAGTCTCTGTCTGACTATCTCATATGCAAGCACGCCTGTCGCAACCGATGCGTTCAGTGAGTCAATATCGCCCACCATAGGAATAGAAGCTGTCATATCACAGTTTTCCTTTACAAGCTTGCTGACTCCGTCACCCTCATTGCCTATTACAAGACCTATAGGACCTGTGAGGTTTAAGTCATACATGGTAGTGCCACCCATATCAGCACATACAAACCACATGCCCTTTTCCTTAAGCTCCTTTATGGTATTTGAGATATTGGTAACCTTGGCAACAGGTGTATAGTTTATCGCACCTGCAGACGTCTTTGCCACTGTAGGAGTAAGTCCCACTGCACGCCTTTTTGGTATGATGATGCCATGTGCACCCGCCTGATTTGCGGTACGGATTATTGCACCAAGATTGTGTGGATCTTCTATACCGTCAAGTATGATGATAAAAGGCGGCTCGCCCTTTCTTTCGGCATTTTCCAGTATGTCCGAAACCTCGGCATACTCATATGCTGCTGAAACTGCAATGACACCCTGATGCTTGCCTGTCTCAGACATCTGATCAAGTCTTTCCTTTGCAACATAGTTTATGATTGCATCATGCTTTCTGGCCTCTCTTGTGATTGACTTTATTGGTCCGTCCTGACAGCCGTCAAGCACAAAAAGCTTGTCTATTGTCTTTCCTGAACGGAAAGCCTCCAGCACAGCATTTCTGCCCTCTATATAATTCTCATGAAATTTTTCTTTATTGTTGTTATCCATATTTTCCTCTTATTTTGTGCTATATTTCAATTCCTAAAAGCTCCACTCCAAGCTTAGTGAGTGAAACAACCCTCTCAAAATCATCCTTCAGATAAAGATAGCCCATGACCGCCTCAAGCCCTGTAGCTTTCCTGTAATCAGCCATTGTAGCGTTTTTTGCCATGGAAGGCGACTTGGCATTGCGCCCCCTGTGATACACATCACTCTCCTCCTGCGTCAGATGCGGTAAAAGTGCCTCTATCATGAGAGCCTGCGTATGTGCCTTTACTATATTACTTGTGTGCTTATGAAGCAGATTTGCCTTTGTATTGCCTTTTCCCACCACAACTGAGCGGATGACAATATCAAATATGCCATCACCGATATATGCAAGTGTAAGCGGCGAGTATGTCCTTATATCAACATCCTTTATTCCAAACTGTTCCTTAATATATGAGTCTATCTTCATACTATACAAGCTCCCATTTTACTCCCTCTCTGGTATCCTTTATGGCAACCCCCTTTGCCAGAAGCTCATCTCTTATGGCATCGGCTGTCGCAAAATCCTTTGCCTTTTTAGCGGCTGCACGCTCTGCAATTTTATCATTGATAAATGCCTCAAGCTCACTGTCTACAGATGACGATGCCTCAAGTAAGGCCTTTCCTGATTCCCTAAGTCCCAGATCAAGTACCTGCTCAAAGTCATCGATAAGTGCAAGCTTTGTCCTGTCTGAGATATCAGCCTTAAGCACATCATACACTATGGTTATAGCCATTGATGTATTCAAATCATTTGAAACTGCATCAGTAAATTTCTTCTTAAAGTCAGCAAAAGCTGTCTCATCAATATCACCCTCATCCTTAAGCTCTGCCACACGCTTTGCAATCTTATTGTATGCCGCAACTGCATTGTCGAGCGCATCAAAAGAAAACTCAAGAGGCTTTCTGTAGTGTGACTGTAAACAGAAGAATCTGTAGGCAAGCGGATTGTAGCCCTTCTCCTGAAGCACCGAAACTGTGAGGATTGCACCCTTCGACTTGCTCATCTTGCCGGCTCTGTCATTTAAGTGATTGACATGGAACCAGTACTTGCACCAGTCGTGTCCCAGATAGCTCTCTGACTGTGCAATCTCATTGGTGTGATGTGGGAAAATATTGTCCACACCGCCACAGTGGATATCCACGTACTCTCCGAGATGCTTCATGCTGATACATGAGCACTCTATATGCCAGCCAGGATATCCGACGCCCCATGGGCTGTCCCATTTAAGAGCCTGGTCCTCAAACTTAGACTGTGTAAACCAGAGTACGAAATCATTTTTATTCTTCTTGTTTACATCCTCCTCGACATCATCTCGCACTCCAACCTGAAGCTGTTCCTTCTCTACTGCTGAAGAGAACACAAAATAATCATCAAGCTTTGATGTATCGAAATATACATTGCCTCCTGCAAAATAGGCATAGCCCTTCTCGATAAGCACCTCCACCATATGGATAAACTCCGGAATACAGTTGGTTGCAGGCTCTACGACATCAGGCATCCTGTTGTGTACAGCCGTGAAATCCTTGAAAAAAGCGTCCGTGTACTCCTTTGCCACCTCCATGACGCTCTTGTGTTCACGCTTTGCGCCCTTTAGCATCTTGTCCTCTCCGGTATCTCCGTCGCTTGAGAGATGTCCCACATCAGTGATATTCATGACACGCTTTACATCATAGCCCACATAGCGAAGTGCTTTCTCGAGCACATCCTCCATGATGTATGAGCGGATATTTCCGATATGTGCAAAATGGTAAACTGTAGGTCCACATGTATACATGCCGATTTTGCCGTCAACACGCGGAACAACAGTATCAATCTGTCTTGTGAGTGTATTATAAAACTTGAAATTGTTCTCCATTATTTATATCTCCTTTTGGATGATTTATAACTATCTTTTTATTTTAGCATGTTTTCCCTATATATTCAAATCAATCGGCCTGACAGCCTCCGCAGCCGCTGCATCCGCCTCCGACCTGCATACTTGCTTCATAGAGACCTGTAAGTGAGCAGATTGCCTGTGATGCAATCCCCTCCTCGCGGCCTGTAAAACCAAGCCACTCCTCGGTCGTCGCCTTTATATTTACCTGCTCCTTTGCGATTTGCAGCGTATCAGCCACATTCTGCTCCATCTGCTCAATATACGGACGAAGCTTCGGCTTTTGTGCAATTACTGTCGCATCTATGTTTTCTATCACATAGCCTTTTTTTGCAATGATGTCTCTCACATGCTCTAAAAGCTTAAGACTAGAAATCCCCTCATATGCCGGGTCTGTATCCGGGAAATGCTTTCCGATATCGCCAAGTGCCGCTGCACCCAAGAGTGCATCCATTATCGCATGCAACAGTACATCGGCATCCGAGTGGCCTAAAAGCCCGAGTGTATGCGGAACCTTCACTCCTCCCAAAATCAAATCTCTGCCCTCAACAAGCTTGTGCACATCATAGCCCATTCCTACTCTCATATATCGTCTCTCTTTCCTATCAGATACAACACCTCATGTTATTGTCAACTGTCATTGCTCTGTATTTTAGTTTTTAACTATAGTATACCTTATTTCTTCTGTTGCGCCAAGATATTATTTTCAGTAACTTTTTTCAAATAAAAAGACCGCCCCGGACAAGCCGGAGCGGTCTCTATTAAAATTGAAATAATCCATTAAATGTCTTATGCAAGTGCTGCAGTGATGATAGCCATTGAGTAAACCTCTCCTGCATTACATCCACGAGAAAGGTCATTGATTGGAGCATTGAGTCCAAGAAGGATTGGGCCGTATGCTTCGAAATTACCAAGTCTCTGTGCAATCTTGTATCCGATATTTCCTGCGTTGATGTCAGGGAAGATAAATGTATTTGCATGACCTGCAACCTCAGACTGTGGGCACTTTGTGCGGGCTACACGTGGTGCAACTGCTGCGTCAAACTGGATTTCTCCCTCGATTGGAAGATTTGGATATTTCTCTCTTGCCTTGTGAGCTGCGTTTCTCATCTTGTCAACATCCTCGCCCTTTCCTGAGCCAAGTGTTGAGTAGCTTAAGAATGCAACCTTTGGATCGATACCGAAGATCTTAGCACACTCTGCCGATTCTCCTGCGATTTCAACAAGCTCGTCCTCTGTAGGATGGATGTTTATAGCACAGTCGCTCATTGCAAGCACCTCATTCTCACCTGTTGCAGATGGACGAACAAGGATAAAGCATGAAGATACGATTGTGTTGCCAGGCTTTGTCTTGATAAGCTGTAATGCCGGACGAACTGTATCTGCTGTTGAGTATGTAGCTCCTCCGAGAAGTGAGTCTGCGATACCCATCTTTACAAGCATTGTTCCAAAGTAGTTAGCTGATGAAAGAATTCCCTTAGCCTGCTCCGGTGTAACACCCTTGCTCTTACGAAGCTCGCAGAATAATTCAACCATCTCATCCATACGGTCAAAGTTCATAGGATCTATAATCTCTGCTCCACGGATATTGAAACCGCTCTTCTCAGCGCTTGCACTAATCTTCTCTGGATCTCCGACAAGGATAGGATGTAAGAAGTTGCTTGCAAGTAAACGCGAAGCTGCCTCAAGGATACGCGGATCCTCTCCCTCTGTGAATACGATTTTCTTTGGGTCTTTCTTTAATATTTCGATTAACTGACCAAATCCAAACATGATAATGTCTCCTTTATGTATATTATTTATTATTTAAAACTATATCTGGTTTCACACCACTGACTATAATATACTTATTTTTCTCGAATATCAATAATTGTTAAAAGGTTGTCAAGATGTTCGCGAAAAAATCCAATCCATGATATTTCATGGCACAATAAAAGGAACCGGATTAATATTTTCCGATTCCTTTTATAATGGTCACTATTTATTCGTTTAAGGAGTATTTATCATACAAAACCGTTTACTCTGCAAGTGCCTTAAATGCCTCATCAAGATCCTCAATTATATCATCCACATTCTCAGTTCCGATTGAAAGACGGATTGTGTTTGGCTTGATGCCCTGATCTAAGAGCTCTGCTTCATTGCACTCTGAGTGTGTGGTAGAAGCCGGATGTATAGCAAGTGACTTAACATCAGCTACGTTTGCAAGCAGTGAGAAAAGCTCAAGGTTGTCAATAAATTTCTGCGCTTCCTTTGCTCCACCCTTAATCTCGAATGTAAATATAGAACCGCCTCCGTTAGGGAAGTATTTCTTGTAAAGTTCCTGCTGCTCTTTATCCTCTGAAATAGATGGATGATTAACCTTCTCTACGAGTGGCTGATCCTTTAAGTACTGAACTACCTTGAGTGCATTCTCAACATGACGCTCCACACGAAGCGAAAGTGTCTCAAGTCCCTGAAGGAAGATAAATGAATGAACAGGTGAAATTGTTGCTCCTGTATCACGAAGTAAAATTGCCCTGATATATGTCGCAAATGCTGCCGGTGCGCAATCCTTTGCAAAGCTTACTCCGTGGTATGATACGTTTGGCTCTACAAGCCATGGCCATTTATCATTCTGTGTCCAATCGAATTTACCGCTGTCAATTATAACTCCACCAATTGTTGTTCCGTGTCCACCGATGAACTTTGTTGCTGAGTGAACCACGATATCAGCACCGTACTCAATCGGACGAACAAGATATGGTGTAGCAAAGGTATTATCTACAATAAGTGGGATTCCTGCCTCATGAGCGATATTTGCAATTTTTTCGATATCTACTACCTCTGAGTTTGGATTTCCGAGTGTCTCGATTTCAATAGCTTTTGTATTCTCTTTGATGGCAGCCTTGATTCCATCATAATCGAATGGATCTACGAATGTAGCCTCAATTCCGTAATCAGGAAGTGTGTGTGCCAGGAGATTGTATGTACCGCCGTAGATATTCTTTGCTGCAACGATATGGTCACCTGCGTGTGCTACTGCCTGGAAAGCATATGTGAGTGCCGCTGCTCCGGAACCAACAGCAAGTGCTGCCACACCACCCTCGAGTGCTGCAATTCTTCTCTCAAATACATCCTCTGTAGGGTTTGTCAGTCTGCCGTATATATTTCCTGCATCTCTAAGTCCGAATCTGTCTGCCGCATGCTCACTGTTATGGAACACATATGATGAAGTAAGGTAGATTGGAACTGCTCTCGCATCTGTAACCGGATCAGGTGTTTCCTGTCCTACATGTAACTGTAATGTCTCAAATTTTAAATTTCTGTCTGCATAATGTTTCTTGCTCATATTAATATCCTCCTATTAATGATATGTTAATGTTATTTGTTTTTAATTTTAATTCCGGGATGCTGTTCCCTTGAACTAAATATATCATACCATCTTTCTAGGAAAAGTGTTAATACTTATAACTGAGAGCTTGCTATAAATATATTTTATAAGCAATTACTTTTCAAAACATCAGAAAGCTCTCTAGTAGCTGCACCAATATCCATGTTATTTACAGCATAGTCACATATCTGGCGGTTGCGTTTCTCTGCATCTATCGACAGAATACGCAGTGTCTTTTCTTCTATCGAGTAATCCTGCTCTATGATATCCCGGATTAAAATCTCCTTATCACGTGCCACATACACTATAACAGTAGGAAAATGGCGCTTCATGGCAATGGCGCCGCACATGTCAAGCGGCATCACGACAAAGTGCCCCTTTTCAAGCACTGCCTCTATATCCTCCATTTTGGTGCCATACTGTATTCCTGCGTACCTTGTCTTTTCAAAGAAATCCTGTGCATTAAACTCATCCTCCGTCAGGTACCTGTGCTTATCTCCTGGTTTGGTGCAGTAGGTTTTCGGATTCTCAAACTGCTCCATGGCGCACAGGCTGTCTGAGAGCGCTGTCTTTCCCGAACCTGATGGTCCGACAAGTGCCACAACTGACGGATTTTTTATATTTTTATTTCTATATAATGACGCATTTATTATCTGCTCCACGAGATATACAAACTCTGTGATATTATTAACAGATAACAGTCCTGTCATTTTTGAATTCCACGGCTTTCGCATGAGCACAGGATATGTGGCCGGTGTCTCAAGCACATTGTGTATGGCATCATCTAAAATAATATCAAACTGCACAAGATTTTTTGCATTGCCAAGTATGATATTTTCTGTCGGAAAATCAGGAAATGCCTCCATTATCTGACTCGCCCTCACTCCCATGAAGCCCGGTGCCACCGCCGTGATAAAATATACCTCTCCGATATCCATGAGCTTTCTTATCATCCGCTTTGTCTCTTCTGTAGGCTTCTGCCTCTCGTAAAGTGTATTATCCCGGTAAAATTCCTTTATGACAGAGGCTCTGCCGGTATTCTCCCAGGAATCTATATCCTCCAATTCAAGCGGTGGGGTGATATTATATTTTTTGTTTGCCATATCTATGGCTATACTGTTGAATGGGGCTGTCACATCATCCCAGTCAAGTCCTATTTTAGGTCTTATCATGCTTATCCCTTTCTGTTTCGTAACTATTTATAACAAAAAGACCTGCAACAACTGCAAGTCTTAACAAGTAGCGAGGGAGAGACTCGAACTCTCAACCTCCCGGGTATGAACCGGACGCTCTAGCCAGTTGAGCCACCTCGCCATATTTGATTGATACCTTTAAAAGGATGGGACCTACAGGGCTCGAACCTGTGACCCTCTGCTTGTAAGGCAGATGCTCTCCCAGCTGAGCTAAGATCCCGTGTCACTTCTGTTGAAGTAAAGTAGCGAGGGAGAGACTCGAACTCTCAACCTCCCGGGTATGAACCGGACGCTCTAGCCAGTTGAGCCACCTCGCCATATTGATTGATATCCTTTAAAAGGATGGGACCTACAGGGCTCGAACCTGTGACCCTCTGCTTGTAAGGCAGATGCTCTCCCAGCTGAGCTAAGATCCCATGTCGTCAACCGACTTGATTATTATATACAGTCGGCACCTTATTGTCAACAACTTTTTTCATTTTATTTAAAAAAATTTTAACTATTCAGAAGTCTCTCCACAAGCTTCACGCACTCTGCCGCATCCTTTGAATATCCGTCGGCTCCTATCTCGTCTGCAAAGCTTTGTGTAATGCAGGCTCCACCGATTACAACCTTGCTCTTGCAGCCCTTTTCCTTACATATTTCCACTACATCCTTCATGCGCATCATGGTGGTGGTCATAAGAGCTGACAGTCCGATAACAGCCGCATTCGTCTCAATCGCCTTGTTGACAATATCCTCACAAGGCACATCCTTTCCCATATCAATCACGTTGTAGCCATAGTTTTTAAGCATAAGCACAACAAGGTTCTTTCCTATATCATGGATATCCCCCTCCACCGTTGCAATGACAAGAGTCGGCATATCCTCCCCTGAGTCCTTCTTTTCAAGTAACGGCTCCAGATGCTCTATAGCAAGCTTCATGGTATTTGCACTGCCGATAAGCTGTGGCAGGAAATATTTCTTCTGGTTAAAAAGCTCTCCCACCTCATTAATAGCCGGAATCAGGCTGTTATTAATAATCTCGTCAGGCTTTGCACCATCAGAAAGCATTTTCTTTACTTCATCAATTATACTGCCCTTGTTTCCCTTTAAGACAGCCTGAAATACCGCATCCTTACTGCCCGCTGCGCATGTGCCGTTTGAAGCAGACGCAGCATTGTCCGACTTTTTCACAACAACAGTCTCATATTGGGCCTTTTCCTCCGCAAGCCTGCTCATGTGCTCGATGTATGCTATATCGCTGTCAGGTCTGTCGAGCAGCATATCCGATGCAAATGCAGCATTCATCAAAAGCTCCTGTGATGGATTGGCAATAGCCATGGTGAGTCCCTTGCATATGGCCATTGTAAGAAACGCTGTGTTCACGTACATACGCTCAGGCAGTCCGAAGGATATATTTGAAAGTCCGCATATTGTAGGAAGCTTTTTCTCATCCTTGCAGTACGCAATGGTCTCATAGCACTCGATTGCGGCCTTTGGATTTGCACCTATTGTCGCAACAAGTCCATCCACCACTATATCCTCATGTGCCATTCCAAGCGAAAGTGCCTTGTCATAAATAGTATTTATAATCTGCTTTTTCTCCTCGACATCCTTTGGCAATCCTGCATCCGAAAGTGGTAAGAGTATGAACATCGCTCCGTATTTTGCCGCAAGAGGCAGAAGCTTTTCCATCTTCTCAGTCTCAAGAGAAATAGAATTGATTAGAGCTCTTCCCGGATAAATCTTAAGAGCCTCCTCTATTACCTCCACATAACTTGAATCAATACAAAGTGGACAGTCCACGGTAGATGAAACCTCATATATAACCGATTTCATCATCTCCTTCTCATCGATGCCATTCATGCCCATATTGATATCAAGTATTCTCGCACCATTTGTCTCCTGCTCCATAGCCATCTGGCGCACCAGGTCAAGCTTTCCCTCACGAAGCTGTGCCTGCAGCTTTTTCTTACCTGTAGGGTTGATTCTCTCTCCGACCACAGTAAAGTTGCCATCTAAGTCAATCTCTACATTCTTTCGTTCGGATGCAAGCACTCTTCTATGATGCTCAAGCGGCTTATGAACAGGCATTGACTTTACAGCCTCTGTGAGAGCACGTATATGCTCCGGTGTGGTGCCACAGCAGCCTCCGACAATGGATGCACCTGCCTCCACAAGCCCTCTCATCGCATCGGCAAACATATCCGAGTCATCTTGTATACAGTTTTACCATCCTCAAGCTCCGGAAGCCCTGCATTTGGCTTTGCAATAAGAGGCACAGTAGAGTACTCTGCCATTTTCTCAACCAACGCTATCATCTCAGTAGGTCCCGTCGAGCAATTCACACCGATAGCATCCACTCCAAGTGACTGCAGCACAACAACTGCTGTCTCAGGCGGTGTACCAAAAAGAGTCCTGCCATCCTCGTTGTAGGTGAGTGTCACCATAATAGGCAGGTCGCTTACCTCTTTTATAGCAAGCACTGCCGCTCTGCACTCCTGAAGACTCATCATTGTCTCAACCACAAATACATCTGCGCCCGCCGCATCAAGGATCCTCGCCTGCTCCTTGTACACCTCCAAAAGCTCCTCAAACATCAGATCCCCGAGTGGAAAAAGCTGTCTGCCGGTCATCGTCATATCTGCTGCTACAAGTGCCCTATCCCCGACAGCCTGCTTTGACAGGCCAACCAGTGTGGTATTTATCTCGTTAATTTTCTCCTGTAAACCATATTCTAAAAGCTTAATCCGGTTTCCTGTAAATGTAGGTGCATAAACAATATTCGTGCCGTTATCGACATAAGCCTTCTGCAAATCAAGAATCACCTGCGGATGCTCCATCACCCATTTCTCCGGACATACTCCTACCGGCATGCCTGCTGCCATCAGGTTTGTACCGGTCGCTCCATCCAGGATAACTATGTTTTCTCTGATATATTTTCTGAATTCTTCTCTTGTCATTTCGTTTCCTTTTCTGTTTCAGCTGTTATTCACTCCACAGTGTAAAAATATTTCAAAGCAAAAGCTATGTGCTCTTCATCCTTGAAATTTGTGATAATTTATATTATCATTGTAACCGATTTTAAAACACAAAAATCAATAGTCTATTCACCATAATATACTAAAACACTATATTTTTCAAACAAAAGAAAGGATTTCTTATGAAACTTATCGCTTTAGATCTTGACGGAACACTTTTCAACAACAAATCAGATATCCAAGGAAAATATAAAAGCTATAAAAGAGGCAACTGCTGCCGGGATAAATGTGGTCATCTCCACCGGCCGTCCATTCGGAGGGCTGCCGTTTGAGGCAATTAAGGACACCGGCATCCGCTACGCTATCACTGCAAACGGAAGTGCAATCTACGAGATTGACACCAAAAAATGTCTTTACGAAAACTGCCTTTCTGATGAGACAGCGTTTTCAATAATCGATTACCTGATGACAAAGCGCGTTCATATGGATGCCTTCATAAACGGCTGTGGCTATTCTCCATACAAGTGTCTCGAGGATGCAAAGGATCTCAAAATGCCTCCTTCTATAAAGGAATACATCATGACAACCAGAAAACGCGTGAACGATATCACTGAAATGATGCGCGAAAACAATTACCATATGCAGAAAATGACCATCAATTTTCCAAAGGATGTAGATGATAACTACTACTGCCGCGACGAAGTATTTGAGCATCTGAAAAAAATCCCTGAAATCACGCTCGTAAGCGGTGGCTACGGTAATCTGGAATTCACAAAAGCAGGCGTTGACAAAGGTGTGGCACTTCACAAGCTGGCTCAAATCCTGAATATAGCAGCTGATGAGACAATGGCTGTCGGTGACACCGAAAACGACATGGCTATCGTAAAAGCCGCACACATCGGCGTGGCCATGGGAAATGCAACCGATGAGCTTAAGACACAGGCTGATTACGTCACCGACACAAACGAAAATGACGGCGTAGCCAAGGCTATCCGTCACTTTATGGGTTAATCTCACAAATTTAATATAACGATACCGGTCATATAAGAGTATAATAGTTGTTTAGCGCAAAATAGCTGTTTAACACACAATAAATAATCACCTGTCATATATATCCAAAGAAGCACATATACTTCTAAGACAACATATGACAGGTGATTTTTTGATTGTAAAAAAATATTTATCCAATCCACTTGTGACCGGAACTATTTTCCTGACACTTGCCGGTACAACCAGTCGGTTTATGGGTTTTTTCTTTCGCATATTTCTTAATAACGTCATGGGCTCAACAGGTCTGGGACTCTATCAGCTTGTGATTCCACTCATGTCCGTATGCATGTCACTCTGCTGCAACGGCTTTCAGACCGCTACATCAAAGCTCGTTGCCGAAAAGCCTCAAAACAGGCAGATTATACTCATTTGCGCAATAATTATGTCAGCCACCATTGCTCTTTTACTCACAATTATTATGTATTCCAATGCCAACTACATAAGCCTTTGTATTTTAAGTGAGCCACGCTGTACAGAGCTTGTCAAGGCGCTGTCCTTTTCCATTCTGCCCGCTGCTATCCATTCCTGCATAAACGGATACTATTATGGATTGAAAAAGGCAACCATCCCCGCTGCCACACAATTAATTGAGCAGACCGCGCGCATTGGCACCTGCTATCTGATATACGCAATACTATCTGACGGTGGCAGCTGCTTTAAGCCTGTATACTCTATATACGGCATCGTGGCAGGCGAAACGAGCGCAACCGTCTTTTCCGTTATCACAATAAAAAAAGATTTCTCATACTTTAAAATATCCGCCAAGAGCCTGAAAACAACAGCCTATGGCATGGCTGCGCTTTTCATCCCTTTATCACTAAACTACATATTGGCAAGCTTTTCATCCTCCATCGAAAATATGCTTATCCCGAGAACTCTTAAGCTCTACGGACTATCACCGGCATTGGCCCTTGACATATTTGGAACCATTTCCGGTCTCACCCTTCCTGTGCTTTTATTCCCCGGTGTGCTTTGCAGCTGTGCCTGCGTGATGCTTCTGCCATCTGTTTCTGAAGCGAATGCCGCCGGAAAGGATACAAAAATCACAAAAACCATAAACTCCTGTGCCTTATTCGGACTATGCTTTGGTCTTATCTTTACATGCATATTCTATCTGCTGTCGGATTTTATAGGGGATTTTCTTTTTTCATCGAAGCTTTGTGGATATTTCCTTAGAAGACTGTGTTTTCTGTGCCCACTGATGCACATAAGCGGAATGCTCTGCAGCATACTGCACGGTCTGGGTAAAAAGCAAAGCAGGTGCTCTTTGTCAATCTGCTCACCTGTGCAATAAGAATTCTGATGATTATGCTTCTCGTACCCCACTATGGGATAGATGCATATCTGTGGGCTATGCTTGTGTCGCATGTGTTTATGACACTTGCTGTCGGGATTCTCACCTGCCACACAGCACACAAATAAAAAAAGCCTGCACATACTCCAGGCATACCGGAATATGTGCAGACTCATAAAACTACAGATTATACACGTGAAAGGTACTCACCTGTTCTTGTATCAATCTTGATAACATCATCTGTCTCAACAAAAAGTGGTACATAAACTGTAGCACCTGTCTCAACTGTAGCAGGCTTTGTAGCACCTGTTGCTGTATCACCCTTGAAGCCAGGCTCTGTCTCTGTAACAGTAAGCTCAACGAAAAGTGGTGGCTCAACTGCAATACATTGCCCTTGTGTGAGCAAACCTTACACATCTCGTTCTCTTTTACAAACTTGAGAGCATCGCCAACCTCATCCTTTGGTAAGTCAATCTGGTCATATGTCTCAACATCCATGAAATGATAGAAATCATCATCTGCATAAAGATACTGCATATCCTTACGGTCAATGTGTGCTGTAGGGCATTTCTCTGTTGGACGGAATGTCTTCTCAACAACACCACCACTGATGATATTCTTTAACTTTGTACGTACAAATGCTGCACCTTTTCCTGGTTTAACATGCTGAAATTCGATAATCTGATAGATGTTTCCCTCGAACTCGATAGTAACACCGTTTCTGAAATCTCCTGCTGAAATCATTAGTTACTTCCTCCTTAAATCGTGCGAGCCTAAGCTCTCTCATTCGTCCATTTTACAATAAAAAGCAATACATTTCAAGTATTTATTTTCTATTGCATGAATTTGTATTGGTTTTATATTAGTTTCTTGCCTCGATATCCGATATCATAGCTATTCTCTTTGCGTGTCTGCCGCCCTCAAACTCGGCTGTCAGATAAGCCTTTACGATATCCTTTGCAAGCTCAACACCTACAATCCTCTCACCAAAGGCTATGATATTGGCATTGTTGTGCTGTTTTACAAGGCGTGCTGTGGCTGTGTCTGAGCAAACTGCCGCACGGATACCGTTGACCTTATTGGCTGCTATTGAGATACCTACACCGGTACCGCATATCAGTATTCCGCAGTCAAACTCGCCCGATGCCACTGCATTAGCCACCTTCTCACCATACTCCGGGTAATTGCAGCTCTCACTTGAATCTGTGCCGAAGTTGGTCACCTCGTGACCCATGCTCTCAACGTACTCCATTATTGTCTTTTTAAGCTCAACTGCTGCGTGATCGTTTCCGATTGCAATCTTCATAATATATATGCCTCCAAATTTTAAATTATTAGTTAAAAATTATTTATTTACTTTCTTTAAATGCCTCTTGTAGCATGCAATTACAGGCTTTTCAATAAAGCGCTTAAGCACAATCTGTATCTCCTCATGAGGGTCAATAGGTGCTACAAGTATTGATCTGATGCCCGTAAGATTAGCTCCGATGATATCTGTAAATATCTGATCTCCCACAAAAAGAGTGTTTTTCGTATCTGTGCCAAGCCTCTCCATTGCTGTACGATAGCCTGATGGCTTGGGCTTTCCTGCCTTGTAGATATACTTTATCCCAACCTGCTTAGCAAAGCTCTTCACACGCGGCTCTTTGTTGTTTGAGAGCACAAGGCACGAAAACCCAAGCTCCTTAAGGTGCTTAAACAAAGCAATCGCCCGCTCATCAGCAGGCGAACCATGAGTCACAAGGGTGTTGTCGATATCAAAAATAACACCCCTGTAGCCCTCCTTATATAATTTATCAAAATCTATGCTGTATGTCGAGTCAATGTACTCTCCCGGGTATAAAAAACTCATAGTATAAAATTCTCTGTCTCCCTGTTAATCTGTTCATTCAAGGCTGCCTGCTGCATAACCATACCATCCGCACTGCCGACAAAATGCTGATACTGCTGCAATACCTTATCCTTGTCTAAATCGGATACAGCCTTTGCGACATCAAGTGTGCTGATATCACTGTCAGCACCCTTAAGCTCATAGCTCGCATTGGAATCATATGTCTTTGCATAATCAAGCGAGGTAAAGCTCTGCCTTGCCCTTGCAGCCTCATAATCAGCCGTATCATCAGCAATGGATTGCTGTGAAGCTGTGTCATCCACTGCCTGCTTCGAACTCATAATCTGGCTGTTTCTAAGCTCGTTTACCCTTATGGAATTGTATGAATAAAAGCCTTCGCTCGGGCGAATACCGGAAATGTTCATACGCACCTTCCCATTCTGTTCTAAATAAATCCTGCTGCCTAAACACTATTTGGTGTCAAGCATCTTTTTTAAGCTCTGTCATAAATGTATTGACATCCTTAAACTCTCGGTAAACCGATGCAAACCACATATGCTACCGCATCAAGGTCCTTTAATCTGTCCATAATCAGCTCTCCGATGAGTGATGTAGGGATTTCCTTTTCCTCTCTGGCAAAGATTTCTATCTCGACCTCATCTACAAGCTTTGAGATTGTATCTGCTGAAATCGGTCTCTTGTGACATGCAAGAAGCACGCCCTTTTCAATATTGGAGCGGTCATACTGCTCTCTGTTGTTATCCTTTTTTATAACGATGAGCGGGATTGTCTCCACCTTCTCATATGTAGTGAAACGCTTGCCGCAATCATCGCACAGCCTTCTGCGCCTGATAGAACTGTTGTCATCAGCCGGTCTTGAGTCTATTACCCTTGTGTTGTCACTACTGCAAAATGGACACTTCATGCTGTACCCTCCGTAGGTATCATATAGTATGAAGAAGCAAAATATCTTTGTTTCTCATTATAATACTTCAAATCATCATCTGTATTTAAAAAGACCTATACATATTTTAGTATATATATACTAATTTTCGTTGTCAATATGTTTTGTACTGATTTTGACTTTTTATAATTTTTTTGTATTTATAAAATCATAACAGCTTGCGCCACATATCAGACTCACATATATTTACCAATATTATATCGGGTCCAATCTTCACAATCTTAACCCATGGAATACAATATTCATAATCCCTGCAAAATATTCCCATATATTTTCCCGGTCCCGGCACGATAATCGCACAGATTTTGCCACAGACCGGATCAAACTCCAAATCCCGCACATGCCCTATGAACCTGCCCTCCTCCACGCTCACAACCTCTTTTTCGCATAAATCCAGAAAACGCATAAAACAGACCTCCCTTGGTCTATCTTATGCGTTTCTTTTTGATTTTGTGCTTATAAAAGCGTTTTATTCATAAAATTATACATTAAATCTGAAAAGAATTACATCTCCGTCCTTAACAACGTACTCTTTTCCTTCCATGCCTACGATGCCCTTTTCTCTTGCGGCTGCAAGGCTTCCGTTGTCGAGAAGATCCTGATAGTTGACTACCTCCGCCTTGATAAAGCCTCTCTCGAAATCAGTATGAATCTTGCCGGCTGCCTGCGGTGCCTTTGTACCTTTCTTTATAGTCCATGCACGGCACTCATCCTCTCCTGCTGTGAGGAAGGAAATAAGTCCGAGAAGTGAATAGCTGGCTGCTACAAGCTTATCGAGACCGCTTGACTCAACACCTAAATCCTCAAGGTACTCCTTCTTTTCGTCCTCATCGAGATCTGCAAGCTCCTGCTCAATCTGTGCACAGATAACAAATACCTCTGCGCCCTCTTCCTTTGCCATCTCTCTTACCTTTGCAACATGCGGATTGCTTGCGCCGTCATCTGCGAGGTCGTCCTCTGATACATTTGCAGCGTAGATGGTAGGCTTTGCTGTAAGGAGATTATATCCCTTGAACCAAAGCTGTGCATCCTCATCATCAGGCACTTCAAAGGTTCTGGCCATCTTTCCGTCCTCAAGATGAGCCTTTACTGCCTCAACAAGCTCAAGCTCCTTTGCAAGTGTCTTGTCCATTCTTGCCTGCTTTGCAATCTTTGCAATTCGCCTGTCAAGAATCTCAACATCCGAGAAAATAAGCTCAAGATTGATTGTCTCGATATCTCTTGCAGGATCTACAGAACCATCTACATGGATAATGTTTGTATCTTCAAAGCAGCGCACTACGTGTACGATTGCATCTACCTCACGGATATTTGCAAGGAACTGGTTGCCAAGCCCCTCACCCTTGCTTGCTCCCTTCACAAGACCTGCGATATCAACAAATTCGATTGTTGCAGGTGTAACCTTCTTTGTGTGATAGAGCTCTCCGAGCTTTACGATTCTCTCGTCAGGCACTGAAACAATACCTACGTTTGGGTCGATTGTAGCAAAAGGATAGTTTGCTGAAAGCGCTCCTGCCTTTGTGAGTGAGTTGAATAATGTAGACTTTCCGACGTTCGGAAGTCCGACGATGCCGAGTTTCATGGTATATATATCTCCTTTAAATTGATTTCATATGTATTTTGCGTATCGGATGTTTGTTGATACAACTATGTAGTGTACCACATTAAGGAAGATTTGTACATAATCTTACGCAAATCCCCATTCGTTATATCCATTTTCTTACGCAAATCCCCATTCATTTCTTCCGGTGCTGTTCTTTTTCACGAAAAAACCTTCCCACATATAACCTAATATGCAGGAAGGTTTTCACATTTTTTATTCACTTATCATCTCATCGCACTTAATCTGCTCGATATGTATGGCAAGGTAGCCTGTCTCATTGTCCAAAAACTCATGATTTAAGTCCTTTCCAAGCTCCTTACATATCTCACCTGCCAGTGCGAATGACTCCGGATAATTTTTCTCGATAAACTGATTGAGATCAACCTTTAATTTTTCTCCGGTCGCGGCTCTTGATACCATGTGGCGGATATGGTTCATGAGGCGGTTGTAGGCCATAGTAGTGACATCTATGTGCTTTCCGATCTTTTCTCTATAAATGTGGCGCATTTTCGAACTGCTGCCGCCATCTCCATGGCATCCGATACCTTTGAATTGTTTAAGGATGTATGAATATGAAGAGTAATGTAGCCGATCTCATCATCAATTATATCAATTTGTTTTTTATCCTTTAGTATATGGCGTATATTCTCAGCTATCTTGTACTCCCTATAAAACATCACACGGATGTCATCGTTTAAAGGATTGCTGATCTGTTCTTTGTTTTCCATACGCTTTACAGCAAATGCTATATGATCTGCCATAGGAAACAATATGCTTCTGTCTATATGTCCAAACTCATGCTCTGCATTATCGAGCAGTGTGTTTGCAATCTCAAGATACTCCGGCTCGATGGATTTTACTATGTCCTTTGCCGGACCTCTGTCCCTTGTCTGGGTCAGCTCATACAGTGAATCCTCTTCAGTTGGCTCGACAGACTGTGTAATTTTCTTTCCAAAACCCACACCCTTTCCGACTATAAGATATTCTCTTGCGCTCTTGTCCTTTACCGCAAGCACTGTATTGTGATTTAAGACCTTTGTGATTCTGTACATATCATTCCCCTGACATTTTTATTACTTCTCGTAGGTATCAACTGCGTAGAGAGGCTCCCCCGCCTTAATCGGTCCGTCTGTGATGAGGCGGATTTTCTGATTATCTTTTAGCTCTGTGCAGATGACAGGAGTGGTAACTGATGGTGCGTTCGCCTTTAAGTAGTCAAGGTCAAGCTTCATAAGCACATCGCCCTTATTAACATGGCATCCTGCCTCAACCTGTACGTCAAAGCCTTTACCCTCGAGCTTTACTGTATCAATTCCTACATGGATTATCATACCAATTCCTGAGTCGGTTGTAAATCCCAAAGCATGCTTTGTATCAAAAACGAATAAAACAGTTCCATCCTCAGGTGCTACAACTACACCCTCCTCAGGTGTGACTACTGCTCCGTCACCCATCATTTTGCCGGCGAAGGCCTCATCAGGCGCTGTTGAGAGGTCTGCTGCAATTCCTGTCATAGGGCTTGAGATGATGACTGTGCTTGTCGGCTCTTTTGCATCGCCGGCTTCCTGCGCTTTGCCTTCGTATGCATTTTCGTTCTTCACTTCATCTGCGTCTGCTGTATTATTTTCTGCTGCATCATCCTCGAAATGTTCCTCTGTCACACTCGCAAGATAATCCTCCAGATCTGATTTTATCACTGTTACTCTCGGTCCATAGATAATCTGTACGCCCTGTCCCTTGTGCACGACTCCTGATGCTCCTGTTGATTTAAGAAGCGCATCGTTTACCTTTTCAGGGTCAATTACTGTGATACGAAGCCTTGTTGCACAGCAGTCCACATCTGAGATATTGGCTTTGCCGCCGAGACCTCGTGATATGGTCTGCGAGAGCTCGTCTACAGCCGCTTTGTCGTCAGAAGTTTGTCCATCCTTGGCAGCTTTTCTTGCATTTACATCTGCCTTGGTGTAGAGCTTTGTCTCTGTATCGTCATCCTCACGGCCCGGTGTCTTGAAGTCAAACTTCTTTATAAGGAAGCTGAAAATAAAGTAATACAGTAAGAAATATACTATTCCCACCGGAATCACGAGCATCCAGCTTGTCTTTTCATTACCCTGCAATATACCAAACAGGAAGAAATCAAGAAGTCCTCCTGAGAAAGTAAGTCCTACCGCGATGTTTAAAATATGTGCTATCATGTATGCGCTTCCTGCGAGCACTACCTGTACTGCAAAGAGAGCCGGTGCTACGAAAAGGAATGAGAACTCAAGAGGCTCTGTTATTCCTGTAAACATACATGCAAGTGTTGCAGAAAGTAAAAGGCTTCCTGCCTGTTTTTTCTTTTCCGGCTTTGCACATTTATACATTGCAAGTGCTGCTCCCGGAAGACCGAAGATCATGAAAATGAACTCTCCCGAGAAATATCTTGTGGCATCGGCACTAAAATGTGCGATGTTTGCAGAGTCAGCAAGCTGTGCGAAGAAGATGTTCTGTCCACCCTCAACCATATGTCCTGCAACCTCCATCGTTCCACCGACTGCTGTCTGCCAGAACGGCATGTAAAATACATGGTGCAGTCCGAATGGAATAAGAGCTCTCTTTATAATACCAAAGAGCAGTGTTCCGAAATATCCTGTTCCTGTCACCACTCCGCCGAGTGCATAGATTCCGTTCTGCACTGTCGGCCAGATAAAATACATTAAGATTCCTACAAAAAGATATGCCACTGTTGAAATGATAGGCACAAATCTTGTTCCACCGAAAAATGACAATGCATTCGGCAGCTCAATCTTGTAGAAACGGTTGTGCAGTGCTGCCACTCCAAGTCCTACGATAATACCGCCAAACACACCCATCTGCAGTGACTGGATACCACATACTGATGTGATGGTTCCATCAAGCACATCCTTTGCAATGCTTCCGTCTGCAAGAATTTTTCCGGAAATCTTGAGCATCGCATTGATTGATACATTCATAACAAAGTATGCTATGACTGCTGAAAGTGCTGACACCTCTTTTTCCTTCTTTGCCATTCCGATTGCTACTCCGACCGCAAAAATGAGCGGAAGGTTATCGAATATGGCACTTCCGACCGCATTCATGATTACAAGAAGTGCATGGAGTATAGTCTTATCTCCGAGCAGCCACTGTAAACCATAGGTCTCAATTGTTGTGGTGTTGGTGAATGAGCTTCCTAGTCCTAAAAGCAAGCCTGCTACCGGAAGGATTGCGATTGGAAGCATGAAGCTTCGTCCTACTCTCTGCAGGACACCAAAAATTTTGTCTTTCATGAGCTTTTCCTCCTATAAATGCAGGGTATGTACCGATTTGCACCTATCATTCTTTTTTGCTCCAGCGACAAAAAGGAGGCACTTATCATACACTAACCCTGTTAAAAGTTATGTACGACAAATGCCTCCCTAAAAGTAACACGTCTGTTAAAGTTTATATCACAGAAGCTTTATCATTTCAACACAATTTTCCCCGCGAATTTATTTTTTGTTAATCATGCTGTTTTTATACATGTTTTTTTGTGAATTATGTCTAATGTCTTTTTTCTCCAGACGCCTCCATGTTTCCATCACCATAAAGCATTCTTCACCTGTGATACCCTCTGATGAATACACAGCCTTTTGTATGATGCGCATGTACTCGTCCCAGTGGATTCCACAATAATCCGGTCCGCAGTATTTTTCCTTAAGGTTAGCCAGATAAAGCTCATCTGTCCTGTTTTTTGAAGGATGTCCCAGTCCTTTGTAGATGCGGTTGTTTATCATTATTGCTGCCCTGCTGTAACGGCCTTTTTTCACTCTTTTTGCAAGTCTTGCTTCCCACAAAATATTTCTTCGCCTTTTGATATAAACTATGATGGCTGTAAGTGCAGTCAGAAAAATCACACAGAGTGAGGTTTTTAAAATCACCGGTGGTATATGAAGTCTCGTTTTTGAGTTCTGAGCATCTGTACGTTTATCCGCACCTGACTGTGAACCATAAGCATTCTCACTTCCATCACCTGATGTACTGTTTGCTGCAGCTTTTGATGTATCATCTTTTGCTGTGTCATCATTTTCTGCATCTGTATTTTTTATATCTTCATTTGCAGCATCTTCATCTGCCGCAGTATCATTCATATGCTCACTATCATTATAAGCAGCACCGGTGTTTGTTTTCTTTCCGTTGACACCAATATAGTCAAACGGATTCTCACCTGTCACATACTCAAAATATCCCGGTGTCATCTCTACCGGAATCCATCCGAAATCATCCAGATATATTTCAACCCAGGCATGCGACTGCGAATCCTTCACCTCACATATATCCTCATCATTTTCACCGGATTTGAAGCTGTCCTCCTTTGCACAGTATCCGCTTACATAGCGGCATGGAACGCCCATCTGTCTGAGTATCATCGTGCCAGCCGATGCAAAATGCACGCAAAAGCCCTGTCTGCTATTTGAGAGGAAATTTTCAACTACATCCTTACCGCCTGTTGAAGGAGGATTTTTGCTGTACTTAAAAGCCTTCGATGTCAGAAACTGCTGCACCAGCTGTGCTGCCGCAATCCTGTTAGCATCATTTTCTCTTATATAGCCTGTGTACATCATATTGCTTGTGAGCTGTCCTGTCCTAAGAAGCCACTTTGCATCTTCCGCAACAATTCCGTCACCGCCCTGCTTTGCAGTATAGTTTTCCATTACATAATCATTGTATGCCGCATAAAAATCATTATTGACCTCAAGAGGCTGCTCAGGCTCAAGGATAGACATTTCCAGACTACCATCGAAAAAACCGGGACACGCCGACACCTCGATAGTCTTTGTCGCTTTATCCTTTGTGATAACAAAGTCTTCGTCAAAATCTATATCGCCCTTGGCATCTATACTGTACGGGTCGATACAGTACGGCAAATAGGTGTATTTGGTGGAAAGCTTCTTCATCGTGATTGTATACTTTTCGGTTGCCGGATTGGTCTCATCATCATAATAACCATCAAGCAGCGTGGCTAATCCGATTGTAGTCTGCCAGGCTGTCATCCTTGAAGCATCATGATACTCTTTTTCCATCCCGGAAAAATCAGACTTTTTAATCCATCTGCCATTCTCATAGGTATCACCGTAGAAGCTTCTCATATAAATATTAGAAGGCACTCCTGCCTTTGCTTCTACCGTCATCACTGTTTTTTCACTGTAGCTTGGGTAGTGATTACTAACCGTGCCATCCTGTAAATCAATCCCCACGCTGAAGAATGATTTTACGCTGCCCTCCAAATCCTTTTGAAAGGCAAGCATCTGTGGCTTTTTATCGGCAAGTGTATCAGCAAGAGGTTTAAATGAAAATACACATATAAAAAGTATTGCTGACACTGCCGCCATGTATAAAAACGCCGCCGCTATCCTTAAAGCCTCATTGCCCTGTACACTGCCATTTGCATCATATCCTGCCACTGTGCGTGCGTTGCCATCTGCGATAAGACACCAGAGTGTACACAGCGTGAGCATAACAACCTCGCTGACACTTGGGCTTTTGCCTATGCACAGCTGTACCGCAAGCATAAGCGTTGGAAATAATGTGAGCATGCGTCTTCTTTTAATTTGAACCGCCAGTGTCACCAGCAAAAGCATAACTATAAACGATACAAAGCCAACAAATGCCCCCGCATAGGCTTTATCGCCCTTTGGACAGACAAATGAAGTGCCATAGTACACATTTATTATCTCAAGATACCTGCCCTTTACATACAAAAAGCCGTCTTTTATATGCTCTGCAGCCTGCCAATTTGCAATAAACACTCCAAGCAGAAATACAAGCAGCAGCCCCGTATTTATCGCATGGCGCACCCATTTTCTTGTGTCAAGCGATGTAAGCCTGTTTATAAAGCCGCTTATCACCGAAAAAATAAACAGCCACACATACACATAATATGGGCATCTCACATGTGAAACAGTAGTATTCACAACAGACACTGCACACACCGTAAGAAGTACTGCTGCAGCTGCATTGGCAAGTTCAGTAAGCAGGACACCAAGCACTGTAAATGCATTATTATAATCAGGCTTTATCTCATTTGTGTCAGATCTCTGCCATCTGCTTTTCCTAAATGACAATCTCGTTTTTTTCATCCGCTCTGCCAACTATCTCCTCTCCCCTTTTTATCTGAAGTCTTCCGTCCACGCTAAGCAGACACACAAGCTTTTCTGCCCGGTACTTTTCCTCATACAAAAAAATCGCATCATTTTTTGTATCCGGCTTTATTTTAAGAAAACTGTTCAAAAATATGTAAAAGCCCTCCTCGTCATCCACTCTGGCTCTCACAATATCGTTTATGGCGGTATCATACCACGCCACATAATGAGAGCATTTTTGATCCATAAGTGAAAAGGAAAGTGAGACAAGAAGCTTCATAAAAGCATCTGCCTGTCTGCCCTTCTTTATCCCCCTTAAATCTGCTACTATGGCCACCGCACATGCCTTTGGCAGGCTGTTCTCCTTTACCATCAGCTCATCAGTCCTTGCAGAAAGCTTCCAATGCACACTCTGCAGCCTGTCACCGTTTTGAAACTCTCTGACATCAAACAGCTCCGACGGATCATATCCCGGTCTTAAATCATCATAGATATCAGAATCCCCAAAGAAATTTCTCACTCTGTCCGTTATCCTCACAGGAATCTCATCAATCTGCGGCATCACCTCAACATTTGCATATTTTTTAACTCTTTTCGTGACATAAAAAAGCCTCGAAAAATCATATAGCTTTATCCTTACAAGCTCAAATTCATAATTGCCGCATAGGTTCACGCTGTACAAAAAATCACTGCCTCCTGACAGCCATTTTGTACTTTTTTCGCCGGATAAATTATTTTTCACCGTTACACGGTATTTAACACCATCGAAGTCTGCCTCCTTCAGCCTGCAGGAAAGACTCACCCTGATACTCTCGCCCTGTGTGGCGATAGCTATCGGAATGTTTATAGCTGCCACTGCCCGGTGCACCTTTACAAGCAATGCTATAAATGTCAGCACCATAAACACACACATAAAGCAGCCCAGCAGTGCCAGCGCAGCATTACCGTATATCATCGACATATAAAAAACTATTGCCGCAGTAATTATTCCTATCAAAAAACTAATCACGATTACCTGCCTTTTTCACATAAGTTGTCGGCTGTTTAACAGCCTTTAGTATCTCATCTATCACTGAAAGTTCTGATACATGTGATACTCTCGCCTTGGTATTTAGCACGATTCTGTGCTTTGTCACATCCGCAAATACAGAAACCACATCAGATGGTATGACATAGCTTCGCCCACTCAGATACGCATACGCCTTTGCCATCCTCACACACGCAATCGTACCTCTCGGACTCACTCCAAGCTCAATGTACGGACTTGTCCTTGTCGCATCAACCAGATCCACAATGTACGAATAAATACTGTCATGTATAAACACCTGCTCAACCTCTCCCTGCATCTCAACAAGTCCCTGTGCATTCATAACAGGCTTTATCGTATACTCATCAGCCTTCACACTTTTGCCCTTTGCAATATCAACCTCTGCATCATGTGAAGGATATCCCATGCTCATACATATCATAAACCTGTCAAGCTGTGACTCCGGCAACAGCTGTGTACCGGCGCTGCCCTTTGGATTTTGAGTGGCCATCACTATAAACGGCTCCGGGACCTTCCTGCTTATTCCATCCACAGTGACATTTCCCTCCTCCATAACCTCCAGGAGCGCAGACTGTGTTTTGGGACTTGTTCTGTTAATCTCATCTGCCAGAAACAGATTACACATCACGGCACCCTCGCGGTACACAAACTCTCCGGTCTGCTTCTGATACATAGAAAAGCCAAGTATATCAGCAGGCAACACATCCGGAGTGAACTGTACTCTGTGATTCACAAGCGCCATCGCCCTTGAAAAAGCTACTGCAAGCGTAGTCTTTCCCACTCCCGGCACATCCTCAAGCAGTATATGTCCACCTGCCAAAAAGGCAGCAAATGCCTTGATGATACAATCATCCTTGCCCTTTACTGCCTTTTTTACTTCGTCTATCACTAACTGTGCATTATTCATTTGTCTTATCCCCCGGTTAATCATTTTAAACTGCCGATGATCATCTTCATCATCTTATTCATAAATAGCTATATATATTTTACATATTTAGTATCAATATTTCAACTTTTATCACTTAAATTAAACAATTCTTAAAATTAATCATCTCCGCTGCTACACTGTTCCGGTGATGACAAGTGTGCTCTCACCCGGTGTGACAACCCACGCTCCTGTTGTGCTATCCTGTGTATAGGTTGCAGCCGGAACAGTGATTGCACCTGCCGTGCTCGAAAATGTGCCTGTCGCCTCATTGTAAGTGTAATCTGTAGCTGCAGTCCAGGCTGTGCCGTTTAATGCGGCTGTAAGATTGTTCAAAACCGGAGCAAATGTGTCTGTTATAACCACGCCTGTGGTATTGGTTGCCGCAACGCTTCCGTAGTTTTGAATCCTGAAGGTATAGGTCAGTGTACCGTTTTCCGTCACAGGAACAGGGCTTACTGACTTAGTAATTGCAAGATTTGGTGAAGCCTCGGCATTTACTGTCTCTGCTGCTGTGACCGGAGTGATTCCTGTGCCGCTTACTGTAGCGGTGTTTGTGACAGATGCCTCTGTGCCAAGAGGAGCATACTCATTTAACGCTGCCTCATAGATGACAGTTGCATTGCCACCTGCAGGGACATTTATGCCTGTTATGCTAAGAGGCGGTCCCTGGGTTACTGCAGGCGCTGCCTGGAGTGTGCCGTTTGTATAGTATTTTGCGGTGTTATTCACATAGGTTAATGGTACAAGAGTGTTGGTGTTAAAGGTATAAGCACCTAGATTGTCAGAAAGTGTCAGACCGTTTATTGCGGTATTTCCGGAGTTTACGATACTCACCACATAGGTTATTGTATCGTTTTGATTGTAGGTGTTTTTGACTGCTGTTTTCGTAGCAGAAAGCACCTCCAGTATTTCTCCGACTGCTATATTTGAATTGGCTACATTGTTGCCATAACGAAGCTGTGCCTGATTAGTAAATCGTGCCATATATTTTCCATCCTTTCATATATTCAGGTATGGTTTAATATATGACACAAATCTACAAATGCCACAGATTATTTACTGTCCTGTTTATTTTTCTCCACATCAGCCTTTTTGATAAGCTCAAGAAGCTTTACAAGCTCCTCCTCATCCACGCCGGTGTAGCCTGAAAGCTCACTAAGGCTCGGCTCGAAACCCTTATCGGATTTTAGTTTCTCCACTGCACGGTTTACCAATGAAACCTTTCCTACAACAGTATTCTCGCTCTCATCCTCACCGGTCTGCTCCCTGATACACTCTTTCATAGACTCCTCTATGGCATCCAAAAGCTCCTTTTCCACATCTATCTCATCCCCGCAGCCACAGAGCTCAGTAAGGCACATGAAAAGTCCCATGTTTCCCTCCTGTACTACGTCCTCAAAGCCCTCTGATGTAACGGCAAGCTTCTTTGCCATGGCAAGCACACTTTTGAGCCAGAAATTTGATATAGTGTGTATCACACTCTCATCACCTGCAAGCAGCTTTTTGTACATATCGTCCTGCTCGGCCTTTGTGTAATCAGGTATCTCTTCAAGCTCCTCAAGATACATCCTAAACATAGGTGAATCCGGGATAAGGCTGTCCTCGTCTATATCAGGCTCAGCTTCATTATCCTGCTTGGCCTTATTATTCTTTCCACCTGCTATGGCATCCATCGAATCTCCTTCTGAGTATATTACATTGTTTAATGCAGCATTTTCAGACGATTCATCCCCATGTAATTCGTCATGTGATTCATCCTCATAATCACCTGCACTCTCATTCTCCTGCTCATGTGGTGTGATGAGAAATTCAAATACCATATCCTCCTGCGCCTTATTAAGCTCCATATCCTTAAAATAAGACATGATTTCATCTCTGCCAATAGGCTCCGCTGATGTCCTGATAATCTCGGCCACGCTCTGCACTGTCTCTATAAAGGTATTCTGATCTAACATATTTTACACTCTCCTGTCTGATTTCCAAAAACTACATAACTATATCAATCCCTGGATAAAAATAAACAAAATTAAAAGCGGCAGTATGAACTGAAAATACGGCTTAAGCTTCCTTGAAATCTTAAGTCCTGATCCTGTATTTGCCTCATCTATATACTTATCAAAGCCCCAGCCCCACTTTGTCACACAAAAAGCAGATAAACCAGTGAGCCAATCGGAAGAAGCAGATTGCTTACCATAAAGTCCTCGCTGTCAAGCACATCCCTGCCTCCTATGAGGTGCAGATTACTCCACACATTGTATCCAAGTACACACGGCATACTTGCAATAAGTATTATCACACCATTTATTAGCGCAGCCTTGTTTCTGGACCAGCCAAACATATCAATGGCAAACGACATGATATTCTCAAATACCGCAATAACGGTTGAAAAGCTGGCAAAGGTCATAAACAAGAAGAAAAGACAGCCCCATATGCGGCCTCCCTGCATATTTACAAACACATTTGGCAAAGTGATAAAGATAAGGCTTGGTCCTGCGTCTACCTCCACCCCATAGCTGAAGCAAGCCGGGAAAATGATAAGGCCTGACATTATAGCTACAAATGTATCAAGAGCACATATTTTGGCACCCTCACCTGCAAGAGTGCAGTCCTTTCCCATATAGCTGCCGAATATCTCCATTGCGGCCACACCCAGACTCAGCGTAAAAAACGCCTGATTCATGGCTGCTGTTATGACATTCTTTATTCCAATTTCAGAGACCGCATCCAGATTTGGAACAAGATAGAATTTCACTCCTTCCAAAGCCCCTGAAAGTGTGATACTGTGCACCGCAAGGACAATGATAAGCAAGAGCAGAGCACTCATCATAAATTTACTGATTTTCTCAAGCCCATTCTGCAGACCACGGCTACACACCAAAAAGCCAAGCACAACCGTAACTATCATCCAGAAAGCCATCTGCTTGGGGTCTGCAAGCATGTTTCCAAATGCAGCTGCCGTGTCATCAGTATTCATGCCTGATGTAAAATCTCCCTTTAGGAATTTAAAGAAATACGCAACCATCCAGCCTGAGACTGTTGTTGTAATACATCATGAGCATGTAGCAGCCAAGCATGGCTATCCATCCGTGAATATGCCATTTACTGCCCTCTTTCTCAAGAGCCTTGTAGCTCATCACAGCACTTTTTCTGCTGGCTCGGCCTACAGCAAGCTCCATCGTAAGCACCGGAAGTCCCATGCATACCAGAAATATAAGGTAAAACAGTACAAAAATACCGCCACCGTTTTGACCTGTCACATACGGAAAACGCCATACATTGCCTATGCCTATAGCGCATCCTGCACTTACCAGTATAAATCCCAGACGTGATTTAAATGATTCTCTTTTCATATTTATATATCTCCTATTGTTATTGCGTTACGTTATCACCCTGCTGTGAGCATTGACTATTGCTTTGTGCTTTATTACTCTCCTCAAAGACTCGCAGCTCCTTTATTGCCTGTCCACCCATCAGATAGAGAATACCTGTATTGAATATAGTCATAAGGCCGATTCCTACATCTCCGAGATCCCAGACAAATGTGTATGCCGCGATACCGCCTACAAACAGCATAACAAGAGCCAGCACCTTGTACATGGTCTGTGAAATCCAGTTATCCCCAAACAGGTACGCAACATTACTCCTTGCATAAAAAAGTATACCAAGGAAGGTGGAAAAGCTGAATAAAAACAATGTGACTGCTATAAAAATAACTCCAAAATCTCCAAGATGATACCTCATAGCTGACTGTAATAAATCCATGCCCTCTTTCCCTGCCACTATATTCTCCGGTGCAGTGAGCATGATCATTGCCGTACAGCTGCAAATCACTATCGTATCTATAAATACACCGAGCGCCTGCGTCAGTCCTGCCTTTACAGGAGTATCACACTCTGCCGCCGCTGCAGCGCATGGAGCTGAGCCTGAGCCTGCCTCATTTGAAAAAAAGACCTCTCTTTACACCGTTCATGAGCACCGCTCCAAAGCCTCCCGCAGCCACCTGCCTGATACCGAAGGCTTCCTCAAATATCCTTGAAAAAACCGATGGCATCATGCCTATATTTTTAATTATGATAAAAATGGTTATGGCAAAATAGCACACCGCCATGATAGGAACAACTATGTCAAGCACCTTTACCGTAGCATTTTTCCTAAGCACTATTACAGCAGCCACTGCCACTAGAATTATTGTAGTATAAATAGGTGGTACGCCAAATGCATTTTCAAAGGATGATGTGACAGAATTGCTGATCACCTGACTTATGCCACACCAGCAGATCAGTCCGGATATAGCAAACAAAACAGCTATAATAACATGTTTTTTCTTTTTGCCTGATTTATCCTCAAAGTAATGGTGTATGTAATACGCCGGACCTCCACGATAGCCTGAGTACAATGGATCCGGCTCCTTGTGAAGCTGTGCCAGTGTAGCCTCCACAAAAGCCGTGGATGAACCTATAATGGCTGTTATCCACATCCAGAAAACCGCACCTGCGCCTCCCACTGATATGGCAGCCACAACACCAACCAGATTACCCATGCCCACTCTCGTCGCCGTAGAGACAATGAGTGTCTGGAACGTGGACAGGCTGTCCTTATTTTCCTTTTTACCTGTCAGCGCCTTTATCATGTCCGGAAACATTCTGATTGGTAAAAGTCTTGTCCTTACAGTGAAATAAATTCCTGTCGGAATCAAAAGAATTATGAGCAGTGAGATTCCCACGCTCCCACCGCCGGGCAGTGGAATGTGTATCAGATCTCCCCACAAGAAAGAATAAACTTTTTCAATAAGTGCTACTATCATAGTAAATATCGTCCCCTTAGTTTTCATTGCTTCAACGCATTGAAGATGAAGCCAGTATTACTATGATACAATATGAGCAGGAAACTTTCAATATATTCTGGTTTTTTTTCTTTCACAAACAGTAATAAATACACTATAAGTCCCTTGCATATGAGATTATAATTTCTTATAATGATATAGTTGAATATTCAAAAGATATACGCCCTGGGAGATAAATAATGATAAAACTAATAGCAACAGATATAGACGGAACACTTGTAAAGGACGGCTCACTGCTCATAGATCCTGAGTACATGTCTGTCATCGACAGGCTCATAGACAAAGGAATAATATTTGTAGTCTGTTCCGGCAGACAGTTTTCAAGCGAATTTAAGCTGTTTGCTCCGATAAAGCACAAGCTTTTGTATATAACAGACGGAGGAACAGTCGTGCGCACTCCAAAGGAAATCCTAAAAACCTATCCTATGGACGAGGATATATGGAAGGGCATGTGCCGGATGGTCCGCGATGAGCTGCCTGCATGCGATTACTTTGCTGCTACTCCTGATTTCTGCTTTGCAGAGGATGGTGGCAGCCCAGTCTTTCATCTGCTTCGTGATTCATACGGCTTTGAGATGCGTGAGGTTGATGACATCACAAGGCTTGACAGAAATGACATCATCAAATTCACTGTCTTTCATCCCGACAAATGCGAAGAGCTGTGTACACCGGTTTTCATTCCGGCATGGAATAAAAAAGCTCACCTGGCAGCCGCCGGCAAGGAATGGGTAGACTGCAACGCAAAGGGTGTCAGCAAATGGACTGCACTCTCATACCTCATAGACAGATTCGACCTGCTTCCGGACGAAGTATGCTGTTTCGGTGACAATCTGAATGATATTGAGATGCTTCAAAATGCCGGTATAAGCTACGCCGTGTCAAATGCCCGCCAGGAAGTTATCGCAGCCGCAAAACACACCTGTGCGCCTTACTGGGAAAACGGAGTACTTAGTGTTTTAAAGTCTTTTTTATAATTTTTTTAATTTTTTAAAAAAAGTACTTGCATTTTTGTAAAACCCTGTGTATAATATCATTTGTCCGTGTGACACAGATATTCACACAGATGTTTGCGCTTCTAGCTCATTTGGTAGAGCACCTGACTCTTAATCAGGGTGTGCAGGGTTCGAGCCCCTGGAGGCGCATTTTTTGTACCCAAATTAATTTACCAACACTTTAAAAGAAGCCGGATTTATTCCGGCTTCTTTTTTACATATCTCTGTTTATATACATCTGTTTTTACTTTTTATTTGTTTTATTATCCAAAGCAGCTTCAATCGCATCAATCACAATCTTAAGAGCCTTGATTCTCGCATATTTCTTGTCGTTTGACTCAAGCACATGCCATGATGCGTAAGTGGTGTTGGTTTTCTTTAGCATCTCATTTACAGCAGTCTCATACAGATCCCATTTTTCTCTGTTTCTCCAGTCCTCATCGGTAATCTTCCATTGCTTTTCCGGAGTATTCTGGCGTTCCTCAAATCGAGCCAGCTGTGTATCCTTATCAATCTGCACCCAGAACTTTATGATGACAGCACCCCAGTCTGACAGCTCCTTTTCAAATTCATTAATCTCATTGTAAGCACGCTGCCATTCATTCTCGCTGCAAAAGCCCTCTAGTCTTTCTACCATAACCCTGCCATACCATGTCCTGTCAAAAATAGCTATATGTCCGGTCTTAGGAAGACGATTCCAAAATCTCCACAGATAGTGTCTGGCTTTCTCGTTTGGCAGCGGACTTGCAATCGGATGCACCTCAAAGCCTCTCGGATCCAGCGCCCCTGTGATTCTCTTTATATTTCCACCCTTTCCTGCTGCATCCCAGCCCTCATATGCTATGACAACAGGAATCTTTCGCCTGTATAGCTTGTTATGCAGCTCGCTAAGCTTAGACTGCAGATTTTTGAGCTCCTTTTTGTATTCTTCCTCAGATAGTTCCTTATCAAGTGATATCTCAGAAAGCTTTGGAATCTTCTCAAGCGGGAACACATTCTGTAACAGCGGCACAGCAAGATTACTGTTTTTAAGTGCTGTCTCTATTCCGCTAACCAGCGTCTCCAGCACCTGAAGCTCAGCCCATTTTCTATTCTTTGCATCAACTATATACCAAGGATCTGCAGGCGAATTTGTATCATTCAGATATCTGTCAAACACATGCATACACTTGTCATAATGCTTATTCTGCCAGTCTTCATCTCCACTGACACGCCATCTGGTATCCTTATTCTCCTTTAATACCTCAATACGCTTTTTTTTTGTTCCTTCCGGCTGATTTGGAAGAAAAATTTCATAACAAGATAACCATTGTCAGTCAGCTGTCGCTCGAAGCGCTTCACGCTTTCAATTTTCTTCTTGTACTCCTTCTCTCCTATCTTGTCGTGCAGTACATCCTTTACTACCTCATCCATCCAGCCCGAATCAAGAAACTCAAGCTTCCCGTTTGCCGGAATCTTTACAAAATACCGATATAAAAAAGGCTTGCGTCTTTCCTCCTCTGTCGGCTCGTCCATGGTTGCGACCTTGAAAAATCGCGGATCAATATTCTTTATTACCTTACCGAGCACACTGCCCTTTCCTGCAGTACCCCAGCCCTCAAACAGCACAAGTACAGGCAGTCCATGCTCCTTAATCTGCATCTGAAGCACAGACAGCTTAGAGCGCGCTGCATGCAGGCGCTCATCCAGCTCTTCCTCCTCCGGAATTTGTGGTTTAATCCAGTTTTCTAACACGTAATTACCTCCCAAATATATAATTTCAGCCATAAAACCGCTACATCACTATATTAGTATAGCTTTTTTCAGGCTAAAATACAATCTTCACACTATATTTGTTTCAGGTATGTTTCAGTTCTCTGCTTCTCCAATATTTGTCATTTTAAAGCCCTCTCCGTGTACCTCATGAGACTCAACAACCACAATAAAAGAGTCCGGATCTGCATCTTTTACGGATTTACGCACCTGGTACATTTCCTTACTGTTGCATGCACACATTACCACCTGAATATCGTCCTGCTTATATCCTCCCTGCGCCTTAAGAATAGTGCTTCCGCGCTGACTGCATTCATCAATTACATCGCATATTCTCTTTCCATTTTTTGTGACGATAAAGGCTACTTTGCCTGAATTCATGCCATATATCATTTTATCAATAACAACCGCAGACAGTATATTCACTATCATGCCGTAAATCATTCCGTCAATATCCCGAAACAAAAGTCCTCCAACCAGAATAATTCCGACATCAGTAAGAAAAGAGATGTTGCCCATCGATAAATGAGGCCGCAATGCTTTTACAGCCATGATTATAAAATCAGCTCCTCCTGTTGAAGAATTTCTTGTATAAATCATGGCATAGCCTATTCCGCAAAAATACACCTGTGCACAATGCCGCAAGCAGTCTGTCTCCCTGATACACCGGAAATAACGGCGCAACAAAGTCAACAATAAAAGAAGACAAAAGCATGCATCGTATTGAGCTGACAAAAAATTTTCTGCCCAATAATTTGCAGCATAGTATCGCAACCGGAATATTAAGCAGGACCGTTGATAAACCAATGGAAATATTAAACAGCCGGTATAAAATAATCGAAATACCCGAAAAACCTGTCATAGGAAACTCTGCCTGCAGAGCGAAGTTATATATACCTATTGCATAAAAGATGCTTCCCGCAAGCTCCCACATAATCTGTACCAATAATTCTTTTTTCTTATTCATATTGCATCTATCCTCCAAAATAAATAAGCGCCCGGAAACAAATCTTACAGTGTAAATTACTGCACCTACGATTTGCTCCCAGACGCTTTAACCACTCATCCGGTGAAGAGTGAACGTTTTCTGATGTATGCCATTATTATATTTGAGATGTTAAATTAAGTCAAGCCGGAATCATCAATTTTCCAGATACTACTTCACAAGGTATGACAGCACATCACAAACTGCTGTAGAAACCAGTATTGCAACATACACTCATTATTTCTGCATAAATTCAAACACTGCCTCTTTCATCGGAATCGCAGGTATTCCACCTCGCTTTTGCACACACAATCCTGCAACTGCATTTCCCAAAACAGCACACTTTCTGATTTCTTCCCATTCCATCTTTTCTACGGGCTTATTTATAGAAAGAATACTGCATAATACGCCTCCCCAGAAAGAATCCCCTGCTCCGGTCGTATCGACCGCATGTGTCTGAAATGCTTTGATGATTTCTTTTCTGCTTTTTGTTGCCATAAGAACGCCATGTTCTCCCAATGTAATGGCAACCAGCTTTGGTCCCATAGCAAGAATTTCTTCTGCAGCCTGCTCATAACTTTTAGCCCCTGTCAGTAGAATACTCTCTTCATCCGATACTTTCATGACATCTACCAGTTCTACAACAGACTTCATTTTTTTCACTGCATACTCTTTGCTCTTCCAAAGAGACGGGCGGTAATTTGGATCATATGAAATAAGTACACCCGCTGCTTTTGCCATTTTTACTGCTTCGATCGTTGCGCTTTCTGCCGGCTCGTCTGTCAGCGATAATGATCCAAAATGAAAAATTCTGCATCCGGAAATTAATGTCTGATCCAGTTCTTCTTTTTTTAACTGTGTATCTGCACCCGGTTTTCTTGCAAAAGAAAAATTTCTTTCTCCATTTTCACCGATTTCCACAAATGCCAGTGTTGTAAAATAATCCGGATCTTCGACGATAGCATCTGTATTGATTCCTTCCGTTTGCAGTGTCCTCTTTAAAAATTTACCATGCATATCGTTTCCAACTTTTCCAATAAAAGAGGTGCGATACCCAAAGTGGCTTGCAACGGTTAGAAGATTTGCCGGAGCACCGCCGGGATTCTGTTCAAACAGTTTTCTCCCACCCTGACTGTGTCCTGCTTCCGTAAAATCAATCAGCAATTCTCCCAATGCCACGATATCAACTTTTTCTTCCATTTTTCAGTTCCTCCACAATCTCGTTATAACGTTTTTTATTTAACCGGTAGAAAAATAATACAACCGCAGTCACAATCCAAAGTGCACCTGGAATCGTCGTAAATGCATGTTTCATAATTGAAAGTACAGTTGCATTTTGTGTCTGATTTGCAATATAACCATATTTTCCAAGTAATCCTGCTAAAAGTGCTGTTCCAACTGCCATTCCGATTTTATTTCCAAGTGAAATAAATGCATACTGAAAACCATCATTTCTAAGTCCGGTTTTCCACTCCCCATATTCCACACAGTCTGGAATAATTGCATAGATTGCGGTATTAAATCCAGAGAAAAAAAACTGTGTGAGACCAGATAATGCATAAAAAATAGCCGGTGATTCTTTGGCATTGAAGAAAAACATAGACAACATGGAAATTCCTGTAAATAAAGCAAAGATAGATGCTGTTCTTCCTTTGTTATTCAACTTGCGGAATAATGGTTGAAAACAGGCTGCCCCGATGATAGAAGGAATAATGATGCACATCGAATAAGTTGTGTAGTAGGAGGCATTTCCTTCCACATATGTAAAATAATACAGAATATCTGCGTTTCTACCATATAATGTAAATCCAAATAATATCTGTCCTGCCAATGCAAGAAGATATGGTCTGTTCTGCATAACTGCTTTCAACTGTATCTTTACAGAAATTTTTTCTTTTTCCGGAATAATCACTGCCTCTTTCGTCTTCGCAAAGCAGAAGAAATGACAGGCTGTAAAAATACATCCATATATGACCGCAACCGTCAGATATCCTGTCTTTGCACTATGACTGCCGAATTTGCTGAGCAGTGGAACTGTGATAATATTTAACACACCAATTGCAATCATAGCGGCAACCGAACGGGATGTATTTATTTTTGCACGTTCATCAATATCCTGTGTCATAGCACCACACAAGGTTCCATATGGAATATTCACACAGGTATACCCCAAAACCAGCAGACAATATGTAATTACCATATAAATGATTTTTCCATTCTGTGGCCAGTCGGGTCTTGCCCAGAATGTCATAACAAGAAGGATTGCTGTAATTGGTGCCGCTACTAACAGCCATGGACGGTACCGTCCCCATTTCGATTTTGTTTTATCCGTAAGTCCCCCGACAATTGGATCATTGATTGCATCCCAGAATCTTGAAAAAAGCATAAGCGCTGACACAGCCGCCATACTGATTCCGAACACGTCTGTATAAAATATCATCAGAAAATTACTTACGAACATCCAGCTGAAATTACATCCAACATCACCAAACCCATATGCAATCTTACTGATCAGCGGTACTTTTCCATTTTTGTTTTCGCTACTCATATGTCCCTCCTATTTTTATCAGAGTTTCTGACAAAACTCTATTCTTTCCTCATTTGGTCCCTTAATCATAAAAAACTTCACACCCTTTTCCCAAAATGGCAGTTCTTCGATTCCATCTGTAATAACTGTGTATTTTTCATTGCAGATTTTCTGATACATACTTTCAATGTCTTCCACATCAAGTGCTACATGTTGGTATGCACCGTCTGACATTGCCGCCTGCCCATTTTCAAAAGTTTCTATACAGTAATTTTTTATCTGTAAAAATGCCACTTTTTCCCCTGCTTTTTCATTATATGTCTGCATAATTACTTCGAATCCAAGACTCTTATAAAACTCAACTGTTTTCTGTAAATCGTTTGTCGGGAGCCCGACATGGGCTACTCCGACAATTCCATATTTATTTTTCATACGAACTCCTTACTTTTCATTGACGTTGATAATTACTTTCATCGTTGTCTCGCGGTTATCATCAATATACTGATATGCCTTCAGATAATCTTTAAAAGCAAATGTCTTTGAGATAAGCGGTTTCAAATGAACTTTTCCCTCATTCACCAGTCTGATTCCATCTATGTAATCATCATGGCGGTACATCATCGTGCTTTTAATGTCAAGTTCGTGATCATTTGCCACTGCAAGATCTACTTCTGCCATTCCTGCAAAAACAGCCACCAGTACAATTGTGCTTCCTTTTCTTGCATATTTAATTGCCTGTCCCATTGTGATATTGTTTCCGGCACAGTCGTAGATCACATCCGCCTTATCCGGTCCAAATGCTTCGATCATTGCCTCACCGAAGTCTTTATTTTGGGTATTCACACACACATCAATTCCACATTCTTTTGCCTTTGCCAGTCTAAGATCACTGATATCTGTGATCATCACTTTCGCTGCCCCCATTCCTTTTGCTGCCTGTGCCACGAGATTTCCGATCGGTCCTGCTCCAAGGACTGCAATATTCATGCCAGCCACATCGCCCATCTGTTTTACACCATGAACTGCCACAGCAAGAGGTTCGATCATAGCTCCTTCTTCATAGGACATATCTTCTGGAATAGGTGTTACTTTAGATGCATCCACTGCAAAATACTCAGATGCTGTTCCTGTCGTCTGAAATCCCATTACTTTTAATTCCTCACAGAGATTATACTTTCCATGACGACATGGATAACAATGTCCACAATATACCTGAGGCTCTATCGTCACCTTCTGTCCCACATGAAACTCTGTGACATTTTTTCCAAGTTCTGTAATCTCACCTGAAACCTCATGTCCCTGTGTTACCGGATATTTTGTAAACGGATGTTTTCCATGATATACATGGATATCAGAACCACAGACACCAATATTCATAATCTTAACCAACACCTGGTTTTCCTTTACCTCCGGAACCGGAACCTCTCTGAAAATAATTTCTCCTGGATTTGTCATTACCTGCTGTAACATAATTGTTTCCTCCTTTTTTATATTGTTTTATTTTATGTTTTATAAAATGTTTTATTAAAGTAATTACATTATTACAATGTAAACACGATTTGTCAATATGTTTTTTCATAATTTTATATATTTCATAATTTTAAAATACAATTTTTTGTGTATTTTTCACAATCAACACGAAAAAAACGGAAAGGAAACCGTAGTTACTGTTTTCTTTCCGTTTTTTACTATAATATGATATGAGGATCAAAAAATTTACAATTCACCCATATGTTTTGTAAAAAAGTATTTCGCGGCTCCAACAGCTGACGCTTCTTTCTTATACGAACAATTTTTCAAGTATGAAACATCATGCTCAAAGCCATTATATGCCATCACTTTTTCTCCCAGTGGTATCATATAATCTGACAATACACCTCCCACATCACCTCCTAGTATGATATCCATATCATATGCCATCCGCAGATTTGATATCAAAACAGCAAGATGATCCAGATACTCATTCCATGTCTGCAAAATTTTTTCGTCACCACTTTCAATTTTTTCCATAAATGCATCCAGTGACTGCCTGTTATCTTGTGTCAGTACACTTGCAGCACAATATGCATCCGCACATCCTGATTTACCACAATAACACTTTCTTCCACCGGGAACGAGTATCATGTGACCAAACTCCCCTGCTTTCTGGTTCTGCCCTCGAAACAGCTTTCCATCTATGCAGAATGCGCCTCCTAAGGTGTGGTTCAAAGACAGATATATCGCATTTGGATACTTTTGCTTTTTTTCTGCAAGCATTGCAGCATTAGCATCGTTTTCAAAATATACTGGAATTTCCAAAGCCTGCTCTAAAAAGCGCAGACTATAATTCTCTATACCTAAAGCATGGGATTTTAAAACGATCCGTTCTTTCTGATCAATAATTCCTGGAATCGCCACTCCAATCCCAAGTAGCGTATCCTTCGCTAATTCGCCTTCAAGAAAAGTTTTGACCTTTTGTGCCACCTCTGTACAATAGGATAATTCTGCCGTAAATTTTAAACGGATGCGATCTTTTTTTATAATCTCATCTCCAAGATTTACTAATACCATTTCTATATGATTCGCTGTAATCAAAATTCCCATTGCATGACAGTATGACTTATTAATCCCTATACTTTTTGCCTTTCGTCCACCGGTCGAAGCATATTCCCCAGTTTCTTCCAACACCATTTTTTCTAACAAGTCATTCACATTTGCTAACACAGTCGGCATACTCAAGTTTAACTCTTTTGCGATTTCTGCCTTGGATGTGACATGATTGTTCAGCACATAATTAATTATTTTTTTTCTTGTTATATTTTTTTTATCTTTATTTTCCGTTTTCTTACCCTCTTTTATTAAATATATTATAAAAGAATTATATGCTTTTTTATTCTTCTTGTAAAGCAATGTTTTATAATTAATCTCCGACAGAATAAAGGAATATCTGAAAAAGGGATTTGCATTAGATTATGACCGCTTGAAAAGACTTGGTGGCGGCTATCCCTGATACCTTATTCTTTCTACCAGCGTTTCCTTTTTCAGATTACTGCTTAAAACGCAGGAAAGTACAATCTGCAACAGACCGACCAAAAAAATCATAATAAGAATTGGTACGATTGGAACATGATAGATATTCATTCCAAATATTCCATTATGTTTTGCATAGGAAAAAAGTGCATAGCCGAGCGGCAGACCAATGATCAAAGCTACGCATATGGTACCAACCGTAAAAATCAGTCCCTGTAACTGCAGGCATAAATTTAATTGTTTATTTGTCATACCCACAGCCTGTAATATACCATATTCCTGCTTTTTTGTCGTAATATTCATGATCATGGTATTCGCCATATTCATAAACCCGATGAGTCCTACAATAGCCATAAACAGATAACAGCCAAGCTTCATCATGCTGCTTGCAAATTCGGCAGATTGTAACTGCGCATGATAAGTATCCATTTTTATATGCGAAGTATTAGAAATCAAAGTATTCAGACTTTGTTCTACAGATGCCACATCTTTTTTATCACAGTCCACCCACAGATAGCCATAGGCTGTTCCTCTCGGATTCATGGAACGATATACACCTTCCGGAATGACAAGATAAGTGTCCGCACTTACAAAAGATCCTGCAATCTTTCCCTGATAGGTATAGGTTCCACTTCCATTCTCAAAGTCAAATGCAATTGCTTCACCCGGAGCATATCCATCTTGTTCCATCCACGTCGACCAGCCAAAGAAAATTTCACCATTCTTTACCGCCTGATCATAGTCCATAGAGCCAATATCCCCGTCCTGGCGCATAAAATCAAAATCATTTTTACTCACAATATCAGCCGGAAATCTTGTTCCGTTCAGATTTACAGAGACAATCTCTCTCGTCATGACATCTGTCACTCCTGGAATGCTTTTGATTTCTTCAATCAGCGAATCATTCAATGGATCATCCGTCAGAATCGTATCCAGATTATTCTCCGGATATCTTTCATCGTACTCAGCAGAATAGTCAAGCTGCAGTTCAAATTGTCCATGATTAACGGAAAGACGTGCTTCATGCTCCGTATCAATATTTCCCACATAATTAGAGATAATCACAAACAATACGCAAGAAAAACCCATTGTGAGGATAGTACCAATAGTTCTTTTGGGATTACCCGTTACATTTGCCATTGCCATAGAAAACACGGTGACATTTTTTCTGCCATTTCGTTTTCCTTTTTTTTGTGTTTCTGCATTTTCTAAATACCGTGTTGCTTCGATAGGTGAAATCCGTGAAACAATTTTCATTGGTTTACGCAGTGCCAAAGCAACGGTAAGAAATGATACGAAAATACACAGAAGCATAACAGGCAGGGAAAACAGAGGCACCTGCTGATTTTGAACTCCCATAGAGCCAGTTTGGGGTGATACAAGGTTCCCCTGTTCTACCAGCCAGTTAAAACCGCATTTTGCAATCAGAAAGCCCAAAAGCAATCCAACCGGTATTGAAAAAAATGTCAAAAAAATGCCCTCTCTGAAGATCAGTTGTTTCATCTGCTTTTTTGTCGCTCCCAGAGCCTTGATTTTTCCATACTCCTGTATCTTGTTGGCAATACCGACCTGAAAAATATTATAAATGACCACAACAGAGAAAAGTACAATTGCAAGAATCAAAACCCCGCATACCGCAATCGTTTCATAACTCGGCTGCAAGACCCATTGCAAATAGAGATCATTGACTATAACGTTTTTTTCTTCGATCCCACAAGCTGCTGCAATCTGCTTTATAACCGAATCAATATTATTCATAGATACATTTGCAGAATCATTTAAAGTAAAATAAATATTATACTGTCTGTCATTCTCTGCGACGTGCTCATCATAAAACTCCTGTGACCCGAAAGCAACATAAGATGCCTCGATGGTATACTCATCCCGGTCATATAGGATTCCGCTGACAACAAACTCTTCCGGCTTATATTCTGACCGCATCCCTGCACGGTAATCCAGTGTAACCGTATCTCCGACCTTTACATCATCATATCCCATTTCACTAAAAAATGCTCTTCCTGCGGCAATTTCCTGCGTTCCCCCCGGATACTTTCCTTCCTTTAACTCATATTCCTTATTATAGGGAAGCATTTTTCTTGCAGTCTCATCCATGCAGACAAAACCACCGTTTTCGTTGCCTTTTATGATACCTTCGGTGCACATAGTGCCTGTAGCATCTATTTCCGCACGGCGGTTTACTTCTTTTAACTGCGATCCGTCTGCTGCGACAAACAAACCATAATTGCTTCCATATGAGCCTGCCGCCTGACTTTTCTGTAAACGGATCATTCCATTTCCCACAGTACTGATAATCACAAGCAGCATCGTAGTCAGACATATGGACATCATAATCAGTATACTTCTTGTCCTGTTCTTTTTGTCATTGCTATATGCAATCCTGCTTATTGTCTTCATCTAAAATCCACCACCTGTCCATCCTCAATTACCAGAATACGATCAGCGACCTGTGCAATTTCGTCATCATGGGTAATCATTACAATTGTCTGTCCATATTTTTTTGCTGTCATCTTAAGCAGGGCGATCACCTCATCACTGGTCTTAGAATCAAGATTTCCTGTCGGCTCATCTGCAAATATAATTTCCGGACGATTCACCAGTGCTCTTGCAATTGCTACTCTCTGCTGCTGTCCTCCGGATAACTGATTTGGCAGATTATAAATCCGGTTTTCAATCCCCAGAGTTGCGATGATATCATTTACATACGCTTCATCCACTTTTCTTCCATCCAGCCCCAGTGGCAGTACAATATTTTCCCAGACATTAACAGATGAAACCAGATTAAATGCCTGAAAAACAAATCCGATTTTTCTTCTGCGGAAAACAGCAAGGGCATCTTCCTTCATCCCGTATAAATCTTTCCCTGCTAAAGTAACACTGCCTTTTGTAGGGGTGTCTAGCCCTCCAAGCATATGAAGTAATGTACTTTTACCGGAACCTGACTTTCCAACAATTGCGACAAATTCTCCCTGCTCAATCTGAATGTCCACCTGATTGACCGCTTTGACCTGATTCTCACCTGCGCCATAAAACTTACAAAGCTGCTTGGTTTCTAATATCACACTCATGTGATGCCTCCTTTTTCATTCTGTAAAGCGTACCTTTTCAGCACGCTTTCTTTGCCTGTTTATAGTCATTTTTCATCCTACATCCAAATTGTATCAGGATAATCTTTCATTTCACTTTCAAAAAACGAGCAGAAGTCTTACAGAATTGTAAGATTTCTGCTCACTTAAAATTTAACCAACATATGGTAATTGAATCACAAACGTGCTTCCTTTTTTCTTTTTGCCAGAGATTACCGTAATCGTACCTGCGTGTTTTTCGATAATTTCTCTCGATAGAAAAAGTCCGATTCCTGTACCACTCTTTTCCATGACCTTCCTGGAACTTCCTCTGTAAAATCGTTGAAAAATTTTGTGATACTCATTCTGCGGAATACCAATTCCCTGATCCTCAATTTCCATTCTTACAAGATCGTTTCTTTTTTGTAACCGGATAAATATTTTTGAACCACCCGGACTGTACTTGATTGCATTATCCAGAACGTTGATCACAGCTTCACCAAGCCATCTTTTATCCTGCATAACCATGCATGTTTCCAGCTCTTTTGCATAGTCAAAAACGAATTCCATTTCTTTCTCATCCGCTTTTGGATAAGTACAGTTCACAGCAGATATAACAGTATCCATAAGCGGAAGTTTTTTCTTATTAATCTGAATTAGTCCAGTTTCCATCTTGGATATTTCAAGAAGCGACTGCAATAATGTCTCCAGTCCATCCAGAGCACTCCGACAACGGATACGAAACTCCTCCTGTTCTGTGGCACTTAAGTCATTCTGCATCAGCACACTAAAACATGTATCCAAAGCTGCAACCGGTGTCTTTAACTGGTGAGAGATATCAGAAACCATTTCTTTCGTGCTCTCTTTTTCTTCCCGTGCTTCTTCCTTTAGCAACTGAATATGATGTCCGATTGCCTCAAGCTGGTCATTCAATTTTTCCAGTTCTGCATGATTTTCCGTTTTCAGTAAAGCATCAAATTTATTTTCACGGAATCTGATCAGAATTTCTTCCAACTGGTCTAAAATTTTCTGATGACACGCATCTTCTTTTTTCTTCCAATAAAGTAAAAAAGTCAAAAGAAGCACGCATATCACAGTGCTTACAGTACCGGTCACCATAACCTGATGCCGCAATTGCGAATAAAATGCATTCCCTTTATTCCCCCAGTATCCATATTGCTCCAATAATCGCCTTCCCTGTTCGTTGGTTTCAATATCCTTATCCTTAAGCAATTCCGAAACAGCATCCAGCCCTGAAAATTCTTCCTTTGCAGCAATGTCTGTCATAAGATTCATTTTATATTTATAATCTTCATAAAACACATACGTGGTAAAGCAATTTAATATTGCAAACAATAATATGACAGGTAATACCAAGGAGAGCACTACTGTAATCTTCTTGCGATATATCTTTGTCACTGCCTTACCTCCTGATTCCATATATACCCAAGACCTCTGATATTCTTTATATAGACCGGTGCAGCCGGATTGTCTTCGATTTTCTCACGGAGTCTTCTGATATTGACAGCGATTGTATTTTCATCCACAAAATCCCCTTCCAGATCAAACACATTTTCCAATATTTGTGTTTTTGAAAGAATCTGTTTCGGATTCTGAAGAAAAAAAGTCAGCATTTTCAACTCCGTTTTTGTCAGACTAATTTCACGACTCTTTATCAGGACTTTCATTTCTCCTGCGATAAATACGATATCTCCCGAAATCATCTTTCCGGCTTCCGTTTTCTCCTGTCTGCGGCGGAAATGTGCTTCTATTTTCAAAAGAAGTACCGAAAGACTAAACGGCTTTGTAATATAATCATCTGCCCCTGCTTCATATCCCATAACCTGATCCATCTCCTGATCTAGTGCTGTAAGACAAATAATGTATGTATTATAATTGCATCTCATCCACCTTACAAATTCCAGTCCATTCCCATCCGGAAGATTCACATCACAAATGGTAACATCCACATTATTATCACTTGCAATTCTTTTCGCTTTTTTCACTGATTCTGCTGAAAAAACCTCATATCCGGATTTTTTCAGTGAAAATGTAATTCCACGATTTAAATTTTCATCATCTTCAACCACGAGTATACCTGGCATAGCATATGCACCTCTCTTTATTAACTATTCATCTTAAAATGCTTCAATTCCGGCATTATGTTCAGCCACATACTTCTTTATCATAGTCAATGGCTGTCGCATACAGGTCAGTGATCTTCTGATAGAACTTTCTTTCGCTGGCACGAATCTCACGAATACGCTCTAACTGCTCGTCGAAATACTTTTCTGTCAGATACGCTCCACGTTTCAGCCGTTCATCATCCATCACCCAGCCTTTGATGGTGTAGTCCTTGGCGATCTGGTTTACCCATTTACGAAACTGTACGGCACGCTCAGAATTGACCTTGAAGCCTACGGCAATGATCATTTGAAGGTTATAGTGCTTGGTATCGCGTGTGACCTGGCGCGAACCTTCAGTTTGAACTATCCGGAAATTCCGGATAGTTGAATCTTCCTCAAGCTCTGAATCAGAATAAATCTTCTTGATATGCTCATTGATTGTACGAACATTCACATCGTACAAGGTGGCCATCATTTTCTGTGTCAGCCATATATTTTCATCCTCGTAGCGCATCTCTATGCTGTCCTGCTGATCGCCTACAGAGGCAACATAGGTCAGGTATTCCGCTGCGCTTGAGCGGATGGTTATCTCATCTTTTTTCTTTGCCAAATGAAGTGCCTCCTTACCTTATCATGATATCAGCAATAAAAGAAGCAATTTATCGCTCTAATAACTCTGTCTTATTTTCTTTAGCTAAAATTGATTTTGCCTTCTCTATTACTACTGAAGAAACCCGCTTACTTTCTATTATAATCCGAAGCGCATCTTGTTCCTGTCCCGCCCCAAATATATGCCTTTCCCTAACATTCTATAATTTTAGAACTGCTACAACTTCCTCATCATCCATTTCACCATTTTCAATGAAACCATATTTTGCATACAATTTCTTGGCAATTTCATTTTCCGGCTCATATGATAAATAGCAATATTCCGCTTTCCCGCACGGAAACGTTCTGATAAAATCTAGTGCTAATTCCATTGCAGTCCTACCATATCCTTTATTTTGAATATTTTTCATCAATCATTAATCGCCAAATACTATAATTTCCATAAGCAATCTGCGGAGGATTTTCATAAGAATCATCTACATCAAATCCAACCATCAAAAATCCTACTGGTATCTCTTCATCGAAGATCCCAAATGGAAAAGCATGTCCATTTCCTGTAATTGAAATATAAGCTTCAATTATACTTAAATCATTCGGCGCAACAAATGATTTCTGTGCTTCACTCACTTGAAGTTTTAATATATCCCATATATTTTTTTGCATTTACTTCTACTAATCTAACCACTCTTAATCTCCACTCATTTGTCAAAATTTTTAAACAAATCCATTCTGTCGAGCCTTTTCAAGCAACTTAGGCTGTATATCAGGATATGTCCATTCTGAAGGTAGTTCCTCCATAATTACTTATTTTTTCCATTTCACGATGTAATTCTTCCTCAAAAAAGAAAAAACATCCGCATAAAATAGCATTCCAAAAGTTTCTTCACCATTGAAATTATCTGAGGCAGTAACAGAATATACACAAATTGGTCTAATATCATATTCTTTAGCACCTGTTTCTTCATGCAGTTCTCTATTTGCGTTTTCAGTAATACTTTCTCTTAACTCTCTATGCCCGCCTAGAACTTCCCAAGTATTTCTTTTTTTATGTTTACAGAAAACCCACTTCCCATTTGTTTTAGTTATGATTACAGCAAACTTTAATAAAGAATCATCCACTTCATCATAAAATTTTACAATCGTCATATAGTTCCTTCCATTAAGCAATATGTAAAGATTTCTTCAAAAATCTACTATACTTTTTTCATATTGACCTTTAATTGTATTTTCCTTACTCTCAATCACTCTACTATCAACAAAATACACTCCAGTTTCTTTATTGATAGATAACGAATCCAATGGCCAACCTTCAAATCGTTTTGGAGAAGCAGCATCAATCATATAAAATACACCTGTCTTTTGTGCTACTTCTGGATCCATGAAAGAAAAGATTTTTCCCTTATTGTAAACTGCTATTCCGTCTAAATAATAAGCAGATACTTTGCCGCCAAGTTTACTAATAAGTTTGGAATAATATTCAATTATCTCATCATCTGACAGCCTTTTCATATTCATTGGAGTCCTAATATTTAATCCTGGTTGACGAGTATCATCTAACGCAAGCTCTTCAAAATATAATCCAGAATCATTGCAGATAACAGTATCATAATACTGTCCATAAAACTTAGCTTTTGAAATTGCATTTTCCTCTGGTGTTGCCCCATCTTCTTTCGATTCATCTGTGATTTCAATATCCTTAAGGGTAATAAATTCAATATCACACCCTTTTAATAGATTTGAAAAGCGTTTCACCTTTGAAGGGTTTGTTGTTCCAAGTAAAACCTTCATATTCCGCTGCTCCTCATTTTGTTTTCCCTTTAATATTTTACTTGAGTGAGTTTTAAGTTAAATCCCCGACCTCGTTCACTGCAATATCCCTTAACATATTGACTTTATTACGACCATCCTCATGTTTTACTTCATTCATAAGTTCTTCTGCCAATTTTTCCCTATCATAGTTAAGTCTTTTCAATAAAGGAGCATGTCTAAGTTCAAAACTCTTGAAAATATCGTCCCAAGTTAGTGCATAGACTTCGTAATTATCTATTTCATGAACCAATCCCACTTTCCCTCTATCTTCAAAAGTCTTATATCTGCCTTTCACATCCTCATCCACTTCTTTACAAACAGCAATAAACTTCCATCTTCTATATTCACTGTTGAAACTAGGTTGCTTTCTTACAAAATCCATGTAATCTTCAATTTGTCTTAATACTTTCTTTGACAAGATAACCCTTGGAGCTTTTAGTTCTACAATAATGTTCTCTTCTAAAGTGGTTCCAAATGAAGTTTCTACCTCCCGATTATTACATAAAAATATATCCATTCTACGTTCTTGCTCTGCATCCTCATCAAGTGTCGAATCTGTATCTTTCCCTCCATATAAAATATTAATATACTTTTCAAGAGCATTCTTCATTCTTTCATCTGCACTTACCAGATTGAATTGCTCTCCAAAAAGCCAGAAATGTTGCTGCACTATCTTCTGAATGTGATTTCTTTCATTTGCATACTGAGGCATATCAAACACAATCGCTTTCAACAACTCAATAACCTTATATCTTTCTTGAATAAATTTAATCGTATCAATTACATTTTCAAGTTTTGTTTTTCTTAACATATCAGAAAAATCTTGTCGCTGTTCTGGCGTAAGTTCCACTATTTGCTCAACTATTGTAAGCACATTTTCTCTTTCTTTTGAATTAAGTAAAAGATTCAAAAAACCCAACAAGGATTTTTCTTGGACTGGTTTTAATTTATAAAAAATCTTTGGCTCAAGCTTATAGATTTCCTTTGTTACTTTTTCCAAATCCTGTTTCTGCATTTTTCCATATGGGTCATCAGAGAATTCTGGAAACGTTTTTCGTTCCTCTATCATTTGCCTACTGCATCATCTGCTTTTTGAGACATATAATTACCAATTTTCTTTTCAATAAACCCTGCTATAAATTTTTTTTAGTTGTTTATATACTTTTTTGTCATCCTCATCTGTAAACAGACTTATCTGGTTACTCTCCATTTCTGTATCAAGACATTCTTGACCGTCAAAAAAATCTGATTTTACAAAAACACTATGATTGAATTCCACAGTATTTCTATTAAATGATGTTGTCTCAATATTTTTAACTTCATCTTTGCTATCAAAAAAATAGCAACAGAATTTTTCTTTGATTGCCTCTTCCCATACTATAAGTGTTACTTCAAATCTATTTCCATCTATCGTCGTTAAAGTCTTTTCACTATATTCTGTATTAATGTATTTTTCATATTCAATTGGTTTTCCATTTATATTTATTTTTAGGTTTCTGCCCTTGCACAAATATAAAAACCATGCAAATTCCTTTAACAATGCCGGCTCAAGAACCTCAAATGCCATATTTTCAGACGTCAAAGAAAAAATGTTATTAAATACAACCTTTGTTCCTGTCTTTTTTATTGCAGACATCTGAGGTTCTGTATAATTAAGAACCTCTTTTTTATCATTTTCCAATACTATTTCATATGTTTTATAATCATCAAAATCAGGCTACTTATAAGTTGTAATCCACTTTGCACCAGTGGCAAAAGCAGAAAAAGAAAACCTTCCTTTTCCTTTATTAGCCTTGGATTTCATTTTCAATGACAAAAGATTTTTTTGAGATGTCAAAAAAGCACCAAATGTATCTGATATACTATTATAAACAATGCCCTCTCCATTATCAGAAATAGACAGTGTCCCAATTCCAGATGCAACATTTAAGGAGTAATCGATATTTACTTCTGTTGCATGCGCCTCAAATCCATTCCAAACATACTCACAAATAGCTTCCTTATAATCATTTGTAATTCCTGAAGATTCAATACTTTGATTCTTAACGCTAAGCTGTAATATCATCTCTTAACACCTCCATGAAAAATCTACATTTGATTAATCGTCAAACAAACTCATTTGAGTTCTGATTAATGACTTTACTTTCCTCTCTTTGATAATATCAGATTCGTCAATATTTCCAAATAATAATGGCGATTTGGGATTATGCAAACCAAAATTCTTTCCAACTGTATTTTCACTATAATTTGCATAACAATACAGACAACCATTTTTACACGTGTTATAAGCTCCAATGTCGATACTTTCTATACATCCACATTCTGCTCTTTGATTTTTGTCTTTATCTACATCAATCTTAAATCCACCAATTCGCTCAATTCTTTCTCGGTCAATACAATGTGCATGTTCAACTCCTAACTCATGAAAATTTCCAATTTCTGCACATGTATCGATATATAAATCGTATTGTTTGGCAATCTCTACAAATCGTTGCAGTAATTCTTCTTGCATCTCACGAGTATCTCTCACAATATTAAGAGGCCTAACATTTCTCTCTGTATTCCGATATAAATCCATAAAACTAACAGTACACTTTTCCGTATATCCTGATAATTTTGAAGCTAAGACCTCAAAGTATTTACAATGATACTGCATTGAATATTGTTCATTGAAAAAAATAGGATCGTATCTCCATACTACCTTCTCTTTACCAATCTCTCGTGATAACTTTTTGAAATGTAGGTATAATAACCTTATTTTTTTTGAAGGTAAATTTTTCTCAACATCTGGACCATATGCACTTAATGTAAATTGAAAATAATATGTATAATCGTCTAACGCATTTAGATATTTCAACATCGGAGTTGGATTTTTTGTCCAAAAAACTATAGCATCAACAATACTAGGTGATAAATCTATTTTACTTACTTGATGAGTATTCATCGGATTTCTGACCAACACATATTTTTTCTTTTAATCTATTTATCATCCATTCTGAGTAATAAGAAGGGATATCTGTACGCCTGCTCGCACTTATTATCATCAAATCACCTCTTTTTTATTAACATTTGGGCACTGGCACAAGTATCAAATGGTGAATACTCACTACAATTACTTATATCAAAAAAGTTTGTATTATCCGGAAATTCTCCATCTGAACCTTCTCCATAGATATATCCTCTAGGATAATATTCACTTTTTGAATTATCATTGCAAAAACGCCCTTTTCTTGCAATTGCTCCTTCAAGTTTCATAAAAAGTTGATCAAAATACTCTCTTCCACCTCCATACCCTATCCCCAAATTTATATCATTAAGAATAATATATGTGTTTGAACCTATTTTCTGGTTATAGTATTTAGCAAATGTATCCATAAAATAGTTTATACTCTGTAAACTAGTATGTTTTTGCATATCTGAAAATACATATTGAAACACAATGAGATTCGGAACCCAATTACCTTTTTCAATTTCTGTAATAAGTTCACATGCATCTCTATAGTAAAAGTGTATTTTACGACTTTGATTTTCAAATTGCTTTATATCCCTATGTATATATCTCCATACAGCTTCACTGTAATCCACCCCACGGTACTCAATATTTTGATATTTTAATTTTCCGCTTTCATGTAAATAATCAATGGCAAACAAATCTGTACATGGTCCACAACCAAATGATAATACCTTTAAATTATTAACATTCCATAAATCCTTACATCTTTTGAGAGCATATATTATTTCAGATGTATAACGATAAGAATACTTACAAGCATACACATCTGCCATATGAACACAATCATATTTTCTTTCAGGTGCTCCATTTGGTGCATGTGATTGATTATGTATATAATCCAAACATATTTCGCAATCTCCGGGACAATTCTCCTCATACGTACAACCCAAACACTCCCCCACACTCCGGTTTTTCATATCGTTCATTACATTTTGCAAGAATTGTTTCAATCATATTAATATCCCCTTTCATTTGTATATACCTTAATCGTATTACATCATCTTAAAATGCTTCATCGCATCCCTAATCGCTTTTTCCTTATCCTTTGGACACTGTGGTTGCTTAGCATTCTCAGATTTAGGCAAATTAAAATTCTGCCCTAGCTCAATTCCGCATTTCTTCTTAACCTGCGCAATATAAAGGTTGGATACCTTCATCCCTCATTATGCTCTGCAACATATTTCTTAATTTCTTCATATGTAGCCTTAGTCTCTGCGCTAGTAGCATCAAGCTCATCCAAGTCGATTTCTACTTCAAGATAATCATCCGCTTTTTGTTGGGACAAAAGAACAACCGTTTCCACATGCGTCGGTTGTCGAAGAAGAATACAATTCTTCAGCAGAGTCTGATGAAGAAGAACACAATTCTTCGTCGCTCTCCATTCCTACACAATTCTGTCTTTCATCGTCTGCTTTCATCTCATCACTAACATTCAATGGTAAAGTCTGATCAGCCATAATCAAGCCCTCCTTATGAATGTTTTTATATCATTGCACCTGCTACTGATAAAATAGCAGGTGCCTTGCTACCTTAAATAGTATACCACAATCTATGCGGTCTTTGTTGTGCTTTTTTCAGATTTGAACCATGCCTTTGCATTCGGGACAACACTGTTGCCATTTCCTTTCATAACAAAGGTCAGCTTAAACGGATCTACCGTGCCATCATCATTGGTTTCTCCAACGATAACCTTCTCCACAATACTTTCAAATACAACTCTGTCGAACTCATCTAGAATATCTCCATCCGAAAGTGCTTTCTTATGGCTTGCCATTCTCTTGCTGACATCCTTCTGATTAGAGACATTATCCTGAAGAATTCTAATAGACTCTTTTGTCTTCTGGATTTTCATGGTCAGCTCCTCATACTTTTCATCATATGCTTCCTTAGAAATTCCTTCATCTAAATATAAGTCCGTAAGCCTCTTTCTGCGCTGCTCCAAATTATCCAAAGCTTTCTGCTCCTTTTTTAATCTGCCGATATCCTCATTATTCGTACTGATACCCTTAATCGTATCAATAACGGAGTCTATCACATCATCAAAGCTTCCGGCTAACAGCTTATATGCCTCAAGAAATGCATTCTCCAATATGGATTCACGCATCGACTTACTGTTCGGGCAGTTATGCTTTCCTTTATTAGCGGCATTTCTGCAATACCAGACCGGTGTTTCATATTTTGAACCGCTGTGAAGGGTGCGCCTTGTAAGTTTCGTACCGCAGAAGCCACACTCACACATGCTGGAAAATGCATATTTCTTAGTGTACTTTTCCCTCTTGCCATCAGCCTTCGTATCTGATGGATGATTACGGGGCAGACGAATTTCTTTCGCCTGCTCCCATACTTCCCTGCTTACAATTGGCTCATGGTGATCATGGACATAATACTGTTCTTCCTCACCGAAATTTTCAATACGTCTCTTGGAAATCGGATCTGTGGTAATGGTTTTCTGCAACAGCAGGTCACCTTTATACTTCTCATTCTTGATAATGCCTCGGACACCGCTGTCCATCCATTTTACCACACCTTTTTTATTTACTTTTCCAAGTGCCTCCAGTCGTTTTGCAATGGTATAAGTACCATATCCCTGTAAATACAATTCAAAAATCAGTCGCACAGTTTCCGCCTCTGCTTCATTAACTGTAATTGTCTTATCCTCCGGATGATAATCATAACCAAGACAACCGTTAAATCCCATCAGTTCTCCACGCTTCATCTTCATCTTAATGCCCAGCTTCACATTTTTTGATGTGGATTCCACTTCGTTCTGAGCCAGCGTTCCCATAAGTGTAAGCATCATTTCCCCCTGTTCCGTCAAGGTATTGATATTCTCTTTTTCAAAAATCACTGCAATACCTTTTCCCTTTAAAAGGCGCACATACTGCAGGATATCAACCGTATTTCTGGAAAATCGTGATACCGACTTTGTCATAATCACATCAATTTTTCCATCCATACAATCCTGAATCATACGTTGGAACTGCTCACGCTTATCGACCTTTGTTCCTGTAATCGCTTCATCCGCATAAATGCCGACCATAACCCAGTCTCTGTTTTCTGAAATCTTTTCCTGATAATACTTCTTCTGAGACTGAAAACTCTCAAGCTGTTCATCATCATCCGTGCTGACACGTACATATGCCGCAACTCTCTGTCTTGTGATAACAACCGGATTGCCCTCATAATCCCTCTTACGAAGAATTGGCCCATCCACTGCCTTAATTACTTCTACTTCTGCCATAATAAAATCCTCCTTAAATTGAAATCTTTTTGCTTCGTGTTCCTCTTAGCACCAAGCTTACTTAAAAATGAAAATATGAACGAACGTATACAAGCGGTTGTCTAAGCAACCCTTTTTCCTGTACCGGTCTTGAAATATTCCGACTCCAGAATGTGATATGAACTCATAATCCTATTCTTTGCCCGAATATATTCATTTTTCGAAATCAGCCCAAGGCGAACCAGTTTTCTAATCACCGCCATTTTCTTGCTGAATTCCAGACACTTTCCTGCATCCATCTGATACCACTCCATAGCAAAACCTCCTCTCAAAATACTGTTTTTCTCAAATTACAAACAACCAATCTCACATACACTAGCAATTGCTATTAACAGCTACTCCGCCAGTATCAGCAAACAAATATTCGATTTTCATTAAATAGTTGTAGAACATACGTTTGTTTTGTGTTATACTGATTGTATGAATCATTTCACTTTTAATGTTTGAAGTAATATTTTTATATTTAAAAAGATTACTCTCTCACTTATAGGAGATTTAGAAGTGGTTTTGCGGAAGTGTTTTTGAAAAAAGAAAACTTTGCAGAAGCGATTTTGTGAACAATGAACTTTAATTATTTTGAATAAGGCAGGTATTACAGATAAATGAACCCTACAAAACATCAGGAATTACTAGACTTCTGGGAGTACGAGCATGGCTTCGATAACGAAGATGGTGCAACCTCAATAGAGGAGGATATTTCCTATGAAGCATCCCGGCAAGAATTACAAATTGAATTAGAGCATTTTAATGAAATGGATTTGGACCAGGAACTGCATCCCATAAAGGATGATGACTTTCAGCCGGAAGACGAGCACTCAAATAAAACCATGTTAAAAAGGGAGCTTCGTGCCATTGCTTTAAATCGTCTAGAGGACAGTGCCCGTACTGTTTCAGATTTTGAGGAAGTGATAAAGGAATGGGATCATCTGGATGACAACCGGGAACGAAAAGAACGCTGCCACGAAATAGGCAGGGAAAACATACACAGCAAGAAGGATGTGGCACCTCTTGCCATTATTGTCCCGGCTACTATCAATCATGCTTACTGGCGACAGCTTATGAAGGGAGACTTTATAGACATCATTTCTAACTGCCCTTATGAAATGCACAATTCTCTTTCCGATGAGGACTATTCCAAGATTATTTACGACTTAAAGGACAACCACAAGGAGCTGATATACTTCCTATATCTTAGGGATTTTACAACTAATCAGCTTGCTGCCATGCGAAACCAGAGCGACCGAAACATTCGTGGAGTCCGCTCCACTGTCCTTGGACAGATTGAAAAGAAAGTACTTCTTGTGCTGGCTGACAGGCAGGGACAGGATTTCCCTTTTACTGGTGAAGAACGGGATTTTCTATCCAGACATGCAAAAGATTTACCGGCAGCCCTTGAAAAACTCGATAAAGAAAAACTTGCCCTCATAAAAAAGATGGGGGTTATAGCAAGAAAGATTGCAAGAGAACAGTCAAAGTTGGAAACAAAACAAGATAAAAATAATGCAAATGATAAAAAAGCTGTTTGAAAATGCACACGGACATGATATTATAGTAATAGTTTTTTTGAAGAAAGGAATTACAATGAAGGATATCTTTCAGAACTCCAGTTCAAACTGGGTACGATATAATAAATATGAATGGCGCACTTCTGCAGATGGGAAATGTTATATCACCCCTGCAGCCGATGCCAAGCCATCCATCTATAATCCTATCAAGGATTATGAGAAGCTGGTGCTGACCGCAATCAATATCGGTACTACTGCCATGAATAAGGCAAGTGAATCAGAATTAAAAGAAGCCATTATGGGCTTTGTGTCCGAGTACGGTATGCTAGGACTTATGACAGCACTTCCCACCACACCGGACTTTATTACATATGAAGCAGTCTATCTGCCGAAAAATCATTTCATCAAAGAAGAAAATATTTCGACGGAAAGATATCTGTCCTACTTCTTCCCTTTCGATAAGATTGATTTTCGTAAGAAATGTAGTGAATCCAGTTGGAGTACAGACAGCCCGGAAATGATGGCACTTATTATGACAATGAAAAACAAGCCACAGGCAGTGATGATGAGCTTCCAACGGGAATATGCCGAATCCTATGACTGGCTGATTGAAGTATTCCGTGACTGGGCATTTACCTTTTTCTCAAGCTTTTTGTATTATCAAGACTATGACAAGCTGGATGAAAACGAACGAAGCCTCTATCGTCAGGGAATGGCTGCATTTGGCGGTGTGGCTCCCACCTATCACATTGAGCTGCGTGATCGTCCTACCTTAATTTGGGATTTCAATTCCTTACTGTTATGCATACAGATGATGTTTTCCTTTATGCTGACCGATGAAGATTCCAGCCTGAAGGTATGCAAACACTGTGGCAAGGCATTTGCTGCCACAAGATCAAACATGGAATTCTGCTCTCCACAATGCAAGAATCAGTATAATGTATATAAGAGCAGGGCGAAGAAAAATAATACACTAGCACAGGAGGACTGATTGTATGAGAAATTCAAGCATAATTATGTACACAACCGAAGATGGCTTAACCAAGATAGAAACTACCTTTGATGAAGATACTGTATGGCTGTCACTAGACCAAATGGCAGAGCTTTTTCAAAGAGATAAATCTACTATCTCAAGGCATATCAAAAACATATTTGAAGAAGGTGAATTACAACGAAATTCAGTTGTTGCAAAATTTGCAACAACTGCCTCTGACGGAAAAACATATCAGGTAGATCACTATAACCTTGACGTCATTATCTCCGTCGGCTACCGTGTAAAATCCCATCGTGGTACACAGTTCCGTATCTGGGCTATGGAAATATTAAAGGAATACATGAAAAAGGGATTTGCCTTAGATGATGACCGACTGAAAAGACTTGGCGGTGGCAATTACTTTGATGAATTGCTTGCCCGTATCAGAGACATCCGCTCATCAGAAAAAGTATTTTGGAGAAAGGTTCTGGAAATCTATGCAACCAGCATTGATTATGATCCCCATGCTGAAAGCTCTGTTCTGTTCTTCAAACAGGTTCAAAACAAAATGCACTGGGCTGCCCACAAGCATACCGCCGCCGAAGTAATCTATGAGCGTGCCGATGCAGAAAAAGAAAATATGGGGCTTACCTCGTGGGAGCATGACGAAATCCGTCGTTCTGATGTAGAAGTAGCAAAGAACTATCTTACTGAACAGGAGCTTGATGCTCTCAATAAAATTGTCACCGCCTACCTTGATATTGCTGAGGTACACGCCCTTAACAAAGAACCAATGTATATGAAAGACTGGCTGGAAACCATTGACGATTATCTGAAAATGACACGACGTGATATTCTTACCAGTAGCGGTCGCATTAGCCATAAACAGGCTATCGAAAAAGCTTATGCGGAATATGATAAATATAAGAATCGACTGGATGATACACTCTCTCTAGTCGAAAAGGATTTTATTGAAAGTATCGGTATGTTAGAACAAATTACAGACAGTTCAAAAAAGTAGCGATTATGAAGTGGTTGCCCTTGCTGAATTTTTTCATATATCTTGTGAATATCTCTTGGGTGTTAAAAATGAAAAATAAGCAGTGATCTGAATTATAACTCACAGACCACTGCTTAAATTTTTATTAAAGCGATACCCTACTCCCCATACAGTCTGTATGTAAATCGGTTTACTCGGATTATCTTCTATTTTCTCACGCAGGTTGCGGATATGGCTCATGACAATATTATAATCACCAAAATATGGCTCTTTCCAAACAATATTATATATTTTCTCCTTGCTAAATACCATTCCAGCATTTTGCGCTAACAGTAAAAGAATTTCAAATTCTGTAAAAGTAAATTCTATTTCTTTGTTTCCTTTTACCGCCAACCGTTTTTCAGCATTTATTGTTAATCCCTGAAATTCTAAGCATTTTTTATGTTCCTATTTTCACATATTTTCATTTGCTTATTTTCTAATATGCGTAATATCTCGCTAATAACATCATCTTCACTATTTTCAAATGACAACAGCAACATTTTCCCCATAACTTTCCACCTCCTAGTATAATAATGGTGTAGTCAATCAAGACTACTTGGTTAATAAGTTTCTGTAAATCAGATAACAAAAGAAGGGATTCTTCCTTCATCAGATGTTATCCATAATAATTATCATGTCTGACGGTTCCTGATAGACACCAGATAAAACATAAGGTATTATCTCTTAGGATAGGACAAAGAATGTTCACCTCCTCCTTTGGGAAGTCACTTCTGTGACTGATACCTGCAATAAAGTCAATTAGTCCATTCGACAGGGTTTTATGTTTTAGCTGGTTGGGAGCCTGAAGGCCATACCCGAATAACACGCTAGGTTGTGTACCTGCCAGATTGGAAATGGATTCCTATCAGAAAGGGGCTATTGCTCATGTCAAACAAAGTTATTTTTAATCTTGATGAACTATTCATCTCTGTTGGTATTGATGTCGGTGCTGATTTCTCATGGATGTCTATAGCACTTCCAAACCAACAATTCGTAGGAAAACCTTACAAAATCCTACATAACAGTATTGATTCCCTTACAACCGCTGTTTCTAAAATAAAAGAAGCAGAAGAGTTGTATTCTTTGGAAAGTCGTATTTTCCTCGAATCCACGGGAATTTATCATTACCCACTCTTCTGCTATCTTCGTGATAAGGGTTTTAACTGCTCGGTTATTAATCCTATCATCACTAAGAATAGCACAAATATTAACATACGAAAAGTACATAATGATCGTTTTGATTCTAAAAAGCTGTTGGTTTGAAACCTGATTTAAAGGTTTCACTTATGCCTTCAGATCTTGCTCTAAACTGCCGTAACCTATGCCGTGAATACTACGATTTAATGGATAATCGCAGTGCCTATGTGAATAAGCTTCAGGGTGAATTACGCATGGCGTTTCCACAGTATCTTGGCATCTTTTCCAAGGTTACTATCAACACTTCTCTTACATTATTGGAGACTTATACCTCTCCATCAGCTTTTCTTAAAGCAGACAAGCAAGAGATTATTGATATCATCAAATCCACAGCTCGATTTGGGCTTACATATGCTCAAAATAAGTATAATGCCATAATTCAGGCGGCAACTGATGCAAATCAGTTTGGTTACATCATAGACAGCAACATCAAGCGTATTCGCCTTTATATCAGCTTCATACGTAAATATGATGAAGAAATCAACAGCATTCTTGAATCACTCCACGAGCTTGTTGATGCTAATGAAGATTCTGACTTTGTCAAGCAGATTCATTTGATTGAAACTTTCAAAGGTGCTGGTTTCTTGTCTGCTGTATCCATTATGGGTGAGATCGGTGACTTTTCAGCATTTTCAAAGCCCAAACAACTTTTCGCTTATTTTGGTCTTGATCCAGCAGTAAAGCAATCAGGTAAATTTGAAGGCACCAAGGTTCAAATGTCTAAGCGTGGTTCTGCCATAGCTAGACGTGTTATTCACACGTTAACATTACAAAGCATCAGTATCTCCCGTAATAGAGAAGCTAAAAATCCAGTTCTTCGTGAGTACTACTACCTCAAAAAATGTGACTCAAAACCAAAGCTCGTAGCAATGGGAGCTGTTTCACATAAGGTATGCAATATGATATTTGCAATACTCAGAGATAACAAACCATTCAAAATCATTGCTCCTCAGGAGCATATCAAACAATACAATTCTGCTAAATGCGACATAGCTGCATAAAATACTATAAACCCAATGAATCAATATCTTTCAAAAAACGATATTTTCACAAGGGGAAAGTCCGCCCTTTTTTAGTCAGAAAATAAAATAGATTTTTTTCTCATTTAACTATTGACATTTATTAGCTGGACTTAAATCTTACTTATGTAATAAATTAATTATTACATAAGTATGATTTACAGTCAACTATTTTTCCAAAATTGACATTTCAACAAATACAGAATATACTATTCTTATTACAGGCGTAAGATTTAAGGAGAGATTTACATGAAGAATTTACCACAAATTTCGGAAGCTGAATATGAAGTTATGAAAATCGTATGGAAACATGCTCCAATTAACACCAATGAAATAACAGAAAAATTACTGCAGTCCACAAGCTGGAGTCCTAAAACGATACAAACACTTATTAAACGTCTTGTTACTAAAGGTGTACTCACTTATGAAAAACAAAGTCGTGTTTTCGTTTATACTCCATTAGTAAAAGAAAGTGAATATATTTGCCAAGAAAGTAATTCCTTTCTTAATCGTTATTATGACGGGGATATTACAGCTATGTTATCTGCATACATAGAAAATGACAAACTGACAGAACCAGAAATAGAAACGCTTCGCTCTCTTCTATCCAAGAGAGGAAAAAAAGGAGGCGATTAACATGGCTAATTTCATGATACGCTTTTTATTATGCAATGTATTTATCAGCGGTATCATCGGAATTCTTTTGATAGCCAAATGGGTATTCAGAAACAACTTGTCCAGCCGGATGCAGTATAATATGTGGTTGCTGTTACTCGGACTTTTAGCAGTACCTTTTATGCCCTTCCGTCTAGTTAGTTTCCCGCAAATTTTCTCATGGCTCAGTAGCGTAAGAAACTCTTCCGCTTCTCATACCGATGTTGGTGCAAATAATGTTATGGATACCGGTTTATCCGGTACTACAAATTGGATGAATGACTTTGCCATTTCTGTAAACCATGACACATCATCCGTTACCGGGTACATTTTATTGAGTATATGGATTGTGGGAATGCTTGTGATGATGATATTGGTAATCAAATCTTCTCTTCGTTTACGCACAATAAAGAGATCTGCGCTCCCCCTTCAGAACCCAAAGGTTCGCAGACTGTATAACAAATGCTTGAATGAGATGAAAATAACAAGGAATATTCCTGTGTACAGTACCGCTTTTTTGAAATCACCTATTATCGTAGGATTTTTGAAGCCATGTATTTATCTTCCAATTCATTTAATCTCAGATTATCACGAATCTGATATGAGATATATGCTATTACATGAACTGCAACACTACAGACATAAGGATGCTATTGCCAACTATCTAATGAACTTTGCCGGAGTAATTTATTGGTTCAATCCCCTTGTCTGGTTTGCTCTGAAAGAAATGCGTAATGACAGAGAGGTTGCCTGTGACACTTCTGTTCTAAAAATGCTTGAAGAGGACGATTATGAGGATTACGGAAATACGCTGATCAACTTTATAGAAAAGGTCTCCTTTTCTCCTTTTCCTTTTGCCGCCAACCTTAGCGGAAACATGAAACAAATGAAGCGGCGCATTATCAACATTGCCTCTTATGAGAAACCAACGTTTTGCAAGAAATTAAAAGGCATGACTGCTTTTATACTGACCACAGTTCTAATAATGGGACTTACACCTTTTATTTCTACATATGCAGCGGACGAAAGTCGCTACCAATGGAAATCTTCCTCAGAAAATATTTCATATGTAGATTTTTCTAAATACTTTGGAAAATACGAAGGAAGCTTTGTTTTATACGATCTTAGAAATGATGTCTGGAGCATACATGATATAGAACATGCTACGCTACGAGTTGCGCCGGATTCCACTTACAAGATATATGATGCTTTATTTGGATTGGAAGAAGGTGTCATTACACCACAGGATTCTTTTATTGCATGGAATGGAGAAAACTATCCGTTTGAAGCATGGAACGCTGATCAGACCTTGCAGTCTGCTATGGCTTCATCTGTGAACTGGTACTTCCAATCAGTGGACGAACAACTTGGTACTACTTCCGTTTACGATTATATCAAGGAAATCGGATATGGAAATAAGAACATGAGCGGTGATTTCTCCACCTATTGGATGGAGTCTTCCTTGAAAATTTCTCCAATAGAGCAAGTCGAACTTTTAACCCAGCTGCAGAATAACAACTTTGGATTTGCTCCTGAAAACATCAATGCAGTAAAAGATTCCATCTGCCTTTCTTCTTCCGATGCCGGAACATTCTACGGAAAGACCGGAACCGGACGTGTGAATGGACAGGATGTAAACGGATGGTTCATCGGTTATATCGAAACTGCAGATAATACATACTTTTTTGCTACCAACATTGGTGCAGACAGCGATGCTACCGGAGGCAACGCAACTGAAATAACCATGTCTATCTTGTCTGACATGAATATCTGGAAATAAAGAATCGGGTAAAGGTCAATCTCTGACTTTTACCCGATTTTTCTTAATTCGCTATCTGAACAAGCCCTTTGTATTCCCATGTCGCTCCATAATCAGTTGACTGAAATACAATCCCATCTTTCTCCGCTGCATCTGTGGTAACCGTTATCGTCAATGTGTCGTCCTCTTTTTCAGGCATATTCAGGTAATCAAAATCCTCCACCGTAAATCCGCAATCGATAGCGATTTGTGGTAATTCTGAAACAAGATCCATTGGAAGTTTCATTTCTTCAAAGGCCCTTCCGCCATCGCGAGTGACATATAAGCGGGAATAGGACTGGGATGCGCCTGTAATTCCTGCAACCCCAAAGTTCTCATCATAAAATATTAAACCTTCTGCAACTCCCAATTGTCCACTGAACGGATCATCATTTATGCCTTCCCAAGTAGAACCACCATCCATTGTCTTTTCCATTACATAAAATCTGCTTCCGGCAGCTGCATCCGTTATCACCAAACGCCATCCATTATTTTCATCTAAAAAGAAATACATAGTTCCATCACTTTGATCCACAGTCCAACTTTCTGTATCTTTAGCATCCTCCACCTGCTGCATCGTATTCTCCTGCTTCAATTCTTGTTGACTGACGTACTCAGGCTCCATAATATATCGAACAGGTGTGACACTATTTAAATCAGGAATATGCAAAGATACCTCAAACCCAACGATTTCTCCACCGCTTCTAAGCTGAGTAAAATTGCCGGTTCCTGTTTCAGTTCCATCACCATCTGCATCTCCCGAAATATATTGTAAGCCTTCCTCTGAACTAAAAGATCTTCGCCCCATATAGAGTATTTCATAAATCTGCTGCTCTTCAAATGTTTCAGCCCACACCTCTACCTGACTCGTCCAGTCTGAATTGTTCAAAATTTCAATCATTGGAGACAAACGCATATCGTCACTATATTCTCCATTCACATTACCATCTATCCAAACAGTCATATCATTACTGCTGTCTGCGTCATAATCAATAAGATACGTTTTTTTCTCTCCAGCCTCATTTTTTCCATATATGAATGCATAAATCCTTTGAATCGTTCCGTTTTCATCAAATGACACCTGATATTTATTTGCAATATAGAGTTCTTCCGGCAGTTGCAATGCTTCATCCAAATCCATCAGAATCCCTTCTACACCATCCTCAAAAAGATTATTATGCTCCAGTTCTACTTCTTTTTTACGCATCCACTCATCAAGTTTCCAAGACAGTGCCCCGTGATACGGAACTGCAGAATAAACGATACGTCCACCAAAGAATAAAGTTGCTGCTATAAGGAGTATCATTTCCGTATAGAAAAGTTTCTTATTTCCATTATCTCCTGAATTAACTTCTTGATTATGCCTTTTCGAAATCAGCCAGAGAACCACTGTGCCAACCAATCCTATTATACCTAACGCCAACATCGGTATATGCCTTCTCAAGCCACCATATTGACATAGATGCCAGAATTGATACAACATAAATATATATAGTATTAAACTTACTTTTCCCGTGATTTTATAAATATATTTCATGTAAGTCTCCTTTCTTCATATCTGTAAAAATACCATAAAACACCAGTATTATCAAATCATTCTTTAATACGGTATTGGTAATCTGGTATATGCATAATTCCATCATCAAGGATTTCATTCCCCAAATATTGAAAGCTACCATCATCAGCAAACTTTACTGTAAGTTCATGGGTTATGACCGCATCATCACAAATGACCATATCACACACCGCATCCACCGTTAATGTCACTGTTCCATCCTCATTTTCTTTGATATCAATAACCTCCGGCAGCGAAGTTCCAAAAAAAGTTGGTGCATAGTTAAGGCAGCCTTGTCGTACCCATACGTAAGTCTGATTTTTTTCATCAAATACCGCATATTCCTGAATTTGCTCTGCTGTTACCGGAAGATATTCCATGATCAAACTCTCAAATTCTTCTTTTGGTATTCCATTTGAATAATCCTCTGCATCAAACGCTTTCTGATGTTTCATGGCATACAGATATTCATACATTCCATTATAGTCCAGTTTTTCCATATGGTCAGTATCCCAATTCGAGCATAAAAGATTATTTCCCTGATACCCCAGACCTTGTACGCATCTTTCTGACATTTCCCGTTGTTCCTTAGATAATGGCTTTATTCTTACCAGACAGCTTCCGTCAACAATCTCTGTAACCTCCGGTGGTTCCGGAACACATAATTCATAACAAAACCATCCTTTATCCGTATATTTCCACTCCTTTATCCTTGCATAAGAAATATAGGACAATCCATATGTATCATTGGTGTTCCATGTAGCACACGCACTTATTAAATACATGTCCTTTCCATCAAAAATAAATTTATCTCTGCCAATGCCACCATCTGACTGCAACTCGTAAAGCACTATAAAACCAGCTTTCTCTTCCTGACAGTTTTTAAGAAAATCTTCGACTTTTTTATAATTTTCCATTGCTGCATATGCTTTCATCGTTATAACCGGATACCCTTTTTCTTTTATCCGATCCTGCATTTTATAGATTGTCTTATCATCCAGAACCGTATTAACTGCCTCCCTTATCTGCCTGAGTATAAATATCAGAAATAAGCTCCAGAATCATTTTACACTCATCCTCTGCTTCTTTTCTTTCCGGCTCATCTATTGGAAGGTCATAACCTTTTTCCCACTGTTCTGCAACATCTTCTTTTGCATTCTCGTTTTCTTCCGTAGAATCAACATCTCTACTATCCATCAACTGACTATCTGATGTCATATCTTTCCTTATGCATCCACATAACAGGCAACTGATCAGTACAATGAACCAAATACGCTTTTTCATAAATATTGTCCTTTCCATTCAGTCACATTTCCCATATCTCCTCTGCTGATGATGTTCTCGCATTCTTTTCATAAAAAATTCCTGTACTTACAATCATCACCAATAGAATCACAAAAATGATTCCAAACCTTTTTACAAACCATTTCATATCTTCCATCACTGTCCTCCGTATATATCATTCCATTCATCTTCAGTTAAACGCGGCGTATGCCATGTAATGTTGTTATTTTCTTCCTGAAACAATGTAATTTGATACATACTGGAATCCCCCGTCAGATAATGGTCTGACAGTAACATCATGCATATATACATTTGAATCGCCTGCATACGGATATATCACATGAACGTTGAGCGTTATCGTCCCATCCGAATGTTCTTTATACCCAACCACCTCGGAATACGGATATTCTGGATACTCTATCTCATAAAATCCTCTTGGTTTATATTCGTATGTTTGAGTTTGATAATCGTAAATAGTTTTTTTCTGCAATTTATCACTGTCGATATTAAAATATTCCATAATTACATTTTCAAACTCTGTTTTAGGAATATGATAAACTGCACCTATGCCTAAGTTATCATCTGCTACATATGGAAATTTTTCATTATGCAACTTTGGATACAACAAATCAAACATATCATAGAAATTCAGTTCTCCAAAATCATCCTCATTCCAATCCACTAAAAACATATTATTTAACTCATATCCTATTGGCAAAAGATATTTTTCATTTAATTCCCGACACTTTGCATCCAATGGCAGTATACGAAATGCTACATGCTCTTCTGCAGAACTTAATGTTAATACATACAATTCTTCTGAAAAATAAGTTCCAGAAAACATCAGATATCCATCATCGGTATATCTCCAATAATCGGTTTGATATTCACCTTCATCCTCACTTTTCATAATCCCATCTTTGTATCCGTAATAGCATCTTTTCACATGAACCACTCCTTTTTCTGTCTGTAAATGGTAGACCGAAAATCCTCCCAGACTGCTCACTTGGAGTATTGTCACTTCTGCTTTTTCTTGTTTTTCCACCGAATCACAAAAATCTATCACATTTTGTATTTGTGTCATATCAACTCGATTTTCACAATCAACTGCCGCATATCCACATTCCCCAAATCTTTCTACAACTTTACGTACTGTTTCCATATCCTTCAGCTTATTTTTTGTTGTGGCTTCCGCATAAATATCTATCGGAATATTTATAAAATTGTCATCCATTCCTTTCTCACTGACAATTTCAATAGGTTCAGAAGATACTGGTTCTTCTGTATTCCCTTTACATCCCGAAATCCCCATCGAAAAACCTATACTAATTACCAGAAAACCACTTTTCAAGAACCTGACTATCTTTTTTGACAACATAACCGCTTCCACCTCTTCCTTTTACGTCTTCTACCATGCTGACGATCATAATAGGACGCTCCATATTCTCGTCCGTTGTAAAAACAGAAAACCATCCCAATTCAGTCCCCGTTGTATCATCTTTTGATGCTTTGATTTCTGCAGTTCCCGTTTTTCCGGCTAATATAATATCCGTTCTATGTGCTGCATAGCCAGTTCCATGAGGATTGTTTATGACTTCTTTCGTATCCTCCAAAACAGTTTGCGCCACATCCTTTGTAAATGCTTCTTTAATCCAGACATCAGGCATTGCATCTTCCTTATATGTAAGATATGGTTTTATCATATTTCCTTCATTGCAAAATGCAGAATACATACAAGCCATATGCAAAGGATTCACAAGAATCTGACCTTGTCCATAGCCACTATCAGCCAACTGTACCTCTTTTTCAATTTTTTCTGTATTGGAAAACTGCGATTTTGCCATCTTAATATCAAATGGAAGTACATCATTGAATCCCAGTTTTGTTAATGAACTTTCCATATCGTTTTCCCCAATTTTTAATGCCGCCTTTGCAAAATAAATATTATCCGAATAAATTAAAGCATTTTTTAGAATAACCGGCTCATAAGCATGAAGCGTCGTTACATAATAAGATCCCCATGAGGAATCTTTCTGCCAGCTCAATCCTTCATTCCCATAATCCTCATCTGGATCAATTGCCCCTGTTGTTAATCCAATAGCAGCTATGATAGGCTTAAACGTAGAGCCCGGACACCAGACCTGTCGAAAACGGTTATACATAGGTTTGTTCTCATCTTCATTCAGCGCATTCCACTTTTCACTTGACATGCCCCTAATAAAATCGTTGTTATCATATGAAGGTGTACTGACTAAAGCCAATACTTCTCCCGTATACTGATTGATAGCAACTGAACAGCTCTTATCATCTTTAAATTGTTCATATAATTCTTTTTGCAAATTCGAATCTATCGTTAGTTTTATATCTTTTCCATTTTCTACAATCGTGCTTACTATGATTTTTTTCTTATTGCCATTTGAATCAACAATAGTAATAGAACACCCATTCTGTCCCTTTAATTCTTTTTCAAATAATCCTTCCATTCCACTTTTTCCAATCACACTGTTCGATGTATATCCCTCCCCTGCGTGTTCTTCTAAATCTTCTGCTGTAACGTTTTGAACATATCCCACTAAATGTGCAGCAGCCTCCCCCAGTGGATATTCCCTTACAGTGGTATCTAAAATTTTCACACCTGGAATCTCTAATAATTTCTCCTGTCTGTCTTTCTCTGCCAATGTTTCCTGATCTGGCTCAATCGACATCAGTTTTAATTCATTCACCTTTGGAACTGTTTTTAATGGTACAAATGAATCATCTTTTACCCATTTTGCTGCTAATTTTTTTTCTATATCTTCTGTTTTCATTTCCAATAATTCTGCCAACTGGCTGATAGCATCATTCTTATTCTCTAAATTTCCGGGAACTACGCCTATAGAAGAAGCCACTCCCTCGCCTGCAAGCAACTGACCATTTCGGTCTATAATCTGCCCTCTCTTAGCACTTGTTGTAGACACTTTTACTTTATCTGTGGAATCCAGTTCTGGAAATATCAAAGAATCATTCCATATCAGCTTATATTTGCCTTTTTCCAGTATAAATGATGCCTTATTTTCAAAAGTTACGTTTCCTGCAACAGTATCCATAGATGTTTCATAACAGATCTCTTTTTGTTCTTTATCATAAGATGTGATATGAACTTTCATATTATCTACATCAATTCCCTCATAAATAGCAGAATTACGTTTTACAAAATCTTCCTGACTGATATTCCCAGATATTCCTGCATCAATCATTTCATACATTTGTTCATATTCTCGATTTGAAATATGAGTCATATACGTTTTAAGAACCTTCTCCGGTGATACATCAGGTACACTTTCATACCATACAAAAAAGGCAACCACAGCTGTAATCAAACATAAATTCATGAGCCATATAATGTATATCCTGCTTTTTTTCTTTTTTTTCGTCATAGCATCTCCTTTTCTTACATTTGTAAGATTTCATTTTAAAAAAAATTGTTCTTTCCATTTAAAAAGTTATGTCAAAGCAATCATGATTTCTTTTTTTCGGTATATAATATCCCTACTCATATCTTACATCTGTAAGATATAAACGTCAAGTATTTATTTTACTTTCATTCTAAATAACAAAGCATCTGGCACATCCTAAGGAAGTGGCAGAAATGGCAAATCGAAACCGCACCAATCCGGTGCAATTTTATCTCAGCGATGATGAGCAGTACATCCTCAACACCAAATTCAAAGCATCCGGCATGAAGAGGATGTCTGCGTTCCTGCGCAAGCTGATCTTATATGGATATGTGTATGATGTCGATTACAGTTACCTGCGAAATTATAATACGGAGTTGGGACGTATCAGCTCCAATTTAAACCAGATTGCAAAGAGGGTAAACAGCACCGGAAACATTTATCAAGAGGCCTAAAATGAATAATCCTATCTTGTAGCTTGTTAATAATGACACCATGTATTATACTTAATTTATTACCACAAACACTTAGGAGATACTATGGCGAAAACAGACTATAAATCAACTGATGCCTTAATGCAGCATCTTAGAAATAACGGAATTTCCATCTCAGGGACTTCTCAAAAGCAGCAACTGATCAATACAGGATATTTTCATTGTTATAAGGGATACCGCTTTTTTGTATCATCCTCAAACCGCCTTCCATTTACCTCATACAATGAGATCAACGCAACCATACAATATGACACAAAACTAAAGTCTCTTTTATATGGAAAAATGATGTTTATTGAAACTGCCCTTAAAAATATTGCATTAAACACAATTATGACAGAAATAGATTCAAGCAGTGTCTATGATATGTATGATAAAGCAATCAGCAGTTACAAAAATACTCCAGCTGGAACTCGCGAAGATATAAAAAAGAAATACCAAAATAACAAACTGAATCTCCAAGGTTCCATACAAAATGCCATAGCCGCTGCATACCGCAAAGAGAATCCTAAAATCACCCATTTTTATAATAATGTCAACTATAATGAGGTTCCAATTTGGGCAATTTTCGAAATTCTTACTATGGGCGATTTTGGTTATCTACTTTCCTGTCTGACTATTGATATGCGTGAAAAAGTATCCCGTTCAATCGGCATAAATCTATCCAGTGATACCTATCGGGAATTGCTTTATAAATATGTATATGCCTTAAAGGATCTGAGAAATGCTATTGCCCATAATGATGTAGTATACGATACTCGTTTCAAAAAAATGGATCCATCCAGACCAATGAAGCAGTGTCTGATTTTAGAAATGGGAATGCCTTACATAAATTTCAAAACTATTGGTGACTATATTATTCTCATTTGTTATTACTTGAAATTACTGAAAGTTTCTAAAACTGAGATTAAATCATTTATTCGAGAATTTGAAAAGATCACACGAGAATACAAAGCATCCGTAAACCCGAATGTTTCAGCTATTACCATTCATCCCGATTTGTTTTCTCGGCTGGGCATCTTGAAAAATGCCATATAATGCTTGCATATTTCACTTGTATATAGTATATTATAGATAGCAATTGGGGTATGTGTTTGCGGACACATACTTGGAGGAGTCGGAGTAATCCGGCTCCTCTTTAATTTTCAACAAAAAGACACCTGCCTGGCAAGATTTTTTCACTGTCCTTTATGTGTGATCCATAATATCGCCTTTCTCGAACACATCGAATCAGCCCTTCAAAACGTCTTAATAAAATCCGTTTTAAAGGTATAAAAAAAGACCGCTCACTTTCAATTTTTCTTGAAAATGAACGGTCTTTCACGTTTCTTTTATTCTGTTGAATGATGAAAATATTACTTTTCCTTTGATGTGTTTCCGAAGTCGCAGTCCAATTTACAAATCTGTCCGATGTAGTGCAACTATTGTCTATATATGCGGTGAAAGTTTCTTCTTATACTAAATAGCGAAACTGAAACCTTTTGCAAAAAAGTATATACTCCACTTAGGGGTGGATAGCCTTTACCCCACATGATAATCTATCTGTTTTCTAAAATGTCAGCAGCATCTGCATCCCAGTCTTCCTACGCCCGTCTTTCTTCGCTATATCCCATTGTTTCGCAATCATCCATTATCCTTAGCACAAACTCATTAACAGCCTCTTTGACAGCTTCCTTATTGCCATCGTCCGAAATTGAATGTATACTCACCATTGCTGTAATTCCGTACTGGCTTATCCCTCGCCTGACCAAAACCAAATATATTCATTAATCTCATGCAACACCTCCCAAAAATGGACATGAAAAAAGCACCTCCAAAGAAGTGCTTTCATTTAATGTTCCTTTTCAAATTCAATCATATCTTTAATAATCTGTGACATCTCATCCATACAAGTATCTACGTTCCAGTTTGGATAATCCTTCAACAAGTTAATCATTGCAATTTCTGTTCTTGCTAAAAAAGGAATATAGTCTGATACAATTTCATCCTCGGTGTATTTGTCATAATCAAAGTTTGTTATTTTTTGAAAATGTATACCAGCAATACAATGGACATATAGATACAATATTCTATACACCCTCTCAACAATTGCATTTCTACTTTTCTCTTTTGAAAAATTTTCAATACACTCCTTTAATTGTTCTTCCTTATTATCTGCTACTAAGTCTATTGCACCTAATACACGATATGGAAAGGACTCAGCGAAATATTCACCCCACAAACTATATGAATTTTTTTCAATATACTCATCTAATTCCAAGTCTAAGTTAAATAATAGTTTGTTATCTATACACCCTGATAGACTATATACATTCGCATTATCCACGGCATGACCAATTTCATGTACAACTGTCACTAAGCCAATATTCCTCATATCACCCATGTCTGGAACATTCTCTTTAGGAACACCGTTTCTTAGCAACAAATCATTGTACATACCTATAATTAAACCCGACTTAATAATAATAGCCTGCACATATTCTCCACCTGAGATTTTACCTTCTATGGTTTTCCCTGCAACAAAATAGCTTCCATCATTTGTCAAGTAGGTATCTTTATTTAGCAATCGAGCATAGTATTTTACTGAATCACAATAATTCTCTATTTCCGTATCTGCTACTACAAAATACCTTAAACTATCCAAATTCTGCGATGATACAATATTTCTTATAAATTCATCTAACTTCTCCATTATTGCAACAATATATTCACGATTAGTGCAGTTTTCCTCAATAATAATTTCAAGCATTATACCATTCTCCTTAATATCATTGTGAGAGCATTGTACCACAATTCACAAAACTAATATACCCTATCATCGTACACACTGCCATCACTTCCCTGATTACGGATTGCACGGTCAAGTGCCATGACGGTTGCTACTGCAGCATCAATTTTCTCTGTAGATTTTTCTTTATCCATTTTGATGTTTCCGGCAGGGTCTTGTCTGACATACACATTGTCCATCATCCACCGTAGAACCTTATGTCCACCGTGGGCAAGTCGCTCCTCAAGAGTAAGTTTCATAAGTTCCTTTGTTGGCGGACTCATATCCTTGTACCCCTGTCCGAAAGGAACAACGGTAAATCCCATACCTTCCAAATCCTGTACCATTTGTGTTGCGCCCCAACGGTCGAAAGCAATTTCTTTTATGTGGTACTTCGCTCCAAGTTCCTCTATAAATTTCTCTATAAAACCATAATGCGTTCCAGGTTCTCTTCATCCCCTAATACGTGATTTACGTTTACTCTTATAGGCCACTCTGCGCCATATGATAGACGGGCTTTTGTGGTAATGGCTCTATGTATCTTAACTTCGGAGACATCTCATCACAAAATCCTCTAAAATACCATTCTCTCAAAGAATCTGAATAATTGTTTCTTTCAAAATATCCATAAATTCCCTTGTACCGTCGTGTGTATAATCCTGTATGAAAGAAGGCACACTCATTCTCCAAATGAAAAATGCCATCTGCTTTTCTGGTATCACTTTCTGAATTAAAATCAATAACCTGTTTGCGAAAAATTGTATGTATGTACCGTTCCAAAATAGGTGTGACTGTGTTCTTTGTCTCTCGGCTCGGCTTTCTGAATTTCCATGATTCCGGCAACGCCAACCTTTCTAATTCTTCTAACTGTCCATACCAATCCGGTACATATGCAAATTCAAATAAATCTGGTGCTATCATATTATTCAGCAGAGTCTCTCACCACCCCACTGATTCATTATACAAATGTTTCATTCAAAGAACTACAAAACACACGTCCATTTTCTTTCCTTAATGTCCAACAAACCGCAGGAAATCAAGGTTTCTTTGAAAGCAGACAAATGATTTCAATATTCCCCTGAACTTTGATTTTATACTGCATAGCGAAAGTATGCAATAGGTTTTCAAAGTGGGGTAATGATTTTATCCCCTTATTATACAGAATATTGTCGGTATAATATGTCATCAACATTGTTCTTGATACCCACTAAAATATCAAAACAAGTAGACAACATTTCAAAAAAGCATCTCCAATAATTATCATATAGACCACAAGTATCACTTTGATAAGAGAACTTCAAATAATTGCAATAATTATTTATTTCTTTACATATCTCCGGTCCTAAATCCAGTGAATACTCCAATAATACCTCATTCAAAAGCACTCTTTTCTCTTGAAATGTATAAATTCTTTTTAAGTCATCTTCATATAAAACCCAATGTTCCATCAGCTCATTTTCCAAAAATGAACCATAATGTCGATTTTCAAAATTATGTTTCCAATATTCATATGCGTATTGCAATATACCGTGCAAATTATCTAATGCTTCTTTTGCCTTCCTACACGCTATATTTTTTCTATTTTCAAATACAACGTTTGTTTTTAACCAATTATCTGTCTGATTAATAATGCAAGATTGTTCGTATTCAGCTGCATACTTCCACATTCTCAGTAATTCTATCGAATATACCCTTTCATCACTATCTATCAATCTGGCACAAGACCTACACAACCAAATTCCATTTTCTATACTACTTCTCTCCTCTGGCGTCAAGTCCGGATTGTATCTTGGTCCGCCTTCAGCTGCCGCAGTTATATGTGCCGCCTCACCAATTGATACTCTTTTTTGTGGATTGCTGTGGGGACCTTTTGTTTCTCTTCTACAATTTGGATTAGAACACTTTCCTCCCACTCTTTCACACAATGTATCTATAGTTTTTTGCGAAAAATCATCTCTTTTATTCATTCGTAATGCTCCTTACCTATCTCCAAACATGAACTCGATAACACTTAGTGCATTCAAAATCTGTATACATTCATATCTTTCAATGCTTCTATTCATTCGACCATGCATTAACCAATTCCTATTCAAATACGGAGGTTCTATACCTTTTTCGAACTTGTATGAGCCATCTATAAATATCCTATTCAAATATGCAATTAACGAAGGATACATTTCCAAAAAGTATATTTTCTTTGACATAAATCCTCGTTTTTCGGTAAGCTGTCTAAAATCCTCGGCCATTTGATTTGCAAAGCCACTATTAGAATATTTAACTTTGTAACTCATATGTTGGTTCGGAAAATCAACTAATTTATTCACTCTATTATCAAGTAATGCAAGCAAGTACATAGCTGCAGTCATATAATCTTCATTTTCAAAAGCTTGCATACCATTCTTAAAATATAACTGTATCTCGTCCGAAACATACTTTTTTTGTAATCCCTCTATAATCACATCAAGAATTACAATATCTTCTCCGTCAAAAAACTCTGCTACCTTTGCTTCCCCTTCACGTAATAATTGTTCCCAATTTTTAATATCTGCAGGATTAGAATGCTCAGAAATAACCCAACCATTTTTTCCGAACTTTTCACTCCACTCAATTTCAAATCTATATTTTTCTTCAAACTCAGCTTCAGTTAAACCTTCAGTTACTCTGACCTCTTGCTGATAATTTTTGAGCATTTCTGCAAACTTTAGAAGCCCCGGCATATTATTAAGTGAATTCTTCCATTCGCTTAATTTGTTACTGAGTTCTTGAAATTTTGCTAACACTTCTGGAGATATCGCTTTCGTAACATTTTTATATAATTCTTCCTGCTTCTTAGTTATCTCATGTGCTTTCCTATACTCCTGTGAATTCTCAAAATCATTACTCATCTTCTCATCCTCATGACGTGAAACAACTTTTGCGAAAAAGTATCCTTTCGCCAAAATGTATATTTCCCGTTCCCCAAAGCCTATCCCCTGGGGTAAACTTCGATTATATCATCACTCTATGGAAACAGAAACACACATCCATTTTTCTTCCAAAATCGCAGAAACCTTTGATTTATTGGGATTTTCTTGACAGAAGGCAGACTGTTTCATTTTGTGTATCATTGTCCAAACTTAGTGTAAACTCTTTTTCTATAATCGGCAACTTAAATTCTATAGATTTCAGCCACTGACCATTCTCTTTGCGTTCTTCGTAAATCTGCACATTATCCACTAACTGCAACAGGAACTCCCGTTTCTCTGCTTCGTTCATTTGAGCATACAATTTATCAAAGAACACGAGTGCCTTGTAAATGTTATCCCCTGTAATCTTATCTGCCAGCAGAGAGCGTTTCTTAGCCTTTGCAGATACCAGCAGTTCCTCTGCATCATCTATTTTATCATAAGTCTTGTACAAATGGTTCTCTAAATCTGTTTTTCTTCGCTGATAATGCTTATCCTCATAATCAAGAGAATCCATATCTGATAAAATAGTATCTTTATTATGATATAGCTTTCTTAATTGTATTTTATAATTTTCTATTTCCTGATCTAATGCACTAGTATCTACTTCCATATTTATTTTGTTGCGGATTAAATCCGAAAATTTAGGATTACTAACCAGTTTACTAATCACCTCTGCAACAGAAGCATCCAGCATTTCTTCATGCACCTGTTTTTTGTAATCACACTTATGACCTCTAGTCATATTTCTGTGTTTGCAGCCATAATAATAAAAATCCTTATAGTTACTTCCATCCTTGCGTTTCTTAATAGACTTGTTGCCATACATTCCTGCACCGCAGACAGGACATTTCAAAATTCCTGATAATAGATGAATCTTTTCTCTGTTCTGGTGTTAGCTCTGGTGGAATCAAATTTTCCTTCACCGCATCTGTGTGAATACGGTAGTTCACCTTTGATAAAGCCCTGTTCAAGTTCCAGTCCAATGAAAATCGACTATTTTCATCTTGTTTTAACCTGCGGTAATCTTTCATAATATACAGTTGAAATTCCGGAGAAATCCATGTAGCAAATACCATTGCAATATCGCTATGTGCATAAGTTCCTCCACCATATCTGCCTGCTTTTGACACTATTCCAATAGCATTGGTCTGTTCAATCCATTTGGTTGGCGTCATAACAAACCTGTTTAATCCTGCCTCACTTCTAACCGCCTCGAATTGCACACGGTTAAAATCTGAATTATGAAATTCTTCCCAAACAGCCAAAAACTCAACTGTATTTCTGTTTCGCATCCAGTTCTGAATGACAAATCTGGGATCATTATCATTTCTATATTTTGCAATATCTGTCAACGAAATATATTCATTTTCAAAATCTTTCGTGTAAATCCCAATATCAATTCCTTTTGCGTGAATAATTTCCCTAACTATTTTATTTGCCATCTCTATTCCTCCACCATGTTCTCCATCTGTTCCAACTTCTGCAAGGCTTTCATATACGCCATTACAAATTGATAATTGACTTTTTGAAAATTATTGTTCTCAAGTTTCTATCAAAATTAGAAAGAGCCCAAACCACAAGGGTTTGAGCTTCATTTGCGCATTCACGGTATTCTTGCAATAATAGTAATATCTGGTCTTGTTATCTTTTCTCCCTGCTTTGGCAATATTTCCATACATTCCTTTTCCACAGCAAGGACATTTTAATATTCCGGACAAAATATGTGCATGTTCCGGATCATGAATTTTTTCACGCCTGTAATTATTTTTTGAACGCTTTTCCTGTGCAAGCTCCCAGTCTTCCTCGGCAATAATTGCTTCATGAACTCCCTCATAAACAGGGAAATTCATTCAGCATACGCATAAATTCCTGACGACCTTTTATATTCTTACCGGAATGCCCTTCATCGGAATATTCTCCCACAATCTCCATATCCTGAAATTCTGCATATTTCCTAAGCTTGTCCTTCTGTGCATCCAAGCTGTAACCATCCACCTGAATTGCTGTTGATACACGAGTATATATGTAGCATTTTGTTTTCTTTTTCAATACATTCACTCCCCTCTACTGTGGTAAAATCAAAGTTGAATTTTTCAACAGCGTTGTAATCACCGGAGTATATTTAGATACTCCATAGTCTTCAACAATACTGGTTATTCTAGCCCCTGCATCCTTTGACGAAGCACCACATAAGAAAACCCTTTCATCAGCAGTTCCATAATCCAACACTATAAATCGATCATGAAATATACCGCCTGTCTTTTTCATTGATATTTTTACGGATGGATATTCTTTGCAAAAATCCGTAAATTCTATATTATGAAGTTTATTATTCCCAACATTATCGCTGAACAAAGTAATATTTACTCCAGTCGGAGAATTCTTAAGGTGTACCAGCGTTCTTAATCCAATATAATTATCAACAACATATATTGATGACTTTGCCTGCTTATAGATGGACTCATATACCTCATCTGCACTACTAAATTTTGCATTAAACATGAGCCACTTTTCATCATCATCTGAAACAAAGCTGTTCATCATATCAGCCAACTCAGATTTTGTTACAACATCCTTCATTCCTTCTGCAACATCTGAAATCTGCTTTTCCAGTGATATCATATCTGAGTTGATTTTGTTAATTTCTATTCTGTTGTTAGCTGTCTCCATGCTTAACTGAAGTATTTCCCTCTGACCAATAAGATCTCGATTTTCTAAAATGTAATCTTTCATTCTTTTGAAGGTTCTCACCAATGCAATGCTTTGTCTTACCGCAAGTTCCCCTTTTAGTACAGTCATTAACATGTATACACCTTGTTCCGTAAAAAAACGTAAGGATTGCTGCGGGATTTGCTGCTTATATTTGCGGTCACAAATTGTGACCGCAAATATTCAACTTCATTATCAGATAATTGAAACATCATATCATTCTGAAATCTTTCTATATTTCTTTTTACCTGCTGATTAAAAGCCTTAAGTTCATATCCATATACTTCAGCTAGATCTGCATCTAATAATACTTTACATCCCCGAAATTCATATAATTTTTGTTTCATAAATTCTTCATTGATCTCAATTACTGCAATTTCATCTTTCTTTTTATCTTCTGCCATGGAACTCCTCCATCCATTTGCGGTCAAAAAAATCGTCCGCAATTCTCATATGAACATATTGCTGACATCAGCAATATGTCCGATTTGTTATTATTGTTCTATTATTTCTGTTAATCATTTTCTTTTCCATATTAAACTTTCTCCTCCCACATTGAACCATTTTACTGACGTCGGTAAAATGGTCTATTCTTCTTTTTTCTTCATTTTGTCATAATACGCTTTATACCTATAAATCGTCCGCTCACTGACATTGTTCCTCTTCGCAATTTCTACCATTGTCATACCACTCTCATATCCAACAACAAAATCATTATAAATTGCCATCCACTTGGCGTTATGTTTCTGACGACCGCTTAACTTACGATTTCTGTAATACTCCAATTCCTCCCGAAGTTCTGCATTCTCTTTTTCCAACTCCTCAATTCTTTTTTAATGCCTCTTCAAGTGTTACAGTTTTCTCCATTACCCTGTCCTCCGTTCATGTCATTTTCGTTTTGTCTATATTATAAATATCTATACCGCTTTAGTCAATCCGATTATGTCATGTTGCATCATTTTTTTACAATAGTTTTCATACAATCGAAATACCTCTGTTCTGACATTGAGAAGTCTTTTCTTGATTCCTACAAACTCTGTCACCCTGCAAAGTGTCGCCCCGCCTTTTGCCTTTGTTTCATCAACAATGTTCTTGGCAGTAGATTTTACTTGTACCTTTATCTCAAATACCTGTGACTTTATCTGCTCACATCTGGCATTGAGTCGCTCCTGTGCTTCTGTTAATGCTTTTTTTGCATTATTGATAAAGGTATCTTGTGTATTGTTGCCTCAAGTGTGGCAAACTGTGCCTTTGCCTCCTCAAAGTTCTTTCTCTCAATCGTGATCGTCAGGTATCTTTCCTGTTCAATCCCCTGTCTGCCCTCAATAATCTTCTCCTCAATAATGTCATTGTCTCTAACCTCGCTTTCTTATCTGTGAAAGCCCGTCGGGAACATCACCCAACGGGCTTGTTCCCGACCTCACGGTCAGATACATATGAATAGTTGTGTTTATCCTGCTAACACTAATGGTATATCCATTGACTCCATAACAAAATTTGTGTATAATTTTGTTATCAAATAAGTCCAGCTAATAAATGTCAATAGTTAAATGAGAAAAAATCTATTTTATTTTCTGACTAAAAAAGGGCGGACTTTCCCCTTGGTGAAAATATCGTTTTTTGAAAGATATTGATTCATTGGGTTTATAGTATTTTATGCAGCTATGTCGCATTTAGCAGAATTGTATTGTTTGATATGCTCCTGAGGAGCAATGATTTTGAATGGTTTGTTATCTCTGAGTATTGCAAATATCATATTGCATACCTTATGTGAAACAGCTCCCATTGCTACGAGCTTTGGTTTTGAGTCACATTTTTTGAGGTAGTACTCACGAAGAACTGGATTTTTAGCTTCTCTATTACGGGAGATACTGATGCTTTGTAATGTTAACGTGTGAATCACACGTCTAGCTATGGCAGAACCACGCTTAGACATTTGAACCTTGGTACCTTCAAATTTACCGGATTGCTTTACTGCTGGATCAAGACCAAAATAAGCGAAAAGTTGTTTGGGCTTTGAAAATGCTGAAAAGTCACCGATCTCACCCATAATGGATACAGCAGACAAGAAACCAGCACCTTTGAAAGTTTCAATCAAATGAATCTGCTTGACAAAGTCAGAATCTTCATTAGCATCAACAAGCTCGTGGAGTGATTCAAGAATGCTGTTGATTTCTTCATCATATTTACGTATGAAGCTGATATAAAGGCGAATACGCTTGATGTTGCTGTCTATGATGTAACCAAACTGATTTGCATCAGTTGCCGCCTGAATTATGGCATTATACTTATTTTGAGCATATGTAAGCCCAAATCGAGCTGTGGATTTGATGATATCAATAATCTCTTGCTTGTCTGCTTTAAGAAAAGCTGATGGAGAGGTATAAGTCTCCAATAATGTAAGAGAAGTGTTGATAGTAACCTTGGAAAAGATGCCAAGATACTGTGGAAACGCCATGCGTAATTCACCCTGAAGCTTATTCACATAGGCACTGCGATTATCCATTAAATCGTAGTATTCACGGCATAGGTTACGGCAGTTTAGAGCAAGATCTGAAGGCATAAGTGAAACCTTTAAATCAGGTTTCAAACCAACCAAAGCAGCTTTTTTAGAATCAAAACGATCATTATGTACTTTTCGTATGTTAATATTTGTGCTATTCTTAGTGATGATAGGATTAATAACCGAGCAGTTAAAACCCTTATCACGAAGATAGCAGAAGAGTGGGTAATGATAAATTCACGTGGATTCGAGGAAAATACGACTTTCCAAAGAATACAACTCTTCTGCTTTTTTATTTTAGAAACAGCGGTTGTAAGGGAATCAATACTGTTATGTAGGATTTTGTAAGGTTTTCCTACGAATTGTTGGTTTGGAAGTGCTATAGACATCCATGAGAAATCAGCACCGACATCAATACCAACAGAGATGAATAGTTCATCAAGATTAAAAATAACTTTGTTTGACATGAGCAATAGCCCCTTTCTGATAGGAATCCATTTCCAATCTGGCAGGTACACAACCTAGCGTGTTATTCGGGTATGGCCTTCAGGCTCCCAACCAGCTAAAACATAAAACCCTGTCGAATGGACTAATTGACTTTATTGCAGGTATCAGTCACAGAAGTGACTTCCCAAGGAGGTGAACATTCTTTGTCCTATCCTAAGAGATAATACCTTATGTTTTATCTGGTGTCTATCAGGAACCGTCAGACATGATAATTATTATGGATAACATCTGATGAAGGAAGAATCCCTTCTTTTGTTATCTGATTTACAGAAACTTATTAACCAAGTAGTCTTGATTGACTACACCATTATTATACTAGGAGGTGTTTTTATGCCAGCAATCAAATCAAGTGCTGATTTAAGGAATAATTACAATGAAATTTCTACATTTTGTCATAATTATCCTGAACCAGTTTTCATCACGAAGAATGGAAAAGGCGATCTTGCCGTTATGAGCATTGAAGCCTACGAAGAACTGACCAGCCGCTTTGAACTTTACAGCCAGATCAAGGAAGGAATGGACGATATTGCCACAGGCAACACCAGACCATTTTCCGAAGCTATGGCTGATATCAGGAGCCGCCGCAGTCGATGAGCTATCATGTTCATATCACTTCCACCGCAGAACACGATATTATGCGTGCTGCGGATTACATTGAATTTACCCTCAAAAATCCTGATGCCGCAGATAATCTGTTAGATGCTGCGACTGAGCAGATAGGCTCACTAGCCGACCTGCCACAGAAGTTTCGTCTGGTAGATGATCCGGTACTGGCAAGCTGGGGCATTCGTTTTGTGATAATCAATAATTACCTTGCCTTTTATACGATTGATGAAGAAAAGCAGACTGTAATCATAGTCCGATTTCTCTATCAGAAAAGTAACTGGACTTCCATTCTTCGACAGGGATTTTCCCTCATTTAAGGAATCTGTTTTTATGCAGGTTCCTTTTTAGTACATACAGGCTACGGCGAAATCCTCTCCCCCGCAGTTAAGGGAAGAAATGCGGTAATCCTTCCTCGGTCATGCGTGTCTTGACTATCTTTGTTCCCCTCTACGGACAGAAACGGAAAATGCCAAACGCTCATTTGGATTTTTCATCACTACTACGGCAGGCAAGCCCATTTCGGGCAAACTTCCCCGTCACTCACTACTACAAGGGAACGGGGCGTTTTGCCAAAAATGGTAGCAAAAAACACCACGGATTTTCAAAAATCTGTGGCATTGCTGTTTGGAGCAGTATTCAATTTTAGTCTCCCATTCCCTCTTTTGGGTAAAAGAAAAGGACAACCGATTTTGGCTGTCCTGTGAAAATGTGTATTATGTTGTATTATGTAAGATTGACAAGATTAAATTTGAAGATCATTCTTCTACAAAGTATCTGTATGCAGCGGCTTCAAGCTCTCCACATTCGTTAAGCAAGTTGCCATTTTCATCATAAAGCTTATAGGTCATTTGAGTATTACCTAACGACGCTTCTCCGTCCAATCCAAGCAACAAAGTATAGTAATTTTCTTTTAGTACCAAATTCAATAGATCATACAAATCATCTTTTGATATACCTTGTTCAGTTATTGCACTGATTTTTTTGCCGACAACTGATGAATAATTAGGATTGAAGTATTCGGCTAAAATGTTTTTCTTTTCTTCGTAGCATAATTTAACAAATTGTTCTCCTGTCATTTTTATACCCCCATACCGTAGTGTAAAATATATATTTATATTTCATTTTGTCGGAACTATTATAGCACATAGATGTGAAATTTTCTACCGTCTTTCCCCCATAATGGGCGGGAGCGACAGCACTTTAGTCTGTCTCTCCCCAAATTCCAAGACCTGCTCCAAGAGCAATTACTAAAGTCTGCAATACTGTTACTACTGAGTTAAAAAATGCCATAAAGATTTCCTCCTTGATTTGCCCGCCTACGTGGTCGTGATAATTAAATAAAAAAGACCTTTCTACTCTCAGCATGTGCACCTGCGGGGAGAGAAAGGCATAAAAATATCCCAGTCTCTGATGGATACCAGTAACTGGGATATGTAAATATATTAACTGAGCAATTTCTGTATTCGTTCATAATAGTGTGCAAACAAATCCTTGTCCAATCTTAACTCTAATAATATCTCTTTCAATTTAGGATGTAATTCTGTGCTTTCTGCATCTATACTGTTCTCAATAAGGAAAAATGCTGTTAATCGATTCATTCTTATTTCACTTCCAGCCATCTCTTGTGTTAAGCTGATATACAACTCATTATAGTTTTGATTATGCATATTAGAAAAGAGGTTACCGGCAGCACATGTTAAGTTACGCTTAATAAAGTGTCCAAATGGAGCATAAGGGCTACAAATATAGACCAACGGAAGATAGGCAGCCTTTTTATCAGCTGCCTCCTTGTAGTCAATATTGGTAAGAGCCTTATATGTTGTCTTATCAATATTCATCTCTATTAATCCTCTATTTCGATAAGTGGTAAGATTCCTTCATTCTTCAAAATGTCATAAAGGAAGATTCTTCCCTTCTGTGTCCAGTAGGTATGCATTACGCTTCTGTGCTCATCAATCTGATGTGTCTTTGATTGTGTATAGCCCTGATCTGCATAATTTTGATACAACAGCCAAGTCTTTCTGAACTTATACTGGATTCCCAATTCATGGAGCAAAGCATTGAACTTTCTGCCACTCATTCCATAATCTTTAGCAATCTGTGTAATGGGGAACGTATTTGTGTTTTGAAGAATCAAATCATAGTAGCTTGCCTTTGGCTGCAACTGGGCAATCTGCTGACGCTGAATAAGAGTTGTGTTTTCAAGTTCTTTTCTTCTCTCACGTTCTTCCTTTAACTGAGTAAATACCGCAATAGCCAAATCAGGATTATCTAAGATTTCATCCATTGCATACATTCCATGCTTACGAATGGCCGGAAGTACTTCAGCAGTTACCCAGTGCTTAAACTCTCTTGCTTTAGGCTTCTTACTTGAAAGGATCAAACAATATAAACCTGATTCATTGATAAGAATGACGTCCCTGTTCTGACCTGACATAACGATTCGTTCTATCAGCTTGTCCTCATCATCGACATGATCCTTGATTGCTTTTGGTGCATTCGTGTAACCAAGAATGTCAGCGACATCTTTCCCTACGAACATAATCTCACCATCAATCGTTGTTGTTCGCACAGTTCCGAACTGTGCATTTTCATAAATCTGTAATTCCATATGAATTACTCCTTTCTATGTTATTGGGAAAGAAATCCCTCTCCCTACTTGGTAGCCTTGGGAGAGTGATAAAAGGACATTTCTTATAAAAACTTTTTGATTTTTTCTAATGCACGGTTATATTTCTTGCTAATCTTGTTTGCCTCACTAGTTACAAGCTTTTCATAATCTTCATCTGTAAGACTTTCAGCATTAACCATTTTAGATGCAATCTGCTTTGGTGTTGTTCTCTTTGAGGTAATTGCAATGAAGGTATCTACAAAATCAGGCTTTACCTTTTCCTGAATCAGCTCAAGAACACTTTCATACATCTTGGCTGTTTCATCTTCCTCATCATAAACACCACATTTAGGATATGTAACGGCCAAATAATCCATGATATCAAAAGAATCATCATCCTTTTCACCACATATATAGCCCCTTCTACCATCCATTCTTTTTCTTTTTGGTGTTGGATCAATATGACGAGTCTCCTTATGCCAGTTGTTATACTCTGGTCTATTGAACTGTTCTTCAAAAAGCCTCTTGTATGCGACTTTCCTTTTCTTCCTGAGAAAGTCCTTCACCTTCAAGGGACAGGCTGACCCACATCTTCTTAGTATCCTCTGTGTTGAGATTGATTGTCTGGTATCCGTTCTCATAACGAATCTTTAATTCCATACTGCATTCCTTTCTGCCGGATGTTGGACAGCAGGAATGCATATAAAAATAAGCCTACAGTTCAGAAGATGAACCGCAGACTCCTACAGACCGAAAATGGGCATGAGAAAGTACGGTGGGTGCATCTTCATCCCTATCACAGCTGTTAACTGTGTTTGGATTCTCTATGCATCCCGCCGTCCTAATGGCCATCTCGGACTTTGAGATTAATATTTTTCTTGAGTGTTTGGCACTCAATTGAACTCACCAATTTGATGAAATCAATTCAAAACCAAACTTTTTCTTGTATTAAGTGTAAAGGAGATGTTATGATATATTCCAACATAGAATATACATACTTATATGGAATATTTATTATCGAAAGGAATATGCATTATGGCAAATTACGATAGTGATATTCTTATTCAGAATATCAAAATGCTTATGAAAGATAATGATATTACGCAGACGAAACTTGCTGATATCCTCCATATGCCTCAATCAAATGTCAGCAAAGCTCTGAGTGAAAATGATAAGAAAAGCTTTACCCTGGACCAGCTAGTAGGAATAGCAAAGCACTTTCGCGTTTCTATTGATTTTCTTATTGGCAACAAAAGATTCGAAAATCGTGATATAAGTCCAAGAGCTGTGGCTGAATACTTTGTGCGACTTATTGAACACAATGATATATCCATCATCAAACATCCGGTTGAAGAAGAAATATATGAACCAGACTACGATTCTCACGATGGAAGTTTTGGATGTAAACATCACAAAGAAACTGTTGAATACAATGCTTTTTTCTTTCCATCCTATTGGTACATTCCTGATGGTTTGGATCCACAGAGCGAAAGCGAACTTTATGCAGAAATGACTCAAATCGGAAATGATACTCTTCATTGCCAAACAAACAAGTTTTTTCATCAATTCCTACAGATTCATGCTCTTTACAAGCAAAAGGCACTTGAAGAAGAAACATACCGAACAGTAGTAGCTGACCTCTTAAATCATTTAAGAAACTAAAAAAGACGGAGCTATCTGAATAGACTATTTCTAGTCTTTTTACTCAGATAACTCCGTCTTTCAGTTCCTCAGATAGTCTGGGACTACTCACGGTAGCTTCTTACTATTTACTTATCGCCATTTCCTTTGCCGCTTTGACTTGGTAAACCAAGTCATCCCAAGGAATTGTTTCAATTTTATTCTTATCTTGCTTTACTTCCAAAGTAACTTTCTCTCCCTCAACAATCACATCACAAAATCGTGGTGGCTGAGGCTTATTACTATGCAAGTTCAGTATCTGTCTTCTCATCATTCATATATCGCCTCCTTACATTTATCTTTCTTAATTGAAAGGCAAAGCAAAATCATCATTATCATCTGATGCCGTCGCTTTTCCATTCATATATGAATCAATTGCATTCCTAACATCCTCTTCAATGTGAACCCTTGACATTGATGTTATAATTGATTTAATTAATGAGTTAATTGTCGCACATACCGGTGAGCTTACCTCCAAGGTATTGCAAACTTTCTTTGTTGTAGCATTTCCGCATTTATCATAACTTACAATATAGAATTCAAAGAAACGATTACTTTTCCAAATAAGTCTTTCATCGCCCTTGCTACATTCCATAATATAAAGCAACTGATCTGTCGGAGTCAGCTTCGTATGATAGCAGTTGTTACATACCTTAACACCACAATTACGATAGAACAGAGAATTATATACTGGATAACAAAAGTAATTATCTTCTGTTCTTTCTTCTTGTACTGTAAAAATAGGATGATTCACTGAAGGATAACCTTGCCCATCATCTACGACCTCAAGTTTCTCAAGTTCAGCAACTGTTTCTCTAACCCAATCTATCTTATCTTCTTGAGTATCCATTATAACCTTTTTAAAAAAATCAAGGATAAACTTTTCAGTTGCCGACATCTCAGATAGCCTAGAAGATACTAGCATGTCTAAAGGTACTTCCAACTGTTCTGATGCTGTCATCAGAAACTCTATACTCGGATCAGAAGAAGACTTTCCACTTTTCATCCTTGATAAATAACCTGGGTGGTTACCAGACTCTGTTTCCAAAGCTCCAAGTTTAACATCCTTCTGTGCCAACAAGAAATCGATATTCTCTAGGCATCTTTCCCTGTTAAATCTCTTGAAACTTGCAAGAGTATATTCAATATGTGAAAGTTCTTCTTTTAGTGCTGATATCTCTTCATTACACTTACTTTCCTCGGACATTTCATTTAACTTTTCGACCTTTATCTTTGTTCCTTGTTGTTGCTTACGATGTTGTGCAGCCTCAGACTCCAATACGGAGATTCTTTCCTCTATTTCTGCTTTTCTCTCTTGTAATTTAATCTTATTGTCTTCCATAGTTACAATACCTCCTATCAAGCTTGTAGATAGTATAACCCAAAGGCATCAACTTGTCAATATCACAAGTTGTCTTTTGTGCTTGCCGATATCGCAAGCTGATATCTTTTGTTTGTAAATATAACTATTATGTATTCTGCACCCTATTTATATTTCTTTGCTCTTTGGTACCACGCATCCATATCTGCGATATCTATAGCGTAATATGTATTTCCATATGAGCTTGTCTGCGTTGATACTAAAACAGTTTCAGGTGCTGTTGCTCGTATGGCTGTAACACGCTTTTCTGTTAATCTACCCCAAGCAGAGCGGAAATAAATATCCAAGCGAGTATCATAAACTGTGCCTTTGACATCAAGATATGCAATCAAATGACTTGGTCTACTTTCAATTGCATATCCACAGCCTGTAGGGTTAACATATCTACCATTACGATAGTGTGGCTTTTCAAAAGCCTTATGCCCTTGGGTGAGTCCATATTCGCCTTCTTCGAAGACAATCTTTACAATCTTTGCTTTCTTCATAACAGAGATCCTCCTATAATTTATTAGAAGGTGGCCACCTCTTGACTCATAGTCTAACACCAGTTATTTCTCATGTCACGAAGAAATGAGGGGGTATACGGGTGGATGTTTTTCCGCCCATATATGCCCCCTCATTCGGTAGTTGACTCTATTGCTTTTTTTAATACTTCTTCAGATGATGAAAAGGTTTCATTGCTAATATACTTAGTTTTAGCAACATCTTCTTCGGACATTCCCCTCTCAGCAGCAATCTCTGAAATAGCTTGTCTATATGATTCATCGTATAAACTGTCACATCTTCGCTTAATTCTCAAAAGTTCTTTTATCTCAGCTTGTGTAAAATCGTTTCTTGGTTCGTAATCATTAATAATTATGTCTCTTATTGACTCAGGAATACCTCTTATTTCTCTTTCTCGCTGTTTTAATTTCTTTACCTCTTCCTTTTCCGATTGTATATCATATGCTCTATCTCCGACTTCGTCTTGCAATTGGTATGCCGCATACTCTTCATCTGTCATTCTATCAAAAAAATCGACACCCTTATCAGTAATCTCTTCATTCCTAATTTCTCTCATTTGACCAAATACTTCAACGCCTTTGTCCATCGCCTTCTGTATTTGCTCCTGCATATACTTTAGCCAAGCCAAGTTATCATTAGGTGATGTAAGCATTTTATTTCTCTGATGAAACATAAAAGCCTGTATTTTATCTAATTCCTCTTTAGACTTTAGAATCTGGGCATTAATACTTCTTACAGGATAATCCAAAAGGTTGTATGCACCTTCCACTCTCTTCTCAAGTTCTTTACCTACGAATCCTCTATTAGCTATCATCTTATACACAAATTCAAAAAGCCAAATAGCATCATTATCCGCCAATGCTTCATAATTTCTATCCCTAATTAACTTAATTTTGTCTTCTTTTGAAACATCTATAACAGATACAATAATTATTCTTTCTTCTTCAAAGAACCAATACCCATCACCTTTACCCTTAGGCGTTGGTTTCTTAAAATCATCAAGAAACTCCTCAAGCCCTAAAGCGATAAGATAATCCGTTACCTTTTCCCTATTTGCCTTCTTAAACTCTTTTTCATGTTTTGCAGATACTCTCTCACCTTTTTCAAGATATCTAGCAGACAAATATTCTGATAAGAAAAACCCGTTCTCCAAGTCTTATCACCACCTCATATTACAACAACTATAGGTTCATTTAGCCTATGGCTTTCATAATTTTATTAAGTATCTCTCTCCCTTATTTCAAGGGTAAGTTCCATAGCAACATCGAAAGCAATTTTCATCTCAGGGCAATCTTGTACATACACTCTTTGGATATCAGCATCCAGCAACTCAATACTGCCAATATTATTAATTTTGCGAGACCACAAATTTAGTTCATCTGACCTGTCACCTACAAAGGACTCCGCAGCTGAATACAGGCCATTATAACATTTACTTTTTACATATTCTGCGAATGAACGCCCTGTAGTCACGACTATTCCTCCTGATTCTATTGGTTACATTGTTATATCAAATCATTTCTTTGCTACTTTCTTCAGATAAGCAACATCCGCCGGTTCATCCAACGAATGCATTTTCCTATGACAGTTTGGGCAGAGTGCCACAGCATTATAGACTTCATCAGCACCACCTCTTGCTATCCAAACAATATGGTGGCATTCAAGATATGGCTCACCTTTTTTGTTGTAAAAAGGAGCCGGTTTATTGCATAGCTGGCATATACCCTCTGCTCGTTCCTTTACTACTGCTGCCACTAAACCGGATCTCTCAGTTCGCTCAACTTCGGTCAGAGTCTTCTTCGGATGCTTTCCATCAAAGTCCTTTAGTTTCTTTTTTAATTCTCTAAGGTGCGGTTTATCTTTTATGATTGGATCTGCCTTCGGAGGGTGTCCAAAATGATGATATAGGAATAGTTCTTATCTCCTGTTCCAAAACACATATCCCTATTCTTATAAAACTATTTTTTAAGGCCTAACACCTATTTGTCTCAATAAACTTTCAATGAAATCACGAGCATATTTACGTTTCAACTTGCTGTGATTTGTCTGATTGTAATAGTTTCTAAGACAGTTATAACAAGAAGTGTTTTCATCACAACACTGCTGGGACACTTTAACATACGCTGTGTTTAACGATGTAATTACAGCATTCTTTTCGACTAATCGCTTAACATGACCTGCTCCGCCTGGGACATTGTCGTAGATCAAAATATCGTAGCTATGCTGTTCAAGATTCAGTTCAAGAACACCATCTATATCATTTCTTTCAATACCAAGACCAATACTTATTCCTTCAAGAAATGCATACATAAATGACAACGCAATCGCATAATCTTCCTTGGTAAAGGAACCTAACATAGGAATTGTAAATCGTGCTACATCTGTTTGGAATCTATGCCCAAGCCTAACTTGAGTAAGCTCTTCACATGAACAGTCAAACTGTCTGTAATTCTTATGCTTCTTTAAAGAAGTAGGTGTTATCACTTTTCCTTTAACAATGTCACTGTATCCACATATCGGGCACATATTGAATGACGATTTATTCATTACAAGAAGCTCATCATTGATGCTTGTCTCAATGGTAATAGCATTTGATAAAGAAACAATATTCTCATCCTTTATACCACCACCAAGATATGATACTTCGCCGGCATAAGATCTCTTTGGCTTAGCACGAGTACTTTCTTTCGTAATACCAGTTTTAAATCCATTTATCGGTTCAATATAAAATTCTTGTACAACTGCACCAAGAGGCTCACCACAATACTTACACTCATTTCCTGTTCTTGTACTTACAGATACATTTATCTTTTTACAGTTAGGACAAGTGCAGAAATAGTTACGTGGATACTCTCCTGTTTTAGGTAGAGATATATACTTAGAAGTATACTTCTTACCATCAACAATGATTTCTGAGTCCGGTGCATATTCTGAGATCGCTATTTTTAAATCGCGACTCAAATCATAGCTGTTATCCATAATGCCTTCTTTATATATTTGTAATTCAACAACATCCACCGGGAACCCATATTTAGGAATGACGCAGTACTTTGAAAGTGAATCAATTACCTTTTCCTTATGTAAATTCTCAATCTGTCTCTGGTAATAATCCGCTTCTTTATAATTTTCTTCTGTTATCGCTTCTTTCTTTGCTTTTTCGTATTCTTCTGCAATAGATTTAATAGTTGAAACAAAATGCTCCATCTTTTCATCATTTCCTTCAATTTCATCAAACCACTTAAAGTTATGATAAGCTCGATATGTATCACCAGGCAGTATTTTCTCGTTGATGTAGATATTCAAATCACTCGGATGACTCGAAATATAGTTTTTAAACTCCTCTAACGCATTCCCAAAGACTAATTCATCAATGCTGGTGAAATAATCTGGATGCTGTCTAAAAAAGAAACCTAAACACGTAGCCATCAGATGACGAACGATTATCTTGTGATTTACTACATTAAAATAAGGTGGCTTTATAACGCCTGAAATCATCTTTTCTGGACTGCAAAAGTATGTATAATCGTGAGAGCCCGTTCCACAATAAGTCAAAATATACGCCGCACTATCTTTTCTACGACCTGCACGTCCTGCACGCTGAACATAATTTGCAGGCGAAGGCGGCACATTACGCATAAATACTGTTTCAAGATCACCAATATCAATCCCCATCTCAAAAGTTGTTGAACAGCTTAAGATGTTGATTTTTTTATTTTTGAAATCTTGCTGATATTGTTTTGCCTTCTTGCGATCAAGCTGAGCAGTATGTTCCTTTACAACGATACTCTCGATTTTCTTTGTTTTATATTGTCTTCTATAATAATTTGATGCAAGTGCCTTATCCGGATCTACTTCACTCAAGATACCGTCGCATTTATCCTGAACACATTTGTTGTGGACATTATATGGAGTCAAACGACCGCATTTAGAGCAAATATAATATTTTGAGGTTTTATAATTCTTGACTACATACTTACTCGCCTCAATTTGATAGCATTCCTTCGTTTCATGCTTCTTAAACAATTCACCCGCAACCGCCAAGTTATTAAAAACAACCTCCAATAATGCTTTTGCTGATTCTTCGTCGCATTCACAAACCTTCTGAACATAACGAACAACCATATTATCCTTTCCTTTTACAGGTAGAAAACTTCTAACACCATTTATTGTCTTAGGGCAATTAAACATTACATAGTTATCAAATCTTCTATATTCCAAAGCTTCCATCTTTTCATCTGGAGTTAATGTTGATTTGATCGAATTTATAGCAGGTGTAACTTTGAACACACCAAATACAACCTGCATAATTGTTTCCAGATCCTTCTTAGTAATGTTATATTCTCCAAATTCAGCTTCAACGTCCTCTTCGTCAATTTGAGACATTATGTCAGTTATATCTACATCAAAGAAATATAACCCCAAACCTTCACCGTCGTTCGAACCATCAACCTTTAGCAAATCGACAAGTATTGTAATCCAAGCATTTTTATGAGCACTTAAATCATTTTGAAATAAGTTACCCTCTTTAATCATTCCCGAAAGAGTTGCAGCAAGCTGATCTACAGAAATATTTCTATATTGATTATCTTCTATTACCTTCCAAATCAGTCTTTTCTGCAACATTCTAACTTGGTTAGAATCCAAGAAAGCCGCTGAAAAGCTTGCTTGTTGACGACTATCGGAAAATGCTAAAAATTGTTTTACATTTGATGTCTCTATTTCTGATTGAACTGTTTCTTTTCTCTTTAAGGAAATTTTACTAATTTTCTTCTTAGTTTCTGTGCCATCATCAATTGCTTCATATAAAATCTGAGCAAGTAATGCTGTTCCCTCATCCTTACCTACATTCAAACTCTTAACAACACCGGCTCTTGCTTTGTGACCGCAGCAAGGACACTGATTTATATTATTGAACGCCGTTTCTTCTCCATCCTTCTTTGATTGAAGGACTTTAAATATCGAATGTTGAAAGCTGTCTCCACAATTACATCTGCGTGCATTTAAATTTCCTGCGGCATAAATCGCACCACACTTTGCACAAACTTTATATTCTTCAAGTATATCATGGTCAACTTCCTCTTCATTAAATTCATTGCTCATTAAGAAATAGTCGATGCTTACAAATTCGTTATTTCCATAATTTTCGTAAATATCAACTTCCTTGTTCTGATACAGATATTCAAGCCCATCGGCTTCATTACGCTGAATCTTTCCGATTATGTATGGTGAATTACAATATCTACAGTTACCAGCTTCGAAAGCCTTTAACTCCCCAATCATATTGGTTTTAGTAAGACTTAATTGTGGATCATCTCCAAGAGTGACATATGCACCAGCTAATGGGCGCACGAAAGAATGGTATTTCAAATCGAAAATACCTATCCCGTCCTTTTCTGCCATATTGATGAGATCAATCAAATCTATCAACTGTTCAGACATTATTTGATTATTAAAGTTAGCAAGAATACTTTTGAAACTCTTACTACCATCTTTTAATACTTCATATAGATGAAACACGTTTCTGTCGCCTACAAACAATTCATATAGGTAACTCTTCAATTCCATTGAATCTATGTTTTTGTATTTATTTCCAATGGTTCTAACCGTCTGTATATCATGCTTCGCTTTCTTTATCTCAGAATAATCTTCTCCAGCAATCGTATAACTTAGCTTAGAATTAGAAAGTGTAATTCTTTTAGAAAAAATTATGTCTTGAATATCAAAACTTGCAGAAGTAAGGCTTCTTGCAAAATTTACAATTTCACTTTCGGATTTACCTTGTTCTCCCAACGTAGCACTGGTTAGAATGAAGCGCGGTTTCTTTGGTGCTAATCCAGTCAATCTACGCATTAACAAAGATAATTCGATTCCCAATGAACCATAATATGAATGTGCCTCATCAAGAACAACAAACTTCCAATTGTTTAGCCTCTCCGGTGCAAAGATCGAATAATCATTTGGTCTGATCAGTAAATATTCCAACATGGAATAATTAGTGAACAACAAATGTGGCGGGTTCTTTCTGATCTCTTCCCTCGAAACCAATTCATTCTCAGGGATAAAGGTATCGTTCTCTGCGCCATATTTCTCACGATAGTCCTTCGGAATGCTTTCTTTCGTTTCGCCTGTAAAGAATCCATATGTAATTTCAGGACATTGTGTAAGTATCTTTCTTACACGATCAATCTGATCGTTTACTAGAGCGTTCATTGGATATAAAAATATTGCCCTAACACCAACTTCCCTATTACCATTTTCTACATCTGACATCAATTCATTTAAGATTGGATATAAGAAACTCTCTGTCTTTCCTGATCCTGTACCCGTTGTAATAATTGCGCTTCGACCAGAGCAAATATGCCTAATACTCTCTTCCTGATGAGAATATAAAGGTCTCTCGAAATTCATATCTCCCAATCTATGAAATGATTTACATACCGCACCATCTGCAATCATTTCATCCATGGACATTCCTCTTTGAAATGGCAAATTTAAATCTACATAGGGTCCCTTAAATAAATCTTCAACTTCCAATTGTTGCTCAAACAATTTTTGCAACTTTGGAGTTTTAAATTCAAAGGAAGACCTGAGATATTCTTTATACTGATTATTTATATATTGAGATCGTTCAATAGGATTTCTCTTGCTCACACTGATTCAACTCCCTTCATATCGATATTGTAAGAAAAGATATCAACAGCTTTGTCGTCATCCATTGAATTCATAATTCCATGATGTTCGAAATCAAGTAACAGCCCGTCGCCATCCTTAGTAATGGACAATTCTATCATCCCATCTATAACATCGCTACATATTTCAATATCAACGGGATTTATATTATCCAACATAAAAGCACCATGATATGTTCTTACATATACTTCACCTATATATTCATTTCCACTTATCATTTCTTTAAAATAAACATACGTTGTATTAAAGTAATGTTTCTTTCTTAGGAACTCTCCTCTGACAAACTGATCAAAGTAAACCTCCTTGATTTTGAAGGATTTTCCTATGAAATCTTCTCTCGCATAAAAGACGATTGGAAATTCCTTTAAAATACGTTTTTTTTGAGTGATAGTCCTCTCTCTTTCTCAAAGAAAATCACTTTATAATTTATAAAAGACGATAAATCATATACATATTCTGGAACGTCCTTGTCCAAAAGCAAAACTTGTGTATATGACATTATTCACATCATCGATTACTTTGAATCTAATATTCCCTTGCCCATAAAAGTATGGTGTAACAACTATCGCCTTATCTTCATGACTATAAATAACCGTTGTTTTAGCCTCGTCAAGAATGCATTTGTTATAACACAAAATTCCATCCTGGTAACGATCTTCTGCAAGTAAAGAAATCCCTACATAATCATAATGCGACTTATATGACAGTAAAAATCCTGCAGAAAACCTGCTAAATACTCCTTCCGTCTTAAGTCCAGGTGCTTCTTCAATAATTTGACCGGTACTGGTTAGCAAGCATATTTTGTCATATTTGCATCCATACAGATCAATTGAACTTTCCTGAGTAATATCGCCGATCCAAATTTCTTGTGAGAATGACTTCCAGGCACCATTATCAATCCTGTATAACGGGAATCGGAAAGGAACATAATAAATATACTGCTGATTATTCCAATTAAACTTAATCCAATCTTCTCTAAAATCCTGAACACTTATCTCATCAAAAATTGGTTCTGGCATCAAATCAGAATCTACAGAAACAATATACGAATCATTGTTGTTTTCAACCTGCTCAACATATAGTTTTTTATCTATAGCAAATTGAGTGCGCAGCACACTAATTCTTTTTCCCGAATGTAACGCATTCACTCTTAGCTGATAAATTCCAGAGCCTAAACATCCAAGTTTTAGAGAATACTTATTAACACCTTTTCTTTCAACTGTAGAATATTCAAAAGCATCAATCTTATATGAACGCTGATTTATTTGTATTTCAAAACCACTGTCCGTAAACTCACTTTCAAATACAAGGATTACCTCATCTTTAAATACTTCAAATTTACAATCATCCTGTGCAACGAAATATCCCTCATACTTTTCGCCAAACACACCAGGACGGATCATCTCTGAAAAATTGAACACTTTATCTTCTATAAGGATAGCATCTCCCAAGTGTGCAATATATGAGGATAGACAATATGCCTCTCCCGAAAAATATAAATGCAACTTATCAACCTTACTCTTTGTACAAAAAACAGCTGTTCCAGAATAATCTTTATTATTTGCCAGTTCTTGTCCTCTCTCATCAAACACAATAAAGTTACGGTACAGTCTGGTTTTGCTATCATAAATTATTTCATTTCCTGCAACCAGCTGATAATTAATTCTTCCAAGAGGATTAGGGAGTTCAATTGCATGATTCTTTATCTGATATCCACCAATAATCTCACGAATATCTTCTACATAATCATCATAAATAACCTTTTCCTCTTTCTTAACAATGATTCGGATAGCTCGATAATCATATGTAGCTTTCACACGATGAGTCGGTGGAACTAAACAAATTGTGTTTCGAGTCAAAACAAATTCTGGTTCCCATCGTGATCTCAATTGTTCGACTTTACTGCGATTTCCATACTCTTTCTCTCTATTGATTGTTGAAAGCCATTCTTGATATCCTCTTTTTAAATATGGATTGTAAAGGACATTATCCTTGCCCCAAATATATTTATCAATAAGCCTAACAACAATGATACTAAGCTTAATAACAGCATCGTTATATATAGGATTAGTAATCAGCTGCTTTGTTGATTTAATCAATTTATATGTTTTCTTAGTTACATTAACTTGAACTTCGTCACTTTCAGAACGCATCACATTCTGCAATCCGTCATAAACAAACTGAAACTCGCCATATAAATCATCAGGTAAGTTGCTATCAAAATTCAACTTATATATGTCATAGATAAATTCAAAGAATGATCCCAGATAATAGCTTGGTACAATAGATCCCGCTAATACCACATTGATAATACGAGTCTTTGTGCCTGTTGCATCATCCTTTGTTCTGTAATTATTTAATAATGTTCGAATAAGACCTTCTACCTTTTGCTCCGAATAACGCTGATACAAACTCTTGTAAGTTTTTCTTACCGATTCATAAAAAGCCCCATCATAATAAAGCATACCAATCAAAACAAGAGATACGAATACAATTTCAGGATCGCGGACATAAGTACCTGAATACGAATTTAACGTACTTCCCAGTTGACTCTCTGCACGACTATGAATAATATCTATTGCATCAGCATTATCCAATAAATCAATCAAATCAATGCCGAGATTTTTCCTTTCTTTGACACAGTTTTTTAAGTATCCTATTTTTGTTTCTATCTGAGCATCGTTTAATCTCTTTTTCAGCATTTCTAGAAGTGATTTTTGTTCCTCCTGGGTAACAATACCATCTTCAAGTATCTGATCGATTTTTTCACAGATAGTTTTAGATGGCTTATGATAACGAATAAAAGATTCATTTGTTCTCATCCAATCCTGCAAGCGACATACTTCTTTTTCGTTAATTTCATTGTCACAAATAATACCTTCAATGATTCCATTAAGCTCATAAACCTTAGCGATGGAATCAGTTTCAAAAGCTGTATACTGACTACAATTTTCTAAAAGCATTTCTCGTTCTTCGTCTGTGATTATTCCATCTTCAAGAACTTGTTCTACCAGCGAAATTAAGTGAGCTTGCTTATGTTCGTAAGATAAGTTTCTGTTCTTTTTTACCCATGAAGATAATCTTGCTACCTCTAGTTTGTTGATAATACCATCGTAGCTAATACCGTTTATTATTCCTATTAACTCATTTATGTTACGCATAATCAGCTTGTGTGATATCTGTTTCAAAAACTACCACAGCTCTCCTTTCATCTGGTGTCTATAATTGCAGAAAGCTTCTGCAATCTATGCTTATAATACAAAACCATATGTCCATTTATTAGGACTCACTTGTAATAGTTAGTTTTTCTCCGTTTTCAAGAATATAAGACTGCTCAAATACAACTCCCAGTACTTCAGCTATTTCCATAAGTTCTTCTGTACTCACAGTTTCTCGCTTTAATTTTTTGTTGAAGTTCTGCGGTGTCTGACCAATTCTACGAGCCAATTCTGCAACACTAATGCCTTTTTCCTTACATAAGTTTTTAATTAAATTTGATGTGCTCATTAATTCCACCTTATCTATTGAAACTTATACTCTAAGAACCTAGTAATGTTAGACATATTATAAACCAAAAGGTTGATATTTTCAATGTTCAGTATTTGAGTTTCTCAAGCACTCACAAAAACCATACCTCATCATCTTTTTATTATTGAATATTTTTTATTAATCTCGAATATAAGCAAACCCATTCCATTGTTTCTTTTTCGACACATCGAATCAATCCTTCAAAACATCTTAATAAAAATCCGTTTTAAAGGTATAAAAAAGACCACTCACTTTCAATTTTTCTTGAAAATGAACGGTCTTTCACGTTTCTTTTATTCTGTTGAATGATAAAAATATTACTTTTCCTTTGATATGTTTCCGAAGCCGCAGTCCAATACCACAGACACGTTTACCCCATCAGAAATTGCCTTTTTATACGTTTTTCGTTCACTCTGGTCAAACCTGAAAAACCTCTCAAAGTGCCTAAAATCAAGGATTCTTACAAATCTGTCCGATGTAGTGCAACTATTGTCTCTATATGATAAGTATTCGGAAACATATCCACGCAGCATATCTTCTCTACTCTATACCCTCTGGCCATAAATATCTGCAAATCCCTTGCCAGGCTTGTCGGTTTACATGAAATATAAACCATATTCTCAACATCATAATCAATAATCCGCCCAATAGCCTTCGGATGAATACCGTCTCGTGGTGGATCAAGAATTATATAATCCGGTTTTTCCTCTATCTCATCAAGCACCTTGAGGACATCACCTGCGATAAATTTACAGTTATCAAGACCATTAAGAGCTGCATTTTCCTTTGCTGCGCAAACTGCCTCCTCAACTATTTCGACACCTACTACTTCCTTACACACCGGTGCCATAAGCTGCGCGATGGTGCCGGTTCCACTGTAGAGGTCGTAGACTGTTTTACCGTTTAGCGAATCCTTGTCATCTCCCAGGATAAACTCTCTCGCTGTCTCATAGAGCACCTCCGCTCCGAGTGAGTTGGTCTGGAAAAATGAGAATGGTGTGATTTTAAATTTCAGACCTAAGAGTTCCTCGTAGAAATATGAATCTCCGTAGAGCACCTCTGTGCCCTCGTTTTTGACCACATCTGCCACGCTGTCATTTTTTGTGTGTAAAACGCCCTTGAATATGCCGTCATAGTGCCTGGTCAAAAGCGCATATCTAAAGCCTGCGAGCAGCTCCTCCTCATTGAAGCCCTCTGTCTGTGTGCTAGTAACAAGGTCGACTATGATTTCACCGGTTTTTGTTGCCTTTCTGACAAGCAGATGCCTCAGATAGCCCTTGTGTGTTGCTCTGTGGAAATATGAGATATCGTTTTTTGAAAAATAATCAAGTGTTGCCTTTAATATTGTCCTGAAATCCTCATCCACTATCTGACAGTCCGATACTGTCACAAGGTCATAAAAGCTTCCTCTTTTGTGCATGCCAAGCGCAAGAGGGCCATCCTTGTACTCATCACCGAAGGAAAATTCCATCTTGTTTCTGTATTCAGTCTTTTTCGGACTTCCATGTATCCCTATAAACTCATATCCTGCCTCTTCCTCAGTGCCGATGGCATCCGAAATGAGCTTTTTCACCTGGGTAAGCTTCATATCAAGCTGCTTTTCGTAAGGCACTGTCTGGTATGTACAGCCCCCGCACATTCCAAAGTGAGGGCATGGCTCTTCTGTCTCCAGAGGCGATTTCTCAATTACCTCCATGAGTCTGCCCTCTGCTCTTTGATGCTTTACTTTATTTACAACAAATTCCACCTTCTGTCCCGGAATTGTATTTTTCACAATTACTCTGTCGCCATCATCTGTAACGGCTATTCCCTTGTTTGGGAAGTCTACTCTTTCTACGGTTCCTGTTCCTCTAAATCCTTTTTTCATGTAATTCTTATCTCTCTTTATACTTTATTATTCCTTTGTATGCCTGACTGCAAATGCCTTGCTTCACACATAAAGAAAAATGAGGACTACATATGTAGCCCCCATTATCTAAAAACGATTATTTCTCTTCTTTAGTCTTTGGTGCCTCTTTTTCCTCTTCAGCATCATCATCGTCTTCATCCTCGAAGAAATCATCATCGAATTCATCATCATACTCATCATCGAAATCATCTAAATAATCCGGTGTGAAAAATCTGTAGATACCATATGCCGCTGCTGCCACTGCAACTAATACACCAATGATGGCAAATATGATAACAGCCTTGGAAGGCTTCTTGTCTTCCTCTTCTTTTTTGAGAAGGTCATTAAGCTTTGCCATGCTGAGCTTCTCTGCAAGCTTGTTGTCCTTTAATAATTCTTCAACTTTACTCATAATTCAATCCGCTCCTTTTCCAAAAGTAATTGTCAAATGCTATTTGTTAAATCCATTATAGCATATTATATCCAATTTTCCTATAAAAATTACAATAATTTTAGTCAATTTTTTTCAATTTGGCAAATGAGGCAAACATCTTTTTGGTACCGGCCTTGTCAAAGTCCACAGTGACCTCATAATCCCTGCCGCCTTCTACGATTGCCATGACCTCTCCCGCGCCAAACTTGATGTGCGATACCCTGTCTCCTACCTTATATGAAAGACCTCCGGTGGTATTAGCACTGGCAAAAGACTTCTGGTTGCTCACAGGTGTATAGACAGGTGTCCTTGTACGCTGTGTATTAAAGGTGGTCGCATACTCTGTGCCGTATGTAGGTGTCTTTTTGAAGGCCTCCTTAGCCTTTCTGTACGTGCTCTGCGAATTTCTTTCAAGGTCATCATCACGGCGCTTTGGTTCATAGACCTCACCTGACATAAGCTCACGCGGAATCTCCTTCACAAATCGCGATACCTTGTTGAACTGTGTCTCTCCACGCACCATGCGCATACGCGCCGATGTGATGGTCAGATGCTCCTTGGCTCTCGTGATACCAACATAAGCAAGACGCCTTTCCTCCTCTATCTCGCTTGTCGCATCATCACTCGTGATTGACATATAGCTTGGGAAAAGACCATCCTCCATGCCCGCCAGATACACATTCGGAAACTCAAGTCCCTTAGCACTGTGCAGAGTCATAAGAACCACATAGTCGCTGTTTTCGTCAAGACCGTCTATATCGGCTACAAGCGCCACTTCCTCCAAAAAGCCACTGAGAGTAGGATTCTCCTCCCCCTGCTCGTAATCAACAGCCTTGTTTATAAGCTCATCAATATTCTCAATACGCTGCTCTGCCTCATCCGTGCCCTCTGCCTTCAGCTCATCGACATAGCCGGTCTCATCGATTATTGCCTGTATGAGCTGCGAAACCGAATCCATCTCAGCTCTCGCACGAAGTGACTGTATAAACATCACAAACGGCTTTATCTTGCCTGCTGACCTCGCCATGCCCGGCACCTCATCGACATATCGCAGTGCCGTATAGAAATCTATCCCCTTCTCAAGAGCATAGTCTGTCACCTTATTGATGCTTGTAGCTCCGATGCCGCGCTTTGGCACATTTATTATTCGCTTTACCGCAAGGTCATCATGGCCATTGTCAATAGTCTTTAAATATGCAAGGATATCCTTTATCTCTTTTCTGGCATAGAAATTCACGCCGCCGACAATCTTGTATGGTATGTTTGCAGCAATAAATTTCTCCTCGAAGAGACGCGACTGTGCGTTGGTTCGGTAAAGCACAGCACAGTCCTTATAGCGCGCCTCACCCTTTCTCACGAGTCTCGCTATCGAACGTGCCACATAATCCGCTTCCTCAAAGCCACTCTCAAGCTGTTCAAAGGTAATCCTGTCTCCGGCTCCGTTGTCAGTCCAAAGGCGCTTGTCCTTTCTACCCACGTTGTTGGAAATGACGCTGTTGGCGGCATCTAGGATATTCTGGGTAGACCTGTAATTCTGCTCAAGCTTTATGACCTTTGCATCTTCAAAATGCTTCTCAAAGTTTAAGATATTGTAGATATTGGCACCTCTGAACTTGTAAATGGACTGATCATCATCACCCACCACACACAGATTCTTATACTTCATGGCAAGAAGCCTGATAAGCTCAAACTGCACGGTGTTTGTGTCCTGATACTCATCCACCATGATATATCTGAAGCGCTCCTGATAGTAATCCAGCACCTCTTTATCCAGCTTAAAAAGCTCTACTGTCTTCACAAGCAAATCATCAAAATCGAGTGCGTTATTCTGCTTTAGGGCATTCTGATACTCCTTGTATACAAGTGCCTGCTTGCGCTTCACGAAGTCACCTGTGAAGCGGTTTTCAAACTCTATCGGATCAATCATCTCATCCTTTGCAGATGAAATGACATTTAAAAACATCTTTTCCTTATACATCTTGGTATCTATCTCAAGACGCTTGCAGATGTCCTTCATCAGAGCCTTCTGGTCGTCAGCATCATATATGGTAAAATTCGTGTCATATCCCAGCCTGTCAATATACCTGCGCAGTATACGCACACATGTCGAATGGAATGTAGAAACCCATATGCTTTCCGAACCATAGCCCACCATATCATCAATTCTCTCACGCATCTCTCCCGCAGCCTTATTTGTAAAGGTGATTGCCATGATATTGTAAGGATTGACGCCACACTCATCTATCAGGTAGGCAGTCCTGTATGTAAGAACCCTGGTCTTGCCACTGCCTGCCCCCGCTAAAATAAGAAGCGGTCCCTCTGTGGTCAAAACGGCCTCCCTTTGCTGTTCATTCAACATATCTAAGTTCATCTGTTTTCCTCTCAATTCTCCAGTCTTTTACAGGCACACATACCATAAATACAAAAATAATTTATTTACAGCATATCACAAACATATGTTTTCTACAACCCAATATGAGAAAATTCAAAAAAACTTGTCATATAGTTTTCAATACTATATAATAAAAGCCTGAGGTGATGATATGGAGAATGACGTTAAAGAATTTTTATCAGAATTATTAAAGCAGCTTAAATCAATAGATTACATAAAGCCGGAGGATATACCAAATATTGATTTGTACATGGATCAGGTCACAACCTTCATGGACGAGCAGCTCGCTGCATCAAAGCGCTATGAAAGCGACAAAATCCTTACCAAGACAATGATAAACAACTATGCCAAAAACAATCTGCTCCCTTCTCCGGACAAGAAAAAGTATTCTAAGGAGCATGTGCTCACACTGCTTTTTATATATTATTTCAAAAATATATTGAGCATCAACGATATCCGCTCAATTCTTAATCCGCTTACCGAGAAGTATTTCGGCAATGATGACGGATTTACGATGCAGGATGTCTATACTGAGGTTTTCAGCTTAGAGGCGGAGGAATCGCAGAAGCTCCTAAAGGATCTCGGCAAGAAATACAAGATTGCCGGTGAGACATTTGAGGATTTTCCTGATGAGGATCAGAAATTTCTCCACACATTCAGCTTTATCTGCATGCTGAGCTTTGATGTCTACATCAAGAAAATGCTGATTGAGCGCATGATTGACAATCTAAATGAAGAAAAAGAGGCTTCTTCCCATGAAAATACACATTCTGGAAAGGAAAGTAAAAAAACAGGCTCAAATTAATGAGCCTGTTTTTCTTTTCCCCTATGATAAACTAATCCTCTTTGTCAGAGCCATCCTCCATGCGTGAAAAAACCATATCATATCCATCGTTGCCGTAGTTTAATGATCTGTTCACACGGCTGATTGTGGCTGTGGAAGCCCCGGTCTTTTCTGCTATATCAAGATATGTCTTCTGCTCTCTAAGCATCTTTGCCACTTCAAATCTCTGTGATAGAGAAAAAAGCTCATTTACAGTACAAACATCCTCAAAAAATGTATAACTCTGCTCTATCCTTGAGACACAAAATAGCATCAAACAAATGGTCTACTGCTTCTGTTTTTAGATTCTTGCTCATCGTGTTCTCCTTTTTCATGCGATTTATTTACTTTTAATTTTAACATATTAAAGTTTTAAAGTAAACAGCTTTCTTGCAATTAAATTATGATATGTTATACTAATGTTACTATCGCCTAATAAATCAGAATGGAGTAAATTGAAAATGAAAAAAGTAGGATATTTCTTTTACACATTTGTCCCACTGCTTGCAGTTGAGGCAATTCAGACTATCGCCTTATTCTTTATGATGGGCATGGGAGTGTTTGGACAGGGTTTTGTCGGAAAACTTGCTTTTCCGTCTGCAAACGTATCGGACCGCCTTGAAAAGACATTTACCTCTGTAAATTTTAACATGATGATTATGGTCATCTATGCACTCATTACCATTGCGATTTTTGGCATGTGGTACTATGCCAGATACGAAGGTAATTTTCTTCCATCCCCTAAGAAAACCTTCAATCCCATGATGATTGTGGCAATCGTCATACTCGTACCGGGTACACAGTTTGCTGCCAATTTCATCGCTAACTTAACCGGCTACATCCGTCCCGACTGGCTGCAGCAGTACAATAAGCTTTTTGAGACATCAGGCATCACAGATACCACCTTTGTGACAGTACTTTATTCTGTAATACTGGCGCCAATCTGTGAGGAGCTTATATTCCGCGGTGTAACCATGCGCTGTGCCAGAAAGGCTTTGCCATTTGCTCTTGCCAATCTGATGCAGGCTGCACTTTTCGGACTGTTCCATCTCAACTGGATTCAGGGCATATATGCCTTTGCACTTGGCATAGTGCTCGGATATGTGTGCGAACGCGGTGGCTCTATTTACTACTCTATGGGGCTTCATCTGCTTTTCAACCTTTGGGGCACACTTTCAGGATTTTTCCCTGATCCCGGTAATAGTGTAGTGGTCTTTGTGGTTGTGATTGTGGTTACAATTGTTTCACTGGTGGCCGGATTTGTACTGTTTAACAAAGGACGAAGAAAGCTCCCCATAAATTCTACAGGAATATAGACACGCCCGCCAGACTTACTATCATCATAATCATGCCGGCGAGCAGTACTCCAAGCATGACAGCGGCAACTGTTGACTTGAAATCCATATCAAGGATACTTGCCGCAAGTGTTCCTGTCCATGCACCTGTTCCCGGAAGTGGGATACCTACGAAAAGTAAAAGTGCAACAAACAGACCTCTTCCGGCCTTTGCCTGAAGCTTCTTACCGCCCTTCTCTCCTTTTTCAAGGCAGAAGCTGAAGAACCTTCCAATGATTGGTTTGTCTGCTCCCCAGATGAGCACCTTTCTTGCAAAAAGATAAATAATTGGTACCGGAAGCATATTTGCAATGATACAAACGATAAATGATGGCACTATCGGCAGCCCCATCACCTGTGAAACCGGAACTGCTCCTCTGAGTTCAATAAGTGGTACCATTGAAATTAAAAAGATGTAAATATATTTTTTTAACATGAATAATTCTCCAAAAATTTAATTAGTGTATGCATCTGCTCATCAGTTCCTATGGATATGCGCAGATAGTCGTTGATTCGCTCAGGTGAGCTGAAATGTCTGACAAATATATTGTCTGCCTTAAGGTCCTCAAAAAGCTTTGTTGCAGAAACATTTGCAGGCTTTGCAAATATAAAGTTGCTCTTTGAGTCACAGAATGTAAAGCCAAGTCTCTTAAGCTCTTTCTTTGTCCACTCACGTGTCTTTATAACCTTTGCTGTGGTCTCTTCAAAGTATGCTCTGTCTTTTACCGCTGCTGTAGCTGCTTCGATTGTGATTCTGTCCATGGTATATGAATTGAACGAATATTTCACATCATTCAGATACTTGATAAGCACAGGACTTGCCATGGCAAAACCAACTCTTGAGCCTGCCAGCGAGCGTGATTTCGAGAATGTCTGTACCACGATGACATTATCATATTTGTCAATGAGCGGAAGCGCACTCTCCCCGCCAAAATCCACATATGCCTCATCTACCACGACAATTACATCCTGATTGTGCTCTATTATATCCTCTATCTCATCAAGAGGCATGAGCTTTCCTGTCGGAGCATTAGGGTTTGGAAATACTACTCCGCCGTTTGCCTTATAGTAATCTGACGGTACTATTGAAAAATCATCAGACAATGGAAGCTGCTCATAAGGGATTCGAAGCATATCTGCCCACACATCATAAAATGAATATGTAATATCAGGAAACAGTATCGGCTTTTTCGAATTGAAAAATGTCATGAAAATCATGGCAAGTACATCATCAGAGCCAACTCCGACAAACACCTTCGAGCTGTCTATCTTATAGAAATCCGCAATTGCATTTACCAGCTTATCAACCCTTGGGATCAGGATACAGTCTTAAATCATCTGTATTGAAATTACTTAAAACCTCCTTCACTCCCGGCGCTGGCGGATATGGATTCTCATTTGTATTTAACTTAATAACACAGGTATTCTTTGGCTGTTCTCCCGGTGTATAAGGTACAACCCTTCGAATGTTATTTTCCCAGTCTCTCATTCTTTTCCTCCAAATTTAATTATATGTCAGCCCATACATATTTACTGATCATTCAATTTTCTTCTCAAAAAAACATGATATCAAACATAAAATCAGCGTTTTTATTCACTTTAAAATATGCACCAAAAAAAATGCCAACAAATTTTAACTTTACCTCATTTACTTATGTTTGTAAAGGTTGTATATTACACTTAATCACTATTTTTTATATATATTTTTATCTATTTTTAATCAAGGGGGATTATAAATAATGACTAAAAATAATTCAAAGGATCTCACTGTAGGTTCTCCTACCGGGCTCATTCTGGGCTTTTCCCTTCCGCTGCTTCTCGGAATGCTTTTCCAGCAGGTTTACAGCCTTATGGATACAATAATCGTCGGTCGTTTTCTAAGTGTTTCGGCCTTAGCCGCAGTCGGCTCTACCGGAAGCATCTGCTTTCTCATCATCGGCTTCTGCCAGGGTGTGTGTGCCGGCTTTTCACTTCCTATAGCACAGCGCTTTGGTGCCAAGGATGAAAAAGGACTTAAAAAATATGTAGGAAATGCAGGAATTGTCTCTGTAATTATCGCAATAATCATGACGGCACTCACTGTGCTTCTCTGTGGTCACATTCTGACCTGGATGAATACGCCAGGCGACATTTACGACCTCGCCTACCAGTATCTGATTGTCATATTTGCAGGCATTCCTGCCACAATACTGTACAATCTGCTGTCAGGATATCTGAGATCTCTCGGCAACTCGGTCATACCTGTTATTTTCCTTATAATCGCGGCAGTTCTAAATATCGGTCTTGATTTACTTTTCATTCTGGTATTTAACATGGGCGTGTTTGGAGCGGCTTTTGCAACCGTACTGTCACAGGGTATATCAGGAGTGCTGTGCATCATTTACATAGCAAAAAAGGTACCTCTGCTGCATGTAAGCAGAGACGATTTGGAGCTTGACTCTTCATATGTCAGAAATCTGATGGTCATGGGACTTCCTATGGGCTTTCAGTATTCGATAACCGCTATAGGCAGCGTCATACTGCAGACTGCCGTAAACGGCTTAGGCTCCATCGCAGTTGCCTCAATGACTGCTGCAGCCGTATTTCAATGTTTATGGTGTGTCCATTTGACGCACTCGGCTCCACAATGGCCACCTACAGTGGACAAAATGTCGGCGCAGCCAAATTTGAACGTGTAAAGAAGGGGCTTATTTCAGCCTCAGTTATAGGATCGATCTATTCGGTTTTGATTTTTGTAGCACTGCTGTTTATAGCCAACTATCTGATTTACCTGTTTGTATCACCAAGCGAAACAGAGGTTGTCGCACAGGCTCATCAGTTTCTGCTGATAAATGCATTTTTCTACATCCCGCTCGTTCTGGTAAACACAGTCCGTTTCACCATACAGGGCATGGGCTTTTCAGGTTTTGCAATGTTTGCAGGAGTAGCAGAAATGATTGCGCGTTCACTCATCGGACTTGTATTTGTACCGATATTCGGCTTTTCTGCCGCCTGCTTTGCAAGCCCACTCGCATGGATTCTCGCAGATGCCTTCCTGGTGCCTGCATTCATCCACTGCCTGCATGAGCTGCAAAAGCAGTAAATTTATCTCACGGCCGAGGAAAGCACCGGCGAACATACTATATATTGAGCTTTACAAAGCAGCTTAGACGCAGTTAGAATTATGTCCATATACAACAATGCCCCAGCATGGATAAAAGCCGGTTGTGTCATGGTCTAAACACACTAAATCATAATTCTTTAAGTTTTTTTAAAAATAATATTATAAGTTTACCACATCTATAAATTTCTGGAACGCTGCACGTCCCTCATCAGTGCACTTGTACACTCCTGCACACTCAAGCACTTCTTTAAATACAAGTCCAATCTCCTCATTGATGATACCATCAATATTAGACTCATCAATCTTATCATACTTAGACATAAACTTAAGAGCCCAGTCAGCATGTGATGCAAGAGTCTCAGTCGAGTGCAGATCCTTTCCTGTAAGGATTGCATCCTTAAGCTCTGCCATCTCACCCTTTAATCTGGCCGGAAGCACTGCAAGTCCCATTACCTCGATAAGTCCGATATTCTCCTTCTTTATGTGATGAAGGTGGGCATGCGGATGATATACGCCAAGCGGATGCTCCTCTGTTGTGATGTTGTTTCTGAGCACAAGGTCAAGCTCATAGTCTCCGTCACGACGTCTTGCTATAGGTGTGATAGTGTTGTGTGGCTCTCCATCTGTCTCTGCAAAAATAAATGCTTCTTCATCTGTATAGCCTCTCCATGCAAGAAGAATCTTATCTGCAAGGTCAATAAGCTTATCCCTGTCTGCTGACTTGATTCTGATAACAGACATAGGCCATTTTACGATACCTGCCTCGACATCCTCGTAGCCCTTGAATGTGATTTCTTTCTCTATCGGAGCCTTTGCCATAGCGAATGTATGTCCGCCCTGGAAATGGTCGTGACTTAAGATAGAGCCTCCAACGATTGGCAGATCTGCATTTGAGCCTACAAAATAGTGTGGAAACTGTGTCACAAAATCAAGCAGCTTTCCAAATGTGGCACGCTCGATTTTCATCGGTGTATGCTTTGAATTGAACACGATACAGTGCTCATTGTAGTATACATATGGTGAGTACTGGAAAAACCACTGGCTGTTGTTTATTGTAACAGGGATAATTCTGTGGTTTTCTCTTGCAGGATGGTTTACGCGGCCTGCATAGCCCTCATTTTCCTTACAAAGCTGGCACTTTGGATATGCGCTCTGCTTAGCATTTTTAGCGGCAGCAATTGCCTTTGGATCCTTCTCTGGCTTTGAGAGATTGATTGTCACATCAAGTGTGCCATACTCTGTGTCTGTGGTCCATTTCATATCCCTCTTTATGCGCTGTCTTCTGATATAATTGCTGTCACAGCTTAATTTGTAAAAATAATCGGTTGCCGCAAGTGAAGACTCATTGTCGTATAAATCCTTAAAGCGAGCTCTGATCACGCTTGGTGCATTTACAAGGCAGCCCATCAGCTTTGTATCAAAAAGATCCTTGTATACAATGCTGTTTTCTTTCATGATGCCATTGTCATATGCGTATGTCATCATATCCTCGAGTATACCCTCAAGCTTCTCCTCTGCCTCTTCCTGTGTCCATGCCGGCTGAGCCTCTACCTTTTCAAATGTCTCATCCTCAATATCGTCCACTCCGAGTACCTCGAGAAGTCTGTTTACTGTGTATACCTCATCAGCAGGGTCAACAAGTCCTGTTGTAAGACCATATTTTACTAATTCTAATATTCTCTCCTGAATCATGTCATGCTCCTTAATCATTGTCGGGAAAAACCTGTTTATCCGTTACTGTTATTTCATATTGCTAATTTTATGCCAGACGGCTAGGTCCGTCTCCGATTGAAACAACATAAAACTCAGGTGTCTTTCCAACCTTCTCTTCATAGGCCTTTGTCAGGTTTGCCTTAAACTGATCAATAGCCTCGTCCTTTACTATGCTGACTGTGCAGCCTCCAAAGCCGCCTCCTGTGATTCGTGATCCGATAACACCCGGAATCTTCCATGCCTCATCAACAAGTACGTCAACCTCAGGACATGATGTCTCATAATCATCACGAAGTGATACATGTGAAGCATTCATAAGCTTTCCAAATGTCTCGATATCATTTTCCTTCAGTGCCTTAACAGCCTTGATGGTACGCTGGTTCTCATAAACCGCATGCTTGCCTCTCTTACGTGCAACCTCATCCTAATCGCATCCTTATGAGCCTCGAACTCTTCATCTGTCAGGTCACCGAGAGTCTTGATGTCACATACTGTCTGTAAATCCTTAAGAGCCTGTGCACTCTCATTTCTTCTGTCATTGTAAGCACTTGTTACAAGGCTGTGCTTAACCATGCTGTTTGTAACCACGATCTTTGCACCGTCCAAAACGATTGGTGCATACTCAAAATCAAGAGTATTGCAGTCAAGGAAAATTGCATTGTCCTTTTTGCCCATTGCAGATGCAAACTGATCCATGATACCGCAGTTACAGCCGTTGTAGTTGTTCTCTGAATACTGACCGATAAGTGCAATATCCTGATTTGTCACGTCAAAGCCGTAAATATCCTTTAACATATATCCTGTAACCACCTCAAGAGATGCTGACGAAGAAAGTCCTGAGCCGTTTGGAATATTTCCGAATAAAACAATATCAAGACCGCTTTCAAGCTTCATTCCGCGTCCCTCGAAGGCCCACATAACGCCCATTGGATAGTTTATCCAAAGTCCGTCCGGATCAGGTGTAAACTCATCAAGTGATGACTCAACCACACCCAGATTGTCAAAATTCATAGAGTAGAAACGAAGCTTCCTGTCATCGCGCTTTCTTGCTGCCATATATGTGCCGATGGTAAGTGCACATGGGAACACATGTCCTCCATTGTAGTCAGTGTGCTCACCGATCAGATTTACACGTCCCGGAGCAAAATATACTCTGATATCCCCATCTGCTCCAAAAAGCTCCTTGAATTTGTCTAATACGTTCTGCTGTATCATTTTTTCTTCTCCTTTGCTGATTGTATTTGCGTTAAATTGATAGTTAAAATAATTCGTTTTTTCTTTATAACTCTATTATAACTGCACATTTTTACATTGCAATACATCCGACTGAAAATGCAACATAACAAATCAAATCATGCAACAAAATTACATATGTTCATTATAATTATTTTTTAAACACTTAATAACATCAAGTGCCGGCAGCACATTTCCATCATAGTCAAAGAGTGCCTGGTTTGCCCACTCATTGCCGCATGGTCCCGGATCATTCATGTACTTAAGTGAAGCAGGTGTAGCCCAGCCTGAGCCCGGTACAGGAATCCACGCTGGCTCCCACCAGAAAAATCCTTTTCCGTGGTCATCCACCACATTTGCCACTCTGTTTAAGAAATCTTTTGTAAAGTCAGCCTGTCCCTCAATAGTCATAGGATAATCTATCTTCTCAACAAGCTCCGGTTTTGTCGCATAACCCTTACGCTCAGAATCAGCAAGCTTCTCGTACTCCTGATAGCTGTCCATGGTAAAGCCCATAGATACCTCAGCGATTATAAGGTCCTTATTGAAACGCTTTGCAATATCGTTCATATTGAACTCAAGCTGATCGAGTGAGCCGTGCCAGAAAGGATAGTATGACAATCCGATATACTCAAACTCCTCTCCTCTTTCGATGAAGTTTGTAAACCATCTGACATAAAGCTCATTGTTTCCACCATTATCGAGGTGAATCATAATCGGAATATCAGCATTTACCTTGCGGCAGGCACGTATTCCGGCATTCACAAATTTTGCTATATTATCGTAGTTAGGTACCTTTCCCTCAGGCCACAAAAGTCCGTTTGAAAGCTCATTACCTACCTGAATCATTGTGACATTTACACCTGCCTCAATAATCTTTGTCAGATTTTCAAGTGTAAAATCATATACAGCCTGCTCCAGCTCGTCCACACCGAAATCTTTCCATGCCTTTGGCTTAATCTGCTTTCCCGGATCTGCCCAGAAATCACTGTAGTGGAAATTCAAAAGCACTCCAAAGCCTGCATCTGTAACCTTTTTTCCGATAGCGATAGTCTCAGCCAGGTCATTGTTACCCGCACCGTAAGGCTCACCCTCCTCTGATTTTGGGTCGTTCCACAGACGAAGACGGATTGTGTCAACATCATGCTCCTTCATGATGTCAAGAATATCCTTCTCCTTTCCGTCCTCGTAGTATTTTGCTCCGCAGCGTTCCAGCTCTAGCAAGGTTGATAAATCCATACCCTTAATAAACTTTGACATTTTAATTCTCCTTAATTCTTATATCGTTTATTTACACCATGAGAGCAGTACCAGTAGTAGTCCCTGCTCTCAAAATGCGTAATAATATTCCTGACAACCTTAAAATGCTAAATTCCGCGGAAACAGAATGTGAATTCCATTTTCTCTGTGACATCAAGCAGGTACTCCGGATGAGTATGTGCGCCCCAGCTGTCGTCTCCGCCTACACCCATCTGCTTCTTTGCCACACGGACAACAGTATAGTGTACAGGTGGAAGCTCGAAATGATGTGCAGCATTTTCCAGCTCATGTGGTGTATATGGCAGTGCCGAGAACGAAAGCTCATCACCAAAGAACAGCATGCCTCTGCCCTTCTTATCCATTACCTTTGCATATCTTACTCTGCACTTGTTGCCGCTCTCCTGCGGAACGAGGTACTCTGCAATGTTGTCTGCCACTTTATTCTCGTATACACCATACTTTCCGCCATGCTGTCTGTCCTCGTATGTCTCCTGTGGTCCGAGTCCGTACCATTTCACTGTATCATAATCGGCATCCAGCTTGAACATCATGCCAAACTCCGGCATATCGCCAAGCTCCTTTACAGGGTCATATGACAGAGTTGTCTCGATTGTTCCACCAAACACTCTGTATGTCACCTCACATGAGCTCTGCGGTGTGGTAGGCATGAAATAAGTGTATGTGATGGCGATATTGTTATCATTTTTGTCTACCCTTGGTGATGTATCTGCAAAGCGCTGATTCTGTCTGGTGGTCACATACATGCTGGCAATCTTCCACTGTGCATAGCGCTGTGGCATCATGTTGCCGGAATCATTGTTGGTAGGTGTTCTCCAGAAATTCGGCAGTGGGATAGTATTTGGAAGCATCTCGACGCCACCGTATACATATGAAACCATTCCCAGATTCATTCTTGAGAAAAGTGCCTTGAAGTTCTCACCTCTTACAAGGATATTTCCGTTTCCAACAACAAGCTCAACTGATTTGTCGCATGAATACTCACTTACAAGCTTCTTTATCATATGCTGTCCGAATGCAATCTCATATCCTGCCTTTTCCCAGATGGTGTTTTCCTTCAATACAAATGATACGACAATACAGTACTCTTTTTCCACATCTATCATGGAATTTTTAAGAGTCACCGGCACCTCATAGCTTGCCCTATCCATCGGTGGAACAGATATCTGAAGCTTTGTCCTGTAAACCTCCTCACCGTCTGCAAGAAGAATGGCAAAAGCATCAAAAACCGATGTATTTACAAAGAGATTTTTGTTTGTGACTGTAAAGATGTAGTCGCTGTCAAAATCAACCGATATATTCTGATAATTAAACTTCACCTCCTGCATCTTTGGAGAAGCCTCTCTCTCTCCGCCATAACAGATGCCGTTTCCGCTGAAATCTCCATCTGTAGGCCTGTCGCCGAAATCTCCGCCATATGTGAGGAACCACTTGCCGTATCTGTCCTTTTTGTAGATTGACTGGTCAATATAATCCCAGATAAATCCGCCCTGATATCTAGGCTCGCGGTCTGTAAGCTCTGTATATTTGTGCATAGCACCGCAGGAATTTCCCATTGCATGTGTATATTCGCAGCAGATAAACGGTTTCTCAGGATGCTCTGCCAGGAATTTTTCAATGCCTGCAGCCGGAGTATACATCTGGCTTTCCATGTCGCTTGTGTCATTATAGCTTCTATCGCTAAATACTCCCTCATAATGCACCAGACGATGCTTATCAAGCTGTCTGAAAAGCTGTGACATCTCATATATTGTCTTGCCGCCAAACGACTCATTGCCGCATGACCAGATAAGGATTGCCGGATGATTTTTATCTCTCTGATAGCATGAGTTGGCACGGTCCAGCATCATTTCTCTCCACTGAGGCTTGTCCTTTGGCACAACAAAATCAAGGTCAACATAGCCCTTATTATATGCCTCCCATGTGCCATGACTCTCAAGATTGTTCTCAGCTATCATATAGATTCCATAAATATCGCAAAGCTTATAGAGCATGGAATCATCAGGATAATGGCTTGTTCTTATAGCATTGATATTGTTCTTTTTCATTGTGACAATATCCTTTATCACCTCATTACGGTTTGGCACACGGCCTGTTATTGAGCTGAACTCATGGCGGTTTACACCCTTAAATACAATACGCTTACCGTTTAGCTTCATGAGTCCGTCTACCATCTCAAATCTTCTGAAGCCTGCCAGCTGGCTGATAAACTCAGTCTCATTTCTATGCGTATCTTTAACTATAATTTTAACCTCATACAGATTCGGCTTTTCAGCACTCCATAACAGAGGATTTTTCACATTACATGAGCCCTCGCAAATTTCCTTATCCTAAGCTCTATGTCAAACTCTTCCAATAAAAGTTTTGCCCTGTCATATTTTTCCACAGACAAATCGCCCAGCTCATAAAGCTTTACACTTGCAATACCATCACCATCTGCCTTTATTGACACACTAAGTGTGCCCTCGTCAAAGGTATCATTAAGTGTAGGAACAACTGACAGATCCTCCACATGTGCACAAGGAACAGCATACAAAAATACATCTCTGAAAATGCCTGAAAATCTGTAAAAATCCTGATCCTCACACCAGCTGCTTGATGTCCATTTCCATACTCTGACCGCAAGCTTGTTCTCACCCTCGATAATATAATCAGTCAGCTCGAAATCAGACGGATCAAATGTGTCCTCACTGTAGCCGACATAATGTCCATTCAGCCAGAGTGCAAAACCGCTCTCCACTCCCTGGAACGAAATACACACCCTCTTGTTCTTCATATTCTCAGGGATTGTGAAATACTTCACATAGCTTGCAACCGGATTAAAAATCTCAGGTACCTCGCCCGGCTTTATAGACTCATCAGCCTCCCACGGATATGTGGTATTCGTATAGATTGGCACGTCATAGCCTTCCATCTGGATATGTGCCGGAACCCTGATCTCATCCCAGCCTTTGCAATCATAGTCAGCTGCCTCAAAGCCACAAGGAGCCAGGGACTGATTCTTTGCATATGCAAACTTCCATAAGCCGTTCATATCATATCTCAGGCTTGATTTCCCTTTAATTTTCTCCAGTTCATTTTTATAGCACACATGATCCGAATGAGCCGCAAGTCTGTTCTGCTCAAATATTTCCGGATTCTTAATGATATTTGAATCAAAATTACTCATATTTTTACACTCCTATCTACTGTATTTATTATTTGATACATGTCTGTTTTAAACACAAAGCCCTCTTATAAGACGAAGGCAAATAATAAACATTATTTGCCTTCTTAATTTTTAACAATATTATTTTACTTTTATTTAACAGATCCTGTAATTCCCTCTGCAAACTGCTTCTGGAGTACAAAGAATACGAGCATTGTAGGGATGGAGCAGAAAAAAAAGAACGCCCATCATCAGTACACCGTAATCTACTGTATATCCTGCTGCAAGGTTTGCAATAAGCATTGGAAAATACCAATCTCACTGAGTCCGTCAATTCGTGCCGCCTCCATTATATCGATTGGGAAGTTTCTCGAATTCTGTCTGAACATCATGATGAGGAACGGCGTTGAAATAGCCGGGAGCATGAAGCCCCATACCGTATTTATAAAGCCGAGCTTTGACATCATCTTGAACAGAGGAATAAGTGTAGCTACCTGCGGAATCATCATGGCAAGAAGTAAAACTGAGAACAGCTTATCCTTTGCCTTGTCATGATAGAGCTCAAAGCCGTAACCGGCAAGTGAGCAGACAAGCAGTGCTATAATTGTCTGAACTGTTGCATTGATAAGTGAGTTTTTCATTCCAAGTGCAACGTTCTGTGATGCAAACAGTTTCTTTAAGTTCTCAAGGGCATAGCCACCAAATGCAATTCTACCTCTTGCAATGTCAATAGACTTGTTGGTCGCTGCCGATATCATCCAGAAAAACGGAAATACTGAGATGAACGAAACTATTACAAGAAAAATGTATGAAGGTATAAGCCTTTTTTTGTATTGATGATCCATGTTTTTTCTTAGTCACGCTTGTCACCTACTTTCAGATTGATAAATGCCAGTATAGCAACCATGATGAATACGATAACAGACATTGCTGATGCATATCCAAAGTTTGCAACGCCTTCACCAAACGAGCCGTTATAGATATAATGTGACATGGTGATTGTCGCATTTGCAGGTCCACCCTTTGTCAGGTTTACAGACTCGTCGAAGAGCTGTAATGTACCGTTTATTGACATGATAGTTGTCATAACAATTGTAGGTTTAAGAAGAGGAACCGTGATAGACCAGAAGGTTCTCCAGCCGCTTGCTCCATCTATCTTTGCCGCCTCGTAAACAGAGTACTCAATATTCTGGAGACCTGCTAAAAAGAACACCATATTATATCCTGTCCATCTCCAGATAAGAGCTACTATGATAATAATCTTAGCACTCCAGCCTGTACCAAGGAAGTTAAAGTTGTTCTCTAATATTCCAAGTTTAACAAGGATTGTATTGATAAGTCCCTGTGTTGCAAAAAGCGATTTAAAAATCAATGCATATGATACGAGTGATGTTGCACATGGTAAGAATACACATGTACGGAAAAGTCCTTTAAATTTAAGGTGCTTATTGTTAAGTAACTGTGCCAGTAAGATTGCCAGTACAAGCATGATTGGCACTTCGATAATTAAATATAAGAATGTGTTTCCGATAGATCTCTTGAAAACCGCATCCTGAAACATTCTTGTGTAGTTGTAAGTAAGTGGATTTGCCCACTGCATATTTGCGCTTGAGCCGGTTTTAAAGGATGTAATAACAGCCTGGATTATAGGCCAGAAGCTCATTATGAAAATGAGTATTGTTGCCGGAGCCAGATACATCCAGCCGGCTGCCCTTTGTTTACCGGTTATGCTCATTCCTTTTTTCTTATTTTTCACTGTAAAGGCCTCCTAACTATAAGTCTTTGAGAAAAAACAGGGAGCCATTTTATCTGCACCATTCTGAGTAATATTGATAAGTGCTGTAGCAAGCTTCTTACGTGCATCGTAGTGGAAATCGCTCTGCTCGATTATCTTAACATTTGCACCCATCTCAACGATCTTAGCGTAAATTGGCTGGTTGTTGAAATACTCAACACCCTCGTTGTAAACCTCTGACTTGCCTGCAGGTGTATATGTAGTGATAACACCACCATTCTTAAGAGCATTGTCATATGTCTCAGATACACCCTTGTCTGTATAAGATCCGCCACCGAATGTATATGCTAAGAATTTCTTAGCAAGGTCTGCCTGCTTGCAGTTGCTTGTGATGTAAAGTGAAGAACCACCGTTTGATGCATAGCCTTCACCACCCTCAAGTGTTGGAAGAGATGTAATCTCCCACTTTCCACTGTTGTCTGTAACCTTCTCGATTGTAGGAATGATCCAGTTTCCGTTCATAACGCCTGCAACCATGTCTCCCTGAATAACCTGATCTGTGTAATCTGACCAGTTATTTGCAAGGTAAAGAACATTGTTGTCGATCATATCCTTAAGTACCTGCATGATTTCTTTTAATTTAGCATTGTCTACAAATTTTGGCTTGCCATCCTTGAACTGTGACTCACCCTCTGCCTGAAGCATCATGTAGAATAAATCGTTTCCGTCTCCATCCATGCAAAGTAAGTATTTTCCTGTCTTCTCGTATACTTTCTTACCTACCTCGATGAAATCCTTCCAAGAGATACCTGTCATATCATCGATTGTGTATCCTGCCTGCTCAAGAAGATCTGTTCTGTAAGCAAAGATTACTGTTCCGTTATCAACAGGGAATCCAAAGTGCTCTCCGTCGATTGTAGAGAATGATAACTTCTCCTGACTGAAATCATCCCACTTAACATCTGCATCATTTGCTGATACCCATGCATCAGGATAATTTGTATGGTACTGCCGGAAGCTTGACTGGGTTTTGTGAATCCACACAATTATTTTGTATTCAATAAAGCTCCATAGGCTCATTTGATATCCTAAAATTTTTTTCAATTTTCAGGATTTATCTTCCACTGATATGGCGAAGTGTCCAAAAATTTGCGGAAATTACGGTTAAAAGTTGACTGGGTTGTGAATCCACGCACGCCTTCTGTACTCTTATCAGATTCAGATACTCCATAGGCGGCATATTGATGTATGATTCAAACAGTCTCCTGAAATGAGTCTCGCTCATGTTGCATAGTTCCGAAAGCTCCCCTGCCTTTATCGATTCGCTGTAATGCTTATTCATGTAGTCAAGTGCTGTGGCTATCTGTGACATATTGGTACCCTTTACGATATTATTATCCTCCTCCGGAAGCTCATCATACCTACGCAACAGCTCTATTACAATTCCCTGCACAAGGAGCTTTACCGTCCTTTGGCAATAAATCTTATGTTCACGGGTTTCCCTGATTATGGCATTTATATACTCAGCCATAGCCGGGCTCTGATACACGTTAGTCATAAACGCTTTTTTTGATATAGTCGTAACTGCCTCATTCTGGAATGCCGTATTGTTTGGGAACATCTCTTCTATCACAGAATGTATGTCAATAAAAATATACTCCCAGAAATTCACCACCTCACCATAGCTGACTGTAACATGCGGAAAATTCTCAGGTATAAATGTGATATCGCCGTCATGATACTGGTAAATATCCTCATCCAGATACATATTTCCATCTCCCTCGCGGCAGATGCCGATTTCAAGCAGATTATGGAAATGCAGGTGAAATTCCTCATGACCATACACTCTCTTCCAGGATTCTCCGCACAGTACGAGTGCCGACTCTCCCTGTGGCAACTCATAGAATCTGAATTCCATCGTGTCTTTTTTTCTTTTCGCCATATATACTCTCCTTTGTAGCGAAATGCAAAATACGCTGCTGCTATTATAGCAGCAGCGTACTAATCACTACTTTAATCAAAATCGAACTTGTCGAATCTCTTGTACATAGCCTTGTACTTCTTGCGGACATCCTCGTTGCCTGAAGTACCTCTTCCTCTGTACCTCTGAACTGACAGCGGATGCAGCTATAAATACCTGTTTCCTTATTATAGAACATATCAATATCAAGATCCCTCATAAAACATAAAGGACATCTGTAATTTAATTTGCCTTTTCCAAGTTGAGCCATGTTGCAAATACCTCCTTGTCTTTAATCTGTTTCTTGTAACCAAGCTTGAACATTGGAGAGAATGCATATCCTTCCTCAATGTATCCCTCTGCCTTTGCAGATGGTGTGAGTGAAACCTTTGTCTGAATTGCAGGAATTACTGCGCTTACTGCAGTTGCTCCGTCAAGCTTTGCATCACGACACTTGTACTCATAATTGATGCTCTGTGGGTTTTCTCCCTCACATGTAAGTGTGATGCCTGTCATATCCTCAGGATACTCTGTTGTTCCGTAGCATGCTGTGATGTACTCATCGAGATAAACCTCTGCATTTGGATCACTCATGCTAAGGATATTACGCTCAATCTTGATGTTTGATGAGCCCTCCTCAAAGTATTCCTTTGTCTGAAGAGTAAGCTTAACATCATAAAACTCAATATCTACAGGATCAAGTGTAAGGATTCTTGTCTTCTTGCCATCAATAACTTCCTCTGAAAAATGGCTGTGTGTAGGACAGAGACACAGGTCAACCTCCTCACCGTTGTGTGAAAGCTTGGCACTTCTTACTGTTCCAGCTCCTGCATAGTGTGTAAAGTATCCTGCTCTATATTTCTCCTGAATAAGGAATGGATAAGATGCATCCTGTACATGCTTTGTTCCGATTCCTACCGGCCACTCAAGCTTTGCAACGTATGGACGAAGGTCTACGATTGCTCCACCCTGATCCATGTTTACGCATGCTCTCATGTATGGGTCACAGTACCAGAAGAGCTGCTTGTCTGAGCCGTAAAGGATATCTCTCCATGGTGCACACTCAGGCTCATTGTAGTTACCTGCGTTGACCCCCCTTCTTCTCTCTGAAGTAATCAGCGAACTCTGACATTGTCATGTCGATGAGCTTACCCTCTTTCTTTAACTTGCCATAGTAATTACAGCCGTCTGTGTATGACTTTAAGAGAAGCTCATATGGCTGCTCCCAGCGTCCCATCTTGTTCATCCAGCCAGGACCTACGAACATCATGTTGTATGAATATCCGTTATTGTATTTTGCAAGGTCTCTGTACTGGTCAATGAGGTTGTAAAGATATGGATACTCCCATGTCTTTGTATCATAAATCATTCCACGAAGCACGTTCTGTGGATGTGTTCCGAAGTTTGAGCCGTTTCCGTCATAGCATGCAATAAGGTCACGTGAGAGATGTGGAATTGCTACGATTCCGCTATCCTCTTCCTTATTTGCTGCTGGTGCATGTGTGTTCTGCTTTGATGGAATCCATGGTGCCCATGGGCCTCCGTCAAAGAGTGTGTACCATGAGTTGTTACATGTGTGGTATGCCTTAGGGCCCTCCTCCCAGCATGTTGCAACTGCACATTTTACCATTGGGTATTTTTCTTTGATGTAGTTTGTAAGGTCTGCATCCATATAATAAGAGCCTGTTGACTCAGGATAGAAACCGAATCTGTCGTGGAATTTCTCGAAAACATCATTTACGATAGCTTTCTTGTCCTCCATTGAGAACATCCAGATGCAGAAATCCTTTGTCTTATACTTCTCTCTAAACTCCTCACATGGAAGTCCAAGGAGTGAAAGTGCTATCTCATCACCGTATTTCTCGTGATCCTGCTTTGCAAGCTCTACTGCCTCATCATTAAAAAGTGAAGCATATGTCATCTGGATTGTAGTTTTGAGTCCCGCCTCATGTGCAAGTCTCTGCTGTGTCTTGAAGATGTCGAGTGACTCTGTGATAAGCTTCTTATCTCCAATATCCTCTTCTTTTCCCTGTCCTGTCACTGTTGCTGAGTACTCAGGCACCATCTCAGGGCGGTGAATGATGTTAACAATAAATTTGTCCATCCGTTGTTTCCTCCATTTGCTTGTAATTTAATTTATTTCTTAGGTGCGTTTTTTCGCGCAACCGTTTGTTCTAAACTTAGTATATTACAGCATTATGATTATGTCAATGTGCAATTTCGACATTTTTTAACTTTTGTTTTCAAGCATTTTTCACAAATCAGGGATTGGGTGCGCGTTTTTATGCGCAACTTTTGCGCATTAGTCGCAGGTCGGTACGTAAGCCGGGAACTGTTGGAGAGACACGCACTTTCGCCCTCGCTACGCTTCGCGACTAAGATTCTGTACGAAATTATGCTCTTAGGTTTTCTATGCACGACGAAACCGTCGAAACTTATACAAATGTATATGCTAGATGGTTTGCTATAATCTCACAGTTTATAGTTACTGCTTCATTGTGTACGCTTTGGCGGTTACAAATGACACGCTACTCACAAGTTCTAGTACACTCCACAGTAGTTAATTCTCGACTAAGCCATCAATACATGTCTATAAGTCCATTTTTATGAGGCTTTACGGCTGGGTTTTTGGAGCTGTTTTTGGGATTTTTGCAGTTTCAGCTACTTTTTGCCAGGTCTTTTCCGGCTTTCTGGCTGGGTTTGGGTGCTGTTTTGGTGATTTCTGCAGTTTCAACTACTTTTTCTCGGGTTTTTTCCGGCTTTTGGGCTGGGTTTTGGGTGCTGTTTTGGTGATTTCTGCAGTCTCAGCTACTTTTTGCCGGGTCTTTTCCGGCTTTTGGGCTGGGTTTGGGGTGCTGTTTTGGTGATTTCTGCAGTTTCAGCTACTTTTTGTGAGGCTTCTGGCATAATGGTGGAAGCCCAACACCATAAATTAACAACAACATATTGAAAAAAGCCACTTGTGTCCTTTAATATCAAGAACACAGTTATAAGAAATGGTAATCTTTATGAACCAGGTCCTCCTGCGTACACATATGTAAATCTTCCTCTCCCCTGCGTCCATGCAGGTGCGTTTCTACGCTTCATGAGCATAATTTCGTGCAGAATCTTAGTTGCTAAGCGTAGCGATAGCTAAAGTGCGTGTGCCACACAGACCCCGGCTTACGTACCTTACGTTGTGACAGAAATTTAAATAAATGTTTTTAATCTTGCGCTTATTATGTTATCATGTAACTGAGATATAATTAATGATTCATTATAAATAGAAAGAGGTGTTTATATGTGTAGTATTGCAATAAAAATACCAGATGAAGTATTATACGATACCAAAATGACCAAAGATGAAGCTAATGCTTTTGCCAAGAAAGCTACTGCTCTAATGCTTTATTTAAAAAACCATATTTCTATTGGATATTGTGCACAGATAGCCGGAATGAGTGAGGAAGATTTCATCAAATATCTAAGCAATAATAATATATCTATCTTCAGTTTTGATGATGAAGCAGAATTTATAGAGGAGATGAATAATGCGTAGGGTAATTGTCAATTCAACACCATTAATTGCATTGTGCAATGCAGACTTACTTAACATTTTAAAAGAAATATATGGTTCAATCATTATTCCTAAACAGTATTCGACGAAGTTACAGCAAAAAAGGATTCTGCCTGTTTACAAATCAAACAAAATCTTGATTGGATTACAGTCGAAACAATCACTAACATTGAAGACCGCAAAATGTACAAAGCAAAACTTCATGCCGGTGAAGTTGATGTTATGATATTGGCACAAGCTGCCCCCAAAGCAGACTTAGTTATCATCGATGATAATGCATCTTGGATTAACAGTAACGGGCACCTTAGGTGTTCTTATAAAAGCTAAACAATCAGGGATTATTTCTTCTGTAAAAAATGCAATAACCAAAATTCAATCAAACGGATTCTATATAAATGAAAATATCATTAAACTAGCATTAAAACAGGCAGGTGAATTATGATTAAAATAGCATTCTTTGATGTGGATGGCACCCTGCTTCGGCTGGGACATAAAGAATTATCCGCAAACACTGCTGCTGCACTTAGGCAGCTCCACCAAAATGGCATCATCCTTTGTATGGCTACCGGAAGAGGCTACACAGGTGTGCCTCATTTTGATGGAATTGATTTTGATGTCCTGCTCACCTTTAACGGCTCATTCGTCACCAAAGGCAATGATATCATCTTCAAAAATCCTATTAATGAGCACGACAAATATCAGATAATTTCCAATCTAAAGCATATGAACCGCGCCATTGCAATCAGCAACGAGCATATGATTGTCACAAACGGTACCGACCCTGATTTAGAGCAGTACTTTGCCTTCGGCAGCGAAAAGCTTAAAATCGCTGACAATTTTGACGAGATAAGCAGGACTGATATATATCAGATTATGTGCTCCTGCCAAAAAGATGAGCACTCACAGATTCTATCCGGTGCGCCACACTCACAGATAACTGCATGGTGGGATAAAGCCGCTGATATTATTCCGCTTAACAGCGGCAAAGGCAATGCTGTTGCTGCAGTGCTTAGGCATTATGGCTTCTCAAAGGATGAAGCAATTGCTTTCGGTGACGGACATAACGATATTGAAATGCTTGAGGCCGTAGGCATTGGTGTTGCCATGGGCAATGCAAAGGACGAAGTCAAGGCTAAGGCTGATTTTGTGTGCCAATCAGTTGAGAATGACGGAATATATCATTACTGTGTTGAAAACAAACTGATTTTTTAGAGAAATATACTTATGAACATAGACAACAATTTACGACAACTACTCGAAAACGAAACAAAAATACATCTCGCGGAAATCCGCTTTCTCTACCAGAAGCTCGACAGACAGCTTGGGCTTAACGGTGCAAGGGTTCCTATCACATTTGGCTTTGATACGGACAGGCTCGGTGCATACACTCCGGGCTTTGGGCAGGATGAAGAAGAATTTCATTTTTCGCTGCTTTTCATCGGCTACTGTGTGACAAAGCCCTTGTCAAAGGATGACAGGATGGATTTATATAAGCACGAATATGCCCACTATATGCAATATAATATGGATATACCGGACAAGTACAACTGGCAGCCCGGCATCCACGGAAGTGCGTGGAAATATTGCTGCTCACTTATCGGAGCAGCTCCCACTCCTTACTACAAAGCCGGTGAAGGACTTATTAAGCACGATTATGATAAGGTTCTCAAAAAGAAAATTACTGACAAGAGTATTCCTATCCGCGACACATATTCACGCGAGCAGGAATACCGCAAAAAGAAAAACAGTACTGTAAAATTTAATATCAATGACGATGTCAATCATCCAAAGTTTGGCAAGGGCACCATTGAACATATCGAGCAGCTCGAAGGCTCCGTTCGGCTGCATGTCAGATTCGGTGAAGATCTTAAGAAAATTGATCAGAAATGGCTGCTTCAGGCAGGCATGAAAAAGGCAGGTGCACCAAGGCACATATAGCGTTATGCTATCCTACATTACATTATTTCAAGTTCGTGAAAAATCCTTACTATCTCATTCCAGGAAGCTATGTTTTCTTTTAAATATAATTCCCCCTTTTCTACTATTTTATAATATTTTCTCTGTGGTCCCAATGATTTTTCACTGTAATACACTTCCGTCAACCCTCCTTTATTCAGTCTTCTTAGAATGGCATAAATAGTGCTTTCATCTGTATCCGGGAAAAGTCCCTGCAATATTTTAATTATATCGTATCCATATCTGTCTTCTTGTTTTAAAAGCTGTAAAATACATATATTTAAGATTCCTCTTTTTAGCTGTGAATCCATTTATGATTTCCTCTCAAATTTTAATTTTAACAATAAAATTGTCCCAAAAATCAGCGTCTGAATATATAATAAACTACTATATGCTATTATTTTTTCAAGCCCAAACGTTCTTTCTATATAAAACATATGTAACTGATTTATAAAATACATTAAACAGGTAATAATACCAAGTATATGAAATATCGTTATAAAACCCAATTCCCTGTTTATTATATATTTCTTTAAGATGATGTAAATAATAATACAACTCAGAATAATTATAGCTGTTGTAACTAATACCACATAATAACTCCCTAAGCCAGCCTCATTCTTTTTTTCATTACCAGAAATACTTCTGTTAATAAAATAAAAAAGAATAATCCGATTAATAACAGATGGTTTTTAAATTGCATATCACATGTTAATTTTGATTTTTTAAGAATAAACAAACCTGCAACAAATACTAGAACATTAGCTATCAAAGCAACCGGATAAAAATTCCAGCCGTTTTTATCAAAGTATCTTAACAAACTGATGCATAGCACATAATATATAACCAGCGTGGCAATTGTCTGTAATAAAACACTACTCTTCAATGGAAACGTATGCTCTTTTCCTTCTTTTGAATCTTTGTATAAATTTCTCGCGATATCAAACGGTTTTCCTAAGCCGGAACATATTTCGTGCTCGCTTTTTTCAGCCATTTCTTCATTTTCGAACCATTCTTCATAGTCTTTAATTATACTATCACAGTCATCATCCCCAAAATAAAATGATAAGCTAATATAAAGTTTCTCCAAAAATTTCTTTTTTTGAATTTTGCTTTTGCATTATAACACCCTCTCTACTGATTAATACTCTACTGTTTATTAGTCACTAGTTAAGTATAATATATTTCATATCTTGCATTTTGTCAATACAAAATCATGGGACTGCAATATACCGCAGCCCCATGATTCTAATTATATCTTATATTTATGTTTGTAACTATTTAAGTCACATTGAGAACAAGAAAATCTACAGCTCAATTGCAATCGTATATGACTTCTCAAATTTCTCACCCTGTGCAAGCGAATTACCATACTCCCTGTCCTTCAATTCTCCGGCAAAGCCTGCTCTGTCGCATCGGCCGTACCACGGCTCAATACAGATAAACGGTGCTCCCATTCCTGCCGGTGACCACAGACCAAATAAAGGCGCATCAAAGGACACCGTAAGGTATGGCTTCTTATCCGGTGTACACAGGCTCACCTTTGAAGCCTGTCTGTTTTCTATTATGAGCGCATCCTTATCAAACATATGCTCATCTATCTGACAGTATCCATCCGCATCCACCTTAAGCAGATTGTCATCCTTGTCTAAAAGTCCTCCGTCACAGATAAGTCCGTAGGTGATTGCTTTGTCTGTGTCAAGCTTCAGATAATAGTCTGACTGCTTTCCCTGCTCTGCGACAGGACACATGAATGCCGGATGACCGCCGATTGAGAAAAAGTAAATCCTTTTTCGCAGGATTTGTCACCCTCCAGGTCACTTTTATCTCACTGCCTGAGAGCTTATAGCCGATTTCGAGCACAAACTCAAACGGATATTTTGCAAGAGTCCCATCATTTGATTTAAGTGAAAACCATGCCTCATCCTTTGTCTGTGACACAAGCTCAAACTCCATATCCCTCTGGCAAAGCCGTGCTGTCCCATCGGATAATCTGTCCCATCAACGGTAAACTTCTTGTCCTTTAAGCTGCCGACAAACGGGAAAAGCACCGGTGCGCTTCTCTTCCAGTATTTCTCATCGGCATCCCACAGATACTGTGTACCTGTTTCCTTACCGGTGATGCTTTTAAGCTCTGCTCCGAAGCTGTTTATCGTGAGCTCAAGTGATTCATTTTCCAGTTTAATCTCCATCACATATCTCCTTTTAATTTTTTAAACAATAATCAGTTTTTTGTTACATTAGCAGAAGTCCAATAACCCTTACAATAAATGCTGCCACCCATGCAATCGCACACTGCAAAAGCACCACACTGACTGCCCACTTTGCACCCAGCTCTCTCTTTATGGATGCTATAGCAGCCACGCAAGGGCTATAGAGCAGCGAGAACACCAGAAGAGATGCAGCTGAAAGTGTTGTGAGTGCTGTCGTAACCGTTCCGCCAAACAGTATCTCAAGTGTTGATACCACGCTCTCCTTTGCCATGAGTCCGCTGATAAGTGATGTGCATATACGCCAGTCTCCGAGTCCCAGAGGCTTAAAGACAGGCACGATAACACTTGAAATAGCGGCAAGCATGCTGTCCTTTGAGTCGGTTACCAGGTTAAAGTGTATGTCAAAGCTCTGTAAGAACCATATAAGCATTGTGGCAATAAGTATTACTGTAAATGCCTTCTGCAAAAAGTCCTTTGCCTTCTCCCAGAGGAGCTGGCACACATTTTTGGCGCCCGGCATCCTATAGTTTGGCAGCTCCATGACAAACGGCACTGCGTCACCCCTGAACAAGTCTTTCTGTAGATAAATGCGAAAAGTATTCCTACAATTATTCCAAGGAAGTACAGACCTCCCATGACAAGTCCGCCATGCTTCGGGAAAAATGCACTAACAAAGAATGCATAAATTGGCAATTTTGCCGAACAGCTCATAAACGGTGTGAGGAGTATAGTCATTCTACGGTCCCTCTCACTTGGCAGTGTACGTGTCGCCATGACAGCTGGCACCGTACAGCCGAAGCCTATGAGCATTGGTACTATGCTTCGCCCGGAAAGTCCTATCTTACGAAGGAGCTTGTCCATGAAGAATGCAACCCTCGCTATGTATCCGCTGTCCTCCATAAGGGATAAGAAAAAGAACAGTGTCACGATAATCGGCAAAAAGCTTAATACGCTTCCGACACCCTGAAAGATGCCGTCTATTACCAGTCCGTGCAGCACCTCATTCACACCTGCCGCTGTGAGTGCCTTATCCGTAAGCGCGGTCAGTGCTCCTATGCCCTGCTCCAAAAGCCACTGAAGGCCTGCTCCAATTACGTTGAAGGTGAGATAAAATACAGCAAGCATTATCACTATAAAGCACGGTATTGCCGTGTATTTGCCTGTAAGAACACGGTCGATGCGCTCACTTCTGATACGCTCCCTGCTCTCCTTGGTTTTACCACGGTGCTCTCGCATATTTTCTCAATAAATGTAAAGCGCATATCCGCAATTGCAGCGCTTCTGTCAAGACCTCGCTCCTTCTCCATCTGGACAATCAGATGCTCTATTGCCTCTTTCTCATTCTCATCAAGATGAAGCTGCTCTAATATAAGTGCATCTCCCTCGATAATTTTGGTAGCAGCAAAGCGAATCGGGACTCCGGCGAGCTTTGCATGATCCTCAATCAGGTGGCTGACCGCGTGTATACATCTGTGCACGGCACCGCCAAAATCATTCTCATCACAGAAATCCTGTCTGCCCGGGCGCTCCTGATACTTTGCAATGTGTATCGCATGGCGCACCAGCTCATCAACACCCTGATTCTTTGCGGCAGAAATCGGTACAACAGGCACTCCTAACAGTCCCTCGATTTTATTTACATCGATTGAGCCTGAGTTTGCCGTCACCTCATCCATCATATTGAGTGCGATAACCATCGGTATATCCATCTCAAGAAGCTGCATGGTCAGATACAGGTTTCTCTCGATATTTGTCGCATCTACGATATTTATTATGGCCTTTGGCTTGTTATCGAGCACAAAGTTTCTCGACACAATCTCCTCACTAGTATATGGGCTCATTGAGTAAATGCCCGGTAAATCTGTGATTGATGTATCCGGATGTTCTTTAATAGAGCCATCCTTTCTGTCCACCGTCACTCCCGGGAAATTGCCCACATGCTGGTTTGAGCCTGTAAGCTGGTTGAAAAGTGTTGTCTTGCCGCAGTTTTGGTTTCCCACAAGTGCGTATGTGAGCTTCTCACCATCCGGAAGGGGATTGCCACTGCCCTTCACATGGTATTTGCCCTCCTCGCCAAGTCCGGGATGGGCTGTGTTGCTTATCTTTTTAGGACCCTCATGCTTTCTTGAACGGCTATCAATTAATTCTACCTCAATCTGTGCCGCATCATCAAGCCTCAATGTGAGCTCATAGCCGTGCACCTGAAGCTCCATCGGGTCTCCCATCGGTGCAAATTTGATAACTGTTACTTCAGCTTTTGGGATTACTCCCATATCCAGGAAATGCTGGCGCAGTGCGCCCTCACCGCCTACTGTAAGTATTCTGGCACTCTGTCCTATGCCAAGTTCTTTTAGTGTCATTTTATCGCTTCCTAGTGTATTTATTGATAATTTTTCTCAACTTATCACAAATATCTTACCACAAAGCGTGTGCCACTGCATTCATTTTTTTCATTTAATACATCTTTTTTTTACAATCCTCCACAAGGATATATCCATTGTCATGACGCACAATTGCTTCCGCGAGCGAAAGTCCTATGCCGATGCTGTCTGCCGGCTGTCCGCTGCCGCTGTAAAAACGCGTAAAAATATGCTTTTTGTCCTCATCACTTATGGTCTCTCCATCGTTTTGCACTGTTATCTCTGCATACATCTCATACCTGTAAAAACCTATCTTTACCTCACTCTCTGCGTGCTCTACTGCATTTTTTACTATGTTTGTAATGGCCTCACACTGCCAGTATGCATCAGCATGTATACAGGCATCCTTATCAGAGCCTTCATCTATGGACAGCCTTATGTCTCTCAAATCGCAAACTGCCATCACATTGTCAGCTGCCTCAGACACAATTTCAGACAGCAGCGTATCCTTCTCATCAAACTCCACAACATCCGCTTCAAGCCTTGAAAGCTTTAAGATAGCCTGCACCATATGCGATATATTATCCACATCACGCTTTGCCCTGCGCATTATCCTGCTTCTGTTTTCAGGTGCCATATCAGGATTTCCTTCCAGATTTTCCAGATTTATCGAAAGTGATGTGAGCGGTGTCTTAAGCTGGTGCGATATGTCAGAAAGCGCATCCTTTAGCAAAAGCTTGTCTGCCTTTGCATTTTCCGCAGATTCCCTCAAATAGATTGCTGTCTTGTAAAGCTCTCCCTTTAGTATAGAAATCTCTCCCTCTGTGCTATCTGCCATAACAAGTCTGTAGTCCCCCTGATTTATGCGGCGCAGATAATCCGCAGCCTGTCGGACCTGTCTTTTAAAGCTAAGCCTCATAATCATAATGTAAAGGCAAAAGCCTCCTGCAAAAATCACAACAAGAAATATGTCAAGCCCAAGTGCTCTTTTAAGCGCTTTTTCATTTGACAAAACCGCAGAATCCTTTTCCATATCAATGCCGTATTTTTTTAATAATGTTTCTGCAGCTTTCAAATTCGTATCATCACTGTCGATACTGCTATCGTTTAGTATCCCGGCTATACTGCCATCTGATACATCGGGATATTTTTCATGAATGAGTGCACATAGCTTAGCCACTGTGATGTTATAGTTTTTCGTATACGCCCTGTACTGGAAAAAGACGGTAAAAGCCATAACCATCACACATATACATGTATATATTATCGCAAAATACACAAAGTGTTTTCTGTTCTCTAAATTATATTTTTCTTCTTTCTCATGCTCTCCTCCGGGAACTGTCTCTGTCAGCCGGTACCGTTTAAAGTGCTTCGCCTGAATCTATACGATACCCGATTCCCTTCACAGTCTTTATCACATCATCCCCAAGCTTTCCCCTGATGCGCTTCATATAGACAGTCACTGTATGGTCATAGACATCGTTTCCTGTCGCCTCCCAGATGCAGTCAAGCCCGGCATTTCTGGACACAGCCTTGTCGTGATTTGTAAAAAGCAGATCAAGTATGCGGTTTTCAAGACTCGAAAGAGCAATCACCTGTCCATCCCTTCTTGCTTCCTTTTTGTCTAAATCATAGCTTATGCTTCCTGCGTGTATGACAGATGAACTGTCATCACTTTTCCTTCGTAAAAATACGCGGTTTACCCTCGCCACAAGCTCTCTTACTGAAAAAGGCTTTGTGATGTAATCCTCCGCTCCAAGCTCAAGTCCCTTTACTATATCATTTTCCTCATCCCTTGCGGTAAGAAAAATCACCGGTGTTTTTTCTTTTTCCAGCCTTTCGCTGTAAAAATCAAAGCCGTTCCCATCCGGAAGTGACACATCAAGCAGCACAAGGCCGGGGTGCTCACTCAAAAGTGCCCCAGCCTCCTTTAAATTGCCTGCTGTCAAAAGCTCATATTCAGGTTCTGTAAAGGTATCACACAGTCCCTCTGTTATTCCTTTATTGTCCTCTATGAGAAGTATTTTTTTCATATCAGCTCCCGCATTTTCTACAGATTTTCATTCTTGATTGTCTCAATAATGTTATTGTGTCTAAGCTTCGTCATTGATAGTTTCATGATAGCATAAATCAGCATTATTACAACCACTATACACAATATAATGCTTTTTATACGGTGGCTCATAAATGATTGCGTCATCCATCCTGTTCATCATAACACATAAGAGATAGCTTATTAAAATACCAAGCGGTACACCTATTACAAGTGCCTTTACAGATATAAACACACTCTCGAGCCTGACCATTCCCAGCAAACTGCTTATCTGTCATTCCAATGCTTCTTAGTGTTGCAAACTCGCGGCTTCTAAGCTCCATTCCGGTGCTTAAGGTATTGATGATATTTGTGATTCCTATTAAGGCAATGACCACAATAAGTCCGTATGCAAATACTCCAAGCAGTGTAAAGAGAGACTTTTCATCGCGCATCTCCTTATCCAGATTGCTGACATAAAAACTAATCTGAGAATACTCAGGATTTTCTGCCGTCTCCTTTTCTAATGTATCCTGATATTCATCTGCATTTTCTGCAACCACATATGCCGAATATGACGCATTCCCGGTTTGAGCTCATTACCGCTCTTGCCGTCAGCCCATAGGCTTTCAAAGCCTTTTTGGTTCATAAACAAAAGCGTGGTACTGCCGTAGCCCTTATAACATGTTGGTACCTTGTCTGTGACACCTGCAATAGTTACATCCACAGTTTTTTCTGACTCCGTTATTTATTGTTTCCTCGTCAACGTATCCACTGTTATCCTCCGTGCTGCTTTCAGTATCGCCTTCTGCTGCATTGTCATCAGAAGAAGCATCATCATAAACATTATAGCCACACTCGATTGTATCTCCTGCTTTATATTTGTACAGCTCCATCTCTTCTTTGACGTATTTCGAGCTTTTCTCATTATACACATCAAATGTGCATTTATTTACAAGAATTGCTCCTGTAGCTGCATTTTTTATGCCTGCGTCAGACGCATACTTATCATACGATTTGTCATCCAAAACTGTGATTAAAAACTCTTGTGAGACATCCTCACTGTCATCATAAAGCTGCCCGCAATACTCTCCATATTTCTTTGTATACTCCGGCTTATCTACATCAAAATAATAACCTGCTCCAACCAGATAATCCTTTGCTCCTTCAATGCCACTCAAAAGCTCAGAGAGCTTTTCAATATCAAGGTCCTTTTTACATGACATATTTATTCCAATATTGTAATCTGTTGAAGCATATGACATTCCAACCATGCTAAAGGCCATAGACATAAAGTATGATATCACAATAAAGGTTACTGAGCAGATGACAATAGATGTCACTGTGGTTCTGTACTTTTTATTGTTCCTCTTTATATTCTTATATGAGATAACGCCTCCAATTCCCCCATATTCTGCCTATAATCGCCGGTGTCTTAAGCTTTGATGACTTTATTTTAATCTCCTTTGTGTTTCTTATTGCTTCAAGCGGTGTGACCCTTGCAGCCCTTCTTGCACTGCCTGTTGCTGAGAAATAAATGGTTGCTATACTCAGTATCACAGCAAGAATAAGTGCAGACAGTGATGTGTGAAAGCTCAAAGCAAAGTTAAGCCAGCTTGCTGACAGCGCATTCACCACCTTGACAAGTACAAGCGATGCTAAAATACCACTCATGGTACCCACCGGAATACCAACCACTCCAAGCATTGCAGCCTCTGTCTTAACGCTGCTTTTTATCTGGCGCCTCGTAGCACCCACGCTTGCAAGCATACCATACTGCCTGATTTTTTCAGTGATTGATATGTTGAAGCTGTTTTTGATACAGTACACCGATGTCAGTATGATTATCAAAGCCACAACAGCGGCCACTGTAAACAATGCTTTAAATGAACCGTCAATCGGGAAAACGCACTCATAGCTTATAAGGTATCTATTCATATATATATCATATTTTGCATTTTCCATCTCTTTAAGAAACCTGTCACTCTCCTCAGCAGACATTTCAACAGATGAATTATTTGCCTTCTCAAACAGCTTTTCATCCACACCAATTATATCTGCAGTCACAGCATCCTTGTTTCTTAAAGCCTTTTGAGTGTATCTGCTGTACACTGTGAGTGTAGTGTCAGCTTCGCTTTTCTCACTCTTTGTGCCGTTATCAATTGCTGCCAGCTCATCAGAGTATGTGACAAATGTATATCCGGCGGCACTATAGTCCTCCATTCCATAGCCCGGTCTTTCCATGATGCCTACCACCTTGTAGTGCTTTGTCACAGTATCGGTAAGTGTCTCTGCATCATGCTCATATGCGCTGTTTTCCGATATGACACTTTCGGTGTTTGAATCATATCTCTTTCCGATATCAAGTGTTATCTCATCTCCCACCTTTATGTCGATTCGTCCGTTTGTCTTTAAGTGCCTTGGAATGACTATCTCATCCTCATTTTTTGCCATGCGCCCCTCTATCAGGTTAAAGCAGCCTTTCTCAAAGCCTGCCTCATCTGTTGCCATGACATATGCATACGGCTTATCCTCATTCTTGCAGCCCTCTAGCTTTGCAAACCCCATTCCCATTGTCTCAAATGTGCTTTCAATATTTCTGTTGTTTTTAAACTCCGAAAGCTCAGACATTTTCACATTCGAAAATTTTACATGAAAGTCACCGTCCTTTTGCTTCTGGTATTCAATCATACTGTACTGAAAGCTTGATACAAGCGTGACAAGCGCTGACAAAAGCGCTGTTGCAAGAATTATTCCGACTATCGTGACAATAGTTCTTTTCCTGTTGAGCTTTAAGTTTTTTAATGTGAGTTTCTTCATCAAATTCATCTGATTTTACCATCCTCTATCATTATTGTGCGGTCAGCCGCCTTTGCAAGCTCCATATTGTGTGTAATCATAATGATTGTCTGGTTGAGCTCACGGTTTGAGGTCTTTAAGAGATGCATAATCTCGTTGCTGGCCTTGGTATCCAGGTTTCCGGTCGGCTCATCCGCCAGCACTATAGACGGTCTCGTAATAAGGGCTCTTCCTATAGATGTGCGCTGCTGCTGTCCTCCTGAAAGCTCATTTGGCAGATGAGTACGTCTCTCTGTAAGTCCAAGGCGCAAAAGCATGTCATCCATCTGTGCTTTTTCCACCTTTCTTCCGTCAAGCTCCATCGGGATTGCCATGTTTTCCTCCACATTTAATATAGGTATCAGATTATAAAACTGATAAATGATGCCTACCTGTCTTCTTCTGAATATGGCAAGCTCATCATCATTCATTGCAAAAATATCAGTGCCGTTTATATACACCTTTCCGCTTGTTGGCCTGTCAACACCTCCGAGCAGATGAAGCAGTGTGGATTTTCCGGAGCCGCTCGCCCCGACAATTGCCACAAACTCTCCCTTTTCCACGCTCAATGATACATCGTCCAAAGCCTTGACCTGATTTTCTCCGGCTCCGTATATTTTTGATAAGTGTTCTACTCTAAGCAGTTCCATTTAATTCTCCTTTTCTTCTCTATACATTTTTGAGTGCTGTGCGGTCTGTCCTTTAAAGTGCAGCCGCCCCGCGATACAAGTGTATAATACATTATGTAAAGTTACAGGTAGGTTACTTTAAAAATATTACAGCATAATATAAAAACTCCGGTCAGAACAAAAAGTTTTCTGTGCCGGAGCTTATATGTTATATGTTTTATATCATATGTTTTATATCATATGTTTTATATCATATGTTTTATATCATATGTTTTTATCATATGTTTTATAATTATCTATGCCAATAATTATTTCTGCTTATATGAAGCCAAAAAGTCTGCAAGCTTGCCTGTGGCATCCTTTAATATCTCTGTTCTAGGCAGATATACCACTCTGAAGTGATCCGGCTTATCCCAGTTGAAGCCGCCGCCGTGGATGATGAGTATCTTCTTCTCACGAAGCAGATCGAGTGCAAACTGTTCATCGTTTGTGATGTTGAACCTTGCAGTATCAATCTTTGGGAATATGTAAAATGCTGCCTTTGGCTTTACTGCCGAAATTCCCGGTATATCGTTTAATGCTTTGTAGACGTACTCTCTCTGCTCATAGATTCGTCCGCCCGGCACAATATACTCGCCTACACTCTGATATCCGCCTAAAGCCGTCTGCACTATCGACTGCGCCGGAACATTCGAGCAAAGACGCATGTTTGAGAGCATGTTGAGACCCTCGATATAGTCCTTTCCGAGCGCCTTGTTGCCGCTTAAAACCATCCATCCGATACGATAGCCTGCTATCATATGTGACTTAGAAAGACCGCTGAAGGTCACACAGAAGAGGTCCGGTGCAAGCGACGCAATAGACACATGCTCATAGTCATCCATCACCAGCCTGTCATATATCTCATCCGAAAAAATCATAAGCTCGTGCTCTCTTGCCACATCAACTATCTGCTGCAGCACCTCCCTTGGATAGAGCGCTCCCGTAGGGTTATTAGGGTTTATTATTACGATTGCCTTTGTCTTGTCTGTAATCTTCTTTTTGATATCCTCTATGTCCGGATACCACTCTGACTGCTCATCACAGATATAGTGCACTGCAGTGCCTCCCGCAAGTGTAACGCAGGCTGTCCAAAGCGGATAGTCCGGTGCCGGCACCAGCACCTCATCACCATTGTCAAGAAGCGCTGACATGCTTAAGTTTATAAGCTCGCTGACTCCGTTTCCGGTATAGATATCCTCAACCGTCACATTAGGAAGCTTTTTGAGCTGTGCATATTGCATAATTGCTTTTCTTGCAGAAAAAAGTCCCTTGGAGTTGGAATACCCCTCACAGTCCGTGAGCTGGCGAGACATATCATATATCACCTCATCAGGTGTCCTGAAGCCAAACGGCGCAGGATTTCCTATATTGAGCTTCAACACATTTGTGCCGTTTTCCTCCATGCGGGCCGCCTCATCCACCACCGGTCCTCTTACATCATAAAGCACATTATCTAATTTTCTGGATTTTCCAAATTCTCTCATCCTGACAATCTCCTTTTATTTTCGTAACAATTCCTGTATCCGTAATATATCCTGCTAGCCTAAAAGCTCAAAAACAGCCTCAGCGTCAAATACCACCTGCTTTACCTTATCAACCTCTATCTGATAAAGTGCATTTGCTGCCAGATGCTCTGCAGCCTGCTCGAGATCTCTTATGCCCGATGTGTTCTCGTGAAGCTTAATCACTGCATCAAGTCCGTCCTCTGTGAGAACGCACTCCTCCTCCTTCATTCCCATTCGCTCAAATACCTTGCGCAGGGCAAATCTCTGGAAGATGACCTTCTTCTCTTCATCGGTATAGTCCGGAATATCAATCACTGCAAAACGTGACATAAGCGGTGCAGAAATCTGGGATTTATCATTGGCTGTTGCAATCGGATATACTCCGACGGTCGGCACCATACACTCCATATAGTTGTCTGTAAAGCCAAGATTGTCAAGCAGTGTCAAAAGCACATCTGCCGGATTTCCGTTGCCGTTTTTGCTTGAGGCCTTGTCGAGCTCATTGATGATAAATACAAGATTTGACTCTCCCGCCTGTGAAAATGCCTCCATAATGATTCCCGGCTTTGCGTTTGAATAGATTCTTGAGCTTCCTGTGAGCTGCTCCGCATCATTTATGGAGCTCATATCGAGTGTGGTCCATGGAAGCTTGAGTATACGCGCAACAGCATATGCAATCTGTGACTTTCCGGTTCCTGCCGGTCCGCAGAGCAGCAGTCCGTAGGCAGGAAGTGTATGAGTCCTGTTTATCTGGATAATGGTCTCAATGATTCTCTGCTTCACGCTCTCCATGCCATAGAGCTCCTCATCGAGTATGCGCCTTGCCTCCACAGGGTCAATTGCCTCAAAGTAATTTCCCTTCCACTGGATATTCATCATGATGGAAAGTGCTCTCTGCGCATGGCGTCTCTCCTCAGGTGATACCTCGCTTGAACGCGCAACTGCCAGATTTCTTCTGGCCCACAGCAGTATATTGTCAGGCAGTGTACGGCCTGCACAGGTCATGAAATCTGTGATGCTCTGTATACTGGTGAGCTTCATGCTGTCGCCCTCTTCCTCGTAATCATCGAGGTCAGGTTCATCCTCAGGCATGGTGCTGGCAAAGAGCCTTTCCATCATATACTGCAGGAATCCGTCCTCTGCAGACAGCTTTGTGCCTCTGCCAAGAGCCACCTCCCTCACCCTGTATACTGCGTATCCGTCAGGTGTATTGGCTCCTGAAAGCTGTACTTTTATGTGATTTTCGCCAAGCCACTTAAAAAGGCTAACGAAGCGGGAATCAATGCGCAGGATATCTGCACTGATTACCCCATCACCATCCTCAAATTCAAAGGATGTACGCTTTATCGGATTTGTAAACATACCGAGCGCATGATGCGCCCATTCCTTTTGCTTATTGTCTATCACAACAATCGGTTTATCGGCCGATGCCTTGGTCTCTGTCGAATGAAATGTCTCATATGTACACTCCGGATGCTCGTTTGCTACCGGTGTATCGCTAAAATCAAATACTGGCATTTTTATTCCTCTCTTTTCGTAATTGTATTCTTCATCATACCCTGTCAAAGGCTATGTCTTGTACCACCTCGCCCGCGATGATAAGTCCTGCCACTGATGGTACAAATGCAAGGCTTCCGGGAATATCCCTGCGCTGCGTGCACTTGTGTTCGGCACCCGGCGGGCAGATGCAGTTGGTTCTGCAGCTTATGGACATATCCTCTATAGGTCTTGTAGGCTTCTCCTCAGAGTATACCACCTTGAGCTTTTTCACGCCACGTTTTTTAAGCTCACGGCGCATGACCTTTGCAAGAGGACACATGCTGGTCTTATATATATCAGCCACCTTAAATGCACTTGCATCCAGCTTATTTCCCGCTCCCATGCTGCTTATGATAGGGACATTCTTCTCCTGTGCCTTCATGACAAGCGCGATCTTTGCTGTGACCGTATCAACCGCGTCAACTATATAATCATACTCTTCAAACGGAAATTCATCAGCATTTTCCGGCAAAAAGAAGCACCTGTGCGTCACGACACTGACATCGGGATTAATATCATGAATCCTCTCCTCCATCACATCTGTCTTGTATTTTCCTATGGTCTTTCGGGTTGCGATTATCTGCCTGTTTAGGTTTGTAAGACAAACCTTGTCATCATCGATAAGGTCAATCGCTCCCACGCCGCTTCTGACTAATGCCTCGCAGACATATCCGCCCACTCCTCCTATTCCAAATACTGCGACTCTTGCGCCCTTTAGCCTATCCATCGCCTCTTTTCCAAGCAAAAGCTGTGTTCTTGAAAACTGATTTAACATTTATTTCTCCTTTTCATCCCTGACCACGCCGACACCGGCAGAAATCAGGAGTCTTACTGTATCCTTAAGCATACTCCAGTCAGCCTTTGACAGCTCATCGGCAGCCTTTATCATCTCAATGAGCTGCTTAAATGACATCTGGTCAAGGTTCTCAAAATTGGAGTCCGATGCTATTGAAAAAAGCACATTTACAAACTGCTTTCGCTGCGCCTCATCCATGCTGCCTATCCAGTTTCTGAGTGTCTTGTCAAGGCGCACACTGTTTTTGTCCAGCCCATCCGCCTTTATGATACTTCCGCCCATTATCTCCCATGAAAAAGCATCATGCTGCAGCGGCCCCGAATTACGGCTTCTTACCACCTCATAATCGTCCACATGCTCAAGCAATAAGCCAACAATAGACGACTGTGGCAGAAATGTCTCTATTCTGTCAAAAATTCTTTTGTAGCCTGCCGTATATATCATCTTGTGATTGAAGCCCGGCCCGTCAAAATTAAACACCTTAATAATGACATCCTGCACCTCTTTATCCACATGCATGGCGGCAAACACTGCCAGATTTCCACCCTTTGAGTGTCCGCCTATCCACAGCTTTCCTGTATTGATGCTTTTAGTGTTGATATTTTCATCATCTAAAGCTTTATCATTTATGGCTTTTTCATTTATGCCCCTATCATCATTGCATATATATGCTGCCACCTGCTTTAAATATTTTTTCGCCTTGTTCTGTCCCGGTGTCTCATCGAGATAGCTTAGATTAAAGTTTTCCTTCCAGCCGACCACGGAATGGTCTGTACCACTGTAGGAAATGAAATATGTGCCGTCGGGCAGTTCTATCGTAACCGCAGAAAACTGCGACTCCTCTTTTTCACTTATATCGTATATATAATATCTCAAAATGCAGTCAGCATAGCGCCTTGAGTGCGCCAGCTTTTGAAGCAGCCTCGCGGAGTGGCGGAAAAGATTAGGCATCTGCTCAATCTCATCATCACTGTGGTCCGCGCAGTAAAGGCTTGAAAGCTGTTTTATCGTAAGGTATGACTTCTTTGCATCCGGCATATATGGCTTCATCTGCACATAAATAAGCTGTGAAAAAATCAGTCCGTCCACCTCATTTACATGCACCTCATCAAAGCCTATATCTCCACGCCAGTCAATATAATCCATGATATCTGCCATACAATGCCCTCCTGAAATATATCTGTCTTATTCATCATAGTGATCTAGGAAGCTGTGCTTTATGCCATCCTTTTTATATGCTACAACCGTAGCCAGATTTACATTCTCCACGCTCTTAAATATATTTGCCTCGACAAAAGGATTCACCTTTTTAAGATTAGCGATGAGCTGCTTTATCTCAACACGCTTTGAGCGGTTTTCCTCATTATTGCAGGTGGTACAGGTATCTGTAAACTTGCAGGCACACTGTATGAAATGCAGACCGTTGTAATCACGCCATGCCTTTATATCGTCCTCCCTGACCAGGTAAAGAGGCCTGATAAGCTCCATGCCCTCAAAGTTTGTGCTGTGAAGCTTAGGCATCATGGTCTGTACCTGTGCACCGTAGAGCATGCCCATGAGTATCGTCTCGATAACATCATCATAATGATGTCCGAGCGCAATTTTGTTGCAGCCCAGCTCCTTTGCAAATGCATACAGATGTCCTCTTCTCATCCTCGCACATAAATAGCATGGCGATTTTTTCGATATCATATACAGCATCAAATATATCTGACTCAAAAATAGTGGCAGGGATGCCAAGGTTCCTGCAGTTTTCCTCTATGACATGCCTGTTTGCCTCATTGTAGCCCGGGTCCATGACGAGAAACTTCACATCAAAATCAAACTTGTTGTGATGCTTAAGCTCCTGAAACAGCTTTGCCATAAGCATGGAATCCTTGCCACCTGAGATACACACCGCAATCTTATCCCCCGGTTTTACAAGCTCATAGGTGTTTATCGCCTTTGTAAACTTGCGCCAGATGGATTTCTTAAATTTCTTTCTGATGCTTTGCTCCACATCTGCCTTTATATCGCGCTCTGCCACCTCATCCTCTTTCATGGCATCAAGCAGCCAGCTTATATAGCCTCCCTTTAAGCTTGCCGCATCAAAACCTTTTTCTGTGAGATACTCTGCCACATCCACACTCGTCTTACCACGGCTGCAGACTATGACAAGCTTCTTATCATGCGACACCCTCTCATCTGCCTCTATTTCCTCTGCCTGAATATTGAGTGCTCCCTTTATGGCACCGTGCGCCACCTCTTCCTCACTTCTTATATCTATTATCTGATAGCTGTTACTATCCAGCTTTTTAACTTCTTCTATACTAAGCTGCATTTTATTTCTCCTATACTATTTCCGCAATGACTTTATTTCCTGAAATATCCTGTACTCATAATATGCCGTCACCACAAGGATGAGCCCTATCATAATGAGGCTGTATACATCGCGGATTGCTATTCCAAACGCATCACACACGCATGGCACCAAAAGCCCCGCAGTAAAAACAAGCTTTACAAACGTCAAAAGCCTGAGTGAATACTTTCTGATATTGCCCACACACAGCTCTACTGCTATGTGATTGAGCTTTTCCGGATAATGCTGCAGCCATGTGATTGCAATGTATACAAGCAAAAGCACAAGTATATTGGCCACAAACTTAAATACCTGTATGTGATAGCACACTCCATAATAAATCTGTAAGCCTATATACGCAAGAGCTAAAAGCGCATCTATTGCCTCAAGCACCGCCGAAGCAAAGGTCATATCTCTTTTTCTCATATAAATCTACTACCTTTCATTAACACCTTAAACACGTAAAAATAAGGTAAAACGATATTGTTTCTCTTTAAACTATCTAATTTTATCATATTATGGACTATCTTTCTAGAAAAATTGTGATATAATAATCAGGTTAAAGGAATTTTATTTAAAAATTAATAATACAACGAGGTTTAATCGAAAATGAGCAAATTAACAATACCAAAGAACTATTCTTCGGCACTGAATCTTCACGATACACAGCTTGCCATCAAGACTGTTAAGGATTTCTTCCAAGGCATGCTCGCACAGCGTCTTTCCCTGACACGTGTTTCAGCACCGCTTTTCGTTGATCCTACCACAGGCTTAAACGATAACTTAAACGGATATGAAAGACCTGTTACCTTCGGCATCCTTGAGCAGGGTGACAAGGAGGCTGAGGTCGTTCACTCTCTTGCCAAGTGGAAGAGATATGCATTAAAGAAATACGGCTTCTCTCTCGGCGAAGGCATCTACACAGATATGAATGCCATAAGACGTGATGAGGAGACTGACAATATCCACTCTATATTTGTTGACCAGTGGGACTGGGAAAAGGTCATCCGCAAGGAGGACAGAAACTTAGACTTCCTTAAGGAAACAGTAAAGACAGTATACAAATGCCTGCGCAAGACCGAGCAGTACATGGCTATACAGTACGACTACATAGATTTGATTCTGCCAAAGGATATCACCTTTATCACCACATCAGAGCTTGAGGAAATGTTCCCGGACAATACTCCAAAGGAGCGCGAGTATTATTTTGCAAAGGCAAAGGGTGCAATCTGTGTAATGCAGATTGGTGACAAGCTTGCAAACGGAGAGCCTCACGACGGACGTGCCCCTGACTATGACGACTGGGCTTTAAACGCTGATATCATCGTATACTATCCTGTTCTTGATATCGCACTTGAGCTTTCATCAATGGGTATCCGTGTAGATGAGAAAGCCCTAAAGGAGCAGCTTGACAAGGCCGGATGTCCTGAGCGTGCTAAGCTTCCATTCCAGAAGCTATCCTCAACAAGGAGCTTCCTTACACTATCGGAGGCGGAATCGGACAGTCACGAATCTGTATGTTCTTCCTCAGAAAGGCTCATATCGGTGAGGTACAGAGCTCACTGTGGCCTGAGGAGACAATTAAGGCATGTGAGGAGCATGGTATTCAATTGCTATAATCTGCATACCATACTTTACTGTTTGTTATTAAAAACCTGCTGTGTCAGACAAGCATGACACAGCAGGTTTTTTATTTCTTATTTTTTAATTTTTCCATATGCATCACAAACATCAGCATAAATGCATGTGTTGCTGCTATTATCTACACAAACATCCTCCATGCAGCCCTGATCTGCGAACCCAGCCTCTCAAACTGCCAGTGGGTATTGCTCTTTATGATACTGTTTGGATCATTTATAGTAAAGCCCTCATCATCATAGCCTGTGATCACCATAAAATGTCCCTTTTCTGTGAAATCTCCCGGACCGACATTTACGACTATCAGATTACCCTCATCAAGCCTTTCTTTAAATGTATCCTCATCCACCTTTATAGTCTTTGCATTTACCCCGTAGTGCCTGCAGCCCTTGCTTATAAGATTCCATGCACTTCCGGAGCCATCCACACTGTAGCCGGCCTCCTTTGCATACTCTGCCACCGCAAGAGGGGATGCCTGTGCATCATGTGTCAGATATAATACAACCATCGAAAGTGCAGTCGGACCGCAGCCACTCGCCGCAAAATAATTGCCACTGTACTTTTCATAGCCCCATCTCTTATCCCACTGCTGCAAAAGAGGTACTGTATCCTGCGAAGCCTCTGCAGTCAGATCAATATCATGCTCTATCGAATGCTCCTTAGGATACTCATATATGAAGTCAATTGCCTCATCATTTTTCTTGGCAAGCTCCTTTAGCTGTCCCGGATACTTTGCACTGTGAAGTATCTCATCAAGCTTCGTTTCCTTGTCAGGCTCACTGTCTTGCTCCGCAGAGTTTACATCAGCCTCTGAGCTGTTTTGCTTTTTTTTTTTTCTGAATCCATTTTAGATGCGGTAAGTGAATTATTATTCTTCTGCACATCAACATCTCTTGATTGCGTCTTATTATCAGCACCTACCACCGCGTCAGCTACGGGAACTAAAAGCTGCATGCCACACGCCAGAAATGTTGTTATGATTATCGCTGCACAAAGAACTATTGCGCCTATTTTCATACGCCTGTCGCGGTGCCTTGCACGTTTTATGCTTCCCTGCCTTCTATGAGTTTTCTTATGTGTCTTTCCCATTGTTCTCCTCTTACTATTACAGCTTATCAACCTCATCCATCCAGATACGTCCACACGCATCAGAAGGCATCCTTAGGTCTCCTCTCGGTGAGACCGCCACTGTTCCTACCTTTGGTCCATCCGGCAGACATGAGCGCTTGAACTGCTGTGCAAAAAATCTGCGATAGAAGTTCTTAAGCCATTTGAGAATAAACTCATCATCATATTTTCCTTCAAATGCTATCCTTGCAAGGCGGTAAACCTTGGCAGGAGCATAGCCGCAGCGCAGCATATTGTAAAGGAAGAAGTCATGCAGCTCATAAGGGCCCACAAGATCCTCTGTCTTCTGTGAAATCTTACCGTTTTCAGGTGGTAAAAGCTCAGGAGAAACAGGTGTATCAAGCACATCAAGAAGTGTACTTTCCAGCAAATCGCTGCCGCAGGTATCTGCATAGTATTTTACCAGATGGCGCACCAGAGTCTTTGGAACCGATGCATTTACAGCATACATGGACATATGGTCTCCGTTGTATGTCGCCCAGCCGAGTGCCAGCTCTGACAAATCTCCTGTACCTATAACCATTCCGTTTTCCTTGTTTGCGATATCCATAAGTATCTGTGTGCGCTCGCGTGCCTGTCCATTCTCGTAGGTGACATCATGCACAGACGGATTCTGTCCGATATCCCTGAAATGTATATTTACGGCATCCTTTATATCCACCTCGATAAATGTAGCGCCAAGGCATTTAATGAGATTTACCGCATTGTCGTATGTGCGGTCTGTTGTTCCAAATCCCGGCATAGTAACTGCCGCTATATCCTTGTGATCCTTTCCCAAAAGGTCAAATGCCCTTACCGTGACAAGCAGTGCCAGTGTGGAGTCGAGTCCTCCTGAAATACCGATAACTGCTGTCTTGCAGTTGGTATGCTCTAATCTCTTTTTAAGCCCCATAGCCTGAATCATAAGAATCTCATCACAGCGTCTGTCCCTGTCTGTCTTGTCTGCAGGAACAAAAGGAGCCGGATTTACATAGCGGCTAAGAATGGTATCCTTTACCTCAAGATCAAACTCAGCCCATCTGTGATCATCCTCGACAACAAATGTTGTCATCCTGCGCCTCTCAGTCTCTATTCTTTCTACATCAAACTCGCTGTATATAGTCTCATTTGTAAAGCGCTTTGACTCGGCAAGCACATTTCCGTTTTCACAGATGAGATTGTGTCCTGAGTAGACCACATCCTGTGTGGACTCACCGTCTCCCGCTGACGCATAAATATATCCACAGATTAATCTGGCAGACTGTCCGCTCACAAGCTCTCTCCTGTATATTGCCTTGCCTGTCACCTCATCTGATGCAGACAGATTTACAATCACAGTGGCACCCGACATCGCGTGTCTGATGCTCGGCGGGTTCGGAGTCCAAAGATCCTCACAAAGCTCCACCGCTATCTTAAGCTTTGGCAGCTGCTTGCAGCTAAAAATAAAATCAGTATCTACAGACACCTGCTGTCCATTTTTCAGTGTGACATATGTGCTAAGGTTTTCTCCCGATGCAAAATGCCTTGCCTCATAAAACTCATTGTAATTTGGCAGAAATGTCTTTGGCACCATGGCAAGTACTTCTCCGCGCGATACAACTGCCGCCATATTATAGAGCATGCCGTTTATCTCATATGGAAGCCCTATGAAAAATATGCCGTCAAGGCTCCTGCTGTAATCAGCTATTCCTATAAGCTCATCCTCTGCTGCAGCGATGAGCTTATCCTGCCAGAAAAGATCCTGACAGGTGTATCCGGTAATGCAAAGCTCCGGGAAAACAACCACCTTTGCCCCGTTGTCAGTGCACTCCTTCATAAGAGCTTTAATAAGCTGTCCGTTGTATACAGTATCAGCTACCTTTACCTTTGGTGTCGCTGCAGCGACCTTTATATATCCGTCCTTCAATTAGCGCATCTCCTTCAACTCATCCACCGTAAACTCATATGCCTTATTACAGAACTGGCACTTTACCTCAATGCTCTCACCATCTGCGATAATGGAATCAAGATCCTTTTTACTCAGTGTGGAAAGTGCTCTGCTCACACGCTCCTTTGAGCAGTCACAGTGGAAGCGTGTCTCAGTCGTATCTGTGATTTCAAGCCCGAAATCCCCTAAAATTTCCTCAAGTATCTGCTCCGGAGTCAGCCCCCTGTCAAGCATCTGTGTCACAGAATCAATCTCTGTGATTTTCTTTTCAAGCCTGTCCACAACCTCATCCGGTGTAAACGGCATAAGCTGGATGATAAATCCGCCTGCCTGCTTTACGCTCTGGTCCTTATCCACAAGCACACCAAGACCAACCGCCGACGGAATCTGCTCAGATGTGGCAAAATAATAGGTCAGATCCTCAGCTATCTCACCTGTTTTAAGCTCACACTGACCTGAATACGGCTCCTTTAAGCCCATATCCTTTATGACTGTGAGTATACCAAGATCAAGCGCTCCACCCACATCGAGCTTGCCTGCCGCATTGAGTGGCAGCTCAACCTGTGGATTCATGGCAAAGCCCTTTACATTGCCGTGCGAATCTGCTGTGACGGTAAGCCCCTTTGCAGGTCCGCTGCACTGTATCTGAAGAGTTATGATATCCTTATCGCCCTTCATCATAGCTCCCATCATGGCTCCCGCAGAAAGAAGCCTGCCAAGTGCCGCCGTCATGACAGGTGTTGTCATGTGATCCTCTCTGGCGGTCTCCACCATCTCCTTTGATGTTACAGCAAATGCTCTGATATTGGCATCCGCCGCTGTTGCTCTTACTATATAATCTGACATAATTTACCTCTCATTATCTAATTCTATGCTTTATGTGCAATTACAGTGACCTTCTCACTGTCACACTTCACCTGATCGTCTGTGTACGCATCATACACCGCATCAAACACAAGTCCCGACTGCTCAAGAAGCTCCTTAAGCTCTGAAATCTCATAGCATCTCTGGAAATGAGTTTCCTCAAACTTCTTGTAGATGTCATCCTCATCCTCTGACTGCTCCTTTATAAAAAGTGTCAGGTCATACTCGTTTATTTTCTCATCGGCATCATAATAATTGTCCCATATAAAGCTGCCCTCATCACGGTTTTCAGCTATGGTATTATCTGCCATGAGCACCTCATATTTATATGGAGTATTGATATCAAATATAAAAATGCCACCCTCTTTAAGGCTTTCGCTCACGCAGAAAAAAACTGCCTGAAGATCCTCAGGCTCAAGAATATAATTGATGCTGTCACATGCGCTTACGACGGCACTCACCTTTTCTCCCGGTTCAAACTCTCTCATATCCTGCATCAGATAAAGGATTCTGTCATCCTCTCTCTCAAGCGCCATATCAAGCATGTCAAAAGAATTGTCAATGCCTATCATATCATAGCCTGCATCTGCAAGAAGCGTGGTAAGCTTTCCCGTACCACAGCCTAAGTCCACGACATATCCACTGTCTACGCCATTTGCACGCAGTTTTTCGACAATATATCTGCCCCACACCTCATATGGCACATTGTCCATGAACATGTCATACACCCGGGCAAAACTCGTGTATGCTTCCATAATTACCTCATTTCGTGTTTCTATTTACCGTAATGATATGAGAGTCAAAAGGTATTTTGCCCCTCATTTATGATTAATCAGATTACTACATGCTACGCATTCCCGTAATCTGACTCCACCTCGAAATCCGCTAATTTTCTGCGTTTCCGCAGCAAATTGCTACTTCGGTGTAGTGCGGGTCACTAAGGTATACATCGAATTGCATGCAAGCATGCATCGATGATACCTTTTGACCCTTTAATCATATAATAACAATTAAATGTCTCAAAATCAAGGTTGATATAAGGCACAAAAACCATTATACTAAGCATATGATTGATAATTACGAACACTACATAACAAAAAACATCAAAGCATTTTACAAAAGGCGTCTTTTCTCCCCGATTGTATACATCATTCTGCTTACCGTGCTATGGTTTGCATTTTCACTCGGAGATATTTTATCGCCCATACACATTGACGATTCTGTCAGCTTTGAAGCTGCATACAAGGATTCGGACAGATATGTAAAAACCACCCTTAAAAAGCTTTACTTTACCGGCTACACCATGAAGGACGGCAACGATATCAAGGGCTATTACTACTACTGCATGCGTGATGAGCACTGCTCTATTGTACTGCTTGCACCATCCACCTGTGAGGAGGGTCTGCCCTCTATCGACAAACTCACGGTGGTCGGTAAAATCGTAAAGGGAAAGGGCACCTACACACAGTTTGTAAATAAACTGTCTAAGGATCTGAGTTGGGATTCCAAGGGACTCTCCGATACCATAACAGGCTACTATCTTAATGAGCCTGAGTACCATTTGAAAACTACTATTTTTATGTTTGTTTTTTATTTTGGCACTCTCATCTATGCTGTTATCAGCCTGATATTCTACATCCTGTGCATCAGGTTTCCTGTTTTGGCACCGGCATGTCAGAATCTTGTTGTATTTGGCAATCCGCACAAGCTGCTTGCCGAGGCTGAGGAGGAGCTTGCGACACTGCCACAGCTTGCCACCGAGGACATGTTTATCACAGAGCACTATTTTATCATGACCTCGCCTTATGGCAATGCCATCGTGCCTATCAAAGAGATTTTATGGATTTACAAATACTCTACCCTGCACAAGATTCTGTGGTATCATTTCAGCATCTCATATACACTGCATATTTCCGCAAATAAGCATCTGTATATTCATTGTCCGAAGAACACGAAGTCTGATATCGATGGTATCATCGATTATCTGGCTGAGGCTAATCATGATATTCTGGTTGGTTTCAGTGAGGAAAACAGATTGAAGGTGCAGGCTGTTCAGGGGAAACCGCTGCATATTGAGAGGCTTCTTGCGTGGAAGAAGAAATAAAGTGTTTCAGTTTATTGGCTTAAATGACGGGGCCTCGCAGGAGCACTGCTGCAAAATACGCTCATACTACGCGAATTTTACAGCAGTGTTCCTGCGAGGCTCCTGTTTGTTGCAGTGTCCAGAGATTTTTGCTATTTTTTAAAATCCCAAATAGATGCCTGTCCGCACCGCATATCTGCCACTAAACGAATACTGAATATTTACCAATTTCATTACCTGCTGCATTAACATTCATGGATTGAACCATAACAAGACCTAATGATAAAATTACTGAAAATATCCTCTTGCACATTTTTTTACTCATATAACTGCCTCCTTTGGTCTATTTTTTGCCTATCCCACACAAAACAAAACTCCTTAATTAAAAAACCTTTTTTTACTTCTACATATCCCATCACCTCATCATTCAAATAAAGTATCCATCTTTCATCCTGTTTCTTAATTATCAACTCCTGTAATTGACACATCTCATATGCATATTCATGTTTTTGGACAACCTCAAATAAAAAGCTCTCATTGATTTCCTTTCGTGTATAATATGTAGAAATATATGCCTCATCATTCTCTTCACTTCCCAATTCAACACAATCCCTATTATCACTTCCTAAAATGAAATAATACACTAATTTATCCATTGTAGAATTTACTTTCATCGCTGAACCCATCATCAGACAACCAATCAAAAAAATAATTGTCCAAAACAAATATATTCCCCAATAAGCAGCTTTGCTTTTGACAATATTCTTATCACGATGTCTCCCAAAGCACATAAGATGTGTTAATTGTCTTGGATAGAAAATAATCAAAAAGAAACAACTATATAACATATTTTCATTTTATTATCTCTCTCTTAATCAAAATTCCTAAATTGGATGTTTCCTGAAAAACACTTTATTCAGAACGATTTATTGTATCATTTGTAAACTCAACAATAATGTTCTTATTGGTGCTCAGTGTGATTCGGTGGTTGTTATTCATGGTAAAAGACTCCAATCTATAGGTTTTGTTACGTCTATTTTACCATATATTTTCTTCACCTGGTGGGTGAATAATGATATGAACAACAAAGTATCGCAAAAGCTTGAAATTATAGGATTTAAGGAGTCTGTGAAGAAATATACTACCATTTATTTCTTTATTTATTTTCTCTATTACATTTATGTTCTACCGGTCTTTTCGGTTGATGAAATATCCCCAAACAAAACGGAGGATCACCACTGGCTCTCTTAATCTCATTTCTTGTCACCCTCTCCACAACCTTCAATACCTTTTTGTTAATTTTCTTCATTTCTCTTTACCTCCTGTTTTAATATTTTAGCTATCAGCAACAGAACCGCACATAATATAACAGCAACTGCCATATGGCAAACATACATCATATCGGCTCCGAGCAAAGTAAAAGTGTAAATAACACACACTTCAACTGCACACAAAATTCTTGCCGCCCTCTTTGATTCTGACAGTTCTACCGCATCCATATGTATGTTTGGATGATTAACAGTCCCTATAACTTCAACTATGCAAATTGCAACTAATAATAATCCAAAAACCAGCTGCGGATAGTCAACCAGAACCATACATAAACCTAAGACAAGCATATAAGTAACCACTGTACCCAAATAACATTGAAAAAAGGTATTCATATGATATCCGCCTGTTCTTTTTCTTAATGACAAAAAGAATAACAAAAAGAATGCTGTTGGAACTAATTTCTCAATCAGTACACTTATTAGCAAAATAGTTCCAATGGTTATAAATTTTTCCATTAACGAAACAAGCGTATAGACATAATATTCTTCCGCTTCCTTGTCAATCATTTTTTCCTCAGCCATTTGGTCAACCAACCCCATTGCCATCTTCTCAATCATATCAACGCCTCCTTCTACTGTAAGTATAACAATACACAATTTCTTAACAAGGTCTATTGCAGAAAGTGTACTTATTTTGCAGAAAACGATAAAAAAGTGATTTGTTCTCAGAAATCACTTTTCACTAGAGGAATCATAATGGAAAAATAAAACTCTCGTTCATCGTTTTGAATCACATAAGAGCCCCCGTACTTCCTTATTGTTTCAGCTATATTTTTTATTCCTATTCCATGTTCATCTGTATCCAGAATCTTTGTAGTCTGTATCTCTCCATTTTCATAAATAACAGCATTCTCATAAGTATTTTTCACCGATATAATCGCATTATTGTCCTCTATAACAATTTTCAATTTTATTATTTTATCCCCTCTGCACTTTTCACATGCTTCAATCGCATTGTTTAATAGATTGGACAAAATAACCACAACATCCTCATCGCTAATATTCAAAGATGATAAATCATTAATTTTAAATACAAAAACAATACCTTTATCCCTTATTTCCTGATATTTAGTATTCAATACTGCATCCACAATCACATTATTTGTACAAATAAAATCCAATTCTTTACTAATTTGACCACTGATTTTATTTACAAAGCTTTCCAATGAATCATATTTCTTCTTTTTTATCAAAGAATCAATGCACATAATCTGATTTTTATATTCATGTGTCATTTTCTTTTGTTTATCAAAATTTTCAGAAATAGAACGATACATACCTATTTGGTTTTTAACCTGTATCCTATAAATACGTTCCTCCTGCAATTTATTTTCTCGTTTTAAAATATCATATATTAAATAAAATACAACTATGTTCATTCCCGCCAATCCACACGCTATAACAAAAAATAAATTCTCCTGGGCTTTATTTTTTATATCTTCAGACATTTTTATCATAGCTGTAATAACACATATTGTGAAAATAGGGAAAAAAATAAACCGAAGCCATTCTGTATCTGCCAGCATAGCCAAAGATTTTTTCTCCATATGATTTCTAATAATTAATACAGCAAAAAGTAACAATGCCTTTCCTAAAACAACGACCAATGAACCCTGTATAACATGTGATTCCCATACTTCTTCCATGTTATGAAAAATATAAATATTCATAAGTAACGCGAAATAATCCATCACGAGCAAAAGACTCTCAAATAATGCTGATAAAATCATCGCCTTACCAAAACTCAGTTTAAGATAAAGCAACATAAAGAATGTTATGAGAATAATTGAAAATACCTGCTTTACAATAAAATAGTCTCGAAAAATCATTGCAATAAAATAGCAAAGCACTGTCAATCCGATAACTATACTATAATTTTTCCAACAATTATTTTCCTCTCTTTTTATTCCAAATGCTTCAAAAAAATTTTGCAGCATAATATTTCCAACATCATAATCAAAAGACTCTGAATGTAAACAAACATTTATACTTCACCTCTATAAGCGATAAACTTTTCTTCTACATATTTATATCTCGCTCTAGCTATATCTAATAGAATTCCATTATTCAGCAATACTCTGTATCTGCTTATATTTTTAATGAATTTCATATTAACCAGAAAGCTCTGATGTATCCGCAGAAAATCATTTCCGGCAAACTTATCATCTATTTCATTTAGCGTCCCTTGTAATGTATATTTTTGCAGACAATCCTCCATTACATGAAACTCCAATTTATGTAATTTACTCTCAATATACAATATGCGATTCAATGAAACTTTCCTTGTACCTTCGCAGAAATCAAATTCAACCCAAGTAATCTTATAATCCATTTTTTCATGAATTGCATCCATGCACTCATAAACACTGGCAAACAGATTTTTATTGTCCTTTAAAATATATCTTACTGCATCTACCTTATATCCTTCTATCGTATAGTTTACAAAGGCTGTAACAAAAACAATAAACATATCCTTGCTGTTTTCCCGGATCTTTTTTGCTGTCATAATTCCATCCAGTTCATCCATGTTGATATCCAGAAAAACAATCTTATATTTTACCATTTCAATTCCCAGTTCAACAAATTCTTTTCCTGAACTAAAAGTATCAATTTCAAGCATTATTCCTCTGTCAGTCATATAACGTATAAGTATTTCCTTTAGGTCATCTCTAAAAATCTTTTCATCATCGCATATAGCAATTCTAAACATAGCTTATTTTCCCTCGTTCAATTAGAATAATATAAAACCATTTTACAGTCATATATTACTATTTCTCACCCGAACAATCAAATAAAAGGCAGAAATCGACCTATATTTGTAGAAAATGACCAAAATCAACATTTTGAACAGCTTAATCTTTCTTCTATTACCAAATTTGCATTAACATATGCCGGCATTACTACTGTCTCCGAACTTAAAGAGATAATTATATCTCTTTAGCAAATGTTCTTCCTCTTTCTTTCCTTATACGCCGGATATTCTTACCAATAAATATCTCATCTTGCTTTATTTTCTGTTCCATCCCTTTTCACCATGCCTATGAACCCATTTTGGTTCTTTTTGCATTATTTTATGCAATATGCATGATGAAAAGGGACTTGTTCTAGTCCATCTTGTTTCTTCCCTATAATATTTTAAAAAAGAGATTCGAAAAAGGGGCTGTCATGCTAAATCGTTAAAGCGACAGTCCCTTTAAATAACAAATGTTATAACAGTAAACACCTATTATCATTAACACTTTCTGTTTTGGTCTTTTGACATATTCCTGTGCCTATTAAATTACATCACTGTTGCAAGAATACCCCATAGAAAAAATGCATAATTTTCTTTGATAGTCTGTTATATCAAACATTTACTTTTTTCCAATATTTTCAATATAGACATTTTACTGCTGTGAAAGTTTATCTTCAAGCATTGATTTAGACACCGAAAACTCGAATGTATCCATATTACTATATGTTGTTATTTTCTCTGGATTATCATTCTCAACAATAAATTCAGGTCTAATATAGCTATCTTTATTCAAAGTGTACCGTCCAAAGACTGAACAGTTAATTCGATAACTGTCACCCAGAATACTGCCTTCATTTGTTTTCAGAAATAGAATAACAGTATCTCCAACATTTGAATGTTCCGCACCCATAAAAGTATGGTTAATTAGCAAATTTTCCATTTCTTCTTCTGTGTATTGTGACAAATCGGCATGTGCTTCAATTTGTTCCTTTTCATCGCTCAGCCGAGTATATCCTCCATCCTCATACACAGTGATGGTTTCCTGCACCTCGCCTTTATATGCTCTCTCCACATCAACGGTAAGCACAGAATAAGAACATCCATCAATATACACATATTCTATTTCTATAATATTTCCTTTTACAATGACATCTGATGAGTCACTATCAATAAATTCATCAATATTATAGTAAAGATTTTTTAACGCAGCTTCACTATTTACATCTGTAAAAATTTCATAACTAGAAATATCACTATAAAATAGGGAATTTTTATTTGAATATTCATTATTATTTTCTGCCAAAGTGGTTTCACTTTCAACAATTGCATCTTTAGTATTGCTTAAATCCTGAACACTTGCACCTTCTATCCTTCCGCAACCAACCATTGACAATAATGCCATACACCCTAATATTCTAATACCAATTTTTTTCATTTTACTTTCTCCTACTTATATAAATAATTTATTCCACCTAAATCATTAGTTTGTGCTCTCGAGGTACTACTTGAATTATAAGCAATATCTGCCCTCATCAAAACATTACTAAAGTCTGAATGTGCCAACCCCATAACATGCCCCATTTCATGAGCTATAACAGCCAATCTTTTATTTTCACTTAAATCCGAAAAATCCGCATCTAATTGTATTTTTCCCCAAGCCCAATTGCTACTGAATGGATCAACCTCTGTACTTCCATTATACATAGTTGTTAACCCCCACCATTCATTAACAGTACTTACTTGATACTACTAAAATTTTTTATCTCACCTCCGTATTTTTTGACAACTATAATTGACAACAATTCAAGGGTCAATTGGCTTTGTAAATGGTGCCTTTTTTTGTAAAACCCAAAACCTTTATCCTCTAAAAAAGTATCGTGTTTAACATGTTGCAAATGAACAAATCATTATTTACTTGCGAGAATGTCATCCTATTGATATTAAATCAGTAACTGTATGTGACTGTTATTGTTGCCGTTACCGTTGATGCAGGATATAGTTTATTGGGATCATAGGTTTTGCCTAAATTTTCAATTTGAAGATACCAATCTCCTTTGGGATTTTCACACACAAAATCGGTTACATAATATGTCCTTGACTTTGTAGAAGGTGTCAACCTTGCTACTGTTCCTTCTGGACTCTCAATCAATATAACGGTCAAACGGATCTGTACCACTTGCTACATTTAAGTATACTTTCACCTGAGTGATTTTAGGATTGGTTCCTAAAACACTTCCTGAAGAAACTTTTGCTATTTGAGATACCCCACCATCTATCGCATTTAACTTTACAGTGGTCTTCGAAAATGAATTTGAAGCTGCTAATACCGGCATTGAAAACATTAAACATGCCATAAAACATACTGCAATTGATGTTAAAGCTCTCTTCTTAATAGTATTCATAAAAAATCCTCCTTAAGTCAAAACATAAATATTATCAAACAGAATGCTCTCCCGCAAAATGGATACTTTTTATATCATTCGTTCAAATGACTTTCTAATCAGTTGACTACCAGATTTTACTAATAAAGCATCAATGGATTTACTTGTAATTCTATCTAAAACTCCCGGCATGATAGGTTTTCCAGCCTCCCATTTAGGGTCTGCTACTTTTACGGCATCTGTGAATGCCTGCCAATACTGTCGCTCATACTCCTCTAATGTATACCCTGCTGCTAATCTGTCGTTTTTCTCAGTTTGCTGATACAACTTTTGATATATCTCTGATCTGTTTGTTGTATCGCCGTTATGCACCCCATTTTCCATATAAAATTCTTTTTTAGTGCTTTCAAACATCTCATCCATAATGCTTTCTGAAATTGAAACAATTCTATTTTTGCTAGCACAATTTTTATCTGTAACGAGTAACCCCGCCAATCCTGTGCGTGGATTAATCCAGTCTCCATCTTTATCATATCGGCTCATTCGTTTCTTAATGGCTGAGATTGTAGTATATCCACCGCCACCATCTCTGGACATCTCACTCATAACAGCTCGATATTGTTTACTATTTATATCTATTCCAGCCGCTTTAAGTCTTTCCTTTGTTTCGTTACTATTGATAGGCATTCCAGACATTTGCTGAAATCTATTGCTAAACTCTCTTACTATAAGCATAATTTTCTCTCCTTGATAAATTACTCTGAAATCCATTTTCTTCTTTAACAAACGATTATACTCTTGTCAAATTAAATATCACTTTCTTCTTTAAATATATCAAATAAATTGTATTGTTCAATTGTTCTTGCAGAAAGTGACTCCTAATTGCAGAAAATGACACTCCAAATATAAAATTCCCTTGAATCAAACCAAAGTTCAATTCAAGGAATATCTTCTTATCGTTTCTTTCCAACCATAACAGGCATAGATTTTGCTGTCATACTCTCATTCATTGCTTTTATAGTGTTATAGGTATCATCTCATATATTATAATGATTCAGCTATAATTTAATGGGGCTGTAAAATAAGTCCCTAATTAAGAAACGCCAACTCCGGCAAATGTCGGTTTTGTTGTTTCTTTGTATGAATTTTTCTATTTTTGAACAGGTCTGCATCTTTGGGTATAAAAAATGGTGAATTTAATAAAGCTCAGCTAATCACGCTTGAGTTTTATTCAGCTTTCGTCTGTCGTTGCTTTTTTGTACATGGGAAATTTCATGTGTTTTTCCATGCCGTGTTCTTCGCAATAAAGATAATTATTGTAAGAACCGTATCCGGCATCAGCAACCTGATATTTCGGATAATGACCATATGTGCGATTGAATTTTTCCATCAATGGTACAAAGCATTGGATCTATGTCAATACATTGGACACAAAAAGTATATACCGGATCAGAAATATCGATCAATTTTGCGATTTCTAATGGTAATTTCAGCTGACGCATAGTATAATTACCATTAGTATAGTCTGTTAGTAGCATAATTAATTATACCAAAAAATCGCTCAGACCTCACGGCCTGGGCGATTTTTTTCTAGGGGAGTTTTTTTACAGCCCCATTGCTGTATCTTGACATGATTCCAACAGCTGCTAAGCCGCTTCGTACAGCGAATTTTGTAGCAAGTTCTCCTGCGAGGCTCCTGTTTTATGCAGTGTCCAGAGATTTTTGCTATTTATCTCCTGTTGTTGACTTCCCTATCAAAACATGTTTCCCGCAAAACGCAAACGCATATTTATGAATCTTTTCCTCCGGAATTCCTCTTGCCTCCAACGTTGCAGCATACTTCTTATATTCAATCTGCTCCAGCCCGGCTTTCACTGTATCTTCCAGATCTTTCTCTGTTTCCGAATCCTGAACCTTGAACTCAATAATAAATGCATCATCGCACTTATCTCTTGGCTCCAACATCACATCGTATCTTCCGAATCCACTCTCCCGGTTCGAAGTCACAATATAACAATCCTCCAGTTCTACAATCAGCCCCAGAACAAATGGTACAGACGTCAGATTTACTACTATTTTCAATTTTTCTATCCTGCATCTCGTTTCAGAACTTTTTAGAACCAATCCAGAACCACGATACTATTATAGAACCAGAGTATATTTAGTCTTTCAATCTGCTTAACAGCATCTGATAATGCCGCTGTCCGATATGTCGTCCGGCACGTTGCAGACCATTCACGCATTCTCTGACTTCATCCGATGTCAGTTCGTGTTCCTCATAGGCTGCCATAAGAATCCCTATCGTCCCCATGATTCTAAGTCCCATCTGAGCTGATACATTTCTTCCCTTTGCTTCATCCATCAATAACAGATCTGCTTTTAATTCATCTGACAGGACAATCGCTTCACTCTCGCCCTGGTCAAGACCTGCCGCTCTTTTTAATATACTTGCTGATTCCGGATTATTGACAGGCTTCACTACGATAAATTTCTTCTGCCTGATCTCATCGGCTTCCAGCCGAAGCGGTGTTGTATCTGATACAACAATCATACCGCAGCCTCCTTCTTTTTGAGTTCTCTGAAAGTATTCAGTTCATCATCCAGATCATCCATCGTCATATCAAAATAGGAATATCCCAGCTTATCATACAGATCAATCAACTCGGATTTTCTGATTCCCAGAATTTCAGCCGCACGACCATGGGATATCGTCTGATTCAGTATATATGGATACAGCAACAGTGCATTTCGGGTAAGCTCTGTTTCCGGATTCATAGTTACCAGATATTTTGACATTCCTACCGGAACTTTAATAGTTACAGATTCTGTTGTTACCATAATATCACGTCCTTTCTGTTAGAAATCTATGTTCGTCTCTTTTCCTATATTATTATTATATCCATTATTTGGATTTTCTACAACTGATTTTTATCTGCTTTTATTCAAGTAATCTTCCTCGTCAAAATTGTGCGTATTGGAACTATTCTGGACGTGCTATGTTTTACAATGCACTACAAAAGAATGGGTTAATTTAGAACTGTACATATCCCATTTGTTGCATTGTCCTAAAGATTTGCTATTTTTATCTTGTTTTAATTATCAATTGCGTTAACAACCTCCTGTATATCATCAGCAGTGAGTTTTGTCAGCTTATCATATAAGTCAGCTTCAAGCTCATCATCCATATCACCATTTTGAACTTTAATAATATACTTTCTGACTTCAATTCCAACCTTTACAAATTCATAATCACCACAATTGTAAATATCATCTAACCCATATATGATCCCACAATAATAAAACATCTGCGCAAAATTATCGCTTTCCCTGCTTATTCCTTTAATATTATCCTGTAAAAATTTCTTTGCCTCCTGCAATTGTAAATTAATAGCTTCTTTGTCCAAAGAATTATTCTGCAGATTTTCTGCGTATTTTGATGCAAGACTATAGCCTTCTGTTTCAGACTTAAAAGTCTGATATTCTATTCTCTGTTGTTCAGTACTAACTTTCATATTATTATCTTCTCTTGTATTTCCCAGGAAAAGAACTCCAGCCATAAAGTACATAATTATTATGATTATAAGAACAATTCCAAGAAAATACTTATTTATTTTCATTTTCCTCAACAATTTTTCCCTCCGCAATTTTTAATATCACATCACACACTTCCTTTAAATCTTCTTTATGATGAGTGGCTACAATAATCGTTGCTCCTCTTGACTTCTCCTCTCTTATTATTTTATATATAAGCTGCACTGCCTCTTCATCCAATGCATTTGTCGGTTCATCAAGCAATATAATCTTTTGATTTTCAAAAATTGCCTGTGCAATATTTAATCGTTGTTTCATTCCCAATGAAAATTTTTTCACTTTTTTATCAGAGTCGGGATCCAGACCCACCCTTTCCAGAGAAAAGATTATATCTTTTTCATCAGCTATATTTTTTATCTTTGCAAGCATCTGAAGATTTCTCTTTGCGGAACATTCCGGCAGCAATTCCATATTTTCTATAACAATACCGGTCTCAGGTGGAAACTCAATTTTATCATGCAGCTTTTCCCCATCAATGAAAATACTTCCACTATCCAGATTTATCAAACCACTTATAGCTCTTAGCAGCATAGTCTTTCCTGAACCATTTTGCCCATATAAACCATAAACAAAACCACTTTTAAACGTATACGATACATTATCCAATACCGTATTTTCCTTTATCCTCTTTGTTACATTTTGTAATTGTATCATACTATATCATCTCCTCAGTAAATGTCTGTTTTCTTATATTTTATTATTGAAATAATATTTAAAATCACTAATAATATAATCACATATGTAATTGAAGCTTCGTATCTCACATATATGTTTTTTTGATAAATTATCCCACTACGCGTTCCAAATAGCATATTGGGGAAAAGCATAACTCCAATCCGGCTTAAATCACGATTTATCAGTACGTTATTTCCAATTATCAGTGATACCACAAAAAAAATATTTACAAATATATTTGAAATACTGGCATCCATAAATAATTCAAGTAAAAATTGTAATTGTACCAATGTCCATACTCCAACAAAATATGTAACTATTACCTGTATTAATTTTATACTTGATAAATCATTCCATGTCCCATCACATATTAAAAAAATAATCGTCTGACCTATTACTATACAGGCTAATTTCGCTGCTGATAATATAGCATTTTTTAAGTATAACCTCTCTCTGCTATAAGATCTGATCAGCCAAAGCTTACCATATCCGGTTGTAATTTCTCTTGCATTACCCGAAAAGTAAAAAAGTACAAATGGTAATGGTATATATGCATATAAAATTTGCACTAAATTACTTGTTGGGTTGTCAAAAATAAAAAGTGTACTGGCAAATGGTAATTGATATACCTCATAGCCACTCATTTGTATTACAACTCTTTGCATAATAATCATGCATATGATCAATATTATGTTTAACCACTTATTTTTCATTTCTTAAAATATCCCTTTTTGCAAACGTTACTATTCCAGCTATGTACAGAACTATTGCCATTACTATATTTTTTGCAAGAATACCCAAACAGCTTACAAACGATTTATTTCCTTCCAAAAAATTATATGCTACAGCAACATCTAAACCCGGTATCCAAAACTTAACGAGCCAAAATCTTATCAAAATGAATTGCACAAAATTAACTCCAAAAGCTCCTATAAGAGCAATAAGTTCATTTTGTAAACAATCTCTAAGTATTTTATAAAAAAGACCTGTTGCGACAAAGAAAATCCAAATAACAACAAATTCCATAAGAGAATACAGCACAAATGGATATTTCTTAATTGTTGCACCATTAAAACTATACACCGTAAAAATATAATCAACTATCTGACGAACTGCCGAAAATATTGCCGCCATTACAATAATTATCCTGATCTGGCTATTATTATATTTTTCCCGCGTTTTATATCTAAGTAATATATATGTTTTTTCTTTATCTAATGCATAGTATATTCCCAATAAGACAGGAATTGTATCTACAACCAATATTTCTTTAATTCCACAGAAATTACTGCCTGAATTGTGGATATTCAGGAAAATTACATCCTCCGTTATCCCCATCTGCCCTATTGAATTAAGCATAGGTACATTTGAAAAATAACAATCTATACTACACAATCCCACATATATTAAAGCACATACTAAATATTTATACTTCAACAATTTTTTTCTCCCATATAATAGCTGTTATAATCACTAAAATGTAAAGCACTATACACCATATCGCCATTGGAACAACAACATTAAAACCATATTCCATAAACGGTTGAAAAATATGCATTGATGAATTTTTAAACAAAATAGGTATGAACCAAATTGCAAAGGTCAACGCATATACCATCTTTCTTTCGTGTATAGATATTGCCAACGCAGCTCCCATCATTCCCAAAACACCGGCAAATATTGCCGTTATAAGAATGTAGACTATATTCGTTGTCAATGGATGTGTATAGCTTATTTCAAAAAGAAATGTTTCTACCATGACAGAACTGTCATATTTCAATGGTTCTGCATCAAACGGTGTATTTGTTCCCCCATTAAATACTACTTGTGATAGTATAAGATTTAATCCCAGTCCTACAAATACAATTGTAAATGAGACGATAAAGGCTGATTTCATTTTTTGTAAAATATATTTATTTTTTCCCATTTTACATATCAATATATTCTTATATCCTGTAATATAATCAACAATACTCTCTTCTCCCACTATTACAAGCAAATATAATGGCAAAAACCACAGATAAATCATTTGAAATATGTGCCCTTGTGAATAGCATGATAAAAATGTGACATATAACGGATAGGGTTTCCCCATTTCTCCATTAATTTAATAATATCCTGATAATAAATCTGTACAATATCCAAAATTGGAATTACAAGCATAAAAATTATCATTCCTATACTTTTTTTATCACTTATAATTCTGTTTAATTGCTGTCTCATATTTCCCTTTCTAACAGATGCCCCATATATAAGCGGGCATCTGTTGTTAAATATAGTCCTACTTAATCTGTCTCTTCATCCCAATATCCACTAACAGTGTAAGTACTCGAAGAATTATTGTTGTTTTCAGCTCCAAGGCACACATCGCGCTGACTTGCACTTGAAAAAGCTGAATAATAATGATCGCCAGTACCTTCTTTAATATCGTGTGTAGCCGAAACTCTATCATGGTTACTATTATAAGCAGCTAACCAGTATGTAGTTATCGTACCTTTTCCTTCTTCTGAATATGTCATATTGACTTTCCACTTATTTTGTGTGTTAGTAGTCTGTCTGTACTCCTCATCAGAATATGTGTTTGCATAATTAGCTTTTATTTTAAAGCTATATGGAATATTATCATCCGATGCAAAAGCCTGACTTGCATTCATGCCTATAAGCATCGTTGCTGCTAATGCTGCCATTACAATTCTTTTTTTCATGGCCTTCCTCCTTGTAATTTTTACATTTTTTACTACCGCATTGTTACCATAGACGTCTATGCTTATATACTAAACTATATTTCTGAATTATCGGCTTAATTTATTCTAAATTTTTCTGAATTATTATGTGATTGCTTTTCAGATAACACAAGCTTTGTAATTTTAGAACTTCAGATTTCTTCAGATTTTTTTAGATTTAATTAAGCACATTTTACATTTTTATGTGCTATTATATTTTATATTATTATACTACTTAGGAGATATTTGCGTATGAATAAACTACTTATTATTGAAGATGATGTTACTATTAGAAATGCACTTAGAATTTTACTTGAAAATCAAGGTTACTTCATCGAAGAAGCGCATGACGGTGAAGAAGGGCTCCAAAAATTTGACTCAACCTTTGATCTGCTGATTATTGACATAATGATGCCAAATATTTCCGGCATCGATGTATGCCGTAAAATCAGGGAAAAATCATATGTTCCGATTCTCTTTTTGACAGCCAAATCTCTTGAAACCGATAAAATGGAAGCCCTTTCCGCCGGAGGGGACGATTATCTTGTAAAACCATTCTCCTACGTGGAGCTGATAGCGCGTATTCAGGCTCTTATCAGAAGATGTCGCGTCTACGACAATGCAGATGCATCAGACACCACCGCTTCATCCACTATTGAACGATGTGGCTTAACCTTAGACACAAAATGCAACAATGTCAGTTACGATGGCAGACAGCTTGCTCTCACGGATAAAGAATATCAGATTCTTCTGCTGTTAATTTCACATCCGACAAAGACATTTTCAACACAAAATATATTTGGAAGCGTCTGGAATGAACCGTATACACAGTTTTCCAATAACACCATTATGGTTCATATTAAAAATCTGCGCAATAAGCTTGAAGCCGGCTGTGGCTGTGCCCACCTGATTAAAACAGTGTGGGGAAAGGGATATAAATTTGAAGAATAAATTTAACGGATATAAGGAATACATAAGCAGCTTATTGATTTCATTTTTAATAGCTTTGTTGATTTCAATTACTGTATTTACAGCTATATACCTTTGCGGGGAAAAAATAATAAATGAATATGTAAGCTCCGACAGCTATATTTACAATACACAAGCTGCGTATATTACCAGCTTTCAAAAATATGTGTCTGACAATAAGGTTTCGTCAAACGACTTTAAAAGCATTGAAGCATGGATTCAAAGAGAAAAGCCCGAATTTTTTCTCATATCCATTGACAATGAAACATATTACGCTTCAACAGAATATTTAAGTCTCAAAAAGCCCCAAAATCTATTATTATATAATCAGAAAATATCTGTTTATCTTACAGCGTTAAACTTTAGTGACAGGACAGCTAAAATTTTTATATATAATAACTATCAGGACAAATATCTCAAAACTTTGCTTATTTGTGATGCTCTCTTCACTTTAATTACAGCAATAGTGATTTTGTTTTTCATTTTCAGGCATATTCTCACACAAATATATGGCACTTTAAACGTTGTCGAGCAGTCTGAAACCGAATTGATCAATGAAAAAAAATATGCTGATACGAAGCATGGCACACGATATCCGCACTCCTCTCGCAGGGCTGCAGTCATACGCTGAAATTATCAAAATGGAAAATAAAAAGGGTGCGATTCCCACTGAACACATAGATGTGATTTTCAATAAAATATGCGAAATAAAAGGCCTTACCGACCAGCTTTTTGACTATTCACTTGCCTGCAACGAAGAAGCTCTTGAGCTTGACGCTCCATGCAATATGGAAAGTGCAATAGGTGACTATCTTTCTGAGATGGCTTTTATCCTCCGTGAAAACAGTTTTTCACTTGATATAGAAAAGCTCATATGGAAGGATTTTAAAATCACTGTAAACTCAAACTTTCTCGGACGGATTTTTAACAATATAACAAACAATATATGCAAATATGCAGATAACAAAGCGCCTGTCTGCATAAGCTCTATCTACCGGAGTAAAGATGCAGGTATCGAGATAACAAACCATATCGCAGATAAAAGCTCTCTGTTTAATACCACCGGCATGGGTATCAGAAATATTACCCTTATGATGAAGCAGATGAATGGGCGGGCTATTGTTTCACATAATAATACCGAGTTTCGCATTACTCTTTGGTTTTCACGCGCATAAACAAATCATATTTTTGCAATATAAAAGGTCAAACCCGATAGTTAAAAATGACGGAGACTCGCAGGAGCGCATGCTGCTGCAAAATACGCTCATACTACGCGGCCAAGAGGCTGTAAGAATTATGCTTAAAGGTTTTCTATGCTTGACGCAACCGGCTTTTACGCGCCGTCCATGGCGCGGTAACGCCTTGCCCCGACGTCGTGTCGGAGCATTGCTGTGTTTTGACATAATTCTAACAGACTCTAGGCCGCTTCGTACAGCGGATTTTGCAGCATGCGCTCCTGCGAGTCTCCTGTTTGTTGCATTATCCTTGACTAAATCCTCGACTAAACTCTTGACTATCCTCGACTAAAAAATATATTGTTTTAGTCCTTAGTCAAGAGATACCATTCTGAATTTATTGCAATACCACGCACATCAATAATTCCATTTTTCTTCATTTTTTGCAGAAGATTTGATAATTTTCTTGATTTTTGCTGATCAGTCAATACATCCGGTAAAACATCTTTAAGTACCGCCAATAGGTCTGATTTCTTGGCTGGTCCGAGTTTTAGTGTAGACAATATAAAATGCATACACACTTCCTCATCTAATCCTTTTTGTCTGACATAATTTGCCTTGTCTCCAACAACCTTTGCTACTTTATATGAAACAAAAATATTTGGATACCTTCCCTCGACTAAATTCCTTGACTTAAGTTGACTAAAATCTTCTTTAGAAATAGTCTTCTTTTTCTGTACCTGATCTAAAAGAAATACAGTTCTCAAATCCAAATCGTCGTTTGCATGCAACAATCTTGTATAATTAGGATCTAATACTTTTCCATACACCGTTACAACAACTCTGTTAGGAGTATCTAAATCAAATGTTGGCAATGGAAAGCATTTACCTTTCTGTATCTCATATATCATCGGAATTCCCATTGAATTTGTGTCTATCATATACATATTCACCATAGCATTACACAAAAATGCATTTCTATAATATGGAGGTTTATATCCCGGCTCCAATGCCTGTTCTACTGTCTCAGGAATAAATGCCCCTTCATTAATGAAAACAAGATGATCCTCATACTCTTCAAGATTTATTTTCCCACGCAATCTGTAATCAGAATGAGCTATACAATTGTTGATAATTTCCTTTACTAAATTAGGATTATATTGATCCACTTCTTCTGGAAACAATGTTGTCTGGTCTGCAATATATCTATATTTTTCATTTCTGATCTTGCCATATACTTTATCAACCGCCAGCAGTAAAGGCATATCAAAATGTTCATATGCTTTTTACTGATTTATCAGCATTATATAATGTCCATGTAATTCTCGGAACAAAACCATCAAAGTAAAAGCTTGATTCTTTTTTACCAAGTAACATTAACGCTGTTCTTGTAATCTGTCCTTTAAATGTAAGTCCAGCTTTATTGAGTACTTCTATATCAGATAACCTCTCAATTATATCTGATGCGCCTGTTCTGTTTTCTTCTCGTCTTATGAACATCTTCCTAGCATATGCAATTGCCTCAGAATCCAAATCATCAATAGTTGCTTCTGGCACTATTTCCTTAGACCAGTCCCTTCCAACCTGACTTCGTATCAAATCAATCTTATTCATAGGTAGTGGAACTAAAGACTCATCTTCTCTTGCATAAGATGCTCCATGCCATGTAGTAACTATACCTGGAATTGCCGGTGGAATCTGAAATGCAATAACTCTCTTCCCTTCCATTTCAATGCAATATATATCATAAAAAGTGAGTTTTTCATTCGTTCCGTTGGTTATTTCTTTTTTCAGGGATTGAAGATTTCCATCTTTTCTATAATTAGTCCCCTTAATCTGTTTATCATTTGTTATTCCAAAAATCAACCAAGCTTCGTTAAGACCCCTTATATTTGCCTCATTCCCCAAAGCAGAAAAATATCTTCCAATATCATTAAATGAATAATTGCTCGTTGCCTCCTTAAACTCTACAACTTCACTTTCAAACTCTTCAATCATTTTATATATTTTCTTTTTCAATTCACTTTCTGTATATATCAATACCCATACCTCCTATTTTAACCCTAAGTTTTAATTTAATCATCCAATCCGTCATATAAAGATTTAACTTTTAACACATAATCATTATTATTTTCTGCTATTACGGGCTCAATTTCTTTTAATTCAATATATCTACTTTTCTCTTCATCAAACCAGACTATATAGCTTCTATCTGTATCATGAGTAATATCATTTCCATAAAGCTCATAAGCCTTACTAGATGGACTACGATATACCCTAAACACCCAAAACATCCTGTAATCATTTTCTTTTAAAGAAGATTCCAGTATATGCGAATTGATTTGCAGACATTCCTGTTGATTATTCTCTCCTTTACTAACATCTGAATATTTGCATACCACTTCATTATTATCATTTATATACTCATATCCATCACCATATGTTATACCCGTTAATATTCTGGCAATTCTGCTTGGTAAATAAAATGTTTTTTTCTATATTTTCAATATGTTCAGATAAACATGTAGCAACCAACTTATAAACTTGTATTACATTTTTTTCATTCCCTATATTGATACTCTCATTTGCTTCTTTAACAGATTGAACTGCACAAACTTCCTGCGGTGTATAAAAGCCACAAGTTTCAACATATGAATGAAATTCTGCCACATTCAATAACTCTGAACGTTCTTCTGAATATACATTCACTTCTGCAATCAATTTTTCAAAATCATTATTTTTTACAATCCCTGAAGAAATCCATATAGCCTCTTCTATGCCCAATACCTCATTAACAATATTCGTATATGCATACAATATTCTGGCATCTGTTTTTTCACCCAACCATACTGTAAAATCAGGAGTATCTTTCTTTTTCATCCATTTTTCAATATTCTCAGCAGAAAACTCTTTATACGGAGTTTTAACCATTTGATCTGTATGAATCCATTTATCCTCTATCTTAGTATATCTACTATTAACATAATCTTGATATGTGTTGGTAAAGTCATCAATTTCATAATAATCACTTATATACCTGACACCTTGTCCATAATAGTTATACTGCAGTTGACTTGCAAATACAGCTTCCATACGATGCTTCACACACCAAACATATTTTTCGGCTACAGTCATTACTTTAGACTTTGCACCATGAGTAGATCGCATATAAGTATTCCGTATACATATATCAATACCTAAATTATTTTTATCTTCACATTCCCAAAATATCTTTTCATCCCAACCTTGGTTTAGTAAATATTGAAATGCAATAGAGATAATCAATCCTTCCGGTTCAAGCATATCTACATCGTATTTCTTCTTATATTTTTCAATAAATTCTTCTGCTTCTCTTAGATACTCTCTAGTTTTATAGTTAATACAAAAGAATCTATCCAAATGATCACATAATACATATCGAGCTAAATCATAATATATTGGACCATATCCAGAAAGTCTTTTTGAATCAAAAGAGTCTTTATAAGCAGGCATAAATGAACTTTTTCTGATATATTTCTCTGATATTCTCTTTTCACATTCTGCGTCACATAGTCCTTTTGATATTGCAATCTTAACAATGCCTTTGCAATAATACCTAATTGCAGAATTTTCATACTTAAAAAGACCTTCTTCTGAATAAACATTCTCAACTATCCAAGATGATAATTTTTCAAGATATTCTTTCTGAACAAACTTCCCAAGCGCAATTCCATATGCTATTGCAAATATATCTTCTACAATCTGTTCATCATTGATATCTGCACAATATAACAATAAGTCCAAATACTCATATGGATTGTTGATTCCCCACTCTGTTAACTTAAGTCTGCAATCACGCCTAACATCATTATCTACCGACGACAACCTCCATACCAAAATTAATGGCTTGCCCATATAATTGTCTTTATCTGATAGTGCAATCATCGACAAATCCAGCTCTGAAAATGTTCGCCAACTAGCATTATAATTATTTCGTAAGTATGTTGGAATTGACCACCATATATCTCTTTGAGCTGGTTTATCAAAGCCTCTTAAAAATTCATCAAGCAGCTTTCCTCCCAAAGGATGGTTATTAATTTCACTTACAGGAATAATAACTCTATTAACTATTTCTCTAAACTCAGCCTCTGAATAATGCATTAATTTTTTTTACATAATCACGATATTTAGACGCAATTTCAACAGATGTATTCGCTAATGTATAGCATATCAAATCAAATAAAACAGATTCTTCTAATTTAATATTTGAATATTCTGAAATTAGTTTTCCATCTTCCTCTATAACTATAAGTGAAAGCATCTGATAAATACCATTAGTATACTCAATTTGAATATTTTTTCCGTTCCTAATGGCATCATATAATTTTCTTCCTATCAGGTAATCGAATGCGGGCTGCATTCCCCATGAATATACAATCACTGGCTCGCTAAACTCATCTTCACAAATCTGATGCGAATATATGAACCCCTCTTTTTCAATAAAAAATAATAAATCCTCTAAATGACTTTTTATAGGTTCCCTACTCTCATTAAAGATATCCTCAAATGTCAATTCATTCTTATTAGTTAACAATGTAGCTATATTAACCAATATTGTTTTTATCATACTTTGTTGGTTTGTTTCTTTTTCTTGTTTTCTGTATGACTCTTCAACAGAATTAATTTTCTTCTGAAACAACTTAGTAATTACAAGCGAATTTTTATCTAAATTTCCTACACTACTATTGCCATATAAATCACAAAATAATTTGAGTGCCATAGGTGTACTCAATATTTCTTTTATCCAATAATTACCACATAAATCAATCTTATAAAATGCTATATAATCATCAAATAATTCATTTACAGACACATCTCCACTACTTGGTAATGTATAAAAACATTCTCGGTAATCCAAATCACAATATCTAGGAAATACATATGGTCTTGATAAAAAAACAAATTTTACATTTGGAAAAATACCTTCATAGACTTGCGTTTCCTCTATTCGTTCCTTCCAAAAGCTCCATGAAGAAGCTTCATCTATTCCGTCTACACATATTAAGCATTTAGGTTGAACTACAATATCACAACTTTCATTCAAATATCTATTTCTCAACAAGGCTGCATTCTCTAAAGCTTGAAACAACTCTAATTCACTCCATGTCGTTGATAGACCTATAGTTCTTGTCAAAATGGATAACCAACTATCACCTTTCCTATAATCCTTTGCTTGCACTAATACTGGAAGAAATGATTTATCCTGGAGTATCAGATCAATTTCACTAACAATTCCTGCCGTCTTTCCAGTTCCCTGATTACCGAGAAAAATAATCTTATTATGACTATCAGAAATCATACAACGCTTAAACTGCTTAAAATCATCTTCAATATTATCCAAAATACTTTCTACTTCATGAAAATGATTATAATAGCTAAAATGCAACGAACTATCTTTTAACTCCGAAGAATCACAATTAAGTTCAAATTTTTTTTCAAAATTGTCCCTTTCTATGTCAGAACCACTAGCAACTAATGAACCTATTTCTCTAATAATACATAACCACTCTCCGAGAACGGAAATATCTGATTTTACCTTTTCAAAAAGTGCCTTTTCGTTTTCTGGAAATTGCAATCTCAATATATCTTCATATGCTCTTTTCAGCTTCTGAACTATAGCATATATATTTTGAGTCATATCATATTTTTTCTTTGTAGCTTCAAAACTACCGGTAAAAGATGAAAGTTTGTCATGAATATAACCTGTCGAATACAAATCAGGTATGTACTTTGTTTTTGCCCAACTATTTATTGCCCTTTGATATGATATCAAAATCTCTGTTTCAAACACATCTGAGCATTCAAACCAATACCTATAACATCCCTGTGTTTCTGGCAGACATAATTTTTCTTGTATACTTGTCTCATCCCATAATTCAATTACGACATCCGGATATTCTTTATTAATGTTCTCACATAGATTTATCCACTTTGATTCTTCTGTATCCCTAGCGACTTGATTATTTTTCACCATTTTCTTTGATGTAAAATCTCTAGGGATACAAACAATATATCTTTTTAATTCAGGACGAACTTTAATTGCCGTATAAAATGAATTTTCAATTTGTTTAAATTGGGATGCTTCCATTTTCTGCGGAAACCACTTTGATTGAACACCAATAATATCACCTGATTTTAAAAGTCCATATGCTTCTACACCACCATCTCCACCACTTCCATTTACAAACGCAAAGTGAGAAATATTATCTTTATATTCCTTTTTCAACCAACATTTAAACAGAATATTGCACATTACTTCAAATGCATGATTAGGGGATTCTCCATGATTATTAAATTTTGTCCAATCCATATTTCATCCTCCTACCCTTTATTTTGATTATAATATTCTGCCATAAATTGCATCCCATTTCCTTCATTATTCTGAATATACTGTAATAGTTTCTTATCAAACCTGTCATTCATATATTCAACAATTATTGGACATACCCAATATTGACTTCCCTCCTGGGGCTTCATTTCCATTTCTAAAGCATCAAGATAATCTGATGAATGAAATTTAATACTATCTATAACTGACAACAAACTCAAAAATATATCCGTAATATTTTGAAGTGTCTCTATAAGTTCTTTATGTTTATCTTCCTTTTTGTTCTGATATACATAATTATCCATTACAAATCTAATGCCATTCGCATGGACATAATTATTTAACTTTCTGTCCTCTCTCAACCACTTATCTACAAGAAAATTTTCAAAAATATATTTGACTTTTTCATTATTACTTACCAAATATGATTTGTATTTTGATGTATCAAAAAATTTTTTTCTATCTTCTTTGTTTTCTGAGCTTTCCAATACATTATAAATCCATTTTTCCATAGCTAGTTCTGCGTCTGTTTTTCTTTCACCTGAAACCAATATAGACACATCTAACTCTATCATTTTCATCATAGATTCCGAGTTTATGGTGAATTTTTCTGCTTCTTCATCCGTTAAACCATGTTTGTTCTGTATAACATTCAATACAAATAAATACTGCATTAAATCATCCCTACACTTCCGTAATAAAGTATACGCATCCGAGTAGGCATCTCTATAACAACAAAAATCAATAGTCTCTAGGGTTTTACATATTGACATCATTGTCTCTCCTGATAACATATATGGTCCTTTTTTTTTTTTTCCATAAGATACATCTACAGACGAAAATGTTGAATCTGCTAAACAAAAGAATATATACCATATATTTTCAATATCTTGGGAATTAAACTTATAATTAGTGTCTTCTATATCATCCATACGTTCTCCTTTAATCAAGCTACTCTGTTAACCCCAGTTTTTTTCTCTATTAGATTCACTTTTTGAATATTAGTATATCTCTTAGATTTAATTCTATCTGTACGTTTATTGACAAGTTCATCTATCCAATCGTGCATAATATACATATATTCCTGTATCATACCCTCATTTAGTTCTAAATTCAGCATCTCTTCCAAAACAAACAATCTTTCCGCAAAAAAAATTAAATCAATATAATATACCATATCTTTTCCTGATATCAATCTATTTTTCTTTTTACCAAGTAAATGAGAAAAATCATTTCTAGTATCTGAAATAGTTTTATAAAATTCCTTTTTAGTAGTTCCTAATTCTTCAAGTATCTGACAGTTATATTTTCGATGATAATAAAAAAATAATCTAAACACACGTTCAACATTTTCATAATATGTCGTATCACTACTTTTAGAATTTTGTAGTCTTTTCATATCAAGTAACTCTTTATAATAAATAGAATGCATAAATATACCGTCTATCGTGTGTGTAATCAATTCAATTCTATGATTGGTAACAACATGTTCATAATATTCTGATACAATATATGAAATTGAGGCAATTGATTGTTTATGTATATTGTCAATATTCATCAAACTTTTAGAATTGATATTTTCCACTGTAATGTCACAAAAAAAGCTGCTTCCTGTTCAATAAAGTGATTTGCTGTTGTATATCGTATTACCCACTTACTAGTATCTATCTCTTTTTCATTATAACTTAAACTGAGTCTAATTGGATATGCTCCTAGCATCAAAAAAAGTAAATCATACAATTTTAAAAACACTTTCAACAATCCATTTTCCTTTTTTTTCCCTATCAACTCAATCATCAAACATTCTTCTTTTTTATATACTCTTATAGTCGTGTTATTGTATTCAAAAGAAAATGGTTGTATAGATTGTATAATAAATGCGTTATGACTCAACTTTGCTTTTATAACATTCATACTTTTTTACCTATTTTGCTATAACTCCTTAACAATCCTCATAAACTCTTCATATGAATAAGCACCATTATATCCAGGATTCTTTGTTTCAAACACCATATAATACTTGTACATTCTTCCAGCCATTTCAGCCCATTTTGCCCCAGTTTCTGCTTTTTCTTTAGACTCTAAATTTTCAAGTTGGTCTCCTTTTGTTTCTATCAGAAGCAGTTTGCCACTTTCTGTTTTTACCATTAAATCTGGATATGCGTTTATTGCACCATTGATTGAAAATCCTTTTCTTGCTATATTTCTATGCCACCATCTTACATTGTTCAAAGAAGATAATTCCATAACAACTTTTCGTTCATATTCTGTATCAAAGTTTTCTTCTTCGCTATACAAAGATTTTGGAATCGATGCAATAGTATTTGTCGGTGATATCTCTCTAGGTAATTTATATGATGGCATACAAGAAATTTTGTCTTGTTCAACCCACTCATAAAACATTTTCTTTGCATATTCATTCAAAAGAGAATTAACTTTTTTATTAATTTTCAAAGCATAGATGCCCGGGGTCTGTTCCATATCTGTTAATTGATCCTCAGTCAGGTTCTGAATAATTCTGTCTACATATATATCCAAATCTCTATCATTTACCGCATTATTCTTTGATAATTTCTTTATTATCATATCCTTGCACAAACGTATTTTTCTATCTGATGGCTGTTCATCAAACCACTTTTTCACATTTTGATTGTCGAACCCCTGCAATTTCCATGCTTTAGGCATTGCATCAGAATCATCAATATCTATACGGGCTATTTCAGAATCCACACTATCAAAATCTATAACTGTATCTTTATCCAATAAAGAAAATCCTGCATATAAATTTTCCTTGGATAGAGGCTGTTGCACATGTTCAGAAAACAGAGAACGTCCTGTCTCAATCATAAATTGTGGTATTTCCATACTGCTAGCTTCATCTGCAAATAATTGATTGAATTTATAATGTTTCATTTTATCCCCTACTTCCGGTGGTACAGGTACATAATTTTCTTCTGTCTCCTGAAATTCTTGCCAATACAATTCATTCTGTGATTTTGCATGTTCAAGCATATCGTTAATCGCATTAGATGATACTGAACTATCTTCTTTTCCTGTTTCAGCAGATTCATTCTCCAATGTTTCCAACTGCATCTTCATTAATTCTACATTTAATCTATCAAGTTCGTCTGTATCTTTATCATCATTACCAACTTGAATATTGTCAAGTAGCAGTTCTGTTTGACTATTAACTTCTTGTGTTGTCTGCTGTTCATCAACTACCTCTTCACAGTCATCTACTCTATAATCTTTACTGGTAAATCCCGCTGCATTAAGTCCAGCTACTACCTTATCAAGAGTTGCATAAAATGCATTTGATGATGTAATTACATATGAAAGATTTAAGACTTCGCTTTTATTCTTTTTTGTATTAGGCAATCTTAAAATTCTACCCAATATCTGCTCCACATCTATACTTGATGTCCTATTTGCTACTGTAGCTAGTATATATGCAAAAGGACAATCCCAACCTTCTTTCAATGCATTAACTGTTATAATATATCTAATATTGCAATCTGAACTACTCAAATCTATATTCTTTAGTTCATCCTTATTCGCTGTTTTTATTGCAATTTCAGACTCTGGTATCCCCATCTCCATTAAAGTATTCTTAATCTTCTCATATGTTGTACTGTCAGCATTGTTTTTAGGCTGTGACTGAAACAGTACAATAGGACGAATATATTTACCGCCATTTTTCTGTCCCTGAACTGCCTCTAATTCCAGCTTTCTTCTTAATGAAACAGCAGATATAAAAACATCTTCCTGTGATTTTCTGTTATATACAATTACAGGTAGCTTTACCATATTTTCCGCTTTTAACTGTCTGGCATCTACAAATGAGATTATATTACTTCCCCTCTTCGGTGTTGCCGTTAAATCAAGTACAAATGACGGATTAAAATTCTGTAACATTTCCTTACTAAGCTTGCTAGTTGCATGGTGGCTCTCATCAACAATAACAACAGGATTCAGTTTGCGAATAACCTGAATCAAAGCAGTTTCATCTATATCTTCTAATAAATTACTGCTATCTTGTTTAAATCTTACAAATGGTAATAAACTACCATTTTCCTGATATGCTTTTCTTCCGTCTTTTTTACTTGTCCTAAATGAATCATAACTTAATACAAAGATAGACAAATTGTCACTTACTGATGTTGGATTAAAATTCTGTCCATTTAACAATTGCTGCTTAGAATAAATCTCGACCTTATTACCAAAATCAACATCTATTTTCTTTCTATAATCATGATTCTTATCCGTTAATGTTCTATATGTCTGAGTAAGTATTGCATCCGATGGAACGAGCCATACTACTGCCTTAGGATGTATATGAGGCATAGAATCAAATATTGGCTTAATTGAATTTGCCGCTAAAAATGTTTTTCCACCACCTGTTGGAACTTTGAAACATACCTGTGGAACTCCTGTTAATTCCGAATTATATGGTGGCATTCCGTCTATCCCCACATTCACTCCTTTTTCATTCCATAAGGTGCTGTATGCCAAACTTATGCTCTGCTTCTCTATAAGCAATTCTAAGAATACTTCTAAATCTCTTATTACCTGTATTTGATATTTTTTAAGTTCCATACCTTGTCCTTTCTAGATATGCTCAATATCTCTTGGTATTTTCTTAAATGTAATATTCCACTTCTGTAAATCACTATCTGATAATACACAAGAATCAGCATATATAATATATGCCTGGTTCTTTACATTTACCGTTGCTAAAAAGGAATAGTCAAGTATTGTAGCCTTGTCCTTTTTCATAATAAAAAATAATATGCTGCATCATTATGAGAGCCAAGATAATATTTCTCCTGTCGTTCTCAGTGTACTCAAGCCCATTGGTTTCTGTGTACCAAATATATTTTCTAATTTCAGCTGTATCTATATCATTGTTAATAGTTCCATCCTGCAAGAACAACGGACTTCCTAATTCATAATATGAGAAGTTACCGCCTGTTCCATGTACTGCATTCTTTCCTTCACCATAACCATCAATCACTCTTTTTTTTACACGTTCGGCTGTTATTGTATCAGCATAATCCTCTACCTCTATCATAATATAAGATAATTTCAAATCTGATTGCATCACAGCATGTGCAGTAGTTGCCGAACCAGCAAATGAATCAAGTACAATATCTCCATCATCACAAATGATTCTCAAAATCTGATTAATAAGACGTATCGGCTTAGGTGTAGCAAAAAAATCCGTTGATGCATCTAATATTTTTTTTAATTGTTGCTTTGCCTCTTGTGTATGTCCAACATCAACATGTTTCCATATAGTCTGCGGTATTATACCAGACTTCACATCTGCTAAAAATTTTTTCCTTCTTGGTTTTGAATTTCCATTTGCCCCAAACCACACTTCATTGTTTTTTATCAATGCCATCATTTCTTCTTTAGGATGTCTCCAGCTTGTTCCAGGTTGTGGCTTGTACAATTTACCTTGCGGAGTAGGTACCTCATAAACACTGTTATCTCTATGTTCCATTCTTAGCAAATCCGTCGAAATCCATGGTCCTCTTGGATCATTATCTGGATTTTTATATCGTTCTAGCTGTTTATCACTTTTAGGCAATGCTTTTATTTTCAGTTTTTCAATTTCCGCAGCATATACTAAAATATACTCATGTTCTGATGAAAAATACTTTGCATCATTTTTAGTCGCAAATGTCCTTTGCCACACCAATTGTGCCACAAAATTTCTAGCACCAAAAATTTCATCGCATACACATTTTAAAAATGCCTGTTCATTATCATCAATACTGATGAAAATAGCCCCATCATCTGCCAATAATTTTTGTAGCAGCACAAGTCTTGGATACATCATACATAGCCATTTATCATGCCTTGATAAATCCTCTCCCTCTTTACCAACGACTTCCCCGAGCCACTTCCTTATCTTGGGATCATTTACGTTATCGTTATATATCCATCCTTCATTTCCGGTATTGTAAGGTGGATCTATGTATATACATTTGATTTTTCCTTCATACTGTGGAAGAAGCGACTTCAAGGCTTCAAGATTGTCACCATGAATTATCATGTTATTACTGTGAATATCCTCTTTGTGCATACCACTCTCATCAAAACTATACTTTCTTTCAAGTACTTTATACGGAACATCTTTATGATGATTAATTACTTTGTCTTTTCCTATCCAGTCTAATGTAGGCATATATTGCTCCTTCTCTGTAACTACTGTAATGTTTCTATTGTTTCAATTATGTTTTCTGCTTTATCCGTCAAAACATATTTGCCTCTTGTTTTTTGCTCTATATAATCTTGCTTTTGCAAAATACTAAACATACTGTTAATCTTCATCTTGCTACATTTTAAAGTTGTCGCTATCTCCTGCTGTGTTAATGGAATGACTTTTTCATCCAAAATCACTACTTCATTATCATGCATAAACTTTAAAAGATCATAATAATCATTCAGAAATAATTTGATACCCATGTTTTCTCCCTACATTGCAAATCATAATCTACTTGTAAATTATATCATATTTTTGTGATGTTATAAATATCATTTTTTTGTTATCTATTTATCTTTAACAGCTAAAAGCAGAGGAATTATCTCTCATCTTTATGATTTATCACCAACAAAAAATTACTATGACATATTAAAACAATCCGCTACACCAAAATCTGGCATAGCGGATTGATTTATATACATCTATCTATTTTTATTTATCAAGCAAATCTGTGTAGAAATCTGCGTAATGTGTCTCTCCTGACTTGATGTAGTCAATGGCTGCTGATGGATGCTGATTTAAGCGTCCTGTGAGCAGGTATGGAATATCGTAGCCCCATACAGCACCACTCTCCTTGAGCGGAAGCATATGCTCTTCAATGAATTTGAGTACAGGGAATACATTATATTTTGGATTTTTGAGGAAGCTGAGTAAAAGCTCCATCGCACAGTTTCCTGCGCCTCGTCCCATGCCCATCATTGTTGCATCCAACAGGCTGACTCCCCGGGCTGCTGCCTCTATGGTGTTTGCAAATGCAAGCTGCTGATTGTTATGTGCATGCATTCCTACGAACTTTCCGTTTGCCTCAGCAATTTCTGTGTATTTATCGGCAGTGCGGCGAATCTGCTCAGGGTAGAGAGCTCCGTAGCTGTCTACGATGTATATGCCGTCTGCAGAGCTCTTGGCAACCATGTCAAGTGCCTGATCAAGGTCTGATTCCTGTGTATTTGAGATAGCCATGATGTTGCAGGTTACCTCGTAGCCCTTGGACTTGGCATCCTCAATCATCTCGATTGCTGCAGGCATCTGATGTACATATGTAGCCACACGCACCATGTCAATCACACTGTCCTCACGAGGGAGAATATCCTTCTTGTAGTCACATCTGCCGACATCCGCCATGACAGAAATCTTCATATCAGAGTTGTTGTCTCCGACTATCTCACGGATAGCTGCCTCATCACAGAACTTCCATTTGCCGAATTTATTTACATCAAAAAGCTCCTTAGATGCTTTATAACCAAACTCCATATAGTCGATGCCTGCCTTTACGTTTGCACGATAAAGAGCATTGATAAAATCATCTGTAAACATAAAGTTGTTTACCAGTCCTCCATCCCTAATGGTAGCGTCAAGCACGCGGATATCAGGGCGTGCTGTCATTAAATCACCTTTCTGAGCCATTTTTGTTTCCTCCAAGTATAAATATTATTGTAACAAATATAAATATTACTGTAGCTTGATGTTACAATTTAAAGTTTTAATGCTTCAACGCTTTAAAGCATATAAGTATAATAACACAATTATTTAAAATTGCAAGTAAAACTTTACTTTTTTTTGTCAGACTAATATAATGAATGAGGTTGTAATACAATATCAAAGGAGGACTATATGATTTATTATTTGACTTCGGCAGATATGTCGATAATAGCTTTCATCGGAGTGATTTTTTTTGCATTCGCACTCACATGTATTGCTATTGCAAAATTAAATAAATTTTTACCAAAGGACCTCGGCAGACAGTTTGCTGTGGACGGAAAGCTTTCAGCCGGGAAGCCGAGAGGAGCCGGTATTATCTTTATATTCACATTTGTAATATCGGCAGTGCTTTTCTCACAAATCAATGCGGAGATTGCCATTTATCTTGTGCTTATAGTTATTGAGATGCTCACAGGCTACTTTGACGATGCGGCAGAAAAGCCATGGGGCGAGTATTTAAAGGGCGCACTTGATTTTGCGGTTGCCATTGTTGTGGCAGTTGTGTATCTGCATTTCAACTCAAGCACAATCACCTTTGCCATATTTGGCGGCTCTGTAAATATTCCACCTGTTGTGTTTGGAATACTTACAGTCATCTTAGTCTGGGTATCAATCAATGTCACAAACTGTTCAGACGGTATTGATGGTCTTTCCGGAACACTTACCATCATTACCATAATGACTTTCTTCGTGCTTGATTCAGTGCTCAAAATAACTGACAGCTTCAACTATTGTATTTTATTATTTGCGGTATGTCTGCTCGGATATCTGTGGTACAATGCCACACCTAGCAAGCTTTTGATGGGTGATGCGGGCTCAAGAGCCATGGGTATATTCATAGCTATTTGTGCTCTTAAATCACAAAGCCCATTCATCTACATACTGGCAGCCCTCGTGCTTATCATCGACGGTGGACTTGGACTCGTAAAGGTTTCTCTTCTTAGATTTTTGAAGATACATATTTTAAAGAATACCACAACTCCTATCCATGACCACGTCAGAAAGAAGCTCGGCTGGTCAAATGCACAGGTCGTTTTCAGATTTGCAATTATCCAGATTGTTGTGTCACTCGCAACGGTTTATCTGGCGATGATTTAACAGTTTTAAAACCATATAAAACAAAAGCCGGAGTCTGACAATTTGTCGGCTCCGGCTTTTACTATTTACTGTGTGGACTCCTTTAACACTACCTCATACGGCAGAAGTGTCCTGTTCTCAGTCTCTTCACCCTCTATCTGTCTGAGCAGATTCTTACAGGCTCTTGCTCCAAGCTCCTTTGAATCAAATGAAAGCGATGTAATGGACGGCACATTATTTTCCAGCACTGAGCTGTTGTAAAATGAAGCCACCTTCACCTGCTGCGGCACCTTTATATGCCTTTCGCGGAGCCGTCTCATGGCCTGCGCACAAACTGCATCATCCATACACAGCAGACAGTCGCAGCCTCTGTCAATTGCATCATCTACAGCCTTTTCGACATATGCTTTTCCTTCAAGGTTTAAAAATACAAGATTGTCATTTATTTTCTTTCCAAACTGCTCATGGGCATCCACTACGCCTGCGTATCTGGTCTGATTTACAACAATATCCTCTCTTCCACCGAGAAGCGCCATATTTTTCATGCCACGCATGAGCATAATTGATGTCAGCTCCCTGCAGGCACTTCTATGGTCATGGTCAATCTGCTTTACATCCTTATATTTGCATGAGCCAGCTGTGACAAACGGTATCCTGCGCTCCTGCAAGAATGTCACCTGTGGATCATCTACCATCGTACGAAGCAGCACCACTCCATCCACCTTATGATTCTGTATGATACGCCTAAGCCCCGCCATATCATTGCCTGAGCCTATACAAAGCAAAAGGTCGTATTCCATCATACCTGCTATCTCCTGAATCCCCATTATAGCTTCCTGGAAAAAAGGCAGATCGACAAGTGCATAATCCCCCGGCATCACCACACATATATTAAATGTCTTTGACTGTGCAAGCCCCCTGGCTATTACATTAGGTTTATAATCATGCTCCTGTATATATTCAAGCACTCTTTTTCTTGTTGCAGCGCCTATCCTGCCCTTTCCCGATATAGCCCTGCTTACTGTTGTCTTTGAAACGCCAAGTGCCTCTGCTACATCTGATATCGTGATATTGTTACTCATTCTGCCGCCTCTTTCATCTAAATGTGATTAATCACTGAACAACTTTTATTTGTTGCGCAACTCTATTGTTTTTCATTATAACCTATCTTCATACACTTGTCATCCTAGACATGCAATTTTTGCGCAACTGACTCATTCTTCCACGCATATTCGCTCAACATTTTGTTTTCTGATGATTTAATATTTACACCATTTATTTACTAACGTATATTTATGGTATAACTATTGGAGGTACATATAAATGAATTTTAACGAAATATTATATGGCGTGGCATATTACGACGAATATATGCCTTACGACCGCATAGAAACAGATTTTAAGATGATACGCGATGCCGGCATGAATGTTATCAGGATTGCCGAATCCACCTGGAGCACATGGGAGCCTGAGGAGGGAGTATTTGATTTTACACACCTGCACCATATGCTTGACTGCGCAGCAAAATATGAGCTGAATGTCATTGTCGGAACACCTACATATGCTATTCCATCATGGCTTGCAAAAAAATATCCCGATATTCTCGCTGTAACACATAACGGCAAAGAGCTCTACGGTCACCGCCAGAACATGGATATCACAAACCCTGACTATCTGCACCATGCACAGATTATCATTGAAAAGCTCATGGAGCAGGTAAAGGACTACGACTGCGTGATCGGTTTCCAGCTCGACAATGAGACAAAGCCCTATGACACCTGTTCCAAATACGCACAGGCTAAATTCGTAGAATATCTGAAAAATGAATTTCCTGACATTGACGAGTTTAACAGGGAGTTTGGACTTGATTACTGGAGCAACCGTGTGGATGACTGGGATGCCTTTCCTGATATCCGCGGCACCATAAATATGAGCCTTGATGCGGAATACAAAAAATTCCAGAGAAAGCTCGTGACAGACTTTTTTTTGCATGGCAGGCCGATATCGTCAAAAAATACAAGAGAGATGACCAGTTCATCACTCACAATTTCGACTTTGAATGGCACGATTACTCTTACGGCATGCAGCCGGAGGTCAATCAGTACGAGGCTGCCAAGTGTATGGATATCGCAGGCTGCGATATATATCACCCTTCCCAGAGCAGTCTGAGCGGCCGCGAGATTACCGCCTGCGGCAATATTGCAAGGGGCATAAAAGGTGATAATTATCTGGTGCTTGAGACCGAGGCAGCCGGAAATCACCCATGGCTTCCTTATCCGGGACAGCTGAGGCTTCAGGCCATAAGCCACATCGCAAACGGTGCATGCATGGTTGAATACTGGCACTGGCATTCTATCCACAATGCCATAGAAAGCTACTGGAAGGGCGTGCTCTCCCATGACCTTAGACCGAACAGGCTTTATAAGGAGTGCAGTGTCATTGGAAACGAACTAAAAAAATACGGACACAGGCTGGTAAATTTGAAAAAGACAAACAAGTTTGCGGTTATTGCTGACAATGCCTCTCTTACAGGGCTTAATGAATTTAAGCTGAACAACGAAAGTGACTCCAATTACAATACCGTTTTCAGATGGCTTTGCGATGCCCTGTATCTGATGAACATTGAGTACGACGTGATTCCTGCCGACCCGGCACTTTTTGCTTCATATGAGAATATACTTGTGCCTGCACTCTATAGCGCAACAGATGAGGTGCTCAATGCCTTAAATGAATTTGTTGCAAACGGTGGCAATATGGTGGTGACGTTTAAATCTGCTTTTTCAGATGAACATCTTAAAATACGCCATGACGTGCAGCCTTATATTATAAACAAGGCTCTCGGCATACAGTACGATGAGTTCACCCTGCCTGACGATGTCACCGTAAGTTGTGGCGGCAAATCATCAAAAGCGCGTGACTGGATGGAGATGGTCGTCTGTACCACTGCCACACCTGTTGCTATGTATGAGCACAAGCACTGGGGAGTACACGCAGCTATCACAGAAAACTCTTATGGCAAAGGACGCGCCATGTATCTTGCCACACTTTTTGGTGAGGACACGCTGATAGAAGCCCTAAAGCTTTTCTTCGGCGAGCCAAAAAATGAATTTGATGCTTCTTATCCCGTTGTCATAAAGCGCGGCACCAATATGCAGGGAGAAAAAATCATTTATCTGCTTAACTACTCGGATGATGAGCAGACTGTTACCTGCCATGCAGACGGTCTCAAGAAGCTTTGCGATGACAGTACAGTATCAGCAGGCGATTGTATAGCTCTTGCACCATGGGATTTTAGCATTCTTTATGCAGATTAGCCCACAGGTTATATCCTATGCTTTTTGCTGCAGATAAATATTTCACAAAAAGCTTACTATCTAAGGTCTTAATTATTAATTTTTTCATAAAATTTATTAAGTCTTTTGTTTTGGTGTTGTTTGAATTATTTTTCAGTGTTATAATTTCAAGCGGATTAAAAAGGTGGTTTTATGAAGAAAATACAGAATAAGCTTATAGAGCTTTTCAACCGCTACAAGCATGTGTGGATTTTATCATACTTTATCATATATCTGACCTGGTTCGGATATTTAGAACGCACTGTTACCACACATTATCACTTGATTCATCTTCCAATAGATGATTATATACCATTTTGTGAATACTTTGTTATTCCTTATATCATGTGGTTTGGCTATGTGGCCTTTGGAATTGCTTTCACGGCATTACATGACAAAAAAGAATTTTACAGACTGTGTGCGTTTTTATACACCGGTATGACCGTATTTTTGGTTATATCAACGCTCTACCCAAATGGTCACAATTTAAGACCTTATTATTTCACGCACCACAATATGTTTACAGCGCTTTGCGAGTGGCTTTACTCCACTGACACACCGACGAACCTGTTTCCGAGCATTCACGTATACAATTCGCTCGGCATTCATTTTGCGGTGATGCACAGCAGCTATTTCAAGGATAAAAAGCACGTTCAGCATGCATCATTAGTGCTTTGTGTTCTGATTATACTGTCTACCATGTTTATCAAACAGCACTCAGTATTTGACGTTTCTACAGCCTTTATGCTTGCTTTTGTAATGTACAATGTGGTCTACATCAAAAACTATATGCATCTGCCGCAGAAGAGCGGAAGCTTCCAGGATACAGCAAACAGCAAGGTTCGTGTTTGATTTAATAATTGCAGCTTTCAACTCAAAAAGACATCATCCGGAATTTACACCGGTTGATGTCTTTTTATATTTCACTCATAAAAATGCATGACACTCACAGTCTGCATATCTGTCCTGTTATCTTACTCTCTCCCTGCTGTAGTCAAGCACCTTGTCCACAGTTGATTTTATTTCTACTGAATTTTTCCTCTGAGTCGAAATTTCTGCGTATGCATCCTCTATCTGCAGCTTATTGCGCTCCTCAAACTTGATAATCTCCTCCTGTGTATTGCGGATTGACACAATCTGCTGTCTGCATGCTTCTATCATGTCAACTGAAATCTCATCACACTGTGAAAACACATGATTGAGCTCCACTCCCTGCTTCATGAGCTTTGTCGTGGCAACATTGTTGCCCTTTAGAAGCCCTACAAGGTGGCTCACCTGCTCTTTAAGTGCACTAATCTCAGCTTTTGCCTCTGAAAGCTCCTGTTTAACAGCATCAATTGCACTGTCATATGAAACAGATGCCTCCCTTATGCTCTCAGCAGCCTCCACGAACAGCTTTCCCTGCTCTCCAAGCATGCCCGCCTCTATAGCAGCATTGAGTGAGAGAACACTCATCTGCTTATTCTGCTCCTTCATCTGCGCAGCTATATCCGCACAGCTATCCACATGCTCCTCAAGCCTGTCCGATGTCTCTGGCAAGCTCTTGGCCGGAGCGGTAAAATGCTTATTGTTTTCGACAAGCGCACATGTATCCTCATGCTGTGTGGCAATTGCCTTTGCCGCACTCTCAAGACTTGTAAGATTGTCCGCAGCCGCCTTTACACACTCTGTAAAGCTGTCGTTTAAGGCTGATATGGCATCCATGCTGTCCTTTGAAAATTCCACCACATTATTTGCATTATCATTCAGCTGCTTAAGGGATGACTCCTCAAGCTGTCTTGATTTCTCCAGCTCATCAAAATCAGCCTCTATAAGCTTTGACTTTGCATTTACATTCTCGAAAAATCCCCTGTCATTATCCAATTGTTCCTTCATATACGCTAATTCCTCAGCGGATATTTTTGCTCTGTTCCCAAACACTGATCTATTCTGCCACTCAAAATGTGTTCAAATATACTCAAACACATCGAGAAATTAAAGTCCTTGCGGATACTTCTTACTGCTTCGATGTGTATGCTTTGGCGATTGTAAACAATACGCTACTCACAAGTTCGTGTACACTCCACAGTCGTAAATTCCTGCGATAGCCCGCAGTACATACTTACGTTTGCGTTTATTATGCAACTTCGTAAGTTAAAGCATCTCTTAGATTAAGAGCAGCATTGAAATCCCTATCCTCAACATAGCCACAATCACAATGATATATTCTATCTGAAAGCTTCAAATCTTTCTTGATAGCACCACAGCAATGACATATTTTGGATGATGGATACCATCTGTCTACGACTCTTAATTCAATACCATTTTCATCACATTTTGCTTTAAGCTTGGTTCTAAATTCATAAAACTTCTGTGACGCAACAGCTTTTGAAAGATGTCTGTTCTTCATCATTCCTGATACATTCAAATTTTCAATAGTTATATAAGATGGCTTGGTTTTCACTATCTCAGCTATTGATTTATTGATATAATCAGTACGGATATTATCTATTTTATGATGAAGTCTTTGTACTTTGAGCTTTTGCTTTTGTATATTCTTTCGAGTGGACTCTCCTTTCTTTAAGTTCTCATATTTTCGTGAGAGACATCTTTGTTCTCTACGCAGTTTCTTTTCCAATTTTTTAATTCTTGCTGACTTATTGATATTTTTATAAGTTTTACCATTGGAAACAATCGCCAAGTCTTTTAAACCCAAGTCAATTCCTATACCACCATTGCTATTATTAGCAATCTTAACGTCGGGAATTTCTACAAGAACTGACACATAGTATCTGTCTGCTTTGACGGATACTGTACCGCTTTTGATTTTCCATCCGTCTTTAGTTGTTGGTATATAACCTTTTTCTTTAATGCGTACCCAACCTAAAGTGGGTATGTTCAGCCTATGTCTCTCACATCTACAGTCTTTAGTATTGTTCTTTACGAAATACATTTTTACATCAGATTTACCTTTCTTTTTGAAATTAGGAAAAGCGCTTTGATGTTTAAAAAATCTTGTAAATGCAGTACATCCATCTTCAATAGACTTTTTACAGCTTTTGAATATGCTTCTTTCATCCATATTTTATCAGGATTATTAGGAATATACTCATTATTAAGCCATACGCTGAAACTCTTGCCAGTCATAAACTTTTCACCGTTATCGTATAAAGTTTTGTGACCGAGATAGAAGTTATAGACGTATCTACAAATGCCGATAGTCTTGTTGATCTTGATTTTTTGCTCGACGGTCGGATTGATTTCCGTTTTGAAGCTCTTTAGCAATTTCCGCATCCCCTTCTATTTGTTTTTTATACTTACGAAGTCCATACAACCTGCAAGAGAATACATGAAGTATAGAAACAATATCCTGTACGAGTTCTTCCTGTGGTGATAGTTCTTCGTTGTTCACTACCACAATGCTTGTATTAAACTTCATACAGAATTTTTCAAACCAATCGTAACCAAATCTGATAAATCTATCTTTATGTGTTACTATTATGGTTTTTATTTTCTGTTCCATTACTTCATCTAATAATTCATTCCACTTTTTACGATTGTAATTAAGACCACTTCCATAATCTTCGATACATTGGTCTACAATGATTCCTCTGGCATTACAAAACTGTCGTAAAAATGCAACTTGATTCTGTAAATCATCTTTTTGATTTCTTGTAGATACTCTGGCATAAATAACTGCCTGACGTTTATCATTTTCGATATTTATGCCTTTGAATTGAAGATATTGGTCATACGTATAATAACGCCTGTCAGTTGGAGTTCGATTTGCCTTTAAAGTTCCTTCTCTGTCCCAGCGTTGCAATGTCTTAACAGACACACCTAACAGTTCAGCAAAATCTTTTGGCTTATAATTTGTGATATTTGATGTGTTCATAATAATTTACTCCTTTGAGTATATTTAAACACATTTAATCACATTTGACAATATATTCAATTACTTATTTTCTCCTCCTTTACCGGTTACCTTTTTAGAATATAATATCACTTATAATACTGTATTTCAAACTGCAGTGACTCATTTTCCCTGAATACATTTATCTTTGGTGAATATACTACGGACAGCACTATATTATTGAACCTTCCTCTTTGTGCAGCTTCAAGCGCATCTGTACCAAATCTTTGCCTGATATAATCAAAAAAGCTTTCTATATCACCAAAATAAATTGCATTGATTGGCGTGCCATATGAGGATATCAAAAGAAAGCCTAAGCACATTGTTGTTTTTACCGACTATCCACATGCGGCTCACACGTAGATTTTTGTCTGCAAAAACAGGCTTTGGATTGTCCTTTCCAAACGGTGCCAGTACTGAAAACTCAGACACCAGTCTCATTGATACATAATCCACCGGCATCGGCACATCTATATGTATTTTAGGCACGAGGTCATCGTCAGTAAGCGATGCATACTCATTTATTTTCTGACGGAATGGCTCAACATTTTCTTGTGGCAGTGAAAGTCCTGCAGCCATCGGATGGCCACCAAACTTCGTGAACAGCTCACTGCATTTGCACATTTCCTCATACATGGAGTACTCCTCTATCGAGCGGCCTGAGCCCTTTACTCCGTCCTCACTCTTTGTGAGTATAAAGGTTGGCTTATTGTATCTCTCCCTGATACGGCCTGCTATGATTCCTGCTATGCTCTCATGCACATCCGGCAGATATATGACAAGCACCTTGTCTTTTTCGTAATTGTCCCTCTCATATATCTCAACTGCAGTTTCGACGCCCTTTGCAGTCATTTCCTTTCTGTCATCATTGAGTGCTACAAGCTCTGATGCGATGCGCATGGCCTCCTCCTGCCTGTCACATAAAAACAGCTCAAGTGCTCTTTTGGCTGTATCCAGACGGCCTGTCGCATTGACACAGGGTCCAAGAACAAATCCAAAATGATATGCATCTACATTTTCAGCCTCTATATTACAACATTCAAGCAGGGCTTTCATGCCGATATTTGTCGTATGATGAATACTCTTTATACCGGCCTTTACGAGTATACGGTTTTCACCCGTCAGCGGCATGACATCACCGACTGTTGCAAATGCCACATTCTCTATAAAATCCATGGCCTCTTTCTCATCTATGCCGATTTTTCTATATAACAATATGACAATTTTCCAGGCAACCGCTGCTCCGCAAAGCTCCTTGTACGGATAGCTGCACTCTATCTGATGTGGATTTACAACAGCATCTGCTTTGCTCTCCTTGTAAATCTTTATACCCTTTATATCTTCAAACGGCACTGCATGGTGGTCTGTTACGAGAACCGTCATTCCAAGCTCCTTTGCATGGGCGATTTCCTCAATCGCCGCAATTCCGTTGTCACAGGTGACCACAGTGTCTATCCCGTCCTCATGTGCCTTGTCAATCAGATGCACATTCAAACCATAGCCATCCTTCACTCTGTCGGGAATCATATAATCCACACATGCACCGGCTCTTTTAAGTGCCTTCACAAGAATATATGTAGACATCACTCCGTCTATGTCATAGTCGCCGATTATCCTGATTTTGGCCTTGTCAGCTATCTTTTGGGCAAGAATGTCAACCAGCCTCTGACCATCCTTTAAAAGAGCCGGGTCTGCAATGTCTGAGATTTTGCCGTTTAAAAATTCATTTACCGCGTCATCTCCTATCACACCTCTGTTTCTGATTATCCGCGCCGTCACCTGATCTATTCCAAACTTCGCTCCGATTGCCGCAAAATCAGCCTTCTTCGCACTAACATACCACTTTGCCATAATCTACCCTTTCCAGTCTCAGCCCACACGCCGGTGCTGTGTAGCCTGCCTGTGCCCTATCCTTTGAAGCTAAAATTTCCATCACAGCATCCGGATTTTTCCTTCCATCGCCCACCTCGATGAGCGTTCCTGTGATGATTCTTATCATATTCTGTAAAAATCCATCTCCGGTGTAGCTGATAACAATATCAGCGCCTGTTTTTTCTATATCAATAGAAAAAATCGTCCTGACCGTTGACTTTTTCATATGTCTGTTGCCACAAAAGGCTTTAAAATCATGCTCTCCGAGAAGATACGCTGCTGCTTTTTTCATCCGGTCTGTGTCAAGCGGCTTATCATAGTCGTATACATATTTTCTCCTGAACACATCTGACACAATACCGGTGTGTATTGTATACACATATGTCTTTGAGACGGCATTGTACCTGGCATAAAATCTGTCAGGCACATTTGAAATATCTGTCACCGCAATATCTGCCGGCAGATGCTCATTCAGCCATATAAATATCTCATCCTTGGAAAAATGCTTCGGCATGTGAAAGCTTGCCACCTGCCCCACCGCATGCACTCCAGCATCCGTGCGCCCTGAGCCTATGACCTCAACCGGCTTTCCTGCCAGCGTGGAAATCACATGCTGAAGCTTTCCCTGTATTGTATCATCTGTGGATTTCTGCACCTGCCAGCCTTTGTAGCGTGTGCCGTCGTATGCCACAATTATCTTGTAATTTTTGGTTTCTGTATTCATAAAATTGTCTTTCTTTATCTAAAAATAGAGTTCTGAATAGTTACTTTTATTTTATATAATATCACATCATTTTTTCTCTTGCCAGCACTGTTTTGCTCCTTTAATCCAATTAAGCCAGCTCCGCAATACGTGTCACAGCGACATATATATTTGATATCTCATACCATGTATTGTAGTCCACCACACCTGATACCGGAAGTCCGAATACAGCCTGAAATTTTTCCACGGCCGCCTTTGTCTTTGGTCCGTATATTCCATCCGGCACAATAGACGGAATGGCCGGATATGCCTTTGCGATGCGGGCGAGCTGTTTTTGTATCTGGTATACATTCTGTCCTGACGAGCCTATGCCTATATTGTAGCCGGGCCATGACGCCGGTATTCCTGATACAGCCTCCGCGGTGTTGATATACATGTTGCTGCCGTAAAAGTATCTGAGTATCTCAATTGCACTGTAGCCCTGGTCACCGAGACTTTTAGAGCCCCACTGTGTCATCCAGCTCGGACAGGAAACCTTCTGTCCGTCACAGTACTGCGTCAGAATCGGCTGCTTCACATTAGGTCTCGACAGATAGTTTTCAAACATTTCATTTACTATCAGCGAGATATTGTCATATATATTTCTGCCATAGATGAATTTGTGGTCATATGCCGTAGACGAAGTGATATTAAAATTATAGCCCTTTCCGCGATAAAACTCCGTATATATCCTGTTTAATGTAAATGACATAATTGCAAGCACATTTGCCCTTATAGTGGCATCAGGCCATGTCGCATATATCTCACTGGATGCGACATTTTTGATGTAGTCCTTATATCTGACATAATAATTTGCCGCTGTGGAATCCGATGGTGCCCCATCATGCACAATAACATATTCCGGAATCACAACACGATTAAGTACAATCTCACCAGTCTCAGCAACCGGCATAATCTCCGGCTCCGGTATCTTGGCAGGATAATCACCATAGAGTGTATGTGCCGGAATAACAATATTGTCCACATCATTTCCCGGTGCATCAAGTACTTCCAGCTCAATATCCTGTATGGAAAGTCTGTCGGGCATCACCTCAACGCCCGAAACCGTGATATTTCTGTATCCGTTAGCTGAAACAGTTACCGTCACCTCCGAATACGGCTGTGACTCACTGGGCGACATAGAATACTCAAGTGGCGGAGTGGCAATCTCAACTGCCTCTATGCTTCCCGATTCGTTGGTGTCAGTTTCCTCTATCTTCCCCTGCGGATCCCCGGAATAGCTGACTGACACCCTTGCATCCGCAACCGGCGTCCCCATGTTTTTCTGTCGTACTCTCACCTGAAGCCGCCCCTCATCAATTGACTCCTGTTGTAAAATGTGCAGATTTTTCATGAATATTATTACCTTAATATCTTTTTACAATAATATGCACAAAGTGCAGCGCATATGATATAATGAGCGTAAGCAACGAGCAGTAAGGCCAGAAATTGAAAATATATAAGGTGGTTGGGGGCCAGCTTGCTGAGCAGTCTTACGGAAAGGATGATTTTATGCACAGAAAACATAAGAATAGCCGTCCTGCCTCTGGTACAGTCTTACGATAAAAATTTGCCGGATCAGGTGAAGTGCACTCACCTACCGACTGCCTTACTAAGTGTATTATATGTCACGCAGCATTTGTCAATTTTATTAATATTCAGGAGGAAAATTATGCATACATTTCAACCATATCCCATCGACATGCTCGATATCAATCCATTCACCAAGCTCAGTAAGGAGTGGGCTCTCGTGACAGCCGGCGACAAGGAAAAATCAAACACCATGACCGTTTCATGGGGTGGAACCGGTGTCCTCTGGGGCAAAAATGTCGTATTTATTTTTATCAGGGAATCAAGATATACTAAGGATTTCATAGACAATGGTGAGTTTTTCTCACTTTCTTTCCTAAGTGAGAAATACCGCGATGCCTTAAAATACTGTGGTGCTCACTCTGGACGTGGCGAAGACAAATGGTCAAAGGCCGGTCTGACTCCTGCTACACGCCATGGCATACCATATCCGGATGAGGCAAATCTTGTATTCCTCTGTCGCAAGATGGCTGCTGTGCCTATTGAAGAGGCTTCATTTACAGACAAAGCCATTATGCATCAATGGTACGGCGATCACGATATGCACACTATGTATGTTGGTGAAATTATTGAGGTTGCGGCTCGCTAATTTTATGACAATACTACGGAATGAGGTCTGCATATGTATGTGTTTGTGCGCTCAGTACTACGGGACGAGAAGAACCATAACATATATTTATGCGCTTAAAACTACGTGACTAAGATAATTGTAAGAATTATGCTTTTATGTTTTCTATGCTTGACGAAACCGGCTTTTATGCGCCGTCCATGGCGCATAACGCCTTGCCCTGCCTTCCATGGCAGGGCATTTCTGTGTTTCATGGCATAATTCTAACAATATCTAAGTCACTTCGTAATCGCTTATAAATACATGTTATGGTCCTTCTCGTCCCTTACTCTATGGTAATATATAGGATAAACCGGTTCTTTATAAAGTATGACCGCGTAAGGGGGCAATATCTACCGACAGATATTGCCCCCTTATTAATACCATAATCTAGCGGCAGCCGGTACTCATAGCTTCAATAGCCACGGCACCACCGCGCACAACCGAGATATGCTTGTACTGTGACTTGAGCAGGGCTATAAGATCATCATTGCGGTGCTCTGTGAGCTTGCTCTCTAAGATCACGCTGTCGGCATTCTTGTCCACCACGTCAATATTAAAAACCTGCGCTGTCTGGAAGATGTCGGTGATTTCCTCGCGAGTGAGCTTTGATACCCTGACATAGAGTATTTCCTTCATATGCAGAGGCACATCAGTCAGGTCAATAACCTTGATGACCTCGACCATTCTGTTGAGCTGCTTTTTTATCTGCTCAAAGGTAATATCATCGCTTGTAACGCAAATAGTCATTCTGGAAATAGTCTCATCCTCTGTGGTTCCAACCGTAAGAGACTGTAAATTGTAGGATTTTGCAGAGAAAAGTCCTGAAACCTTTGCTAAAACACCGACTTCATTCTCCACATAAAGTGCAATCCATCTGTTTTTCATTTCAATATTATTCATCTTCTGCACCTCCTACTTTAAAATCATTTCGCTCATAGGATTTCCGCTCTTGACCATTGGAAGAACAATCTCATCCGTAGCTATCATAAACTCAATAATTACAGGTACATCCTTATATTTCTTGGCCTCTGCAAAGGCTGCATCGATATCCTCTTCCTTTTCCACGCGGATTCCGTGTCCACCATAGCTTTCAACAAGCTTGAGAAAATCCGGTGTGTATGGAGGACATGCCTCGTTTGGTCCCTTGCACTCAGCCGGACAGCCCTTTCTTCTTCGAAGGCAGGTTGCAGAATAACGCTTGCCATAAAAAAGCTGCTGCATCTGGCGCACCATGCCCAGATAGTAGTTGTTGAGCACGCATATGGTCACTCCTGCTCCCTGTACAACTGAGGTGGCAAGCTCCTGTATATTCATCTGAAGTCCACCGTCACCGCTAATGCATACAACATCCTTGTCAGGATTTGCAATCTTTGCACCTATTGCTGCCGGAAGACCAAAGCCCATGGTTCCAAGACCTCCCGATAGCTGGCTGCTGCTGTCAAGCTCTAAGTACTGTGTAGCCCACATCTGATGCTGACCTACATCTGTAACGTAGATTGCATCTTTATAGTTCTTATTGATATGCTCCATAATCATCTGAGGTGTCATGCCCTTGTCTCTTCTCATGCCAAGAGGATTTTCCTCATCCCATGCCTTAATCTGCTTCTGCCACTCAGCAGTCTTTATCGGCTCAGCCCACTCGTTTAACTTGTCGAGCGCCACATTGGCATCTGCAACGATAGGCACATCAACCACTACATTTCGTGAAATAGATGCAGTATCCACATCAATATGTACAATCTTTGCCTTTGGAGCGAACTCATTTAAGTCTCCTGTTATTCTGTCATTAAATCGTGTACCTATTGAAAAAAGTAAATCACACTCACTGACTGCCTTGTTTGCCGCATATTTGCCGTGCATACCACAGTTTCCCACATAAAGCGGATGAGTGGTAGGTATAGCTCCCTTACCCATTATTGTAGTGACAACAGGCACATTCTCTGCCTCCGCAAAACGGCGCAGGTTTTCATTTGCCCTGGCAACATTTATACCGCCTCCTGCAAGGATAAGCGGTTTTTTGGCACTCTTTAACATCTTGTAGGCGCGCTTAAGCTGTCCGACATGTACTGTATCATTTACACGATAGCCTCTGATTTCCACCTTATCCGGATACTCTGCCGGACCGGATGCAGTCTGTATATCCTTTGGCAAATCAATCAGTACAGGGCCCGGCTTTCCGGTCCTTGCAATATGAAATGCCATCTTTATGATTTTTCCAAGGTCCTTTCTGTCACGGACTGTAACAGAATACTTTGTGATATTTCTGGTGATTCCGACTATATCCACTTCCTGAAAGGCATCATTTCCGATAAGTGGAAGCGGTACCTGTCCTGTAAAGCACACAAGCGGCACATTGTCATAATGCGCATCTGCAAGACCTGTAACTGTGTTGGTAGCACCGGGACCGCTTGTCACAAGGCAGACACCCACCTTGCCTGTAGACTTGGCATAGCCCTCAGCCTCATGAATCAGGCCCTGCTCATGTCTCGGCAGAACCAGATTGATTGAATTAGTCTTGTATAACTCATCGAATAAATCTGTAACCGTTCCTCCCGGATAGGCAAAAATAGTATCTACGCCTTCCTCTTCCAATGCTTTTACAAATAATTTTCTTCCTGTGATGTCCATACTGCTGTCATCCTCGTTTCTATTTTAATAGTTTATTTTACTTTCTCATATCGAAGGAAATAAAACTCCAAATCAAAGTATGTCTGTTCTTCGCTGTCTCCCGTAATCTGCCACTCAGGCTTCTCGTCAAGATTTGGAAAATATGCATCCGCATCATACTCGAAGTCCACCTTTGTGATGTGGGCTACATCGCATTCATCCACGAGCTGCTCATAAATTTTCTGTCCACCAATGATATAAATATCCTCAGAATTGTATTTTTCAAGCTCCTTGTGAAGCTCATCAAGTGAGTGAACCACGACAGCGCCCTCCACCTCATAGGATGGGTTATGTGTGAGCACTATGTTGGTTCTGTTCTTAAGAGGTCTGCTGTTTGGAAAGCTCTCAAGTGTCTTTCTGCCCATGACTACAACCTTTCCTGTAGTCATCTCGCGGAAAAACTTCTGGTCCATAGGTATCCGAACGAGCAACTGGTTGTTTTTTCCAATTGCCCAGTTATTGTCAACTGCTGCTATTAAATTCATGATTTTCTCCCTGTTGTAATCGTTGCTGTTCACACAAAGTAGTGAACAATAACCTTCTTATAACTGCTTCATATCCACATTTTTTAAACCGCAATAGGTATATCCTTAATCTGCTCACCTGTCACATAGTCTGTTATCTTGATATCATCCGTCGTAAATTGATAGAAATCCTTTATGTCAGGATTGAGCCAGAACTTTGGAGCATCGTACTGTGGTCTCTCAATCAGCTCCTTCACAATTGGCACATGCCTGTCGTAAATGTGTGCATCTGCAATCACGTGCACCAGCTCTCCGACTCTCATATCACACACCTGCGCCAGCATATGCATAAGCACCGCATACTGGCATACATTCCAATTGTTCGCTGCAAGCACATCCTGTGAGCGCTGATTTAAGATACCATTTAATGTGAGCCTGTCATCACCCTTTTTCTGTGTCACGTTGAATGTCATGCTGTATGCGCACGGATACAGATTCATCTCATGCAGATCCTGATGCACATATATATTGGTAAGTATTCTTCTTGAAAAAGGTGTATGCTTCAAATCATAAATGACTCTGTCCACCTGATCCATCATGCCTTCCTTATACTGATGCTTTACACCAAGCTGATATCCGTAGGCCTTGCCGATTGAACCATCCTCATCTGCCCACTCATCCCACACATGGCTTTTTAAATCATGGATATTGTTGGATTTCTTCTGCCATATCCAAAGAAGCTCATCCGTTGCACTCTTGATATATGTCTTTCTTAAAGTGATAGCCGGAAACTCCTTTGACAAATCATATCTGTTGACGACACCAAACTTCTTTATTGTATAGGCGCTTGTGCCGTCCTCCCAGTGTGGACGCACCAGCTCTCCCTCAGTGCTTGTGCCATTTTCCAGAATATCCTGACACATCGCTACAAAAACTTTATCTGCATAACTCATATTATCTGCTCCCTAACCATAAGTATTCAACCGATACAATTACCCGTTTACTGTCTATTGTATCTAATTATCAATTTTTTTTCAATATATTCAATGTGCAAATTCAAATGATTTTTTTAGCTTTTTTCTTCATAAATTATTTAAGTTTTTTATTATTCTTTTCGATTAAGGACACAATTTGGACAAATTTATTTAGTATAGTAATACCTGTAAAGGAGATACACCTTTACAAATTCCCTTTTTTAAACATTTTTTCATAAACTAAACTCCTCGAAAAGAAGCCGCTTCCCTCGGCTTCTTTTCACGTTATGGGGGTTTACATTTCAGGCTTTTTCCCATATTATGATTAAAGGATCAAAAGGTAGAGTCAGATTACGCGAATGCGTAGCATGTAGTAATCTGATTAATCATAAATGAGGAGATTCACAATCACATGAAATTTTTTCTCGCACCGATGCAAGGGCTGACCGGATATACAGTAAGAAACGCATTCCACCACCATTTTGACTACATAGACAAATACTACACACCGTTCATCCCTGCCGCAAAGCGCATGAATGCCAAGATAAAAAGAGACATAGACCCGGTAAACAACGACGGAATCACTCTCATACCGCAGCCCATGTCTATAGTGGCAGACGAGGTCATCGACCTGCACAGGCAGCTTGTTCCTTACGGATATGATGAGATAAATGTAAATCTCGGCTGTCCGTCAGGCACCGTCGTATCCAAGAAACGAGGCTCCGGCATACTCGCATATCCTGATATGCTGGATAGCTTCCTCGATGAGCTGTATACAAAAGCTGATTTTCCTGTTTCAATAAAAACCCGCGTGGGCTTTAACGATGATGAACTATGGCCCAGGCTTATCGAAATATACAGTAAATATCCGATAAGTGAGCTTATCGTGCATCCGAGAGTCCAGAAGGATTTTTATAAAAATACGCCACGCATGGATGACTTCGCCCTCGCCATGCAAAAAATAAATCCTGATAAAACAACACTGTGCTACAACGGAGATATCACTGATATTAATAGTTTTAATGCACTAACCGACTGCTTCCCTGATATTGATGAAATCATGATAGGCCGCGGACTGTTTGCAAATCCTGCTCTTATCGCAGAGCTTAAGGGTATAAGCATGGATAAAGCCGAGCTTC